>Ga0209480_10000018_pt1 | contig 236487 bp, 204 predicted proteins | sample JI61114C2DNA_FD_187501 | JGI IMG/M metagenome (GOLD analysis project Ga0209480, IMG submission 187501) | Wastewater effluent complex algal communities from Wisconsin, to seasonally profile nutrient transformation and Carbon sequestration -... | ecosystem: Engineered > WWTP > Effluent > Algae...
GATTGGATAAAGTTCTCCTCCCTTGATCATAGATAATACAACTAGGCCAATTGCAGTAATTACTGAAGGAATAATACAAACAAAGAACAAGAAAGATATCAATTGATGATTTCGGGTAAGGAAAATAATTTTGCCTTTTTTTTCTAAATAGTGAACTAATTTCCAAGCAATAAAAGCCTCCATCATATCAATAGCAGCAAATCCCAAACCCCATAAAGTAGTACTTAGTGTAGGTATTTGATGTTGACCAAGAAATCTATAATAAGTATTAATAACAAAGCTTCCAATTAAAACCCAGATAAAAGCAGAATGCCCCATTACCATAAATAGAATAAGACCTATTCCTGTTGGTAGCCAAATTAGAGAATAATTATCAGGAGGGATACTTAAGTGCATGATGCAAAAAAGTCCAGAAAGAATATAAGCCAAAGTAAGGCCTATAGCATATGTCCAATTATAGGCACTATGTTGCCCAACACCCATTGTTTTTTCTTCCATTGCAGCAATTGATTAACGTATAAATTTAATTGGAAAGACTTAATAAACTGAATTTTTAAAACAGTTATATGTTTTGTTTTGAGTTAAGTGTTCAACTTTTCGGTTTTGTTTTTAAGTTATTTTTAATACATTCCTTTACATAGTTTGAATTTCTCATGGTTCAATAACCAATTTTTGTTTGTATACGTCCTTGCCTATTATCAAGTGTATCCAATAATTGGCGCCATTTTTTGGTTTTACAATGGGTATTTTTATTTGATTGGCTCCCGTAGATAGTGAATCCCAATTCATGGATTTTACCAATTTTTGTTTGTTATCCAATAATTGTACCCTTACTTGAGCTTTTTGAATAAGATTAAAGCGCAAACTGACAAAGTCATCAGAAATGGAACCTGATGCTTGTAACTGAATGCCATTATTACTTTGGTTATTTAATATTCCAACCTTGCTATTGGTATTTTTATTTAGATAGACTTTTATGATTTTATTACTGGCAATACTTTCTTTTCCTGTATTGGTCCAAAATATATTTTTTGCTTGACTATTAATACCTCCGTAGATATAACCAATTAGAACTGATTCGCTTCCTAGCTCGTCCAATTTTATCACATTGTTGTCAAATTGTGGCATATTGGGTGCATGTATAAATTCTGCACCTGCCCCTAAATAGTTTGGCATTTCTATGGGCAATTTGTATTCAGCCATTTGGCCATTTTTGTCTCTAATAACTACGGCAATTGTTTTTACAAATGGAACATCTGTATTTTGAACCAAATAATTGGCACTATCATAGTATTGCGCAATCCCACCAAAAAACATGCTATGCATCTCATTGTTTTTTGCACTATAAAGACCAACACTGGCACAATGATAATGATTATAATATTGGGCAAAACTGGGGTCAATGCTATATTTTTTGTCAGTGATATTAACCGCATTCAAATATGGGATATTTTCTTTTTCTTGAAATACTCCTGAAAAAGCAGTCAATCCTTGATTCCCGTCTGGCATAATCTGTGAAACAACATTGTAGTCTCTTCTATGAAATGCAAGACTATCTTTTTGAGTTGAGAAATCTTTGATGTTGATAGTGCTTCCATTATCTTCAAGATTGAATTTCTTTAACTGATTACTATATTCCTGATAAAAACCAGGTCCGTGATCAGGACCCATGGGGTTGTATTTTCCTTGAAAATTTTGTCCGCCAATTAAATAGTATTGCTGATTGATTTTTTTTAATTGCCCCCCGGTGACTGTAAAAATTGGATTTGTGATTTGTCTAAAAAAAGCTGTAATAGATTTTTTTTGTTTGATGGCTTGAATCAGACCAGCAATATCTATTGCAATCATTTTCTGATAGGTAATATGTTTGTTTAATTGGCTGCTATAGCCGTAGCCCCCAGTTAAATATAAATATTGACCGTTTTGTATGAATTGCATGTTGGTAGCGCTTAATTGATCCTGCAAAGAACTATCTAGATCCTTGCAGCTTATTTGCCAACTTTGTTTGTTTAAAGGATCAATGACTTGAATAAGGGTATTGTTTCCTTGTTTGTCAAATGAAGCAAAAGGTTGTCTTCGGTGTAAACCATCTGTTCTTCCACCTAAGATTAACCAATTGGAACCATCTGTGGCATGAGCAAATGCTTGAACACCCACCAATCCATCAATTTGTATATTCTCAAACTTTATTTCATAATTACTGAGTTGAGCGTAGCTGGAAAATGAGCATGCCAATACAGCAAGAAACATCCAATATTTCTTCATGTTGATTGAATTTAACTATCAAATTGAAAGTTAGTTGATCTGATTCCACTAAATTGTGATGCATGTCACATGCGGTAAATAATTCTGTATTTGTCTATATGAAAAGATTGTTGGTAGGATTATGCTTATTCCCCATTCTTATTTACGCTCAGTCTGTAAAATTGCAGCAAAACCTGACTTCTATTCAATTGGACAATGGAATAGTGTCTGTTTCTTTCAATAAGCAAAATGCTGACTTAAATGCCCTTAGTATTCGTGGAATCAGTCTACTTGGAAAAGGCGGTAGGGCATATTTGCTGGCACCTGATTTTAACATGAATCAATCTGTTTGTACTGTTGTTAAACAAACAGATAGTCTAGTAGAATTGAGTTTTTTGCATGTAGCCTCCAATCATTTCACCTATGATCTACACTATATTTTAAAGAGCGGAGATGCTGGAATTTATTGTTATTTATTAGAATCACACCAAGCAAAAGACAGTGTGGGCAATTATGGCCAAACTAGGTGGGGAATTAAAGCTGACGAGTCTTTGTTTGATTATCATTTGGTCAGGGATAGCATTCAAGGTCCCATGCCCAAAATGTCTGAACTAACCCATGATGTACAAGACTGGACCTTTCTCATGCCAGATAGTACGTATTATACCAAATACAATTATGCCGATTATATTGAAGACAGATACGTTCATGGAATGGCCGGTAGTAAAGGGTTTGGACTATTTGTGATAAATCCAAGTCATGAGTATTTGAATGGTGGTCCAACCAAACAGTATCAGAATGTACATAGCACACCCTTCTTGATCAATATGTTTAATTGTGGCCATTTTCTCAGTGATATTCGCAAAGGCGATAATCATATTGCGGATGATTGGAAAAAACTCAATGGTCCTTTCTATTTATATATCGCCGAAGGCAAAACCATTCCTGAACTTTGGAACAAGGCAAAATCAATATCCAAATCAGAACAAGCCAAATGGCCTTATACCTGGATGTCTCATGCTGAATATCCTTTAGAAAGAGGGAATGCTATTGGACAATTATTGCTCAATGGAAAGCCTGCCCAAGAAGACACTCGCGTTATTTTGGCAGCACCTGGTTATGACTGGCAAGCACAGAGTAGGGGCTATACCTATGATGCAAAAACCAAGATAGATGGAAGTTTTGAACTCAAAGCCATCAGACCTGGAACCTATACCCTCTATGCATTTGGGTCTAATCAAACCAAGGAGTTTCAACAAGCAAATATCAGCATCAAGAAAGGTTTGCAAGACCTTGGCAAAATCAAATGGGAACCAGCAACTCACGGAAACTTGCTTTGGCAAATTGGCCAGGCCGATAGAAAAACTACAGGATTCAAACTAGCAGACCATAAAAGGGCTTATGAACTCATGTTGCAATCGCCGGCACAATTGGATTATCTGATTGGACAATCCAAACCCATTGACTGGTATTATGCACAAACCAAGGAAGGTGCTTGGAAAATTCATTTTTCAAACATAAAAAACTATACTGATTCGGCTTGCTTAACTATTGCCGTGGCGGGTTGCGCGCGCAATCCCCAATTAGACGTTTTAGTCAATGGGAAATTGATCAAAACTTTAAGAATGGGAAATGACGCCAGTGTCTATAGATCAGCCGTAGCTGGAGGTTATTATCAATTAAAGGAACTACTATTCCCTTCCAGTTATTTAGTTTCTGGAAATAATACCATGGAACTACGCATGGTACAATGCAAACCAGGAGCAGGTATCATGTATGATGCCATTAAATTAGAAGCCAAATGAAATATTGGATTGCCATAGTATGCTGTTGCTGTATTTTGCAAGCCCATGCTCAAAAAGGACACTGGGAAACCATTTTCAAAGAAGACTTTAGCAATGCTTTAAATACATCTATCTGGGCCATTGAGAAAATGTCAAATGCTGCTGAGCGCATAGAAATAAAAGATGGTACATTAATCTTAGATACCAAGGGTGGTGCCACCGTTTGGCTGCGTCAAAAATTACCCATTAATATTAGAATTAGTTACAAACGCAAGCTCATCATGGCTGGTGGTGTCAATGACCGTGTTTCTGATCTAAACCAGTTTTTTCATGCACAGGATCCACCCGGGGGATTGCAATTTAATAGGAAGAGTAGGTTTGAAGAATATGATTCTTTGAACCTGTATTATGTGGGAATGGGTGGTAATTACAATACCAGTACCCGGTTTAGAAAATACTTTCAGGGGGATAAAAAAATCTTAATTGATTTTGCCGATACACCGCATTTATTAGAAGCCAATAAAACCTATAGTATTGTCATTGAAGTACTCAATGGGGTAGTTAGCTTTAACGTTGATGGCGTCAAGTTCTTTGATTGGAAAGACCCGCAACCTTATCTAGGTGGCTATTTTGCTTTTAGGTCTACCAAGAGTCACCAAGAAATTGATGACCTGCAGATTGAAACTTGGAAAGACTAATTATTCTCCCGCTACCAATTTACTAGTACTTCTGTACAAGAATTCGTGATAGATATGTCTGCGTGCAAAACGCTGAGGAGTTTCTGCGTTTACCAATTTTACATAGATAGATTTTGGAACCCCAAAATATTCATAAGTAGTACCGTCTGAAAAACTTATGCGCAAGAGTTCAGACTTGTATTCAAAATCGTCAATAGAGGCATTATTAGTGGTTTCTAAATAAGCACTCATCATTTGTTCCTTGGTTTCAGGAGCAATACTTACCAAAAAATGGTAGGCTTCAATTATCTTCTTGCTTTTTTCTTCAGCTTCGGTTTTTTGTTCATGATTGTCATGAAACTTGTCAGGATGCCATTCCTTCATCAGGTTACGATACACAGACTTTAGGTCTTTCAAAGCCGCATTTTCACTTACGCCCAATATTTTTCTATGACTCAAGACTCTTCTCATAATTGCTGATTTTTTTGAAACCGGCGGCAAAACTAGTCTTTTATACTTGGTTTTGGGTTCTTTTTAGATTCTGATTTAACTTGTGCCATGGCTTCTTTTTCACATATTGCTATTTATTTGCCGCATCAAGAAAGTTCCAATGAGCTGATTCAAAGCCTTTTGGAAGGCAAATTGGTGATCCCTGGGGTTGATTTAACCAAGAAGCAAGCGGCCATATTTTCTGCTGGTATATTGGATGTTTTTTTGCAGGAAGAGTTCCTACACGGCCAAACTGGCTTAAATAACGAATATAATAGGCCTTTACACAGTTTGTCCAGTGGCGAGCAGAAAAAAGCTTTACTCAATCATTTGCTTTTTGGCAAGGCCGATTTTTTTCTATTAGATGAACTCTATGATCATGTAGATCTGCAAGGTCAGGGGATGATATTGGCTACCATGAAAATGATTGCAGCATCCAAACCTGTGATTCAATTGGTCAGAAGACAAAAAGATATTCTTCCATTTATTCAATCCTTTCACTGGTATCAAGAAAAATTTATTCAATCTTTTGAAACAGCTTTAGATTTTCACCAATACCTAGAGCAGCATTTAGCACAAAATAGTTTTAGACCCATTCCAAGAGCACTCAAAACCATTCAAGCGCCAGCTGGCCCCTTGGTGCAAATGAAAGAGCTCTGTGTGAGTTATGTTGAGCGTCCTATTTTGGATCAAATTAATTGGACCATTCAAGCTGGTGAATGCTGGCAACTCAAGGGGCCAAATGGTTCTGGTAAGTCTACTTTGTTATCTATGATTACAGGAGACAATCCTAAGGGCTATGGACAAGACTTGAATTTGTTTGGGATGAAAAAGGGTAGTGGAGAAACAGTTTGGGACATTAAACAATATATAGGCTATTTCAACCCCGTAATGATTCAGCATTTTTCAAGACTGGATAGCATTGAACTAATGATTGTTTCAGGCTGTATGGACAGTATTGGGGTATACATTAAGCCTTCTGAAATGCAATTGCGATTGGCAAAAGAATGGTTGGATTATTTGGGTTTACTTGCTTTGAAAAATAAACCCATTCAGTTTTTGCCTGCAGCCCAACAACGCATGGTTTTGATAGCAAGGGCCATGGTCAAACACCCGCCACTACTCATTTTGGACGAACCTACTTCTGGTTTGGATGATGCCAGTGCCACCATGGTGATTGGGATGATTGAACAGATTAGAAAGGAAACCAAAACATCGGTGCTCTTTGTATCGCACCAGCAAGAAAAAGGATTTGAACCAGATAAGATATTTGAGTTAACTGCAAGTGCCACAGGTTCAACAGGTGCTATTGTTTAAGAACCCATGGCATAGGCAATAATATTGACGCCAAACTTGGTATTGTCTTCAGACAAAAATCGCTTATTTCTAAAATCATAGTCCCACTCACAACCATAGTCTTTATTTGAATATAGCACGCCAATCCTGCCATTGATTTCTATGGCTTTGAGGTAATCATGCACTATATCATCGCCCCAGCCATTTAATTCAAAACCCGTGGTGGGTGGTCCTTTTTCAAATTTGAAAAAGCTTTTATAGAGGTCATGGGTATTGGGGATTTTTTTTAATCGGCCCACGCCAAAAGTTTGCCCCATCTGAGCTTCAAATGATTTGGCAAACAAACCATCTATATCATGGTTACAATCGTCTACAAACACAAAGCCACCATTCTCTACATATTTTTTAAAATGCGCATTTTCTGTGGCATTAAACTGAACCAGTTTGTGGCCACTGAGATAACAAAACGGCGCTTGGAATAGGTCCTGACTGCTCAGGTCTACAATTTTTTCCTGTGGCTCAATAGGAATGCTGGTGTATTCTACCAGAGAATTGAGAATATTGGAGGGCATTCTTACATCCGTATCCCAATCTCCTGAGAGATATCGCAACCTGGTGAAACTAAATTTGGAACTTTTCATGAGATATTTAGACCATTGCCCTTCCGCAGGTGTATTTTTTTTTAAAATTCCTTCATTTCTGTCTAATTTCCTTGTTTCTCAAAAAGAAATAACAGATTTCATTTTAATCTAATAAATAGAACGCTTTGGAGCAATCAGAAAAACAGTTGCAGGAATTGATTCAAAAACTCTCCTTGCTCAAAACAGAAATTCAAAAAGTGATTGTGGGTCAGGATAGCATTTTAGAAGAAATGCTGATTGCCTTATTGGCTGGCGGTCATTGTTTGTTAGAAGGGGTACCGGGTTTGGCCAAAACTTTAATGGTGCGTACCATGAGTCAAGCACTGCATTTAAAATTCAGGAGAATTCAATTTACCCCAGACTTAATGCCAACAGATATTGTGGGAACAGAGATTCTGGAAGAAGACCATAGTTCTGGGAAGCGTTTTTTCAAATTCAACAAGGGTCCTATATTTTCCAATATTGTGTTGGCCGATGAAATTAATAGAACACCACCCAAAACACAATCGGCTTTATTAGAAGCCATGCAAGAATTTGAAGTTACTTATGGAGGTCAAACCTATCCGCTAGACAGACCCTTTTTTATCTTGGCTACGCAGAACCCCATTGAACAATCAGGCACCTATCCTTTACCTGAAGCACAACTAGACCGTTTCTTATTATACATCAAAATTGGATATCCAACAGCTGCTGAGGAAACAGCCATCTTGAGTAATACCACAGGTTCCAAAAAAGCTACGGTAAATCCGGTAGTCAATGGAGAAGAAATTGTGGCATTGCAACAAATGGTGCGTCAAGTACATATTGCGGATGAATTGGTGCAATGGGTTGCAGAACTGATTAGAGCAACTAGACCTGATACCACCACTATTGAATATGTAAAAGAATGGGTGAGATGGGGAGCAGGACCAAGAGCTGGACAGGCATTGATTTTAACGGCAAAAGCAAGGGCCTTGTTCAAAGGTAGGTATGCCGTTACTATGGAAGATTTACATGCCATGGCGCATCCTGTTTTGAGACATAGACTCTTAATGAATTTTAAAGCTGAAGCAGAACGCATTAGTTCTGATGATGTAGCCAGTCATTTGTTAGAAGCCATTCCTAGACCCAAGAACGCATTGTCTTAAATTGATTCATGAGCCAATTACTTGATCCTAAAATTCTCCTGTCTATCAAAGACCTTCCCTTGGCGGCAAAGACCACCATTGATGGTTTTATGGAGGGATTTAATAAAAGTAGTATCAAGGGTGAGGGTATGGAATTTAGTCAGTACCGTAGTTATCAACCCGGTGATGATCTGCGTTCTTTGGACTGGAAAATGTTTGCGCGCTCAGACCGTTATTATATTCGCGAATCTGAAATTGAAACCAGTATTCAAGTTCGATTTTTGGTAGATGCTAGTAATTCTATGAACCATCGGGATGGAGCCATTAGTAAAATGGAATACGCGCGTTATTTAGCCGCGTCATTAGGGTGGTTGGCTCAGAAGCAGGGCGATGCTATTGGACTAGATGTGTTACAAGACGGCAAATTGTTTTCGCTTCCCGCCAAAAGAGATAGTCAACACTTACCCAGATTCTTGCACCAATTAGAACAAATAAAAGCAGCAGGAGTTTTTACAGACCCTGTTGGATATAAAGAAATTTTTAGTGGGGTGCATAGACGTGCCCTTTTAATCTGCATCACCGATTTTTATCAAGAGAATAATGAGATCCTAAACCTATTGCAATCCTTGGCTTCTTTGCAACACGAGGTCTTGGTATTTCAATTGGTGAGTGACAATGAACTACAAGGAAATTTCAAAGGCTATCAGCGATTAAAAGATTTAGAGACCGGCGTGATGATGCCCATTACTGGAACATTGCAGTCTGCTTATCTACAACAAAGAGCAGCTTATCAGGAGACCATTAAAAAAGAATTGTTGAACCGAAAAATACGGTTGCATCAACTGAATATACAAGACCCATTAGATGGTGCGCTTAGGGATTATTTGAACCAACGCAATAAATCCGCTCGCTAATGCAGTTCATGAATCCTATATGGCTCTGGTCTGCATTGGGTATTATCATTCCCATTGCCATTCATTTATGGAACCAACAGCCAGGGAAAGTGCTTGAAGTGGGAAGCATTCGTTTCATGGATCCATCGCCCAGCAAGCGAAGTTCTAGACTACAACTCACGGAAATTTGGTTATTGCTGTTAAGGTGTTTGATCATCATATTATTAGCCTTGTTTTTGGCCCAACCTACTTGGAACAAAAAGACCAGTCAAAGCAATCAGGGGTGGGTGTTGATACCAAAAGCATCTATGAAAATGGCTTATCAGGCGCACCAGCAAAGCATTGATTCTTTGTTGCAACTAGGGATGGAATTGCATGCTTTGGAACCAGGGTTTCCTGAATTAAACTTAAAGTCTGATTCAAGTTCGGCCAATCCCTCGGCACCTATTCCCAATCTTTGGGCCTTAGCTACTCAATTAGAAAAGCAAGTACCAGCTCATTATCAGTTGCATTTGTATACACCAGAACTATTGCAATATTATAGAGGGGTAAAGCCTGATTTGCATAGACCCATGGTTTGGAAAACCTATGCCATGCCCACCCAAGTTGATACAGCCATCAACCAGCGCAAACAAAGCATTCGGATTGCAATATTGGCAGATGACTATGCTGCTGACGCCGATTATTTATTGGCCGCTTGTAAAGCCATTCAAACAGTTAGGGGTGATACCATCTTGGTTACCAAGTTCAATAATCCTACTCAAATACCAATGGGCCAAGATTGGTTGTTTTGGTTATCTGACAAGCCTTTGCCAAAGAACAATGCCAAACATACCTGGTCCTATCAATTGGGTAATGCACAAATAGTGCAAACCCAGATTTATAGCAGCATGGGTAGCCATCAAGAAAAGATTCCTTTGTATAAAACCATTCCCATGCAGTTAAAAGGAGAACTGATTTGGGAAGATGGATTTGGTCAAGCGGTTTTGCAAAAATGGGGGAATGATCAATATCTGATGAATACGCGTTTTCATCCTGATTGGAATGGATTGGTTTGGAATACAGCATTTCCAACTATGATGCAGGAATTTTTATTGGGTTCAAAACCATTTAATCCTAGTCAGGTAGCCATGGATCCTGTTCAGATAATTCCGGAACAAAGCATTCCAATAAAGGGGCAAATTAATCTTGCAGTTTCCACTAGTCAGCAACCATTGTCCAATTGGATCTGGAGCTTGTTATTGGTGTTGTTAATCATAGAAAGGGTGATTGTTTTTTATCAATCTAAAAACAAAACCCATGCTTGATCATTCGCCACTAACTCAGATTAAATTGCTGCATAAGCAATGGCAGTTCTTAAAAGCGGGATTGTTTTTATTACGTGTCATGACCTTGTTGGCCTTTCTGTTTTTATTGATTCAATGTCTGCATCCTATTTCCAATCTTTGGTTGCTGGCATTAGAACTACTTGCCGTGATGGCAATCTTGATTTTTCCAAAACAATGGAAATTGTCAGAGACGGATCTAGCAGCCTATTTAAATGCTAACTATCCTTTATTGGAAGACAGTGCTGATCTATTGTTTCAATCTACTGACCAATTAACGCAATTGGAGCAATGGCAGCGTCAAAAAATAGCATCTGTATTCTTAGAATTGCAGCCCAAACATCCTTTTGCAAAAGCATTAGGTATTTGGGTTGGCGCATTAACAACAGTTTTAATGGCTATATCACTAGTGGGTTTATTCCATTGGTCTTATTCAAGCAAAAATGCTAGTCCAGTGGAACAACCCGTATCAAAACTGGTAGTTGCAGGCATCAGGTCCATGCATATTCAAATTCAGCCACCCGCTTACACGGGTAAACCAAAATTGGAACAAGAAGCACCTGCTATCAATGCCATAGAAGGTTCTTCGGTTGAGTGGGTGATCATTACGGACGCAAGTATGGTTGCGCCAGCCATTCGTTTCAATGATTCCATTTCTCAAGAATTCAAACCCTTAGACAGTTCAAATACCAAATGGCGTTTTCAAACCAAGGTTAATAACAATGGTTTGTATCAGATTCAATTTGGGAAGACTTTGTCTGAACACTACGCAATAGAATTGGTGCATGACCTTCCTCCTGTCATTAAAATCAAAGAGCCCACTCCCTATAAAACCATTGACTATGGTGCTTCTTTACAAGTGCCCCTAAAAGCCAGTATTAGCGATGATTTTGGCATAGTCCAAGCCAAGCTGATGCTAACCGTAGCTAGTGGTGGGGGTGAAGCCGTGAAGTTTCAAGACCAGGAGCGAGACCTTGGTCAGTTTTCTCAAGCAGCATTGAATAAAGAAATAGTATTGACCATTAATTTACAAGCCCTTAAGATGCAGCCCGGGGATGAGTTGTATTATTATGTAAAAGCATTAGATAGTCATGGGCAGGAAGCTAGGTCAGATATTCATATCATCAATTTACCTGATACTGCCGAATTGATGAATACAGATATTACCATCAATAGCTTGAACCTAAAACCGGAATTTTTCAGGAGTCAGCGGCAGATTATCATTGAAACAGAACAATTGTTAAAAGACAAGGATAAAATGCCCTTGGATTCTTTTAAAGAAAAAAGCAATTCTTTGGGGATTGATCAAAAATTACTCCGTTTGCGTTACGGCAAATTTTTGGGTGAAGAATCCATGGGAGAAATAGGGGTTGGTCATGAGGAAGACGAACACGATCATGGTGCTGAGGTATTTGGAGACGCATCGGCCATTATGGATGAGTTTTCTCACAAACATGATAATGCAGAAGACGCCAGCTTTTTTGATCCACAAACCAAAATGCAATTAAAAGCCATTCTCAATGAGATGTGGAAATCAGAATTACAACTGCGTACTTTCTTTCCAAAAGAAGCCCTGCCCTTTGAATACAAAGCGCTTCGTTTACTCAAAGACTTGCAACAACAATCAAGGGCTTATGTAGCTAAGACAAGTCAGAAAACAACCCCCATTAAATTTGAAAAAAGGTTAACGGCCGATTTGAGTAAAATTGTTCCCCCTCTTAAAATTCAAACGGCCCCCAATAATATGGATCCTTTGATGTCTTTGAGACAGGGTATGGGTTTACTTGCTTCAATGAATCTTGGCACGACCAAACAGCCAGCTAGTTTGCTTGTCTTGAATCAAACATTGAATCAGTTACACCAAGAAGCCATTGCCAAGCCTGGTAAATATTTATTGGCATTTGAAGCCATGAAAAGAATCATGGAACAATTGCAAATGTCAAAACCTATTTCCAATAATGACAGGCATTTGGCTATTACTGCCTGTGAGCAATTATTGAAAACAGCTACTAGATTGCCCAATTTGCAACAGCGTTCAGCAGATGGTGGACTATCTCAACAATATTTTATTCACTTAAACAGGAAACCATGATGATCCTTTATCTGATGGGTATTCTCCTGTTGGCAATTGTATTTTTAGGAGTGGTTTTTATCAATCCTATTCAGCCTAGACGTTGGTTAAGACTATGGGCTTCTTTGGCAGTTGTTTTGGGGATGGCTTTGTTGGTGATTCCGTTTGACAAAACGGCTGCTATTGCTGGCGATACCCATTTGTTGATTCTAACAGAAGGTTATCAAGAAGATTCTGTTGCTGCTTACAACAAGTCCAATGCCCTAAAACTTACCTGGGAAAATTTGAATCAAACAGCCATTGACAAAGCGGCTATAATACATGTTTTTGGATACGGGTTGCCCGATACCAGTATTTGGAACATTCCCAAATCAAAAATCCAATTTCATGTAAGTACCTTGCCTACAGGTATTGCCAGTATTCATTGGAGACAAGAAATTGCCCTTGGGCAAAGTCTATTAATTCAAGGAAGGGTTAGCAATCCTCAGCAACAAAATTTGCAACTTCAATTAGTATCAGGTTCACAGGTAATTGAGCAAAGGGTATTGGGCGCTCAAACCAGTCTTCATTTTCAATTGAATCCAAGCCCTAAAAATTTGGGTACTGGTAGCTATCAATTAGTGCTTCTAAAGGGCAAGGATACTTTGGCAAAAAATACCATTCCATTTATAGTACAATTGCCCAAACCCATTTCTGTATTGTTGTTGCAAGACGCTCCTAGTTTTGAACAGAAATTCTTAAAGAATTGGCTAACAGATCATGGATACCAATTGGCTGCTAGAACCAGGATCAGCAAACAATTATTTGATCAAGCTTTTTCCAATCGCGCCAGCGCCAATTTGCTTAACATCAATGCCAATCTACTTTCAGGTTTTGATGTACTGATAGCTGATGAAGCTTCAGTTAATAGCTTATCTGTCTTGGAACAATTACAGATCAGGGCGGCCATTAGAGAAAAAGGGCTGGGTTTATTAGTAACCACGGATACCATTTTAAAACATGCGGCAATCTTGGATCAACAGCTAGTTTTAAAATCTATTCAAGATAGTGTAGCTGCCAATCATGTTTTAAACATGCAAGGACAGGATAGTGCATGGCATCCAATGCTGAACAAAGATGCATATTTCACCATATTACCTTCTTCCACATTCCAAACCTTGGTATCTGATACAAAGGGTAGGATACTAACCGGAATTTATTTGGAGGGCATGGGGAAAATTGGATTTGGTACCCTAGGGCAAACCCATTTATGGTCATTGGCTGGAAAACAATGGGACTATGATTTTTATTGGACGCAGTTATTGGAATCATTGACCAGTCAATCAGCCACCAAAGAAACCTGGACAATTGGTTCGGGTATGGATTTTGTGAAACAGGCAACGCCCATTATTCAGTATAAAGATGCGGCCCAAGATTCCATTGCACTAGTATCTGGATCAAAAATCTATTTGCAACAAAATCCTTTATTGGGTTTCAAGCAAGAAGGTCAATTCTGGCCTCAGCAATCGGGCTGGCAAAACTTGGTTACTACTAGTGGGCAATTCAAACCTTGGTATGTCTTTGACAAACAAGAATGGCCACTCTTACAATGGTCTAAGCGAAGACAGCTCACAGAGGCATGGTTGGCCCAGCCAGTGGAATCTACCAAGGATAGCACCATAGAAAATGAAGCGTCTCAAAGGCAAGTGGTGCCTGCTATTTGGGCCTGGCTGATTTTGCTATTGGGGCTAGCCGTTCTGTGGATAGAATCCAAATTGGAATAATATGATAAATGGCGTGGTAAGTTTGGTCTAGTTGCTTATATTGAGTTTATTATACACCCTATAAAGCCTGATGCATTTTGAAAAGAAAAGACTTTATTAGGAACGCTTCCATGGGAATGGGGGCGCTCTTTCTTCCCAAATCAATGCTCTATGCCAATCAAGTAGACGCAGCAGCATTATTAGAAACCCGATTTGATATTCCTCAAAAAAAGCGCATGGCAGATATTGCCTTAAATGCGGCAAGATCAAAAGGGGCAAGTTATACCGATGTGCGCATTGGTAGATACCTGAATCAGTTTGTGATTACCAGAGAAGACAAAGTGGAGAACGTAGTCAATACTGAAAGTTATGGTATTGGAATTAGGGTCATAGCCAACGGTAGTTGGGGTTTTGCAGCTACGGATAATTTAGATACCGATAGCATTGCAAAAACTGCTGCATTAGCCGTTGCTATTGCCAAAGAAAATGCCCGCTTATTAACCGAGCCCGTGCAACTGGCTCCTCAAAAGGGTCAGGGAGAAGTGAGCTGGAAAACACCCATTGAAAAAAATGCTTTTGAAGTTCCTATCAAAGAAAAAGTTGACTTATTGCTTGGTGTAAATGACGCTGCTATGAAAGGTGGTGCCAACTACATGAATAGTCTACTCTTCTTGGTAAATGAACAAAAATATTTTGCTAGTAGCGATGGCTCTTATATAGACCAAGACATTCATAGAATCTGGCCTACATTTTCCATTACCAAGATAGACGCTACTTCTGGTAAGTTTGAAACCAGGAGTGCATTGTCTTCACCCATGGGCATGGGTTATGAATACCTGAATCCTTCTGCTGGTGAAACCATCAAGGGTTTAACGGGTAATTTATATAGGAACCGTTATGACATGTTACAAGATGCCAAAGATGGCGCCAAACAAGTGCAAGAAAAAATGATTGCCAAGTCTGTTGATGCTGGTAAATATGACCTTGTCATTGATCCTACCAATTTATTCTTGACCATCCATGAATCATCGGGCCACCCTTCAGAATTAGATAGGGTATTGGGTTATGAAGCCAATTTTGCGGGTACTTCATTTCTAACCTTAGACAAATGGAAATCGGGCAACTTTAATTATGGTAGCAAACTGGTAAATATTGTTGCCGATAAATTACAGCCCCATTCTCTTGGAGCAGTTGGATTTGACGATGAAGGTGTAGAAACACAGGAATGGGATATTATCAAAGACGGTGTATTGGTGAACTATCAAGCTACCAGAGACCAAGCCCATATCTTGGGATTAAAACAATCTCAGGGCTGTTGCTACGCCGATAACTGGAGTTCGGTTCAGTTTCAGCGGATGCCAAATATTTCTCTGAAACCAGGTAAGGAAACCATGAGCCCGGCAGACATTGTGAAAAATGTAGAGAAGGGCATTTATATTGTTGGAGAAAGCTCTTATAGTATTGATCAACAACGCTACAATTTCCAGTTTAGCGGTCAGTTATTCTATGAAATTAAAAATGGTAAAATAGGACCCATGCTCAAAGACGTGGCCTACCAATCCAATACACAGGAATTCTGGAACTCTGTAACCGCTATTGCTGACAAACGCGATTATAGATTGGGTGGATCTTTCTTTGATGGTAAGGGCCAACCTGGTCAGGTAAGTGCCGTATCACACGGTGCTTCTACCACAAGATTCAATGGTATCAATGTTATTAACACTGCAAGAAAAATCTAATCATGGCTATATTAAACAAAGCACAGGCAGAACAATTGCTGAAAAAAGTACTGGCTTTCTCAAAAGCCGATGAATGTGAAATTAACCTAAGCGGTTCAGAAGGTGGAAATATCAGGTATGCACGTAACGCGGTTTCAACAAGTGGAGGCGTTAGTAGGAGCAGTTTGGTAGTATCATCCGCTTACGGAAAAAAATTAGGCGTGGCCACCATCAATGAATTTGATGATGCGTCTTTAGAAAAAGTTGTGAGAAGGTCTGAAGAGTTGGCTAAGCTGGCTCCGGAGAATCCTGAATTCATGTCTTTCCTAGGGCCACAACAATACAAAGAGTCCGCCACCTATGTACCAGCTACTGCTGCTATTGACCCCAAACTCAGGGCAGACGCGGTAGCCACCAGTTTAAAGATTGCCAAAGAAAATAAATTAGTAGCTGCTGGATTCATGGAAAACAGCGCAGGATTTTCTGCCATGATGAACTCTCATGGCCTCTTTGCCTACAATACCAGCACCGGGGTTGATTTTAATGTAACCCTTAGAACAGAAGACGGAAAGGGCTCGGGCTATGCTTCTAAGTCTTATAACGATGTAAGTAAATTAAACGTAGATAATTTAACCAAGATAGCTGCGTTTAAAGCAGCAGGATCCGCTACTGCCAAGGCTTTAGAGCCAGGCAAGTATACCGTAATTTTAGAGCCTGCAGCATCTGTGGTATTGTTAGAGAATTTGTTTTTTGCCATGGACGCCAGACAGGCAGACGAGGGTAGAAGTTTCTTGAGCAAGCCGGGAGGTAAAACCAAATTAGGTGAAAAATTGGTAGACGATAAAGTGACCATTTATTCAGATCCCCAACATCCTGAAATGCCTACTTCTACTTGGAGTGGTGATGGTAGACCTCAAGAAAGAATGAGTTGGATTAACAAGGGGGTGGTAGACAATTTGTATTATTCTCGCTATTGGGCCAATAAGAAAAATGCCAAACCCATTCCTTCTCCGGATGGCATTATCATGGAAGGAACAGAAGCTAGTTTAGAAGACCTGATTAAAGGAACTGAAAAAGGTATTTTAGTTACCAGGCTTTGGTATATCCGTTCTGTTGATCCTCAAACATTATTGCTAACAGGTTTAACACGTGACGGAACTTTTTATATAGAAAACGGAAAAATTAAACACCCTGTGAAGAATTTCCGTTTCAATGAAAGCCCTGTAATCATGCTCAATAATCTGGATGCTTTGGGTAAACCAGAGCGTTGTGTAAGTGGTGAATCTGGCTTGTCAGCTTTGATTCCGCCTATGCGGATTAGAGACTTTACTTTTTCTTCACTTTCTGACGCTGTTTAAATATTCATTTTTAAAACCTTTTATTTTGGATAGAAAAGACTTTTTAAGAAACACTGCTCTTGGTATGGGGGCATTTATGGTTCCCCGCTCCATGTTGCATGCTACCCCTATTGAAGTAGAAGCTGCTTTGAACGGGGGCATGGATGTTGCCATAAAAAAACAGTTGGCCGATGTAGCCCTTGCTGCTGCAAAAGCAAAAGGCGCTACCTATACCGATGTTAGAATTGGTCGCTACCTAAACCAGTTTGTGATTACTCGTGAAACACGTGTTCAAAACGTTGCCAATACCGAATCATTTGGTGTGGGTATTCGCGTAATTGCCAATGGTAGTTGGGGTTTTGCCTCTAGCAACAATGTAACCAAAGAAGGGGTGGCTCGTACGGCAGAACGTGCTGTGGCAGTAGCCAAAGCCAATGCCAAAATTTTGGACAATCCTGTACAACTAGCGCCACAAAAGGGTTATGGAGAAGTGAGTTGGAAAACGCCGATTGAGAAAAATGCGTTTGAAGTTCCTGTAAAAGAAAAAGTAGACCTACTCTTGGCTGCCAATGCAGTAGCTATGAAAGGCGGTGTAAACTTTGTCAACTCCGCTATATTGGCGGTGAATGAACAAAAATATTTTGCTAGCAGCGATGGTTCTTATATTGACCAAGACATTCATAGAATGTTCCCCAATTTTAACTTGATTAAAATTGATGTTGCTACGGGAAAATTTGAATCTGTCAAGTCTTTGAGTTCTCCAGTTGGTATGGGTTATGAATACCTAAATGCTGACCCTACGCAAAAAGTAGGAGGTGTGGTAACGCGTTATAAAAACCGTTATGACATGATGGAAGATATTGCTAATGCTACAGAATCGGTTAAGCAGAAAATTAAAGCAAAATCTGTTGAGCCCGGTAAATATGATTTGATCTTGGATCCTTCCCATTTAATGTTAACCATTCACGAATCAGTAGCTCACCCAACTGAGTTGGATAGGGTATTGGGTTATGAAGCCAACTATGCAGGAACCAGTTTCTTGACCTTAGATAAGTTGAATACCAAGAAATTTAATTTTGGTTCTAAAATTGTCAATATTGTAGCGGATAAAAAACAATATGGCTCTCTTGGTGCTGTGGGTTATGATGACGAAGGCGTTGGTACCAAAAAATGGGATATTATCAAAGACGGTATTCTGGTGAATTTCCAAGCCATTCGTGACCAAGCACATATGTTGGGCATGAAAGAAAGTCATGGTTGCTGCTATGCTCAAAGCTGGAACGATGTTCAGTTTCAACGTATGCCAAACATCTCTTTAGAACCTGGGAAAGAAAAACTAAGCGTAGATGATCTAATTAAAAATGTTGAAAAAGGCATCTATATTATTGGAGATGGTTCTTTCTCTATTGACCAACAGCGTTACAATTTCCAATTTGGAGGACAAACTTTTTACGAAGTTAAAAATGGTAAAATTGTGGGTATGCTCAAAGACGTAGCCTATCAATCCAATACCCAGGAATTTTGGAACAGTTGTTCAGCTATTGCAGATGAAAGCGACTACCGTATGGGTGGTGCCTTCAATGATGGCAAGGGACAACCGGGTCAATCAAATGCCGTATCTCACGGTTCATCTACCACCCGTTTTAACGGAGTAAACGTAATTAACACAGCAAGAAAAATCTAAAGACATGGCAATACTCAATAAAGAAGACGCACAAGCCCTTTTGAAAAAAGTTTTGGCTTATTCTACCGCAGACGAATGCGAAGTATCGCTTAGTGGGGTAGAAGGTGGCAATATCCGTTACGCACGTAACGCAGTTTCTACGGCAGGTGATACCAATACCCTAACACTGGCTATTCGCTCTGTATATGGCAAGAAATCGGGCACGGCCACCATCAATGAATTTGACGACGCATCTTTGAAAAAAGTGGTATTACGCGCAGAAGAATTGGCAAAGCTCTCTCCAGAAAATCCAGAGTACATGCCTATGCGTGGACCCATTAGCTACAAAGAGTCCAAGTCTTTTATTCCTGCTACTGCAGCCATTCAACCTGACACCAGGGCCGAAGCTGTTGCCAAAAGCATTAAAGTTTCTAAAGACAGTAAACTGGAATCTGCAGGTTATATTGAAAACAGAACCAGTTTTGTAGCTGTGATGAATAGCAAAGGTTTCTTTGGTTACAACAAAGGTACCGATGTAATATTTTCTGTGACTACACGTAACCAAGAAGGAACGGGGTCTGGCTATGCAGCGCGTGGATTCAATGATGTAAGCAAATTAGACACCGCGGCAGCTACAAGAATTGCAGCACAAAAAGCCAACGGATCGGCCAACGCCAAAGCCATTGAGCCAGGAAAATATACAGTGATTCTAGAACCTGTTGCGGCAACCTATATGTTGGAAAATATGTTCCGTGGTTTTGATGCAAGAACAGCAGATGAAGGCAGAAGTTTTATGACCAAGCCAGGTGGTGGAAATAGAATAGGAGAGCAGCTAGTTGATGAAAAAGTAACCATCTATTCTGATCCCTTTCATCCTGAATTGCCCGATGCTACTTGGAATGCTGAAGGCTTTGCACTTGACAGGGTTAACTGGATTGAAAAAGGAGTAGTGAAAAACCTAAGCTATTCTCAGTTCTGGGCGCAAAAGAAAAATGTAGCAGCTGGTCCCTTTGCTAGTAATATTATCATGGAAGGTGGAACCGCTTCACTAGAAGAATTGATCAAGAGTACCGAACGAGGTATCTTGGTTTCTAAACTCTGGTATATCCGTTTGGTAGACGCACAGTCTTTATTATTAACAGGACTGACTCGAGACGGAACTTTTTACATTGAAAACGGACAAATCAAATATCCTATTAAGAACTTGCGATTTAATGAAAGCCCAGTGATTATGCTGAACAATGTAGAAGCATTGGGTAAGGCTGAAAGAAGCATCAGCATTGAATCAAATAGAAGTTACTTGATTCCTCCAATGAAGATCAGGGACTTTACCTTTACCTCACTTTCAGACGCTGTTTAATACATGCAAAAGACCCTTCGGGGTCTTTTCTTGGTAAAAGATTGTTCATTTTAAATGTATTGAATTGAAAAGAAGAGACTTTTTATATCTGTCAGGAATGACGGCTGGAGCCGGTCTATTAAGACCTGCAAAACTCTTGGCAGCAGAAGACTTATTACAACCAGGAGACTTGGTACTTAAAAAGCGCTTGGCCGATATTGCTTTAAATGCAGCAACCAGCAAGGGGGCTAGTTATGTAGACGTTCGCATAGGGCGATATTTAAATCAGTCTATCAGTACCAGAGAAAAACGTGTTGACAATATTGCCAACACAGAATCTTATGGTATGGGCATCAGGGTGATTGCCAATGGATCTTGGGGTTTTGCTAGCACGGATAATATGACACCAGAAAGCATTGCCAAAACTGCTGCCTTAGCAGTGCAAATAGCAAAGTTTAATGCACCATTGTTAGAGGAGCCATTGAAATTAGCACCACAAAAGGGTTATGGACAAGTGAGTTGGAAAACACCGATTCTGCAAAACGCGTTTGAAGTGCCTTTGAAAGACAAAGTAGACCTTCTGTTACAAGCCAATGATATTGCGCTTCAATCCGGTGTTAATTTTGTCAACAGTTCTTTGTTCTGTATCAATGAGCAAAAATATTTTGCTTCTACAGAAGGCTCCTATATTGACCAAGACATTCACCGAATTTGGCCAACATTTACGGTGACTAAAATTGAAGCTGGCTCAGGCAAATTCCAAACAAGAAATGCGCTGAGTAGCCCAATGGGGATGGGATATGAATATCTGATTCCTGATAAAAAAGAAGAGATTGACGGCATTTTCAAACTCTATAAAAATCGCTATGATATCTTGGCCGATATGCGGTTGGCCAGTGCACAGGTAGCTGAAAAAATCAAAGCTAGACCAGTAGAACCTGGCAAGTATGATTTGATACTGGATCCTACCAATTTGTTTTTAACCATTCATGAATCTGTAGGTCACCCAACAGAACTAGATAGGGTACTGGGTTATGAAGCCAATTATGCTGGTACCAGTTTCTTAACCCTTGACAAGTGGAAAGCAGGCAATTTTAAATTTGGTAGTGAGATAGTTCATTTTAAAGGAGATAAGACCCAGAAGGGCTCATTAGGCGCTGTTGGTTATGATGACGAGGGTGTTCAGTGCGGCGAGTGGGATATTATTAAAAATGGCGTGCTTGTCAATTACCAAGTAACAAGGGACCAAGCCCATATGCTTGGCCTGAGTGCTTCTCAAGGTTGTTCCTATGCAGACAATTGGAAAAATTTTCAGTTTCAGCGGATGCCCAATGTTTCTTTGCAACCTAGTAAAGATGGATTAAAAGTGGCCGATATGATCAAGAATACGGAAAAGGGCATTTACATGTTTGGCCGCAATTCTTATTCCATAGATCAGCAGCGTTACAATTTTCAGTTCAGTGGTCAATTGGCTTTTGAAATTAAAAATGGTCAGATTGCAGGTCTTGTAAAAGACGCAGCTTACCAAGCCAATACCCAAGAATTCTGGAATGCTTGTTCTGCCATTGCTGGAGAACAGGACTATCGCCTTGGTGGCTCTTTCTTTGACGGAAAGGGGCAACCTGGTCAGGTAAGTGCTGTATCGCATGGTTGTTGTACCACCAAGTTTAAGGGTGTGAGCATTATCAATACGGGTAGAAATATTTAATTTGTTGCTTAGACAGTAAAGCCGCTTCAAGTTCTTGAAGTGGCTTTTTTATTGGAATTACTGAATTTGGCTATGTTTAATAGGCACTTAATAACTGCTTTAGCATGAAAAAATCGGTGATTTCACCGGCTGGCTCAGGGTTAAAAAACAAGAAAAATTCAGTGAAATCACGGATAATGTTTTAACAGCAATCTGATATGTTTGTAAAAACATTGCAGTTTTAGAAACAACATCAATCTCCCCCCGGTTTTTGTGTTGTTTTTTTTTGCCCCTACCTGATTGGTCATCAAACTACAGATATATGTCTATGCCATCTAAAAGGGGGTATCAATTTGGTTGGTTGCCAGACCTGCCTGATCACAGGGATTTATTATACGCAAGTGTTAGAAAGATATCGCGCAAGCTACCTGTTAGCGTAGACCTGCGTAAGCAATGTCCAGAAGTCTATGACCAAGGAAGTCTGGGGTCTTGTACAGCCAACGCCTTAGGTGCGGCATTCCAATTTGGACAAATCAAACAAGCAATTGCCAGTTTTATTCCTTCTAGATTGTTCATCTACTATAATGAACGGGTGCAAATTCATACCGAAGACTCGGATAGTGGCGCATTTATTAGAGATGGGATTAAATCTTTAAATAAAGATGGGGTTTGCCCGGAATCAGATTGGCCCTACCTGATTGAAAAATTTACTCAAAAACCGCCTATTCGGCTGTATCAAAAAGCCCTTAAAAATCAAGTGCTTCAATACATGCGGCTTGAAAACTGGAAAATGAATCAGTTGCAAACCTGTTTAGCCGAGGGGTATCCATTTGTTTTTGGTTTTTCAGTATATGAAAGCTTTTGGTCAATGGGGAAAAATGCAGTGATTCCTATGCCTAAAGAAGGAGAACGCCTTATTGGAGGGCATGCAGTAATGGCGGTTGGTTATGATCAAGCAAAAAAACGTTGTTTGATTAGAAATTCCTGGGGAACTGCCTGGGGGAAAAACGGCTATGCGTGGATGCCATTTGATTATATTAGTCAACCCATCTTTGCCGATGATTTCTGGACCATTCGGTTGGTAGAAAACGGAACTCAATGAGATAAGGCCTAGCTATGTAGTAAGTTGCTGCGGTTCTAAAAGAGCGAGCTGTCCTTTTTGCGCATTTTAGCAGAAACAAATAGCAAAATGCAAGTAAATCCTACGTAGATGATGATAAAAGCGTTCATGCTGTTCAGTTTCAGTAAATTTCCCACTTAGTTTGATCAATCCATACCTATAAACAGCCATTAAATAGGATGGGTACTGCAATATTTGTAGCAAGAATTAGTCAGCTGGCAGAATTTGACGCATGCTACTTGAACGGAAATTTTTTCCTCATTTTTAGCCGATTTTATTTCCCTTTCTGAAATTTCCGCAGAAATGTTAGCCTTTTTAAGTGTAAATGCTTAATTTATTAAACAAAAATTTAAATGTATAGACTTGTTGGAACATCGAAATAACACAAATTCGTCAGTCTGAATGATAATTTCTTCATAATGCTATCACATATGCGGGAATTCATAATTTAAACCATAATAACAATTTGTTTAACGAATTGCTTTTATTTTTTGGAAGAATCATTGCAGTAAAATCATCAGATTCCTTGTAGTAAGGTCCATGGATTTACTGACAAATTTAAATTATGGAGCAGCTGTTAAATATTGAAAATCAAATGGATACTATAAGATTTGTGATAGCGGATGACAATAAAATAAATCAATATATTATTCATTTCATGCTAAAGGGCAGGTTTATAAAATTTAATTTTGCAGAGAATGGTGAAGAAGCCATTTCAGCAATCAATGCGGATTTAGAAAAACGAACAATTCTATTGCTTGATTTGAATATGCCAGATATGGATGGGTTTGAAGTGCTAGAACTGCTAGCCAAAGACCCAAAAAAATATGGCAATGTGAAGACCATCTGCATTTCTGCTATGCACTTTGACAATTCTAAAGAAGAAGGCTGTTTAGAATTGTGTGATTATTATTTGGAAAAGCCAGTTGACAAAACCCAGCTCCTAGAAAAAGTAGCGTCTTGCTTTACCGCTAATTAGAAGCATATTAATGGATAATAACCCCCATAAACAATCTGTGCTGTTCAAAAATATCTTGGACAGGATTTCGGATGCACTCTTGTTTGAGTCATTCGATCACAAAATTGTTTATGTGAACCATTATTTCTGCAACCTTTTTCATATTCCAGTAGCTCCAGAATTCTTGATTGGAATGGATTGTTCCAATGCCGCACAAGAAAGCAAACAGTATTTTAAAGATCCAGAACAATTTGTTGAGCGAATAGCCCAAATCTATCAAGAAACCGAAAATGTAAAAGATGAGCAATTGTCTTTTGCAGATGGGTTAACCATTTTGCGTGATTATCAATATTTCAATTCTGAGGAAACAAAGGGGCATTTGTGGGTATACAAAAATGTGTCTTCCCTGGTAACATCTTTGGATGCTATGACCACTCAAAAAAACTTTTTTGAAAATCTGTTAAACAATATACCCGCAGATATTGCCATTTTCAACAAAGATCATCAATACGAATTTGTTAATAGAGTAGGGGTTAAATCCACTGATATGAGTAAGTGGATTATTGGCAAGGACGATTTTGACTATGCCCATTACAAGCAACTTCCAGAAGAGTTTGCCATAAGACGTAGAAAGGCTTTTAATCAAGCATTTGAGACCAAAAAAAGTATAGAGTTAGAAGAGGTAAACCATTCTAAAATTCATGGGGATACCCATACCCTGAGAAAATTTTATCCCGTATTTGAGGATGACAAATTTGTCAGTATGATTGGATATGGTATTGACATTACTAGAATGCGTCAATCTGAAATTGAATTGGCGCAGAGTCATGCTTTGTTTCTCTCTATGATTGAGCATAGCAATGAGTTGGTTTTAACCATGGATGCTGATAGGAATGTACACTTTGTAAATTCTAAATGGACAAGTGTTACAGGACATGCAATACCAGAAATAGGCTTTTTGAATGTAGAAAGCATTATCAGTGTAGGTAAAAAATCCTTTTTATCTGCAATTGGCTATTATTTTAAAAATGAAAAACATCTTGGTGGTAGTAGAGAATTGACCATTAATACCAAACAAGGTGATAAAGTAAATCTAAGATATCAGTTTGCAAAATTCATCCAAAAGGACTGGAAATCGCCCCGCATCATTGTTTTCTTAACAGACATTACAGAGCAGGTAAGGATTGAAGAAGAGTTTAAGAAAAACTTGGCCAGAGAGAAATACTTGAATGAATTGAAAACCAATTTCATGAATATGGTTTCGCATGAATTGCGAACACCACTTTCTGTGATTTTGTCCAATACGGAATTATTGATGATGCGGTTACAGCATTTTAGGGTTTCTGGAATTGAACGATACACCAATACCGTCATGCATCAAATAGACGGTATGACCAATTTACTCAATGAATTTTTGTTTGTAAGTAAAGTAGAATCCGGCAAGTTTCAGTTACAAATTGAAGAACTGTCTGTTGTAAGTTTTTTAGAAGATTTGGTTAAAGAACATTATCAACCTTGGAAAGACAAGAGAAGCATTGATTTTATGGTGGTTGGATTACCAGTTGACATTCATTTTGATAAAAGAATGATGTTTCACATAATCAATAATTTACTTAGTAATGCATTTAAATATTCTGAAGGAAAACCAGCTCCCTCGTTAAACATTCGTTTTCTAAAAAGGAAATGTCAAATAGTGGTAGAAGATCAAGGAATTGGCATTAGTGCCGAAGACCAGAAAAAATTGTTTCAACCATTTTCTCGCGGAACCAATGTTGACAAAATAGAAGGAACTGACTTGGGTTTGGTGGTGGTTAAATATTTTATTGAGCAGCACAAGGGAACCCTGCATATTGAAAGTGAAATTGGTAAATACACAAAAATTATTTTGGAATTACCTTATAATTTGAATTAATCATGCACGAGAAAATACTAGTGATAGAAGACGATGTTCAAATTAGAGAATCCTTACAGGAATTTCTGGAATACAGCCAATTCAAAGTGGTGGTGGCAGAAAATGGTATGATTGGAATGCAAATGGCTATGGTAGAAAAACCCGATTTGATAATATGTGATATGATGATGCCTGTTATGGATGGGGTGGAAGTGCTAAAAGCCATTAAAATGACAGAACTAGCAACTATTCCATTTATCATTTTAACGGCCAAAGCTCAATATGAAGACCTTAGAATGGTGATGAATATGGGAGCGGATGATTATGTATTCAAACCCTATAAATTCAAAGACTTACTTAGCACCATTCAAACTAGACTTGGCAAATTTGGTTTAATGGCAGACAAGCTTAAAAACATGGAATCGCTCAATGCTAATTTTCTTTCTTTATTAGATATCCAGATGAGTAGACCCATGAAAGATGTTCGCTTTTTAACGGATATTCTACAAAAGGAATCTGAAGAAAAACAGGATAAAAAAATAGTCCAATACATTAAGTATTTAAAACATTGCAGTGATACCATGCAAGATTCCTTTAGAAGACTGAAGGATTTTTATTCACTAACCCTAACATCCACAGCAAGTGTATCACAAAGTGTTCCTGGGCTGTCTAGGTTAGATATGGCAGGAGAAACATTTTTGGAAATGGCAAGGGCAAGGGCTTTGTTTTATCATCGTTTGGATGATTTAAATACTTCAATTGACTTATCTGATGTATTGCAATTCCCTGATGAAACTGGATGTCTCTTTTTTGAATTATTAGACAATGCCTTTAAATTTTCGCAAAAAGGCACAGAGGTCTTTATTGAGATAAAATATGTGAATGGATCATTTAAACTGTCTATTACAAATGAATGTAAAACGGCAAATATATTGGAATTGGCTTCAAAAGTTGCAACAGGATTTCTACAAAAAAATGATGCAGAGCAATTAGAGATTGGGCTTTCTTTTGTACATGAACTTGCAAGTAAGATGGGTGGAAAGGTCAATTTTCATTCTAGTTTAAATGGGTTAGTTACAGTGGTATTTGAATTAAAAACAGCAAATAAATAAAATTGCTATGAAACCTACAGTTTGTATTGTTGAAGACAATGAGCAGTTACGTGAAGCATTGGTGGAATTGTTGGGAAATGAATTTGGTATTACGGCTCTTGAAAACGGCTCCAAATTAATAGAGTATCTGGAAGTAAAGATTCCGGATCTAATTTTATTAGATATTATGTTGCCATTTCCTTTGGATGGATTTTCCATTCTCAGGTTATTGAAAAATAATGAAGCATTAGCAGCTATTCCGGTAATCTTGATGAGTGCTATTAATAGCGAAGACAAGATTACAGAAGGGTTAGAGTTGGGGGCCAATGATTATATTGTAAAGCCTTTTAAATCAAATAACCTGTTTTTGAAGATTAGAAACCAGGTAGCTGTGCACAAGCAAAAACAGGCAACTATTGAGAAAAATGAGTTGAATAACCTGAATTATCAAGCTGATTCACCCGTGAACAATTTTAAAAAACAAATTTCTGCAATCATGGAGGATTTCTCTGATAATGCTAATATTAGTGTTGAAGAGATTGCTAGTAAAATGCTGATGAGTGTTTCTACCTTGGAGCGATGGATGAAAAAAATATATGGGAAGAGCCCCCGTAAATTCATGTTGTCCTATAAGTTAGCCAAAGCTGAAATTATGCTTAGGCAAAATATGGGGTCTGTAAAAGACATAGCTTACATACTCGGGTTTAATTCAGTTTCCTATTTCTGTAAATGTTTTAAAGAGAAATACGGAACAAGTCCGTTACAATACACCAAGAAATAGTTTTGTTTCAATAGTTCTGCCGAATTTGTTATGTTTTTAGGTCATTTAGTGACAATGCTTTTGTTTTCCTAGACGTAAATTTGACATAATCTCCCCCCGGATTAATAATAAGTGTTTCTAGTTGATAGGAATGCTTATTATTTTATTTGAAATCCCTAGTGTCATGAAATTGCTCTCTAGAGCTGTCAAAATTAAGTATCTGTTATTGGTTGCTATTACAGTTTTTGTAATTTTTAGCAACCTAGTATTCATGCAACGAGTTCAGCACCTTAAGATGGATAATGCTAAAATTATCAACCTACTAGGGAAGGAACAGTTATTACTTAATAACATAGGTAACCAATGGGTTTCTTGGAATAATGATGCTAGTAAACAAGATCAAATTCAGATTGAGTTTGCCAAATTGATAAAAATCAATACTGGTCTAATTGATGGAGATCAAGACCTAGGTATTCATTCTATGGAAAACCTAGCATTGAAAAAGAAGATGTTGATCTTAAGAGATAGTCTCCAATTATTGCAAACAAAAACTATTCAAAGTATCCATAATAAATTGGTGGATCGTAAATTGGTATTAGATTTTAATATTCAAATTCAAACTGGCTTAGAAAAAATTGCAGACGATTTTTACCAAGACACAGAGTCAAAATACTTGTTCATCTCTAGATTACAAATAGCACTTGCTTTACTTACAGTTATTGCTTTTCTAATGGTAATATATTTCAACTATATGCCTTTGGAGAAAAAACTCCAAGATTCATTTTATGAATTAGAAAAGCAAGATGATAACCTCAGGTCTTTAATCAATAGTACAAGAGAAAGTATTTATTTCTTAAATAAGAGTGGAAAAGTATTGTACTTCAACAAGCTTGGAAAAGAAACTTTATTAAAAAGATTGGGAAAAGAACTGCAGGTAGGGGATGATTTTGAACAGTTTTTATTTATAGGAATGGAAGACAGATTTCATGACTGTTTTCAAAAAGCTCTGAATTTGCAAATAAGTGAAATGGAGTGGCAAATAGTGCTAGAGGGTAAACTGGTTTGGTATTATTTTGGTTTTTTTCCTGTCTTAAATGAAAAATCAGAAGTGTTAGGTGTTTCATTTATTGCTAGTAATATACAAGAGAAAAAACAAGCTGCTTTAAAAAATGAAGCATATGTTGTTGAATTAGAGAAAATAGCATGGCGTCAGTCTCATTTGTTAAGGGCGCCAGTTGCTAATATCATTGGACTCTCAAAGTTATTATTGCGTAATCCAGAAAGAAAATTAAGTGAAGAAACCAAGCATTTATTGGATATGATTAAGGTTGAAACGGAGAAGATGGACCAAGAAATACACAAAATTGTGCAATCCTCAAGTAGACTGTCTTCAAAAAATGATATTTTATGATGGCATAGTTGAAGAATAACTCTTGTATTCTGACTTGTCACAGCTATCAAATCATTTTCTTTCAATGTAGTTTCACATTAGCACAATTCTAGTGCTCGCCTCTTTTTAATCCGCACGCATTTTTGAATCATTCAAACCATTTAGGATGAAGTACAACGTGGATTATCCCTTACAATCATTGATTAATAGCACAGCACAAAGCGTTGTCTATCTTGACAAATGCTGTAATGTATTATTCTTTAATACAATGGCAGAACAGCGTATTAGGGCTTACCGAAAGGTTAGAATGAAAGTTGGTATTCAATTCCAAGATTGTCTTTGTGAAAGCACTTGTGAAAGATTTCTCTTTTATTTTAAAATGGCTCTAGAAGGTCATAAATCTGATTTAGAAGTACAACTGCCACTTGGAGATGCTTTTGTTTGGCATAGTGTTGGCTTCTTTCCAGTATATGATGATGCAAATTCCATTTGTGGTGTAAGCTTTGTATTTAATGATATTCATGAGAAAAAATTACATGAATTCAAAAATGTTGCATACATAGAAGCATTAGAAAGTATTGCATGGCGACAATCACATCTTTTTAGAGCTCCATTGGCCAATATTAAAGGTTTAACAGAATTACTTTCATTACAAGAGGGGGCAGTGATTGACCAAGAATTGATGGAAATGCTAAGTATGTTAAAAGCTGAATCTGAAAAATTGGACAATGAAATACATTCTATTGTTGGACTGACCAATGAAATCAAAATGGGTAAGGTCTTCAAAAACTAATAAACTGCTATGAGAAAGCAGGCCATCCAATTGGGTGGCTTTTTTTTACAGTTAGGGCAAAAAAAAATGGCCAGTGTAGAAACACGGCCAGATTATTTAGATATAAGCCCCTAAACTTATACAACACAAAATTAGGGTGCTGATTAAAGATGATAGTTACGATAGTCTGCAATTAGTACAACAATTTCGTCAATTTTAATCATGGCTACACAGTTTATTGCTTTTTAAAACTAATAGCTACTCCACCGCTTCTGGCTAAATAGATTTTCAAAACATCGTTTTGTTTTACAATTTTTTCTTCAATTGTGTATGCTTCTGGATTCTTTTCCCAATCGGCATTTGCTGCGTCTTTATAGATTGTTGCTTTATAGCTACTATTGGCATCCAGAAAGTCCAGTTTAAAGTCCATGGTACGGCTATTTTCATCCGTGATGGCTCCCAAAAACCAATTGTTTGTACCCTTTGCTTTTCTAGCAATACTTATATAGTCGCCAGGTTCCGCATCTAAGATCTTTGTTTGGTCCCAATCAACCGCTACGTCTTTGATGAATGCTAAGGCGTCTGGGTATTTTTGGTAGTTTTCTGGTAGATCTGATACCATTTGTAATGGACTGTACATGGTAATATAAAGCGCCAACTGCTTGCTCAATGTAGTCCTCACCCTGGTTTTTCTTTCCGGAACAAATTGATTCAATTCTAAATGAAAGAATCCTGGGGTAAAATCCATTGGGCCGCCCATTAGCCTTGTAAAGGGCAAGATGGTAGTATGATCAGGAGACATGCCTAGGGTAGGAGCATTGTTAAATTCCATGCCCCTTGCGGCTTCATTGGCCATCCAGTTAGGATAGGTACGGTGTAAACCAGTAGGATGTACCGGTTCATGTGCATCTATCATGATTTTATAAGAAGCCGTTTTTACGGCAGCCCTTATATAGTGATTGACCATCCATTGACCATCATGGTGTTCACCTCTTGGTATAATCTTTCCAACATAGCCTGTCTTAACTGTATTCATCCCATGATCTAACATGAACCTATAGGCCGTATCCATATACCGTTCATAGTTGGTGGCAGCGCCCGATGTTTCATGGTGCATGATGATCCGCACATTTTTTGATTGCGCATATTGGGTTAAAGCATTTACATCATAGTCAGCATAGGGGGTCACAAAATCAAAAACATTTTCTTTCCAATTCCCAAACCAATCTTCCCAACCTACGTTCCAGCCTTCTACCAATACACCATCAAAGCCATTAGCTGCAGCAAAGTCAATATAGGTTTTTACCCTTTCTGTGGTAGCCCCATGTTTGCCACCTTCTTTTTGCCAAGTGGCTTTTCCAGTATGCATTTCCCACCACATGCCAACAAATTTTTGTGGTTTGATCCAGCTTTGATCTTGAATTTTACTTGGCTCATTTAAATTGAGAATCAATTTTGAAGCAAGTATTTGAGTGGCTTTATTACTTACTATTATGGTTCTCCAAGGTGTACTAAAAGGTGCTTGTAAATAGGCTTTATTGCCAACTGCGTCAGGAACCAGCTGAGACCTAAATTGCAAAGTAGATTTGTCCAATACCAAGTTCATGGCGGGATAATTGATTAATGCGGCCTCGTGTATATTCAAATAAATGCCATTGGCTTGTTTGAGCATTAAAGGTGTTTGAACTGCGCTGGGGCCAATTAAACTGGTAACCGCAATATCTTTTTCTTTTTTGGCAACCGCTATAGCGTCAATTTCTGATAATTTACTTTTGGTATAAGCATATTCATTGCTATCATAATCTCCAGGAATCCAAAAAGCTTCATGATTGCCAGTTAAACCAAAATGGGTATTTTCTTCAGCAACTACAAAATAATTTAACCCTTCTTGTTTTGGAAACTCATATCTAAAACCAATACCATCATCAAAAACACGGAAAATGATATTTAAAAGAATACCAGATTTTCCTAGATCCTTTAAGCCTAATTTTAACTCAGCATAATGATTTCTAATCTGTGATTCCTCCCCCCAAATTGGTTTCCAAATATTATCTGTAAGACTACTATCTACTGAAACCAATTGAAAACGACTTAGGTTTATGGCAGGTGTTGCTAATACAAAACCAAGGCTTGAAGGTTGTATAATAGGTTTTCCCTGAAAACTACTACTATACTTTAATTGCCCCTTTGTATCAATACTGATGTTTAAGACAATTTGATGATTGGGAGAGAAACTAACAAGACTTTTTTGCGCAGTTAATTGATGCCCAATCAGTAACAATAGGGTCAAAATTCCAGCTTTGGGAGAAAAATATGGCATGGCAATTTATTTTGTTAAAGGTCTTAATTTTAACCCGCTTTGCTTATGCTATTTATACCCCGAAAACGTTTGAAATTAAGCTTTGGTCTGATTATTTTGATTGTTTAAACGTTGATACCATTTTACTAGTTCAAACCAAATTACTGAAACAAAGCCAAGCAATATGGCTAGTAATGTATTTCCAGTATCCATGATCTTGAATTCAAAAAAATGACTAAAAACGGGAATATATATTAGTGCAACTGTAATAGCAATAGTGATACCAATAATCCAAATAACCAAATTATTTTTGAATCCAAGCGTAGTAATGATGGAATTATAAAATGATCTATTTACTAGGGTTAGAAATATGTTTGCACTGATTAAAGTAATAAAGACCAAGGTTCTTGTACTAGGTTCATCAGCTCCATTTTTAACAGCCCATAAATAGGTAAACATGCATCCAGCAGTAATCATGAGACCTTGTATGATACTGGTTGTCAACTCCTTCCAATTAAAAAAAGTATTACTCATTTCTCTTGGCATTTCTGACATACTATGGGCTTCCATGGGTTCATTTTCATAGATAATAGAACAGGTTGGTCCCATAATTAATTCTAAGAAAATGATATGGACTGGTGAGAAAATATTAGGATAGATCCAACCCAATGCTAAGGGTAGAAAAACAGTGAGCACAATTGGAATATGGATAGAGATAATGTATTGAATGGCTTTTTTCAAATTGGTATAAATACGCCTGCCCATGGCAATAGCGTCTACCATCTTTCCAAGATCGTCTTCTACTAAAATGAGTGAGGCAGCTTGTTTGGCAATTTCTGTTCCCTTTTTACCCATGGCTATTCCTATATGTGCTGCTTTTAATGCAGGACCATCATTTACGCCATCGCCAGTCATGGCAACAATTTGGCCACTTGCTTTTAAGGCATTGATGATCCGTAGTTTGGCTTCTGGGAACATTCGCGTAAAGACTTGGGTATTCATCACTTGTTTTTCTAAATCAGCATCGGACAATTTCATTAATTGATCCCCACTAATTTCCTGGTCAGCCCCTTTGAACCCTATTTGTTTGGCAATAGACAAGGTAGTTGCAGCATTATCTCCTGTTACAATTTTTACATTAATACCTGCCTTGTAAAAATGTGCCAAGGTTTCAGAAATATTTGTCTTGGGAGGGTCATAAAAAGCTACCAAACCTATAAAAACAAAGGGGAGGGATTGTTGTTTTTCAGGAAAGCTTTGTTCCGTAAAATTTGATTGGGCAACCCCAAGTACACGATATCCTTCTTTTGTGAAATTCAATATGGCTGCTTCCACGCTTGCTTTTCTAGCCTCATCCAAATTTGCTACTGCAATAATAGCTTCAGGTGCTCCTTTGGCGGCGATAATTCTATCACCGCTTTTATTTTCAAACACATGGGTCATCATGGGAGGCTTTCCCTCCAAAGGATACTCATGCTTCATACTGAATTCAGTTCGTTGATCTGTTGGAAAAAGTTCTTGATAGCGTTGGTGTAAGGCTATTTCCATAGGATCAAAAGGAATTGGTTCACTTGCCCACATAGCAGTCCGTATCAAGTCCTTACCGTTTTGTCCAATCTCATTGGTATCCAAATATGTTGCTGCATCACTAAAACAATAAAGCCCGGCTAAACTCATTTTGTTTTGGGTGATAGTGCCCGTTTTGTCTGTACAAATTACCGTTGCAGAACCCAGGGTTTCTACCGTTTTCATTTGTTTGACTATGATGCCCATTTGCATTAAGCGCCAAGCACCCAATGCCATAAATGTGGTAAATGCAACAGGGATTTCTTCAGGCAAGATACTCATGGCCAGTGTCAACGCTTTGAGTAAACTATCTAAGATGTCTTTTGAATGTGTATAATTGATAAACCAGACAATTCCAAAGATTACTGCACCTGCAATAACCATTTTTTTTACAAAATTGGCAATCTGTTTTTCTAATGGAGTCTTCTCTTCTTGAATGGATTCAAGACTCTTTCCAATCTTACCCAATTTTGTTTCATTACCAATAGCAGTAATCCTTGCAATGGCTAATCCACTGGCTACTTGGGTGCCCCCAAATACCAAATTGTCTTCTTTTGTTGCGTCTTTAAAAACGGCAAAGGATTCTCCGGTTAAGATAGATTCATTTACAGAAAAGTCATTGGATTGAATAATACAACCATCGGCTGGTATACTACTGCCTTCTTCAACCACCATGCAATCATCAACTACTAGTTCATCGGTATTGATTTCTATGGTTTGACCATCACGAACAACCTTGGCCCTAGGTTCTGTAAAGTTTTTTAATTTTTCTAATGCATTCCTACTTCTAGAGTCTTGGTACAAAGAAATGGCGGCAACAAGCACAATGGCACATCCTAAAAAAATACCATCGCCGGTTTTACCACTGATAAAGTACAAAACCGAGGCCGCTAGTAATAGGACAACCATGGGCTCTTTGGCAAGAGTTTTTAAAGCCTCCCAAAAACCATTTTCTTTTTTAAATGCTAGGGTATTACTACCATGTGTAGTTCTAGAGGCAGCTACCTGGGCTTGGGTGAGTCCGGTAATGAGATTGGGATCTTGCATAGGAGCAGTTCTGTTCAGACTGCATATTAAACCTAATCCCTACCAATTCCTATGATATGGGTCAGGTTTTACAAACCCAATGCTAGCTTTAGTTTGGCATAGCCCGATTTACTGACTGGTAATCTTTGTCCCGTACTCAATATGGCCAGTTGGCTATCTTTTTCGTAGGGTTCTAAACGGGTAATTAAAGAGACTTGAACCAAATACGAACGATGTATGCGCACAAAGTCTTGACCTTCTAGCAATTTTTCAAATTCCGCCATGGTTTTATTTTTTAAATATGCTCCTTCCGCAGTATGAATTTTAACATAGTCATCAGCTGATTCCAAATAACGCACTTGGTTGGTTGGAATAATCTTAATCTTATTATTTTCTTTGAGTACAATTCTATTCTGTTGCCCCGTTCCAGCAGCTACTGTTTCTAGTAATGCCTTAGTATTGGGTGAGGGTTGTTGTAGGTCTAACCATTTTTTGACAGCTTTTTCAAATCGCTCACGGCCAAAGGGTTTTAATAAATAATCTATGGCGTGTGCTTCAAATGCTTGAATGGCATAGGCTTCAAAAGCAGTAGTGAAAATAACAGCTGGGGGATTTTCTAATAATTCCAATAATTCAAAGCCATTTATCTTGGGCATTTGCACATCTAAAAATAATAGATCGGGTTTGTGCGCTTGAATGGCTTTTAATCCTTCAAATCCATCCCCACAGGATTGTACCAATTCCAGTTCTGGAAAAGCACTCAAGTATTCTTCTACTAAACCCCTTGCAAGAGGTTCGTCATCTATGATGATTATTTTCATGAAAGCTTAGTTTGTTCTTCAAAATTGATTTGAGGAATATGTAGTTGAGCCGTAAACTCCTGGTCTTGGCTACTGCTAGTCAATAAACCAGGGCGGCCAAATAAAAGGAATAACCTCCTTTGTATATACGATAATCCAAACCCCGTACCTTTTGCGTTTTGGTGATTAGTTGGATCAAATGGATTGGAAACCAACACCTGCAAGTCATGATCAACCATGGTTGCTTTTATAGAAATGGTTACAGAATCAATAGTGTCATATAAACCAAATTTAATGGCATTTTCTACTAATGGTTGCAAGATCATGGGCGGAATCAATGCTAGTCCCGCTGTTTCACTTATCAGTATTTCCGTTTCTAAACGATGCCCGAATCTTACTTTTTCAATATCTAAATAGAGCTGTAAATAAGCAATTTCTTCTTTAAGAGGAACCCATTGTTGGTCCTCCTTTTTTAAAGTGCCTCTTAAAAAGTCAGACAATTGTTGAATCATATGTCTTGCTTTTTCCGGCTGAGAACCAGCTAAGGCAGAAATTGAATTTAAACTATTGAATAGAAAATGGGGCTGTAGCTGTTGCCTGAGTTTGAATAGCTCAGCGTCTTTGGCCAATTGTTCCATTTCCAATTTTTTTTCTTGTGCTTCGCTGTCATTTTGTTGGGTATACCAAAGCAGACTCACCATAGTAATACAGCCAATGAGCAAAAAGCCAAGGGAATAACGGATATACAAACTCTGAGAAAGCATTTGCATATAAGTATCATTGTCTTGGAAAAAGATCCAAAGTATGCCTCTGATAGCCATTAACCATACTGCACTCAAGCCAAGACTTAACACCACTACATACCAGTATTTTTCTTTTCCTGGTAAATAATACCGCATATTATTGACCACTATAAATGTTGCTCCTGCCAAACATAAATTACTAATGACAGCGTCAATACTGGCTGTATAAAAGTCTATTCCAAAATTTGTCAGTGCTTTGAATTGTAATAAACTCACTAGGATCCAGCCTGCCAAATAGCTTAGGGCAAAAAAATAAGAACGCTGTTTATTTGAATTAATATTATTCAAAATAGAATGATAAAGTTGATAGAGGCTTTCTAAAGCAATAAATGTAAGGCAATTTTGGGTTTCTATCCAAGCCCAAACGGACCAGTTGCATACATACAACTGGTCCATTATTGGAATTAGTAACTTCTGATTTCAATTCCGCCAAAGACAGCAGATCCTTTTAGTACCAAGGTTTTGCTTACATCGTTATAAGCTCCGGCTGGGGCCCTTCTTTTGTCATCCACGCCGTGGAAAATACCATCAATCTCATTGATTACTTGCCAGTGTGCAGGTACAATTAATTTGATACCACCAAATACCGCTTCTAATTTTAGGGTTACACTTCCACTAATATCTGCCTGGGTTAGGTCAATTTCTGCACCGCCAAAGACACAGGACACTTTACCACCCTGAAAGTTCTTAGATAAAACACTTCTTTGGACGCCACTAAATACAGATTGAATATTCAGAAAGTCATTGTTGTCTGTACTGGTACTACTACCATAGGCTTGCCAATTTCCTGTTTGACTTTTTCCTGTATTAAATCCCCAGTTATTCTCTTTCATACCTGAAGGGCGCAGTATAAATAGAATACCAGCAGCTATAATCAGGATAGGCCAAAAAAAGGTTGCTATACTTACGTCTAAAACATATCTATCAAGTAAGAAAAATACGCCAATACCACTTAAGATAATCCAGGAATTGTTTCTAAAATTGTGTTTTATGCCAGAATAAAATCCTACTAGAATCAGAATCATGGGCCAGGTAAATAGCCAGTTTGGAAAAGGGAAATCCATTTTGCGCATGACTAGTGCTACTCCAATGCAGATCAGAATTAGTCCGCCAATAATGTTACTACCGTTGTTGTGTTTGATGGGGTTTTGATTGTTTTCCATTTGTTTTGGTTTTGTTACACAAATCTAGGGTGGGTTTCTAGGTCCAAAAACTGGGTTTAGGCTGATGATAGAGTAGTCTCGGTAAGTGGGTGTAAACCCTCGGTAAATGGAAAGGAGCCAATGTTTGACCGATGGTTAAGCAGGGGTTGTTACGGTATTTTTGGACTGCCAGCCAATCAATAATACTCCAATAATGACCAAAACGGTTCCAAATACTTGAGTAGGTAGAATGGATTCACCCAAAAAGAAATGGGCTTGAATAATAGTAGAAACTGGGCCAATACTGGTAATGATGGACACATTATTGCTCCCAATCCTTTTCATGCCATTACTCATCATAAAAGACGGTAATACAGTGGCCACCAAGGCCAAAACCAAGCCATACCAAAATAGGGTAGGGCTCCATGGAACGGAAGATATATTTCGGGTAACTAAGAATTGTAAGAAAATGCCGGCTGTGGCCGATAGCATAGCATAGGCGGTATACCTTGTGGCACCTACTTTGGCTACCATTCTGCCTGTGCCAACTAGGTAAAAAGAATAGGTAACCGCACATAGAAAAATCATCAATGAACCAAAAAAGAAACCGGGATTACTACTATCAATTTTCAGTTCTCCAAAATAAGCAATCCCAATGCCCAGATAGGTTAACAAAAGGGCAATGATTTGCGTCCGATTTAACTTGGTCTTGAAAAAATAAGTATTGATGAGTACCGAGAAAGTGGGGTAGAGAAATAAGATCAGTCTTTCCAATCCTGCAGACACATATTGGAGACCAATAAAATCAAACAAACTACTCAAATGGTATCCAAAGATGCCCAAGAGACAAACATAGAACCAGTCCCTTTTGGTTAAAGGTTTAATAGCTTCTTTTTTAGCACCCATCCAAGCGGCAACTAGATAGAAGGGTAGGGAAAACAACATGCGCAAACTGAGTAGGGTTATGGCATCTACTCCCGTATCCTTAAAAGCCAATTTTACAAATATGGCCTTGGTAGAAAAAAATACAGCACCCAACAATGTGATCAGAAATCCTGAGACCGTTAGTTGGTATGCTGTATCTTTTCTGTTATTCGGCATTAAACCCCTTTAAGTGACAACTACACGCTTACATTAAATTCCCTAAGCGCATCGTTCAAACTGGTTTTTAAATCTGTACTGGGTTTGCGCGTTCCAATAATCAATGCGCAGTTTACATGGTATTCACCTGCAGGAAATTGCTTGGCATAAGTACCTGGAATCACTACAGACCTGGCAGGAACCCTACCCTTGTATTCAATAGGTTCTGACCCACTTACATCAATGATCTTGGTAGACTTAGTTAAGACCACATTGGCTCCAAGTACCGCTTCTTTTTCTACAATTACACCTTCTACCACAATGGCACGGCTTCCCAAAAAGCAACCGTCTTCAATAATCACTGGGCTAGCTTGTAGGGGTTCTAATACACCACCAATGCCAACACCACCGCTTAAGTGTACGCCTTTTCCAATTTGAGCGCAGCTACCTACTGTAGCCCAAGTATCTACCATGGTGCCTTCGTCTACATAGGCTCCAATATTTACATAACTAGGCATTAATACCACGTTCTTGGCCAAATAAGCCCCATATCGCGCCACTGCGTGTGGAACCGCTCTTACCCCCAAATCCTTATAATTTTTCTTGAGCAACATTTTGTCATAGAACTCAAATGGTGCAAGGTCCCAGGTTTGCATTTGTTGAATGCCAAAATAGAGAAGGATAGCTTGTTTTACCCATTCATTGACTACCCAGCCATTTTCAGATGGTGCAGCTGTTCTTAACCTGCCCTTGTCTACTTCTTCAATTACGGCCCTAACGGCGTCTGAATGTTTGCTATCTTTTAATAATTCCCGGTTATCCCAAGCTTCTAGGATCAATGCTTGTAATGACATTTGCTTTTTTTTTGCAAACATACAATTTCAGGGTCTTAATTGACCATAGATTCCTTCTATAGCGTTATAGAATTCATAATTACCTGCTTTCACCAAACTTTATGATGAAATGCTTGTATTTATGATATTTTATTGCAAACTTAAAGTAGCGTAAAAGCAAGAAAATTGATACCATGGCAAAATTATACCTAGACCTAGCAACCATTAAAACACTGCACAAGATTTTTTGCAGTTTTATTCTTTTTGATTGGGAGTTTTTTAGCAATGAATTGGAATATGAATAAAGATGTGGAACCTTTATTCGGCTTAGGAATATTCCAGTAAATTTGCCCAATGCAAAAAATTCTGGTTGTCCAAACGGCATTTATTGGAGACGTAGTTCTGGCAACTGGGTTATTGGAATCCTTGCATCAACAAGATTCCACAGCAGATATTAGTATCCTAGTGAGAAAAGGGAATGAAGCCCTTTTTAACAATCACCCCTTTGTAAAAGAAGTATTGGTCTGGGATAAGAAAACCAACAAATACCAACACCTGTTTCAAATAATCCAAGAAATTAGACTGCGCAAATTTGATGTATTAATTAATGTTCAAAGATTTGCTGCTACTGGTTTGATTACCATTTTCTCTGGAGCCAAGACCACTATTGGTTTTGATAAAAATCCTTTCAGTTTATTTTTTAGCAAACGCATCAAGCATATTTTCAGCAAGGGCGATATTGACCTGCATGAAATTCAGCGAAACCATCAGTTAATAGCAACAGAAGAGCAGCCAGAACCAGCAAGACCAAAGTTATATCCTAGTGATGCAGATAATGCGGCAGTGGCTAGTTATAACCAAGAGCCCTATATCTGTATGGCACCTGCCTCGGTTTGGTTTACCAAGCAATATCCAGAAGCACAGTGGGTAAAACTGCTTCAATTAATACCAAAGCAATACCAAGTGTATTTGTTGGGTGCACCATCCGACGGGGATACTTGTAATCGCATTCTAACAGCCGCCAATTGTTCCAATGCCAAAAGTCTTGCTGGGCAGTTAAATTTTTTACAATCGGCAGCATTAATGCAAACTGCCGTCATGAATTATGTAAATGATTCAGCCCCCATGCATTTTGCTTCAAGCGTGAATGCGCCAGTAACTGCCATCTATTGCTCTACCATTCCAGCCTTTGGTTATGGGCCTCTATCAGACAATAAGCATATTGCAGAAGTTAAACAAGCATTGGATTGCAGACCCTGTGGTATTCATGGCAGAAAAGAATGCCCCAAAGGCCATTTCAATTGTGCAAATCTTATAGATCAAACAGACTTGTTGGCCACATTGCCCGCTTAAACAAAGAAAGCAATTACATTTGCCGCAGATGGATCTGAGTTTTACCCATACAGAACAGGTAGTTTTTGACAAAATAGCCAAGGCTGCAGCAGAATTATCCCTGCCGGCTTTTTTAATTGGTGGTTTTGTAAGAGACAAAATTATAGGCCGCCCCACCAAGGATGCAGATATTGTTTGCTTGGGCGATGGTATTGCCTTAGCGCATCGCGTAGCGGATTTGTTTGAGCCCAGACCTACTGTTGCCTATTTCAAAAATTTTGGAACGGCGCAGATTAAATTGCCTGCTTTTGAAATTGAATTTGTAGGTGCTAGAAAAGAAAGCTATCAACCCGATAGTAGAAAACCTCAGGTAGAAACAGGCTCATTAGAAGACGACCAAAACCGAAGAGATTTTACCATCAATGCCTTGGCCATTAGTTTGAATCAGGCCGATTTTGGAAAACTAATTGATCCTTTTGATGGTCTTAAAGCAATTGAAGCAAAAATTATTCAAACACCCTTAACGCCTGAACAAACCTTTAGTGATGACCCCTTGCGCATGATGCGTGCCATTCGTTTTGCCACGCAATTGGGTTTTAGCATTGTACCTGAAACCTTTGAAGCTATTCAAGCACAGGCTTCTAGAATTAAAATAGTTTCTCAGGAAAGGATTACGGATGAGTTGAACAAGATCATGCTTTGTAAAAAGCCATCCATTGGTTGGGACCTGCTCTACCAATCGGGTTTATTGCAAATAGTGTTTCCTCAAATGGTGGAATTACACGGGGCCCAATACATAGACGGTCACGGGCACAAAGACAATTTTTACCATACTTTACAAGTCATTGACAATATTTCAGAACATACAGATGACCTCTGGTTGCGCTGGGCGGCGCTCTTGCATGATATTGGTAAGCCTGCTACCAAACAGTTTGAAGAAGGCCATGGCTGGACCTTTCATGGTCATGAAATGGTGGGGGCCAGAATGGTGCCTAAAATCTTTGGCAAACTCAAACTACCCTTGAATGAAAAAATGAAACTGGTGCAAAAACTGGTGGCCCTGCATTTAAGACCCATTAGTTTGACCAAGGAAAATATTACGGATAGTGCCGTTAGACGATTACTTTTTGACGCTGGGGAAGATATAGACGGTTTAATGCTTTTATGCTCCGCCGATATTACCAGTAAGAACAAACAAAAAGTAAAACGCTATTTGCAAAATTTTGAACTGGTTAAATTGCGAATGAAAGAAGTAGAGGAGAAGGATCAAATGCGCAATTGGCAGCCTCCCATCACCGGTGAAATGATTATGGAACATTTTAAACTCAGCCCAGGTAGAAATGTGGGTCTAATCAAAGACGCCATTAGAGAAGCCATTTTAGACGGCCTAATTCCCAATGAATATGAGTCTGCTTTCCGGTTCATGTTAGAAAAAGGGGCTGAATTGGGATTATCAACCGGTGAATAAATACGGAATTTTGTTTTTCAAAGCGATACTTGCTTAATTTGCATGCTTTACAACCCTTAAACCTCAACCAAGAGAATGGCTGTTTTAAAATTTAGAATTTATCTGGAAGAAGACGATGCGGTGTACCGTGATATTGTAATCAAGCACACCCAGCATTTTCATGACTTGCACTTGGCTATTGTAAAGTCTTATGAATTTGATAGTAAGCACCAGGCTACTTTCTATAGAAGCAATGATAATTGGCAGCGAGGAAGGGAAATTTCTTTGGAAACCTATGACAAAGCCTATCCGGTTGCCCCATTGATCATGTCAGAAACCACTATTGGTTCTGAAATCAGAGATACCAATCAGAAATTTATTTATGTCTATGATTTTGCCAAAAACTGGACATTTTTAGTAGAGCTGATTAATGTAAGTAAGGAAGAAAGCAGCAAGCTTTCTTACCCTTCCGTTTCAAGGGTTGAAGGAATTGGACCACAACAATATGGCACCAAGAGTTTGTTGGGGGATAAGTTTGCCGACATTGAAGAGAAATATGACCTTACAGAAGCCACCGATGGTTTTGGAGAGGAAGGAGATGAAGCTGATGCCGATAGCTCAGAAGATAGCGATGAAGGCGCAGAAGAAAGTCATGATGAAGATGCTTTTTAAGCAATCTGAAACAAGTATAGCCAATTAATTTTAGGGATCCATTGCAAGAGGTACCCACCATATTTATTATTTGCGGTCCAACGGCAATTGGCAAAACAGCTTTTGCTATTGAACTAGCCCAAGCCCTTGGCACAGAAATCATCTCGGCCGATTCAAGACAGTGTTACCAAGAGTTGGGTATTGCTGTAGCCAAACCATCGGTCCAAGAACTGGCCATGGTTCCCCACCATTTTATCAATTCCCATTCCATTCATGAGAGCGTGAATGCAGGTGTATTTGAACAGTACGCTTTGCAAAAAGCAGCTGAGTTGTTTCAACAACATCGTCAAATAGTAATGGTAGGTGGAACAGGATTGTATATCAAAGCTTTCACCGAGGGCATGGATGAAATGCCAACCATCGCGCCAGCCATTAGAGCGCAAGTTGTAAAGGATTATGAGCAAAATGGATTGGCTTGGTTGCAACAACAAATTCAATTACATGATCCAGCTTTTTGGATGCAGTCTGAACAACAGAATCCCCAAAGACTCATGCGTGCCTTGGAATTTAAATTGTCTACGGGAGATTCAATTTTGAATTTTAGAAAGGCAGAAAAAAAACAAAGACCCTTTAAGATAATCAAGATAGGATTGGAATTACCCAGAGAGGTTTTGAACCAACGCATAAACCAGCGTGTAGATAGGATGGTAGCATCGGGATTGATACAAGAAGCAAAAGCACTGATTCCCTTCCAATCCAATAATGCTTTACAAACCGTAGGCTACCAAGAATTATTTGCCCATTTTAATGGTGAAATTTCTGAAGCAATGGCTATTGAGCAAGTCAAGCAGCATACCCGCCAATACGCCAAAAGACAGATGACTTGGTTTAAAAAAGAAGCATCCATCTTTTGGATGGATGCCGCTAAATTATCTGTTGAACAAGTATTAGAACTTGAATCCTAAAGTCATCATTAAAGTTCCCCTGCTACCCAATTGGTTGGCAAAAGTGTTGGGTTTGTCATTAAGTCTATAAGCAAACTGTACATCTTTTTGGAAAGCATGTGCATAGCTAAGATCAATAAAGATGCCGTGGTTTCTATAACCCAATCCACCTGATGCTACTATGCGATCAGCTTTGAGCAAATGGTCTGCATAGGGGCTTCCATAATAACCACCACCCAAACGCACCATCCATACATTGAATTTTAATTCACCACCAATACGGAAATTAAAATTGCCACGGTAATAATCCTTGATTTCTTCATTGACTAATTGGTAGTATTGAACAAGGGCAGTATTGTTTTGATCAATAGTAGAATACCTGGCTCCGCGATAGTTCACATATTCTAGATCAGCACTCAAGAAAGCCCTTTGTCTGCGGGTATCTTTTACTTCACGGAATACATAACTAGCACTAATGATGGCGCGGTAAGGCGTGATTAAATTGTATTCTCCCTTACCTGGGTTACCACTATTAAGGGCATCACTGTTTTCTGAAATAATGCCCGCGTATTTTTCTGTATTGGTAATCATGCTGGCACGCACTTCATCCTTGTATCCAATTAACTGTGGCGTATGAAAGGCAAAGCCTATGCGCCAGTAGTCCTGTGGTTTATAAATCATACCCAATTTCAAACCAAGACCAATCCCTCTGGAACTAAACTTTTCTTTGAATTCAAAACTAGCAAAATCATTATTGCCATTGCTGGTAGGGTCTTTTTCAGAATAAGTTAATTCACGTGTATAGTTGATCACGGGAATTACCAAGGAACCTCCTACATACATTTTGTCTGCCATATTCCCCGCAACACCAACGGCAATTTCATGAAAGCCACCAGATGTAATGGCATCATAAGATTGATTAACTCCAGAAGAGATAGGAACCAAACTTTGGTAACCTGCCACTGATCCACCTGCACCACGAATGGTATCTATTAAGTAAGTACGGAAAGCCAGTGAAGACCCAAAAATATAATTGCTCAGTGCCGCATTGGTATCGGCCCTGTCACGTATCAATTCTTCTAAATATTTTTCAGAGAAAGAACTAAAATTATTGAAACCTTTAAACTGGATTCGGTTATTGTAATTGGCCATCTGGTTTACAGAAATGGCAAAGGCAGAACTGGTCCATTTTGTTTTGTAGTTTGGTGAGGAACTCAGGATTAAACCAGAAGCGCCATAATTGAATGCATTCTTATTGGCCGTAGTATCAGTACCACGATAATTGAATTTATTGTTATTCAAATGCATCCCGCCACTCAATACAAATTCATTGGTCTTGAATAAACCTAAACCTGCGGGGTTTACGTGGTTGGCAGTAATGTCTCCACCAAGAGAGCCCATAACACCACCAGTAGCGGTATTTCTACCAGAACCATTTTGGGTATACCAGGCAGTACGCAATGCGTCTTCTGGTGTTTGCGCCATCAGCATACCGCTGCTGATTAAGCTGATGAGTAGTAAATATTTTTTCATAAGATTTTTATTTGGATAGGGATATGATATTAGCGGGAATCATTATAGAATGATTCTGATACTTTAAAAAATTGATTGGTTTAGTTGCGAATCACACGTCCACCACTAGCACTACTTCCGGTACTACTTACGCCACCACTATTGCCACCTGCAGAACTACTGGTAGTAGTGCTTGGTGTGCTATAGGTTCTAGCAGAACTATTGTTGCTGGAACTATTGTCAAAGGTTCTAGCAGGTCTATCATAAGAGCTGCTATTGCTATTGCTGGTAGCAGGGCTGAATACCCTTTTCATTAAGCTGCTAAAATTGTTGCTAGAATTATTGTTGTTAGAAGTAATGGGCATACCAGTTTTAGCATTATAACCAATATTGCCATTGTTGTTATTGTTATAAGTCTTGTTCCTGTAAGCGGTAATAGCAGAACCTGATGTTGTTCCTGGTGTAGGAATTTTTCCGCCGTAATAAGTGATGATGGTAGACTTAGGATTGTACCAGCCAGCATTAGGGTAGTAGTAATCATAATAACCCCAACCATTTCCATAATAGCCGCCTATTTTATTCCAGTTATAATTGTTCCAACCACTACCATACAAATTGTAACGGTTAAAGTCATAACGGCTATCATTCCAATAGGTATAGTCATCTAGCATGAACCAACGATTATAATTTGAAACCTTCATGCGCAGGAATCTGTCATCCATATTGCTAACATACTCATCGTACTGTTGCTTTTTTTCTTCTTCTACACGTGTATTCACGCGCTCTTCCATTGGTCTACCAGGTGAATAGTAAACATCATCAGGAGTCTGATTAGATTTGTAAGCTGTTGAACAGCCGGTTGATAATAAACCGATGCCAAGTAAAGCTAAAAGTAAAGTGTTTTTCATGGTAGCAGGTTTGTAGAAGTTAGATAATGTGAAGTTACATACATTTGCGATGCTGAAAAGGCATCTGACTTTTGTATGACAAATAGTTTGCCATTTCGCTTGCGAACAACTGTTAATTTGTTAAAGAAATCATAAAACGAAAATGGCTAAAGAATTGGCAACCAGAGAAGCGGATTATTCTCAATGGTATAACGACTTAGTAATCAAGGGACAACTAGCTGATTATAGTGCTGTAAGAGGCTGTATGGTTATCAAACCCTATGGCTATGCATTGTGGGAAAATATGCGAGATGTTTTGGACAAAATGTTCAAAGATACCGGACACCAGAATGCCTACTTCCCCTTGTTTGTGCCAAAAAGTTTATTTGAGGCTGAAGAAAAGAACGCTGAAGGCTTTGCAAAAGAGTGTGCCGTGGTTACACACTATCGTTTAAAAACAGATCCAGATAGACCAGGGAAACTAATGGTAGACCCTGAAGCCAAATTGGAAGAAGAATTGGTGGTGCGTCCTACCAGTGAAGCCATTATTTGGAATACCTACAAAGGTTGGATTCAATCTTATAGAGACTTACCCATTTTAGTGAACCAATGGGCCAATGTGGTAAGATGGGAAATGCGTACAAGGTTGTTCTTGCGTACGGCTGAATTTTTATGGCAAGAAGGTCATACCGCACACGCAACTGCGGCAGAAGCCATTGCAGAAACCAAGCAGATGCTTGAAGTCTATGCAGACTTTGCTGAGAACTGGATGGCATTACCCGTGATCAAAGGAGTGAAGTCTGCCAATGAGCGTTTTGCTGGTGCAGAAGATACTTATTGCATAGAAGCCATGATGCAAGATGGTAAGGCATTACAAGCTGGTACATCACATTTCTTGGGTCAAAATTTTGCCAAAGCATTTGACGTAAAATTCTCTGATAAGGAAAATAAATTGGACTATGTATGGGCAACCAGTTGGGGTGTGAGTACCCGTCTAATTGGTGCATTGGTTATGGCGCATAGCGATGACGATGGTTTAATCCTGCCACCTAAAATTGCTCCTATACAAGTGGTGATTGTTCCAATTTACAAAGGAGAAGAACAAAAAGCACAATTGGATGAAAGGGTAGGCGCTATTGTAAAACAATTAAAAGCTATGGGCATTTCTGTTAAATATGATGACTCAGACAATCAACGTCCGGGTTGGAAATTTGCAGAGTATGAATTAAAAGGAGTTCCTGTTCGTTTGGCCATTGGTGCACGTGATTTACAAAACAATGTAGTAGAAGTTGCTAGGCGCGATACCAAAGAGAAGACAAGCGTAAGTTTAGATGGTATTGAAAACTATATCAAGGATTTATTAGAAGATATTCAAACCAGTATTTTCAACAAGGCCAAAGCTTTTCGCGATGCGCATATTAGCCAAGCCGATACCTGGGAAGAGTTTGTACAAATTCTAGATACCAAAGCTGGTTTTGTTGCGGCCCATTGGGATGGAACAGGAGAAACCGAAGACAAAATTAAAGAACTGGCCAAAGCTACTATTCGTTGTATTCCTTTGGATAATCCTTTAGAAGAAGGTAAATGTATTCTTACCGGAAACCCTTCTACACAAAGGGTTCTGTTTGCAAGGGCTTACTAGAATTACTCAAATCATTCAACTGAAAATGCCGTCCATAAGACGGCATTTTTTTGTTTTAGTTAATCACTCTTCACTCTTCACTCTCAAAGCGTAATTCCCATTCGAATAGCCCACCTTCTATATTGGTATTCATAAGTGGAAGTTTCTGGCCAGATACTACTGATAAAACCAAAATTGCCTTGGTGGCTGTTAAAGGAATAATGTTTCTGGCTATAACCAAATTGCAAAACAAACTGTGTATTGCTCGCAATCTTTTTTTGTATGCCCAAACCAAACTCTGCAACCCAACCCGTATTCAAATCAAATCCGGGCATGCCCGATGGCCAGGTTTTGGGAAGATCTGGATCAGTAAGCGGAAAACTGGGTCCTCCGTCTGCATAAACAAAGGGCTGCCAAGCTTTTTTGCCCATGGATTTTCTGATGTCTAGAAAAACAGGAATACTGCTATGGGCATAAGGGTCAATGCCAACTCCTAGACCTACTGACCAATTGTTTTTAGTAAATCCATTAATGCTTTGCATGCTGAACTTACTGCCCTGTTCTCCTATTAAATTACCAATGAGGTTGGTGCTTTTGAATTGCCATTTTGATTTGGCCTTTTGGGCTTCAGCATACGAATAGGTGAACGCCAATAGCAATAATATATAGATGGTTTTCTTAGTCATGTCTAATGCTAATTTTACTGATCAATTTGGTTTGGTCTGGTTTGCTAAAATTGTATTGATACAATCCGTCTTTAGCAGAGATATAAGCAATATTGTTATAACAGATTACATCATAGGCTTCTTCCAAAGCTAGGTTCTGTATGAGTTTGATATTTTCTGGATTAGAAGCGTCGTAAATTTTAACGCCTATTTCTCCATCACAAACCATGAGGGTATTGCCTTCTTTGCTTAGTCCCTTAGGGTGAGTAAAGGGATAGGTTTTGAGTAGGATGGGGCTTTGAATATTTCGAATATCTAAAACATTCAATTCATTTAAATTACCTACACAAGTAAAACCATTGGAACGCAAGGTTACATAAGCATGGGTATCATCTGCAATCACTGGGTCACATACCCTAGCATGAGAAAACATACTTTGAAATTGCGGACTAGCAGGACTGCTCACACTATAAATGCTCATTCCTGTTTGGCTACCAATAAATAGTTTGTCTTTAAAAGGAAATACGGTTTCATTTAATGCACTTGTTTGAATGGATTTGGATAAAACGGGCTTGTCTGCCTGACTAAGATCAATGACCTGCAATTTGGAACTACTAACACCATATAGCCATCCATTTTGAATGGCCATTTTGGCCATAGAACCTGCTTTGCCATTAGCAGCAGATTTATCAGAGGAGAAGCTAGATGCTAATGCAATAGAACTGCTGGAGAATAACATACCACCGCCAATCCAAGCTACTTGGTCAGTACCTAATCCAACAGTAATGCTGGTGTCTTTACTATTCCAGCCAATGGCGCAAAATCCACTATCAATATAGAAGCCTTTTTGGAATTGCTTGTCGGGGAATACTTGACTGATATAAGATTTTAACTGCAACTGGTTGGGATTGCTAATATCAAATGCCAACAAGTCAGTAAAGCAATCGGCATATAGGATATTTCCGTTAACGGCCATATCATAATTGCCTGGAATGGGCAAGAATGATTTATTTACTGGCGCCGCAGGATTGCTATTGTCAATAATATGAATGCCCTTGCCAGATTCATTTAGGAAAATGGTATTTCCATAGAGATACATTTTACCAGGTGCGGAAACGCTAACTGGTCCTTCCATTTTAATACCAGCCCTAACTTCCGATAGCTTGGCCAAAATGGGTCTGGTAATGGTATAGCTTTGTTTGGCACTGTCTTTTAGACATCCGCTTAGTGCAAAGATGACTAGGCATAAAAATAGCTTTTGAATGGGTAGTGAAAAATGGGTTTTCATGGCTTATTTTTTAGAGGATTTTTTCAAGTAAATGGGTTGGCTATACTGTAACTGCAGTTGATTCCAATACTGTTTGGACTGATTTAGTTTACTCATGCTATTCATACTTTTCTCCCAACCAAATGACAAGGATTGACTTTTTTGATTACGTAGTTCAATGCCAAGTTGAGCATGTATCCCAATAATATTTGTTAAGGATCTAGATTCATACAGCAGATTATTTGCCTGATCTGGTAGTAGCCATTTGCTGGCAAAATTCCAAGAAAAATTAGAACCACCATAGAGAAGCCAATTTAGTTTGGAACTTGGGTTTAGGTTAAAACGAACTTGAATGGGCATCATTAACCAATGTGCACGGTTGATCAAGTTATTTTGACTTCCAGCTAAATAATAATTGTTTACTGTAATGGCTTTATTACTAGAATTTGATTGACTGCTGATTAAGTAACTGCTGTCTTTTTTCAAACCAGTCATTTGTTGGTTTTGTAAATACCTATAAGATAATCCCGCAGCCAATTCCCATCTTTTAGATAAAATCCAATGTTTACTCAAGCCAATTTCTGCATGGAATCCTTTAGTGGATGCTTCCATGCCAATTGTATTAGGGAACCCAGAAACTATTGCAGAGCTATTATTGGCAAATGCAGCTCGGTCTGCAGCAGTACTATTACCTAATAAACTAGTTTCTGATAAACGGGTACTTCCAATTGCTACCTGTAATTTCCAAGAGGATTTACTGGGCTTCTTAGTGAGTAGGGAAGCTATAGAAACTGAAGAAGTATTGCTGTCTTTTTTTGTTGTGGTTTCTTGAATAATTGTTTGACTTATTTGAAGGATTTCCTCTTTATCAACTGCAACCTGATGTTGATGATTAGTTGCATGGTTAGTTTCTTTGAATACTTGAGCGCTGTCAATAGTTGTTAAGTGTGATGATGATGATGATGTCTCTGGTTGCTTATGACGCAGCATTGGTTGCTGCGGTTGCATGCTTTGCTGAACCAATAATGTTTTGCTGGTTTCATTCATAGCGGCATTTTGTTTTTGAATGGGCTCTTTAGACGAGTTAGTTTGATTAACTGTTGCAATAGAATCCTTGGTTGGAATTGAACGGTGGGATAATTCCTTTTTATCATTTTTTTGAGGCAGTTCTGAACTTGGAATTTTGGGAGATTCTGTAGATGTAAATAAAAACCAGCCTGCAAGACCAATAATCAATAAGCCCAGTGGCATCCACCAGAATATGCCGCGTTTTTTGCTTTTCTCTTTGTCTAATTCCAATACCACTCCCTTCCAAACTTGGGCGTTAGGGGTTAATTGGAACCCGCTGACCTGATCAGCTATTTGATGTTCAAATTTATCCTCCATAGTTCTTGGATTGAGTGTTGTTTTGTTCTTGTTGAATGCGTTGTATAAGCATGGCTCTTGCCCTACTATATTGACTTCTCACGGTATTGATATTCAGGTCCAAGAGGTTGGCAATTTCTTGGTGATCATAACCTTCAATGGCATAGAGGTTAAAAACGGTTTGATAAGCTAATGGTAGGTTTCTGATACATTCAATCAACTCTTTGGTATCTAATTGAATGGCTGGTTGTTCCTGACTTACCGGATGTAATGCCAAGTCTTCTACCTGTAATTGGTTCCGATATCGGCTATGTTTGCGCAAATAGCTAATAGCGGTGTTCACCATGATCCTCCTTAGCCAAGCTTCAAAAACCCCTTTTTGTTGAAACTGTGTTATGTTTTGAAATACTTTCACAAATCCCTCCTGCAAAATATCTTCCGCATCTTCTCTGTTTTTGGTATACCTATAACAAATACCCAGCATGGTTGGCGCATAAAGCCCATAGAGCTCCGCTTGGGCGGCCCTATCTTTTTTGATGCATTGTTTGATCAATTGCGCTGTTTCCATGTCTTGGTAAACATATGACTCCTGTTTATGCGTTTTCATTGCAAAGGGACTTAGATTTTTTTTCATTTATGCCAAGTCGGGGCTGCTTAATGGTTATTTTTGCCAAATGCAATGGAAACAGGGATTTTTAGACGGGAAGGTTTTGTTATTTGACAAACCCATGGAATGGACCAGTTTTGACGTGGCCAATAAAGTACGCGCCATAGTCAAAGTTAAAAAAGTAGGCCATGCAGGTACCCTTGACCCATTGGCAACCGGGCTCTTGATCATTTGCACTGGCAAATTCACCAAGAAGATCAATGAGTACATGGGCATGGAAAAAGAGTACACCGGTACATTTACCTTAGGTGCAACAACTCCTACCTATGATTTGGAATCTGATCCTGAAAATTTCCAATCCATAGAGCATCTTACAACCGAGCAAATTCAAGGCGCCACAGCGGCATTCAAAGGGAATATTTTACAATTACCTCCCCAACATTCAGCCATTAAGAAAAATGGAGAACGTTTGTATATCTCTGCTAGAAAAGGGGAGTTTGTTGAAGTAGAACCAAGACCAGTAACCATTCATGCTTTTGAGATTGAAAAAATAGAAGCCCCCTTGGTTTATTTTAAAGTGGTATGTTCTACTGGAACCTATATTAGAAGTCTTGCCAATGATTTTGGTCAAGCCCTTGGGGTAGGTGCGTATATGAGTAGCTTACGCAGAACTAGGATTGGTCAATTTAGTGTTGACAATGCCACCAACTTAATTGATTTTGAACAAGAAGTCTTAGCTCTGAGAGCAGCTGAAGCTGAAGCAGGAAATGAGCAAGTCAATGAAGGCTTAGATGCCTCAGCTGCAGACAGCGAGGAAGATTAATCATTTAAAGCTGATAGCGCATTTTAATTAGAAAGGTAATCCGATACCTAATTGCAAGGCGTAATTAGACACTTCTCGTCCATTGCTTCTGATATCTGTCCAATTGAAATTTTTAATACTCATCCAGCCGTTGTTGACAGTACGCATGGGGTCTTTAACCTTATAGGCAAAATCTAAACGAATTAAGAAATAACTAAAGTCTAGTCTCAAGCCCGTACCCACACCAATGGCTAAATCATTGGCCAAATTAGACAGGGAAAAACTGGCTTTGGGATCTGTGGGATCTTTCTTTAGGTTCCAGATATTACCAATGTCAGAATAGAGTGCAGAACCAATTTTTACTCCTGCAATAGTTGCCATGGTAAACCTGTATTCGGCATTAAACTCCAATACCATATCGCCATAGCGATCCCTAAAACTGCTGGTCAGAATGCTGTCATAGGTATTAGAACTACCCAGTCCCAATTGTCTCAAACCCCATGCCCGCATGCTATAGGGGCCACCCACTGCAAATTGTTTGAAGAAGGGTAAGGTAGAAATCTCTTTATTTCCAGGATAATTCCCATAATTATATCCCATACCCGCAAAGGCCCGATAAGCCATTTCTGACTTATCCCATATTTTTCTTTGTCTATATTCTGCTTCTACTTTAATATACCTGTAGATATCATTTCTTAAACCCTTGAATAAACCAAAAATCAATCCGGTTTCTTCTACACCCAATCTAATAAAATGGCTTTTTCTATTAGCGGCATTGATGGTTTTAGTATAGGATAAACTTTGACTATAAATATTACCCGTATTAAAAGAATTACGCAAGAATGGATTCTTTAAAAATAGGGTGTCCAAACCTGGTAATGTGTCTAATGAATAGAGTTCTACATTAATAGGTTTAAACAACCAAATGTCATCTGACCTTCTTTGTACTTTTTTCCATTCATAGCCCCAAGAGCCCAAAATAGACCTGAGTTTGTAGTAATCTCTTCTATCTACATAAGCAGCATTAAAAGAAAGTAGGGTGCGTTTATTATCAACGGTGCTTAATGCTTTCCAGTTTTTAAAGGGTTGAATGATTTTTGGAAAGACAAAAGTATGACCTGCACTAATATTGAATGTTTGTACCAGTTGTTGGTTGCTATTGTTATTACCCAAATTCAAATTCAATTCTACCCCTGTTCTGAAATTGGTAATAGATTGAATGGCTCTTTTCCAAACATTTCTGTTTTTATAAGAAAGGTTGGTTGAGATCCCAAACAGGTTTCCTGCTCCAATATCTCCTGTATTGCGGCTGCCTTCTAGGTCAACGGTAAAGTTTTGTTTGAGAGCGGGTACTAAGTAAAAATACAAGTCAAGACTGTCTTTGTCTCTTTCAATGATTTTTCCGTCTACTTGTTGCCATGCGCCAATCTGCCCCATGGTATTCAAGGTTTTAAAATAAGACTCTTCATTAAAGTGTTCCCCCTTACTTAGAAAAGTGTGTTCCTTTAGTGGTTGGTATTTGAATTTGCCAACCTGGTATCGCATATAATTGTCACCATGCTGTTCTTCTTTAAATCCTTTTGCAGTAGTAATGGAGTCAATAACATCCGTAATCTTGGTTTCTGGATAGTAATAGATATTGGCCACTTTGAATTGTGTCAACTTGCTGGAATCGGCTGTTGGCCTTTTCTTAATGGTCACATTCCAAGTGGGGTTTTGTCTGCGTTTTCTAGCAGATGCGGCAATCAATTCTGCTTGTTTGAATGGATCAAGGGTCAGTTCAATCAAGCTTATGTCTGTGGTGTCTATTTCTGCATATAAGTCTTCTCTGATTAGTTTGTAGTATCCATTACGCCTATATATACCAATCATTCTATCTAATTCTGCACTGATTAATTGTTTGCTATAGGGGCTGCCTTTTTTAATGTTACTTTCCCCCATTCTTTGTATGGCCAATTGTTGAAGGGTACTATCGTCTAATTGGTATCCAACAGAATCAATGCTAATATTTTTTCCTTGGTTAATGGTAATGGTGGCATTTACCCTTATTTGGTCTCCTATAGTGTCTTTGTGAATACTGTCTTTAAAACTGGCATAATAATAGCCCTGAGAATTTAAGTAGGCATTCATGTAATTAATAGAACGGATCATGTTGAGGCTATCATAGACAGGTGGATTCTTGATCCGATACCCCAAAAGATATCTTTGTTCTTTTCTAACCCTTGCAGAGTCATCCCAATAATTGTTAAGATCTGTACTTAGTTTTTTGAGTTCATCTTTGGTGCCACTTCCTTTTATAACCACTTTATTGCCATACATAAATGGCTTGCCAATAGGGTAGTCCACTACTTTTGTTCTTCTTTCCTCTGAACAGCCGGCCAAAGTCAGGAGGGCAATAAGACAGAAAAGCCCAGAAAACCATTTAACTTTAGCCAGTTTCAAACGCATGCACATGATCAGTAAGAATGAACTCAAATATATTCAATCTTTATGCCAGAAAAAACAAAGGGCAGCTGAGGGGGTATTTATTGCAGAAGGTCCCAAGCTAGCAGAAGAGCTTTTGGCCAGTGATTATAAGGTGATTAGGGGGTATGCTACGGCAGCATGGTTGGCTGAAAATAAGACTGGTAAAGGGTTTGCAGAAGTTTCTGAGATAGAGTTGGAGAAAATGACGGGTTTGCAAACAGCCAATCAGGTGATCTTGGTTTGTGAACAGAAAATTCAAAAAACAATTCCTGATTTGTCCAAAAAACTCAGCTTGGTGTTAGATGGTATTCAGGATCCTGGTAATTTGGGCACCATTATCCGAATTGCGGACTGGTTTGGTATTGGTCAAATAATAGCTAGTGAAGACACGGTGGAACTCTATAATCCCAAAGTGATTCAATCTACCATGGGCAGTTTTATTCGCGTACCAGTTTATTATACTGATATAGTTGCATTCTTGAACGCTACCAAACTACCGGTATATGGCGCCATGTTAGATGGCTTATCTATGTATGAAGTAGCAAAACCAGTAACGGGTTTATTGGTCATTGGAAATGAATCTAAAGGTATTCGTGAACCTATTCAGCCCCTGATTAAACAGGCTATTACCATTCCTAGGTTTGGTGGAGCAGAGTCCTTAAATGCCGCTGTTGCTACAGGCATTTTGGTCTCTCATTTAAAAGCCTAGCGTCTCTTCCAGCAAAAACGCTATCTAAATTGAATGGCTTTAGTAGGTTGAATTTTTCTAATCAATAGTGTTGGAATGATCAAAGACAAATAACAAACCAAGGTAGTAGCTGCACAAACCACCAATACCTCCCACCAGATAATATGGATAGGTGCTTCAGAGACATAATAAGCGGTCTCGTCTAATTTGATAAAGCCCGTGTATTGTTGCAAAAAGCAAAGCCCTAGTCCTGCAAACAGTCCAATGCCAATGCCTGCAAACGTGATCACCGTTGCATGGTACAAAAACAGTTTTTGTATGAGCCAATTGTCTGCACCAAGCGCTTTTAGAATGCCCACCATCCTGGTTCTTTCTAAGATCAGGATTAACAAACAGGTAATCAGGTTGATAATAGCAACAATAGCCATGACTATAAAAATCACATTCCTATTTACGTCTTGAATATTCAACCAGTCAAAAATATTGGGATGCACTTCTCTTATGGTTTTACTCATCCATTCTGCTGGAAGCCTATCAGATAAAACGGTTGAGATTTGATCCATTTGTTTATAGTCTTTGACAAAAATTTCATAGCCTCCGGTTTCGTCACTAGCCCAATTACCCATGAGTCTAATCAATTGTTGATCACCTATCACAAACAGTTTGTCGTATTCTTCTATGCCAGTTTTGAAAATGCCTACCACCGCTAATTTTCGGTAATTTCTACTGCCATTGGTAGAAGAGATAAAATAGATTCTAAGACTATCGCCAAGGGCAATACTTAATTGTTTGGACAATTGTTCTGACACTAATATTTCTTTGGTATAGCCACTATCTACAAATTGCAACCACCTGCCTTTGCGTATAAATGGTTTGAGTTGCATACTATCATAAGCTTTTTCTACGCCCTTTAATAGAACTCCTTCAATCTCTTTGTTTTTTTCAACAATGGCACTCTTGGTGGCAAATGTCTGTACTTGTACCACACCGGGTTCTGATTGAAGAATCTGTTCAATCTTGGAGCTTTTTTTAATAGGCGTTTCTTCTGCTACCAAAGATTTATTGGGTTCAAATTTTTGCACCCGAATATGTCCCCAAAAACTAAATACTTTGGAAGAAACGGTTTGTTGAAACCCATTTACAAAAGCCAATGTGGCAATCATAGACATCACACTCACAGCAGTGGCAACCACAGACAAACGAATGATAAATCGGGCAAAAGACCGTTGTTTGGTAAATGCTATCCTTTTTGCTATATAAAATGCTAGGCTCAGGTACTTGGGTTTTGTCAAAACTACACCCAGTGCGCCAATGCAGCAAATGCTTTTGCGGTAGGGGGGATTGTTGTAAGTTTGACTATAATCTATTTCATGAAAGTGAGGGTCTGCCTTTTTATATTGCTATGCTGCAGTCAAGCCATCGCTCAGCGATTGCCTGATAAGATTTATTTGCCTAGTATTCATGGTGTAAAGCTGTTTCAACAAAATAACCAGTCTAGTCTACCCATTTTGCAACTCAATGCTGGGGACCAATTAGAATTGCATTTTGACGATTTTAACAATTATCCCAAAAACTTCTTTTATACCTACCAGCTTTGTAATGCAGATTGGACACCCGCCAATGTAAACGTGTTTGACTATATCAAGGGTTTTAACCAAGTAAGACTTAGTCAATATAGAGTGGCTTCTATTGCCGCTCAGAAATATGTCCATTACCAAGCACAATTACCTGATAGAAATGCCATGCCCATATTGAGTGGGAATTATCTTTTAAAAGTATACTTAGACGGCGATACCTCTAAATTGGCATTTACCAAAAGGGTATTGGTGGTAGACAAACGTGTAACCATTGGTGCACAAATACAACAACCCTATGACAATCAATTGTTGCGTTCTCACCAAAAAATACAATTCTCGGTAGACACCAAGGAGCTCAACTTAATGAGCCCTCAACAGGTAAAAGTATTGGTTATGCAAAACAATCGCTGGAGCGATGCGGTTACAGACAAACAACCTGTTTTTATCCGTGGACATTTGTTGGAATACAATGGGGAACAAGATTTTGTATTTCCTGCAGGTAAAGAATATAGATGGGCCGATCTGCAAAGTTTTAGATTTGAAAGCGATAGAATTGTAAAAGTAGACAGAACCGTAGAGCCTGTGATAGTAACCGTAAAAACAGATCAAACAAGAAGTAGTTTTTCCTATATCAATTTTCAGGACAGAAACGGATATGCAGAAATCAATTGTACAGAATCTGTGAATCCTTGGTGGCAGAGCGATTATGCCTGGGTAGATTTTAGTTATCAACCCTCAGACTTATTAGCTATGTCTGGTAAACAAGTGCATTTGATTGGGGAATTAACAGGTAATCAAACCAGTGATTCTTCTCTGATGCAATTTGACACCGTGAACGGAAAATTTGTCAAAAGACTCTTACTCAAACAAGGTTTTTATAGTTATACCATGGCTCTTAAAGACCTGAAAAATCCTTTAGCACCACTGGATGTAAGTCAAACCGATGGTAACTATTGGGAAACAGAAAACGAATACTGCATACTATTTTATTATCGCTCACTAAGTGGCCGCCACGATGAGTTGGTGGGGATTAGCCAACTTAATTCCAGATTGGGTTTGCGCTAGGAAGATTCGGCAATTGATTGGCCAAGTACCAATATGGTTCAATAAAATGGTGTACGAATATCTTTTCTGGATTGTCTGGAAAAGATTGGTAATACGCCTCATTGGCTAGTAAGACAATAGTAGGACCAACGCGAACATAATTGAATCCCTCTGCATAGTTGGGTGCTTTAAATCCGGGTAAGCTTTTTGAAACAATTCCTGCTACGGTTTTTCCCAAGTATTTTTCATAACGCCGATTGGCTTTTTTGGATGCATTGTTCAATTGATTGTAAGCGTATTTAAATGCAATATTTTTTGGAAATGGTTGTTTGCTAATCAATGGTTTTGCATTGGTAAAAGGATTGGTCTGATTAAAATCGCTCAGCGCCTGAACAGATAATGGCGTTTCTGGAACCCAGTCGGCACTATTCACAATATTAAAACCCCAACCATCCATCATCCTTTGTTCGTATTCATAGGCAAAAAACAAATTACCTGGTTTAGGCGCAGCACTACAGTAGGTTTTGAATTGTATATCAGTAGGAATCAATTTCTGTTCCTGTAAACTGGATAGATGAGTACTCAATAAATAGGCAATACCACCACCTTGTGAATGCCCCAAGATGATCATGTTTTTACAACCCGTTTTATATAGGGAATCAATTTTGGGTAGAATGTCTTTGCTCAAAAATGCCGTTCCAATTAACCAGCCCGTATGAACAGCAGCCCTTGGATTTTTGGCTAATTGATAAGAAAAAGTATCGGTATTGCTGATGCGAATACTCCCTGTGGCAGGAACCATAGCAGCATAAAAATTCTCTACCCAACTGATGGTATTGAGTGTAGTACCCCTGATGCTAATGATGGCAATGCCATTATTGGCCATCCAAAGATCCCAACGATTGTCTAAGCCCATGGTAGGAGATCGATAGACTAGTTTGGTTTTTTCTGATGCTGGCGTATTAATTTTTGTCCAAGGACTATCGCCTTGTCTGGCAGTGATTTTTAATAATTCTAGGTATTCCTGTTTGTCAAATCCTGGTCGAAGCAAGTTATTTTGTCCAATACTAGCTTGGGAAAAAATGGTCAAACAAAGAAGGGTAAGGCAATATTTTATAGCATGCATGGGCTTGTAATTATGGCAATAAAGTTATTATGGGTGAAGGGAAACTTGCTTTTAGTGTCAGAATTATTTAAAAAAAGCAGCAAAATTAATTTTCAAACCTTACTTTTGCGCCGGCAGGTCTTACACGACCAGCTCCTGCTGAAACTCCCCAGGGTAGGAATACAGCAAGGATAGGTGGTTGAGCGGTGCGATGTGAGTAGCCTGCCATTTTTTTTCTTTTGTAAACTAGTGTAAGGGTTTGCAATTTTCTACTGCTAAGTGTTCATTTATCTATCAACACATTATACATGAAATTTTTTATTGACACGGGTAATTTAGCCCAGATTAAGGAAGCCAATGAATTGGGAATCTTAGATGGTGTTACAACCAATCCCTCTTTAATGGCCAAAGAAGGCATTAAGGGCGAAGAAGCCATTGCCGCGCATTATAAAGCCATCTGTGACCTGGTTGACGGGGATATTAGTGCAGAAGTGCTGTCTACTGAGTTTGCATCCATGGTAGAAGAAGGCAAAAAATTGGCAGCCATTCACCCAAATATTGTGGTGAAAGTGCCAATGATCAAAGACGGTATCAAAGCCATTAAATGGTTTACCGATAACGGGATTCGCACCAATTGTACCTTGGTATTTTCTGCAGGACAAGCTATTCTTGCTGCCAAAGCAGGCGCTACTTATGTTTCTCCCTTTATTGGTAGAATTGATGATAGCGGTTGGGATGGCATGGAACTGATTAGCCAAATGCGTCATATTTATGACATTCAAGGTTTCAAAACAGAAATCTTGGCGGCATCTATTCGCAATGCCCTGCACATTATCAAAGCTGCTGAGGCTGGCGCCGATGTATGCACCTGCCCATTGGATTCTATCCTAGGTTTGTTAAAACATCCATTGACTGATATTGGATTGGCTAAATTCTTAGAAGACGCCAAGAAAATGTAGTAGTTACTATAGACTTTTAAAGGGTTGGGTACTTAGGTATCCAACCCTTTTTCTTTTAGCTAATTTTGTTGATGCGTTTTAAGGCTTCTCTGACACTTAAATTGGAGAGCGTATTGTTTGCTACAAATTGGCTTACCCAAACAGGATTGGTTTTACTGTATTCTCTTAAGGCCCAGCCAATAGCTTTTCTGATAAAGAATTCCGGACTGTCTTTACAGTGCAGAATGTATTTGCTTAAGAGTTCTAGGTTGGTATTTACTTTATATGCTTTTTGAAAGAGGATACTGCTTCTTTGCAACCACATATTGTCAGACTTATTCCACTTATTAGGAATTTTAGGAACCAGTCTTGGGAATTGAATAAAATAAGTACCCAACCATTCACTGGCTATGCCGTCTACGCTGTCCCACCAACTTTTTTCACAGATACAATATTCCATTAAGTCAACACTGTTAACCGTCCAGAGTGATTTGTGTTTTTTGAATACATCAATGGCAAAATATTGAAACTCACGTTGGGGTAGGGCCCAGAGTTCCTTTATCACTATTTCTAATGTCTCCCAATTTTCCAAACTATTGGACTTCAAATAGGTATTGGTTAATTGATCCCTTAATGGGGCTTTGATCCCCAGAAATTCAAACTGGTGCAACATATAAGCTTTCATACCCACTGATAATTCAGGATTAGCATGGATCTGAAAACTTTTTTGAATGCCTTTTACAAAAGGGTGCATGAATTATTTTGGTTGAATCTGCATATTGTAAAACAAAAATGCCCATTTATCTGCTTCTGCCTTAATTACCTGTTCAGTTGATCTTCCAGAACCATGACCTGCTTTGGTTTCTATGCGAATCAAGACCGGATTTTCTCCCTGATGATTGGCCTGTTGGGTGGCGGAAAATTTAAAGCTGTGAGCGGGTACTACACGGTCATCATGATCGGCTGTCATGACCAAGGTTGCAGGATAAGCCGTATTGGGTTTGAAATTATGTATGGGAGAATAAGCTTTAAGATATTCAAACATTTCTTTGTTGTCTTCTGATGTGCCATAGTCATAAGCCCATCCTGCTCCAGCAGTAAACTTGTGATAGCGGAGCATATCCATGACCCCAACAAAAGGAAAAGCAACTTTGGCAATACCAGGTTCGCGTGTAATACAAGCGCCTACTAATAAACCACCATTTGACTCTCCTTGTATAGCAAGTGTTGCCCTGCTACAGTATTTGTTGTCTACCAAGTATTTGGCCGCGGCGCTAAAATCGTCAAAGACATTTTGCTTGTTTAACTTGGTACCAGCCAAATGCCATTCTTCTCCATACTCACCACCACCACGCAAATTAGCTACCGCATAAATACCACCATTTTCTAAAAGAATAATATCACTAGTGCTAAAATAAGGGGTAATATTTACGGAGAATCCACCATATCCATACAATAGGGTAGGGTTGGTTCCGTCTAATTTAATTCCCTTCTTATGTGTGATGATCATGGGAATTTTAGTGCCATCTTTTGAGGTATAAAAGACCTGGTTAGACTCATAGTCCTCAGACTTGAATTTGACACCTGAATGTTTGTACACTTCCGTTTTGCCTGTGGCGATGTCCATTTTGTAAATAGTAGAAGGACTGATATAAGAGCTATAGGTAAAATACAATTCTTTGTCTGCCTTCTTGCCGGAGAAACCATAAGCAGAACCCAAACCCGGTAAGGCTATTTCTCTAATTTGTTTTCCAGTCAAATCATATTGGAAAACCTTGGTAATAGCGTCTTTGAGGTAGCTACAATAAATTTGGCCACCTGAGCTAGCTACGGAAAGCACTTCTTTTTGTTCTGGAATCAAGGTTTTCCAATTGGCTGGTGTAGGTTGCGCAATAGGAGCTACCACCATTTTCCCTTTGGGTGCGTTTAGATCAGTTTGAATATAAAAATATTGGTCGTCTATGGTAAGAATTCCGGATTGGTTTTTCATATTGTCTACAACCGTAACAATGGGAGAAGGTTTTGACAAGTCTTGTACATACACTTCTGAACCATAGGTACTATTGGCCGCGTAAATGATTAACCATCGTTCATTTTCGGAAACCTCTGCTCCAATATATCTTCTAGGAGTTGCAGATCCTCCAAATACCAGTTGGTCTTGGCTTTGTTTGTTTCCCAGTTGATGAAAAAAAAGTTTGTGCTGATCAGTTTTACCTGCTAATTGACTTCCTTCTTTTGGTTTGTCATAGCTACTATAGTAAATACCCTCATTCTTTTTCCATGCAATGCCACTAAACTTAACATCAATTAATGTGTCTCCTATTTGTTGTTTGGTAATAGCATTAATGATGATCAATTTTCTCCAATCACTTCCGCCTTCAGAAATTTGATAAGCAGCCAAAGAACCGTCTTTGGAAAAACTAACACCGGCCAAGGAAGTAGTTCCATTTGAAGAGAAACTGTTGGGGTCTAGAAACACTTCTGCTTCTTGACTACCATTTTTCTGACGATATAAAACGGATTGATTTTGTAATCCTGTTTTCTTGTAAAAATAAATATAGTCCCCTTCATGTGAAGGCGCAGAATAACTATCATAATTCCACAACTCTTCTAGTCTTTGGTGAATAGAGGATCTAAATGGAATTTGATTCAAATAATCAGCAGTAACTTTATTTTGAGCTGCAACCCATTGTTGGGTATTTTCTGCTGTATCATTTTCTAACCACCTATAAGGATCAGGCACGGCAGTTCCAAAATATTGATCAACAGTGCTGTCTTTTAGAGTATTGGGGTAGGTCACTGGAATGGTTTTAAAACTTGTTTTTGACTGTTGGGTATTACAACCCAATGTAACAAAGGACAACAACAACAAGCAATGAGTGATTTTCATGTTGAATGGTTGTGGTGATGAATTAAATTGTCATAACTGTTCTAGATGCATGACTTGCCGCTGCTGCTGCAATAATTTGCATCACTTGAATACCATCTTTAGAAGTCACGGGCATTGCTTTGTCTAGGCTGATGGCTTGTCCTACCGCATGATAATAATCTGCATAATTACCAGTTAGCGTTGGAATTTTTTCACGGATACAAACTCCGTCTTTTTCTGTATGTAATAAACCCTGTTCTGCAATGGGTTCTGTTCCCCAGTCAGGCCTATTGGGCTTTTGGTTGGCTACCAAATCTACTTCCTGTACATCGGCCCTTGATTTATGAAAAGAGCCCAAACTGCCATGTATCACATAGGAGGGAAATGGCTCTCTTACTTGGTATCCAGATTTTAATCTAACCCTTAGTTGCGGGTAGTATAGCAAAATTTCAAAATAGTCATCCACCTGTGAGCCTCTTCTGGTAATTCTTAAATCAGCAAATACGGCTTCTGGCATGCCAAAAAGTACCAAGGCTTGGTCAATTAAATGTGGGCCTAAATCATACAAAACGCCTGCGCCAGGTCCTGGTATCTCTTTGTGTAATTTGGGGCTAAGTTCTTCTTTAAATCGGTCAAAATGGATTTCTGCTTCTACTATATTACCCAGTAAGCCTTGGTCAATCACCTGCTTCACGGTTTTAAAATCAGAGTCCCATCTTCTGTTTTGAAATACAGATAGTTTCAATCCCTTTTCCATAGCAATTTGATCCAATTCCTTGGCTTCTTCCACAGTATTGGTAAATGCTTTTTCTACCACTGCGTGTTTTCCTGCAAGCAGGGTTTTCTTGCAATACTCATAGTGGGTATAAGTAGGTGTATTAACAATGACCAAATCAATACTGGCATCTTCCAATACTTCTTCTAAAGAACGGTAGATGCGTATGTTAGGATAGAATTCTAAGGAAGCATTGCTGGTTCTTTCCCAAATACCCACCAACTCAAATTGGGGATCCAATGCAATGAATGGGGCGTGAAATACGCGCCCAGACATGCCAAAAGAAAGGATGGCAGTACGAATGCTTTTCATGAGTGTTGCTTTACTCAAATATACTGGCAATTTTTAATGAATTCATTGGTCTATTCTACTACCAATGTTTGAATAGAATGAGGTTGACTTGTATAAGCAACTGCTTTATTGCCAATACCCATATGGTAGGGGATGGATTCATTGCTTTGGTTCATCACTACCACTATAATGCTACCATCTGTGTTTTTAAAGGCAGTAGTTAACAATTGTCCCCTGCTGGTTGAACTAATAATTCTTTTGGCTCCTGGTCTGATAAATTTTGAAAAATGTCCAATATAATAGTAGGAGTTCAAGTAGGTTAATTCTCCTGTTTTGGTATCAGCGTGTACTGGCGCAAAACAAAAATTACCTACATGGTTGGGGCCACCTCTTTCATCTAACAATACATTCCAATCTGTCCAACCCACCGTACCATTGTTAAAGTCATTGATCAAGGATCTTCCATAGGTTTCACCCCATTTCCAGTCATTGATTTTTTTAATATCATAGCTTTCTGCACAACCTTCAGTAAAGATTAAATTGGTTTTAGGAAAAGCCTCATTTACACGCCTAACATTGTCAAATAACTTTCCACCACCAGTCCAGTCTTCATACCAATGAAATCCAATTCCCCAAACATATTTGGCAGCATTAGGGTCACTTAAAATGGTATTGGCTCTTTGATAGAGTAAGTCTCTATTATGATCCCATGCAATCAACTTTTTATCAGCTAGGCCTGAACGGGTAAGTGTGGGTCCTAAAAAGTTTTTGATAAAATCTCTTTCTTCTTCAGCCGTATACAAACAAGATTCCCAGCGTTGTTTGGCCATGGGTTCATTTTGTACACTCAATCCCCAAACAGGGATATTTAATTTTTGCAAACTATAGATATACTTCACATAGTAATTAGACCAGGACTGGTAATAAGCGGGTAGCAATTTACCACCCTGTAACATGGAATGATTGTCTTTCATCCAAGCTGGTGGGCTCCAGGGACTCACAAATAGGGTTAGTTTTCCGCCCGCAGCGGCAATGGCTTGTTTGATAAAGGGAATCTTATATTTTAGGTCATGAGCAATATTGAATGACTTTAGATCCTTATCGTTCTCTGTAACATAGGTATAACTATCGCTAGAAAAATCACAACTATTAATATTGGTTCTTGCCAGGGTATAACCAATCCCATTCAGCTTTCCATAAAGTTTATCCAAAAACTCAGCTTGTTTGTTCTGTGGTAGTTTGGCAAAGGTTTCTGCAGAAGCATCTGTAAGCGCACCACCAATGCCTACAAAAGTTTGAAAACTTTTATTAGGGTCTACAAATATGGCAGGTTCCGTTTCAAAGGGTTGACCATAAGGGCTAAATGCCAGTGTGGCTGTTTTGCTCAATCTGAAACTGCTATTTTCAGCCGTGGTATACACGGTCACTTGCGGTGTTTTTGAATGGCTAGTTACAGGGTCTGTAATGGTTTTTGGTTGAAAAGGCATGGCAAAAACAGCAATACCTAAAGCGGTTAATAATGACTGATTCATGTGCAATCGTTAAAGTAAATGGATACTTGAAATTACAAATAAATCAGCGCATTATCCTATCCCATTTTACCTTATCTATTGGCCTCACTTAGCCAATGGAATTGATTCTCTGACAATTGGAAATGGCGTTTTGATTTTTTCAAAACAATATGTAAAGAATCGGATTGAAATTTGCCCCATAAATAAATGGAACTATCAGCCATGCTGTATTTGAATTTGGCAAATGGTAAACTATCTGAACTCGATTTCCTGAATTCCAACATTTTTGAAGTACTATCTTCTTTGATATTAAAATAACCTCTCCCATACCTTTGACGGAACAGAAGATCCTTTGATGCAACACTTCCAAAATTGCCTTTTTCCATGATTAGATTCTGCCACCTTAATGTATCTGAGATTAAAGCGGGTATGGTGTCTTGGTTGCGAACAAATACAGGTATATCGTAAACACCAGAAGGAATGGGTTTGAAATCAGCTTGTTTTTTTTCTTGTTGATAACTGTCATATGCTTGGTAAAATGGGATAACCATGATGATCACAAAAAAAGCCAATTTTAATACCCATCTTCCAATTTTCTTCCATTTTTTATTGGCCATCCATTCCCAAGATTGATTGGGCTCAACAGGTTGATTCAATACAAAAAATGCCAACATCCTTTTTGCATCATGCATTAACAAGAAGATACTTGCAAGAAACAGATTGATGGAATAAATCTTAACGGGAATATCATAGCAAAGATTGAGCATCATCACATTGAGAAAAACTCCACAGGCCATGAATATGCCTATGTTCACTGTTTTTCGGTTGAATAGAAATAGAGCTGTCAATACTTCTAATATACCAGAGAAAGTTTCATAGGGATGGGAATAGCCAATAAACATCCAAGAAAAACGCATGGGTAAAAAATCGCCCAGTGGGGTTGCCATTTGACTAAGTAAGGGATAGGGCATTTGTAAGGGAAATACTTTCAAGACGCCATATGACATGGCAATCATAGCCAAACTATACCTCACTAAAATCCGCAACCAGTATTCCCATTTTTCAAAGTTTTTGGTTTTTCTATCAAGGATGGCCCATATAACACCTCCCAGTAATGCCACAAGTATGATGCTAAACTGTTGTGCCCATCCAAAAGAAGTATCCCCACTGCCATTGGGATAAACCAATACTTCTTTTATATGAAACAATGATTTGTTTAGCCCCTGAACTATCCATTCCAAAAAGTCTGTCCAATAGTGCAAGACGTAGTATGTACCTGGAATCTGTTGTATATATGCCCAAGGTTCAAACAAGAAGAGAAAATAAATAGCACTAATGCGGAATAACAATTTTCTAAGAAAATTCCATTCTTTCTCTAAGCTGTTTTGGGATAGCTCCATATATAGGGATTTATAATAGGAAGATAATAAATTCTTCTAATTCACTAAACCTATATAAAACAAAGTGCGGCATAGATTCTATGCCGCAACTTTTTTTAGGCTAAAAGCCTACCTCCCCCCGGAGTGTGAATTTTCATTCACAGAACAAATCTAATGCAAGAAAAGATGCTAATGATACCCCAAAGTGGGTATTTTTTATGAACGGAGTTTTTAAATTTTATCAATAAGTGTTGGTCATATCTGCATCTACACAAATGATATAATCTGCCTTTCCTTTGTTCTCTGCTAATAAGGTTTTGATGTCTTTTTGGGAGACCGTAGTAATGGTTGCAATTTTAATGTTGGGACTTTTATTTTTTAAGTACCAATTGATTCCTTCATAGTTTTCACTATGATAGGATCCATTGTAATGGATAAATAAGGCACCTGGTTTAGCATTCGCTAATATAAAATGCGCCATGGTAGCATCTTTAATAGCCTGTGCTTTGGGTAAATTTTCACCGCCATGACCACCCATCATGGCTATCATATTTTTATAACCAGGTAGGTTGGCATCATATGCAATGGGTAAGGGAGCAATCCAAGATTTTTCTTTGGCAGAAAGCGTGTCTAATGCCTGAAATCCGCCCTTGGCAACCATGGAAGCGTATTTTCTTGGAACATTGGTTGCAGCAAAAACTATTTTTTGCTCTTTTGCAAAATTGACCAATGGCGCATAATCAGTAGGATAATTTTTCCATAGTCTAGCAGCGGAATCTAGCCCCTTGGCACTAATGCTGCCATTCAAATAATTATTTAAGGCTGCTTGATTGTCTTGTTCAAACATTTCAGCACCTAGCACCAAACTTTTTAGACTCTGACAATCTTTGGTAACACTTAATTGCAACCAATGGGCAATAGCATTATTGTGGTATTCACCAAACAATACCACGTCCTGTTCTACCAACTGCTTGATCATTTTTTGGTAGGAGACTTTTTTCCCTTTGCTATTGTATAAAATATAAGCTGGTTTCTGTTGGGCCATCAAGCCACCAAAAATCAGTAACAGTATTTGTGTTAAAACTATCTTTCTCATGCAGTTAAATTACAGAAAACCAAGCATGCAAACAAATGCATGCTAACATGGGCAACTGTAATTTCTTTTAATAACCTATTGCAAATTCAGAGATTAACTATTACCTTGTTTTTGATATTCTCCCTAAACAATGTCATATGAACAGGAAAAAATTTTACATTTCAGGATTAGTTGGTGGCGTAGCTTCTTTTTTTGGAGGCTATTTAATTTATGGTGTTTTGTTTGCTGATGTTTTGGCAAAAAATGCCGGTTCCGCCACAGGAGTTTCCAGAACTCCAGAACAAATGGTTTGGTGGTCCCTAATTTTGGGAAGTGTATTTATGTCTTTAACACTATCCTATATCTTCAACAAATGGTCCAAAGTGAACAAATTATTTGATGGCGCTTCCGATGGTGCTTTTATCAGTTTTTTAATTGCTGCTGGTTATGACTTTACTATCTATGGCAATTCCAACCTGTATACATTAAACGGTACACTTATTGATATAGCAGCTGCCACTTTAATGGGTACCATTACGGGCGCTGTTGTTGGCTGGATGAATGGACGCTTAGAAAAATAATCATCCTTTGATTTTTTAGTTGACCTATCCTAGGACGAGACATTAAAATAAAAAAGGCCCCGAGCAATCGGGGCCTTTTTGGTATGATTAGTTTCTGAATTAAGCTCCAGCAACTTGCTTGCGGATAATATTCAATGCAGCACCTGCTTTGAACCATTCAATCTGCTGTTCATTGTAAGTGTGATTGGCTACAACGCTATCGCTGGTTCCATCTACATGGGTAAATACCAGTGTTAATGGGGTGCCAGGTGCAAAACTGGTCAAACCAATTACGTCTACGCTATCATCTTCCTGAATTTTTTCATAGTCAGATTTGTCATTGAAAGTCAATGCCAACATCCCTTGTTTTTTCAGGTTGGTTTCGTGAATCCTAGCAAATGATTTAGTTAATACTACGCGAACACCCAAATGCCTTGGTTCCATAGCTGCGTGTTCACGGCTACTACCTTCACCATAGTTTTCATCTCCAACAACAATTGAACCAATCCCTGCAGCTTTATAAGCACGCTGAGTGTCTGGTACGGGTCCGTATTCACCTGTCAATTGGTTTTTGATATTATCGGTTTTCTCGTTAAAGAAATTCACCGCACCAATCAACATATTGTTACTGATATTGTCTAAGTGTCCACGGAATTTTAACCAAGGACCCGCCATAGAAATATGGTCAGTGGTACATTTTCCTTTTGCTTTAATCAGGAGTTTCAAACCTTTTAAGTCTGTGCCTTCCCAAGCTGCAAATGGATCTAATAATTGTAACCTTTTGCTTACAGGATCAACTGCAACAGAAACACCAGAACCATCAGCAGCAGGTGCTTGGTAGCCAGCGTCTTCCACGGCAAATCCGCGAACAGGTAATTCCTGACCAGTTGGTTCATCCAGTTTTACTTGCTCACCCTTATCATTGGTCAATGTATCAGTCAATGGGTTAAAGGTTAAATCTCCAGCAATGGCCAAAGCGGTAACCAATTCAGGAGAAGCTACAAATGCAAATGTGTTGGGGTTACCATCCGCACGTTTTGCAAAGTTTCTATTGAAACTATGTACAATGGTATTTCTTTCTTTCTTTTCAGCACCCACACGATCCCACATACCAATACAAGGTCCGCAGGCATTGGCAAACACATCTGCACCTACTGATTCAAATACGCCTAAGAAACCATCTCTTTCAATGGTATAGCGTACTTGCTCAGAACCTGGAGTGATTTTAAATTCAGCAGCCAGTTTCAAACCTTTCTCTCCAATTTGTTTGGCCAAGCTTACTGCACGGCTAATATCTTCATAAGAAGAGTTGGTGCAAGAACCAATCAAACCTACTTCCACCTTGGTTGGCCAACCATTGGCAGCAGCTACTTCTTTCATTTTAGAAATAGGTGTTGCTAAATCTGGTGTAAATGGTCCGTTTAAGTGTGGCTCTAAAGTATTCAAATCAATTTCAATTACTTCGTCAAAATATTGAGAAGGATTGGCATATACTTCAGGGTCAGCAGTCAGGTAAGACTTGATTTGATCAGCAGCAGCAGCAATATCGGCCCTGCCAGTAGCCGCTAGATAACGGCTCATGCTTTCATCATAACCAAAGGTAGAAGTGGTAGCTCCAATTTCAGCACCCATATTACAAATGGTTCCTTTACCAGTACAACTCATGCTAGTGGCGCCTTCTCCAAAATATTCAACAATAGCGCCTGTTCCACCTTTTACAGTAAGAATTCCAGCCACTTTTAAAATCACGTCTTTTGGAGCAGTCCATCCACTCAATTTACCGGTCAATTTCACACCAATCAATTTGGGCCATTTTAATTCCCATGGTAGACCTGCCATTACATCGCAAGCGTCAGCGCCGCCAACACCTATAGCAATCATACCCAAACCACCAGCATTCACTGTATGAGAATCGGTACCAATCATCATTCCACCAGGGAAAGCATAGTTTTCTAATACTACTTGGTGAATGATACCAGCACCTGGTTTCCAGAATCCAATCCCGTATTTGTTAGAAACAGAGGCCAAGAAATCATATACTTCTTTACTTTCTGAGTTAGCCACTTGTAAGTCTTGTTTGGCTTCTACTTTGGCGGTAATCAAGTGGTCACAGTGTACAGTAGAAGGAACTGCCACTTTGGGGCGTCCTGCTTGCATAAATTGCAACAAAGCCATTTGGGCAGTTGCATCCTGCATGGCTACACGGTCTGGTGCAAAATCCACATAGTGTTTGCCACGTTCAAAACCACTCAAAGCCTGATCGGCGTGCAAATGGGAGAACAAGATCTTTTCTGACAGGGTCAGCGGTCTGCCCAGTGCGGTGCGGGCTGCATCAACTTTGGCAGGCATTTCTGCGTACCTGGCACGGATCATTTCGATATCAAAAGCCATAGCTATAACAATTTATGATTTGAGATGATGAATAATTCAGTCTTACCTTCCATTAGCTGGATTCCCCAGCCAATTTCCGGTTTGCGCGAATTTACGTTAAAACAGGGTCTATAAACAAACTGTTTTGAACAATTTATCATTTCAATTGTCTAGTTTTACATTGTATTCACCCCCTATAAATTAATAACATGCAGAAAATTCGCGAGAACATAGAAATGCACGCATTCGGGGTATGTACCGCCATTGGAGAAAAATTTGGTATAGCCAGCTCCAAGATTAGGATGTGGTTCATTTATATCTCTTTTCTAACCATGGGGTCTCCCATTTTGGTCTATATGATCTTGGCTTTCTGGATCAATATCAAGAACTATATTCTGGCTGCCCGTAGGAATCCCTTGCGCAATTGGTAGTTTGCTGATCAGCTGCAATAACTGGCTTTTGGGAATCTTGGTTTGAATCCAATGCCATAACCCATTTTTCAATACTAGATAACCGCTTTGCGAATCTTGATTAATTGCTCTAATAAGGGCTCTAATAAATCTAATTGCAACATATTGGCCCCATCACTCTTGGCTTCAGATGGCTTGGGGTGGGTTTCAATAAACAGCCCATTTGCGCCAGTGGCGATGGCTGCTTTGGCAATAGTGCCTATTAATTGAGGATTTCCTCCAGTAACGCCAGAAGTTTGATTGGGTTGTTGTAGGGCATGGGTGCAATCCATGATTACAGGTGTCTGGTGTTCTTGCATCCAAGGTATATTCCGATAGTCTACTACCAAATCAGTATAGCCAAAACTATTACCCCTTTCCGTAAGCATTACTTGTTCATTACCTGCTCTGCGTATTTTGTCAACGGCAAACTTCATTGAGGGACCACTTAGGAATTGTCCTTTTTTCACATTGACAATCTTCCCTGTTTCGGCAGCAGCAACTAGTAAGTCCGTTTGACGGCAAAGAAAAGCGGGAATTTGTAAAATATCAATAAAGGGGGCCGCCATAGCTGCTTCTTCATGTGCGTGAATATCAGAAGTGGTAGGCAAACCAAATTGAGTACCCACTTTCTTAATCAACCCAAGTCCATTGTCATCCCCAATACCGGTAAAAGAATTGGCACTGGTTCTATTGGCTTTTCTATAAGAAGCTTTAAAAACATAAGGAATTTCTAGGTTTTTGCAGATTCCAGAAACCCTATGGGCAATTTCCATGACCATTTCTTCAGACTCTACCACACAAGGGCCTGCAATCAAGAAAAAATGGTTGGGGTTATAGGACTGATTTTGAAATAAGGATTTTAAGTAATTGGGTAGCATGGGCAGGGTTTTATGAAATACAATTTCGGTTGCGAAAATAAGTGAAATCAACCGACCATCCATTCTTAGGTAAAATCTAAAAGATAACCACTGTTAGTTTGGTGAATAGCTTTATTTTTGAAGCCTTTAAAAAACTCAAATGGCGAAAGATAAAATTCTGGTAATTGGAGCTTGCGGACAGATAGGCGTGGAGTTGACCCTAGCACTGCGTAAAATATATGGTTCTGCCAATGTAGTGGCTTCTGACCTAAGAGAGGAGAATGAATTATTAAAAGGAACTGGCCCCTATGTAAGCATGGATGTAATGAACAAAGAAATGCTACATGTTCAGGTGATTCGTCAAAATATTACTCAGATTTATTTGTTAGCGGCCATTCTTTCTGCCACTGGGGAGAAGAACCCCAACCTAGCTTGGCATCTAAATATGCAAGGTTTGCTCAACGTATTAGATATTGCCAGGGAAGAACATTTGGACAAAGTTTATTGGCCAAGTAGTATTGCCGTTTTTGGTCCTACTTCACCCAAACTGTTATGCCCCCAACAAACCATCATTGAACCTACCACCGTTTATGGTATTAGTAAATACGCAGGAGAGTTCTGGTGTAATTACTACCACCAACGCTATGGGGTAGACGTGCGTAGTATTAGGTATCCTGGTCTCATCAGTTATAAATCAGCTCCAGGTGGAGGAACTACGGATTATGCCATTGAGATTTATCTAGAAGCATTGGCTGAGAAAAAATACAAATGCTTTTTAAGAGAAGATAGTTATTTGCCCATGATGTATATGCCTGATGCCATTAGAGCTACCATGGAATTAATGCACGCACCAGCCAATCAAATTTCTGTTAGAACTTCCTACAATATTTCTGGAATGAGTTTCTCTCCCAAAGAAATTGCAGCTTCTATTCAAAAAAGCATCCCCGATTTTCAATTGACTTGTGAACCTGATTATAGGCAAGCCATTGCCGATAGTTGGCCTCAAAGCATTGACGATTCAGTGGCAAATCAGGATTGGGGTTGGAAGCCGGAATTTGACCTTGATAAAATGACGCTGGACATGCTTGATAATTTGAAAAAATAGTTTTTCAAATTATCAAAGTGAAGAGTGAAGAGTGAAGAGAGAAGAGTGAAGAGGGGGAAGAAGAAAGTGAAGAGTGAAGAATGAAGAGTGGAAAGGGTAGAAAAAGAAAAAACACTAAATAAGAAGGGTTCTACTTTAATTGAAAAGTAGAACCCTTCTTATTTTACGGATAGACTTATTGAGAATTGGCTGCAATTGGCAGCAGGGCTAGAATCGGAAACCAATACCAATTCCAAGACCTCTAATACCGGCCCAAGGACCATCTGTTTTAATTGTGGCGCCATTTGCATTGACGCTTGAAGTAAATGTAAATGGATCGGCTGAGATCTCATTTAAACTTTGTTGTAATGCAGCTTGTTCTTGTGCACTTAAAGGTGCAGGGGCAACAAAAACCAAGTCTCCTTTGCTTTTACCATAATGGGCTCCAACTAACCAGAAATCCAATACAATTGATTTGGATAAATTAGCCTGAATACCCATCAACAATCCACCACTAGTAGATTTGATAGATCCAGCAAAATCAGCGGTGGTAGTTACATTTTGTCCAGCAACTACAGTGGTATAATTAATAGGAGCTGAAATATCAAAATTGGCAAATCGGCCAAATGGAGCCAAGTAAAACCCTTTTAAATTACCCTTACCCAAATAAAAATTTAATTGGGGGGTAATGGCTGTATTTCCCATTTGAAATCTACTGAAATTGATGTCATTACTATTGATCACATTGGTCAGCTGACTTTCAAAAGGTACCGTACCCTTGGGCATATACCTGTAACTAATGGAAGCAGAAATATGCTTGGTTAATCCACGTTCATAGGTAAAATGGTAGTTTTTAAAAACCAATGAACTCAGGTTCCATTTTACAATATTCTTTTTAGTTGATATGCCATTTGAGGAGGACTTATTATTATTGGATAAACTGTCTTGTGAAAAGGCGGATAAGCCAATTAATAGAAATAGACTAAAAATTAGGGGTTTTCTCATGTGTCGTTTTTTGTTGAAAAATATGGATAAATCGCCATATGAGCAATACTCCAAAAGGACTATTTTCCAGTAAGGTCTGCTACTGTTTTGTTTTCCAAAATTTGAAGCATATTGTCTCTTACTTCTATCATCACATGATTGAGACCACAATTTTTTTCATCACAGTCCTTACATTTTTTATAAAAATTCAAGCTCACACAGGGGAGTAGGGCAATGGGGCCTTCAATTAAGCGCATTACTTTTGACAGAGGAATCTTAGTGGGATCCTGTTTTAAGAAATAGCCACCTCCCTTGCCTTTTTTACTTTCCAGCATACCTGCTTTTCGCAATTCTAGCAGGATATTTTCTAAAAATTTGAGGGGGATTTTTTTCTTTTTAGAAATTTCGGCTATTAAAACAGGAAGATCTTTTTCCTGTTCCGCCAAATAGGTAAGTGCTTTAAATGCGTATTGCGTTTTCTTGGATAGCATGATTTCTGGGCTAGCAGCCGTTAATTTGAGGGTTAATTTAAAGAATTTCAGTTTCTTTACACAAATTAAAAATATGTACAAAAATACAAAGTATCTCCTGACCCTGATGGTAATGCTTTTTGTAGCTGGAAAATCTTCCGCACAATTTAAATTGCCTCACGCGCAAATTTTTGCCAATGTCAACTACGCAACCCCAACTAATGGCGGTTTTAAAGATGCTTATAAATCCGGTTTGGGTGGAGAAGCAGGTGGGGGACTAGGACTAGGTTCAACCATGTTGGTTGGTACCTTGGGCTACCAAACTTTTGCCAATACCAATGGAAACCTTGCAGGCAATTTGAGAATGACCACCATTAAAGCCGGTATTAGACAGTATATTTTCCTTGGTCGTATATTCCTGTTAGGTAATTTGGGCAATGCCAAAATGACTTATTCCAATGTGGGTACCTCATCCAATAGTTTGATTTATGAATATGGAGCTGGGGTGCGTCTTTTTGGATTGGAATTACAAGCTACCCAAACTGGTTGGAATCAACCTATTCCAGCGGTTAGTACGTCTAGGGCATTTAATGTTAAACTAGGGTTTTCTTTCAAAATCTAGTAAAGAACAGGTTAATCAAATTACTATTGTTAAATAGTAATGGATACTACAAAAAAGCCATGCAGTTTTGATTGCATGGCTTTTTTATTTGAGAAGGTTGAACTTATAACCCCAAAACATCTTTCATATGATAAATCCCTTTTTTGCTTTTTAAAAATTCTGCAGCTAAAACTGCACCCCCTGCAAAACCAATTCGGTTATGAGCGGTATGTGTAATCTCAATATCATCTAATGTAGAAGTATATTTGATGGTATGGGTACCTGGAGCTGGATCAATTCTTTTTGAGATAATAGAAAGTTCTTCTGAAGAAGAAGCGGCTTCATTGACCCAATGCTTTTTTCTACTAATTGCTGCTAAAACTTGTTCTGCCAAAGTAATTGCGGTTCCACTAGGAGCATCTTTTTTTTCCGTGTGATGAATCTCTTCCATTAACACATTGTATTCACTATGAGATTCCATTAGTGAAGCCAGATATTTATTCAATTCAAAAAACAAGTTCACCCCAATACTATAATTACTGGCATACACCAACGCGCCACCATGTTGCTCACAACTGGCTTTTACGGTTTCCCATTTGTCTAACCAACCAGTAGATCCACATACTACGGGAATACCCAATTCTAGGCATTTCATCACATTGTTAAATGCGCTATGAGGGCCAGTGAACTCAATAGCCACATCGGCCTTGGCCAAATTGCTGGCATTAAAATCTGCCGCATTATCAATGTCTATTTTTAGAACAATCTGGTGTCCTTTTGAAAGGGCAATCTGTTCAATGGCTTTGCCCATTTTGCCATATCCAATTAGTGCAATATTCATAGTAACGGTATATGCAATACTATCTTACTTCATAGAGTTTTTTTGCTGGTTTTTTTGGATGGAAAGTGACCATCAAACCAGGACTCCTTGTAGTAGGATTGAATTGCGGTTTTAAATTCATGCTTAAGTTGTTGCTCACGTCAAAATCTTTCAAATGGCCAAAGACTGTGGCGTCTACAACGTTTAGTCCCCAAGCCAATAAGAAAAATAGAATGCTATAATCTCTATCGCGTCTAAAACTATTTCTATAACTCTGAAGCGAAGTGGTACTTAGGTTTTTTAAGTCTGGATCAATGGCTGCTAATCCGGTAGTGTCTCCAGTAGTTTCAAAAGTATATTTTGCCTCGTAGGCATATTTTGTTTTCTTGTACCAATTGTTATTGTACACAAACATCACAGTTGGAATAGCTATGGCACCGTAGACCAAAGGGATTTTCCAATATTCTCGGTTATAAGCCTGTCCCCATCCTGGAATTAAAGCTGACCTTCTGGTTGCTTTTCTGGGATCGTGTTTAACAACACTATCTTTTTTAATCAATGATCCAGTATCGGCAATAGGGCTTATGGAATTGCTTGGAACAACTTTTTGGGCACTACTGTCTGTTTGTGCACCAATATGCTGAGATAGCAAAAAGTTAACCAACAACAATATGAGAATTCGGTATGGATTCATGTAGGATTAACTGACCGTAACATGCATAGCATCAAGAATCTTATTCAATTCTTCCAATGAATAATATTCAATGCTAATACTGCCATAGCCTTTTTTGTTATGCGCCATTCGGACTTTGGTTCCAAAATGCGATGCTAAATTATCCTCTATTTTTCTGTATGCAGGAGGGAGTTCGTTTTTTACAGAAGGTTTAACAGCTCCCTGTTTGTCTGCCTTATACATTTTTCGAACCAGTTCTTCTGTTTGTCTAACACTCAAACCCTTTGAACTGATTTCTTTGAAAACAAATAATTGCTTGTCAATGGTATCAATATTCACTAGTGCTCTTGCGTGACCCATGCTCAAAGAACCATTGCGTACCGCCAGCTGAATATCGGGTGGTAATTTAAGCAGTCTAATATAATTGGTAACGGTACTTCTTTCCTTTCCCATGCGCTCTGCCACCTGTTCTTGGGTGTAGTTTAACTCTTCCATCATGCGCTTATAACTCAACGCAATTTCTACTGCATTCAGGTTCTCTCTTTGCAAGTTTTCTAACAAAGCCAGTTCTAGCAATTGCTGATCATTTGCCTGACGGATATAAACAGGAACGTCTTTTAAACCTGCAATTTTAGACGCTCTAAATCTACGTTCTCCCGCTATCAATTGGTATTTGCCATTGGCCAATCTTGAAACGGTCAATGGTTGAATAATATCGTGCAGTTTAATTGATGTGGCTAGCTCATTTAGTGCTGTCTCATCAAAATCCCTTCTTGGCTGTTTGGGATTGATCACAATTTCTGTAATGGCTAATCTATTGGTGCCAGTAGCTTCTTCAACCACATTGGTTTTTAAATTGCCTTCCGTGGTTTTTAAGTCCGCGTCTATATTCTGTAATAAAGAACGGATTCCCTTGCCTAGGAGATCCTTATTTTGTTTGGGTGTGCTCATCTTACTGGCTATTTGGGACTATTCAATGATTCTTTCTTCGTTACTCATTTTGGTGAGTCCATTGTTTTGCAATATTTCTTTTGCAAGATTGAGATAATTCACGGCGCCCTTACTTTCTGCATCGTAAAGGATCACCGGTTTGCCCACACTTGGGGCTTCACTCAATCGGGTATTTCTATGAATAATGGTTGAAAATACCATATCGTCAAAATGTCTTCTTACTTCACTTACTACCTGATTGCACAAGCGCAATCTACCATCATACATGGTCATTAAAATGCCTTCAATTTTCAATTCAGGGTTCAACCTGTTTTGAACAATCTTAATGGTGTTTAAAAGTTTGCCCAAACCTTCTAGGGCAAAGAATTCACATTGTACAGGTACAATTACAGAATCAGCGGCCACCAATGAATTTACGGTAATTAAACCCAGAGAAGGAGAGCAGTCAATGACAATAAAATCATATTTTTCTCTTACCTGATCCAAAATCCCCTTCATCACATTTTCACGATTGGGATAATTGATCATTTCAATTTCAGCCCCTACCAAGTCAATATGAGAAGGCATGAGGTCCAAATTAGGAACGTCACTTTTTAAGATCACATCAGTTGCAATGGTATTATTGACCATGCAGTCATATAGGCTGCTGGTAATATTGTGCAGGTCAAATCCCACGCCAGTGGTACTATTGGCCTGTGGATCCGCGTCTACCAATAAGGTACGGTATTCCAACACAGCCAAACTTGCTGCAACATTAATAGCGGTGGTTGTTTTTCCCACCCCTCCTTTTTGATTGGCCACGCCAATGATTATCGCCATATATTCCTCCATTTGTCTGATTGTACTGACAGGTTATTGATCAAATCCGGTTTCAAATATCCAAGCTACTGCCGATTGGAGGCAATAATAAGCTTTTGCCGGCGCTTCTAAAAGCCCCAATAGCCGCTTCATGGTCTATTTTGATAAATCCAAAGGTATCATAATGCATTCCAACCACCTGATTGCACTGAATAAATTCTGCACAAATCACAGCATCTGCCACATCCATGGTAAAATTGTCACCAATGGGAAGTAGGGCAAAATCCAATTTGGCCCATTTAGGAATCAATTGCATGTCTAGGGTTAAACCTGTATCTCCGCTATAATAAAAATTACCTTCTTCCGTCATAAATACAAATCCCAAGGGATTCCCACCATAAGAGCCATCGGGCAACCCGCTACTGTGTTGGGCTACTACAGCCTTAACAGTCCCAAATTCAAATACCCATTTTCCACCCGTATTCATGGGGTGGGTATTGGAAACGCCCTGTTTGTTCAGCCACTCGTGAATCTCCCAATTGGCCACCAATTTTGCCCCAGTTCTTTTGGCAATACTGACCGCATCGGCTATATGATCTGCGTGGCCATGTGACAAAAAGATATAATCCGCTTGAATGGCGTTTACGTCAATTCCTTTTGCTAGTTCATTAAAGCTGATAAAGGGATCAAAAAGAATTTGTTTTCCCTTGATCTCCAATTGAAAGCAGGAATGGCCTAAATACGTCAATTTCATCAATAACTGTTTTGCAGGATGCCAAAAATACACTTTAGCCTACATCTTCGGAAAACATTATTCTATGACTCCTGTTATATTCCAAAACCAACTTGGGAAAAGGTTATTTTTACCCAATTTTCCAGTTCTTACAATATATATCAATTAGAATCGTCTTCCCTGAAAATTAGTTACTATGAGAAATTCCAGTACCTGGTGGATAATAGCCCTGGTCATGCTTTTGTTGGACTTTTATGTGTTTCAAGCCTTGAAAACAGTGACCCAGCAGTCCTCAGAGAAAATGCGCTTTCTGATTCATTTGACTTACTGGCTGGTGTCTGGTGCAACTTTATTACTCTTATTGTCTTTTCCCTATATCCAAACCTTACAGACTTCTAAAATCTTTAGAAACTACATTTTTGCTATTCTAGTGGGGTTGTTTTTTGCCAAATTACTGGGCTCCTTGTTTTTTATGATTGACGATTTGAGAAGGGGAGGCTACTGGTTAATGAGCAGGTTGGCTCCACAAACTGGGGCCAGATTTATGGGAGAGGTGGGTACAGGTATCCCAAGATCTTTGTTCTTGAGTTGGCTTGGTCTTGGAATTGGAGGCACCCTTTTTGGCACTCTTTTATATGGTTTCAGCAACAAATACAATTACCAAGTAAGAAGGGTTAGGTTGGCTTTTGAAAATTTGCCTCTTGCTTTTAAAGGAACCAAGCTGGTGCATATCAGCGATATTCATAGTGGAAGTTTCCAGAACAAAGAAGCCGTGAATCATGGCATTGATCTAATTTTAAAAGAACAGGCAGATTTGATTTTATTTACTGGTGATTTGGTAAACGATAGAGCCTCTGAAATGGATGATTATAAAGTGATTTTTGGTAGGCTTAAAGCCCCTTTGGGAGTATATAGTACACTCGGCAACCATGATTATGGTGATTATGTAGCATGGCCTACAAAAGAAGAGAAATCAGCCAATTTAGATAACTTAAAACAGGTGCATGCTCAAATGGGTTGGAAGTTACTCATGAATGAACACGTGTTATTAGAAAAAGGAACTGACAAGATTGCACTTCTAGGTATTGAGAATTGGGGGGCCAAAGGCCGATTTCCTAAATATGGTAAAATGAATGAAGCCCATCCAGGAATAGAGCAAATACCCTTTAAAATTTTACTGAGTCATGATCCCAGCCATTGGGATGCTCAGGTGAAAACGGAATACCCCGATATTGACTTGATGTTGGCTGGGCATACCCATGGTATGCAGTTTGGATTGGAAAACCCCTATTTCAAGTGGAGTCCAGTTCAATGGATGTATAAGCAGTGGGCGGGTTTGTATGAAGAAGGAAATCAAAAATTATACGTAAACAGGGGATTTGGTTTTATTGGATATCCAGGAAGGGTAGGAATTATGCCTGAGATTACAGTGATTGAACTAGTATAATCAATTGTATTATTTGTAAAATTCCTTGGGAAACTATTTTTTCAGTTCTTTTACAATTTTTGGCACGAGTTTAGCATTATAGAAACAAATTAAACCAATACTATGAAGCATTTATTTTTGGCATTGATTGCCTTTACCAGTATCAGCCTAGGAGCAAAAGCTCAAAGTGGGTTCCGTTTAGGAGTTAAAGGAGGAGCCAACCTAAACCAAGTTGAAGGGGCCTCTTTTAATGATGGTTTTGCCTTTTCTTACCATTTAGGTGGATTTGCAGAAATTGATTTTAGTAAAAAACTAGGGATTCAGCCAGAGGTTTTATGGAATCAGTCCAAAACAACTTATGGAACAGGTCTTTCAAATGTATATCAACCACTACTTAATCCATCTGCAAGCAATGATATTACATTGAATTATTTGTCTATACCAATTTTATTGCGCTACAATATTGGTAATATGCTTACCCTAAACGCGGGTCCACAATTTGGAATCTTGTTGAACAAAGACAAGAATTTATTACAAAATGGGGAACAAGCTTTTGCCAATGGCGATTTTGGAATGGTGGCAGGATTACAAATAAATCTGAAAACCTTGCGTTTGTATGGACGCTACAATATTGGCTTGAAAAATATCAATGATATTGACCAAAAAGACAAATGGACCAACCAACAAATTCAATTGGGTGTAGGTTTGAGATTATAATCTTACGCTACAAAAAACTCCTAGAAAAACCAACGGCTGTCTCAAAAGAGGCAGCCGTTGGTTTTTAAAGATGTTTATTTTGAAAAAGCTTTTCTAATAGCAGAGATTTCTCTTTTAAATCTTTTCAATTCTATTACTTGTTCCTTGATAAAGCTATTGTCTTCCAATTTGCCAACAACCGCATTCATTTCAGCAGTGGTTTCGTAGACCATTTTCCTATATGGATTCACAAAGTCCTTGGCCTTTGAATCATAGATTCCTTTTGCCATCCATTCTTTGGTACTACTGACTGAATTTAATAAACTACTGAAATGCTCAGGGGTAATCTTTTTGAGATTGATTCCAAGGTGTTCAGCAAGGGAAGCCAAAGCATGAGTAGTTTTTTGCTCAGCATATTTGGTTCCCATGGTTTCATAATAACCATGAATTTCATCCCAGCTTTTAATTTTATCGGTATTAATTTTCTTTCTAAGCACCAATAAATCTGATTCAGGCATCAATTGGCCTCCCAGATTAACCCATTGGTTACGCTGGGTTTTTGCAGGCATAGCTTGGATAAAATGGTCAAAGTTGGTTATGCCTTCTTGTTTAATCATACCAAGCATGGCCCTTACACCATAGAATACAATTAAGTCTTCAAACAATTTATAGGCTTTCAATACTTTGGTATATACTACTTTGCGTTTGCTATTTTCAAAACCCTCCGCTAGTATTTCAAGTTGGTCTACAATTTTATTTCCAGTCTTGAGTAAGTTCCTGCCAATAGCAATACATTCTTCTTTACTCATTTTTTTACCTGGATGCATTTTATGTTGATAAGCTTTTCCAGTAGCTATTTCTAACAATTCTAATGCTGTAAAAATTTCATTAATAGTATCAGGGGCTAAATAGTCATATTCTAGGTGCTGAATTTTTTCTGTTCGCTTATCACGGTCAATATATTTCCAAGCATTTCTTGCCAAAGCGTACATATTGTACAAAAACCAATAACCTGGCATCACTACCAATTGGTCCTTACTCATATCATTGCTCACCAATGAAAATGGTACTTGAATATTTAATTCGGCAGGATAGTCACCTTTAGATAAAATGGTGAAACTGGCAAATTTTGAATTGTGTTTGAGACTCACACAAAGACCCGGCCAAAATCCTCTTCCTAAAATCACTTCACCGTCTGCACCTCTACTATTATGGTTTGAACCAATGGTGGCCCCAGCCGCAATATTACTTTGCCCCATCACCACAGCTGCACAAAGAAAACTATTATTATGGTGTTGTTCGTGTGCTGGGAAGATCAATGAGTTTAATACTTCACAACAAGAGATGGTTGCATTCTGACCCAAATAAGAGTTGATCAAGCGTGCGCCATACTTTAGTTGTGAATGATCAGCCATCACAAATCGCACCGCTTTAATACCATAGAATAACCTACATCCGTAACCAATAATACCATTTACAATTTCACAGCCTTCTCCAATTTGGGTTCTGCCTTCTTCACCAGAATTGATGGTTAAGTTTTTTAACTTATTAGCGCCTTTGATATAGGCATCAGAGCCAATCCAAACGTCTTTTAGGATCTTGGTGTTTTTAATCACGGTACGGTCACCAATCTTGCCATAATAGCCCCTATGTGGCTTGAATTGTTTGGCTGTTAATTGCTTGAATTTTTCTTGAAGTATCTCATCGTCTTTGTATTTGCTCCAGAGATAAGCATCACCTGGAAGCATACCAACAAATGGCAAAACCTTTCTCCCCGTATTCTCATTGCAAATTTCCATCCAGATGCGCACATCCTCGTCTTCGCCTTCTTTTAAAATACCATTCCCGAATTTGCTATGGTTGGTTGTAACCATTTCATCTACATTGGTAATGATTACCTCAGAACCAATGATATAGTGTGCTAGATAGTGTACGCCATCTATCACAACATTATCTCCAAAATCACAACTGATGATGGTAGAGTTGTACAAACCCACGGGCACTTTTAGATCACTAAAACCCAAACAAAGTGGTTCTAGCTTACCAATTCTAACAAGTCCGTAAAACTTACAGTTCTTTACTAGTTCTGGGTTAAAAGCATCGGACACCAATAATTTATTCCAGTCATCGCTGGTATTGCGGTTTCTAACCAGTACTTCTATTTCATACGCATCCAATTGTCGGTAATTAATCCCATTCCTGTTTTGGATATTGCGTAAATAATATTCATCCTTTCCTTTTGGAAGATAGGGCGCTTGGATAAATCCATACCCCAAAGAATTTAAAGCAGTTTTTGAAATGATGTTTTTGGGCATTCAAATGGCTTTTTGGGGGAGGGGGTGAATAAATTATTCTACGGTCACACTTTTGGCAAGATTACGTGGTTTGTCTACATCCAATCCCTTGGCAAGACCAACATAGTAACTTAGTAATTGCATAGGAATCACACTCAATAAAGGTGCAATTAATTCATCCGCATCTGGAACATACATGGTATCATCGGCCATGCCAGGAATGATTTCATCGCCAACGGTTGCAACGGCCAAAACCATACCACTTCTAGCTTTGATCTCTTGTACATTGGAAACAATTTTCTCGTAGTAAGAATCCTTTGTAGCAACAAAAACAACTGGTAAGTCTTTATCAACCAAAGCAATTGGACCATGTTTCATTTCAGCTGCAGGATAGCCTTCAGCGTGTATATAGGAGATCTCTTTTAGCTTCAAGGCACCTTCTAAGGCAATTGGGAAATTGTATCCACGGCCTAAGAACAAAAAGTCTCTGGCGTCTTTGTATTTTTCTGCAATGCGTTGAATATTACTAGTGTCACTCAGAATTTCCTTTACCTTTTCTGGTACCGCTTGTAATTCCAACATCAGGTGTAAATACCTTTCTTTGGTAATAGTTCCTTTGGCATATCCAATCTTCAAAGCCATCATGGCTAAAACAGCCAATTGACCTGTAAATGCCTTGGTACTTGCAACCCCAATCTCAGGTCCTGCATGAGAATAAGCACCAGCATGACTTAATCTGGCAATACTGCTTCCAACCACATTTACTACGCCAAAAATGAATGCACCCTTGGCTTTGGCGCTTTCCAAAGCCACCAAGGTATCTGCCGTTTCACCACTTTGAGAAATGGCAATAATTACATCACCTGGATGGATCACGGGATTACGATACCTAAATTCAGAAGCATATTCTACTTCAACTGGTATGCGACATAATTCTTCAATTTGGTATTCTGCTAATAAGCCAGCATGCCAACTAGTTCCACAAGCCACAATCAAAATTCGATTGGCATTTTTTAATGCGTCTATATGATTTTCTACACCGCCCATGACAATGGTGCCATTTTCTGGTTGTAATCTGCCACGCAAACAGTCAAAAATGGTATCGGGTTGTTCGTGAATTTCTTTTAACATGAAATGGTCATAACCACCTTTTTCAATAGCGGCTAATTCCATATCCAATTTGGTGATGAACGGGGTTTGTTTTTCGTTACCCAGATTCTTTAATATCAATTCATCAGGTCTAACAATGGCAATTTCATAGTCGTTTACATAGACCACTTCCTTGGTGTACTCAATAATGGGAGAAGCGTCACTGGCCAAGAAATGTTCGCCTTTACCAATGCCAATCACCAATGGGCTACCTTTTCTTGCAGCAATAATGGTTTCTGGATCATCTTGTGAAATCAGCAAAATGCAATAAGCGCCAACAATTCTTTTTAAAGCAATGCGCAGTGCTTCTTCTAAACTGCATTCATTGTTTTTCTTGATGTCTTCAATAAAATTCAACAAGACTTCTGTATCAGTATCACTGGTAAATGTATAACCGTGATCCAATAACTCTTTTTTAATCTGGGCATAGTTTTCAATGATGCCGTTATGAATCATGGCCAACTGTCCACTATTGGATAAATGCGGGTGGGCATTTCTATCTGAAGGTACACCATGGGTAGCCCAACGGGTATGTCCAATTCCAATATTTGAATGAAGATCCTTACCAATAACGGCTTCTTCTAGTTCCGCAACCTTACCTTGTTTTTTAAATACATTTAAGTGACCATTGTTAATCAATGCCACCCCGGAACTATCATATCCTCTGTATTCCAAACGCTTTAATCCTTTGATTACTACCGGATAAGCTTCTCTATGACCAACATAACCTACAATTCCACACATAATATTTATTAGTTATTTCAGCTTGCAAGATTACAGAAAAACATGCAATCTTGCTTTTTAAAATTGTTTAGAAAGCGTATATTGAAGCCAAAACAGAAGCATGGATTTGTCAAAAGAATATGTATTGGAAAATGATTGCGTGTTATTGCGGCCATTACAAAGTAGTGATTGCGGAAACTTGCAGCATTTTGCAATTTCAGAACCAGAAATCTGGCAATATTCCTTAATGCCCATTAATTCAATAGAATCCTTATCACATTATATTGAACAGGCTTTAGAAGAAAGAAAAGCAGGAAAGTCTTACCCCTTTGTGGTAATTGACAAGCAATCTGGCAACTATGCTGGTGCTACCCGTTTTTATGATATACAACCCGCTTTCAAAACCCTTCAATTGGGTTATACCTGGTATGGAAAAGCATATCAGGGAACAGGGCTCAACAAACAATGTAAATTTTTGCTCCTTGAATTTGCTTTTGGAATATTGGGAATGGAAAGGGTAGAGTTTAGGGCAGACAACCAAAATGCCAGAAGTATTGCCGCTATGAAAAGTATTGGTTGTATCGAAGAAGGGGTACTCAGAAGTCATATGCCCAACCAAACAGGGGGCAGAAGAAATAGTATTGTCTTGAGTATTTTAAAAGAAGAATGGTTTAGTCATGTAAAAACCAATCTGGCAGCCAAACTAACACCAGCTATTTAAGCATATTCTTGATTTCATTCAATTTCATCAAAGCTTCTACAGGCGTCAATTGATTAATGTCTGTTTCTTCCAATCTTTTACGAATATCTTGAAAGGTTTGAGAGTGTGCATCAAAAATGGACAATTGTAATTTGGGGCCTGTCAATGCTTTTAGTTGATCCCCTAAATCAGCTTTGTTTTGAATGCGTGGTTTTTTAGAACCTTCTTGTTCATCCACCTGTTTGTCTTCTAATTGCTCTAGAATTTCATTTGCTCTGGCAATCAGTGAGGGGGGCATTCCAGCCATTCTTGCCACGTGAATACCAAAACTATGGATGCTACCTCCTGGTGCTAATTTTCTCAAGAAAATAATCTTGTTGCCCAATTCCTTATTGGTAATATGGTAATTCTTGACCCTAGGAAGTTTGGCTTCTAATTCATTTAATTCATGATAGTGCGTTGCAAAAAGTGTCTTGGGAGCTGCTGGTGAACCGTGCAAATGTTCTACAATACTCCAAGCAATGGAAATACCATCATAGGTAGAAGTGCCTCTTCCAATTTCATCCAAGAGGATCAAACTTCTGGCAGAAATATTATTGATAATACTGGCCGTTTCATTCATCTCCACCATAAAAGTAGATTCCCCACCACTCAGGTTATCACTTGCGCCAACCCTTGTAAAAATCTTATCCGTTAATGGAATTTTGGCAGCCGATACAGGAACAAAACTACCCATATGCGCCATTAAGGTAATTAGTGCTGTTTGCCTAAGCAGGGCACTTTTACCACTCATATTGGGTCCTGTTAAAATAATCACTTGAATGCCTTCAGGATCCAGCACAATATCATTGCTTACATAAGACTCACCTGCAGGAAGATTTTTTTCAATCACAGGATGCCTACTGTCTTTGAGCTCCAACAATGCACCGCTATGCATTTCAGGTTTTTTGTATTGGTTCTGAATGGCATTTTCAGCAAAACAGATTAGACAATCTAACTGCGCCAATAGATGACCATTCATTTGCATGGGAGCAAGAAAAGCTTGCAAGTATTGGAGCAGCTTGTCATACAAATCCAATTCAATGGCCAAGATTTTATCTTCAGCACCCATGATTTTTTCTTCATAGGTTTTGAGTTCTGGTGTAATATATCGCTCAGCGTTTGCCAGTGTTTGTTTGCGAATCCACTCAGCTGGCACTTTGTTTTTCTGTGAATTGGTTACTTCTAAATAATAACCAAATACATTGTTGAAATTGATTTTTAGAGAACTGATTCCAGTTAGTTCGGCCTCTCTCTGTTGAATATTATTGAGAAATTCTTTTCCGCCAGAGGCAATATTTCTTAGTTCGTCTAACTCTTGATGAATACCAGTATTAAATACATTTCCTTTATTGGCAGCAGCTGGTGGGGCTTCATTGATTTCACGGAAAATTCTTTCCATGACTTCCGGGCAGGGATTTAGTTTTTTGACAATTTGTTGTAAGAAACTATTGGGTAATTCAGCACCCTCTTTTTGAATGATGCCAATCTGTTCTAGACCCTTGGCTAGTTGTAATACTTCGCGGGGCGATATTTTTTTTAAAGGAATCTTGCTCACCAATCTTTCTATATCGCCACAGCGTTTAATAGATTCCGTGATGGATTTTCTCAAATCGGGAGACACTATCCAGGTAGCTACTGCGTCTAAACGTTCATTGATTTTTGTTAGGTCTTTTAGCGGGAAAAGCATCCAACGGTGCAAAAGCCTAGCACCCATAGCACTCACGGTATTGTCCATTACCTTGATCAAGGAATGTCCGTTTTCATATCCAGTATGCAAGAGCTCTAGGTTGCGAATGGTAAACCTATCCATCCACAAAAAGTCTTCTCTTTCTATTCTTTGAACACTGCTAATATGTTGTAAGTGTGGGTGCTCTGTTTGTTTTAAATAATACAAAATGGCACCGGCAGCCACAATGGCCATGGACATTTTTTCAATACCAAAACCTTTTAAGGAATGGGTTTGAAAATGTTTGAGCAGGCTTTCTGTAGCAAAACTTTCATCAAAGACCCAACTGTCTAAATGATAGGTGTAAAATTTTGGCCCAAACAATTCTTTGAACTGTTTTTGATGGCTTCTTTGGAAAATAACTTCTGAAGGTTTTAAACTTTGCAAAAGCTTGTCCATATAATCAGCATTGCCTTCTGCAACAAAAAATTCTCCAGTTGAAATGTCTAGAAAGGCAATCCCCATTTGGTCTTCTTGAATATGTAAGGCCGCCAAGAAATTATTGCTATTCTGGTCTAATAATTTGTCATTGGTAGCAATACCCGGTGTTACTAATTCCGTAACCCCTCTTTTCACAATTCCCTTAACGGATTTTGGATCTTCTAATTGATCACAAATGGCTACCCTATATCCGGCTTTCACCAATTTGTGCAAATAGGTATCCAAGGCATGGTGGGGGAATCCAGCCAATTCGCTGGCCGATGCTGAACCATTATTTCTTTTTGTTAAGGTAATACCTAATACCCTAGCAGCAATGATAGCGTCTTCTCCAAAAGTTTCATAAAAATCGCCCACGCGAAACAAAAGAATGGCATCAGGATATTGTTGCTTAATGGCCCTGTGCTGTTGCATTAATGGGGTATCGGAAACGGCTTTAGACATGGGCAACAAATATAAGCCCTTGCGTACAAGCCCTTGTTATTGCTTGCGCGATGTGGAAAGAAAGTGAAGAATGAAGAAAGGGGGAGGGAAGTGAAGAGATAAAAGTGAAGAGTGAAGAATGGACGCTGATCTCAGTAAACGAGTTAGCCTAGGCTGCGCCTAGGTTGTATTAAAAATAATATGAGGGATAAGTTGGAGTACACCTCAACTTATCCCTCACACAGTTTATAAAACAGTACCCAGTACCATTAAAATCACTCTTCACTCTTCATTCTTCACTCTTCATTCTTCACTTTTATCTCTTCACTTTTATCTCTTCACTCTTCACTAATTTTAAAATCCTCTTGGTTTTGGAAGGGCTTTTCTGGGTAGTTTTTCCTCCCTTTGTGAGGCATTGTATACAAATGCTGCTACAATGGTGGAAATCTGTTTCAAATCAGCTTCTATCAAATGGTCATAAACATCCATATTGCTATGGTGGGTTCTGGTATCATATTCAATAGGGTCTTGAATAAATTGGAAGCCAGGTAAACCCACGGCATCAAATGCTTGGTGGTCGGTTCCACCTGTATTGCTAATAGTAACCGTGCTTGCTCCTAAGTCTTTAAAAGGGGCTAACCAAGACGTGAAAATATTCCTGCAAGCTTCATTACCTTGTAAATATATCCCCCTGATTTTTCCGGTACCATTGTCAATATTGAAATAGGAAGAGAAATTGGCATGAGCGGGTAATAATTGCATATTGGCGGGATCCGCAAAAGTCTTTTTCACATAACCTCTTGATCCTAGTAATCCTTGCTCTTCACCGCTCCATAATCCAATTCTAATGGTTCTTTTGTTTTGTACGCCCAAGGTTTTCAAAATTCTAATGGCTTCCATCATTACAGAAGAACCAGAAGCATTATCGGTAGCCCCAGTTCCAGTTTGCCAAGAATCTAAGTGAGCCCCAATCATCACAACTTCATCCTTTAATTTTGGATCTGTACCCGGGATTTCAGCAATCACATTAAATCCTTGGGTATTATTAGACTGGAATTTGGTTTTTACATCGGCATCCAATTTTACGGATTCACCAGAACGGGCAATTCTCAAAAGGGTATTATAATCTTCAATACCCAATACCATATCTAAGAAATTTTCTGGATCATTAGCTTTATAAGCACCACCACCTTGCGCAAAAATGGTTCCATCATGACTACGAATACCTGTACTCAAGATGGCTACTGCACCTTCCTTTTTGGCCATTTCTTTTAATTGGGTCAATGCCCTTTGAGCGCCTCCAAAACCACCAGCTCTTTGTCCGGCCATTCTACGTGCAGTAGCAGTATCCATAGGAGGCTGAGGCTTGGCGGCTGCCATTTTTGCCAAGTCTTCTTCTGTATACCTGATAGCATCTGCTTTGAAACTATGGGTATATGGGTCCAATTTGTCAATAAGGATAATTTTACCACGCAATTTGCCTTTATATGCCATTACAGAAGCGGAATCCGTGATGGTCACTAATAAAAGGGTAGCCGACTTAGCGCCACTGGTACCACTGGTCCAGGTTTTGGGATAGGCCAATAAAGGTTTGTAATAAGGGGCCGTCATGGCCAAATAGGATTTTTCTAATTCCCATCCCTTGCCAAATTCACCCCATGCATCTAAAGTAGCATTAGTGAGACCCCATCCACTCAGGGTTTCTTTGGCATAATTAGCCGCTTTTAAATAGCCTGGTGAATTGGTAAGCCTATTACCATTTAAGTCCGTTAAATGGAGGGCAATATCCATTACTTTGCTGTGTTGTAAGCCCTCTTCTCTAATTTTTTGCATCATGGTCAAGTCCAGTTTTTCTTCCTGGGCAAAACCAAAAACGGGGGATAAGCAGGCGCTCAATAGCACCGATGCCATCAAATGTTGGTATCTCATGATAGTAGTTTAGGTAAAACAAGTTATAAAATACTGTTCAAACATGGTTATCGGATTTATGAATGGATGGGTTTAACTTTGCAGCATGCGTAAATGGAGCATGGATGAGTTAGGAAGAATGTCTGTTCAGGCATTCAAAGAAGCCAAGAAAAATCCTTTGGTGGTGGTCTTGGACAATGTGCGTAGTATGCACAATGTGGGATCGGTGTTTAGAACTTCAGATGCGTTTAGGATTGAAGCCATCTGTTTATGTGGTTATACCCCACAACCTCCCCATAGGGATATTCAGAAAACGGCGCTTGGGGCAACTGAAACGGTGAACTGGGCACACTATGATCATACTTTGGAGGCCATCCAAGACTTGAAGACCAACGGATATAAAATTTATTCGGTGGAACAGGCAGAAGGGAGTATCTCCCTTGAACAGTTCCAGTATGGGGATGAAAAAATTGCGGTTGTTTTTGGCAATGAAGTAGAAGGAGTAGATGCAGAAGTCTTGGCCCAGTCAGATGGTTGTATAGAAATTCCCCAATTAGGTATGAAACATTCTTTAAATATTTCTGTAGCTGCAGGAATACTGCTATGGAAATTGACAGAACCTAGACTAGCAGATTTATAAGCAGCACTAAAAACTATTTGTATAATATCAATTGAACAATATTAAATAGATGAGTACTCTAAAACGATACCTGAGTTTAGTAAAATTTTCCCATACCATTTTTGCACTTCCCTTTGCTATGATTGGCTTTTTTTTAGCCATCACAAAGGCAGATATCAATTTAAAAGAAGACGCCAGACTAGGATGGGGGATACAGTTCCCAGAGACTTGGCAATTGGTTTTGGCCAAATTCTTTTTGGTCTTGGTTTGTATGGTTACGGCCAGAAGTGCGGCAATGGCTTTTAACCGTTATTTGGATCGGAGTTTTGATGCAAAGAATCCTAGAACCGCCATCAGAGAAATTCCACAAGGGATCATATCGCCCAATAGTGCCTTAAGGTTTGTAATATTCAACTGTCTCATATTTACCATTGCTACTTATACCATTAATCCTATTTGTTTTTTTCTATCGCCTGTGGCCTTATTTGTGATTTTGTTTTATAGTTATACCAAAAGATTTACAGCGCTTTGTCACTTAGTATTGGGTCTTGGTTTATCATTGGCGCCAATTGGTGCTTTTTTAGCTGTGACTGGACATTTTAGTCTCTTACCCATTTTGTTTTCCTTTACGGTACTTTTCTGGGTAAGTGGGTTTGATATCATTTATGCCATGCAGGATATTGATTTTGACCAATCTCAGGAATTGAGGTCTATTCCTTCTGTACTTGGTGCTCAAAAAGCACTCAAAGTTTCGCAGGCACTCCATGTTTTAAGTGCTATTACTGTAATAGTTGCAGGATGGTATGGCGGTTTTCACCTTGGGTATTGGTTAGGCGTGGCAGTATTTATTGGGATGCTGATTTACCAACACAGTATTGTAAAATTTAATGACCTAAGCCGTGTTAATATTGCCTTTATGACTGCTAATGGTGTTGCCAGTGTGGTATTCGGTGTATTGGTAATTGTAGACCTATATTTGTCATAATGGCCAGAATACTTTGTATAGACTATGGTGGAAAAAGAACAGGCTTGGCCGTTACAGACCCCTTGCAAATTATTGCTACTGCACTTGAAACCGTTGCAACGCATGATTTGTATACCTATTTGAAAGCCTATTTTGCCAAAGAGCCCGTTGAGCTCATATTGATTGGTGCTCCCTTAAATTTAGATGACACGCCCACTCATGCTACTCCTTTGGTAGAAGCAGCTTGTATAAGGTTACAAAAAGAATTTCCGCATATTCCCATTAAAAAAGTGGATGAGCGTTTTACCTCCAAAATGGCATCTAGGGCCATGGTAGAAATGGGGATGAAGAAAAAAGACCGCCAAGTGAAGGGTAATATTGACCAAATTGCCGCCACAATCATGCTCCAAGAGTACCTGCAATCAATAAGTTAGGGAACTATTTGCTGGTTGGGGCTTTTGCAGGTATTTTTGCAGCCACTAAATAGATAATAGATGATCCTTCCCATAGTTGCTTATGGTGCTCCTGTACTCAGAAAAATGTGTAAAGATATTGATGCCAATTATCCTGGATTAGACAAACTCATTGAAGATATGTGGGAAACCATGTATGCAAGTAATGGGGTAGGTCTTGCTGCGCCTCAGATTAATAAAGATATCCGTTTATTTGTCATGGATAGTGTACAGATTTTTGAAAATCTGGAAGAAGATGAATTGGGTTTATACCCCGATGGTCCTGGGATCAAAAAAGTTTTTATCAATGCACATATTGTAGACTTAGAGGGGGATGAATGGGCTTATAATGAAGGATGTTTGAGTATTCCTAAAATTAGAGAAGACGTATACAGGCAAGAAACGGTGATCCTTAATTACCTTGATGAGCAATTTGTAGAACATACGGAATCCTTTAATGGCATTACTGCCAGGGTTATCCTCCATGAATACGATCATATTGATGGAAAATTATTTATAGACTACATTAAACCATTGCGTAGAAAATTATTGCAAGGAAAATTAAATGACATCAACAAAGGAAAGATCAAGGTTGATTATAAAATGATATTTCCTAAATGAAGCAATACCTGATCCTGACCTTACTACTTTGTCCCATGCTTTCCATGGCACAGGACACAACGGTGCTGATAGACAAGCAACCCTTTACTTTAGCAGAAGTAGTGGTTAGGAATAATTTTGATTATAAACGCTTATTGGTTACCATCAAAGACGATACTACTTTTTATAAGGCTTTTAGAAACCTTAGGATATTAGGATTTTCTTCCTATAACGATATCCGAATGATGGATAAAAAAGGGGGTTTAAAAGCTTCCTTGAGCAGTAAAACAAGACAGAATAGGGTTGATGGTTGTAGAACCATGGATGTTTTGGAAGAAAGTACAACAGGCGATTTTTACGATAAAAAAGGTAAATACAATTATCTCACTCCAGAACTCTATGCAGGTTTGTTTTTCACCAAGGGTAAAATTTGTGGAGAGAACAATTTTGTAAAGGGTAGGTCTTTGTCGGCTTCAGGAAAATCTGGTATTGACAAACACAAGGAACAACTGAAGATGTTGTTTTTCAATCCGGGAAAAAAAATCCCAGGAATTCCATTTATTGGAGACAAGTTAGACCTCTATGATGAACACGCCCAAAAGTATTATTCCTATAGATTAGATATAGTGGAATATCACAAGGAGTTGGCCTATGTGTTTACCATTGAACCAAAAGAAGCATTAAAGGGGTTGAAGAAAGACCAAATTGTGGTTGATCAGATGGTTACTTGGTTTAACATGAAAACGCTAGAAGTTCTGGCGCGCAATTATAGCCTAAGTTATAAAGCAGGAGTCTATGATTTTGACGTGAGCATGGAAGTAGAAATGACAAGGTTTGCAGGATTAACCGTTCCCGCTGTACTAAGATATAAAGGTGATTGGGATGTGATCTTCAAAAAAAGAGAAAGAGCTGTTTTTACAGCAACTTTATTTGATTTCAAAAAGTAGGGTATCAAAAAAATAAGGGCTACAAAAATGTAGCCCCTTAAATCATCCCCCGATGATTCTTATAATAAACGCTATAAGCTGTTTAAATAACTCAATATTTGTGCCAAATTTTTCTTTTCTGGAGTAAAACTATAATTCACAATAGTACCTACATCATTCACTTGTTTGGTTCCTAGATAGAAATCCTTTCCAATTTTAGAAATTGCAACCAAGGTCATTTTGGTACCAATTGGAACATTCCCAGTTGTAAAACTTCTGCTAGTAAAATCACTTTTTAAGGATAATACCGTTCTAGTATTGGCAAAGACTGCAAAAACAAGGGTATTCTTATTGGTATAATTGGGAGGTAATATGCCATAAATATTGGTCAATTTAGTAGTTGGCATTAACACATGGTGTGCACTGATCCACCTGAGTTTTTTAGATTCAAGAATATAGCCTCTTTTAGTAATGTTTCCACTGTTTTTAACCCAAGGTTTTAACCAGCTGGTGTCTGTGTCTGGTATCCAGTTATGGGCTGAATCAAGGACCGTATTTGGTAATGGAAATCCTTCCTTGCCATAATAAGCTTGCATATTCAGTTTAGGTGCGTCTATATCTGTCCATTTGATTTTTAAACTAGTACCAGGTGCCAAGAACAATTCCTTACCATTTTTAGTAATTCTAATAAAAAAGGCACCACCAGTTTCTAAAGGATATCCAAAACTACTATTGGGTCTAATGACTTTAATAAAATCACCTTTTTTCAGGATTTTGATTAATTCAAATTTTGCTTTCCCATCTTGCAATAAACCTGTTTCAGTAACCAGTGTATTTCCTTTGATTTCTATTTCAAGGCTATCTCCCAGTTCAATATTGTAATCCTTTGTTAGGTCTATTGAATCTACATGATACATTTTTTGAAATAAGCTATCAGCAAGGGAAAAAATATTTGCGTTATTACCAATGGATTTTACCCAAGTAGTATCATTTAATTCATTATTGTTATAAGGCTTGAAATCATTCAACCCTTCTTTGACACAGGATCCCAAAAAAAGGACCAAGGCTAGAGTTAAGAAGGAAGTAATTCTTTTCATGTTCATCCCGTTATTATTATTGAGATACATCTTTTTATTGTTTTGTTGCCCAGACTTATCTATTCAAATTGAAACGAAGACCAATGGCCAATCCGCCTACCTGAAAACGTTGGGTATAAGGAGACAATTCACTGGTCATATTTTTTAAATTATAGCGGAAGTATGGCTCAAAAAACAAGTGCGTGTTTTCGCTAATTCTTTTCTGAATACTGATGCTGGAATAAAGTCCCATACCAATATTGGTCTTATACAAAGAGTTACTAGCCTTGTTAATGGATACTGGTTGATAAGCTGTATCTAGCATTTCCCCTTGATACCAGGATGAGACATTGAAAATGACACCCGCATTGATACCCACACGCAAGTCATCATTCCCAAATTCATATCCCAATGTCAATGGAATATCTATACTGCGATACCTGTTTTTGACATTTTTGACACTATAACCAATGGTTTGTAATACACTAGTATCACTAACCAAGATGGTATCTCCTGGTGAACGAATAATGGTCCTAGCCGTGATAACAGTGGTTACTTTAATTTCATTTTCATTTCTGTAAACAAATTTTTGATTGATTTGCGAATACTGAATACCTGTTTTCAAAAGAAAGTGATCATTAAGTGGTTTTACCAAGCGAATACCTGCTGAATAACCTACTTGCATTTGCTCACTACTGTCTTTGCTATTTAGGTATTGAGCAGATGCATTAATATTGGAAACAGATTTAAAAGCATAATCTGGAGAAGCATATACTTCCATTCCCCAGTCTGTATTAAATGAAGATGAATTTCCTCTAACAGTAGGGCAGATAATAATGGCTTTGAATTTTTTATCATGGGCATTGGCCAATAGTTGTTTATTCACCATGCCCATTTGTTGAAAACTAGATTGGTTACTCAACCCAATGGTGTTGCCGCTTGGATGATAACTGTTATAATTAGCAATTTGGTCTTCAAATGACTGCTTATTTTCTAAGCTTGTAGGGATGATGGTATTATTGATGCCAATAGGTGGCGTATTGGATACTTGGTTATTACTAACATCCGTATTTGGGCTACTAATAAAATAGGTATCCGGGTTCCTTTTGCTGATGAAAGTTTCCATCTTAGTAGATGAATTTGGAACTTGCTTATCAGAAGGAGTTGAGGTATATATAGCAGTATTTTTGTCTTTTTGAGTAGCAATTGGAATCAATAGGCTATTGGTTGTTTTGTTAGGTTCTGAAGGAATATTCAAAGATTCAGTTGATTGGTTCTTGCTTTTGCCGGTATTCAAAGCAATGCCAATAGCTCCCGTAATTACGGCGGCAACTATCAATCCTTTTCCAGTGTGTTTGGGAAGTACAAAACCCATGGGTTTCTTTTCCTTTTCCGGGCGGATTTTTTCCCATAGACCTTCTGGCACCGGCGCCGAGTGGTCTTTGAGCTTCTCCTTAAAGAAGTTGTCAAACGATTGATCTGTCATATTATACAGCAATTTTTTGTAATTGTAAGATTTGATGTTGCAGCATTTTTCTTGCCTTCACCAGTTGGCTGCGGCTGGTGCCGGGTTGTATGTGTAACATTTCAGCAATTTCATCGTGACTATAGCCCTCAATTACATTCAAGTTGAAAACTACCCTATATCCTTCTGGTAATTGATTAATCAACTTCATCAAATCTTCCTCTCCCAAATGCGCATAAGCATAAGGGTCTAATTGAGGGGTATTACCACTATTTTCATCTATCTCTTTGAAATGCAATTTCTTTTTTTCTAAATGTCTGATGGCGGTATTCACAATAATTCTTCTAATCCAACCCTCAAAACTCCCTTCAAATTTGAACTGGTGGATGTATTGGAATACTTTAATAAAGCCATCTTGCATAATATCTTCGGCCTCCATAGTATCATTCGCGTATCTGAGGCATACAGACATCATTTTACCACCGAACTCCTCAAAGAGCATTCGTTGGCAATTTGCATCTTGCTTGATACATCCTTTAATTAGATCGGTCTGCGTCACCGGCGATTTTTTGTTGTCAACAATGTTAAGATACCAATACAAGCAAAAATGTTGCCTGAAAGGATTTTCACAAGCTAAGGAAAACAAAAAATCCTGAATGCAACCATTCAGGATTGTTAATCTTTGATTCTGAGCTAGTTAAATAGCTAAAAACTGATCATGTATATAGTCTACCACACTAACCAAGCTATTGGTTTGTTGAAAAACCGCCAGTTGTCTATCAGCCCCAGTCCCTTTTTCAAAAATTCTGGCAATTTGGTCTACCATATGCCTACTGCCTAATTCATCAACCACATCATCCACAAAATCCAATAATTCATAAATCAGCAAACGGGTATTGACTTCGGTTTCTTTACCAAAATCAATTAAGGTACCATCAATGCCATATCGGCTTGCCCGCCATTTGTTTTCTGTAATCAACGCTCGCTCATAAATCATGAAATTCAGGTTTTTGGAGCGGAGCTTATAAATTTTAGCACAGATAGCCTGAAACAAGGCTGCAATGGTAATGGTTTCTTGCACCGTCATGGGTACATCACAAATCCTAAATTCAACCGTATTGAAAAATGGATGCACCCTCAGGTCCCACCAGATTTTCTTTGCGTTATCAATGCAATTGGTTTTAATCAACAGGTTTACATAGTTTTCGTAGGCTTCTATGCTTTCAAAATAGTCTGGAATACCTGTTCTGGGGAATTTATCAAAGACTTTGGTTCTAAAAGATTTATAACCAGTTTCCCTTCCTTCCCAAAAAGGAGAGTTGGTACTCAATGCATATACATGGGGTAGAAAATACCGAGCAGTATTGGCAATATGAATGGCCATTTTTCGATCTTCCATGCCAACGTGTACATGTAGTCCAAAAATGAGGTTGCTTCTTGCAGCCTCCTGTAATTCATTGACAATTTGATTGTACCTAACATGGTCCGTAATCAATTGACTTTCCCAATGACTAAAAGGGTGTGTACCCGATGCACCCATCCAAAAACCAAGACTACCTGCAATTTCTGAAATGGTTCCTCTAAGTGTGGCAACGTCTTTAAAAGCTTCGTCAATATCTTGGCAGATATCGGTTCCCACTTCAACCACAGCTTGGTGCATTTCGGCCTTTACTTTGTCCTTTAAAAGCTTTTGACCTTCAATTACAATTTTTTGCTCGTGACTGGCCAATTCCTTGGTGTTGGGGTCCAACACCATATATTCTTCTTCCACCCCTAAGGTGAATTGTTTGTAATTCAAATTACCCATTTGACCTCCTTATTCTTGTGCAATTTTTGATCAGTTTCATTGGTATAATTAAGGGTAGAGACTTAATTTAGAAGCGCCTCTCTTAATATATTCACCCCAAGTGAGGTTATCTTGACCGGGTTCTTGGGCCTGTGCTTTTTCAATGGCATAATTGGCAGCTGTTTCAACTACCCAGTCAAAATTAGCTTGACCAACACTTTTAATATCAGCATCAGGAGCAGGGTTACAGAAATCAATGGCATAAGGTATTCCATCTCTTAATGCTAATTCTACCGTATTAAAATCATAACCCAAAAAAGCATTAATTCTAAGAACAATGTCTTCCATCATTTTGAGCTTTTCAGCAGATGGAGCAAAGTCAGCAGCATAACGCAAATGGTGTGGATTCCTTGGCTCATAACTCATAATCCTTACATGCTTACCTCCAATACAGTAACACCTATAATATTCTTCAAAGACAATTTCTTCTTGTAATAACATCACCAATTGTCCTGTCTCTCCATGTTTTTCAAAAAAATCATCCTTGTCTTCTAAACGGTAAACATTTTTCCAGCCCCCACCAGCAAATGGTTTCATATAGGCCGGGAATCCTACATAGTTAAAAATGGTTTCCCAATCCAGGGGATAGGATAGGTTGCTAAAAGACTGATCAGAAGTATCAGAAGGTAATTCCCTAGAAGGCAAAATCACCGTTTTAGGAACAGGAACATTAATTTTTGTTGCCAAACAGTTATTAAAAAATTTCTCATCGGCACTCCACCAAAATGGGTTGTTGATTACGGCAGTTCCACAAATAGCGGCATTTTTTAAGTATGCCCTATAAAAAGGAACGTCTTGGCTAATCCTATCAATGATTACGGCATATTCACTGGCTTCGCCTTGCATCACTTTATCAATCCTAACAGGTTCTGCTATAATACCTGGGATTTTCTTTTCATTCACTCGTTCCACAAATGCCATGGGGAAGCTTCGTTCTTGTCCAAACAACACACCTATTTTTTTCATTGCTTTGATTTTAGGGATTCTTATTAAAGAAATTCAATTTACTGAAACTCGGTCAAATTTTAAAACTAGGTTTTAAAGTTGCCCCCCGGAATTGGTTTTCCAAACATTTTAAAGTTTAAATTCTAGCCAGTCCTTATTTTTGGAAATGCCTAGTACACAAGTAGCCCCATCCTCCAAATTGGTAGAAACCATACAACATAAACTATATTCAGATTATTTAGAAAGGGAAGTGGAACTGGATGTATATCTACCCAAAGAGCTAAATCTAGCAGTACATTATAGTCTCCTGTTATTGAATGATGGACAAGATTTAGTCAAAATGCCCTTTGATCATATCTTAAACGAGTTGTGGGAAAACGCAGCAATAGAACACTTGATTTGTGTAGGCATACATTGTGGTCCTAATAGGAAAATGGAGTACGGAACTGCCTATGCCCAGGATTATGATGGTAGGGGAGCAAAAGCCGGTTTATATGCTAAGTTTATTTTTGACGAGTTAATTCCTTTTTTGAGAAAAGAATTAAAAATGCCATCCTTTAAAGACAAATCCTTTGCAGGGTTTTCTTTGGGGGCGCTTAGTGCATTAGATATTGTTTGGAATCAACCCAATCAGTTTAATAGGGTTGGGGTATTTAGTGGGTCTCTTTGGTGGAGAAAAAAAGCCTATGACGATGGGTATGACGATGAGAAAGATAGACTCATGCATTTACAAATCAGAAAGGCTGATTTCTATCCCTGGTTAAGATTTTATTTACAATGTGGCAGTTTAGACGAAACTGCAGATAGAAATAAAAATGGCATTATAGATTCCATTGATGATACCCTTGATCTGATAGTAGAATTAAAAGCCAAGGGTTACACCGATGGTCACATACAATATTCCTTGATAGAAGGGGGCAAACATGATGTCCCTACTTGGGGTCAAGCCTTTCCTGATTTTTTAAAATGGGGATGGGGGATAAAGTGAAGAGTGAAGAGTGAAGAAGAAAGTGAAGAGTGAAGAGTGAAGGAAAGTTTTGAATAAAGTATCGCTATGTAGCAAAAAAAAAAGACCTCGAATTTCGAGGTCTTTTTTTATAAGTATTTGTAATGCGCTTAGAAGATATAACGAACACCCAATTGTGCTTGCCATACATCTGAAGTGAAAACACCTTTACGGTAAGTGCTATACACCAATGCATTGTTAACAGTGTTGAAACGATACAATGGAAGACCATTTGCATCAAGACCTCTGAAGTTTAACAAATCGCTTCTGTTTACTGAATAGCTAACACCAGCATTGTTATCAATCATGTTACCAATATTGAAGATATCAGCACGCAATTGAATGGTGTGTCTGTTTTTTCCAGCAGTAAACAATTCTACAACTGCAGAAGCATCAATTCTAGTTAAATAAGGCATTAAACCACCATTACGCTCAGCATAAGAACCCCTGTTTTTCTTTAGGTAATCGTCTTGGTTGATATAGATTTCAAATGCGTCTTTTTGCATTTGAGCAGTAAAGGTTTGAGCAGTAGCACCAGATCCAATAGAATATTGTTGGAAATTCATTTCAGCCTGATTTCTTGGAATATACATCAGGTCATTTCCTTGTACACCATCTCCGTTCATATCACCAGAATAAGTATAGGTAACCCTACCCCAGTTCTTTGTTTCACTAAAAATAGAGAACTGAACTGCGGCATTTTTACCAATTTCAGTACGATAGTTCAAGTTGGCAATCAAACGATTTCTTAAATCATTATCACTGTATGCAATATCTGGACGGTTATTACCATTTACAGAACGGTTAAATTGCCAGCTACTAAATGCAATTGATCCTGGATTGATATAGTCTCTGGCACTACCAAAGTTATAAGCGATCATCCATCCAAATCCTTTTGCTCTTAAAGGCTTTTCAACTTTAACAGTAGCACTCATTGAACCACCATAAGAACCGCTTTTCATCACTGTTGCATCCGTAATGTTGGGGTTAATTCTTATTGCAGAAGGAGCAGTATTTAATACAGCTACACCACCAGAGATAGGAAGAGGATTTGCATAACGTACACGCTGATCAGGACCATTGAAAGTTCCAACAGGTTTTGTTAGGTTCGCATTGTAATAGAAAATACTATTAATGGCTTGTGTAAATACAACTTCAGCACCAACTACAATGTCTTTGTAGATTTTGTAGTCAACCGCTAGATTTGAACGGAATACTTTAGGAAAACGGAAATTTTCTTCTGAAGTAGCAATATTGTAGCTTGGAGCAGGTACCAAAGGATTGGGTACAAATCCTGCAGGTGCAGAAGAAGGAGTTGTTGGTCTAAAAGGAATACTCGTAGTTCCAATGCCAGATACCTGACTGATACTTCCGTTTAATACACCATTATTACCAACTTGGTTACTGATGAATACAAATGGAGGACGACCAGTAAATAAACCAGCACCACCTCTTACTTGAATACGTTTGTCACCGTTAATGTCATAGTTAAAACCAATCCTAGGGCTAACCATTAATTTTGCAGTTGGCAATTTAGAAGTGCTCAACTTAGTAGTTTGTCCCATTTCATTTAAGAAGCTATAACCATCTACTTGTGGGTTCGCATATCCTTCTCCAACAAAATAAGGTACTTCTAAACGCACACCATAAGTAAGGTTGAAATTCTTTTCCAATTCTACCTCATCTTGAATATAAGCTCCAATATTTCTGGCTTTAGTAGTTGCATACCAAACTGCACCACCAGGTAAGTTACTGAAAGCAGATGTATACTTTAAAGCAACAGGATTGGTAGTCATAGCTGGGTTAGCTAAATAAGCATTAGCAGAAGTATAAAAATCAGCCAATGAATTGAATGTATAAATACCATTGATTTGAGCAGTAAATCCATTTAAATAATCAAAACTCTCATAACTAATACCAGCTTGTACGGTATGTTTACCACCATAGAAAGTTAAGTTATCAGAGAACTGCCAAGTATCGGTATTCAATTTGTTATTGGGAGTAAATGGATCATTACCAAAGCTCATGTAGGTAGAAGAGTTGCCATCCTGAATATCTACTGTTGGGAAATCGCCACCTTTTACAGCTCTATAATCTCTGTTGGCTGTATAACCAAAGATGATTTCATTGTTTAATTTGCTGCTAAAACGACTATTCAATTGACCAATAACAGAATAAATATCGTTATTGATTTCATAAGCAGTATTAGCAAAGCTCATAGCATTGATACTGTTTCTTGAACCACCCAATGAACCTGAGTTACTAATAGTAATGTCTTTCTTAGATTTCAGGTAGTTATAACGAACACTGAATTTGTGTTTGTCATTAATGTTCCAGTCAATACGTGCAAGACCTTTGTCACTTGTTGTTAAGAAAGGATAGTCCTGGTAAGCACCTGGGTTGTAATTGAATTTGGTTTGCAAGAAAGTAGACATTGCGTCTAAGTCAGAAGACTTAACGCGAGTTACATTACCACCGCTATTGCTACCTGTACTTGCAACAAAGCTAGTACCTGGGTCAGTTCTTCTTTCACCTTCATAGCTCAAGAAGAAAAACAATTTGTTTTTGATAATGGCTCCACCAAGGCTTCCACCAAATTGCTTTACATCAAAAGCAGTAGTTACTACGTCTTGTTTTCCTCGTGCACCAGCTTTGGTTCCTACCAAACCTTCATTTCTGTTGTTGTAAAAACCAGTACCGTGAAAAGTGTTGGTACCAGATTTTGTAACAGCATTAATACTTGCTCCAGTAAAACCTGCGTCTCTTAAGTTATAAGGAGAAACGTTTACTTGAATCTCTTCAATGGCGTCTAGTGAAATAGGAGTAGAGTTAGTTTGGCTACCATTCAAGGCTTGCAAACCAAAACTATTATTAAATACAGATCCATCTAATGTAAAGTTGATAGCTCTGTTGTCTTGACCACCAAATGAAGTACCATTAGACTGAGGAGTCATTTTAGTAAAGTCAGTGATGCTTCTAGACAAAGTAGGTAAAGAAGATAATAATCTTTTGTTGATATTGGTACCAGTTCCTTTACGGTCTTTAGAAATCAAAGCACCTTTTCTAGCGCCGGTAACCACCACTTCTTGCAACTGTGCATTTGCATCAGTTAACGCAACATCAATCACACTTGGTTCACCCAATTGGATGTAAACATCAGATACAGTTTCTGTTTTAAGACCTACATAACTAACTGTGATCTTGTACGGACCACCAATACGTAGACCTGGTAGGTTGAACCTACCGGATGTTGCAGAAACAGTTTTGTACGTAGTTCCAGATGGTTCGTGAACGGCTTCTACAGATGCACCAGCCAATGGACCAGATTTTGCATCACGTATGGAACCAGTTATGGAACCGTTGGTAACTTGTGCCATAGCAGAAACGGCTATCAGATAGGCCATTGCGCTAAGCAAAATTCTCTTCAGATTTAACATAAATTGCAGATTTAAAGCTGCAAATATGGTGTTAAAATTGTAAACTAACACGTATTATTACATAAATTTTAGGTTAACATGCTTGCTTCCTTAACAAAATGTTCTCATTTTGTTTATAACTCAGAACTTAGGGTGCAGCGTTTGTGGGTTACCTGTTTTCCAGTTCTAGAACCAGTTTTTAAGGCTTATGACAGCAATCTCCATGTGAAACTTGGTGGTTCCTCTTCAAATTATAAATGCAATTAATTTCTAATCTATAAAGATTTCTTTTTAAGAATCTTAAAATATTTGATGTGTAAACACGCTTTTCAGTCAGATAATCCGTTTGCCTGCCGTAGTTTTGCAGCCTAATTGATTTTTATGCTAGACAGGATTGAAGATGCCATTGAAGCCATTAAAAATGGACAAATGGTAATAGTGGTGGATGATGAGGATCGTGAAAATGAGGGGGACTTTATTGTTGCAGCCAGACATGCTACCCCAGAAGTAATCAACTTTATGAGTAAAGAGGGAAGAGGCTTAATCTGTGCAGCTTTGTCTGAAAAACGTTGCAAAGAATTGGAATTAGAGCCCATGGTTAGATCCAATACCTCTTTACACGAAACGGCATTTACGGTTTCTGTAGACCTAATTGGTCAGGGAACTTCTACGGGTATTTCTGCCCATGACAGATCCAAGACCGTCTTGGCTTTGATTGATCCAGCCACCAAAGCATCTGACCTAGGAAGACCAGGACATATTTTTCCTTTGATAGCCAAAACTGGTGGTGTATTGCGCAGAACAGGGCATACAGAAGCCACCATTGACTTAGCCAGACTTGCTGGATACGAACCTGCAGGGGTATTGGTAGAAGTGATGAATGAAGACGGTACCATGGCAAGGTTGCCGCAACTATTAGAGATTGCTAAGAAATTCAACCTTAGGATTATTTCAATCAAAGATTTAATTGATTATCGCTTAAAATCAGATTCTTTAATTGAAGAATTGGTAAGGGTAGAAATGCCCACTAAATATGGCGATTTCAACCTAGTTGCTTTTAAAGAAAAAACAACCGGGGCAGAACACTTGGCATTAATCAAGGGAGAATGGGAATTGGATGAGCCTGTTTTAGCAAGGGTTCATAGTAGTTGTTTTACGGGAGATATATTAGGCAGTTTGCGTTGCGATTGTGGCGAGCAATTACACCGTGCAATGAAGATGGTACAGCAAGAAGGTAAAGGTATTATTCTCTACATGAACCAAGAGGGAAGGGGGATTGGTTTAATCAACAAACTAAAAGCGTATAAACTTCAAGAAGAAGGAATGGATACCGTTGAAGCCAATATTCATTTAGGATTTGGCATGGACGAGCGTGACTATGGCGTTGGCGCCCAAATTTTGCGTAGTCTAAAAGCTACCAAGTTAAAGTTGATGAGCAATAATCCCAGAAAACGTGCAGGTCTTAAAGGTTATGGGATTGAAATTGTAGAAACCGTTGCCATTGAAACCGTTCCCAATGTGCACAATGAAAAATACTTGCAAACCAAGCGCGATAAAATGGGACACGAAATTTTAGGGCACTAAGCAATTAGTGTTTGGAAGAGCTGGAATTGGCAAGTTGTTTCACCTGTGTTTTCAGTTCTTCTATTTCTTTTTGTTGATTAATCAAGTGTAGGGTAAGTTCTTCCACTTTTTTTAACAGCAAGCCATTCATTTTACCCAAATCCAAACCATTGGTCATTACCTCAGTGGTGGTGGGCATATCGGGTAAGTGTTTGTTTGCCTGAATAAATTGGTCTAGTTTTTTCAAAGACATTAATTTGTAATCTAGGTCAAACACATTGTCATACCAGTCTTTACTGTCTTTTACCGCAACTTTTACTTTTTCTGTTAGTATGCCTTGTTCTACAAATAATTTGTATCCATCATACTGTGTCTGTACATCACCAATCTTCACTCTTCCTTCATAAGAATCTACTGAGAAAAACTCTTTTTCTACAGCGTCTTTAGGTGCTTTAAAACTAATTTTAAAAGTCTGTGGTGTAAGTAACTTATCGTCTCCAGAAACCCTTGCGCCAATTGTCCAATAACTCACATTTTTGGGGTCCGTGGTATTACCATTTGAGAACATGATGCTGGGTTCATTTTGACCACTGGAAGCCCATTCATTACTCAATTTGAGTAAGATATTTTTATTGCGCACATTTCCGGCTCCCTTTTTGATTTCTAATGGAGCTCCTGGTGTTTGGGTACCAATACCAGCAAAACCAGAACTAGGAAAAACGTTATCACCACCCCCTACAGTGTTGACTTTTGATCTACCTGCTGCAAGATTTGGAGGTATAGCTTGAGCAAATCCATATTGGATTAGCAAACTACAAGCCAAGGCGGAAAGGAATCTTTTTTTCATGGATCGTTTGTTTTCACTGGTTTACTGCGCATGCAATAAACAGGTTTTAGGCAAATTTAACGCAAAACGCCTATCGGCCTAACCAACTAAACGTCCAAAACCCTCCAAAATTGTGCAAAAACTTGGGTCTTAATGCAAGAAAGCGGCAATGGCCGCTTTCTAATAGAATCCTTATCGTTGGGGAGAATGTCCATATTCTTGTTCCTCTCTTTCCTTTTCCTTCTCGTAAGCCTTAATAATGGCTTTAACTAGACGGTGACGTACCACGTCTTCCTCATTGAGTTCAATATGGGCAATTCCTTCTACATTTTTTAAGATCCGGGTAGATTTTTCCAGACCGCTACGCATATTTCTGGGTAGATCCACCTGGGTGGGGTCTCCGGTGATAATGGCTTTTGCATTGGCACCAATTCTTGTCAGGAACATTTTCAATTGAAGGTCATTGGTGTTTTGGGCCTCATCAAGAATGATAAATGCGTTATCTAGGGTTCTACCACGCATATACGCTAGGGGGGCAATTTCTATGGTACGGGTACTCATATAATAGCCTAATTTATCTGCCGGAATCATGTCATCAAGTGCGTCATATAAAGGGCGCAAATAGGGATCAATCTTTTCCTTTAAATCGCCTGGTAAGAATCCCAAGCTTTCACCAGCTTCTACCGCCGGTCTTGTAAGGATGATTTTTTTGACTAATTTATTTTTCAAAGCCCTAACGGCTAGTGCAACAGCAGTATAGGTTTTACCAGTACCTGCTGGTCCAATGGCAAAGACAATATCATTTTTGTCTGCAGCCTGCACCATTTTTTTCTGGTTCTGTGTTCTAGCCCTTACTGTTTTTCCATTAGGACCAAAGACCAATACATCATTGGGGTTGCGGTCTACAAAATTGTCAATAGATTCTGCATCGTCTCCGCCTAAAATTTGCTGGAAATAAATTTCACTCAAATGTCCATTCCTTTCTAAGTACTGAATAATTAAGTCAATTTTTTCTTTAGCAGAATCAATTTGCTCAGGAGCACCACTTAACTTTAGTTGGGTACCACGGGAGAGAATTTTTAATAGCGGAAATTTCTTTTTAAGAATATCAAGCTTCCCATTGTTGACGCCGAAAAACTCAATGGGGTTAACGGTTTCGAGGTTGATGATTTTTTCAGTCAAACTGTTACGTTTTAGAGATTACGGGATATTGATTAGAACTTTTGAGCCTTTCTCAAATTTAATTGGATATGACCCAAACATCCTACTATTTCTTATGCACAGTTGTGGATAGAAAATATAGAACATACCGCAGCATTCCCCTCTAACGGATTCTTAACCTAGAGGAAACAATTTCATAACATTAGAAACGATTATAAAGCTTTTAAAGCAGCAATAGTAGCTATGGGGTCTGTTGATTTAAAAACGGTGCTTCCTGCTACTAAAACATCGGCCCCAGCCATTAAAATTTCTTTGGCATTTTCTAAGGTAACACCACCATCAATTTCAATAAGTGTAGAAAGACCTCTAGATTGAATCATGGCTTTGAGTGCCTTGATTTTTTCAATGGTTCTTGGAATAAAAGATTGTCCACCAAAACCAGGATTCACACTCATTAAACAAATCACGTCAATGTCTTCAAGTACATCTTCTAAAACCCAGATAGGGGTAGAGGGGTTTAAAGCAACGCCAGGCTTCATTCCCAGTGTTTTGATTTGTTGTAAATTTCTATGCAAATGAGGGCAAGCTTCTTGGTGAACAGTTAAAATATCAGCCCCAGCTTTTTTAAACGCTTCTGCATAATTGCCTGGGTTTTCAATCATCAAATGCACGTCACAAACCTTGGTAGTTGCAGTTCTAATTTGTTCAATTACCGGTAGTCCAAAACTAATATTGGGAACGAATACCCCATCCATCACGTCTAGGTGAAACCAGTCTGCAACACTTTGGTTTAGCATTTTGCTTTCTGCACCTAATTCTAAAAAATTGGAAGCTAATAAGGAGGGGGCAATGATGGCCATGATTCTTTGTTTGGCGGCAAAATTAAGCAATTGCCATTAGAGTTCTAGTTTTTCAAACGGCCAATAGCGTCACTGGCTTCTTTTAAATTAGGATCCAGTACCAAGGATCGTTCGTATTGGGTAATGGCTTCTGCTTTTTGCTGTTGGGCTTCAGCAGTTTTTCCTAACCAATAATAGCCATCTGCATAATTGTTTTTGATGGTGACTACCGTTTGAAAAACTTGATTGGCTGCAACATAATCCTTGGCATCAAAATAGATAAAACCCTTTTCCATATAGGCTTCTAAATAACCATAATTGTTATTAATACAAGCATTGAATTGTCCAATAGCTGCCTTGGTATTGCCTGTTCTTGCATAGTAAACACCAACAATAAAGTCGCAATGAGACTGATAGGTTCTACCCAATCTCATACTAGCTACCTGTGAAACAGTACTAAATACCCTACTGTCCTTGGTTTCTGCAAATAAATTTCCTAGTGTTAGCAATACATCTGGTGTTGGGTAAATTTTAGCTGCAATTCCATAAGCCCCAACCGCAGATACAGTATCTCCTGATCTTTCTTTCAAACTTCCTAGTTTAAACCAAAGGCCAAAATTGCCACTATCTTTTTTGATTAAAGAATCCATTTGAACCATGGCAAATGATAAGTTGCCCATACTGTCAAGTGCGTCTACTAGTTGCAGTCTCAATCCTACACTGTCTGGATGTTGTTCAACAGCGGCAACCAATTGTTCCACTATTGGTGATATTTTTTCCTTTCCATTGGGTTGAGCTCCCTTGTTTTTGCAAGCAAACAAAACAACTGCAGTCAATACTATCCAACTATATTTCATGCAACAAAAATACAATGCCATGACAGTTCTGGACATTTTTTTAATGGATTGGATGGTGCAACTACTTATTTTTGCCAGATATTAACAGATTATGAAAAGATTCCTTTTGATGATGTCTGCCATAATGGGGCTTAGTGCTAACCTAATGGCTCAAGAAAATAGCAAACCCCTAGATTCTGTTTTGTTTGCTGGCGAAAAGCATTTCAAAAATGTAAGACAGCTTACTTTTGGTGGTGATAATGCAGAAGCCTATTGGAGTTATGATGGTAAATCCATCATTTTTCAGCGAACCAATCCAAAAGAAGGGGTTAGTTGTGATCAAATTTTCATAGGCAAATTACCTACTACTGCCAATGAAAGCTTTGCTCCCAAAATGGTCAGTAGTGGAAAAGGCAGAACTACTTGCGCTTATTTTTTGCCTGATGGGAAACATTTTATTTATGCCTCTACCCTTAAAGGTGGAGAAGCTTGCCCTCCAACACCAGATAGGGCCAAATACGGTAACAAATACATATGGCCTTTGTATGATTCCTATGATATTTTCATGGCTACATTAGATGGAAAAATAGTAAAGCAATTAACTACTGCCAAAGGGTATGATGCAGAAGGAACCCTTTCACCTGATGGCAAGAAAATGATTTATTGCAGTGATAAAGACGGAGACTTAGAACTATATGTCATGGACCTGGCTACTGGTAAGGAAAAACGTATTACCAATACTTTGGGATATGATGGCGGTGCATGGTTTAGCCCCGATGGTAAAAAAATTGTTTGGAGAGCTAGTAGACCAAAAACGGATGCTGAAATAAAAGAATACAAAGATTTGTTAGCAGAAGGGATGGTAGCACCAACGCATATGGAAGTATATGTGGCTAACGCCGATGGTTCTGAGGCAAAGCAAATTACTTTTCTAGAGCAAGCCAATTGGGCACCCAATTTTACCCCGGATAGTAAGCATATTATTTTTTGTAGCAATCATGAATATAAGCGGGGCTTTCCTTTTAATATGTACCTAACCGATTTAAATGGAAAGGGCTTAGAAAAGATTAGTAGAGACAGAGGTTTTGATGCATTTCCCATGTTTAGCCCAGACGGTAAGAAAATCATTTTTGCCTCCAACAGAAATAATGGGGGAACAAGAGATACCAATCTATTTGTTGCAGATTGGGTAGACTAGCCAAAACAACCTATTTTTAAACGAATCAATCAACTAATATGTATACAGGACTTTTGCATTTACATAATCTTCTGCGTTGGATCATCTTAATATTATTGGTAGTAAACATTGTGCGCCATTTTACTGCGGCTAATAATCCTTTTACATCCACTGACAAGAAATTGGGATTATTCCTAATGATTGCCGCTCATACCACACTGTTGTTGGGCATTTACCAATGGTTTGCAGGATCATGGGGCTTCCAGAATATTCAAAACTTGGGCATGGCTGTTGTTATGAAAGACAGTGTATACCGTTTTTGGGCTGTGGAGCATTTAACTGGAACCCTTATAGGGATTATCCTGATTACATTGGGTAAAAGCGTGGCAAAGAAAAACTTTCCTGATGCCGTAAAACACAAGCGCAGTGCCATTATATATCTGTTGGCATTGGTGATAATTTTAGCTGTAGTGCCATGGCCTTTTAGAGAAGCCATTGCTCGCCCTTGGTTCCCTGGCATGTAATTAAAACAAACCGCCTCTTTTTCCAAGTTCAATCACGTCACAGTCTTTGATCTCTCTTCCGTCAATGGTAAAACGGATGATGGTTCTTTCTTTGTGCCAACCATGATGTCCGGCAGCGCCAGGATTCATGTGCAGACATAGTCTAGCAGGGTCATACATCACTTTTAAAATATGCGAATGCCCACTAATAAATAATTGGGGTTGGTAGTCTGTCAATAGCTTTTTTGCTTGGGGATTGTATTTGGGTGGATAGCCGCCAATATGAAGCATTAAAACCGTTACATCCTCGCATTTCCATGCCAGCATTTCAGGGAATTCGCTTCTGATATCATAACCATCAATATTGCCCCAAACACCTCTTAAAGGCTTTTGAGCTTTGATTTCATCGGCTAGGGCAATATTGCCAAAATCCCCTGCGTGCCATACTTCATCACAGTCTTTAAAGTGTTTGAAAACGGCGGGGTCTAAAAAACCATGGGTGTCAGAAATGAGTCCAATCCTAGTCATGAAAATTGATTCTTAAAATGAATATAGCAAGTATTAATTTTACGGTCTAACCATTTCTATGCCACACTACCAAAGTTTGGGTCAAATACCCCATAAAAGACATACTCAATTCCGCAAAACGGATGGTGGATTATATTCTGAACAATTGTTTTCTACAGAAGGGTTTAGCAATGATTACTCCCTATTGTACCACCACCAGGCACCAACGGAAATTATTGCTACGGATGAACCCATTGTAGTAAAACCCAAGATTGCAGAAGAATACATGCTGCAACACAGAAGCTTTGAAGGTTTTCAAATTCAACCAGAACAAGATTATTTAAAGAGTAGGAAAACCATTCTAGTCAACAATGATTGTCAGATTTCTTTGGCAGCACCCCAACAAAGTTTAACGGATTATTTTTTCAAGAATGCAGACGCCGATGAAATGATATTTGTGCATGAAGGTTCTGGCGTTTTGCATACCCAATATGGAACTATTGAATTTGCCTACGGCGATTATCTAGTGATTCCAAGAGGGACCATTTATCAGATTAGTTTTCAGGATGCCAATAACCGTTTATTCTTGGTAGAGAGTTTTAGCCCTATTCGGTATCCCAAAAGATATACCAGTAATGCGGGACAATTATTAGAGCATGCACCATTTTGCGAGCGCGATATTCGGGGTCCCAAAAACTTGGTTACCAAAGATGAACAAGGCAATTTCTTGATCAAGACCAAGAAAAAAGGGGTGCTCTATGGATTGCACTATGGACACCATCCATTTGACGTTGTGGGTTGGGACGGCTGTTGCTATCCCTATGCGTTTAGTATCCATGATTTTGAACCTATCACTGGTAGGGTGCACCAGCCACCTCCTGTTCACCAAACTTTTGAAGCACACAATTTTGTGGTATGCAGTTTCTGCCCTAGGCTATATGATTATCATCCAGATGCCATTCCTGCACCCTATAATCATAGTAATATTGATAGTGATGAACTGCTCTATTATGTTGATGGAGATTTTATGAGCAGAAAACACGTTACCCGTGGAATGATCACCTTACACCCAGCAGGAATCCCTCACGGACCTCATCCAGGTGCGGTTGAGAAAAGCATTGGGAAAAAAGATACCAAAGAGTTGGCCGTAATGGTGGATACTTTTCATCCTTTACAACTAACGGTAGAAGCTTTGGCTATTGAAAACAAAGGCTATACCATGAGTTGGGCGGAATAGTGATAAATGCATGTGATCAAACAGTCTTTGTTGTATTTTCAAGGTCTAATGCAAATTCAAATGAGGTCTATATATTGTTTCATCTTGGTGCTCTTTTTTGTTACTGTACAAGGACAAGAATTTGGTGGTAATCCTAACAGCATCAAATGGCGGCAAATTAATACGGATACGGTTAGAATTATTTATCCTGTTGGAATGGACCAAAAAGCCCAAGCAGTAGCTGGTTGGATTCATGATTTGCAAAGAAATAATAAAGTTAGTCTTGGTAGCCAAATAAGGAAAACGAGTATTGTGTTTCAAAATGAAAACACATTTTCTAATGCCTATGTTTCATTGGCGCCAAGGCGGTCAGAATTTTATAATACGGCACCCCAGGACCCTTTCACACTAGGTGCAGTTGACTGGAATAAAAACCTGGCTATTCACGAATACAGGCATATACAGCAGTACAACAATTTTAATAAAGGATTTTCTCATTTTGCATCAATTGTTTTAGGTGAGCAAGGTCAAGCCTTGGCCAATGCCGCGGCAATTCCAGACTGGTTTTTTGAAGGCGATGCAGTTTATAACGAAACCCTTTTTGCCCAACAGGGTAGGGGAAGATTACCCCTGTTTCAAGCCGCTTATCAAAGCTTGTTTCTGGAACAAAAAAAATACAATTACCAACAGTTACGCAATGGATCCTTCAGGTTTTATACGCCCAATCATTATTCCTTAGGATACTTGATGGTAGCTTATGGTAGAAAAACATATGGAACTGATCTTTGGCAAAAAGTTACAGCAGACGCTGCTGCTTTCAAACCATTTTTCTATCCCTTTCAAAAAGCCATTCAAAAACACACAGGAAAAAAGTTTGATCAGTTTTTTAAAGACGCTATGTCTTATTACCAAACACAATGGCAAGTACCAAAAGATACAGCAGTTCAGTGGGTCACTGGGATAGAAAAAAATAATGTTACAGATTATCTTTATCCTTACCCAACTGCAACACAGGCAACCTTGGTGTTGAAAAAATCCTATCAGCAAGCGCCTGCTTTTTATTTAATACAACCCAATGGTCAGGAACAAAAAATTGCTTCTAAAAACATATCTGTAGATGATTACTATTCTTACAATAATGGAAAATTAATTTATGCAGCATATCAACCAAATCCCAGATGGGGCAACCAAGATTATAACCAATTAGTCTTATTAGACATCGCCACAGGCCAAACAAAAATCATTGCAGCAAAAACAAGGTATTTTTCTCCAGATATTTCCCATGATGCCAAAACTATTGCGGCCATTGAAACTAAGACAACAGGGGAGTCTGTTTTAACTACATTAAATGAACAGGGAACGGTATTAGACCAGTTTGAACAAAAAGGTTGGGTCTTAGCCAGTCCCAAATTTTCTAAAAATGACAACCATGTTTTTTTTACAGCAAGAAAACCAGATGGCCAAATGGCATTGCTCAAAAAAGCAAAAGGTGCTGAAAATAATCTGGAATATTTAATTCCTTTTTCCAATAGTTTGATTGGCTATTTATTGGTACAGGGCGATGCTTTGAGTTTTACAAGAACCGCTAATGGTAGAGATGAAATTTGGACCCTAAATGTTGCCGATAGTTTGCACCAACTATTTAGGCTGGCATCCTATCCAACTGGATTGTATCAAGGATATTTAAAAGGACAACAATTATTGGCTACAGCTTTTACGGCCAATGGTTATCGTTTGGGACTTTTTCAACCCAAATGGGAACAAGGAAAAATACAGGACAATGAATTGAAGGCCCTGCAATTAGATGATTTGTACAACAATTCCCAAGCCAATTCACAACTGATGCAGATGGATAGCTTAGCACCTAGCCGCTATCAAACATCCAAATACAAAAAGTCTTTTCAATTTTTCAATTTTCATAGTTGGCGCCCCATGTATAGCGCCCCAGAATATAGTTTCTCTATTTATGGGGAAAATGTCTTGAATACCTTCCAGTCTCTACTGGCGTATACCTATAATGAAAACGAAGGAAGTCACAAACTGGGTTTTGAAGGGGTTTATGGTGGATCTTATTTGCAACCAATACTGGGTTTGGGACAAACTTGGTCCAGAACAGCCGTCTTGAATAAAGACACGGTTTTGCATTGGAATGAGGCTGAAGCTCATATTGGATTGAGGTTGCCTTTGAACCTAAGTGGTGGTAATGCCTATAGAGCTTTAAGTTTTCAATCCAGTTTTAACCTAGAACAAGTAAAATGGACGGGATTGGCACAGAAGCTACTCAAGGACCAAGATTATCAGTCCTGGAATAGCCAGATTCGCTATCAGTCTCAGATTCAAAAAGGAAAACAACAGATTTTTTCACACTGGGGGCAAACTTTCTTGGCCGATTTTAAAACCAATATCAATGGTCATCAGGCCCAACAATTACTCTTAAGTGGCAGTTTTTATCTTCCTGGGTTGACTGGTAACCACAGTTTGGTATTAACCGCAGCTTATCAGGCTAGGGATACCATGCAGCAATATTTGTTTACCAATAATTTCCCTTTCTCAAGGGGATATGAGGTTATCAATTTTCCCAGAATGTGGAAGATGGGTGCCAATTACCACTTGCCCATTTGCTATCCCGAATGGGGATTTGGGAACATGGTGTATGTTCAGCGAATCAGAGCCAACCTGTTTTTTGACCATACCGTGGGTAAAAGCCTCAGAACAGGTAACCAATTTCAGTTTAATACGGTAGGTACCGAAGTCTTTTTTGATACCAGGTGGTGGAACCAGCAACCCATTAGTTTTGGTATTAGGTATTCCAGACTACTTTCTGAAGAATTTAGGTCCGTTGCCCAACCCAATGTCTGGGAACTGGTTCTTCCGGTGAGCCTGTTTTAGAAAATTGTCTCCCCAAAACAGCCATTTGGACAAAATTGGAGGCGGATAATTGCCAAAAAAAGGCCATATTTGCACCGAATTTGGGAAAACCGGAGGGTTTTTCCACATTTTTGAGATTTTTTTCCACTTAATTTTCTTATTTCCGCTGCAAACTAATATCTTTGCAGCCCCAAAAATTGTATGTCGAAACAACCACTGATTAAACAAGATGGAGTAATTCTGGAAGCCTTGAGCAATGCTATGTTCAGGGTGAAATTGGAAAATGGCCACGAAATATTGGCTACCATCTCCGGAAAAATGAGGATGCACTATATCCGAATTTTACCTGGTGACAAAGTGGGGGTTGAGATGAGCCCTTATGATCTAAGTAGAGGAAGAATCATTTTCCGATACAAATAAGGCAGCAATCAGGGATAAAAAACATTCAGGTACCAATAAGCTAGCATTCAAACCTTAGGGCGGGGTTCTAGCAAAAGAAAAAAGCATTGTTATGAAAGTTAGAGCTTCTATCAAAAAGCGCAGTGTAGATTGTAAGATTGTGAAGCGTAAGGGCAAACTTTACGTAATTAACAAAAAGAACCCTCGTTATAAGCAACGTCAGGGATAATCACTGGTACGCCCAATTGGTGTGCTTGAATAAAACAGTATAAAACTTAAAATTAGAATATGGCTCGTATTGCCGGTATTGACTTACCAAAGAATAAAAGAGGAGAAATTGGTCTGACCTATATTTTCGGGATCGGAAAATCTACTGCTCAGTATATTCTTACTAAAGCTGGTATTGACTTCAATAAGAAAGTGAACCAGTGGAACGATGAAGAACAAGGTGCTATTCGTAATATCATCAACACTGAATTTAAAGTGGAAGGTGCATTGCGTAGTGAAGTTTCAATGAGTATCAAACGCTTGTTGGATATTGCTTGCTACCGTGGTTTGCGTCACCGTAAAGGTTTGCCTGTTCGTGGTCAACGTACCAAAACTAACAGCCGTACCAGAAAAGGTAAGCGTAAGACAGTTGCTGGTAAGAAGAAAGCCGCTAAGAAATAATTGATCGTAAGTCTAACCTTGCAAAAGGTTAGACTTACGCATTCATAAAATCCGTTGCAGCTTGGATCTTCCTATTGGAAAGTAGAGTGTAACGGTTCCCGAATCAGTTCGGGATTTTACATTTTAAACGCGTCCCTGTCAAAAGGGATACACCTCAAAAAACAACAATGGCCAAACCGCAAAAAGCGCAGAACAGCGCAAAAACCGCTGCCAAGAAAAGGGTAGTAAAGGTTGACGCAGCAGGAGAAGTTAGAATCTCTGCTACATTTAACAACATCATCATCAGTTTTACCAACAAATCTGGTCAAGTTATTTCTTGGAGCAGTGCTGGTAAAATGGGCTTTAGAGGTTCTAAAAAGAACACTCCATATGCAGCTCAGATGGCAGCAGCCGATGCAGCAAAAGTTGCTTCTGATGCTGGTCTGAAACGCGTAGACGTATTTGTGAAAGGCCCAGGTGCTGGACGCGAAAGCTCTATCCGTTCTATTTCTCAGTCAGGTATTGAAGTTACTTCTATCAAAGACGTAACTCCGCTACCACACAATGGTTGCCGTCCTCCTAAACAACGTAGGGTATAATGAATTGGTAGTGCTACTACCAATGATTCATCATAACAGGGCCAGGTATCTATTTTAGATTTTTACGATACCAGGTCGTCATTAAAAAATCGCAAACAAAAACAAATGGCACGTTACACAGGTCCTAAGACCAAAATTTCCAGAATCTTCGGCGAACCCATCTTGGGTAATGCCAAGTGGTTGGGTAAGAACAGCAACCCTCCCGGTCAGCACGGTGCTGCCCGTAAGCGTAAAACCTTGGGTGAATACGCTTTGCAATTGCGTGAAAAGCAAAAAGCCAAATACACTTATGGTGTATTGGAGCGCCAGTTCCGTAAAACTTTTGAAGAAGCTCAGCGTTTGAAAGGTGTTACCGGTGAAAACTTGATCAAATTGTTGGAATCTCGTTTGGACAACACTGTTTTCCGTATGGGTCTTACTGCTAGCCGTCCTGAAGCTCGTCAGTTGGTAAACCACAAGCACATTACCGTTAATGGTGAAGTGATGAACGTTCCTTCTTATACTTGCAAACCAGGTGATATCATTGCTTACAAACCAAAAAGCGCTGATAATTCTGCTGTAGTAAGCAAAAACCGCGGTAAGAATCCAAAGTTTGGCTGGATTGACTGGAATGAAAATGAAAAGAAAGGTACTTTCATTACAATGCCAGATCGTGAAAGCGTTCCTGAGAATATCAAGGAACAACTGATTGTGGAATTGTACTCTAAATAATAAAGAGACCTGGATTGAAAAATCCGGGGTTCTTTTTTCAAACATATTCCTTCTTTCTCTTGTGGGAAGAAGATTCATCAGTAAAAAACAAGTTCTAATATGGCCATATTAAGCTTTCAGAAGCCAGACAAAATCGTTTTACAAAAAGCAACAGATTTTGAAGGACAGTTTGAATTCCGTCCATTGGAACCAGGTTTCGGCCTGACCATCGGTAACGCCCTGCGCAGGGTATTGCTGAGTTCTTTGGAAGGTTTTGCCATTGTTGGTATCAAGATCGAAGGCGTGGACCACGAATTTGCAACCATCAAGGGTATCACAGAAGACGTTACCGAAGTGATCTTGAATTTGAAGCAAGTACGTTTCAAGAAAACAGTAGATCATGAAGTAGCTAATGAGAAAATCACTTTGTCTATCAAAGGCCGCACTGAATTCAATGCAGGTATGATTGGCGAAGGTTCTCAGAGCTTTCAGGTAATGAATCCTGAACTGGTGATTTGCACCATGGATAACACATCCAAGTTGGACATTGAATTAACCATTGCTAAAGGCCGTGGTTATATTCCAGCAGAAGAGAACAAGGTAAAGGATTCCGCTTTTGGATACATTGCCATTGACTCTATTCACACTCCTATCAAGAACGTTAAATACGCAATTGAGAACTATCGTGTGGAACAAAGAACTGACTATGAGAAACTGATTTTAGACGTGGCTACAGATGGAACCATTCATCCTGAAGACGCTGTTAAACAAGCTTCTCGCATTCTGATTCAACACTTGATGATCATCACTGATGAGAACATCACTTTTGATAACAAAGAAGACAAGAAAGAAGATGTTGTTGATGAACACGTATTGCAATTACGCAAAGTGTTGAAGACTCCATTAGAAGACTTGGATCTTTCTGTACGTGCCTTCAATTGCTTGAAAGCTGCTAAAATTAACAGCTTGAGTGAATTGGTACAATACGAGCAAGAAGACCTGATGAAATTCAGAAACTTTGGTCAAAAATCTCTTTCTGAGATTGAGCAAGTGTTAACTGAAAGAGGTTTGAGCTTTGGTATGGACTTGAACAAATTAGGATTGGATAACCTAGACAACTAAGCCCAGCTTAGTACTAGTATAACCATCCCATTCATCACATCTTATATTCCTGACACGGTATAAGATATAAAAACAAATGTCATGCGTCACGGAGACAAAATCAACAACCTCGGCCGTAAAAAGGCACATAGGGTTGCATTATTACAGAATCTGGCTAGCCAGTTGATCACACACAAGCGAATTGTTACCACTTTGGCAAAAGCCAAGGCTTTGCGTACCTACGTTGAACCATTGATCACTAAGACAAAGAAAAACGAAAGCGCTGCTCAAATCAGCCACAATCACCGTTTGGTGTTTGCAGAATTGCAAGACAAAACTGCTGTGAAAGAATTGTTCACAGTAATTGGTCCAAAAATTGCTTCTCGTCCAGGTGGATACACTAGGATCTTGAAATTAGGCATTCGTCCAGGTGACAATGCTGAAAAAGCAATGATTGAACTAGTAGACTTCAATGAAATTTACGGTAAAGGCGTTGAAAAAGCAGCTGAACCTGCTAAAAAGACTCGTCGTGCCGGTGGAGCTAAAAAGAAAGCTGAAGCTGTAGAAGCTGCTCCAGTTGCAGAAGCTCCAGCAGTTGAAGAAACACCAGCAGTTGAAGATAAAGCTGCTGAATAATTTCATGAAACTGTTGAAACATATAGGCAAGACTTTTTTAGTCTTGCCTTTTTTTATGACCAATGTGTAAAAGATTATCCCTGAATTAGGGGCAATTGTATTTTTTTTGCAAAACAAATTAGAACCCAGCCATGCCTCAGACCAAGCAACCAGCCATTTTAGTATTAGCAGACGGACATGTATTTCACGGATCAGCTTTTGGTAAAACAGGAATCGCCACAGGCGAAATCTGTTTTAATACTGGAATGACTGGTTACCAAGAAGTATTTACGGATCCCAGCTATACCGGCCAGGTTTTGATCATGAACAATGTGCATATTGGAAATTATGGGGTAAAAGATGTAGATGTTGAGAGTAGTTCCGTAAAAATTCATGGATTAATTGCCCGTAACCTAGAAGAATTATACAGCCGTTTTCAGGCCAATGGTAATTTGAACGATTATTTAAAAGACAACAATATTGTTGCTATTGATGATATAGACACGCGTGCATTGGTTGCCCATATTCGTACCAAGGGTGCCATGAACTGTATCATTTCTTCCTCTGAATTAGACGTAGAAGTATTGAAAGCGCAATTGGCTGCGGTTCCCAATATGGATGGCCTTGAATTGGCAAGTACGGTGAGTACCAAGGAAGAATATGAGCTGGGCGATGTAAATGCTACCATCAAAGTTGCCGTACTTGATTTTGGAGTTAAAAAACATATCCTTGAATGTTTGGTAGAAAGAGGCGCGCATGTAAGGGTGCATCCTGCTAAGACGCCTTTGAGCAGATTAAAAGAATTTCAACCCAATGGATATTTTCTTTCTAATGGCCCTGGCGATCCAGCAGCCATGCCTTATGCTGTAGCAACCGTAAAAGAAATTTTGGAAGAAAATAAACCTGTTTTTGGAATCTGTCTAGGTCATCAGTTATTAGCCAGAGCCAATGATATTCCTACTTTTAAAATGCACCATGGTCACAGAGGATTAAACCACCCAGTAAAAAATATCATTACTGGTCAGTGTGAGATCACTACACAAAATCATGGCTTTGGAGTTGATCCAGAAGCGGTACGCAATCATAACAATGTAGAGATTACACACTTGAATTTAAACGATGAATCCATTGAAGGAATCCGTTTGAAAGATCGTCAGGCTTTTAGTGTTCAATACCATCCTGAAAGTACACCAGGCCCACATGATAGTCGTTACCTATTTGATAATTTTATGGACATGATGCGCCATCAAAATAATTAAGATGCGTTTTGCCCTTTTATTTTGCGCTGTCTTGTTTGGACTATCAGCCTGTAGTATCAAATTGAAACCTACAGCAAAAGAAGTGGTAGTAGAAATGCCAGATATTAATGGGTTTTGGCAACTACTGTATATCAATGGAACAAAAGTTACCAAAGAACAGTCTGGTAAAGAAATCCCAACACTAGAATTTAAAACAGCGGATAATTCGCTAACAGGTACAACTGGTTGTAATAGAATTACAGGAAAAATTAGGGTCACCCCTTATTTGGTTGATTTTGAAAATTTGGCCGCCACCAGAATGTTTTGTGAAAATGCTAAATTTGAAACGCCACTACTTCAATTGTTAAGGGGTAGTCTTTCCTACAGCCTTGAAAATGAAGAATTGATTTTTACCAAAGAAGGCAAACAAGTATTGGTATTTAGAAGGGCATTGTAAAGTCTTTAAGACACCAATGCATAACATTGCCTAGCAATTTCTAATTCTTCGTTAGTTGGAACAATTAGAATTTTTATTCTTGACGCTTCTTTGTTTATAGCAACAATTCCTTTTTGACGTTTGGCATTTTTTTCTTGATCTAATGCTAATCCCAGCCATTCCATTTCTTGGCAAACCAATGACCTTGTCAGGTCATCATTTTCACCTACACCACCTGTGAATACTATGGCGTCTAAACCATTTAATACTGCAGCAAATGAGCCAATGTATTTTTTGATATGATAGGCATACATCTGATAAGCTAAAATTGCTGGTTTGTCTCCTTGTTCATACTTGGCTTTTACGTCACGCATATCACTAAATCCTGTTAGACCAAGCATGCCACTTTGTTTATTTAGTACATCCTGAATTTGTTCAATGGGATAGCCCAATTGATTTACCAAATAAAAGATAACGGACTGGTCTATATCGCCTGCTCTGGTACCCATCATCAATCCATTCATAGGTCCCAATCCCATACTTGTGTCTACACATTTTCCATTTTGAATTGCAGTCATACTGCAACCATTCCCTAAGTGAATGGTGATGATTTTAGAACTGGCTAAACCTAAATATTCAATGGCTCTTTCAGAAACAAATTTGTGCGATGTACCATGAAAGCCATAACTCCTGATCCGATGGTCTTCATAAAACCGATTGGGAATGGCCATTCGGTAAGCCAATGCTGGCATGGTTTGGTGAAAGGCAGTATCAAATACGGCTATCTGTTTGGCTGTAGTAAATATTTGTTCTGCTACTTCTATCCCTAAAAAGTTGGCAGGGTTATGAAGTGGTGCTAAAGGAAATAGTTGTTTAATCTTTGCCTTGATCTCTTCTGTGATTTCCATGGTATTGGAAAAACTTTCTCCTCCATGAACTACCCTGTGTCCTACAGCATGTATTTCTGCAGGATCTTTGATTACAGCTAGTGGTCCTTCTGATAAATAGCTGGCCACCAATTTCAAACCCATGGCATGGTCTTTAATCCGCAATTCTTCTTTGAGTGATTGCTCTGTACCTGTATGAAAAGTTTTGTGTTGGATACTGGCATTGTCAGAACCAATTCTTTCAATTAAACCGGAGCAAATAGTAAATGCATCAGGCATGCTGATAAGTTGGTATTTGATAGAGCTACTTCCTGAATTGATCACGAATATGTTCATGCGATTGGCTTAATTGGTTTGTTGTGCTTGAATAGCTGTAATAACAACGGTATTAAATACGTCATCTACTGTACAACCTCGGCTAAGGTCATTTACGGGTTTATTAAGCCCTTGTAACATAGGGCCAATAGCCAATGCCCCAGTTTCTCTTTGAACGGCTTTATAGGTATTATTACCAGTGTTTAAATCAGGAAAAATCAATACAGATGCTTGTCCTGCTACTTCTGAATTGGGCATTTTTTTCTTGCCAACGGAAGGGTCAACAGCAGCATCATATTGAATGGGACCTTCCACTTTTAAATCGGGTCTTCTTTCTCTAACAATTTCTGTGGCCCTTCTTACTTTATCAACGTCTTCTCCTTCACCAGATGTGCCAGAAGAATAGGAGAGTAAGGCAATCTTAGGTTCAATACCAAACATCAAACTGGTTTCTGCAGAAGAAATAGCAATCTCTGCCAATTGTTCTGAGCTGGGATTGGGATTTACTGCGCAATCACCAAAAATAGAAACCCTATTGGGTAAGCACATAAAGAATACAGATGAAACTGTATTCACCCCAGGTTTTGTTTTGACAAATTGCAAAGCAGGTCTAATAGTATGTTGTGTAGTATGTAAGGCGCCAGAAACCATTCCATCTGCGTGTCCTTTGTACACCATCATGGTGCCAAAATAAGAAACGTCTAACATCAAGTCACGCGCCATATCAAGGGTTAACTTTTTGGCCTTGCGCAATTCATATAAGGTATTGGCATAGTCTTCAAAAAGTGGAGAAGTTGCTGGGTCAACAATATTCACCCTATCAAAGTCTAAAACAATATTGAGTCTTTGTGCAGCAGCAGCAATTTGTTCCTTGATCCCTAGAATAGTAATTTCTACCACGTCTTGTTTCACCAGCATATCAGCGGCTAACAAAATCCGGTCATCGCCACCTTCAGGTAAGACAATATGTTTTCGTTGTTCCTTGGCGCGTTTTACTATCTGGTATTGGAACATCCTTGGTGTAATGTTGCGCGTGTGGAATGTATTGATTTTTTCACCTATAGATTTGATGTCTATGTATTTGTCAAAAGTGCTAATAGCCAAAGCTATTTTTTCCTTGTTATGGTGCGCAATTCTGGATTCTGTACTGGCCACTTTGTTAACTGTTTCAAATGTGCCAGTTTCTACTTGAATAATGGGTACTACCGTATCAAGACCTTCAATCAATTTTAAAATACTGGGTTCAGGAACCAAACCACCCGTAAGGATAATCCCTGCAATTTTTGGATAGTTCTTAGAAATATTGGCCTGCAAAACGCCACTTAAAATATCACCACGGTCACCAGGTGTAACAATTAAAGTATTCTTTTTAAGGCGCAATAAACAGTTGTGCAATTGCATGGCGCCAACAATGCTATGATCTACTTGATTTGAAAACAGGTGCTCACCAAATAATGCTTTACCATTGACAGATTCAACAATTTCTTTAATGGTGGGATTGCCCAAGTTTCTGTCTTGAGGAATGACATTAATGATTACTTCTGGTGGTAATCCTTCTTTTAGTTTCTCAATGACTTCATCTGTTAATTCGGGTGTTAGTTTGTTTACTACTACGGTTAGAATTTGTACCCCTTCGTCTTGAAATAGTTTATAGGTGGAGATGGCTGCTGAAACGGTTTCTTGAACAGTTTTGTCTTCACCTTTTACAATCAGAAATACAGGGATGCCTAAATTTTTCGCAATGGTAATATTGTCGTCAAATTCTAAATTGGTACTTCTGCCCATAAAATCGGCACCCTCCACAATAACAAATTCATTGTTCTCTTGTAGGTTTTTGAACTTTTCTATGATGGTGTCAATCATAAAAGCTTCATTACCCTCATTCCTTAGTTCAACCACCTGTTCCCTGGTAAAGGCATACATGTCTTCATAGGGTGTTTCTAAACCAAATTGTTTGCTAATGGTTTCTAAGTGGTTGTCCTTTTCTTGACCATTGGTACTGACAATGGGTTTGAAATAGGCAATTTTTTCTGTTTTACCGGAAAGCAAGTTCATTAACCCCAGGGCAATGATGGACTTGCCAGAAAAAGGCTCAGTGGTGGTTAAATAGATGGCATTTGTCATGATATGGATTGTTGCTCGAGCACAAAATTAAATCATGTGTTTTTTTTACCACATGACTATAATCAGTTCTTTAAATGATAAAAACCATTTTCAATTGAAAATAAATCATTCTTTGGGATTTGCCATAGCTAGATTGGCTGTCTATCTAGCTTTTGGGTAAAATGGGTATCAGGCAGTCATGTTTGGTTTTATAAGTTTAAACAAGATTAATGATAAGTATTTAACATACAGTTTTGGATAATCGGGGATAAATCCGATTTTCGTTCTATCAATCACAGCCCTTTTGGGTCAAATATGAAATTTAAAAAAACGCAACATGAAAAATCTGTTCTTGTTTTTGGTGGCTTTTATGGCTTTTGCTTTAAATGCTGCCGCACAAAAAAAATCTGATATCCGTTTGAATGGATATACGGTTGGTGCTTTTAGCGATAAAGTAGATTCTTATTATTCTTCTACCGATTATTTTAATGGTACTATTAATGGTGGTTTTCAGTGGGGTGCGGGTATTGAAATTAAACCTCAGAAAATGATGGGGATTGAGTTTTTATATAACCGTTTAGACACCAAATCTGCTATGACCTATTATAGTGGTGGTGTGAAATCTGGTACTTTTGATGCAAGCATTAACAATTTTATGTTGGGTGTTAACCGTTACTTTGTTTCAAATGACAAAGTAGAAGGTTATGGTGGTGCTTTAATAGGTATTACTGGATTTAAAATTGGAACCGCAACCGCAACAAAATTTGGTTATGGTTTCCGTTTGGGTGCCAATGTATGGGCTACACCTAAAGTAGGTCTTAAGTTCCAAGCCCAATTAATGTCTGCAAGCCAAGCAGTTGGTGGAGGATTCTATGTTGGAACTGGTGGTACAGGCGCAGGAATTTCTTCTTATTCTTCTTTCTACCAATTTGGATTGGGCGGCGGTTTGGTATTCAAACTGGGTCAATAATCTAATTAAATAGTTGGGCCTGTTTTATCCTTTAGGATGAAACAGGCTTTTTTATTGTCCGGATTTCAATGGTTTCCATCAAGAATGGATACTTTTACAACCAGAGTAAAGCCTATGCAATATCTCCATAAAATAGTCATATTATTATTTCTATTGTTTCAAACAACAGTATTATTAGCACAGTCAGATAGTTCTTTTAAAAGGAATCATATTCCACAAACTGACCTAAAAGATTACCTTAGAAAGTTTACTAAAGGCAAGGGAAAAGCTCCGGATACCAATTTACAAGTGGGCAAATTGTATAAGACCTATTTGCCTGTGGTTGGCTATGGTCCAGCGGTAGGTTTTGTATTTGGAGGAGGGATTAGCTTTAGTTCCTTACTAGGTGATGCTAAAAATACCCATATTTCCTCTGCCTTATTAAATGCCAGCATTACTACCAAGGAACAGTTTTACATGAACCTGAGAACCAATCTCTACTTGCCCAATGACAAATGGATATTGCAAGGAGATTTTAGAATCATGTTATATGCACAACCTACTTATGGACTGGGCATTCAAAAAAATGAATTTGATTCAGGTCAAAATATGCGGTTTAACTATTTTAGGTTTTATGAAAAAGCCTATAGAAATGTGGCCAAGCATTTTTATGTGGGTATGGGGATTCAATTAGACAAGCATTTTTTAATTAAAGACGAACAATTAGATCTAGACTTGCCAGAACTTAGGGTCACAGATCATTATGCTTATTCTCAAGCAAAAGGATTTAATCCTGAAAAGTATACCACATTCGGACTCTCTTTAGATTTCTTGTATGATAGCAGGGATAATTCAATCAATTGTTATAAAGGGGGCTATGCTCAATTGTCTTATAGACAAAACCTTTCATTTTTAGGAAGTTCTCAAAATAGCAGTTCTTTATTTTATGATTTGAGAAAGTATTTTGTCTTAGGCAATCGCGCAGCAGATAAATCCATTTTAGCATTCTGGACTTGGAGGCAGTTTAATACCAGTGGTAATATTCCTTATTTGGCATTGCCTTCCATTGGTTGGGATACTTATAATAGATCAGGTAGGGGCTATGTACAGGGCCGGTTAAGGGGCACCAATATGATGTACCTTGAATCAGAATACCGATTTCCTTTAACGGCCAATGGATTTTTGGGTGCCGTTATTTTTGTAAATGGTACTACAGCTTCCAGCGATTTTCAAAAACAATCATTGTTTAACAGTACGGCCATTGGATATGGTGCTGGTTTTAGGGTTAAAATGGACAAAAGATCCAGAACCAGTATTGGAGTAGACCTTGGAATGGAAAACTGGAATACCAAAAGAATTTATTTTAACTTGCAAGAGTGCTTTTAAACAATCAGTACAAATGATGCATATGAAAAATACCATCTTATTTATAATAATGGCAAGTTTTGCCTTTTCTTGTGGAACTGTTGCTAAGATTGAAAAATCTTGGAGGGATCCAGACACCCAAGTGAACATGGAACAGTTGAACAAAATATTAGTTGTAGCTCACTTGCGTAATGAAGCGGATAGAAGGTCTACAGAAGATAGAATGGCAGGATATTTAAATGGAAAGGGTGTTGTTTCTTATACTTTTTTAACCAAGAATGAAAACGAAGAAAATAAGGAGAAGGTTCGCACCAAGTTAAAGCAAGACGGATTTGATGCAGTAGTAGTAATGCGCTTATTAGACGTTGACAAAGACGTGCAATACGTACCAGGTACCATCAGTACTTATCCTACTTATTATCGTGGATTCTATGGGTATTACTACAATAGTTTTAATCGTTTTTATGATCCCGGTTATTATCAGACTACCAAGACTTATTTAGTGGAAACAAATATTTATTCGCTAAAGCAAGACAAGTTGATTTTTAGCGCAGTCACTTCTACTGCAAATCCAGAAAATTTGGATAAACTAACCAATGCAGTTACTAAATCAGTCTATCAGAAAATTAAATCAGAAGGATTTATTACAGGCTTAAAATAAGTATTCTTAAGACAAGTAATTAGAGACATGGATATTGAATTATTAATTCCAATTGCATTTAAGCAAAAAGGATTTTCTACCCAAGAAAACTGCATTGTTTTAGCAGGTGATATTGGCGGAACCAAGGCCAATATGGCGCTTTGTCGTTTTCATGCAGGTGGTATGGAAATGATCAAAGAGAAAAGATATGTGAGTAAGGAACACGTGAAGTTTGGAAATATCATTTCAGATTTTTTAAAAGGAGAGCAGGTACCACAAAAATTGTGTTTATCCGTTGCAGGGCCAGTGATTGATGGAAAAGTAAAATTTACCAACCTAAGCTGGGAAATTGACAAAGCAGAAATCAGTGCAATGTTAGGTGGATGCCCCGTTGCAATCCTAAATGATTTAGAAGCCACTGCTTATGGTTTGGCGGCGCTTAAGCCATCAGAATTACATGTCTTGCATAAAGGTACCAATGTAACGCCTGGTAATATTGGGATCCTGGCAGCAGGTACGGGTTTGGGAGAAGCTGGTTTGTTTTTTGATGGTAAATCCTATCACCCATTTGCAACAGAAGGAGGTCATGCTGATTTTGCGCCTAGAACCAAACAAGACTTGAACATACTTGCCTTTTTACAAACAAGACATGAACACGTTAGTTGGGAGCGTTTATTAAGTGGTCAGGGTATTGTAACTATTTGGGAATACCTAACCCAAGCAGAAGGTAAAGCCTGTGGGCAGAACATACAAGATCAAATGAAAACCATGGATCCTGCTGCCGTCATTAGCAATGCGGCAAAGGCTCAGTCTTGTTCGGTTTGTGTAGAAACAATCGCCCTCTTCAATAGGTTTTTGGCTATAGAAGCGGTGAACTTGATTTTGAAGTTTAAAGCCACTGGTGGATTGTATTTGGCTGGCGGGATTGCACCTAAATTATTAGATTTATTAGACCCTACAGTTTGGAACCAAGTATTTGAAGCTAGTGGAAGAATGCGTCATTTATTGGCAGAAGTATCTGTTTATGTAATGATGAATGAAAAAGCTCCTATGTTAGGTTCCATCTATTATGCAGGATTGAATTTGTAAATGAACTAGATTACATGAAAATTGCTATCATCAACGGACCCAATTTGAATTTGTTAGGAACGCGCGAGCCAGGTATTTATGGTTCTCAAAGTTTTGAACAATATTTTGCGGAATTGCACAAGCTTTTTCCTGAACAGGTGTTTAGTTATTTTCAAAGCAATATTGAAGGGGAATTGGTCAATGAATTGCAAAGGGTGGGTTTTGATTATGATGGAATTGTATTAAACCCTGCAGCCTATACCCATACTTCTGTAGCCATAGGAGATGCCATTGCCGCCATTAAAACTGCTGTGATAGAAGTGCATATTAGCAATGTGCATGCAAGAGAAGATTTTAGAAAATTGTCACATGTGTCTGGTAAATCGGTTGGTTGTATTACCGGTTTAGGATTAAAAGGCTATGAACTTGCCGTTCGATGGCTGATAGATAATCACGCAACAAAACATGCATAAGAATTTTCCAAATTTAGGTAGGCAATTGGTCTTACTAGTTTTGGGTATTGCCCTACTTAAATTAGTAGTGGCATCGCTTTTAGAACTTGGGAATGACGAAGTTTATTATTGGACCTATGCCATTGCACCTGATTGGAACCATTTTGACCATCCCCCCATGGTTGGATGGATGATTCAATTGACCACACTCAACCTGCATTGGGTAACAGAAATCTCTTTAAGACTTGGGCCCATTTTGGCTTCTGTTCTTAGTAGTTTTTTGGTATACAAAACCATGGAAATCTTAGGCAATCCCAAAGCCGCTTTTTTTACTGCTCTACTATATCAATGTTCCTTGTATACTGGCGTGATAGCAGGTTTGTTTGTACTTCCTGATGCACCTCAAATGCCTTTTTGGACAGGCGCTTTATACCTGATGGCCAAATTGCTTTTTCAAAAAGGGGCAGAAGAAAAAATCATCTATTGGATCAGCTTGGGAGCTTTGATTGGACTTGCTGTGCTTTGTAAAGTACATGGTCTTTATTTATGGGCTGGTTTTGGTCTTTCCATTTTGCTGTTAAAACCTAAATGGTTACTCAAATGGCAATTGTATGTATCAATTGCTATAAGCCTGCTATTTATTGTTCCAATCCTGTATTGGAATATTCAGTATGATTTTATTACGTACAGGTTCCATTCTGAAAGGGTTACCCATACTAGTTTGCAATGGGATTCATTCTTGCAAGAAGTTGGGGGAGAAATTGCATATCAAAACCCAATTGTTTTTGTATTGCTATTGGTTTCTTTGTTTGCCTATTTTAAAAGAAGCATCCGGTTTGATAAAAAAGAAATGGCGGTATGGTTGTTTTGTATGAGTCTTCCCATGATTTTTTTATTCTGGGGAATTGCCTTATTCAATCCCACTTTACCACATTGGACTGGACCGGCTTATATTCCACTTTATTTTTTTGCTGGAATTTATATGGCCAATAATGGACAAGCTGTAAAAAGAAAATTATTGATTGGCAGTGCTGTTCTTTTCCTATTCATTCTCACAGTTGGCGTATCTCTGATACGTTTATCACCCATTAATTTTGGAAGCCAAGACAAAGCCAATTATGGGGAGTATTGCCCTACACTTGACTTAACGGGTTGGGCCAATTTTAGTCAGGACTTGGCCCAATTGGTCAAAGCAGATCAGGCATCTGGCGTCATGAAACCTCAAAGTCCCATACTAGTATCCAAATGGTTCCCTGGAGGACATTTGGAATTTTATGCTGCCAGAAAATATGGTATGAATCTAATTGGGGTAGGGGAATTAACTGACTTACATAAATTTGCTTGGCTGAATCGTCAAAGACCTAGTTTGAAAATAGGAGATGATGCTTATTGTATTGTACCCTCTAACCTGCCAATGGATGTTGCAGCTGCGTATGGTAACTATTTTGCCAGTATTGAAAAACCCGTTCAGATAAATCAAATAAGAAACCAAAGCATTGTCAGATACTTTTGGGTTTACCGATTAAAGGATTGCAAATTGCTACCAACAGCCCCCTTGCCAATCAAGGCCAAATAAACTTATTCCTTTTTTGCAGGAATACTATCTGCCGGTGCTTTGAATTCAATCTCTTCTTCTTTGTTGCCAAATAGCTTGTCAAAATCTCTTCTATAAGAAATACTTACCCCTTGACGGTTTCTTCTTCCAAAAGTGGAACCGCTAATGTCTAGACTATTTTTGGTAAATACAATGGCGCGCAATTTCTTATCCTTGGTTAGAATAAATTCAATATTAAAATCGGGCAACCACTGGAAATTTCCATTCTGTATGGCTGAAGTATTACTCACATTAAAGTCCAAGTCACTACCCAGTGTTACTACAATATTGTTATTGGCAAAAGCATAGCCCAATTTCATGTTCACCCTAGTTCTATCAAGGCTATTGCTATTGGCAGTAACACCACTATTGACGTCTAATAGAGAGTTACTGCTATAGATAGAAGCACCTACGTCAAAACGCAAACTCTTGTCTCCAGTAATCTTATAAAGAATATTAGAAACCGCTTTATTAATTTCCTTGGTAAGCATTTGTGAAATAGTATTTACACCAAGCGAATAAGGGTTGGTTGCAGTACTATTGTTATTTCCAGTGGGTGCAAAAGAACCCAGTACAATTAAGAAAGAAACCTGCTTTAAAATTTCATTGTCGTCTTTTTCAATCCTGCTTAAAAAAGCGGCAAATTCATTATCCGTTTTAACGGGACTGCCTTGAGGGAATTCTAGTTTGAATTTGATACTTGGAAGACTCAGTTTCTCTCTTAATTGTGCAATCACATAAACGTCACCACGATAAGCTTTTACGGCACCACTGAAATTATTATTACCCACCAAATCACTCATACTCACGCGTTCTGCTGTGTATTGTGCGTCTATATGTAAGTCTGCTTTATATGGGTCTCCATTCCATTCAATATAGTTGCCAACATCATTTAGTAAGACAAAGGGTTTACGAATAAAGGACTGAAAATTAAAGTCATAACTACCACGGTCAATATTGTAGCGTCCTCTAATGGTTAAGGGGTCAATGGTGCCCGCGTGAATTCTTAGTCTCCCATTTCCTACAGCTTTGATCACGTCGCCAGAAAGGTCATCTAAAATCACGTCAATGGCTACTTTATTATTGGCTGTTAAGTCTAAGTCTACAGCAAGGTTGAAATTGCTATTAGACTTTACGGCTTCCATTTCTTTGCCGTATTGTTTGAACACAATAAAATCGGCTTGACCGCTTTCCTTGCTGGTACTATTGGGAAGAATGATATGAGAACTATCATTGGCTTCTGCCACAATATTCATTTTGGCATTGTATTCAGGCCCCTTAAAACTCATTTGTGCCTTGCCAATAGCTTTCCCATAAAACTGTTGGTTGTCTTTGAGTTTGGTATCAATTAATAGCAATTTGTTGGTGCTTAGGTCAAAGTCAAATGCCATGTTTTTGAAACCTTTTTCATAAAGCTTCCCTTTGATTAGCCCCTTGTTATTATACTTGTCTCTGATATTGATGTCACCAAAATTAATCCCGTCTTCTTCAAATTTTACTTCTGCAGAATCTATCCAATAATGTACCTGGGTATAATTCACTTTCATACCAGCTTTGCGTAGTTGAATCTTGCCCAATAAGTCTGGTGCATTAGGGTCTCCACTAATGGATAGATTCCCCTTGGCTCTACCAGTAATATCACTAAAGAGGTCTCCTATAAAGCGGTGTAAAATGCTAATCTTGCTATCTTCTAATTGAATATCTGTGAGCAAAGGTTTGCCAATACTATCCATTAAGTTATAGCTGCCTTTGGCGGTGAGCCTATAAGTATCATTGGGTGATTGCAGGGTAAATGGAATCTTCCCTGTTTTACTATCATAAGATGCGGTGATTTTTACCAGCCCAATGCTGTCTTCATCCAGTCTAAATTGTTCTGTATTCAATTGAGCATCTGCATGAAATTGTCCAAAGAAATCACTGAGTACAATATTGCCACTGCTGACTCCTTCAATTCTTGGGTTCTTAAAAAATACATGGGTAATATCGCCCAGAAATACATTTTTTAAATTGACAATTAGGTTATTGGTATTTCCCCCGTCTTCTTCTTCGGTTTCTACTTTTATTTCTTGGAAGCCTTGGGTTAATAATACATTCTTGGCATCAATATTATTATTTCTGATCACTAATTCACCATTCTTTTCTATTTGCCATTTCTTTTCATTCAATACAAAACTGGATGGTTTAAATTGGATTCTAAACCCATTTTGAAAAGTATAGACATCCGCAAAAATTTCTGCGTCGTTTAAAGTATTATCGGCACTTGTTTTAATGGATAGAATGGAATGATCATTCATGGCCGTCAATTCCATATGCGAATTAGGAAAACGAATACTATCACTAATATGAATACTACCAACGTCTAACCCTAGTTTCAGGGTATCCATATTCCCCTTTCCTTGTAACAATGCCCCTGAAACAATATAGTTTTGGTATTTGCCATAAGGTAGGTTGGCCGTAATGCCTAGGTTGTTTTTTCTAGTATCAATAGAACCTTGTACGGAAGCATCATTAAAACCACTTAAGTTTTTATTCAAGAGTTTTAAATAAGGCTCAAAATAAATGGTATTGGCAGTTACTTCAAATACCTGATTCTTGGGAACCGTTTTGGGAGGTTTAATATAAGCAGGGTAGTAGTGGTTCAAAAAAGACTGGATACTGGCAGGCAGTTCCATGATGCTAAATTTTCCTACTATGCTGGCATTAAAATCATTATTGGTAAGGGATAATGATTTTACACTGTCTATATAAGTAGAGCTAAGTTTAAGTGAGTCAAAACTAATTTCAGTTCTTTCTCCTTTAATATTGGCGTTTAGAAATTTAGCGGATCCTAAAAAGTTGTCAATATTGGTACCCGTAAAATTTGCATCTAATAAACCGGTGATTTTAATGGCTTCTGGATAAAGGTTTAGTGCTTTTAAATTGGATTGAACCAAGTCTCCCACAATATTATAACTGGGTTGTGCTTTGTTTAAATCAATTTCAATATCGCTGGTAAAATCAAGATTAGGGTCGTCAATTTTCACCTCACCACTAAAGTATTTCTTTTGAAAAGTACCCTTGGTAATGATATTGCTATAAGCGTAATCGTTGAATTCAATACTATTGATTTTTCCGTCAAGAGAAGTTCTCAACTTATTAATATCAAATCCACTACCATCAATTTTGCCCTTAAAATCTACCAATCCCAATTTGGCATAGTCCAAGAATTTACCAATCTGAAATCTATTGGTTTCAATATCACCCGTATAGGTTGCATCTCCCTTTTTTGGGAATTTCATTCCAATATTGGTTTTTACAGCCCCAAGTGCGGAGCTTAATAATCCGTCTGTAACAAAATTATTGATGGTGCCTTTGAAATTACCCCGATAAATAATTTTACCCAGTGCCGCCAAATTTGGAACAGAGATATCTTTTAAAGAGGGTATAATGCCTAGGTCAAAATAATTGGTTTGAATAGTACCATTGCTAAAAATAATATTGGTGGTATTAATATCTGGCAAGCCTTTCATGGATAATTCTCCTACCAAAGTACTTCCTGTTCCACCCCTAGCTGCCAGATTTTTTACTTGAAAATCTGTTACCGTACCATTGAAATTGCCACTTAGTTCAATGAGTTTGTGTAAGTCACTTAATTCCGGAGCAAAATATGCCACGTCATCACTATGCACTTTGGCCTCTTTAAAATTGGCCACCATGGTTACATCCGTTTCATATTCTCCAAAGTCATGGTTGAAGTCTCTATACTTCATGGCATAATAAGAACCTAATTTGCTTTTATTGGTTTGCAGATTTAGGTTGCCCAGCTCCATAATTTGGGGAGTAAATCTAAAACGGGCTTGTAGCTTTTTAAGTTCAAAACCACTTCTGTCTTTTACCGCTAAATCAATATTGGCACGCATGGTGTCTTTTACAAAATGGAATCCGTTGATAGTGCCATTTAGTTTGCTTAGACGAATGTGCTCGGGGTCAAACAATTGAATGGGTGATCCTTCATTGGCTTCAATCCAAACCTGACCGTCTTTGAGTTTGATTCGCTGTACATGAACGGCTATATCACCAGCATTAAAATACATGGCCGTATCCTTAAAATTGGGGTCGTATTTTTTTCTCAAAGAATCTGGCCTTAATCCATCCATTTCAAGTAATTTGAAATATGGCTTTTCTAAAGCTATTTCATTGATTTGGAAAATAGACTTGCTAAAATCCATGCGTTCCACGTCTACTAGAACACTGCCTAATTTAAATTCCATTCTTTCTCCAATCCAACGGTCATCTTGGATAAAATGAATGTTTTTTAAATCCAGTTTTTTTAAGTCAAGGTCTAATTTGCTGGGAGACTTCTTTTTTGGGCCAGGACTTGCAAAAAAGTTGGCAATAAACTGATAGTTCCAAACGGAATCTTTTCTATTCAATTTAACAGTAGCATCTTCTAGGCCAATGTATTTGAGAACAATTTGGTCTTTGAAAAAAAACCAATCCGTGATCCTAACTTTTACATGACCTGCATAAAGCAAACTATCTTTTTGTTTGTCCCTAATTAATACTCCGTCTAGGTTCATTTTATTGAACAGGGAAAAACTTACATGGTCTATCTTGATTTCTGTACCAATTTGTTTGGTCAACCGCTCAGTGACCATTCCTACCAACTTGTTTTGCACCCATTCCGTTTGAATGGCTACAAATAACAACAGCAAGATTGCCAAAAGGCTCAGTAAAGTTCTTCTTGATATGTTGAGGGCTCGCTTCAGAAGCAGGTTGGTTTGGGGGTAAAATTAATCAATACCTACTCTTAGGCAAATTCAGTACCAAACTTTCATAAATGATCCCTTTGGAAGGATTTATTTACTAGAAGGTCTTAATGACTAGGGGTACCACTTTTCATTTGTTCATTAAAAGCCTGACTATTCCCTTTTGGAATACTCAAGTTCTTCCATTGTTCATTCCGGATCATCCGGCCTATATAGACAATTTGGCCAACATGGTAGGGGTAATGGGCTAATTGTCTCAAGATGGCATCATATACCAAGAGCGGTTCTGTTCTGATATAAATGGTTTTTTGAAGATCCTCCGTTTGAAGACTAGCAAGGGTATCTAATAAACAGGTCCAACCTTGGTTCCAAATATCCAAAGCCGCTTCCTTGGTCCAGATGGGTTGTTCAAATTCTTGGTCTCTATTGCGCCAGGGTTTCTCACCGTCTTCAGTTAGGAAATTGGTCCAACGGCTTTTCATATTACCATGCATGTGTTGAATGATTAGGGCAATGCTATTGCTCTCAGAACTAGGCATCCAATGCAATTCTTCCTCACTGATTTGCTCCAAAGTTTTATCACCCAATTCTTTGTAATAAAGGAATCGCTTAATACAATCTTTTAAAAATCCTTCCATAATCAGTTGTTTAAAAGCCAGCTACCGCATCGTCTCCGCGTATATCTGCAGCGGTTTCTTTTTTGCCATCTGACAAAATACGAATGGCTTCGGTTCTGCCAATACCACCCCTGTCTACCAATTTATAACCCATGGCCAACAATTGTTTTTTGGTATTAGCATCAAAATCTTTTTCAATCATCACCACATCTGGTTGCCATTGGTGGTGAAACTTAGGTTTGTTAATGGCATCAGAAGCACTCATATTAAAGTCTATGATATTTACCAATCCCTGATAAACCGATGTTGGAATAGTAGTGCCTCCAGGAGTGCCAATAACTACATAGGGCTTTTTGTTTTTCAATACCAAGGTAGGTGTCATGGAACTCAACATTCTTTTGCCGGGGGCGATGGCATTGGCCTCACCACCAATAGCACCATACATATTGGGTACACCTGGTTTTACACTAAAATCATCCATTTCATTGTTTAATAAAAAGCCAGCTCCTGCCACTACTGTTTTGCTACCATAGGTATCATTTAGGGTAGTGGTAACGCTAACCATATTACCAGCTGCGTCTACAATACTAATATGGGTAGTCTCTTCACTTTCGTGGATGGCTCCAGCCGTAATGGCAGTACTCACACCTGCTTTGTCCGGACTATAATCACTCATCCTTTTGGCCAAATAGGCATCGCTTGTTAGGGTTTTTACGGGAACTTTATAAAAATCTGGGTCACCCATATGCTCGGCCCTATCGGCGTAAGCCCTGCGTTCTGCTTCAATCATCAACTGTACAGATTTTACAGATTGAAATTTGTATTCACCTACCGGGTATTTTTCAATCATTTTCATCATTTGATTGATCAATAATCCCCCACTACTGGGTGGCGCAAAACTGACTATATGATGACCTCTATAGTCAAACTCAATGGGGTTTCTGAGTTTGGCAGTATAGTTTTTCAAATCGTCCAAGCTAATGATACCATTACCCTTTTGCATTTCTGCAACCAGCAATTTTGCCGTCTCACCATCATAAAATCCTTTGGCACCATCTTTTTGAATTCGCTTTAGAGTAGCCGCTAATTCTTTTTGAATCAAAGTATCACCCACTTTCCACTTGGTTTCTTTGACAAATGCAATGGGTTGGGTGTTTTGTTTTTGAAAAATGGCTTTTTCACCATTAAAGCCATTGGCCTGTTTTTCAGTAATGGCAAATCCTTTTTCAGCTAGGTCAATAGCTGGTTGAATTAGTACCGAAAAGGGTAGTTTAGCATAAGGCATAGTGGCAAACAATCCTGCAACGGTGCCTGGAATCCCAGAAGCCAATTGTCCCTGTTGGGAAAGCATGGTGATAGCATTACCGTTTTTGTCTAAATACATATCCCTATTTGCCCTAGAGGGGGCGGCTTCTCTATAATCAAGACCAAATACTTCTCCCTTGCTCATTCTAGCCAATAAAAATCCACCCCCACCAATATTACCAGCTCCTGGATAGACCACCGCTAGGGCCAATTGAGTAGCAATGGCAGCGTCAAATGCATTTCCCCCCTGTTCCATAATAGCAGCCCCAACCTTGCTGGCTAGGGGGTGCGCAGAACTCACTGCAGCCCTTCTAAAGAGCCCGTTTTTTGTAATCTCATAATGATAGGGATCTATTTTTTTGCCGGGGCCTACTAGGCTGGTTTGGGCAAGACATTGGTAGTTGGTAGCCAACAATACGGCAATGCCAAGGATTTTGATCATTTTCATGCTTGAAATTTAGGCGATTTGTGACAAAGGATCAGCTAATTTTATCAACCCTGTTTAAAAATAGTGGACAGTTTACGTACAGGGCTTTTTTAGTTTGCCTACATTCACGCCTTATTTATTTCTTATGAAAAGACTTAGCTTATCCCTTTTATTCCTATCCCTTTCTTATGTTTTGTTAGCACAGGCATTACAAAGCCCTGACCAATTTCTTGGTTATCCCCTTGGAGCTAAATATTCTAGGCATCACAGAGTGGTAGAGTATTTCAAATCTGTTGCAGCTGCTAAACCAGAAATGGTGAAAGTGGAAAAGTATGGACAAACCAATGAAGGCAGAGAATTGATGATTGGTATTATTGCTTCTCCTGAGAATCTAAAAAGAATAGAGACCATTCGTCAGTATAATTTGCAAATGGCCGGCTTGTCAAAAAATGCTACAAGTCTTTCCGATGCCCCAGCCATTGTATGGTTGAGTTATAATGTACACGGTAATGAAACCTCTTCTTCTGAAGCGGCTATGAAAACCTTGTACGCCTTGGTGGATCCTACCAATCCAGCCACTAAAGAATGGTTGAAGAATACCGTAGTCATTATGGACCCTTGTATTAATCCTGATGGAAGAGACCGTTATGTGAATTGGTTCAATTCTATGGTAGGAACCAATCCCAATGCTGATCCCCAATCTAGGGAGCACGTGGAACCTTGGCCTGGTGGAAGAAGCAATCATTATAATTTTGACTTGAATAGAGATTGGGCTTGGCAAACGCAGGTTGAGTCTCAACAGCGCATCAAAAAATACAATGAGTGGATGCCACATGTGCACGTGGATTACCACGAACAGGGATATAATGAACCCTATTATTTTGCACCCGCAGCGGAACCTTTTCATGAAGTGATCACAACATGGCAGCGCGATTTTCAAGTATTGATTGGCAGAAACAACGCCAGTTATTTTGACAAGAATGGTTGGTTGTATTTTACCAAAGAAAGATTTGATTTATTGTATCCATCCTATGGAGATACTTATCCAGTATACAAAGGTGCTATTGGAATGACTTTTGAGCAAGGTGGTATTAGAAGTGGATTGGCTATTTTGAATAAAAATGGAGATACCCTAACCTTATTAGACAGGTTAAACCACCATTATACAACCGGGATCTCTACTATTGAAACCAGTTCAAAAAACCAACAAAGGTTGGTGAAAGAATTCAAACAATTTTTTGAAGATAGTAAGTCTGCAAAGTCAAGTGACTACAAAACCTATGTGCTTACTTCTAAAGATGAAAACAAATTATTGTCTCTAAAAAAACTCTTGAGCGATAATGGTATTGAGTCAGGAACCGTTAGCAATAAAACGTTCAAAGGGTTTAATTATTTTTCTGGAAAAGAAGAATCCTTTGTTGACGAGGGATTGCATTTAGCTATTAGTGCTTACCAAACCAATTCGGTTCTTGCAAGGGTATTATTAGAACCCAGAACAAAATTGGCTGATTCCAATACCTATGATATTACTGCATGGGCATTGCCTTATGCTTATGGAGTCAAAGCTTACGCAGTTAAAGAAAAACTAGAGGTAAGTACTGATACCAAATTGGCTAGCCCAATTGTTGCTGCCAATTCTAATTACGGATTATTAATACCATATACCTCGCTGAATTCTGCCAAATTAATGGCCCAATTATTAAAGCAAGGTGTAAAGCTTAGATACGCTACTGCGCCATTTCAATACAAGGGTAAAGATTATGGAAGGGGTACCATCATTGTTTTGAAAACCAGTAATTCAACGGTGAATTGGAATGCCATTGCCAATGAAGCCTGTCAAAAATTCCATGTTCAAGCAGATGCAGTAGAAACTGGATTTATGGACAAGGGAATGGATTTTGGTTCTCCTGATATTCGTGTAATCAACGCCGCGCCCAAAGTGGCATTGGTGAGTGGAGAGCAAACCTCTTCCTTGGGCGCGGGCGAGATCTGGCATTTCTTTGACCAGCAGTTAGACTATCCACTAACCTTGGTTAACGCCAATGACTTGGCAAGGTTTAATTTAAAGAATTACCAAGTATTGATTATTCCTGATGGCTTCTATAGAAATCTAACTGATAAACCAACCACGGACAAACTCAAGGATTTTGTTCGTAGTGGGGGTAAGCTCATAGCATTGGAATCTGCTGCAGAACAATTAGCTGGCGCTGATTGGGGCTTTAAATTAAAAGAAGACAAATCAGATGACAAGGGTGAATATGCTGCATTGAAAAAGTTTGCAGACCAAGAACGTAATTCACTCTCTAGTTCAATACCAGGTGCTATTTACAAAGTTGATTTAGACAATACCCATCCCCTTGCTTTTGGCTTTCCCGATTTTTATTATACCTTAAAGCAGGACGCCAATATTTTTGAATTTATGAAAGATGGCTGGAATGTGGGTGTCTTAAAGAAAGACGCTTATGTAACTGGATTTAGCGGAGTAAAAGTAAAAGCCAAATTAAAAGATGGATTGTTATTTGGATCAGTAGGCATGGGCTCAGGGTCTGTTGTTTTGTTAGCCGACAATCCCATGTTTAGACAGTTCTGGGAAAATGGCAAGTTGTTATTCTGTAATGCAGTATTCTTAGCTGGACAATAATCATTCATCATCCCTATTTAGTTTTATGCGTATCCCACAATTGCTTTTTTGCCTGCTAATTACAGGGCTGTTATTAAAGGGGAATCTGGTTAGCGCACAGGTTTCGCCCTCTTATAATTCAGCTGATATATACATGCAACTGCAAAAGCTCCAAGTCTTGGGCTCTGTCTTGTATGTGGCAGCACACCCTGATGATGAGAACAATGGGTTCTTACCTTATTTGGCCAAGGAGAAATTATATCGCACAGCGTACTTGAGTTTGACACGCGGAGATGGTGGTCAAAATCTAATAGGAAGTGAACAAGGCATAGAATTGGGTTTGATTCGGACCCAAGAATTATTGGCTGCCAGAAGACAGGATGGGGCTGAACAATATTTTAGTCGTGCTTTTGAATTTGGCTTTAGCAAGAGTGCTGAAGAGGCGCTACGTATTTGGAACAAAGAAAAGATCTTGGCCGATGCGGTTTGGGTAATCCGCCAATACCAGCCAGATGTTATCATTGCCCGCTTTCCGGGCGATGCTAGGGCAGGGCACGGACACCATGCGGCATCCTCTATCATTGCATCAGAAGCATTTATTGCAGCGGCAGATCCAAAGCGTTTTCCCGAACAATTAAAATACGGCGTACAACCATGGCAAGCCAAGCGTTTGCTTTGGAATACCTTCAATTTTGGTGGAGCCAATACCACCAGCAATGATCAATTTAAATTGGATGTAGGTGCCTATAACCCATTACTGGGAAAAAGTTACGGAGAGATTGGGGGAGAAGCTAGGAGTATGCACAAAAGCCAAGGAGAAGGCAGGCCAAGACGCCGTGGTGCATCTATTGAATACTTTACCACATTGGGAGGCGAAGCCCCTCAGAATAGTTTGATGGATGGGGTAGACATTAGTTGGAATAGAATACCAGGCGGCAAAGCCATTCAAGAGAAAATCAATACCATTATTGCCAATTACCAATTTAACAAACCAGAAGCTTCTGTTCAAGCATTGGTGGAATTGTATCAAGCAATAAAACTGGTGCCCGGAAAATCTTTGTGGCAGGATAAGAAATTGGCAGAACTGCAAGAACTGATATTCACTTGTAGTGGATTATTTTTTGAAGCAACTACCGATGAAGAATACGGCGTCTTGGGTCAAAAAATGAACCTAAATGTCTTTGTAAATAAACGCAAAGAATCCAATATACAATGGGAGCAGGTTTGGATGAAAACCAGCGCCAATGAAAGCTTTGACAGTGTAATGTCCAAGCCATTAGCCACCAATCAAAACAATAGTTTTATCAAAAGCATTCCAATTGATCCATCCAAAAAAGTATCTCAACCCTATTGGTTGGCAAAGCAGCAAGATAATATTGGATCCTTTACTGTGGATGATCAAATGTTGATTGGACAAGATCAAAGTGCTCCCGCCTATATTGCTTATTTTAAGTTTAATATCAATGGGCTAACTCTCACAGCCGAAAGACCCGTACAATACAAATATGTAGACCCAGTAAAAGGAGAATTGTACCAACCCTATGTTGTAATTACGCCCATCATTGTTTCTTTAACACCAGATGTGTTATTAAACAATATTCAAATGGAAGGCAAACAAGTGGCTAATCCTAAATTACAATTGCAATACAAGGCCAATTTCACAGGTAAGCAAGTGCCAGTAACCATCCTTATCAAACAAGGCCCAGACCCAATATTTAGTAAGGACAGTATCATGGACTTAGAAGCTGGTGCGGTATATACCCAACAAATTCAATTGAACAAGGCTTTTAAGAATAATAAAACACCCGTACTGACAGCAGAATTGGTGCTGCAACAAAATGGAAAAAAACAAGTTTATAATTCTTATTTAAGGTCTATCAAATATGACCATATTCCAGCTATTCATTTCTTTTTCCAAAATAATGCACAAGTAATTACCCAGGAAATAAAAGTAGCGGGTAAAAAAGTAGGTTATATAACTGGAGCAGGAGACAAAGTGCCAGACGCTTTGTTGCAATTGGGCTATGACTTACAGTTTTTGCACGAGCAAGACATTACAGACGAGAAGCTCAAAGAATTTGATGCCATAGTTTTGGGCATTCGGGCACATAATGTATTTGAATGGCTGAGCAATAAAAATGACATATTCAATAGGTATGTAGCACAAGGTGGAAACCTGATTGTTCAATACCTAAAAAGTAATCAAATAGGGCAGAAGCGCATTAAAGTTGGCCCATATCCTTTTATGGTAAACGCTGGTTCAAGGGTAACAGAAGAAAACGCCAAAGTGAATTTCTTATTGCCAGATCATGGCGTACTCAATTACCCTAATAAGATTACAGACAAGGATTTTGAGAATTGGGTACAGGAAAGAAGCACTTATCAAGCAGAACAAGTAGACGCGCATTTTGAATTGCCTATTGGCATGAATGATACAGGCGAAAAACCAGGTAATGGAAGTTTGGCCATTGCCAAATACGGGAAGGGTAATTTTGCTTATCTGAGTTTGGTTTTGTTTAGACAATTACCTGCTGGAATTCCTGGGGCTTATAAACTCATGGCCAATTTAATTGCCATGCCAAAAAATCAACCATGAGTCAGCAACCCAGAAGAAGAATAGGCGTAGTAACTTTAATACTAATAGCTTTGGGTATAGGACTTTTATTGAAAAATGTAAAACTAGGGCTCATTATAGGGCTAGGGTTAGGATTACTAGCTGGTGGATTAATCAGTAGCAAGAACAACAAATAACATGCAGGAACCAAAACATAAAATCCCCTTGTTTTCCAGCTGGAATAGCTGGTATCTTTTTGTATTGGCTGTATTGGGGGGCTTCATCCTATTCTTCATCTGGTTTACAAATGCTTATTCATGAGTAGTATAGATTGGATAGTATTGGTGGTAACCTTGTTAGGCATTATTGCCTATGGCTTGTATAAAAGCCGGACGGCCAAAAACTTAGAAGGCTATTTTTTGAGCAATAGAAGTATGCCATGGTGGTTGGTCTTATTAAGTATCATGGGTACCCAAGCCAGTGCTATCACTTTTCTTTCTGCGCCAGGACAAGCTTACACAGATGGTATGCGTTTTGTGCAATATTATTTTGGATTGCCCATTGCCATGGTGATCATCTGTATCAGTTTTGTACCCCTATTCAATAAATTAAAAGTCTTTACAGCTTATGAATTTTTAGAACAAAGATTTGATGTAAAGACAAGGGTATTTACTTCTTCACTGTTCTTGATTTCTCGTGGGTTGTCTACAGGAATTAGCATTTACGCGCCTTCCATTATTCTTAGTTCCTTGCTTGGTTGGGATATATTTTATACCAATATTGTCATGGGAGGACTACTCATTATTTATACCGTGAGTGGTGGGGCTAGAGCGGTAGCGTATACCCAACAATTGCAAATGGTCATCATCTTTGTTGGCATGTTTTTGGCGGGTTATTTGGTGGTCCACTATTTACCAGCAGGGGTAGGCTTTGCCGATGCGCTAAAAGTAAGCGGGGCCTCTGGAAAACTAAATGTGATTACCACTGGATTTACCGAAAAAGGATTTGATTGGAAAGACCGATACAATTTAATCAGTGGTGTTATTGGCGGATTCTTTTTAGCACTATCTTATTTTGGAACAGACCAAAGCCAAGTGGGGCGGTATTTAACGGCCAAAGACAATACGGAAAGTAAGATTGGTTTGTTAATGAATGGGTTGGTAAAAGTACCTATGCAATTTTCCATTTTATTATTGGGCGCTTTGTTGTTTACATTTTATCAATTCCATAGTGCACCGGTATTCTTTAATCAGGCAGTTGCAGAAAAAGCCAAGACAACTGTTTATGCAGATACCTTGGGCAAATTGGAAAATAGGTTCATGGAAGAGCAATTGCAACAGCAAGCTTATAGTAAAACCTATGTGATCAAGGGCAACGAAGCCTTTAAAGACAGTTTGAAATTGGGTTCTGGTAAAATGGCCGCCACTCAAAAAGCCTATAAAGAGGTGTTGAAAAAAGCACTTCCTGCATCAGACACCAATGATACCAATTATATCTTTTTGCGTTTTGTCATTGACTTTTTACCAAAAGGTTTAGTGGGGCTTTTAATTGCTATTATTTTCTTGGCTGCATGGGGCTCCATTGCCGCTGCCTTGAATTCATTGGCCTCCTGCACCATGATTGACTTTCATGTAAGATTTAGGGGAGCGGCCTATGATAGAGACAATGCGGAGCAATGTGCCAGTGAATACAGGGTGTCAAAATACTATACCCTGGGTTGGGGAATTTTCTGTGTGATTACTGCGGAATTTGCAACCGGTATGGGAAGCTTGATTGAAGTGGTCAATATTTTGGGATCCTTATTTTATGGAGTGATTCTAGGCATTTTCTTGGTTGCATTTTATTTGAAAAAAGTACAGTCCAATGCTGTGTTTTTGGCAGCCATTTTGGGTGAGCTAATTGTGATAACTTTTTTCCTTCTAGACAAATACAATGTAATAGGTTTAGGATTCTTATGGCTCAATGTAGTAGGTGCTTTAGCGGTAGTCATTCTTGCTTGGATAACCCAACAATTGATGGCACTTAAAGCAAAATGACCATAGTATTGATCTGTTAATTTGAAAGTAGTAGCTAGCAAAGACTTATCTTTCTCTTCAATTAAATTGATAATCATCGTTCAAGCTGTATAAAATTTTTTCTTTGTAAGGAGGCGAGCAATTATGAGTAAGATATTTTCAATGGTACCTTGGGCCAAGGATTCGAACATTTACGAGGTAAATATTCGTCAGTATACAGAGGAGGGCAGCTTTCAAGCATTTTCCAAACACTTGCCTAGGCTCAAAGCCATGGGCGTAGAGATTCTTTGGTTAATGCCCATTACACCCATTAGCCAAAAAGAGCGGTTGGGTTCATTAGGTTCCTATTATGCCTGTAGTAGTTATACCAAAATCAATCCTGAATTTGGCAATTTGAATGACTTTAAACAATTGGTAGATACTGCACACCAATTGGGATTTAAACTCATCATTGACTGGGTGGCCAATCATACAGGATGGGACCACCACTGGACATTTGAACACCCAGATTGGTATGTCAAAGACGCCAATGGCATGTTTACAGAAGTCAATGGTTGGAAAGACGTAATTGATTTAGACTACAGTCAATTGGCCATGCGGGTAGCCATGATCAAAGCCATGCAATACTGGGTAAGAGAATGTGATATAGATGGATTTAGGTGTGATATGGCACATTTGGTTCCCTTGGATTTTTGGGTAGAAGCTAGAAAACAGTGCGATGCATTAAAACCACTTTTCTGGTTGGCGGAATGTGATGAACCTTCCTATCATGCTTCCTTTGACGTTAGTTATGCATGGAATTGGATGCACGTAACAGAGAAACACGCCAAGGGAGAAGCATCTTTAAATCATATACACAATACCCTACATAGTTATACGCAATATCCTTTTGATGCCACCAAACTCTACTTTACCAGCAACCATGATGAGAATAGTTGGAATGGTACAGAACACGAAAAATATGGTCCAATAGCAAAAGCATGGTGGGTTTTTGGAGCAACCTGGCATGGCTTGCCTTTAATTTATAGTGGACAGGAAATAGCCAATTCCAAGCGCCTGCGATTTTTTGACAAGGATGCAATTGAGTGGCAGCAATCTTTTGTCATGGAACCATTTTTTCAATCCTTATTGGCATTGAGAAAAACCAACAAAGCTCTCTCACTTGGAGAAACCTTTGTACTGCCAAGTGATCATAGCAATGAACTGATGTGTTATTTGCGTAAATACAAAAACCATGCAGTATTGGTCTTGCTCAATTTGTCACAAAAAAATGGTCTAAAAATGAGGGTAGACCACCCTTGGTTAGTAGGCCAGTTTGAGAGCTTGTTTTCTGGTTTACAATATTCGTTTAAACCAGGAGAAAGTTTTGAATTAATGGCCGGAGATTTTTTGGTATATCATAGTATTGAGTAATCAAAAAGTTTATTACAACAACATAAAAAAGCCGCCCCAATTGTATCGGGGCGGCTTTTACAGTTCAGTATTTCAATTATTCGCTTTTCAAATTCAAAGGATATGCATAAGTGCCATTGTATCCTGGATAGATACCTTCTAGCCTTACAGAGCCACCCTTGGATGCAATTAATGCAGTCTTCAAATCATCCATGTTTTTGATTTCTTGTTGGTTGACACTGGTAATAATAAACCCTTCTTGCATCTTAGTGTTCTTCAGCAAACCAGTGCCTATTTTTTTCACCAACACACCACCCGGAATTTCATTGGCAGTAGCGGTTTTCTTGTCTACATTTTCTAGGTCTCCACCCAATTGTTCCATAATGCCACTCACTTTTACCACATCGGTATTACCCGCTTTGTTTTTCAAAGTAAGACTTACGGTGTTTTCAGATCCCCCTCTTTTGTATACCAAAGAAATTTTATCACCTGGTTTGTACCTTGCTACTTGCTCTTGTAATTCAGGACCATTGGTTACATTGGCGCCATTTACTTTAGTAATAATATCGCCTTTTTTCAAACCTGCATTGGCAGCGGCACCACCTTCTGGAACACCTGTTACATATACACCTTCCCCTTCTTTATAAGCAACGCCAATTTCTTTTTCCAATTGTTTTTTGGCTTCGTCAGGAATATTTTCACCCGCATAATTGATGCCTATATAAGCTCTTTGAACAGTTCCAAATTTTACAATATCAGTCACAATTTTCTTAGCCATATTAACTGGTATTGCATAAGAATATCCAGCATAAGAACCGGTAGGAGAAGCAATGGCAGAATTAATACCAATCAACTCACCATTGGTGTTGATTAAAGCACCACCACTATTACCAGGGTTAACTGCAGCATCTGTTTGAATAAAGGATTCTACTGGGCTATTACTTTGTTGACCATTGATACCAATGGATCTAGATTTAGCACTTACAATACCCGCTGTTACGGTTACGTCTAGGTTCAAAGGATATCCAATGGCCAAAACCCATTGGCCTAATTTTACATCATCGCTATTGCCATAGACCAAATAAGGGAATCCCTTTCCTTCAATTTTAATCACCGCAATATCGCTGCTTGGGTCAGCACCAATCACCGTTGCTTTATATGATTTTTTGTTGGGCATGGTTACGTTAATTTCATCGGCACCATCCACCACGTGGTTATTGGTAACAATATATCCATCGTCTGTGATAATGACACCGCTTCCGCTAGCACGTTGTTCTGGAATCATCCTAGGACCTCCAAAGAAATCGCCAAAGGCATCATCCCCGCCAAATAAATCCGAGAATGGATTACGTTGACGTTGGCTATTACTCACTTGTTTGGCCTTGGTACGGGTTTTAATATGCACAACAGCAGGGGTAGCAGAAGTTGCTGCTGCCGTAAAGTCAACCGCTGTACCTGGTGCGGCTTTATCACCAAAAAAACCGGCATAATTCACCGGGAGTTTTCCTGGTTCTTGTACGCCAGCAAATTGGCGCTCTACAAATTTGCCATAACCCCATACGCTAACAACTGCTGTACTGGCGCTGATGGCCACAATGGCTAAAATGTTTTTAAAATTCATATGCGTGCTCTTTTTTTTGGATGATTCAAAATTCATGCCTTTCCAACAGCAAATAAAAAAAACTGTAGAAATGGCAGCATACCTTCTGTCTTATTTAACAAATGTTTTGCGGCCATTGGCTCAGCTATAAATGTAGGTAAGAATGCGTTTTATTTTCAGCTCATTTTGTTAAATCACTATTTCTATAGCGTTAAAATCAAAGACTGACAAGGAATTGCATGGTATCTACCCCGTCTGCATAGTCGGATAAACCAGGTTGTTGCGCTTGACCAAAAGCCATTTGTTCACGCCCAACTACGCACTGTATTGAAGGGTTATTGGATAAACCCAATAATAAGTCTTCTTTGTCTGAATAATAGGCATAATGTACCTGGCTAACGGGTGAAAAAGCTGCAATATTTTCAGTCAGAATCAGACTTTCATTGCTCATATAATACTTATTGCCCATGATTAAAATGGCCAAATGGTAGTCAAAATTGTGTTTGTATTTATGGTAATCCATAAAATATTCATACTTGCGCAAAGCTTGCAACAAGGGTATAAAATCATAGTCTTTGGGAACATAGATCTGGGTAATATTGCGGCAACCCAAGCCAAAATAGAACTGAATATCGTCTGCTAAAAGGTCCAGTTCTTGGGCCGTTTCTGTTCCGTCTAAAACGGCAACCGATGTGCGATTTTTCCGAATGATATTGGGGTACTTGCCAAAATAAAATTCAAAATAGCGGCTGGAATTATTACTGCCAGTTGCTATATACGCATCACAGCCTTTTAAATTTTCTGCAAATCCAATCAGATGGGCTGTTTCTGGGTCCCATTCTTGCATTTTTGAAACCAGGTGTTTGATCAAGACATCGTCCTTAGAAGATGTTTTAACCGTGGTTTTTTGACCACTGATAAAGCAGCAAAGCAGGTCATGAAAGCCCACCAAGGGAATATTACCCGCCATCACCAATCCAATGGTATGGGGGCGTTGGGGTTGATCTGGAATTGCATAATGATGGGCCCAGGGCTCAAGTAGCGCAGTTTGTAGAAATTTTTCTGCTATCTGTTTACTGGCTATTTCAATAAATTCTGGAATAAACCAAGGGTTTTCCCGGTAAGCACGCTCCTTACATGCCTGCCAAATAGGACCATCTTCTAAAAGATATTTGCCCAATTGCCCCATTATTTGAATTCTTGTTTGTAAAGTCATCAGTCAGTCTTAAATTTGAGCTGCAAATGTAGTTACTAACTTTTCAAATCAAATTTGTATGGCTATTAAGATTACCGAAGAATGCATCAATTGCGGGGCATGTGAACCCGAATGTCCTAATAACGCTATCTATGAGGGTGGTGTTGAATGGGCTTTAGCCGATGGTACCACAGTAAAGGGCAGTTTTACCCTTTTAGATGGCACTGTTGCAACTGCCGACCAGCGTTTTGCGCCGATCAGTACTGATACTTACTATATTACTCCTAACAAATGCACCGAGTGCCAAGGTTTCCACGAAGAACCACAGTGTGCTTCTGTATGTCCAGTAGACTGCTGCGTTGCAGACGAGGCGTATGAAGAAACAGTTGACGCTTTGATGGCTAAAAAAGAGTTGCTACACGCGTAAGTTTCGCAAAGAAATAGGTGCATAACTTTTAAGAGCAAAAAGCTTGTAAAAATTGGTAGCACTGTGTAGCTTTATAGTACTTTAATTGTTGCCAGTAAAAAGACAACAACTTGTAACAGCGGGTGATATTTCCCGTTACCGTGAGCGGAAGAGACAAGAAGTTTCTTCCGCTTTTTTTTCCCTAACTCAGGTAGCAGCTCTAAATCAATTCAATTATATTTGTTGGATAATCTAGGAACATGAAGCAACAAATTGCATTGGTTACAGGAGGATTGAGTGGAGAAGCTCAGATCAGTTATAAAAGCGCCATCACTGTCTCAAATCATACAGATCGTGAAAAATTCAACTTATACAAAATAGACATTAATCCAGAGGGTTGGTGGTATTTGCCAGAAACCGGAGAGCGCTCTGCGGTAGACCGTTCCGATTTTTCTATCATGGAGGCTGGTGTTAAAATTAATTTTGATGCCATTTTGTTATGCATCCATGGAACCCCCGGTGAAGATGGAAAACTACAGGGCTATTTTGATATGTTGGGTTTGCCCTATACCAGTTGTGATGCAGCTACTTCTGCATTAACTTTTAATAAACGCTATACAGTTGCAGTGGCTGCTTTTGCAGGAATTCATGTGGCCAAATCCTTGCATTTATTCAAACATACCCCCGTGAGCGTAGACAGTATTCTGTCTCAATTGCAATTACCCGTATTTGTAAAACCCAATAATGGAGGAAGCAGTATTGGGATGAGTAGGGTAGATCAGGCCACTGATCTAGCTGCAGCATTAGACAAAGCATTCCAAGAAGATGACCAAGTTTTAGTAGAAGAATTTATTAGTGGAAGAGAATTTACCATTGGGGTGTTTAAATCCAAGGGAAGCACCACTGTTTTGCCAATAACAGAAATCAAAACCGGAAATGCCTTTTTTGACTTTGAAGCAAAATACCAGGGCAAGAGTGAAGAAATTACCCCAGCTCAAATTAGTCCTCTAATGCAGGAGCAATTAACAGCTGCTGCCAAAAGGGTGTATGAAGTACTCAACTGTAGGGGTGTGGTTCGAATAGACTTTATCTATAACGAGTCTCAAGCGCAGCCTTATATGTTAGAGGTAAATACCGTTCCTGGTCAATCTGCGGCAAGTGTGATTCCGCAGCAAGTAAAGGCCATGGGATGGAGCTTAACAGATTTCTATACGGCTATCATAGAGGAAGCATTGAAATAAAATGTTATTTTGCCAGCCAAGCTCAAAAGAATGGCTACTTTCAACCATATTTGGTACTTATTTAAATAACTGATGTTCAAATTCATTACAGATAAACCGCTTTGGGTAAATATACTGACCGGTATAGGATTATTGGTAGTATTGATACTCTTGTTCTTTGGATCCCTACAATGGGTAACTGGATTTGGTAAATCAGAAAGAGTGCCTTCTATTGTAGGCCAAAACGCAGTGGCAGCCCAAAAAATCTTAGAAGAAAAAGGGTTTCAAGTGGCTTTACAAGATTCGGTTTATGTAGACAGTATTCCCAAATTGGCTGTTGTAAAACAATCCCCGGAAGCTGACGCGATAGTCAAAAAAGGAAGAACCGTTTATTTAACCATTAATCGAATGGTTCCCCCGCAAGTAGAAATGCCCAATCTGATTGGATTTTCCATAAGAAGTGCGGAAATGTATTTGCAAAGTTTGGGATTGAAATTGGGATATGTGAATTACAAACCAGATATAGCTAGGAATGCTGTTTTAGAGCAATTGTATGCCGATCAAAACATTAAACCAGGCACTAAAATCACCTTGGGTAGTACCATTGACCTCATCCTCGGAAGTGGAATCACTGGTGCAGAAATGGAAGTGCCCAACTTAGTTGGATTAACCCTCAATGAAGCAAAAAGTTGGTTGAGTTCCATTAGCTTAAACCTTGGTTCTGTCATATCCGTTGGGCCTATAACTGATTCTGGTGCAGCCTACATTGTGAGACAGAGTCCTGAATTATTTACAGAAGCCGTACCCGGTCAAAGGGTAAACAATAAAATCAGAAGTGGACAATTATTGGATGTGTATATTAGTGCTGTTGCTCCACCAAAGGATACCACACAACAAGTTCCAGTGATTAATCAATAAAGCAACTCAAACAAATCATATGCAAACCATTACCGTAGAAGCACTCAAAGCTAAAATTGATGCAGGCGATCAGATTCACCTGGTAGACGTAAGAGAACCTCATGAACATTCAGATTTTAATATTGGAGGTATCTTATTACCATTGGGTCAAGTGCAGACCATGCAAGTAGACGCCATTGAAGACTTGAAAAATCAAGAAGTATTTGTCTATTGTAGAAGTGGCAATAGAAGTGGTCAAGCATGTCTAATTCTAGAAACCATGGGCTTTACTAACCTGATCAATGTTTCTGGCGGGATGCTAGCTTGGCAAGACCGTTTTGCAAAATAAAGATCTTAGATATAACCATTAAAAAGCCCCGAATTTTCGGGGCTTTTTAATGCAATGATTTCAGCAAAAATATGTTTACAATCTAACATTTAATGCAATCATGAAATTGGTTCCAGCCTGAGGATAGTAACCATTGTCATTACTCAAAGTATTGCCTAAAATATAACTATAAGTATATCCATTTGGTTCATACTTAGCATTTAAGAGATTATTTAGTTGACCAATAACATGCATTTCTTTCAGGAAGCTAGTTTTAATGGTCCAATTCAATCTAAGGTCTTGGGTAAAATAGCCATTGAGTTTTCTGTTTTCATTTTGGCTATTATCCATGTATTGTTTGCCTACATACTTGCTTAAAAGACTAAGGGCAACATGTTTGTATACTTGTATATCAGCGGTTAATCCACCTACCATGGCAGGAGAAAAAGAGATATCAGTGTTTTCATGTTTCACGGCATCTTGTAAACCGGTATCCCAGTTGTCAATATATTCAGTAAAGGATTTGATTTTGTTCTTACTAAATGTCAGATTTCCTGAGAGGTTAAGAACTGTAGAAATCCTTGCAGCGGCTTGTAATTCCAATCCCAAACGATAACTATTGGGAACATTGGTACGGGTATAAGAACCAACATCATTGATCTGTCCAGTCAAGACCAATTGATCCTTGTATTGCATCCAATATAGGGTAGCGCCATAATAGAATGCACCCTTTCTTTTTTCAATACCCAATTCCAAGTCTTGTAAGGATTCAGGTTTGGGTTGTTGCACAGGACTTGCTTGAAAATCATCCCTATTGGGTTCTTTATTGCCAATGGCATAACTTAAAAATCCAGTAAATCCGTTCTTGCTATAAGTGATACCAGCTTTGGGATTCACAAAATCAAAACTCCTATCAACTAATAGTGTTGGACTGGTTTGGAATCCTTCCATTCTATGAGATACTTTACGATATTGCAGGTCTACAAAACTTTGCCAATTTGCATTGAACTTATGTTGCCATTTGGCATAGAGATTGGCGTCTCTTTTTACTGCTGGTAAATCATAGTATCGGTAGTCAGGAGATACAGTTCCTTGCTTCATCCAGGTGATCTTTCCAAAATGCTGTCCCTGGTATTTGTTCCAACCACCACCAATAGTAATTTCATTGGACTCTTTTTTATATTGAAAAGAACCAATTTGCCCTAAGAAGCTATTGTCTAACCAACGCTGTCTTACCAAGTCTGTTTTAGTAATGGTTGTTCCTCCTATAATAGGGTTGGGTAAACCATATTTACTATAACTCTGATCTGCTTTGTATTCTTCATAATACCCGTTACCCATGGTTAAGAATAGGGCAGTATTAAAAGACCAATACTGGTTAAATGCATGATTGAAAAATAATTGATAATGAGTTTGGGTATAGTTGTCCGTTTGGTTTTCATAAGGAGCATCCGCTTTTTCCATACCTGCAGGATTATAGGTTCGGTTGCTTGATAGTAAAGATTCTGGAACGCCATACCAAGCTTGATATGTTTTTTCTTTACCCGTAAATACATTCAAACGCAAAGATGTTTTTGTATTTAAATAAGCGGCACTCAAATACAATGATTTTAAATTGGAAGCCGCTCTATCAATAAAGCCATCGCTATTGATAGAACTTACCCTGGCATCAAGCGTAAAATGTTTGGCTATTAATCCAGAGCCTCCCTTGACCGTGCTTTTCCATGTATTAAAGGAGCCCGCACTGGTATTCATTTCACCATAGGCTTTCTCATTGTATTCATTGGTAGAAAGGTTTAAACTGGCACCAAATGCACCAGCCCCATTGGTAGAAGTACCAACCCCTCTTTGTATTTGAATACTATTAACAGAAGACGCAAAATCTGGAATGTTTACAAAAAAAGTACCCATGCTTTCCGCATCATTGTAGGGGATTCCATTTAAGGTTAGATTGATTCTGGTAGCATCCGTACCCCTAATTCTAATGCCTGTATAGCCAACCCCATTTCCAGCATCAGAATTAACTACCACCGAGGGTGTTTGGTTTAATAAAAAGGGGAGGTCCTGCCCCAAATTATTGGCTGCAATTTGTTCCTTGCTCAAATTGGTTTTGGCAAAAGGAGCTGTACTGGCGGCCCTGGTAGCCTTAACTTCTAAGGGTTGTAAATACAAGCTAGTTGGCGTTAAAAACAGGCTTAACTCTAAAGCTTTGTTGCCAACTGCTAGAGTGTTTTGGTAAGTTTTGTACCCCAAACTACTAATAGATAAGCCGTAGCTGCCCTGGGGAAATTTACCAAGTTGAAATTGGCCATTTTCATCTGTTAGGGTAATGGCATTACCCAGTTTTACTTGTGCCCCTACTATGGGTACTTTGGATTGGGCATCGGTTAGTCTGCCGGCCACAGGTGTTTTTGGCCCTTGGGCCAGGGTGAACAATGTTAGCATCATAAAAGCGGTTGTTCCCAGAAACTTTTTCATTTTCTTGATTTAAAAGTTAATAATGGGAACAGGGAATAGCTAATGGAGAGGATCTGCCGTAAATAAGTACAGTACACCTTCCCTTCGCAGGCATTACCCTGTTCAGGTTCAACGGGTATTTTCTCAGCCAGTGTTTGCACACTTAGCACCCCGAGGAATGTTCTGAGGCAAAATTAGGCATTAATTTATACGAACCAACTGTAACTTTAACCCCGCTGCCTCGTTTCAATATAAAATGCAACAAATGAAACAATTAATATTATTACTGGGATTGGGTTTGGGATTTTTTTCCGCCAATGCCCAAAATGAGAAAAACCTAGTATTTGACGCCAATGCAGAAGCTAGAAAGGTATCTGGGTTTACGGCTGTAGAAGTTTCTGGAGCCATTGACCTATTTCTTTCTCAAGGCAATGAAGAAGCGGCTGCCGTTAGCGCCAGTTCTTCGGAAGCTATTGGTAGAATTAGAACCGAGGTAAAAAATGGCACCCTACATATCTATTTTGATGGAAAGGGCTGGAATTGGAAATCATGGGGTAACAATAAGATGAAAGCTTATGTGACTTTCAAGAACCTTAATAGGGTAGAAGCTTCAGGGGCTTGTAATGTAAAATCTACCGAAGCCATAAAACTGGCCGAATTAAAAATTCAATTATCAGGGGCTAGTGATTATACAGGAGAATTACAAGTAGGCCTTTTGAAACTAGATGCCAGCGGTGCTTCTAATGTTCGGGTTTCTGGTAAGGCGGATAAACTGGAAGTTGACGCCAGTGGGGCCTGCAATATCAGGGCCTTTGACCTAAAAGCAGATTACGGAAAACTAGATGCTTCTGGGGCTTCTAATATTCGTGTAACCATTCAAAAAGAATTGAATGCGGAAGCCAGTGGCGGAAGTAATATCTACTACAGGGGTGAAGGAATGATCCGAAATATTAGTAGTAGTGGAGGCGCTTCAGTAAAAAGAAAAACAGACGATTAAGCAGTTTTTTTTGGTTGGTAAGCCTGCAAACCCTACTTTTGCTCCCCATTCAACAAGAACTGATAAGTGAGAAGGAAAATAGAATGGGCATAAAAGCGATATTGTTTCAATCTTATATCGCGAGATAGAGCAGCGGTAGCTCGTCGGGCTCATAACCCGAAGGTCGGAGGTTCGATCCCTCCTCTCGCAACATAAAAGGCCTCGTTTGAGGCCTTTGTTATTTGTATATTTATTATTAGAAATATACGGCCGGGGCAGCATTGCCCCAAAACATAAAACAAAATTCCCGGTTTCTCTTTAGCATTAGCCGGGTTATACCAGATGAAAGTAGGTTTTGTAAACATTTTTGGCAAGCCCAATGCGGGCAAGAGTACGCTCATCAATGCATTGGTGGGAGAGAAGATGGCTATTACATCGCCGAAGGCTCAAACTACCCGTCATAGGATCAAGGCTTTTTTAAACAAGCCAGATGAATATCAGGTAATTTTTTCCGACACACCTGGCATTATTGATCCACAGTACAAGTTGCACGAACACATGATGCAGTCAGTGAAAAGCGCTTTAGAAGACGCTGATATTGCCCTGCTCATTGTAGACGCCAATGAAGACCTAGAAGAGATTGATGGCATTTTTCAAAAACTCAGGTTGAAAGTACCCGGTCTAGTGGTCTTGAATAAAATTGACAAAGCCGGCAATGGCCGATTAGCCTTGGCTGAAAAATTCTTTGCCGAAAAAGCTTACTGCACTAAGATTGTAAAAATCTCCGCACTCCAAAAAGTGCATTTGAATAAATTATTAGACGCCATACTTTCTTTGTTGCCAGAGGGGCATCCCTTTTACAGTGAAGAAGATTTGAGTGACCTGCCTACCAAATTCTTTGTATCGGAATTGATTAGAGAAAAAATCTACCAATTATTTGGAGACGAGATTCCCTATCATGCAGCAGTGCTGATTAACGAGTTCAAAGAAAGAGAAGATATTGTAAAAATACAGGCTGATATTATTGTTCAAAGGGATACCCAAAAGTCCATCATCATTGGAGAAAAGGGCAAAATGATTAGAGAAATTGGCATTTTGGCCAGGGCCGATATTGAACAGTTTATTGGCAGCAAAGTATTCTTAGAATTGTTTGTAAAAGTTAGGCCCAAATGGCGTGACAATGACATGCATTTAAGAGAATACGGATATAAATAAACAACACAACAATTAGGGATTATGAGTTATACAGTAGCCATTGTAGGAAGACCCAATGTGGGCAAGAGTACTTTTTTCAACCGTTTATTAGAAGAGCGTAAAGCCATTGTGGACGACATTAGCGGGGTTACCCGTGATCGTCAATATGGTGTAACTGATTGGAATGGTAAAACCTTTAACGTAATTGACACGGGCGGTTTTGTACCACATACGGATGACGTATTTGAACGTGAAATTCGCAAGCAAGTAAAGATTGCTATTGATGAAGCCAATTGTATTGTATTCATGGTAGACGTAGTTACGGGCATCACAGATTTAGATGATACCATGGCCGACTTGTTACGCAGAACTACCAAGCCGGTTTATCTGGTGGTAAATAAAGTGGATAATGGAACACGTCAATTAGAAGCAACAGAATTTTATAGCCTAGGTTTTGAAAATACTTATTTTGTTAGTTCTATCACTGGTACTGGAACAGGAGAAGTCTTGGATGCGGTTACAGAAGGAATGAAGGATGAAGATTCTGATGAAACATTACGCGAGAATTCACTTCCTAAATTTGCCATCATTGGTCAGCCCAATGCAGGTAAGTCTTCCTTGCTCAATGCCTTAATTGGTCAAGAAAGAACTATTGTAAGTGATATTGCTGGCACCACCAGAGATACTATCCACACCCACTACAACATGTTCCAAAAGGAATTCATGTTAATAGATACGGCTGGTATTAGAAAGAAAAACAAGGAAAAAGAAGACCTAGAATTCTATAGCATTATCAGGGCTATCAAAGCCATGGATGAGGCCGATGTTTGTATGTTGCTCATTGACGCTGGAAAAGGCGTAACGGCTCAAGACGTGAGTATTTTTTCACTAGCAACTAGAAAAGGAAAGGGGATTGTGGTATTAGTGAACAAATGGGATTTGGTTGAAAAAGAAACCAATACGGCTCGTGACTATGAGAAAGCACTAAAGACCAAATTGGCACCTTTTACAGACGTGCCCGTTCTGTTTATCTCAGTAACTGAAAAAACCAGAATATTCAAAGCCATTGAATTGGCATTGGATGTGTATGAAAATAGGAATCGCAAAATTCCAACTTCTCAGCTTAATGAGATCATGCTCAAAGCAGTTGAAGCTTACCACGCACCAGTAGTTAGGGGAAATACGGTAAAAATTAAATATGTGACGCAATTGCCTACGGCTGTGCCTTCTTTTGCCTTCTTTACCAATTACCCAGACGATATTAAATCGGCGTATAAAAACTATTTGGAAAACCAATTGAGGACTAAGTTTAGGCTAACAGGGGTTCCTATTCGAATCTTTTTCAGAAAGAAGTAGTTTATTACACTAAAAAATATATGTTATTTTATTTGTAAAATTATTTTGGACCATTATCTTTGCGCCAATTAAAATTTTTTAAAAAAATTATTACATGAAAAAAGTATTCGCAATTTTGGCTGTAGCAGGTTTAATGACTGCTTGTAACAATGGTGAGAACAAAGATGTTAAAGCTGATTCTCCTGCTGTAACAGTTGACACTCCTGCTGTAACTGTAGACACAACTGCTGTAAAAGTTGATTCTTCTGCTGCAACTGTTGATTCTGCTGCTAAGAAATAATTTATAGTAAAAATTGTAGAAATACCTAGTATTTCCAATATTACTTCTTGCAAGAAGGTCCTCCCGAAAAACGGGAGGATTTTTTTTTGTGCCAGTTTGTACCATTTTTGCAGCTTTGCTGTCAGTGGCATCGTTCTTGCTCTAGTTTCTTCCCCCTTCTTTAGATACATTTGATGAATAGGGTGTGACAGATTGACCAAAGATTAGACTATGTTGAAAGAAAACCTTTTTTTCCGTTCAGAAGACGAAACCGATTTTATGCCCATTATCCCTATCAATGAACAGGATGGGGAACAGGATAAAAACTTGGTGATTCCTGATATTTTACCCATTCTTCCGCTGCGAAACACCGTGCTGTTTCCAGGTGTAGTACTTCCCATTACAGTAGGAAGAGACAAGAGCATCAAAGCAGTGAATGATGCTTATAAGTTAGACAAACTCATAGGGGTAGTGGCTCAAAAAGACGCCAATATTGAAGAGCCCACGGCTGAAGATCTCTGCAAGATTGGCACGGTAGCCAAGATTGTGAAGTTGATTAAAATGCCTGATGGTGGAACCACCATTATCATCCAAGGTAAAAAGCGTTTTGAATTATTAGAAATGAAGACGGATGATCCTTATTTCACCGCCAATATTCGCTTGTTCCCAGAAGACGAATTGCCTATTGAAGATGATTTTAAAGTCTATGTAGCCAGTATCAAAGATTTGGCTGCACAGATCATTCATTTGTCTCCCAACCTGCCCACAGAAGCTTCTATTATTTTAAAGAATATTGAGCACCCTAGTTTCTTAATCAATTTTGTGAGTAGCAATCTCAATAGTGACTTAGCTGAAAAGCAAAGCTTGTTAGAGATTCATGATATTCATAAAAGAGCCGAGCACCTCATTCATATTTTGAATAGAGAATTACAATACGCTGAGCTCAAGGATAAAGTGACCAATAAGACGCGTACGGAACTTGATAAGCAACAAAGGGAATACTTTTTACAACAGCAACTCAAGAGCATTAAAGATGAATTGGGTGGTGATAGTAATGACCGTGAGATTGCCGATATGAAGAAAAAAGCGGAGGGAAAAAAATGGCCCGAAGCTGCTAAAAACCTATTCAACAAAGGCATTGAGAAATTAGAAAGGATGCACGCATCCACTCCTGATTATAGTATTGTATACAATCACTTAGACCTGATGTTAGACCTGCCTTGGCAGGATTATTCAGCGGATAACTATGACCTGAAGAACGCACAGAAAGTGCTAGACAAGGATCATTATGGCATGACCAAGATCAAGAGTCGGATCATTGAATATTTGGCTGTATTGAAATTAAAGGGAGACATGAAAAGTCCCATCCTTTGTTTCTTGGGCCCTCCCGGAATTGGTAAAACCTCTTTAGGTAAATCTATTGCACACGCTATTGGTAGAAAATATGTGCGCGTTAGCTTGGGTGGTTTGCACGATGAAAGTGAAATCAGGGGGCATAGGAAAACCTATATAGGTGCCATGCCAGGAAGAATTGTACAACAAATTAGAAAGTGCAAATCATCTAATCCCGTGATGATCTTAGATGAAATTGATAAGATAGGAATGGATGGCCGTAGCGATCCTTCTTCTGCCTTATTAGAAGTATTGGATCCTGAACAGAACCATAGTTTTTATGACAATTATTTGGAGTTAGAATATGACTTGAGTAAAGTCTTATTTATTGCTACCGCCAATAATATTCAAAATATACAACCCGCGCTCAGAGACCGTTTGGAAATCATAGATCTAAGTGGTTATGCAGTGGAAGAGAAAGTGGAAATTGCCAAAAGACATTTGTTGCCCAAACAAAAGGAAGCACATGGATTGGTAAATGTCAACTTCAAAATCAATGACAAGGTTCTTGAAAAAGTAATTGAACAATATACCAGAGAAAGTGGGGTAAGAGAATTAGATAGACAGTTGGCTTCTATTATGCGCTACCAAGCCAAAGAGCTGGCTATAAAAGAAAAAGTAAAACCCATTTTAACGGCAGTAGACGTTGAGAAAATTTTGGGTCAGTCTAGGTATAGCAATGAAATTTATAAGACAGCTAATATGGCTGGGGTAGCCGTTGGTTTGGCATGGACCTATGTAGGTGGTGATATTCTCTTTATTGAAGCCATTGTTGGCGATGGTAAGGGCGATATGAAACTCACCGGTAACCTAGGAAATGTGATGAAGGAAAGTGCCAGTACCGCTTTGAGTTTCTTACAAGCCAATGCCCGTAAAAACGGGATTGACCCAGAAGTCTTTGCCAAAAAAAGCATCCATATACACGTTCCAGAAGGCGCTGTTCCAAAAGATGGTCCTAGTGCAGGTGTAACCATGCTTACGGCTTTAGCTTCCGCATTCACTGGAAGAAAAGTGAAGTCTTATTTGGCCATGACAGGAGAAATAACCCTAAGAGGTCAGGTCTTGCCAGTAGGAGGGATCAAAGAAAAAGTATTGGCCGCAAAGCGATCAGGTTTAAGAGAAATCATTCTCTGCAGCATGAATGAAAAAGACGTAAAAGAAATAGACAGCAATTTTATTAAGGGTATGCAATTTCACTATGTGAAAACCATGCAACAGGTCTTAGAACTAGCCTTGGTTTAATAGTTTGAAACCAATTTTAAATCCCCCGGACTCGGGGGATTTTTTATTTCTGGCAAATAAGCTATCCCTGCTTAGATTTGAACTTGAATGAAGCGCATAATCCCAATATTCCTTGGTATGGTAGGTTTTGGTTCCATACAATTGTCGGCTCAAACGCTGGGAGGTAATGCGGTGTTTAATTTTCTGAACCAACCCATTTCTGCAAAACAGGCTTCTTTAGGAGGGGTGAATATTTCTAGCATTGGAAAAGACTTGGGATTGGCATTTTATAACCCTGCGCTTCTAAGAGATGACATGCACGGTGGTGTGAATGCAGGTTTTTACAGTTTTGCCCAAGGCTTGCAACAATATGGTTTTAATACCGCCATGCACTTGGGCAAATACAATAGCAATCTTTCTTTTGGGGTGCAATATTTAAATTACGGAAACCTAACCCAAACCGATGCATCAGGAAATGTCTTGGGAACTTTTCAACCCAAGGATTATGTGGTTCAACTGGGTTTTTCAAAACAATACCATGAAAGATGGTGGTATGGTGTGAACGCCAAATTTATTGGTTCTAATTATGGTCAATATCAATCTACTGGTATTGGCTTTGACGTAGGGTTGGCTTACCATGATGAAGCATCGGAACTGCAAGCAAGTATCTTGGTGAAGAATATGGGGGCTCAATTAAAAACCTATGATGGGTTACAACCCAAAGAAGAACTACCCTTTGACTTGCAAATGGGAATAACCAAACGGTTAGCAAAAGCGCCTTTTCAATTTTCTATCACGGCCCATCATTTGCATCGCTGGAATATTTTATACAGCGATACTACGTTTAATCAAATGGAAGGTATTGACCCCAATAGGGGTAATAACGGTGCACAGAAATTTTTATCTCATTTGGTCTTCTCTACTGAGGTTTTTCTAAGCGAAAAATTTCAAGTCAATATGGGGCTAAACCTTTTGAGAAGACAGAGTTTGAATGCCTATAATTTAACCAATGGGTTAAATGGATTTACCTTGGGTGTTGGATTACTCTTAGACAAATTGCACATGCATTATGCCACTGGTTTTTATCAGCAGAATTTATTTCACCAAGTCTCGCTCAATTTTAATTTTAAGGGTGACCCTTTGTAAATTAATGACTTCTTTCTTCTAATGCTTTTTTGATTAGCCCCTGGTGGTGTTGCACATGGCAAATGGTAAAATACATCATTTCTCTATAAGTGATTTTACCAAGTAAAGGGTGGGGGAGTATAATGGTATCCAAATCTTTTTCGGTAAAACTGCTAATTCCTTTGGTGAGTTGTTGGATGATTTTATTGAGTTGATTTGAAAGAGCTAACCTTTGCTCAAAAGCAATAGGGGGTGGAATAAAAGCCGCTGTTGCCCTACCGCCTTCCTGCAATTTTAGTTGGTATTTCTCCACCAAACCTTCATAGGTTTTGGAAGCCCTATTGGCTTTGCCAAACACCAATTTTAAAACAAATTTTGGCAGTCGGATACTAATTAATAAGGGCTTGGTGGATTTTACCAAGTGATCTAATTGCTGACCAGCTGACCATTTATGCGGATGGGCAAATAGAAAATCAGACTGATTCATGGGTTCCAAATAATCCGTGAATGCCTGGTGTTTTACTAGCAGTTCATGTACAATTTGAGCTTTGTTCATCCAATATTTTTTAGTGAAACTATTTGGGTGTGGCCAAAAAGAAAAACTCCGTTCCTTGATCAAAATGTTTCTGAAAATCTGAAAACTGCAAAGCTGGAGCATGCTTTAACCAAGCATCCAATGTGAATATCTGATATTTCAGCCGTAAATCCAATAGGTCAAAGGCGTCTTTGGCAGAAAAATCATAGGCTTCTCCTCCCATATTACCGCATTCAAATAGAATAGCTGGTTGGCATCGGTTAATGGTATTGATAGCACCTTCCAAAACCCATAATTCAGCACCTTCCACATCCATTTTAATCAAATCAATTTGTTCGGTTGGATCAATCAATTGATCTAAGACTGCTGTTGCTACTTGAATTGGTTGATCTATTTCTTTTTTCAAATAAGGTCTTTTTTTAATGCCACTTAATGCCGGATTTGACAATACCAGATTAAAATGGGTATGGCCTGATTGATTAGAAAGGGCTTGAGGATGAATCATCGCCCTAGCGCCAAAATCTCTTACTAATTGTTCAAAGAGGGCTGGTATGGGCTCAAATGCATGGTGTCTTCCTTCAGGTGCAGCTGACAACATCATGGCAAGAATCTTACCCTCATGTGCACCAATGTCAATACAATGGCTATTAGGTTGGCAGACCTGTTGAATAATCCGTTGGGTTAATCTGTCATAGCGTTCATTCTTGGTCAATGCTATAGGTAGCATGGACATGATTTTTTTTGCCAGACTGCGGATGGGTTGCTGCCTTTTCAACTAAAGCTCGTTTTTGTTGCCAATATAGTTTTTCCATCTAGCAATTACTTGCTCCATGTCTACCGGTATAGGCGATTCAAAAAACATTTCTTTACCCGTAACAGGATGTACAAATCCTAAGGTTTTGGCGTGTAAGGCACACCTAGGGCAGGTTTCAAAACAATTGTCTACAAATTGTTTGTACCTAGTATAAATGGTTCCTTTTAGAATTCTATCTCCTCCGTATTCAAAATCATTAAAAAGGGTGTGTCCAATATGTTTCATATGCACCCTAATCTGATGGGTGCGCCCTGTTTCCAATACGCATTCTACCAAGGTTACATAATTGTATCTTTCTAATACCCGATAATGTGTAATAGCATGTTTGCCTATTTCTCCTTCTGGATAAACGTCAAACATTTTACGATGCTGTTTGTGGCGTGCAATATGCCCCGTAATAGTCCCCTCGTCTTCCTTCACATCGCCCCATACCAAGGCCATATATTTTCTAGAAACGGTATGGTTGAAAAACTGTTTGGCTAAGTGTGCGGCAGCTTCTCCAGTTTTAGCTAGAACAATTAATCCAGTGGTATTTTTGTCAATTCTATGTACCAATCCAAAACGAGGTAGTGCGTCCTCATCCAAATTGGGATTTTGTTGTTTTAAATAATAGGCAACCCCATTGAGTAAGGTTCCCGAAAAATTTCCTACCCCTGGATGTACCACCATATTAGCGGGCTTGTTGATGACCATTAAACTGTCATCTTCATACACAATATTGAGTGGAATATTTTCTAGTTTGAGCTCGGTATGATCTGGATTAATATAGCTCAGAAATACAATTTCATCGCCTGGTTTAACCTTGTAATTCTGTTTGACAATCTTTCCATTCACCGTTACAAAACCTGCTTCAATACCGTTCTGAACCTTATTGCGGGTAGCCCCTTCAATATGCATTTTCACAAACTTGTCAATCCTCAAAGGCTCTTGTCCCTTGTTAACCGTAAAGGCTTTTCGTTCATATAGTTCTTCCGATCCTTCGTCAGCAATAAAATCTGAGGCTGTTTCCATCCGGTAAAAATAGGAATGTTCCCTCATAAGCCCATATTGCTTAATTTCACGGCATGCAACAGCAAGTGCAATTTCAAGACTTGGGTCAACGGTCTTACCAGCCAGTTTGGGATTTTCAAGAGCAATTACTCAAAGAAAATGCCGATATCAAAGCGGCTTTTAGGAAGTTGGGAGAGGTTCCTCCAGACCAAGTACCCACCATGCAACACTTATTATTTGTGGAGCATCCGCCGGTTTATACCTTGGGTAAGAGTGGCAAAATTGAACACTTGTTAATTGGAGACCAACAGTTAAAAGACAAAGGGATTGAATACTTCCACATTAATAGGGGTGGTGATATTACTTTTCATGGCCCAGAACAATTGGTGGGCTATCCCATTTTAGACTTAGAAAAATTTCAACCTGATTTGGGTTGGTACTTGCGCAGTTTAGAAGAAGTCATTATCCTTACCATGGCAGATTATGGTTTACAAGGAGAAAGAAGTAAGGGAGAAACCGGCGTTTGGCTAGACCCCTTAGATCCTATAAAAGCTAGAAAAATCTGTGCCATGGGAATTAAATGCAGCCGATGGATTACCATGCATGGATTTGCTTTTAATGTAAATACCAATCTGGATTATTTTGGTTTTATTGTACCCTGTGGCATAGAAAACAAACAAGTTACTTCCTTGGCAAAAGAACTGGGTAAAGACATACCCATGGAAGAAGTGAAGTATCGTGTTAAGAAACATTTTGAACAAGTGTTTTCCTGCCAATTGATCAGCGGCTAGCCGCGTCTTTTTGGATTAAAATCTTTCCTTGCTCTTTAAGCTGACCATCTTCATATAAGTCAAATAGGAACCAGCCTGTATGCACAAAATTGGCTTTGTCTAAATAGGTCTCAACATCTTTGATGGCATTGATTTCTAAAATGGTTACTCCAGTTTCTTCTTTAAAAACCAATCTGTACAAGTGTTTGCGTACCGCGGGCAGAAGAATTGTTGGTGTGCTCTTGCCATTGCAAAACACATAGGTTGAAGGTTTCCAAGTACTAGCATTGTTTGAGTTTGCTACTTGGTTGGGTTGAACTGATTGAATAGATGAAAAATAAAATTTTCCTCCATCTAACACATAATAGATTCTATAAAACAGAGGTCTCTCTTTTGGGGCTTTGTCTACAAACCCATTATCATACATATTGGGGGTTTGTGCGTGTAAAATGGTTTTGAATTGAATGGAATCTGTTGACCTTTGTACGGAAAGTTGCTCACAGTTTTTAAATGGATTTAACCAAGCAACCTGCACACCTTGTTTACCCAAGTCTTTTACCTTAAAATGGGGCAGGGTTTCTTGTGCTGCTAACCATGTAGAAGGGCAGATGCAAACCAATAAGAAAAAATAGTAGGGAGAAAACCATTTCATGGCGACAAAGATAGACTTGAAATAGTGGATTAAAAGGGGAGTATGCCTTTATTTAAAGATTGATTTCCTTGCAGGCCCCCGCTGTGAATCACTAAAATTCTGCTACCTGCTTCAAACCTATTGCGGGTAATCAGTTCTTCCACAGCAAAGCATAATTTGCTTGTATAGACAAGATCCGTTGGCAAGGATTCCCTTTCCCAAAGTTCACGCATATAGCTTAGAAGTTCAGGAGGGTGTTTGGCAAATCCGCCAAAATGGAAATCTTCCTCTAATTCAAATTGAGATTGTTTTTCTAATCCAGATTGATCTAATACAGCCTTTTTCAACTCATGATTGTTTTTTTGAGAACTAATGCCAATCAATTGTTGGTTGGGAGCTAGTTTGGAGAGTAGTCCTGCTGCCATAGTGCCTGAACCCACAGAACATATTATATGACTATAAATACTTGCATCAAATTCATCCATGATACTTGCAGCACCTTGTACACCCAAAGCCCCAGATCCACCCTCAGCTACAAAATACCTTCCAATGGTCTGATTTTGATTTTGTATGGCTTGCTTGTCTTGGTATTGCTCCCTGCTTACATGAACCAGTTGCATCCCATATTTCATGGCAGCTTCAAGGGTAGCTGATGGGGTTGGCCCTGCTTCCCCCCTGACAAAGCCCAAAGAACCAAGACCGGCGTTTTTGCAAGCTAGGGCCAAGGCCACCAAATGATTGGAATAAGCCCCACCAAAACTGGCAATTTCCTTAGCATCCTGTTGAATAGCGTCCTCTAAATAATACCTCAGTTTATACCACTTATTGCCACTGATCACCGGGTGAATTTCATCTAATCGCAAGATCTCTGTACAAATATGATTTTTTGTAAAAGATTTTAGTACTTGAATTCGAGGCTTTTGTAGCATTATTTAAGGGAGAATCTGATGATTGGTTGATAATAATCTAGTAACTTTATAGCGGAAAAAAACACAATATGATTCTTTTCAAGAATAGAAAAGTAGTCATTCTCTTTGAATCAAGTTTCTATTTTTAAACGTAAATAAACAAGATTTTATGAAACCAACACTGGTAATATTAGCAGCGGGTATGGCAAGCCGATACGGTAGCCAAAAACAGACACAGTCTTTTGGACCAAGTGGTGAAACCATTATGGACTATTCCATATATGATGCCATTAAAGCTGGTTTTGAAAAAGTAGTATTTATCATCAGAGAAGATTTTGCAGAAAATTTCAAAGCCATTTTTGAGCCCAAATTAAAGGGTAAGATTGCAACTGATTATGTATACCAAGACCTTAGGTCTTTTATAGGAGACAAGCAGGTTCCTGCAGAAAGAACCAAACCTTGGGGTACAGCCCATGCCGTACTTTGTTGCAAGGGAAAAGTAAATGAACCATTTGCTGTTATTAATGCTGACGACTATTATGGAACTGATGCTTTTGTAAAAGCCTATGATTTCTTAGTGAATCAGTGCAACGAACAGACCTATTGTATTGTGGGTTACGAATTGAAAAAGACACTGAGCGATTTTGGTAGTGTAAGCCGCGGTGTTTGCGCTGTAGATGCCAATCATAACCTAACTGATATCAATGAAAGAACCAGCATTTTCCGTAATGAGTCTGGTGTGATTACTTATGAAGACACAACTGGTTTGCATGAGGTAAGTGAAGACTCTTTGGTGAGTATGAACTATCTCTGTTTTGCCCCAGGCTTTATAGATGTATGTGAAACCTATTTCCAAGAATTCTTGAGTGATGAAAAGAATTTGCAGAATCCTAAATCTGAATTCTTTATTCCAATTGTAACTGGACAATTCATGAAATCAGGAAGGGGTATCGTTAAAGTAGTTCCTACTTCTGCTCAGTGGTTTGGTGTTACTTATAAAGAAGACGCCCCCCATGTACAAGCTAGCATCAATGCCTTGGTAGCAGATGGAACTTATCCATCTAATCTATGGGCATAGTTTAAAAAATTAAAAGTCAAAACTGAATTTGAGTTTTGAAGTAGATTTAAAAAGCATAAAAAAAGGGGATTTTCCCCTTTTTTTATGTCCATAAGCCAAGCCAATAAAACAGGAATAAATTAAATAGACATACCCGACAATCCCAGAAATAGAAAACCCCTGCACGTGGGGCAGGGGCTTCCTTATATTTAAAAAACCAACTGTCTATTTTTGACTGAAAGCCTTAACGTTGAATACGCAATCAGCCACGCGGCTAATCTGTTGTTTGCGTTCAACTCCCTTCATATTTGCACGAACAGGAATTTTGATATTATCTAGTGCAGTATCAGATTTCTTGGCTTCTTCTACAAAATCATGGATGTTTTTAGACTTTACGGCAAAAGCAACTCCATCGGCCTGAGCCTGACGGGTACTTAAAACCCCAATTACTTCTCCATTATTGTTTAGAACTGGTCCACCTGAGTTACCAGGGTTGGCACTGATCTGAATTTGATAACTCAAAGAATCACCATTAAAACCGGTTTTGGCACTTAGGTAACCTACGCCGTATACAATATCGTTACGTGGATAGCCCAAAGTGAAAATTTCATCTCCCAAATCAGCGTTCCTTTTACCAATACCATAAGGTAATGATTTGAAAGGTTTGAAGTCGGTATCATTGATTTTCAGGATTGCTAGATCTTTTTGATTATCAATATGTACTATAGAGGCATTATATTCTCTACCCTTATTGTCAACCACAATAGCAGAAGTTCCTTTTAAAACGTGTGCATTGGTAATGATAAAACCTTTGGCATCTATCAAGAAACCAGATCCCCCACTCACAATCTTCACACCAGTTGGAATCTTGGTCTTTACTTCATTGATCAAAGAACCTTGAACCTGTTGGTTGCGTTTGATAATTTCAATATCCTTGCTCAGTTGCTGTAATTGGTTGCCATTTACCGGAGAGAAAAAAGCCACCAAACCACTGATTACCAATGCAATTACCCCACCAACAGAAGCCGCAATGGCAGCTACTCTTTTATACCTATTCCATAACTGGACCACTTGTACTTTGGTAGAAACTTCTCCACCTTCATACAAATCACCTGTTTCCACCAATTCTTGGTGAACATGGTGTAGGGTATGTTTGATGTTCTGATAAGCCACATAACTGTCCATTTGATGCAGGAACATATTGTGCTCCACCACCATCTGGTCAATTTCTGGGGTCTTCTTGCGCAGGGCTTCAAAGAAAGCTTGCTCCTGAGGATTCATCTCCCCGGCAAGGTAGCTTTCAATGGCTGCTAGTAATTGAATGTCATCCATGGTACTTATTCTCCGATATTATATTGCGAAAAAAACAATTTCTTCAATCTCATCAGGCATTTGTACTTCTGGTTCTTGGCGTTATCGGCATTGGTATAACCAAATTCTTCCGCTAGTTCCTGCATGCCCATTTTCTTTACATAGTAACCCTCTAACAAACTCTTGCAAGGTTCACCCAGGCTTTTCATGGCCCGGTCCATTATCGCAAACTCGGCGTTGCGTTTTTCGTGAATCTCAAGATCTTCTTCAACAGGGACCGTCTCGTCCAGATTATCAATCTGATTGGAGAATCTTCCCATTTGCTGTAGTTTTTTAAGCCACAGTCTCCTGCATATGGAATATACATAGGTTTTTATTTGACAGGTTAAGACAAATGATTCGCTTTGTGCTTTTTCATACAGTGCAATCATTGCTTCCTGGAAAATATCCCTTGCGTCGTCATAGCTGCCATTATTATTCAACACAAAAGCCTGAACCATATTAAAATTGTCTTTATAAATGGTTTCGATGGCTTTAGAGTCGTTGTTGGCCAGTCCTTTCAGTAATGCTTGTTCGTTCTGTTCAGCTTTCACGATGCTGCTTTTAATACTAGTAAGTGGATAAAAGTAACCCAAAAAGGGTCTAAAAATTATTTTTTAAATATTTTTCATTTAGGAGGTTACCTTTTATACCCTTCTGGTATTAATAATAAATTCACTCAAACAAAAAAAACACAAACAAATGAAAAAAGTATTATTCGTTCTTGCACTAGGTGCATTCGCAGCTTGCGGTGGAGAAAACAAAGATGTTAAAGCTGATTCTACTGCAGTTACAGTTGACACTACTGCTGTTAAAACTGATTCAGTTGCTCCTGTAGTTGATACTACTGCTGCAAAAGCTGATACTACTAAGAAATAATTTATTAGAAGCTAATGTGCTGAGGATTTTGTGAGACTCAGCTTGCCGGTCAGAATTAGCTTAACACCGATTTTTCATATGGCAAGCAATCGTTAGAGGTCGCTCCGTTTCCACGGAGGGACCCTTTTTTTTGTGCCAACCCCAATAAAAAAGCGAATGTTCGTTAGCTAAAAAATTTGGCAAAATCGTTGGAAGGAATAAATTGTTTGATTATATTTGACCCATCATGCAAACATTGTTGAACAACACCCGATTTTATTTTTTCTTTTATTTCTACTTTAAAACAAGTAGCCGGGTAGTGTTTGCTAAAGCTTAATTATAAACTTGAACATCATATCCCGGCAAATAGCCGGGTTTTTTTTTGCCCGGATAGCGGGATAGAAATATAGGAACATGGACAAACAGAAAAAGGGCATTGTAGAAAAACCAGTATTTGAATGTGGCAAGGGGATTGCCATTCAAGGATATGAGGGAAGCTTTCACCAAGTGGCGGCTAGAAATATCTATGGAAAGGCGGTGGAAGTAATTCCTTGTGCCACTTTTAGAGATCTGATTAGAATTGCTTCTGATAAAAATGCTTCTAGTGGAGCCATCATGGCCATTGAAAATTCTATTGCAGGTAGCATTTTGCCCAATTATAATTTGTTGCAGAAAAGCAAACTCAAAGTAGTAGCCGAAGTGTATTTGAGCATTAGTCAAAATTTATTGGTGAATCCTGGTGTAAAACTAGAAGACATTAAAGAAGTCCATAGTCACCCCATGGCCATTTTGCAGTGTTTGGAATATTTGGAACAGTATAATTGGAAATTGGTAGAAACAGAAGATACCGCGCTGAGTGCTAAAATGGTTCACCAGCACAGAAGCAAACACGCAGCAGCCATTGCCAGTAAATTGGCAGCTGAATTGTTTGAATTAGACGTGTTAGCGCCGAGTATCCAAACCATGAAGAATAATTTCACGCGTTTTCTGGTATTGCAAAGAGAAAAAGAAGCCATTGACATTCCCATGGCCAATAAGTCTTCTATTTATTTTCAAACCAATCATAGCAAGGGCATCTTGGCCAAAGTGCTAACCGTGATTGCAGATGCAGGAATTAATCTAAGCAAATTGCAAAGCATGCCCATTCCAGGAAGCAATTTTAAATATGGCTTTTATGCCGATTTAGAATTTGAACAACGCGCTCAATTGGATCAAGTGATGGAAGGCATAGAAAGTTTGACCAATAGCGTTAAGGTTTTTGGAATTTATCAATCAGGAAAAATTGTAAAAGGATAGTTATGGCCATTAGTACATCTACCAGACTTGAAGGTATTGGAGAATATTATTTTTCACAGAAGTTGCGTGAAATAGATGAGTTGAACAAACAGGGCAAGCAGATTATCAATTTAGGCATTGGTAGCCCAGACCTGCCGCCGCATCCAGATGTGATCAAAGTATTACAGGAAGAATCGGCCAAGCCAAATGTGCATGCTTATCAGAGCTACAAGGGTTCTCCCATTTTGCGTGGCGCCATCAAAGATTGGTATGCTACTTGGTATGCTGTTGATTTGAATCCGGATACTGAAATTTTGCCCCTGATTGGAAGCAAGGAAGGAATCATGCATATCTGTATGACCTATTTGAATCAAGGTGATCAAGCATTGATTCCCAATCCTGGTTATCCAACTTATAGTTCTGCTGTAAAATTAGCTGGTGGTACTCCAGTTCCTTATGAACTAAAAGCAGAAAACAATTGGGAGCCTGATTTTGAAGCATTGGAACAAACAGATTTGAGTCGCGTAAAATTATTATGGGTGAATTATCCGCATATGCCCACTGGTCAATTGGCCAGCAAGGACTTGATGGAAAAATTAGTGGCATTTGGCATTAAGCACCAGATCTTGATTTGCCATGACAATCCCTATAGTTTTATCTTAAATGAACATCCATTTAGTTTGCTCAGTGTAGCAGGAGCTAAAGACATTGTGATTGAATTAAACTCTCTGAGCAAGAGTCAGAATATGGCGGGTTGGCGCGTAGGCATGCTCTGTGCTGCCAAAGAAAGAATTGATGAAATTCTTAGGTTCAAAAGCAATATGGATAGTGGTATGTTCTTGCCCCTACAACTGGCTGCTGCAAAGGCTTTGAGCCTTGGAAAAAATTGGTATGATAGCGTGAATACAGTTTATGCTCAAAGAAGAGAAAAAGTATTTGAGTTACTAGACTTAATTGGTGCTACTTATTCTAAAGACCAAGTGGGCATGTTTGTTTGGGCAAAGATTCCAAATGGCTACGCCGATGGTTATGCTGTGAGTGATAAGGTTTTATACGAGGCCAATGTATTTATCACACCGGGAGGAATATTTGGTTCTGCTGGAAATGGATATATCAGGGTAAGTCTATGTGGTTCTGTAGAAAGGTTTGAACAGGCCATTGAAAGAGTGAAACAAATCTGAAAAAACAAATTATGCGAGTTGCAATAGTAGGTATTGGTTTAATAGGAGGGTCCATGGCCTTGGCTTTAAAAGAACAGGGTTTTGCAGATGCCGTGATTGGTGTGGATGAAAATCCAGCACACCAAGCTCAGGCATTGGCTTTAAACTTGGTAGACCAAGTGCTGCCTTTGGATCAGGCAATGGCGCTTGCCGATTTGGTCATTTTGGCTATTCCGGTGAATGCTGCTGAGAAAATCCTACCCCATGTGCTAGACCTAACAGACAAACAGGTGATCATGGATGTGGGTTCCACCAAAGAAGGATTGATTAATTGCATTGCCAACCACCCCAAAAGGGGAAGATTTGTGGCAACACACCCCATGTGGGGTACCGAATACAGTGGTCCACAGGCCGCGGTTACGGGTGCTTTTAGAAATAAAGCAACGGTCATTTGTAATAAAGAAGAAAATGATGCTGATGCTTTGGCTACTGTAGAAGAAGCTTATCAGGCCATGGGAATGCACCGAGTGTACATGAATGCCAAGGATCATGACGTTCACGTGGCATATGTGAGTCATATTTCACATATCACTTCTTTTGCCCTGGCCAACACAGTATTGGAGAAAGAAAAGGGCGAAGACGCCATTTTTGAGCTAGCAAGTGGTGGTTTTGAGAGTACTGTACGTCTGGCAAAGAGTAATCCAGACATGTGGGTTCCCATTTTTATGCAGAATAAGGAGAATGTGCTGGATGTGCTCAATGAGCATATCGCGCAGCTGCGCAAATTCAAATCCTGTTTGGAAAAGGAGAATTATGACTATTTAAAGGAATTAATTGAACAGGCCAATGGCATCAGGAGAATCCTGAAATAAGCACTGCTATTGGATTAACAAACAAAAAACAGGCAAAGCCCTATATTAAAAGTACCTTTGCCGCAAATTTTTTAATACATGATGACATTTGAAGGGTTGGGAATTGATGCGAGATTGATTCAGGCAACCGATGAGTTGGGGTATGTGAACCCAACCGCAATACAAGAACAAGCAATACCCGTTTTGCTAAGCGGCACACAAGATTTTATTGGCTTAGCGCAAACTGGTACGGGAAAGACAGCAGCATTTGGATTACCATTGCTGCACATTATTGACGCTGCTGCGAAGTATCCTCAGGCCTTGGTGGTTTGTCCAACAAGAGAACTGTGCATGCAAATCGTAAAAGAAATTGAACTCTTTAAAAAATACATGACTGGCATTTCGGTGGTAGCAGTGTATGGTGGTGCGTCTATCGGATTGCAAATTCGCGATTTGAAAAGAGGCGTACAAATTGTAGTTGCTACACCTGGACGTTTAATTGATTTGATTGAAAGAAAAGCCATCAACCTTGAGCAAATCAAGTACGTGGTTTTAGACGAAGCAGATGAAATGCTGAACATGGGATTCCAAGATGATATTGAATTCATCTTAAAGAACACACCAGCGCGTGAAAGCACTTGGTTGTTTAGTGCAACAATGCCAACTGAAATCCGAAAGGTGAGTAAGAAGTACATGAAGGATCCCAAAGAAGTGACTGTTGGTAAAGTAAATACTGCCAACAAAAACATTGATCATCAGTACTATGTAACTACCGCGCAACACCGTTATGAAACCTTGAAAAGAATCATTGATTTTAATCCAGGTATTTACGGAATCATTTTCACCAGAACCAAATTAGACGCGCAAGAAATTTCTGAGCGTTTAACAAGAGAAGGTTATGATATTGACGCCTTGCACGGAGACCTTACACAAGGACAACGTGATAAAGTAATGGGTCAGTTCAGAGACAAGACTTTACAATTGTTGATTGCAACAGACGTAGCTGCCCGTGGTATTGACGTACAGGGTATTTCACACGTAATCAACTTTGAATTACCAGATGACGTAGAAATCTATACCCACCGTAGTGGCCGTACCGGAAGGGCAGGCATGCAGGGAATCTGTATTTCTATTGTACACGCAAAAGAGATGTACAAGTTCAAACAGATTGAACGCATCAACAATTCTCAGTTCCACAAAATGGATATTCCAAGTGGTAAAGATGTTTGTAGAAAACAATTCTTCTCCTTTATGGACAAGTTATTGTCTACCGATATTAGCCATGGTGATTACGAAACCTATGTTCCCATGTTAGCAGAGAAATTTGCCGATGTAAGCAAGGAAGACGTGTTAAAGCGTGTAGCTGCTATGGAGTTTGATAGGTTCTTAAAATACTATGAGAATTCACAAGATTTAAATGTGCGTGAGCGCGATAGATCTGTTCGTGAACCACGTGGTCAAGAAATGGGTAGGGGCAGAGAAAGAGAAAGAGAGATGCAAGGCATTGATGGTGGAAGAGGTGATGCAAGAAACAAATACGCACGCGGTGGCGGTGGCTATAGCCGTTTATTTGTGAACCTTGGAACCAAGGACGGATTCTTCAAAGCCAGTTTCTTACAGTTTGTTTTGGACATGAGTGACTTGAAAAAGGAAGTCTTGGGCAAAATAGACATGAAAGACATGAACAGCTGGATTGAAATTGAAAAAGGATCTGCACAACAAATGATTCGTGCTCTTGATGGTAAGAAATACAAGGGTCGTAGTATTCGTATGAACGATGCAGATAGTGGTGGACCGGCGGGTTTTTCTGGAGATCGTTCACGTAGGCCTAGGAGGGGAGAGTAAAGAAGGAAGTGAAGAGTGAAGAGTGGAGGAAGGAAGTGAATAGTGTTGAAGAAGAAGAAGGATGAAGAAAGTCAAACAACCGATTTAAGTTGAATCGGTTTTAAATACCAAGCAAACAAGCGATTCTTTTTTATGGAACAGACAATTGAAAGTGTATCTACAATTGAGGCATTGTTACAAAAACGTCCTCTGATCATTTCCGGTCCTTGCAGTGCTGAGACCGAAGAGCAAGTGGTGAATACTGCTACCCGTTTAGCCGCAACAGGCAAAGTGGATATCCTGCGTGCAGGTATCTGGAAACCTAGAACCCGTCCCGGAAGTTTTGAAGGAATTGGTACCAAGGGTTTGCCATGGTTGCAAGCTGCTAAAAAAGCATCTGGTTTGCCAGTTGCTGTAGAAGTTGCTACCGCTAAGCAAGTAGAAGACGCTTTGCATTTTGGCGTTGACGTTTTGTGGATTGGTGCTAGAACTACTGTGAATCCTTTTAGTGTACAAGACGTAGCTGACGCTTTGCGTGGTGTTGACGTTCCTGTTTTAATTAAGAATCCCATTAACCCTGATCTAGAACTCTGGATTGGTGCAATGGAGCGTGTACAAAAAGCAGGTATTAAAAATGTTGGCTTAATTCATCGTGGATTTAGCTCTTATGGTAATACGGAATACCGTAATGCACCAATGTGGCATTTGGCTATTGAAATGAAACGCCGTTATCCAGAAGTAATGATGATCAATGATCCTTCACATATCTGTGGTAATAGAACCAATTTGCAAGACGTAGCACAAACTGCTATTGACTTGGATTTTGATGGTTTGATTATAGAAAGTCATATTGATCCAGATAATGCTTGGAGCGATGCCAAACAACAAATTACCCCAGAACGTTTGGGTGAATTAGTAGGAAGCATTCGTTGGAGAAATGAAGACGTTGCTAGTGAAGAATACCATGCAGCACTAGAAAAATTGCGTCAACAAATCAACAATTTGGATGATGAATTGATGCAGATTTTAAGTCAGCGTATGAAAGTGGCTGAAAAAATTGGTCAGTACAAGAAAGACAATAATATCACCATCTTGCAAACCAACCGTTGGAATAGCATCTTAGAAAGGGCTTTTGCAAAAGGGGAGAAGCAAGGATTGAGCAAAGAGTTTGTAACCAAGTATTTTGATGCGGTGCACATGGAGAGCATCAACCATCAGAATAAGATTATGAACTCCTAGTTTTTCAAACAAAGCATTGGCAACTTATTTGATCTAGGTCAGATTTGCCAATGCTTTTTTTTTAGAATGATTGCCATCGCAAATTTTTGAACATGCGAAAGAAGACCTATACATTTTCCAATAGTCAAGTGGATTATTTTTTTGATGCTGATTTTTCTCATCTAGAAAAACTGATATCAAAAGAGCAAGCTGTTGTGATTACAGACGAGCATATTTTTGACAAACACAAAAGAAAGTTCAAAGGTTGGAATACCATTGTGCTCAAACCAGGCGAAGCTTATAAGATTCAGCAAACGGTTGACATGATCATTGACCAACTGATTGCTTTTGGTGCCGATAGAAAGACTACGCTGATTGGTGTTGGTGGCGGTGTGGTGACTGATATGACAGGTTATGTGGCAGGTGTGTATATGCGTGGTATTGCCTGTGGCTTTGTTCCAACATCTATACTAGCCATGGTAGATGCTTCTATTGGCGGTAAAAACGGAATTGACGTTGGGGTTTATAAAAATATGGTGGGTCTAATTAGACAACCCAAATTCTTATTGTATGACCATAGTTTTCTAAAGACACTTCCAAAAGAAGAATGGCAAAACGGGTTTGCAGAAATCATCAAACACGCTTGTATCAAAGACGCTGCTATGTTTGCTTTATTGCAAGCTGGTAGTTTGGCATCCTTTAAAAGGGATCCAGCTAAATTGGCTGCTTTAATTCAACGCAATGCTTTGATTAAAACCAAAGTGGTGGTGGCAGATGAGTTTGAGCAAGCAGATAGAAAACTGTTGAACTTTGGTCACACCCTGGGTCATGCTATTGAGAATATGTATGAACTGAGTCATGGTCAAGCCATTAGTATTGGTATGACTTATGCAGCCATCATGAGCCAACAGATTCGTGGGTTTAAAGATGCTGAAGCAGTGATAGGATTATTGGCCAAATATGGCCTTCCCACATTTGCAGATTTTGACAAGAAAAAAGCTTTCAAAACCTTGCAAATGGACAAGAAAAAACAAGCTCAAGGCATTAACTATGTGTTGTTGCAAAAGATTGGAAAAGGCGTAATACAACCGCTTTCCTTCCAAGAGCTTGAAACCATTTTGAATCAATTTTAATTTCCAAGAACCAAGGAAATGATTGCTACTATACAACCATCTATTTTAACAGGAAGCTTATACGCTCCAGCAAGCAAAAGCAGTATGCAACGCGCTTGTGCTGCAGCTTTACTGACCAATGGCATCACCACAATTACCAATCCAGGTAAAAGCAATGATGATCTGGCAGCCTTAGACGTGATTCAAAAATTAGGCGCAGCGGTCAATAGGATTGATGCTAATACCATTCAAATTGTTTCTACTGGCATTCACCCAGCAAACAAAGAAATCAATTGTGGTGAAAGCGGATTGGGTATTAGAATGTTTACACCCATTGCAGCTTTAAGTTCACAGGCCATCACCATTAATGGTACTGGTAGTTTGTTAACCAGACCCATGGATTTCTTTGATCAGATCCTGCCTCAATTAGGTGTATCCATTCAATCTAATCAAGGTAAACTGCCCTTGCATATTCAAGGCCCATTACAACCTTCCAATATTACGGTTGACGGATCATTGAGTTCACAGTTTTTAACTGGCTTACTCATGGCTTATGGTGCAGCGGGAGCAAAGGATACAACTATCACCGTTGACAATTTAAAAAGCAAACCATATATATACCTGACGCTTCAAGTAATGGAACATTTTGGTTGGACTGTGACACATGAAAATCATGAACGTTTTCACTTTAACATCGCGCCAGCTTCAAATGAGTCAAAGAAAATGGCTTATACGGTTGAGGGAGATTGGAGTGGAGCAGCTTTCCTATTAGTTGCAGGTGCTATTGCAGGAGGGATTGTGATCAAAGGATTAGACGTGTTTTCTACCCAAGCAGATAAAGCAGTTTTACAAGCATTGATAGATTCAGGTTGTAGTATTTCTATACAGGCTGAGCAAATTGAAATAGCTCCTTTGCCTTTGAAGGCTTTTCATTTTAACGCTACTGATTGTCCAGACTTGTTTCCTCCATTGGTGGCATTAGCTGCTTGTTGTGAGGGTACTACTGTGATTGAGGGTGTAGAGCGTTTGACCCATAAAGAAAGCAACAGGGCTTTGACCTTACAAGAAGAATTTGCTAAATTGGGTATTGCTATTGATTTACAAGATAACCTCATGTTGATCAAAGGCGGAACAGGTATTCAAACTGCTTCAGTACATTCCAGACATGATCATAGGATTGCTATGGCTTGTGCGGTTGCGGGATTAAAAGCCAATGGGCCAGTAGAAATTGCTGATGCGGATGCTATCAATAAATCCTATCCCAATTTCTATGAGCACATGCAGGCATTGGGTGCAAATATTCAGATACAATAAGATTAATCATTACCATGAATAGTTTTGGACGCATATTCAGAGTCAATATCTTCGGAGAGTCACATGGTGAAAGTGTTGGGCTTAACCTAGACGGCTGTCCTGCGGGTTTGCCCTTGCAGTTGGATGATTTTATGGAAGACATCAAACGCAGACAGGGTGGCAACCAACGTGGTGCAACACCTAGAAAAGAAGCTGACTTGCCCATCTTTAAATCTGGTTTGTTTAATGATTTGACTACCGGAGCACCCATTACCATCTTGTTTGAAAATAACAATACCCGTAGTGGTGATTATGAAAAATTAAGGGCAGTGCCAAGACCTGGTCATGCTGATTTTACAGCTCATACAAAATTTGGTGGATACGAAGATTTTAGAGGAGGCGGACATTTTAGTGGTAGACTAACTGTAGCCCTAGTAGCTGCCGGAGTGATTGCTAAAAAATTATTGAAAACAGCCGAGGGCGATACAAATATTGAAGTAGTTGCCAATATTTTAGAAATTGGTGGAGAACAGGATTTGGAAAAGGGTTTGGATAAAGCCATTGAAGCCAAAGACAGTGTGGGTGGAATTGTGGAATGTAGGGTTAAGGGTTTGCCAATAGGTTTGGGAGAACATTTTTTTGATTCAGTTGAATCCTTGATCAGTCATGCTGTATTTGCTATTCCTGCTGTAAGGGGTATTGAATTTGGAACCGGATTTGCTGCAGCCAAGATGTTTGGTGTGGAACATAACGATGCCATTTTGGATGCCGGTGGTAAGACCGAATCTAACCATGCTGGTGGTATTGTGGGTGGATATACCAATGGGAATGAATTGGTTTTCCGTATTGCCATTAAACCAACATCATCTACACCCAAAGAACAGCAAACCTGGAATTGGGAAACCAATGAAGTGGAATCATTCTCTGTAAAAGGAAGACATGATTTGTGCATCGCGCTACGCGTACCAGTTGTGCTAGAAGCGGTAACAGCCATGGTCCTGGCTGATTTGATGTTAATTGATCAAAGGATTAAAAGGGTACTTTAAAAAGTGAAGAGTGAAGAGTGAAGAGTGAAGGAAGAAAAAAGTGAAGAGTGAAGAGTGAAGAGTGAAGAGTGAAGGAAGAAAAAGTGAAGAGTGAAGAGTGAAGGAAGAAGTGAAGAGTGAAGAATGATAAGGAAAGTAGGAAATGGATTAATAAGAGTTTTTAAATTAGAGAATAAAATAAAATAACAAAAATGGAATCAGATTTTATATATCACGTGACAACCCCAGAAAAATGGGCTGAAGCACAAAGCAAAGGACAGTTTGAAGCCGATAGTTTGGCTACTGAAGGATTTATACATTGCAGTACAGAAGCCCAAGTAGCTGGTGTATTGGAAAGATATTATCAAGGACAAACAGGTCTTATTAAATTAAAAATTGAGAAATCAAAAGTAGAACGCCCCTTGATTTTTGAATTAGCGGGCTCTATCAATGAAGTATTTCCTCATATACATGGCGCCATTAATTTGGATGCCGTTGTAGAAGTAACACCAGTTTAGCATGCACCAATACTTGATTAATGCTTCAATTCAAATTCTACCATTAGCACAGGATAAGCATCCTTATGAATGGGTAGATGAAGCCATTGCCATTATTCAAGCATCTGGCATCAAACATGAAGTTGGGCCTTTTACAACAGTATTAGAGGGAACCTATGCAGAAGTGATGCAAGTAATTGATCAGGTAAATAATCATTTATCTGAGAAGGGTTGTGCCGAGTGGATAACAGGATTGCAATTGCAAATCAGAGCAGCAGGTGATATGACGGGAGAGGAGAAGGTTGAGAAGTACAAGTAGGAGTGAAGAGTGAAGAGTGAAGAGTGAAGAGTGAAGAGTGAAGAGTGAAGAGTGAAGAGTGAAGAGTGATTACAATTTTTGTAATTAGTAAAGATAATATATAAAGAAGCCGCTCAATTGAGCGGCTTCTTTAATTTAATAGTTTGGATTTACGCCCGTATAATTCATGGGGCTAATAGATTTAAGTTCTTTTTTCAATGCCGCAGAAATTTTAAGTCCATTGATAAATGCGTGCATAGAAGCTTTGTCAATTTTATGGTTACCCCTGGTTAGGTCTTTTAAAGCTTCATAAGGGTTGGGGTATTTTTCTCTTCTCAAAATGGTCTGAATGGCTTCTGCCACAACTGCCCAATTATTGTCAAGGTCTTCTCTGATCTTGGTTTCATTTAAAACCAATTTATTCAATCCTTTTTCCAAAGATTTAAGTGCAATTACTATATGTCCAACAGGTACACCAATATTACGTAAGACAGTACTATCTGTTAAGTCTCTTTGCAAACGGCTGATGGGCAATTTGGCTGAAAGATGTTCTAGTAAAGCATTGGCCATGCCTAGGTTGCCTTCTGCATTTTCAAAGTCAATGGGGTTTACTTTATGTGGCATGGCAGAGGATCCAACTTCTCCGGCCTTGGTCTTTTGTTTAAAATAGTCCATACTAATATAGGTCCAGATATCCCTGCAAAGGTCAATGAGAATGGTATTGATTCTCTTAAGACTATCAAACTGTGCAGCAAGATTGTCATAGTGTTCAATCTGAGTAGTGAATTGCATACGTTGCAATCCCAAGCGCTGGTCTACAAATTCATTACCCAACAGCACCCAATTCTTTTTTGGGTAAGCTACTTGGTGTGCATTAAAGTTTCCGGTTGCACCTCCAAATTTGGCGGCATAAGGTACCTGAGAAAAAAGGTTGATCTGGTTATCAATTCTTTCAATAAAAACCATCAACTCTTTACCCAGTTTGGTAGGAGATGCGGTTTGTCCATGTGTTCTAGCTAATAAGGGCACATTTTTCCAAGCCTTGGCCAAGGAACGCAATTGAGATTGCAGGTTAATCAAACTTGGAAGCCATTCCTGTTCCATGGCGTGTTTCCAACTCAAAGGGATGGATGTATTGTTGATATCCTGAGAAGTAAGACCAAAATGGATCCACTCTTTTAGTTCTCCAATACCAGCTTTGTCTAATTGCTCTTTTAAGAAGTATTCTACGGCTTTTACGTCGTGATTGGTAATGGATTCAATCTGTTTAATAGATTGAGCATCGGCTACGCTAAAATTGGCTAATACGGCTTTTAATGCGGTTCTAGCTTTGATAGGTAATTTGAAAAACCGTTTATCGGCCAAAAAGAAAAAATATTCAATTTCTACCAAGACCCTGTACTTGATCAGTGCGTATTCAGAGAAATATTCGTCTAAATGACTGGTCTGTCTGCGGTAACGTCCGTCTATGGGAGAGATGGCGGTAAGGTTGTTGAGTTCCATGCGATTGTTTAGGTTGCTAGATATTCCGTTTCTTTGTGCAAAATTAATTGAATTGTACAAGAGATTGCGTGTTGGCGTGGTAAGTTATTTGAATACCAAGCCATTTTTATACGGAATCAAGCGTTCGGGCTTGATGGAGCGGGTAGAATTGATTGAAGCATATCCTTCTAAGATAGCAGCCATGCTGCAGAATAATGAACTGGATCTAGGGCTTTTACCAGTGGCAGTGATTCCTCAAATTCCCAATGCCAAGATTATTACCAATTATTGTATTGGGGCTATAAGAGAAGTGGCATCTGTTGCTATTTTTAGTGAAGTACCCATGGATCAGATTCAAACAGTGATCTTGGATTACCAAAGTCGTACTTCCGTTAATTTGGCTAAAATTTTGCTGCGCGATTTTTGGAAGCAGTCTGTGGAATTTTTACCAGCAACAGAAGATTTTCAAAACAAGATTCAGGGAACAACTGCGGCCGTTGTTATTGGCGATAGGGCTTTGGAGCAAAGAAAGCAATCAGCTTATTGTTTTGATTTAGCAGCAGCCTGGATAGAACATACTGGATTGCCTTTTGTCTTTGCTGCATGGGTGGCCAATAAAGACTTGGGTGAAGATTTTGAAGACGCATTTAATATGGCTAGTGCTTTTGGTTTAAAACATATTGATGAAGTAGTGGCTGAAAATTCCTATCCCGTCTATGATTTAAAAGAATACTATACCAACAATATTAGTTACGAATTAGATCCTGCAAAGAGAAAAGGGATGGCGCTGTTCTTATCGCTTTTGGAACAAAGCGGGTAAGTGCTTTTGACAAAATTTCAGGATTAAATCTTCTACATCTGGTGCTGGTTTGATCCAGAAAAAAAGTGCGGCAAAACATACACCGTACAAACTACTGCGCATTAATATATTCCAGATAAAATTTTCAGGATGTGGTACATAGAAAATGCCCTTCATCAATAGCAGACTCAAAACCAAGAATAATGCATGTTTCCAAGTATATGGTTGCAGTTGGAATTTCTTGTACAAGAAGGTGAATCGCATGGAATTATAAATCACTAATGCAAATAAGTTGGAGTAAGTCAGACCCTCAAGTCCATAATATTTGATAAGTACAAAGTTCATTGGTAAAGAAAGAATAATATAAATCAAGTTGGTATAAAAGTCAAATTTCCAATAATTTGATGTGCCAATAATTTGGGCATTAACACCAGTAGCAAGGTCAATCAATTTGGCCAGGCCCATGATAAAAATGAGTTGCGTTAATTGGTCATACCCACCGGATTCCTTGTGACTGATCCAGTTTAAAAATGCCACTAAGTTTTCAATATTCAACCAGATTAGACCAAAAGCCAATAATCCAATGGCCAATAAATTGGATACACTTTTGTGATAGATATGTTTGATATTGGCAAAGTCCTTGTTCTTCCAAGAAACGGCTAGCACCGGAATACTGATGGAGTTTAAACTACGTTGGGGTATTTCCAAAATGGCAGAAACATAGGTAGCAATGGCAAAAATACCCGTATCACTCAATCCCCTTAAACCAAATATCAAGAACGTATCATTGGTTTTGGCCAGCATATTAAAAAATTGGCCTGCAAAAACAAAGAGTGAGAAATTCAACATTTTCTTTCCCAATCTTCTGGTTACATGACTTAGTTTGAATTTATTCAAAGACCATTCACCCGATTGAACCAAACTGTATAACAACAATAGGGTAGGAATTACATAGATCAAACTAAAGAAAAGGATAAAATTTTGCAGGGTAATTAGTCCAAACCCAAAAGCTAGGATCAGGAATGTAGTCAAAATTCTAACGGCCGTCTCACGCAAGAAATTGGTATAGACTCCTTTTCTCAATCCCCAGGCAAAAGACTCTAACCAATAAAACATGAGTAAGAAAAAAGTGTAGGGATAGACATAGGAAAAATTGGCTGCAAAACTGGGAGACTTTCCTAATTTTCTGATGATAAAATCCTTTTGTTGCCAACCCAATAAAAGCAAAATGCCAAATCCAATCAAGTTCACTGTTAAAGTAAGTATGGGTAGGTCATTCTTAAATTTTCCCAGGTATTGGTTGTAGAATGGATAGAATTTATAAACAACAGGTAGTGTGCCCAATGTACAGAAAAGGGAGAGTGTTGCTCCAGTGTCTATTAGTGCCCTAACCAATCCCATTTCTGTTTTGGTAAAAAACAGAGGAAACAAAACCAGTAGGTTTACCGCTCCAATCACAAAACCAAGCATGATCAACAAAGAAGATTGAATGCCTTGTTTTTGTATGATACCCATTGGGCAAAGATATTGGAATTAAGTCGATTGCAGTTCTGGCCAAATGGGCTTATTTTCGTGTCATGGAAAGGATTACGGTAGTAACCATCTGTTTCAACAATTTGAGTGATTTACAAAGCACTTGCGCTTCTGTAGACGCTCAAACATTGCTACCGTTTGAACACTTGATTGTTAATGGATCTACCCAAACAGAGATTGCAGACTGGTTAGACCAGTGCCCCCAGCCATCTTATAGAAGATGGATCAATGAACGCGATAAGGGCATCTCAGATGCCTTTAATAAGGGGATCAACCATGCCAATGGAGACATCATCCACTTACTCAATTCGGGTGATTTGTATTATTCCAATCAGGTATTATCAGAGGTCAAATCATGTTTCAAATCAAATCCACATGCCAGTTGGATCTCTGGTAGGATTGAAATGAAAAGGGGAGGTATTTGGGTGCAGGTAGGTGTGCCATTTGATCCCAAACAATTGTACAAGGGCATGCGTTCCGTTTCACATCCTACGTATTTTTTAAGGGCCAAGGTTTATGACCGTGTGGGATTATTTTCATTGGAGCATAAAATTGCTATGGACTATGATTTGCTTTGCAGACTAGTTCATGAACCCTATTATTACCTAGCTGAAACTTTAATTAAGTTTGATGACAAAGGTGTTAGCACCACCGCCTATCTCAAATCATTAAAGGAAAATATCAAAGTATACGAATCCCATTTTGGATATAGCATAGCATGCCGTCTTTGGCAATTCCGATTAAAACTACTCTACTATTTAATGGGCTCTGCCTTTGGGAAATTTCTTTACAGGATAAAAACAAGTCTGTTTCAATAATCTATTGACGCAGTTTCTGAAGGCTAAGAAATAAACGGTGAATTAGGTCATAACGGTCAATCCAGACTGCTGGTGGAATCCCTTTTATTTGTTTGGGAAGGAATGCTAATCTCAAATCTACAACAAGCGGTTCAAGGGTATTGAAAATTTCCTGAATGCTTAATTGATCCCTGTATTTTTTTTCAGTCTTCAATAATCTGTGTACTAAGGCCCTAGTGCTATTATTCACAAAGTCTTGTCCCCAGTTTTTAATCGCTATTTCAAATAAAGGGTTAGCGTCTTGTAACTGTTTTAAATATGTAAGGTATACTACAAACGCGTCTAAAATAATCCTGTTCTTTGAGGTTTTAGTAACACTGGCATGAATCCGAAAAGAGAAAGCAATTTCTGGAGAGACTTTTAAATAAGATATTTTAGAAAGTTCTATCCATAACTGCAAATCAGCATAAATGAGATTAGGATAATTGGTTGGAATTCCGCCTAAACGGTCATAGTCTTCAGACCTGAATACATAGCCTGTAGCCATCACACTGATTTTGTCTTCTAAGCTTAAAGCTAAATACTGATCAGCCGAAAGCCTTTCAGGAAGGGGCAAGCAGGGTTTGATGGTATTTCCTTCAGCATCAATATAATTAAAATGGGTATGGTGTAAACTAGCTTCAGGGTCTTCCTGAATCATGGAGCTTATCAGTTTCAAGAAGTCTTTTGATAAAAGGTCATCATAACCCAGAATAGTCATGAATTCTTTTTTTGGAAGATCCTTGATCCTTCCCCAGTTTTCTAAAATGTTTAAATTTTCTGTAGATGCTTCAATCCTAATTCTTGAATCTTTTAAAGCGATCACTGCATCCAATGCCCCATCTTGGTTGCTGGTATTGTCTGCCAGAATGATAATCTCAAAGTCATCATGAGTTTGCAACAGGGCACTATGAAGACATTCCCTTAAATAGGTTTTGCCTGTTTTAAATGGTATGATAATGGAAAAGCCTGGCATGCATTAATTTTTAGAACAGAGATCAATCATTCTATTAATGGCAAATCCACGAAGACCCATCATCTGTAATGCTTTATTGGTCTTTAAGAGAAAATGCATTTCTAGTTTTTCTACCAGATTTTTTTTGGAAGGTGTTGCATCAAATGAGGGTTTGCCCGTCATCTTAGGCTTTGGTGCTGGTCTGGGTGTTTTCTCAATCACAATTACGGAATCGTAAAAATGAATGGTATTGGCCGTTTTGGTAAACTCAGTTACTTGCAAAGAAGCCTGTTCTGAATGGTGTGCATTAATCAGGTCAATTAAGTTTTTGGCATATTCTGTAAAACTTCCTTGGCGCTTATGCCCACCCCCATAAATATTCCAATAGGAGGTATGGGTGTCTTCACACAAATAGACGCCATTGGGTTGAATATGTTGGAACAAATGTTCAAAGCTGATGCGTTGTTGCTCCTGGGTATGTCCTCCATCGTCAATTAAAATGTCAATGGGGCCAGTTTGATCATAGACTGTTTTTAAGAATGTTGGGTCTTCTTGAGAACCAATCAACACATGTATGTTTGCCTCTTCCATGGTTTTGCACCTTGGATCAATATCAATGCCCCAAATAGTAGCCTGAGGACCAAAATATTCCTTCCACATTTGCAGGCTGCCACCATGTGACACCCCTATTTCTACAATAGTGATAGGCTTGTTTCTAAAGCGGCTAAAATAGCGGTCATAGATATCAAAATAGTGTTGGTATTTGTGCATCAGTCTTTGCTGATTCTGCTCAAAATACTGTTCTAGTTGGTTCATGCTTTATTTCTTGCAATGGTGATTAAATGGTGGGGTGCTGATGCTTGTTGCCATTCCAATTCAAATCCGGCCCATTCCAGCATTTGAGCAACTAATTGTAAGCTAAATACGTGGTGGTGTACAGCCCTGTTTTCTAAGTTGAGCATGGTCCTTTTCTCCAAGTCTTGTTTGGATTGGAGAAAATGGTCTTTGCTAAAATCATGAAGGGCTATTACTTCTTCAAAATGCGTGGCATCTGATTCTGGCGTATTTCTTTGATAGTCATCTAACAAGTGTTCAAAAAGGGTATAGGGTCTTTTTATATCAAACGTGTTTTCTTTGTCAGGTAAGACCAAGGCCAATTTGCCGCCGGGTTTTAAAATGCGCTTCCAACCCATAATGGCTTTTAAAGGATTGGCTACATGTTCTAGTGAATGACATGACAACACAAAATCATACTGAGCATCTTTTAAGAAATCTAATTCAGATGCTTCCGCAATGAATTGATAACCCGTTTTATTCTTATAATAGTGATAGTGTTCACCTTCTTGTAGTTGACCTTCCCAAATAGTAGCATTGCTAAAATTGACACCATCTACTCTTTTGGCAAATAAGTAAACGGGCAATTGCCCCTTTACCTTGAATAAATCACTGGGACCGCCAATCTCAATGCCGGTTTGGTTCCTAAATTGCAAAGCATGCCCAATGAGTTTGCGTTTGTTTTTCCGTTTCAAATAGGAGATTCCAGTAATAATATAGTCCTTTATGGCCATGTTCTTTCTGTTGAATTGGCGGCAATTTAATCATAAAATGGGTGGACCTGTCAAATGCTTGCTATTTCCCGTCATTTTAGCATTCTGCCTTGGGTTTGTTATCTTCGCCGAGTACAATTTCTAAGCATGGACAAATTGATGGGAGTGGTTATCCTGTATCATCCTGATACCAATGCGCTAATGGCGCATCTCCATAGTTATTTGTCTATTGTAGATCATTTATTGTTATTAGATAATAGTGAAAACCCCTCTTCCAGTTTGGAAGAAGCTTTAGCAAAAGAAGTGTCTAATAAAATTCAGTATCGTCATTTTGGAGAAAATCGGGGTATCGCGGAGCGATTAAACCAGGCTATTGAATCCGCTAAATCCTTGGGTTATCGCTTTCTGTTAACCATGGATCAGGATACCGGATTCCAACCCGGTCAGATGTTGCAGTATTGGCAAAAAGTGCAGGATAATCAACTTGACAAAGTGGTTCAGTTTGGTGCTAATTGCCAACCGGATTTTACAACTATAAGTAATAAACCCCAACAGACCAATAACCTCATTACTTCAGGTACTATACTAGATCTTTCCCTTATTGACCAAATTGGAACTTTTGATGAGGCCCTTTTTATAGATTTTGTGGATACGGAGTTTTCTTTTAGGGTGGTAGAAAAAGGCTATCGGAATTTGTTGTTTGCAGACATTGTTTTGCAACACCGAATTGGATATTTGAAAATGGGCAGGTCTATCAAAAATCTCAAATCAAGCGCCAGAATTTTGCACGCACCCATAAGGGTCTATTATATTTTACGTAATGGATTGTATTTATTGTTCAAGTCTCCATTTGTAAAAGGGGAGAATAGGAAATTGTTGTTGTCAAACATGAAAATCCTAAAAAACGATTTAATTTATCACAACCAAAAGGGGGCAGTTTATAGCAACGTTTTAAGCGCTGTCTATGATTTTGTCTTTGGGAAAATGGGAAAAAAACAATCATGAAATTAACCAGAACCCTTATAAAAGGAATCTTGTTCCTGTATTGCTTATTGAAATTCATGTCAATCAAGATGGCATATGCATTGGCATTTCAGAATGCTGGTCTCAAACAAATTCAAGGGCTTAAAAGAGAGGGGCAATGGGTAGTTTTTCAAGAATCAGGCAATAAAATTGCCATAACACAATTACCCCAATTTGAGTTTTCCATCAATCATTTAATAGAACTTCTGCAAAATGCTAAAGTGACTGTTTCGAATGCAGCGAAGGATAGCTTTATTGCACAAATTGCTGGATTGAAATTTAATGTAGCATCTCTTTCCAATATGGCTGTCTTATATGAGGTATTCAAAGAAGAGATCTATGGTGTACACTTATTAAAACAAGATTTGTTGGTCTTAGACATAGGTATGAATGTGGGTGTTGCATCCCATTTTTTTGCCAACAACCCACAAGTAAAAGCCGTACATGGATTTGAGCCTTTTCCCCAAACCTTTCAGGAAGCAACCGCCAATTTAGCGCTCAACCCACAACTCCAAGACAAGTTATTTATGCACCCTTATGGAGTAAGCAATGTTTCTGAAACAAGAGAAATCACGTTATTTGATAGTGGATTATTATCTGCTTCCACAATGGCTTCTGATAATAGCGTATACGGTAAACAGGTTGGTAAAACAGTGGAAGTTTACTTGCGCTCCATGGTCTCTATTTTAGAAGAATTATTACCCCAATATCCCAATAGCTCAGTGCTATTAAAAATTGATTGTGAAGGAGAGGAATATGCCATTTTTGATTCACTCAAAGAAACCAATTACTTAAGTAGGGTAGATGGTATTTTGGTAGAATGGCATGAGAAGGGATATGCCGGTATTGCAACTCAATTAAAAGAAGCTGGTTTTCAATTTTTACACCTGCCCCATGCTACTGCTAATTGCGGTATGATCTATGGATTCAAGTCTTAATTATTCTAGTAATCCTTTTAGGGTATCAATTCTAAATTGAATGATGGGCCAGAATTTTTTGGGATACCCTTGCAAAAAGTATTTGCATCCTAAAATAATGGCGGCTCCAAGTTTGAAGAGGTATTCGGCAATCTTTTTAAGATAGGCTCCGTTGCCCATTTCTTTCATGCGTACTTTTTCTCCACGCCCCATACCAGAAGCCACACGATAAAGGTATTCAGGTGTAAGTTTGGAAACTTCTACCACGTGTTGCACTGCAATAGCTGGGTCATAATAGATGACACGGCCAAGGGCTTTTAGTCGCATAAAAAAATCCTTTCCTTCACCTCCAATCCGCAAAGTGCCAACTACACCAGGAAGGGCAGTGTTAAAGCCTTTAATAGCATCAAAATCCGTTTTCCGAATAATCATATTGGATTCTAGGGGATACTTATTGGGACTAAAGACCGCTACCGTTGGACTATAATCAAAATTCCCCACCATACTAGAAACATAATAACTCATCCAAGCTGGTTCTGCAGGAATATATTTTGGAATAATCTTTCCGCCCAATCCACCAGCATCTGGGTGAGATCCAAAAAATTGGACAATGCGTTCTAGATAATCTTTTCCCGCTACAGCATCATCATCCATAAAACAAAGTAACCCTCCCTTGGCCAATGCAGCACCTGTATTGCGTGCAAAAGAGGCACCTTGTTTGGCCTCGTTTAGGAATTGAAATTGATAATCAGGATGAGTCGATAAATAATCCAAACAAACCTTTTGGGTGTCATCCGTAGAATTGTTATTGACAATGATTACTTCAAAAGCTGTTTTATCAAGGGTTTGATTGACCAAACTCTCCATAGCATCCCGAATATAGGCGGCCCTATTATAGGTGCAAATCACAACCGATATTGAAATAGCCTCCTGACTCATGACTGCAAAGATAAAATGGCTTTGTCAACAATATGCTTCCAGTTAAAATCTTGGTAGAAAGCTTGGGGTGTTTGATTTCTTGAAGGCAATTCCAATTGCATCATGGCTGTTGTAAAAGCATCCCAGTCATAGTCTGGCACCAACTGTAATTTTTCACCACAATAGGGGGCTTCAATTCCTTTTGCACCCGAAATCACAGAAATAATGTCTTGATTATATGCTAGGGCTTCTACTAATTTTGTTTTAACGCCACTTCCCAGTGTAACGGGATTGATAAAGCAATCTGTTCCTTTATAGAAGACAGATATATCTGGAACAAAACCGGCCAAAATAATTTGAGGATGTCTTTCTAATTCCTTTTTCCATTGTTCAGTAATCCTATTGCCGCAAATAAAAATGCGATATCCTTTTTGTAATTTGTCCAATCTGGGTAATAACTCTGAAACAATAATGCGCAGTGCATCAGTATTAGGAATATAATCCAATGTGCCATTGAATAAAAAAAGCCTTGTTTGAGGATGCAATTGAAACTGGTCTAACAAGATTTGTCTTTGCTGATGTTTTTCAATCAAACTAGGTGCATTCAAAACATCAACCCCATAATTTAATACCGTACAGCAATGACTTGGAATATTCCATGTTGCTTGCATCCAAGCCGCATCATTGGGAGAAGTAAACCAGACTTGGTTGGCTGATTTACAAATCCAGCGTTCGTAGAAATAGTAGATGCGCCACCATTTTCTATGCATATCTCTAAAGCGATAGGCTTCTATATTGTGTACCCTTAAGATTAAATCCACTTTGCAAAACAAACGCAATAACCAACCCAGCCAGCCAAAATAGCTATGTTCAATAATAAGGTATTCAATTTGTTGGGTCTGAATGGTTTTCTTTAAACGCCAAAAATAACGCAGGTTGTAAAACCCCTTCCAGTGATTATACAAATAATTGTCTACGTCTAACTGCTTGGCAAAAGCCAAATCATTGTCACTAGAAACTACCAGTTTCAAATTTGACAATGTTTGCAGCTCTTCATAAAAAGCTGCAACACATTTCTGCCCGCCCATGAGCGCTGGGAACACCCGGTAAGATACCAGGGCCAGAATGCTGGGCTTCTTATCCATTATACCGTTTTGGTGCTTGGTTTTCTAAATCCAGCTGCAATAGCTGCTAAAACCAATAACCAAATAATGGCAGTAGAACCAATAGCTGCTTTGTTACTATTATAGTAGCTAGCTGGTTTGAATTCAAAGACAATTTTATGTGCACCTGCAGGTATGGATAGCCCACGCAGTACATAATTGGTTTGTACAATGGGCGTTTCTTTTCCGTCTACATAGGCTTTCCAGCCCTTGTCATAATAGATCTCACTAAAGACTGCAAACTGGTTGCTAGCAGCATTGGAAGCGTATTCAACAAGGTCATTATCGTTTTTAACCAAACGAATATTTGCCGTGCTATCAGCAACTGGTTCAAAAGCTATATCTTTTTTGGAAGCGCTTTCTACAATGGCGGTATCCTTTGGATTAAATTGGTCCATGGCGCGCATAACACCAATGGGCTTGTCCGCGTATTGGATATGTTTTACAAACCAAACATTGCCCAATGCTTCAGGATTAATTTGAAGTGCAGGTTGCCCATCCTGTGGATTTTGAACAATGGCATATTTCATGTTCAGCATGTCTAATACCGCTTTGTTCAATGGTTGTTTCTTGAGTTGGAAATTAAGCAGGTCTTCTACAATACTTAATTTAACTGGACTATAGCCACCAATATCTCGGTGGTGGTAGGCCGTAGTTGCATCATTAAAAGAACTAACCGTAGTATTGAATACCCTTGGATGACTGCTGTCTTTCATGATTTGCAAGTCAACAGGACTTGGTTTAAAATTAGATTCGTTATAAGATTCCTCGTCTTGGAAATTGTTCTCATTCAAATAACGTCTACCAACTGCAAGCAAATCAATTGAGCTGATCAAGACCAATCCTGCTAATACATAATTGAGCTTAATTTTTTCAGTGAGATAGAGATACAGAATGACCATCGCGCCAGCAATCAAAACCAAACTCCTGATCAGGTCATTTGAGAACAATGATTTTCTATCTGCGATTAACAAGTTGTAAAAAGTATTTGTGTCTTCTTGGCTACCCCTGAAAATTTGACCCAACATGCCTTTGATGCCATCGTCATTGGCGCCAACATAGCTAAAGCTGAGATAGAGTAATCCGGCCAATACAAAAATGCCACCTGTGATATAGGCAGATAGTTTGAGTTTTGCTAAAGCAGCTTTCTTGTCTTTTTCTACAAACAACAATTGTTGCATGGCCATTACGCCCAATAATGGGAAGAGTAATTGAGGCAGAATTAGGATGATACTTGGTGCGCGGAATTTATTATAGAGCGGTAAATTATTAAATACAAATTCATTAAAGCTGGCAAAATTGCTTCCCCAACTAAAGACTACCGCAATGACACAAACTGCCAGAATCCACCAGCGATGCCATGTTTTTAAATAGACCATACCAAAGATGAATAGGAAGCAAATGACGGCACCAAGATAAACTGGGCCAGATGTCATGGGTTGTGGTCCCCAATAGGTTCCCATATAACCTGCCAATTGTCCCGCTTGATCCTCAGGGAATCCGCGTTCTATAGCCGCTTTTCCAATATGCGAATTAGCTGTTAATTCTCCATTAGAACTACCACCATAAATACCGGGTACTAAGAAGGTCAGGGTTTCTGCTGGTCCATAGCTACCATAAAAAAAAGCGTATTGGGTACTTAATCCTGTTGTTTTTTGAGTAGGGTTTGTTTTAATGGCGGTTGTGTCCAAATTGCTACCACCACGCATGGTGGCTTTTGAATATTCACTAGTGGTGGCCAGTGTAACCAAATTAGATCCTGCTCCTAATAAACCTCCAACCAAGGCCAGAGAAAGGGCAATGCCCAAATGTTTATAGTCATTAGATTTAACCCATTGTATGATAAATCCAATGGTCATGACCAAGGCTAGAATTAAGAAATAATAAGTGACTTGTAAGTGATTCATACCTACTAAGAGCGCACTAAATATGGCCGTTAATGCCAATCCCCAAGCATATTTTTTCTGATAGATTAACCAGATAGCTGCCAATACTGCTGGTAAGTAGCCCATGGCTTGCATCTTGGTATCATGCCCTACGGCTACAATCACCGGGTTATAAGTAGCATACGCATAGGCGATCCCCCCCATGATGCCCAGCCAATAATTGCTGCCGATTACTTGAGACAAGAAATAAAAACCTATGCAAAGCAAAAAGAAATAACCAATGGGTTTGGGTAGCCAAAGCATGAAAACTTTGTGTAAATAAATCACAGAAACCGGGTTGCTAGCTTCCATGGCAATCTGGTAAGCAGGCATGCCCCCAAATAAATTATTGTTCCACAAGGGATAATGCCCTGTTTTTTCCTTGTATTGCATCAGATCCTGGGCCATGCCCTTCCACTGGCTAACATCGTGTTGGCTCAATACCTTTCCTTCCATGGCAGGTTTGCAATAAACAACCGCTACCAAAACAAAGACAGCAACGGCAATAACATGGGGTAGGAGGGATTTCCACTCAAAGTGCTTCATAGTTCAGTTTTATGAGATTGGCAAATTAATGCTATTTTGAACGAAATTTTTTTATGAAGGGGCTTTTATTTCTCTCTAGACTGGCTTTGATCTGCAATGGCTGTTTTCTGGCCTGTTTGGTGTTGCAAAGAACACAAGACACCATCCCTAATCAGGGCTTCAAGGGATTGATCATTATCCTTGGTTGGTTTATTGCTCCATTCTTGGGTTTGGTGGTGAACATTTGGCGCGGCAACTTGTTGGTTAAGCGTCAACCAAGCTTGGTGCCAAAATGGCTTGGGTTAACCAATTTGATATTCCTGATTGTTCAGATCTGCTACCACTTTATTTTTCAATAATGATTCAAGACATACTCAAAAGCAAGCCCACCAAACTCTTTATCAGTATTGCCGCATTTTTTGTAGCCAACGCCTTGATTGCGGAATGTATTGGAGGAAAGATTTTTTCGTTGGAGAAAGTCTTTGGTTTATCACCCAGTAATTTTACCCTATTGGGTCAATCTGGTTTGAGCTTTAACCTCACTTGTGGGGTATTGCTCTGGCCCCTAGAATTTATCATTACGGATATTGTTAATGAATATTACGGACCAAAAGCAGTAAGAAGAATCAGTTATACGGCCATTGCCTTGATCTCATATGCCTTTGTGATGTTTTATTTGGCCATGGAAATTCCCCCGGCAGATTTTTGGATTGGCTCCAAGAAAGAACTGGGTATTGACAATATGCAATTGGCATTTGGTGGCATTTTTGGTCAGGGTATGTGGATTATACTAGGTAGCCTCACCGCCTTCTTGGTTAGCCAGATTGTAGACGTTACCGTATTTCATAAAATCAAAAAAGTAACGGGAGAAAAATGGGTTTGGCTTAGGGCTACTGGTAGTACCGTTGTATCTCAATTGGTAGACAGTTTTGTGGTACTATTTATAGCTTTTAAAATTGGGAATGGCTGGAGCTGGCAATTGGTGCTGGCTATTTGTTTGGTCAACTATGCGTATAAATTTACCATGGCGGTAATACTCACGCCCCTTATTTATTTAATGGAAAGATGGATTGACAATTATTTGGGTCATGAAACAGCCCAACGCATGAAGCGCAGTGCCATGGGTATTGAATCAGAGTGATCGGAATTTCTTCCCGTTACAACATTCCTTTTTCTTCAAAATGCCAATCACTACTTTGTCAATGGGCAAAGACATATCGGCTTCGGTTAAGTCATCCCATGCAATCCAACGCATTACTTCCGCTTCCTTGGTGGGGTCAGCCACTTGCTCAGGACTAAAGTCAAAAGCTTTGGTCTTGGTATCTAAATTCAAAGGAACATTGGGCGTTACATGGTAATAGATAGAAATAATCTGGTCCTTATTATTGAAGGCTGAAATTTGGAAAAAATCAGTGGTATATAAATGGTCTCCAACGGTTACGTCTAAACCGGTTTCTTCCATAAACTCACGCTTCAAACAATCTCTGGTGCCTTCACCAATTTCTAGTCCTCCGCCAGGTAATTTGGTAAAATAATTGCCCCTGATAAATTCATCACTCACCAGCAGTCTTTGCTGTTCATCAAATAAAATTCCGTACACGCGAACATTAAAAAGTGCCATATTAAAACCATTTTTTCTTCATGAAATACCAGCTAATAATCACTGATAAAGAAAGCGACAAGATAATTGGAATATAAAATGCATGTGGAGATTGACCACCGGGGATAGTTACATTCATACCATAAATACCCGAAACCATGGTGGGTAAAGAAATGATAATGGTAATAGAAGTAAGCCTTTTCATCACATTGTTCAGATTATTGCTAATCACAGAAGCAAATGCATCCAAAGTACTGGTGAGAATATTGGTATAGATATTGGCCATTTCCAAGGCCTGAGAAGTGTCTACAATTAAGTCACTCAAAAATTCTCTTTCTTCTTCATTCAAACTCAAGAAATTGGTTCTTTCCAATTTCATCATCAACATTTCATTTGTGCGGAGTGAAGTGATAAAGTAAACCAAACTCTTTTGAATCCTCATTAAATTCAACAAATCTTCATTGCTATTACTTTCATATAGGCTAGTCTCGTATTGATTTCTACGATGATTAATTTCTTTCAGAAACTCCATGAAGTTTTGTACTACTTTTTCAAATACTTTCAAAACCATCATGTTTCGTTTATCTGGCTGGCTTTTCTGAAAACTATTTAAAAATTTCTTGATGGCCCCATTGTCAAAACTGTTAACGGTTACAATTTGGTTATGGGTGAGGATGATACAGATAGGGATAGTAATATAGAAGGCATCACTATCATTGAAACTATTGTTCTCAGTAGGGGTTTTGATAACTAAGAACTTAACATTGTCCTCTACTTCATACCTTGGTCTTTCGTCAATGTCAAGAGAGTCTCTTAAAAATTCGATAGGAATTTCAAAGTCTTCACTCAATTCTACAAATTCCTCATCTTTAAAGGGAGGCACTAAGTTTACCCAAACACCCATATCCGGACGATCAATCTCTACTGTTATTCCGTCTACATTTTTAAAATACTGTATCATGGGCCGGCAAGTATAAAATGAAAAATATGTGCAAAATTACCTATTCCATCCTTGACTTAGATTAATCTTTCTTTAAATCAAGACTGCCTTTGAATACAAAAGTAGCCGGGCCGCAAAGCCAGATATTTCTAAATTCGTTTTCTCCTGTTTTGTCAAATTCAACAGCCAAGTTTCCGCCCTTGGTGGTGATTTCAATACGGTTAAAGCCATTGTCATTGTGTGCAAAGACTAGGGCAGAAGCAGTTACACCGGTGCCACAACTTAAGGTTTCGTCCTCTACGCCTCTTTCATAGGTTCTGACAATTAGTCGCTGACCATCGTCTTCTACAAAATTCACGTTGACCCCTTTTTCTTCAAAGTCCTTGCTATACCTAATATCTCTTCCTACTTTGAATACATCCTCTTCCATTACAGCACCTACTTGTTTTACATAATGGGGTGATCCTGTATTCAAGACATAGTCACCATGATAGTCTTCAATGGTATCCACGTCTTTCATCTTTAAATGAATCCAATGGTTATTACCCATTTCTGCTTCGTGAGGACCATCGGTTGCTAGAAAATGATAGTGATCTCTTTTAATACCTTGGTCAAAAGCAAATTGGGTTAAACACCTGCCACCATTGCCACACATACTACCTTCCTTGCCATCGGCATTATAATAGACCATTTCAAAATCATAGCCCTCCAAACTGTTGAGCAACATTAAACCATCGGCGCCAACGCCAAAGCGTCTATCACAGATTTGCTTTACTTGTTCTGTGCTTAATTGCACCGTGGCGTCACGATTGTCAATGATCACAAAATCATTTCCTGTTCCTTGGTATTTGTAAAAAACAATAGACATGGGCTAATTAAATACTGGACAAAATGCCCAAGCTTTTAGTGATTAATTGTTCAACGGCAGCACCGCCATCCTTGCTAAATTCTTTCTTAACACGGTTGGCTACAATGGCATTCAAGCTCAAGCAATGGTGACCCAATAATCGGCCCAAACCATAGATGGCACTGGTTTCCATCTCAAAATTGCTGATACGGTGATTGCCATAACGGAAGGTACTAAATTGGTCAATCAGGTCTGGATTACTCAAGCCCAAACGCAAGACCCTGCCCTGAGGACCATAAAATCCGGGAGAAGTAATGGTAATACCTTGATGGTAGCCATCCACAAAATGTTTTAAAACAGAAGTTCCTGCTGAAGCAATATAGGGAGACGCTGTTTTTGAATCTAATTGGGTATGGGTTACAAATTCTCTAAGTATGTATTTTTCTTCTTCGTTATTATCGTGTCTATAAAAATTGAGCAAGTTATCAATACCCAAACCATGTGTACTTGCTACAAAACTATCTACTGGAATATCGGCTTGCAATGATCCAGAGGTACCAAAACGCACAATGGTCAATGCTTTCAGGGTAGGGTTGATGGTTCTACTGTTGAAGTCAATATTGGCTAGTGCGTCTAATTCGTTCAACACAATGTCAATATTGTCTGTCCCAATCCCTGTAGAAACAACCGAAATTTTTTTCTGGCCAATTCTGCCCGTATGGGTAATAAACTCTCTATGCTGAAACTGGTGTTCTATCTGGTCAAAATGTTTGCTCACTGCGCCAACCCGGTCTGGGTCACCTACCGTAATAATAGTATCCGCCAATTCTTCGGGTCTCAGGTTTAAATGATAGACCGCCCCGCGGCTATTGATGATCAGTTCGCTCTCTGCAATCCTATTCATAATGTTCAATTAGACAACAAATTTCGGGTTTTAAGATTTAGAATTTTAAAATTCCTTTCTTTGCTTTATTTTCGCAGCCGTTTCTGCTTTTGGTAGCCCAAAACAGTAGCAAAGGGTCCTTTGGCCGAGTGGCTAGGCAAAGCTCTGCAAAAGCTTCTACAGCGGTTCGAATCCGCTAGGGACCTCAAAGGACTACATTTTGTAGTCCTTTTTTTATTTAATTGATAGTTATGAAATACACCCAAATTATTGGAATACTGGCATCTTTAGGTCTTATTGGTCTTTGTTTTCTACCCTGGGTGCATATTCCATCTTTGAATATAGACCTAAACGGAATCAATGGAAAAGCCAGTGTGGAGCTCAATTTTGGGGAACAGATTATCACCCATGGCTTTTTTACAGCCATTATGGTGGTAGGGTTTCTGGTTAATCAGGTTTGGGCCAAAAGAACCAATGTATTTGTGGGGGCGGTAAATTTTGCCTTGTCTATCAAGAATTTCATCATTTTCTCCATGTGTAGGGGAGGCGAATGCCCTGAAAAACAACCAGCCCTTTACGGACTGGTTGTGTTGGCTGGAATTATGATGATCATGGGATTTTTTCCCAAACTGGACCTCAAGTCTAAACCAAAAGACTAAGCTAAGACTTGCAAAGAGCGATGAATAATCTCAACCGCTTCTAGTATCTGATCTTTATTAATAATCAATGGTGGTGCAAATCTGATTTTATCACCATGGGTTGGTTTGGCTAGGAGACCATTTTCCATAAGCGCCAAACAAAAATCCCAAGAAGCATCTGGATTGGGGTGTTGAATCACAATGGCATTTAATAAACCACGTCCACGAATGGTAGTGATATATGGCGATTGCAACTTTTGTAATTCGGATCTTAAAATTTGACCCATCGCTTCAGCGTTTTCTGCCATTCTTTCTTCCTTTAAAACAGCCAAAGATGTCATAGCAACCGCACAAGCAAGAGGATTTCCACCATAGGTAGATCCATGTTCACCTGGATGAATATTCATCATTACCACATCATCAGCTAAAACCGCTGAAACAGGCATTGTACCACCACTTAAGGCTTTTCCAAGAATTAAAATATCAGGTCTAACGCCCTCATGGTCACAGGCCAACATTTTACCCGTACGGGCTAGTCCTGTTTGAATTTCATCGGCAATAAATAAGACATTGTATTTGTCACAAAGCGCCCTTACGCCTTTTAAATAACCATCATCTGGTAATACCACACCCGCTTCTCCTTGAATGGGCTCTACCATAAATGCAGCTACATTAGAATCTTGTAAAGCGGTTTCTAGCGCAGTTAAATGATTATAAGGCACCAATTCAAAACCTGGCATAAAGGGTCCAAATCCCTGATAACTACTAGGGTCAGTAGAAGAAGAAATAGCCGCCAAAGTTCTACCCCAAAAATTGCCTTCTGCAAAAATAACTTTTGCTTGATTTTCAGGAACGCCTTTTTTGGTATAAGCCCATCTGCGCGCAAGTTTAATAGCCGTTTCACCACCTTCTACACCCGTATTCATAGGCAATACTTTGTCATAACCAAAATACTGGGTAATATACTTGCTGTATTCACCCAATAAATTATTGTGAAATGCCCTAGATGTAAGGGTTAACTTTTGTGCTTGTTCTACAAGTGCAGCAATGATTTTTGGATGACAATGTCCTTGATTTACGGCTGAATAGCCACTCAGAAAATCAAAATAACGTTTACCGTCTACATCATATAAATAAACGCCTTCACCCTTTTCTAAAACAACGGGTAGGGGATGGTAGTTATGTGCACCATATAAAGATTCTGTTTCCAAGTACGCAGCACTGCGTTTGGACAATTGATTTGTCAACATGTATAAGATTTAGGTATGGGAATAATGGGGTACCCCAATGGGGGATATTAGCTGGTATGCTTAGCAGCTACAAGGATGATCCAGAAAATCAAGATTCAATAATAAGAATTGCATGGCCGCAAGATAAGGTTTCCTTTGCAATCCGGCTACAAATGCAGTATTTTGCTTCGGAACTCCCATATAACTTAGCCATATGCGTATTGTCAAAAACACCTTGAAAGGGCTGATTGGCCTATTTATTGCATTTTCTGTATTTGCATTTGTATCGGGCAAAACCTATTTGTTTAAAGCGGTTGTGTACAATTTTGCCAATATTGATGATTATAAAATTTTTGAAAATAATCAAGTCCAAGTTGGGAAATCACAACCATGGTCAATGTCTGCAGCTTATAATAAAATCAACTATCCAGACTCCCTCAATGCATTGATGGAAGAATTAGACGCGGTGGGTTTGCTTTTGATAAAAAATGATTCCATTCAGTTTGAAAAATATTGGGATGGCTATTCAGATTCATCACTTTCTAATAGTTTTTCCATGGCCAAATCTGTGACCAGTTTGCTCATTGGGGTAGCCATTAAAGAAGGCAAGATTCAATCTGTAGAACAGCCTGTGGGCGATTTTATTCCAGAGTTCAAAGAAGGAGCCAAAGCGGCTTTAAAAATCAAGCATGTATTAACCATGAGTAGTGGCACCAATTGGAATGAGTCTTATTCCAATCCTGCTTCAGAAACCACAGAACTCTATTATGGTAAAGATTTGTACAAAGTGGCTACTGCGGTTCAAATGGATAAAGAACCAGGTACTTATCACACATACAAAAGTGGGGACACCCAATTATTGGGTTTGATTTTACAAAAAGCAACTGGTAAATCACTCAGTGCATACGCTACTGAGAAACTCTGGGAGCCCATGGGGGCGGAGCATCCAGCACTTTGGAGTTTAGATAAATTGGGTGGTAATGAAAAAGCGTATTGTTGTTTTAATTCCAATACCCGCGATTTTGCTAGACTGGGCAAACTCATGTTAGACAGTGGTAAATGGAAGGGGAATGCCATTATTGATAGTGCTTATTTTGCAAATTCCATCAAAGCCTGTGGCGTGAAAGATGAACTAGGTTTGCCATGTGATTATTATGGCTATCAGTGGTGGATTGATCCAATGCATCCAGAAGTATTTTATGCTCGTGGCATTTTAGGTCAATACGTTATAGTTATTCCCTCTACCAAAACCATTATTGTGCGTTTGGGTAAGAAAACATCGCCCGATAGGGTTCATACCGTGCCAAAAGAAGTGCGCTACCTGATAAATTGGGGTCTGAATGGCTAGGCATCGGTTCCAAACCTTATTTTCGTGCAAATGTTTGAAAAATCCTTACCCAGTGTAGCAATTGTAATCCTGAATTACAATGGTATAAAACACCTGGAGAATTTCCTGCCTTCTGTTTTACAAGCTACTTATGAGAATAAGCGAGTGATTGTAGCGGATAATGCATCTACAGATGAAAGCATTGCTTTTGTCAAGACAGCATTTCCAACGGTAGAAATAATCATCAATCAGCAAAATGATGGTTTTGCAGGTGGGTATAATTGGGCCTTGTCAAATATTGAAGCGGATTATTATGTGCTGCTCAATTCTGATGTGTCTGTTACTGCTGGATGGATAGAACCCATTATTCATTTAATGGAATCAGATGGTAAAATTGGTGCCTGTCAGCCCAAACTATTATCCTATTTCAACCCGCATTTGTTTGAATACGCAGGAGCAGCTGGTGGTTATATAGACCTGTTTGGATACCCTTTTTCAAGGGGTAGGATCTTTGATGTTTGTGAGCCAGATCAAGGACAATATAACCAAGTAAAGTCTATCTTTTGGGCCTCTGGTGCAGCATTGTTTGTGCGTTCAAAAATATACCATCAATTAGGTGGGTTAGATAGTAGCTTTTTTGCACACCAAGAAGAAATTGATATGTGTTGGCGCATGCAATTGGCGGGTTATCAAGTCATGTCTTGCCCTAGCTCAATTGTTTACCATGTAGGAGCAGGTACCCTGCCAAGGGGTGGGCGAAAAGTGTATTTAAACTTTAGAAATAATTTGGTCATGCTTTGCAAAAATTTGCCTTGGCATGAATTGGTTTGGAAACTTCCTTTTAGATTAGGTTTAGATGCTATTTCTGCATGGAAGGGCTTACTAGGTGGCGATGCTTCCTTTTTTACAGCAATATTCAAAGCACATATCAATTTGTTTTTATGGATCCTGCAAGGAAGGGTAAAAAGAACAAATGGCTGCAAACCCTTGTCAACGTTGAATGGTGTGTATAGAGGATCGGTTGTTTGGCAGTATTTTATAGCCAAGCATACCCAGTTTCAAGAAATTATTGAAAAATAGCTTTTATAATTTCACTGCGAACCCTATTTTTGCATTGCAAAAGAAAAATATGTCAAACGAAATTCATAGCGAAAACGAACAAGATTTTACCAAGAATTGGGTATCATCCTCTAGATTCTTGTTTTATCTGCAAGTATTTTGCATTCTGTCCTTTGTATTAGGTGGTTGTTACCGTATGTATCATCAGCGTTATCCGGGTAAACCTGATATTGAGATTCAGGGTAGCACCAAGTATACTCCTGAGTACAAATAAAAAAAGTTGAAAAAAAATTTTGTCAGGAACTTGAAGTCGCTATTTTTGCACTCCTAATTTAGTTCTTTACATCACGCGAAAGTAGCTCATTTGGTAGAGCACGACCTTGCCAAGGTCGGGGTGGCCGGTTCGAGCCCGGTCTTTCGCTCCAGAATCCCGTCCCGCATAAGGCGGAACGGGATTTTTTTTTACTTGTTTGCCTTGGTGGTGGAACTGGTAGACACGCAGGACTTAAAATCCTGTTTGCAGCAATGCAAGTGCGGGTTCGATTCCCGCCTGAGGCACAAATCGAAAAAGAAACCCTTGACCTAAATGGTACAAGGGTTTTTTTATGCGCTATATCTAATGAAATTGTATGCTATTGGGTAGACTTTAATGAAATTCGTATTTGTATTCAATCTTACCTACCAGTTTTCTTTCATTGTCTCTGCAGGTCTCTTTCCACTTTAATCCCTTTTCATTGTATTCATATTGCCATGTAAAATATTGGCCGCTTCCAGACAATTGGGTCATCTGTGCCAATTTTCCCTTGGCATCATATTCAAATACATAATCGGGTACCAATTTTTTCAGCTTTTGGTTAAATCGCACGATATCTGTTAACCTATGTTGTTGGTCATAATAATAGTAATAGGTTTCTAAGGGAGTATTTTTTCTGCTCCATTGTTCTTCCGCCACATTACCCTCTTCGTCTATCACTATTTTGGCCACACTACTATCAATTTTGTTTTTAACTTTTACTATGGATGCTGGTAAACCATTGGCCCCATAAATCCAATCCCTATATTCTTGTGTGCTATATTTTACAGCAGTATCTCCAGAATTTAAACTCAGCTTGATCAACTTTCCAGTATGATCATAGAAGTATTCCATTTTATTGTCAATTCCATTACTATTAGAGAGGGTTCTTTTTAGTTTACTCAGTTCAAAAAAACTAGTTACCGTACTGGTTTTTCCTGATTGAATCCCCGATTTAGTGCTAAGTTTTTTCCCATCCATGGTCAATTCCTGTTCCAATAAAAATTTCTCATTGGCGCTGCCATCTTCTTCAAAACTAATGGCCGTAATTTTCTTGACCTTATTGGCTCTCAATAATTGGTATTGTGCCTGACTTTGGGCAGTGGCCAGCAAGTCATTAAAATAATATTGGCCCCAAGCGGAAGAAATGAATAGAAATGCCAGGCTTGTTAACAAAAATTTCATACATACTGATTAGGTCTCAAAGTTATGGGCCACAACAGCAAGTTTCAAAAGAACCTAAGCCACAGAGTGGGTGGCTATTGGTTTGTTCTGTATTTTTAGTCAAATCTTAACAAGTGTCTCATCAAAAAGAAAGGCTAGAAAAAAATTGTTTGAATTGTAATGCAGAAGTGCAGGGGCGCTTTTGTCAGGTTTGTGGGCAAGAAAATATTGAAACCAAAGAATCCTTTTGGTCTTTGGCTACCCATTTTGTGTATGATGTAACCCATTTTGATGGTAAGTTTTTCAGTACCTTAAAATACTTGCTTTTTAGACCAGGATTTCTCTCACAAGAATATTTAAGGGGAAGGAGAACCGCCTATTTGCACCCCATTAGGATGTATGTGTTTACCTCAGCCATTTTCTTTTTGATTTTGTTTAGCTTTTATCAGGAAGCTTCTGAGAGTGTTGTCAAGATTAGTGGAAATGAAAAAACAACGGCGGGATTAATTAAGGAATTGGAGGGTAAAAAAATTGCTGCGTTGAAAAGTCTTCCACTTTTGGTAGATAGCAGTTCCAATGATTCATCCTATCAAGAAGTTAAAAAAAGGATTGTAGAGTTAGACAGGGATATTCTAACGCTCAAAAAAGACAGTACCCAAAGGGATAAAGTTGCTTCTATGTACGACAGCAATAATAGCTTTGAATTTGGAGAAGATGACTATAAAGGAGCCTACAATGCAAAAGCTTATGATAGTATTCAAAATAGTCTGCCGCCAAGCAAAAGGAAAAACTTTTTTATAGCTAAGCTGCAAAGACAGAACCTGATATTAAAGGAGAAATATGGGGATGAAACGGCAAAGGTTGTACTAGATAAGTTTAGGCATATGTTTCCACAAATGCTCTTTGTATCCTTGCCCATGTTTGCCTTATTTCTAACCTTATTATATGTTAGAAGAAAGGAGCTGTTTTATGTAAATCATGTGGTTTTTACCATACACTTGTATTGCGCCACTTTCATTTTAATTCTGGGTAGTTTGTGGTTGGGCTCTATATTTCATTGGGTACATTTTAAAACCGATGTATCAACTGGAATCTTTTCCATATTAATCATGTTTTATTGGTACAAGGCTTTTAGAAATTTCTATACCCAATCCAGAAAGAAAACCGTACTCAAATATGTATTGTTATTTTTCTTAACCCTCTTTTTGATTGTATTGCTGTTCCTCAGCTTTTTCATGTTTTCCTATTTTGTTAATTAAATTGTTATTATGTCTGAACTCTCTGATAGTTTTCTAGCCCTTGTAAAAATCATGGACGAACTCCGTGAACAATGCCCCTGGGATAAAAAACAAACCATTCATACCCTGCGTCCTTTAACCATTGAGGAAACCTATGAACTAGCAGATGCCATCACAGATAATGATTGGAAGGGCGTAAAAGAAGAATTAGGAGATATTATGTTGCATTTGTTGTTTTATGCCAAGATTGGCTCTGAGCAGCAGCAATTTACCCTGCAAGAGGTATTGGAAGCCATTAGCGCCAAACTCATTCATAGGCATCCCCATATTTATGGAGACGTAAAAGTGCAGGATGAGGAAGAGGTAAAAAGAAACTGGGAAAAATTGAAAATGAAAGAGGGTAAAAAGTCTGTGCTTGGTGGTGTGCCAACTTCCTTACCAGCCATTGTAAAAGCTACCCGAATCCAAGAAAAAGCCAAGCAAGTTGGTTTTGAATGGGACAATAAAGAAGACGTTTGGAAAAAAGTACAAGAGGAAATGGAGGAGTTGCAGGAAGCTATTCAAACCAAGACACAGGAAGACGTAGAAGAGGAATTTGGAGATGTTTTATTCAGTTTGGCAAATTATGCACGGTTTTTGCAGGTAGATGCAGAAGGGGCACTAGAAAAGACCAATAAAAAGTTTATCCGCCGCTTTCAGGAAATGGAATCCATTGCCCTAGCTAGTGGAAAAGAATTGACTACTATGAGCCTAGATGAAATGGATCAGATCTGGAATCAGGTAAAACAGCAAATGAAGAAAAGTTGATCAACCACATTAGACAAAGCGCCTACAAACACGGTTACCTGCTTATTACAGCAGCGTGGTTGTATACCATTTCCTTCATCTTTATCAATTATTGGAGTTATAATTCCTCTCCCCAAAAAGTCAAGAGCAAGCTAGAACAAAGAATTGCCAGCAACGAACTTAGGTTTCAACAAATTAGCCAAGACAGTAATTTATTAACGCAATTACTGGCTGATACCCTTACAAAAGCCAAGTCTCAATTAATGAATGAGACCCTTGGTCTTTTTGTCTATCAAACCAACAATGGGCAGGACCCCAACATGGTATATTGGAACAACAATGCCATGTATGTAAATGGATATGATTTAAAAAAGCCAGATGGGGCTTATTACCAAAAACTTCAAAACGGGGAATTTGAATTACTGGTCAAACGAGTTCAATTACCCAAACAATCATTACTGTTGGTTGGAATGGTGCCCATTCGATGGGATTATTTTATAGAAAACAAATACCTGCAAACCCGCTTTGATGGCTTTAAAGAATTAAGCAAGCAATATGAAGTCAATAATTCACCCACGGCCATTCCCATTTTAAACGCCAGTGGTACTGAGTTGTTTCGCATTCAATTAATAGAGGGGAAATCCTTTATTGCTTATGACGCCATTACCTTGGTATTGAGAACACTTGCCATTATTTTGTTGTTCCTGTTTATGCATGCCATTGCAGAAGACTTGGTAAAGCTTCGAGGATTTTGGAATGGATTTCTACTCTTATTTGGAACCGTTTTTTTATTGAGAATCTTAAGTTACCAAGTATCATTTCCATTTGATTTTGACAAGATTCCGCTTTTTGATCCATCAATCTATGCTTCCAATCTGTTTCACCGTTCTTTAGGAGATTTATTAATCAATAGCATCCTGTTTTTTTGGTTGATTAGATTTTACCAAGACCATCGCCAAGGCAAAATCACGGGTCCTGCTTTTTTACCGGCCTATGTATCCAAAGACTTTAGGGTGTTTTTGCTAACCATCACTGCATTATCTATTGGTAATATTATCAAGAGCTTGGTGCAGGATTCAAAAATCTCATTTGATACCAATAATTTAGGCGTCTATACCATGGTGGCATTTATCATTCTTTGCCTATTGGTCTTATTCTTTTATTATTTGTCACAAGTGCTCCTGGCTCCTTTAATAGAAGAAAAAGTAGGCATCTATAGACAGATGCTAGTGGCGGCCGCCAGTGGCTTGCTTTACTTTTTCCTATTTATTAACCCACAAGACACCGTCATTAATATCCTGATCCTGCTTTGGTTATTGGGCTATTTGTTATTGATGCATGTAAGAAAATCAGACATAGCCATATCCTTGATCCGCTCTGAGTTTTTCATTTTTTGGGTGATGATTTTTGCGCTCTCCGTAGCCGCTATTGTGTTATATGAAAACAAACAGGTAGAAAGAAAACAACGCCAACGCATTGCTGAAAAGCTGGCACAGCAAACGGATCCAAGTGGCGAAAACCTGCTCAATATAGCTGCAACCAATTTTGATGAGGCATTCTTGTCAAGTAATTTTTACAGACTGGAAAGTGAATATTCTAATAAGTTTATCAAGGATTCTTTGATCAATGAAAATTTTTCTGGATACCTGAATAAGTTTGACACTCGAATTTATACGTATGACGCTACTACCCAGCCGCTACATAATGAAGATTCTACTTCTTTTGCCAGTATTAAAACCATCCTGTTAAATCAAGCAAAACCAACCGTTATACCCGGTTTGTTCAGTTATGAAAAAGTGGCAGAGGGATTTAGTTTTATCTATCAAAAAGAAATTAAGGAAGCTGAAGCCATTAAAGGCTATTTGTTTGTAATTATTAAATCAAAGCGATACAAAAGCGAAGCTTTGTATCCTGAATTATTTAATCAGTCACAGGATATTTCTACGGATTTAAACACCAATTATTCTTATGCCGTATACAATAAGGGTAAGCTCATCAACCATTTTAATAATTACAGTTTTCCTTCCAGTTTGAATGAGAAAAAGTTTCCAGGCTTTGAATTTACCTATCAGCAAAATGGGGTCTATAATGAATTATGGTACAATAGCGGTAATGGCAAATTGGTTTTGGTTGTCAAAAGAAATACTTGGGTACTAGAATCATTGACTTTGTTCGCTTACTTATTTGTGGCTTTCCTGGTTATTATATTTTTGTTCCAATCTGGTTCATATTTGTTTACCCATCGCTTTCAATGGTCAAAATTTAAGGAAGCGTTTCAATGGAATATTCGATCACAGATTCAGGCTACCATTATTTTCTTGAGTGTATTCTCCTTTATAGTAATCGGGATTGCCACTATATCCTTTTTTATTATTCGCTTTAACCGAAATAACGAAGACCGTTTAAGTAAGTCCATTCAGGTAATGGCCAATGAAATTGATAATCGATTGCGTGCCCAGGTGGAATTTGACGATGTACTTACCGTGAGCAATATGTCAGATATGGAAGACTTGGAAAAGAAAATCGCGGATATTTCTGACCTGCACAATGTAGATATCAACTATTATGATACCAAGGGGAATTTGAAAATATCTACCCAACCCTATATTTATAATAAGCATTTGCTCAGTGAGAAAATGCACCCTGAGGCTTATCTGCAATTGCATGCCAATAAAAGTATCAGGTATTTGCAATCTGAAAAAGTAGGGAACTTTAATTACCTCAGTATCTATGTTCCTTTGGTAGATGCATCTGGAAACAACTATGCTTATTTGAATATTCCTTATTTAAATTCTCAAACAGAACTGACCCAAGAGATCTCAGGTTTCCTGGCTACCCTGATCAATTTGAATGCCTTTATTTTTTTAGTGGCTGGCGCGATAGCTTTTTTTCTAACCAATAGAATTATTCAGTCCTTTAGTTTAATAGGACAGAAAATGCAACAGGTGAATTTGGGAAAAGTAAATGAAGTGATTGAATGGAATAGAAAAGATGAGATTGGCATCTTGGTTACGGAATACAATAAGATGGTGCATAAGCTGGAATCCAGTGCAGAAGCATTGGCCCAGAGTGAGCGGGAAGGGGCTTGGCGTGAAATGGCCAGGCAGGTGGCGCATGAAATCAAGAACCCGCTAACGCCCATGAAATTGAGTATCCAGTATTTGCAAAAAGCCATTGAAGCAGGTTCTCCCAATGTGAAAGAATTGTCTCAAAAAATGGCGGTTACTTTAATTGAACAAATTGACCAACTGTCTAAGATTGCGGGAGACTTTTCTCAGTTTGCCAATATTGGCAATGCCCGCTTAGAGATATTTGATATGTATGAGGTAGTGAATTCTGTGATTCAATTATACCAAACCTATCCCAACTTAACAATCAAGAGTCAATTGCTACAAGAGCCTTTATGGGTTCAGTCTGATAAACTACAGATAAACCGACTGTTGACCAATCTAATCAAGAATGCTGTAGAAGCGGGAGAGGGAAACCCTGGAGGAATTGAAGTGAACATGCGTCTTCAAAAAGAAACCACTACTTTACTCTTGACCATTGAAGACCATTCTGGGGGCATTCCAGAGGGCATTGCCCAACACCTGTTCAAGCCCAATTTTACCACTAAAACCTCGGGCACAGGGCTAGGATTGGCAATCTGTAAAGGAATAGTAGAAAAGGCCAAGGGGCATATCTGGTTTGAAACGGTAGAAGGTAAAGGAACAACGTTTTTTATTCGTTTGCCCTTGGCTCAGTCAACTTAATGGAAGGATCAAAAGACCGCCAAGCAATCTCCTATCTTTTTAACTAACCCCTTTTTGGGTGTTGGTCCATAAGGAAGGATTCAAATTCACTACGGTCATAGCTACTCAAATTTTGGTACTTGGTAAGTCCAGCTTTCTGTGCCACCAGAACCCCGTACTTGCAATCGTCATATCCTTCAATACTATGGGCATCTGGATTAATAGAAATGAGTACTCCCTTGTCAACAGCCTTGTCAATCCATCGCCAATCAATATCTAGTCTTCTTGGATGCGCATTTAATTCTATCACTACATCATTGGCCACACAGGCATCAATGATGAGCTCATGGTTTACAGGGTAACCGCCCCTGCTAAGTAATAATCTACCTGTCATATGACCTAGAATAGAAGTGTATGGGTTTTCTATGGCGTTCATCAAGCGCATCATGGCTTTTTCCTCAGTCATTTTTAGGTTTGAATGGATAGAGGCAATCACTAGGTCAAAACTGGCCAATACCTCGTCATCGTAGTCCAAACTGCCGTCATTTAGAATATCACTTTCTATGCTTTTATAAATTCTAAACGGTGCTAACTTTTTATTTAATTCATCTATTTGTTGGTGTTGTGCCCTAATTCTATCTTCTCTAAGTCCATTGGCATAAAATGCAGATTGGGAGTGATCACTAATAACCAAATATTCCAATCCTCTTGCTTTTGCTGCAATAGCCATGGCTTCTAGTGTCTCTGCACCATCACTCCAATTACTATGACTATGGATAATACCTTTGATGTCTGAAGTTTCAATACAGGCTTTGATGTTTTTATTTTTTGCTTTCAAAACTATTGATGCATCATCCCTTCTAAAGGCGGGAATGAATGTCAATTCTGCTGCTTGAAATAGATCTTGTTCTGAAGCAAATGAAGTGCTAATAGGTAAGCTTGTTTCTTTTTCAAATGCTTCTAAAAAACTAGTTGGTCCCGTAGTTTTAAAAAGTACTGTTCCAAAATTTTCTGCAGTAGCAATATGAAAATGTAGTGGAACAGGTGCGGTAGATTCCACTACAAGATGATCATTTTCTGGCTCTGAAAATGTGCATTCAACTGTGGAAAAGTATTTTGTTAAAAGCTCCTTTGGGGCGGTAGTTATCCATGAAATGGAGGTAATAATTTCTAATTGTCTTCTATAGTCGGCCGTGACTTCAAAAAGAAAATCAGGAAATGCTTTGCTCAAAAGTTGGGTCATCTCAGTAGTAAAACTTTCTAGTTGTTGGTAGAGATAACTTCCTTGGCTACCCATAAAAAATTCTATGGCCTCTTTAATATTCTGTTGAGACTTAGCCCCAAAACCTTTGTAATTAGCTAACCTATTTTCATTGCAAGCGTACAATAATTCTCCAATGGTTTCAATTTCAAGTTCCTTCCAAATAGTGGCAATTTTTTTGGGACCAATGCCTTTAATAGACATCATGGTCAAAATACCTTCTGGTGTTTTTTGAATATATTCTTGCAACAATGCCATGCTGCCTGTTTGTAATTGCTCTGCAATATTTTTTGCAATGGATTCACCAATTCCCCGAATACTTGCAATTTTGTCTAAGGGCATTTCTATCAGTTGAGGGGGAAGTTTCTCTATGGTGAAAGCCGCAGCAGCATAGGATTTGGCCTTGAAGCTGTTTTCTCCATGTATGTCCATCAGTTTGCCCAAAAGAGCAAAATTATCTGCAATTGCGTAGTTATCCATTTTTCAAAAATAGCGGGATTTTTCTTCTAGTAGGGGCAAAAAAAAATCCCGGGAAATAATTCCCGGGACTAAATCTATCTCTGTGAGAAATAATCGTTGGATTATTTCTTAGCAGCTTTCTTAGGAGCAGCTTTCTTAGCGGCTTTTTTAGGAGCGGCTTTCTTTGCAGGAGCAGCTTTTTTTGCAGGAGCAGCTTTTTTAGGAGCAGCTTTTTTTGCAGGAGCAGCTTTCTTAGGAGCAGCTTTTTTAGCAGCTTTTTTAGGAGCAGCTTTTTTTGCAGGAGCAGCTTTCTTAGGAGCGGCTTTCTTTGCAGCGGCTTTTTTAGGAGCGGCTTTTTTTGCAGTTGCCATGTTTTTTAGATTTAATGGTTAGTAAATAATACATTAAAAATAAAAACTTATTTGCAATTCCAAAAAATATTTTTTATGCAGTCACTGCAACTGGTAAAACTGAGACAGTTGACTTGTCGTTTTTACCCTTCTTAAATTCTACTACACCATCAGCCAAAGCAAACAATGTGTAGTCGTTACCAACACCCACATTTTTACCAGGATGATATTGAGTACCTCTTTGGCGAACGATGATGTTACCAGAAGTTGCTGGTTGACCACCATAGATTTTTACGCCAAGACGTTTGCTTTGTGAATCGCGACCGTTCTTAACGGAACCTTCACCTTTTTTGTGTGCCATAAAATACTTTTTATAATTTTTTTATTCTTGTTCTACCGCTTGCATGCAAACATAGTTTGCACATAAGTGCCAATAACCAGATTAGATCTTAAGCAATGCTTTCAATCATGATTCTAGTGTAGTGGGTTCTGTGACCATGCTTCTTACGGAAACCTTTCCTTCTTTTCATTTTGAAGGCGATAACCTTTTCACCCTGCACTAGGGCACTGATAATTTCTGCTTTCACAGTAGCTTTTACATCACTACCTACAGAAATCGTTCCGTTGTTGTCTACCAACAATACGTCACTGAACTCAACCTTGTCACCGGTATTACCTTGCAAGTGCGGAACATACAAACTTTGACCTGCTTGTACTTTAAATTGTTGACCTGCGATTTTTACAACTGCTAACATAGCTTTCCAAAATTAGGACGGCAAAGGTAGGGATTTAGTGCTGATTTGCACAAACATTTTTGAAATAATTTCCCATTTTTTCAGGACAGCCACTTAAATGGGTGGGTTTCGGATGCAATTACCATAATATTACCGGATTTTAAAAGCAAAAACTCTGCTATCCCCCTAATTTTGCCCCCTTAAACGATCAGCGAAAGCCCATCACATGAACCTAAAGTCTTTATTAGCCCGGCCCTTTGCCAATTATATCTATAATAAAACCAAGAAAGGGATGCTGACCGCAGTAGAGGATCAGGATGCCATCTTGAAATACCTACTTAAAACGGCAAAAAACACCGATTTTGGTAGGGATCACCAGTTTTCTGCTGTTTCCAACCACCAAGAATTTACCCAAGCCGTGCCTTTGAGGGATTATGAACAATTCAAACCCTATATAGCCAGCATTAAAGAGGGCAAGCAAAACGTTCTTTGGAAGGGCAAACCCATTTATTTGGCCAAGACCAGTGGAACTACTTCTGGGGTCAAATACATACCTATAACCAAGGAATCCATTCCCAATCATATTAATACGGCCAGGAATGCCCTGCTTTGTTATATGGCAGAAACAGGTAATTCGGCTTTTGCTAATGGGAAAATGATTTTCTTGAGCGGTTCACCAGAACTAGAAAGAATTGCAGGCATCCCAACGGGAAGGCTTAGTGGGATAGTCAACCACCATATTCCAAGCTACCTACGTTCTAATCAATTGCCCAGTTATGAAACCAATTGTATTGAGGATTGGGAGGCCAAACTAGATAGGATTGTGGCTGAAACCATTAACAAAGACATGACTTTGATTAGTGGGATCCCACCATGGATGCAGATGTATTTTGACCGCTTGCACGAAAAATCGGGTAAAAAAATAGCTGATTTATTCCCCAATTTCAGCGTCATGGTGCAGGGAGGGGTGAATTTTGAACCCTATAAGGCCAAATTGTTTGAAACAGTTGGCAAACGCATAGACAGTATTGAGTTATTCCCCGCCAGTGAGGGCTTTTTTGCCTTTCAAGATAGCCAATCGGCCGAAGGCCTATTATTAAATACCAATAGTGGCATTTTTTACGAATTTGTGCCAGCGGCTGAGATTTTTTCTGAAAATCCTACCCGTTTAAAACTGGAGCAAGTGGAGGTTGGGGTCAATTATGCCTTGATAATCAATAGTAATGCAGGTCTTTGGGGCTATAACCTGGGCGATACGGTGAGGTTTGTTTCAACCAATCCATACCGATTAGTAGTAAGTGGTAGGATCAAACACTTTATCTCAGCATTTGGAGAACACGTGATTGGTGAAGAAGTAGAGCATGCCATGTTACAAGCGGCCGCTCAATTTGGTGCCAAGATTACAGAATTCACCGTTGCCCCCATGATTGTTCAGCAGGGGCAAGGAAAGAGCTACCATGAGTGGTTGGTGGAATTTGAGCAGGCTCCAGATCAATTGGAGGCATTTGCAGATTGTCTTGACCAGCAACTCAGGGATAAGAATGTGTATTATGATGACCTGATTAGGGGGAATATCTTAGACAGACTCAAAATAAGCTTGGTAAGAAAAAATGGCTTTATAGATTATATGAAGCAGATTGGTAAATTAGGTGGACAGAACAAAGTACCAAGGTTGAGTAATGACAGAAACTTAGCCAATGGGCTAGAAGCTTTTCTCCAATCCTAAAAGATGGGGGATAAATAAACCGGCTTTACCAAACAGATTGGCAGTATTTTGCCCATCTTTAGGTAGCCCAAATAAAACTAATGACGCAAAAAAGAATCGCCGTATTCGGCTCTACTGGTTCCATAGGTACACAGGCTCTAGACGTGATCAGGGCTAATCCAACCCTGTTTAGTGCTGAAATCTTAACAGCCCAAACCAATGATACGCTCTTGGTGCAACAGGCATTGGAATTCAATCCCAATATTGTTGTCATTGGTGATGACAAAAAATACCAAGCCGTTAAAGAGGCGTTGGCTTCCACCAATGTGAAAGTTTTTGCAGGTGAAAAAGCATTGGAAGAAGTGGCTGCCATGGATTGTTATGACATGATGCTGGCAGGCATTGTTGGTTATGCAGGTCTTAGACCCACTTTGCAAGCCGTGCAAATGGGTAAAGCCGTAGCATTAGCCAATAAAGAAACACTGGTTGTGGCTGGAGATATTGTAATGCAGAAAGCCAGAGAACATCGCGCAGCAGTAATACCTGTTGATAGCGAACACTCAGCTATTTTTCAGTGCTTGGTAGGAGAAGGGAATAATCCCATTTCAAAAATTATTCTAACTGCCAGTGGTGGTCCTTTCTTGGGTAAGAAACCCAACTTCTTGGTGAATGTAAAAAGGGATCATGCTTTGCAACATCCCAACTGGAGCATGGGTGCAAAAATTACCATTGATTCAGCCACGCTCATGAACAAGGGCTTGGAGATGATTGAAGCCAAATGGTTGTTTGACCTAACGCCAGAGCAGATTCAAGTAGTGGTGCATCCACAGAGTATTATCCATAGCATGGTGCAATTTGAAGACGGTAGCTTAAAAGCACAGATGGGCTTGCCCGATATGAAATTGCCCATTCAATATGCCATGGCTTTTCCGCATAGAATTGCCAATGATTTTCCTAGATACGATTTCAAGAAACCTCAAACCTTGAGTTTTGAAGAACCGGATTTAAAAACATTCCGCAATTTATCACTGGCCATGGAAGCCCTGAAAATGGCTGGTAATATGCCTTGTATCCTCAATGCTGCTAACGAAATTGCTGTTTATGCATTCCTACGCAACCGCATTGGATTCTTAGACATGACAGAAGTGGTAGAGCAGAGTATGCAAAAAATGACCTTCATTGAAAAGCCAACCTTGGAAGAGTATTTTGAAACGGATGGAGAGACGCGTAACTTTGCGGCTTCTTTGATCCATATGTAGTTGGCATCAAACAAAACAATTAAAATCCAGCATCGGCATGATGAATTTATTAGTAATAGATTGGGTGAGTATCGGCGTAAAGACAGGGCAGTTTATCCTGTCCTTTTCCATTTTAGTAGTGCTTCACGAATTAGGACATTTTATTCCTGCGCGCATATTCAAATGCAGGGTAGAGAAATTCTATCTCTTTTTTGATCCCTGGTTTAGTCTTTGGAAAAAGAAAAAAGGCGATACCGAATGGGGATTGGGTTGGGTGCCATTTGGCGGCTATGTAAAGATCTCAGGCATGATTGATGAGAGTATGGACAAAGAGCAAATGAAGCTACCTCCAGAGCCTTATGAATTCAGGGCAAAGCCAGCTTGGCAAAGACTGATCATCATGGTGGGTGGTGTTGTTGTAAACGTAATTCTAGCCATTGTCATTTTTATTGGCATTACCTGGGTTTGGGGAGAAGAATATTTACCTGCAAAGAATTTAAAATTTGGCGTGCACGCCGATACTTTGGCTAAGAGCATGGGCATTCAAGACGGCGATAATATCTATGCCATTGATGGCAGGGTAGTGGAAGATTTTGGAACTGTAGTTCCAGATATTGTTACTTCAGATGCTAAGAAAATTACCGTAGAAAGAGCAGGTCAAAAAATAGACTTGGCTATACCCGATGTCTTGATCAAGAACCTCTATAAAAAAGCAGGCAAGCGCCGCGCAGGTGATTTATCTGCTGATTTTATCAGCATGCGATATCCCGCCATTATTGATTCGGTTGCCAAAACTGCCAATTTTAAAGAAGGTAAGTTTGCCAAAGGCGATACCTTAATTGCTTTTAACAAAAAGCCCTTCCAATATTTTCACGAATACGAAGCTTTGAACAAGGGCTTTGGTGACTCTGTGGTAGAATTCACTGTAAAACGTGGAGCTGATACCGTTGCGGTAAAAGTGCAATTAAATAACAAAGGTGCAGTAGGATTTTTCCGAGTAACACCTTATGCTATGTTTGGTACCGTGAGTAAGGATTATAGTTTGGCGCAGGCTATTCCAATGGGATTCAATAGATGTTTTGAAACACTAGATAGATATATCACAGGCATCAAACAAATCTTTACTGGTAAGGTAAATGCCAGCGAATCTTTGGGTAGTGTGATCAGTATTGGGAATACCTTCCCAGGTGTTTGGGACTGGCAAAAGTTCTGGACACTAACTGGTATTTTTTCTATCATCTTAGCCTTTATGAATATTCTACCTATTCCAGCACTAGATGGTGGACACGCGCTATTCACTTTGTATGAAATGGTTACTGGACGTAAACCTGGTGACAAGTTCATGGAATACGCTCAGATGGTGGGTATGGTGCTCTTATTAGGTTTAATGGCTTACGCCCTTGGTCTTGACTTCTGGCGTTTGTTTAAATAGTTTAACAGGTAGCATTCTTTGGAATGGCTACCTTTGCATTCTGGGGTCGTATTGGTTTTGACAGCATATGTCACGGTTGGTGTAAGCATGCAGTGCGTTGGATAATTAGCACTTTAATCTGAATATTCAAACTTCAAATGGCAATACTCAGTATGCCATGGCTGCTTAATCAGTGATTAAGTAACCATTCGGGCCGCGGCTAAGGTTGGTCTCTTACCTCTTGCTGCCGCCGACTTAAAACAAAAGAGAATGCTGCAACGGAAGGCTGTGACCGTTGCCTAAGACCATTCAGCTAAGCGTTAGGTTGGTTTGTTTCTTTCCTGCTTAGTGCCTACAATTAATAAGAAAATAAGCATGTAGAAAGCTAATGGTAGCGATGTTTGGACAGGGGTTCGACTCCCCTCGACTCCACTAATAAAATCTCGTAAATGTTGATTATCAATATCTTACGAGATTTTTATTTTACTTCTAGTCCGCATCTAGTCCTCATTATGTACATATTGTGCTTTTTTAATTTATATTAGAAGAATGTTTGTAATAACCAAAAAAAGGAAAATAGTCAAGTATGGCCAAAGAGCTGAAGCAAAGAAGTATTGAGGAAACGTTATGGGATTCAGCAAACAAACTGCGTGGTAGTGTAGAACCCGCTGAATACAAGCACGTTGTTCTTGGATTAATATTCCTAAAATTCGCTAGTGATAAGTTTGAAGAGCATCGCAATTCACTTATAGCTAAAGGTCAGGAGAAGTATTTAGAGATGGCCGAGTTTTACAACCAAAGCAATGTGTTCTTTTTGGATGAAATAAGCCGTTGGAGTTTTATCATAAAGAATTCAAAGCAAAACGATATCGCACTAAAGATTGATACTGCTTTACATAATATTGAGAAAAATAATAAGGCTCTCAAGGGAGCATTGCCTGATAACTATTTTTCTCGCTTGGGCTTAGATATAACCAAGCTGTCATCACTACTTGATACCATTAATGAAATAGATACACTGAAAGATAAGGCTCAAGATATTGTTGGGAGGGTGTATGAGTATTTCTTAAGCAAATTTGCCCTTGCAGAGGGTAAGGGTAAAGGTGAATTCTATACACCCAAAAGCATTGTAAATCTAATAGCGGAAATGATAGAACCATATAAAGGAATTATTTATGACCCTGCATGTGGTTCGGGTGGAATGTTTGTACAATCTATAAAGTTTATAGAAAGCCATTTCGGTAATAAAAAAGAGATTTCTATATACGGTCAAGAGTATACCAACACTACCTACAAATTAGCTAAAATGAATCTAGCTGTAAGAGGTATTAGTGGAAACTTGGGTGAAAAAGCCGCAGATACCTTTTCTGATGACCAACATAAAGACCTTAAAGCAGATTATATTATGGCTAATCCGCCATTTAATCAAAAAGATTGGCGAGCAGAAAATGAATTGAAGGATGATCCACGCTGGAGAGGTTATGATGTACCACCCAAAAGTAATGCCAATTATGCATGGATTCTTAATATGGTAAGTAAGCTAAGTGAATCGGGAGTTGCAGGTTTTATCTTGGCTAATGGAGCTCTAAGTGGTGGTGGTGAAGAATATAAAATTCGCAGAGCATTAATTGAAAATAATTTGGTTGAGGCAATTTTAGTATTACCACAAGGTATGTTTTACACAACACCAATCAGTGTCTCAATTTGGATATTGAATAAGAACAAAAAAAATCAAACCAAAAGTATTGGTGTTGCAAAACGTCAATATCGTAACCGGGAAAAAGAAATTTTATTTATGGATTTACGGCAAATTGGGGAGCCTTTTGAAAAGAAATTTATTCAGTTTAATGAAGAGCATATAAAATCAATAGCCAATACATACCATAGTTGGCAACAAGTCAATAATCAATATAAGAATATACCGGAGTTCTGTTATTCTGCTTCTTTAGAAGATATAGAAAAAAAAGATTTTTCATTAGTCCCAAGTAAATATATTGAGTTTATAAACCGCGATGAAAATATTGATTTCAATGAGAAGATGCAAGCACTCCAAACCAATTTCATAGATCTCTTTAATGAAGAAATTAAAGGTAAAAATGATTTGCTAACCGTATTCAAAGAACTAGGTTATGAAATCAAATTATAGTGAATTAGGCAAATACATTAAAGAAATTAATGAGCGAAATTCAAGCTTAGAGATTAAGAAGTTGTTAGGTGTTAGCATGGAAAAAAAGTTCATTCCTTCAGTGGCAAATCTGAATGGGGTTGATATGTCAATCTATAAGGTTATAAGGAAAAGCCAGTTGGCATGTAAATTAATGAGTGTCGGGCGTGATGAAAAGCTCCCAGTTGATTTGTATTTAGAGGAAGAGCCGTCTTTGGTTTCATCAGCGTACTATGTTTTTGAACCAATAAACAAAGAAGAATTACTGCCAGAATATCTAATGATGTGGCTTTGTCGTCAAGAGAATGATAGATTTATAGGATTTATTAGTGGTGGAGATGTAAGGGGGGGGATATCTTGGGATACCTTTTGCAGTCTTCCAATAAAAGTGCCATCTCTATCTAAGCAAAAAAAAATAGTAAAAGAATTTAATATTATTCAAGAGCGTATATTGAATAGTCAGAAAATTATTAATAAGCTTGAAGAAGCAGTAGATACAATTTTTAAGCATTGGTTTGTTGAGGCAGATAATGATGGATGGGATGAAAAAACTGTAGGAGAGTTATGTAATTATATTACTGATGGAAAGCATGGTGATTGTGCTGATGAGTCTAACTCTGGTTATTTTTTTGTAAGTGTCAAAGATTTAGTGGATGGTGAAATAGCTTATGATTATGTAAGACAAATAACTAAAAAGGATTTTGAAGAAACACATAGAAGAACGCAATGTGAAGCAGGGGATATACTGTTAACTAGTAGTGGTACTATTGGAAGAATGGCAGTTGTAAAGAATGATATCAAAACTCAAAGAACAACTTTCCAAAAAAGTGTTGCTATCCTAAAGCCTAAAAAGGAACAGGCGCCAACATTCTATTTATATTCTCTACTAAAGTCAGAAATGAAAGGGATTATAGACATGGCTGGGGGGTCAACTATTTCTAATTTATTACTTGGGGATTTAAGAAAGTATAAAATTAAATATCCGGGATTCGAGTTGGTTCAAAAATATGAATCCCAAATAGAGCCATTATTTAGAATGAAAGAATTGAAAGGTAAAGAGTTATTAAACCTTGAAATACTTAAAAACTTACTTCTTTCAAAACTTGCTACAATAGAAAATTAAGCCTATGAAATTCACTGAAGAAAAACTTGAAAAGGCTTTCACAGAGTTGTTGACTATTGAAGGATTCCCACATTCTTATGGTAATTCAATAGTGCGTTCTACTGATGATGTTTTAATAGAAGCAGATTTAATAGAATTTTTGATTACTAAATATGCAAAAAATCAATTAACCCTTACAGAAGCCAAATCGATAATTCTTCAGTTAAAAACCTTACCTAGCAGTGATTTATACGCTAGCAATAAAACAGTTTTTCGTTGGCTAAGTGATGGGTTTATATTAAAGAGAGAAGATAGAAATCAGAAAGACATTCATATTGAGCTAATCGATTACAGTGGTATGGAGGCTCAATTAGCCAGTTCAAACTTGGATTATCTTACAGCAGACCCTAGTCATGGTTACTCCAAAAGTGTTAACATATATAAGTTTGTAACACAATTAGAAATAGTAGGTTCTGAAAAGCGAATTCCTGATGGTATAATTTACATTAATGGGTTGCCGTTAGTGGTGTTTGAATTTAAAAGTGCCATAAGGGAAGATGCAACAATATTTGATGCCTTTAATCAATTAACTGCTCGCTACAAAAGGGATATTCCAGAGTTATTTAAGTACAATGCTTTTTGTGTCATCAGTGATGGCATTAACAACAAGGCAGGCTCTTTTTTTGCGCCATATGATTTCTATTATGCATGGCGTAGAATTGCGGGGCTAGCAAAAGACGTTGATGGTATTGATAGTATGTTTACGCTTGTTCAGGGTATGTTTAACCAAAATAGGTTGCGTGACATTATCCGCAACTTCATTTATATTCCAGATACGTCTAAAAAGAACGAAAAAATAGTTTGTCGCTATCCTCAATATTATGCCGCAAAATCTTTGTTTGAAAATATAAAGCTTGCCCAAAAGCCCAATGGTGATGGAAAAGGGGGGACCTATTTTGGCGCAACTGGTTGTGGTAAAAGTTTTACGATGCTATTTTTAGCAAGGTTGCTAATGAAAAGTGAATACTTTGCTAGTCCTACTATTGTAATGATTACTGATAGGACAGATTTGGATGATCAACTTTCTGGTCAGTTTACCAATGCCAAAAGGTTTTTAAGTGACAATACAGTTGTTAGTGTTGAAAGTAGAGCCAATTTAAGAGAATTATTACAAGGAAGGCAAAGCGGCGGCGTTTTTTTGACCACCATTCATAAGTTTACCGAGGATACTGAGTTGTTAAGTGATAGGACAAATGTTATCTGTATCTCCGATGAAGCCCACCGCAGTCAAATTAATCTAGATCAGAAAATAAAAGTTACGGCTGACGGCGTTACCAAGTCTTTTGGGTTTGCAAAATACTTGCATGATTCATTACCTAATGCCACATTTGTTGGTTTTACAGGAACGCCTATAGATGCAACTCTAGATGTTTTTGGCGAAGTAATAGATTCATACACCATGACCGAATCTGTTAATGACGGTATTACAGTTAGAATTGTATACGAGGGTAGGGCTGCTAAAATTGCTCTAAACAATGATGAGTTAAAAAAAATTGAAAAGTATTACCAAGAAGTTGCAGACGCTGGTGCAAACAAATATCAAATAGATCAGAGCAAGTTAGAAACCGCAAAAATGAATGCCATATTGGGCGACCCAAAACGGTTGCGGACTTTGGCATTGGACTTTGTTACCCACTATGAAAAAAGAATATCGGCAGGAGCTACTCTAAAAGGCAAAGCCATGTTAGTTTGCAGTAGCAGAGAAATCGCATATGAGGTCTATAAAAACATTATTGAACTTAGGCCCGAATGGAATGAGGTCAAGGTTGCAGCAGATGGGGAAGAATTGTCTGATGAAGAGAAAAAGAAGATTAAGCCCCTGGAGAGAGTGAAAATGATCATGACTAGGGATAAGAATGACAATGAAACGCTCTATAAGCTTCTTGGAACATCTGAGTACCGCAAGACCTTAGATACTGAGTTTAAAAACGAGAAATCTAATTTTAAAATAGCCATACTGGTTGATATGTGGCTAACAGGCTTTGATGCACCACTTTTAGACTCTATTTACATAGATAAACCCATAAAGCAACACAATCTTATACAAACGATTTCTAGGGTTAATCGTAAGGTAGAAGGCAAGAATAAAGGTCTTGTAGTTGATTATATCGGCATTAAGAAGCAAATGAATGTAGCTCTAGCTAAGTATAACAAAGGTGATTCTCAAAATTTTGAAGATATATCTGAATCTTTGGTGATTGTGCGGAACCATCTAGACTTACTTGCTAACCTATTCCACAACTTTGATTCTAGTAAATATTTTAATGGAACCACCTTAGAACAATTAAATACCCTAAACCAAGCTGCTGAGTTTGCACAACAAACCAAGGAATTTGAAACTAGGTTCATGGGGCTAGTTCAGCGTCTTAAGGCCTCATATGACATTTGTGTTGGTAGTGAAAGCTTAACCCAATCTGAAAGGGATTATACGCACTTTTATTTAGCCGTAAGGTCTATAGTGTTCAAGCTAACTAAAGGCAATGCTCCCGATACCGCCCAAATGAACGCAAGGGTTAGGGAAATGATTAAGGATGCACTGCAAAGTGATGGTATTCAAGAGCTGTTCAAGGTTGGCGAGGATAGTGAAACCGAACAAGACCTTTTTGATGCTGAATACCTAGAGAAAATCAATAAAATCAAGTTGCCGAATACAAAGATTAAAATGCTTCAGCAGCTTTTAACAAAGGTGATTGGTGAAATTAAGAAGGTAAATAAGGTTAAGGGGGTCAATTTTTCTAAGAAAATGCAGTCACTTGTAGAACGGTACAACCAAAGAGATGAGAGTGATGTATTTAGGAGTGAAGTGTATGAGGAGATGGCTGAGCAGCTTACGAACTTGATATGGGAGGTGCATAGGGAGTTTTCGGCTGGGGATGCTCTTGGTATCGATTTTGAAGAGAAAGCATTTTATGATATTCTCAAGGAGCTTTGCATAAAGTATGATTTTAGATATCCTGAAGACAAATTAATAGAGCTAGCCAAGTCTGTGAAAACTCTTGTTGAGGGTCAGGCCAAGTTTCCAGATTGGAATAAGCGAGACGATATTAAATCGGCACTGAAAGTGGGTTTGATTCTACTATTGGATGAATATGGCTACCCTCCAGTCGAGAGGGATGAGGTCTATGTAGAGATTTTTGAGCAGGCGGAAAATTTCAAAAGGAATGCCAATAATTAATTCTAATTGAATAATACTAATTTTTTGATTACATGAAAAAATATTCAGTTAAGAATAAAATTAAATTTAGGATACGTAAACGGACTAAAAGGTCTGTCAAAAATAGGACTAGATTTAAACGGATACTTAAAATAAATAATAAAAAAAGGAACGCAAGGAAAAAAGAAAAGTACGATAAGGAAACTTCAAAATTTTACGAAAGATTTTCTGGATTCAAACGAATTAAAGCTCCAACTGTTCTATCATTAATTAGAAACTCCCACGAGGTAATCCCTTTCTTAAATAAATTAAGAAAGGCATTTGATTCTAATAAAAAAGTATTTGTAATTCTTAAAGATGTTAAAGAAATACATCATGATGCCATTGTTGTGTTGTTGTCTGTAATTATTAGATTTAAATCTAATAAAATTGAATTTAATGGAGATTTTCCTGATAATTTATCAGCAAAAAAGAAGCTAATTGATTCTGGTTTTTTTCATTATATAAGTAGGAGATTTATTCAAGACGAAGATGAGTATACGGTTAATCATCCAATTATAACCCATGCTTATAAAAAAGTTAATTCATTGTTGGGTGAAAAAATCATTAAAAAAACCACAAAAGTGGTTTTTGAGGAAGAACGTCGTTGCCAAGGAGTTCAAAGGACGATGGTTGAATTAATGTTAAATACTAATAATCATGCAACTGTTGGAAAGTCTGGGGAAAGGCACTGGTGGTTATCAGTAGAAAATGTTCATAATGAAAAGAAAGCTTGTTTTTCTTTTATAGATTATGGGGTAGGTATTTTCAAAAGTTTAGACCAAAAATCAGAAGGTAACAAGTTTTTTGGATGGTGGGAAAAATTAGTTAAAACTCATCCCTTTGATGGGAATAATGAATTATTAAAGTTAATTTTAAATGGAGAACTACATAAAACAGTTACTGGTCAAAGTTACAGAGGAAAGGGATTACCCGGAATTAAATTAGCGATGGATAGGGGACAGATATCAAATTTACATATAATATCCAATGATGTTTTTGCTGACGTTTCTAAAGGTATATACCGAATTATGCCTCAAAATTTTGAAGGAACATTTATTTATTGGGAATTAAATAATCAAAATTCTAGTTGTCATGGAATCAATTAAACTAATAATATCAAAAGATTTTACCACTGCTCCAGGGCCAAGATATATTGAGGAAGGGGAAATGTCTGGAGAATTTTTCAGAGATGAATATTTGTATCCTGCATATTTAAAAGCGCTTGAAGCTAATGTCAAATTGGTTGTAGACCTAGATAACACCGCGGGTTATGCAACATCTTTTTTGGAAGAATCGTTTGGTGGATTAATTCGTATTAAGCATGTTCAATATTTGGATTTAATTAATCGGCTTGAAATAATTTCAAATGAGGAGGACTACTTGAAAGATGATATTCTTGATTACATAAAAGACGCTGAAGAAAATAAAACTGCCTAATATGGCTATTGGAAAGGAAATTAAAAAATTCATTATATCTGAATTTAGCTGGTTGACTTTATTGCTAGTTTTTATTATTGGTATCTTTTTTGGGAAATGGCCTGCTATAAGTGATTTTGAAATCGACACAAAGATTAATCCAATAGAGTTTTTGTCTATAATTGTTACTGTAGTAGCTGCGTATGTTGTTACTACCATTCTCGATAAAGGTAAAATTGATACAAGATCAGCCAAAGATTTGGTTTTAAAAAGATGTGAAAGTATAAATGAAAAATTAGAGACATTGAATTCTGCGGTTAATACTGGTAGTGTTGAAATTCAAAAGATTACTTCTGGTTTAAAAGGGGTTTCTTCTACATTAAATACAATTATTAGAAGTTGTAATAAAATAAATTTGATTAATGCTAACCAGCATAAAATGAAGATAATGGACGATTTAGGAAAGCTGAGGGTGCTTTTAACTAGTACGCCAATAATTAGAATGGCTCAATCAAATCCTCCTATAGTTATTTCAAATAGTGTGGTTTCGTATTCGTCAACGCGAATAAATGAATCTGAAATAGTATTTTCTAGAATTAAAGATTCATTATTAGATTTGGAATTAGATATTACAACCTCATAAGTTTTTTATGTCCTAAAATTGAAACAATTGTGGACAGGTCTTTTTACTATGTTTTTTCTATTGAAAATTGTTTATTGGTTTTAAGGACAGCAGATTTTGATATTGGTCTGCAGTTTACTTATGTGTAACTGTTATACAGATTCCTTTTCTGATAGCTTGATGGTCGAGTTTAACAAACTTAAACATTACCCGATTCCTAACTCTTTTAAATGATGAAAGAAATTAATTAGAATATGTAACTTATTTATTGTCATAGTATTAGGATTGGATGTTGTATAGTTAAGAATATAAAGAGGTAAGTGTTTAGATTCAATAAGCATTAACAATCTTTTCAACCAGTAATATTTGGTTCTAAAATATTTTAAGTAATTTAAACGTTATATTCATAGTCTCAAATATTAACATTATGCACATAGATGTGAATAAGAGTTATGTTAAGAATTTGAATCGGCAAGCTAAACATACTATCTTATCGTAAATTTGAATTAAATGCTTACTATTTCTGATGAGAGGACTACAATGAATAAAGAGCTGAAAAATCCAATAACCTTGAAAACAGGTGTTAGAAAAACCTCTGTTGACCCAGTTAAAATTGAGGCTGCTGTTCACCTCGTTGCTAATGGTATAACTAATCAGGTACTTACAAAAATAAGGCCCAATGTTTTCCGTTTGAGTAACGGTTCTCGACTAATAGTAAAGCGGTTGGGTAAAGGAAGAAAGAAGTATACCACCTCTACATTTATATTAATTACACAAAATGGCCAACAGAGGGTTCTTGGAGCAGTTGCTGCAACAAAAAACGACCCTTCTGTTTCCAGTACATCTGGTATGAAATCCAAAGCTCAATAATCGCAAATTTATTTTCTGTTGCCAGCACCATCCCAAGCAAAATACAACGATAAGGTATTTATCAATTGCCCATTTGATAGCGATTATCAACCACTTATGCGGGCAGCAGTATTTGCGGTTTACCGTTGTGGATTTTACCCAAAATCAGCACTGGAAGAAGACAATGGGGTGGCTAACAGACTGGACAAAATTGTGAAAATGATTAATGAATGTCGGTATGGGATTCATGATATTTCGAGAACACAATTAAATCACCGGGGACTTCCCCGATTCAATATGCCTTTTGAATTAGGGATCTTTATCGGCGCCAGCCGTTTTGGAGGGACTGCTCAGAAGAGAAAATCTGCAGTTATTTTTGACAAAACACCTTTCCGCTATCAACAGTTTCTGTCTGATATAAATGGATTTGACCCAAAGGCGCACCAAAACAAGCAGGTGAATATATTGAGTCAAATTAGAAATTGGCTAAGCACAGAATCCCGTAGGAAGAATATACCAACTGCTCCAATTTTAAGTTCAGAATATCGACGATTTTCTAGATCTCTGCCAGGCCTTCTTCGCACTGCTGGACTCCATGCTGATACCATGACATTTGGAGATCTTTGTGTAGTTATTAAAAACTATTTGGTTACAAATAACATTATTTCTATAGCATGATTAAAAACTGTATGCATTTTACAGTATGTATTCAATTATTTAATATGATTTTTTAGCCAGTTGCGAAAGTGAATAAGGCTAAAAATATTTAATTCCTTGGTTTTAACATGTTAAGCGTTTTTAATTATTTAAAAAAAATGAGATCTGGTGTTCGAAACAAATCCTCTTATCTCCACTTTGAAAAGGTCTTGTAAATCTAGGTTTGCAAGACCTTTTTATTTTGATTCATAGAAAGGAGGATAACAGTTAAATTAGCATGTTGAAATGCATGGGCATTTATAAAATCAAATTCTTGAAGCTTTATTATTATAAATATTCACAGCATCCCTTGCTCAATAGTGCTAGAAAATATCTAGCATTTTTAATGCTACTTTTTATCTGCAATGGGATAAGTGCATCTTCCAATGATAGTATCCTGATAAGCCAATTATTACATAGACTGGATGGCTTACAAATCAAAGAAAATGGCATTTTCCCAAAAGGTTCTATTCCTTCTTTTAGAATGTATGCACTAAATAAGACTAGGTACAAAGCTGATGTGAATCCTTTTTTTACTGGTTTAGTATCTCTGACTTTGCAAAACCTAATGCCAAAGCTTTCTACTTCACAACAAGTACAGGCAAAAACCATCATTGATAGGGCAACTGCGCTATATCCTAAGTTCAAAAGTAGAAAGCATCCTGAAAGAAATACCTATAATTTCTGGCCAAAAGATACCGTGCAGATATTCCCCAACGGGGGTTGGTTGAATTTATTTAACAAGCAAAGGGCTATAGCGGATGACATGGATGATACGGTGATTTTATTGATGGCTCAAAATGCTGATAAGGCAACTGCAAAACAAGTTCATGATTTAATGCAACTTTATTGTAATGGATATAAATATTCCATCAACAGTACTTTTGATGGGTATAAAAATATGGCTGCATACTCTACCTGGTTTGGCGAAAAAATGCCCATTGAATTTGACTTTGGCGTACATGCCAATGTTTTGTATTTTGTTCAACAGTATCAATTGCCATGGTCAGCTGCAGACTCAGCAACACTTCAATTGATGACCAATATTATAAAAGAAAACCAATACCTCAGTTTGGCAAATTATATTTCTCCTCAGTATGCTAGACCTGCAGTTTTATTATACCATATTTCTAGGTTAATGGCATTAAAACCCATTCCCCAATTGGAAGATTTAAAACCTTCTTTGATTGCTGAAACGGAGAAATTATTACTGGCTTCTAACCTATTTATGGATCAAGTATTATTAAGTACTTCTTTACTTAGATGGGGTGTTCAACCTCCCACAATTTCCCTAAACAAATCAAAAAAGCTTCCATCCTTGATTGAAGATGATCAATTTGTTTTCTTTCTAGCCAATATAGGCTCTATGTTCCCTAATTCCGTCAAGAATACCGCTTACAAAACTGGCGCTTTTAGATTCACCTATCACTGCCCAGGATATAATAACTTGCTATTGCTAGAAAATCTTGTCCTGCATCAAACCCGGGGAAATAAGTTGTAATTTTTTCTTCTTAGGCTCACATACCTTTGCTCTCAAATCATTTAATATGGAACTGGGCATTGGCATGTTTGGAGATTTGAATGTAAGACCTGATGGAAGCATTCAAGATACCGGTGAGCGTTTAAAAGAGTTGATAGAAGAAATCAAATTGATGGATCAAACCGGTATTGATTTCTATGGGATTGGTGAACACCATCGCCTAGACTATGCAGTAGCTTCTCCAGAGATTGTCTTAGCGGCTGCCGCTTCTGTTACCCAAAAGATTAAATTAGGATCTGCCGTTTCTGTTTTGAGTTCATCAGATCCTGTAAAACTGTACCAAGATTTTGCTACCCTGGATCAATTGTCTGGAGGTAGGGCGGAACTCATGGCTGGAAGAGGAAGTTTCATAGAATCCTATCCACTCTTTGGTTATGAATTGGATGACTATGAAGCCTTGTTTGAAGAGAAGTTGGCATTGTTGATGCAGATAAACCAATCGCCCCGCATAACTTGGAAAGGGAAATTCAGGGCAGCACTCAAGAATCAATTGATTATGCCCAGAGCCGTGCAAGATCATTTAAATATTTGGGTGGCCATTGGTGGTACTCCCGCATCTGTGGTAAGGGCCGCTAAATATGGCTTACCAGTGATGTTTGCCATTATTGGTGGAGATCCCGCTCAGTTTAAACCCTTGTTTCAATATTATAAAGACTGCTATCAAGAATTTGGTCACAGTATGGAAAAATTTCAAGTAGGGGTGCACATGCATGCTTTTTTTGGAGATGACGCCCAACAAACAGCAGATGCCTATTATCCCATCTATTCTGGGCAAATGGATAGGATTGGAAGAAGTAGGGGATGGCCTCCTTATCAACAGCGGCAGTATCAAATTGGTAGAGGAGCCAACGGACATTTGATTATTGGAGACGCCAATCAAGCCATTGATAAAATTCTTTACCTGCATGAAATGTTTGGGCTAACGCGATTTTCTGCGCATATGGACGTAGGTGGTCCTAGTCATGCTACGCTCATGAAATCCATTGAAATCTTTGGAACAAAAATTGCACCCAAGGTTCGCGAAGCATTGAAAGCTTAAGGATTCCGATTTAGATTATTTGGCACTTACTTAAAACAGCCTTTTATTTTTTGCTATAGTCAAAGACCAATTGGCAAAAAGCTTTTACGCCCACAATAAATCCTGATTCATCTAAATAAAAATCGGGGGTATGGTGTCCGCCCACTTCAGCTGGATTCTTCCCTTTGGTCATCCCACCCAAAGAGAAAAATAGGGTAGGTGCTTTTTCTCCATAAAAAGAAAAATCTTCGGCGGCTGTGGTCCAACTAGATTCTAATACATTGTCTGTTCCTGCAGCGCTGAATAAAGAAGGAACCATTTTCTTAGTAAGTGCTGGGTCATTATAATTGACTAAGGTTTGGGTGGTAATTTCTATATCGGCAGTAGCCCCAGCACTTTCAGCCATTCCTTTGACCATGCGTTTGATTTTATCATGGGTAGCCAATCTTGTTTTGGCATCCAATGCGCGAATGGTGCCAGCTAGTTCAGCTGTTTCTGGAATAATATTATTTCTTAAACCGCTGTGCATGGAGCCAACAGAAATAATCAAAGGAGCTTTGGTTAGATCAGTTTCTCTACTCACTATTCTTTGTAATCCTTGCACCACATCGGCAGCAATAGAAATGGGATCCGTACTCAACCAAGGCATGGCCCCATGACTACCTTTTCCATGAATCACTATTTTAAATTGATCTGCTGAAGCTTGCGCCGATCCTGATTTATAAGCCAAAATACCAGCAGGCATGGAAGCCGCCATATGCAATCCAAATACTACGTCTAATTTGGGATTATCCATGGCACCCTCTTTGATCATCAGTGGAGCACCAGCTTCTTCATTATTGGGAGCTCCTTCTTCTGCAGGTTGAAACAAAAACACTACGGTTCCTGCCAGATCTTTTTGCATTTCTTTTAAAGTCTTTGCCGTAGCCATTAAGATGGCGGTATGTGCGTCATGACCACAGGCGTGCATCACGCCAACGGGTTGGCCATTGTATTCTCCTTTTACTTTTGATGCAAATGGAATGGGTGTTCTTTCTACAATGGGCAGGGCGTCTATATCGGCCCGCAGGCCAATATTGGGTCCAGGTTTGCCACCTTTTAAAATAGCAACAACGCCTGTTTTGGCAATGGGATATTTTACTTCTAAACCAATTGATTTGAGGTAGTCTGCTATATATGCACCTGTTTTAAATTCCCTATTTGATAGCTCTGGATTTTGGTGAAAATGTTTACGCCACTGAATTAATTGTGGTTCAATCTTGCTCACTAATGCAGCATAATTCTTGGGTAATTCTTGGGCCGATATTTGCAAAGCCCAAACAAGGCTCATTGCAGAAAATAGCTTTCTCATGTAGTTGGTTTGAAATCAAGCTACTAAACTATTTTCAAAAGTCTCAGCTTTTGAACAAATAAATTGGATGCAATGGCTTGGTTAGAAATCCGTTACAGTGAATTGTTCACCAGAAAATTAGCGGATTGGCTAGGGTCTGCCAATTGCAGAATGGTTTTGGATTCAAAGAGTTTGATCAACTGTTTTTTAATGGGTTGGTACTGGTAATGCATGGGGCAGGGTTTGGTTTCAGAACAATTATTCAAACCCAGAATACATTTGATAAATAAGTCTTGTTCATCCATGGCTTCCAACACTTTTCGAATGGGCAATTGTTTGGCGTCTTCGGTAATATAAAATCCACCATTGGGTCCTCTAACAGAACTGATGATACAATTATCCTTAGTGAGTAATTGCAAAATTTTAGCCGTGAAACTGGGTGGAGAATCAATGGCATTGGCTATTTGATTCAAACTCAATTTTTTGTCTGAGTTAGATTCTTGGGCAATGTAAATAGTGGCCCTCAAAGCATATTCTGTTGACTTTGAAAACATAGCAATCGTTTTATAAAACTAGATTCAATACTAATCTGCAAACCATTCTGCAAAACTGTCCTTGGTTTCATAGATTTTCATATGCACCAATTTCAGGTCTTCGGGTAATAGGGGTTCAATGGTCTTTTGTATATGATACAATATATTTTCAGCACTGGGTTCCATTTGCCAAACCTGCAAGTTCTCATCATATTGGATGCCAGGATGTGCTGCCAAATAGGCTTCAGACAATACCAAGCTATGGTCTAATTTGTCAACAACTGGCCCCTTCACCATCTTCTTTAAATCTTTAAAATCCATCAAAAATCCAGGAGGAGGTATAGATCCGCTTACGGGTTTGTTGGACTGAAAACATACATGCAATTCATAGGAATGGCCGTGAATATTCTTGCAAGGGCCTTGGTATCCATGAATAGCGTGGGCCATTTCAAAATGAAAAATCTTTGTGAGTCTGAGCATGGCTAAAATAATTAAGGACAAAAATACCTTTAATTGTTAATTTTGCAGGAATTTTCAAATAAAATGCAATACTAGTGACAATGATCCATAGAAAGGTGGAGATTCTTTCACCCGCAGGTTCTTTTGATTCTTTGATGGCTGCTATTCATGCTGGGGCAGATGCCATCTATTTTGGCGTAGAGCAACTCAATATGCGCACAAGGTCTTCTAATTCATTTGTTCTAGAAGACTTGGCCAAGATTGGATCCCTTGCTCGTAAACACGGTATCAAAGCCTATATAACCCTGAATACGGTCATGTACGAGCACGATATGCAATTGCTCAAGTCCATTTTACAAGAAGTAAAAGCGCAAGGTATTGATGCAGTCATTGCAGCCGATTTTGCTGTGATGCAGTATTGCAAAGAAATGGGCATTCCCTTGCATGTGTCTACCCAGGCCAATGTGAGTAATCTGGAATCTGTTCAATTTTTTGCGCAGTTTGCAGACGTGGTGGTACTAGCTAGAGAGCTCACTTTAAAACAAGTGGCTCAGATTACTAAGGAGATTAAAAGAAGAAAGGTTACAGGTCCATCGGGCGAACTCATCAAGATTGAAATCTTTGTACATGGGGCACTTTGTATGGCTGTATCAGGAAAATGTTATTTGAGTTTGCATTCGCAAAACGCAGCGGCCAATAGGGGTGCATGTGTACAAAATTGTAGAAGATCCTATATTGTCAAAGATGCAGAAACCAATGAAGAATTATTAATTGATAACGAGTACATCATGTCTCCCCAAGACCTTTGTACCGTTGATATTTTGGATCAGGTAATAGAAGCAGGCGTAGACGTTTTAAAAATTGAAGGTAGGAGTAAGGGAGCGGAATATGTTGATACGGTTACTAGATGCTATCGCGAAGCAAAAGATGCTGTACTAAACAATGAATATACCGCAGAAAAAAAAGCAGCTTGGTTAGATAGGTTGCGCAAAGTCTATAACCGAGGTTTTTGGGAAGGCTATTATTTGGGAAGAAAATTGGGTGAGTGGACCACAGAGCCAGGATCTAAAGCAGAGGAGAAGAAAATATATGTAGGAAAGGGCACCAATTATTTTCCCAAGATTCAAGTAGGTGAATTTTTGGTGGAATCGGGTTCTATTGCCAAGGGCGATACCATCTTAGTACTTGGGCCAGAATTGGGCATGGCTAAAGAAACCATGGAAAGATTAGTGGTCAATGGGGTAGAAGCGGATCAGGCTGCCAAAGGCGATAAAATAACTTTTCCTATTGCTACTAAAATCAGCGCCAAAGACAAACTCTATAAATTGGTAAAAGCATAATGGCCAATATTATTCACTATAGAAATAAGTGCATTGGATGTGGGATCTGCTATGAGATGCAACCAGAACTTTGGCGTATGTCAAAAAAAGATGGCAAAGCAGTGTTACTCAATGCACAGCTTAAAAAAACGGTGCACGTATTACCCGTAGGTCAGTCCATTTATTTTGATACAGCGGCAGTAGCGGAAGCCTGTCCTGTTAACATTATTAAACTATCATGAATCCAACCATTAGCCAATTTTTACTGTCTCAATCCTGTGCCAATATTGCTTGTTTAGACCTTGCAGGTAAGCCTTATTCTTTTTCTTGCTATTATGTGTTTCATCCTGAGTTGCATCAGTTGTATTTTAAATCATCAGCTGATGCTGCACATGTGGGATTTTTAGCAAGTTCCAGTTCCGTTTCAGGTACCGTGCTTCCTGATAAATTGAATAAGTTAATGGTGAAGGGCATTCAAATGGAAGGCGATTGCTTGGGTGAAGACCATCCATTGGCTAAGGGGGCATCACAATACTATCACAAAAAAAATCCCATGGCATTGGCCATGCCAGGAAAAGTATGGACCATTCAGTTGAAACATGTGAAGCTAACAGACAGTAGTTTGGGATTTGGCAAAAAGCTGCACTGGCATGCGCCAAACACTGCATCCGAATGACAAAAGTCATATTTATGCTCTGAACAAGGGATTATTTTTGTCCGCATGCCCAGTTAACAGGCTTTACATTTTGCAAATCCTGTTTCTGTGTAAGAAAATGATTCTTAATCCCACATTCAGAACAGATGTATCAATCTCCCTATCACAAGTTCCATATCCCAGTCATGGGTTTGGCGTATACTATTGACAGCCCTATTAAAGTGGCGCGTTTTGGTATTTCTTCCGTTATGTCTATTGTTGAAGACCGCTTGGTAGAAATGATGCGCGCGCATTATTATCCCACCATCAATAAGGAGTACAAGCCTATTGATACTCATGAAGAAGACTATCGCGCAAAGCGCATTACGGACTATTTAAATCTGGTGAATGAGATTGTTCAAGCCCAAGTAGAGAAACTACGTAACGCGGCTTTTGAAGCAGGTTCAGAAATAGTCAAGTATTTTGAAATGCTGCCAGATGATAGTAGCCTCAAGCAATTGTATCAAACCATGATGCAGACAGATGAAGAAAAGGAAAAAGCCAAACTAGAAGCTTATCTAAGATCTCATATTAAGCCAGGCAGTATTGATGTCAACATCATGACCAAACTGGATAAGAATAATTACAACAAAGCGGGTGAAGTCATTACTGATGGATCTGATGCAGTATCTGCTTTGCGTGGATATGCTAATAGCGATTTGAAAAATAGTTCCATTATTTTCTCTGCAGGCATGAATCCCCGTTTATACAATTATTTGGAGTCTTTCTCTGAATTTGACTTGAACGAAAATGGTGACTTTAATAAGAAAATTATCATTAAGGTAAGTGACTATAGATCTGCTTTGATTCAAGGAAAATACTTGGCCAAAAAAGGATTGTGGGTGAGTGAATTCCGTGTTGAATCTGGACTTAATTGTGGTGGTCATGCTTTTGCCACCGATGGTATTTTGTTGGGCCCCATTTTAGAAGAGTTTAAATTGAACAAGCAGGAACTCATAGATACCCTGTTTGAGATTTACAATGCGGCGCATTTAAAGAAAAGCGGCAAAGAGTTTAAATATCCACCAGCCATTAGATTTACCGTTCAGGGTGGGATTGGTACTTATGAAGAAGATGCCTATTTGCACAACTATTATGGGTTTGATGGTACAGGTTGGGGTACCCCATTTTTGTTGGTGCCAGAAGCCACTACGGTAGATGATGCTACTTTAAAACTCTTGAGTGCTGCTAAGGAAAAAGACGTGAAATTAAGTCACGTTTCTCCATTAGGTGTGCGTTTTCATTATTTGAAAGGAACTAGTTCTGAAGTTGAAAAATTGATGCGGATTGAAAAAGGTACTCCGGGTAGTCCTTGCACCGAAAAGCATTTGAGTTTTAATACAGAGTTTACAACCGAACCCATTTGCACTGCTTCTATTAAGTACCAACAGTTAAAAATTGCGCAGTTAAAAACCTTGGGTCTGCCTGAGAAAGTATTGGAAAAACAAGTCAATGATTTGTTGGAAAAAGAATGTCTCTGTGTTGGGTTGAGCAATTCTGCAGCTATTAATTATTCTCAAACCTTTGTCAATAAATTGGGTGCTGTAACCATTTGTCCTGGTCCAAATATTGTGAACTTTAACAAGACAGTTTCCTTACAAACCATGTCTGACCATATTTATGGCAGAGCCAATATCTTGGGTAATACCAATCGGCCACATATGTTTGTAGCAGAATTATACCTGTACATAGACTTTTTTAAAGAGCAGTTATTGGACGATGTTGAGCATGAGCAATTTGAGAAGAAGCGGAAATTTTATATGGGCTTTTGTCAAAACCTACGTTCAGGCATTGCTTATTACAAAGGCTTAAAAGGCTTGAGCGATGAAACCAAACTCAAACTAGACAAAGACTTGGATGCGGCTTCTTTGGAATTGGATTACTTAAATTATCAGTACGAGATTATTACCAATCCTTAGAGATGTTTTTGTGACGTCCTAAAAAAGTGATACGGTTTTAAAGGATAAAAGTAATGTATTAAACGGCAGCAGGGATATCCCTGCTGCCGTTTGTGTTTTTATAGGTTTTGAGTACAATTTTGGATTGTCGATGCAT
>Ga0209480_10000020_pt1 | contig 228557 bp, 233 predicted proteins | sample JI61114C2DNA_FD_187501 | JGI IMG/M metagenome (GOLD analysis project Ga0209480, IMG submission 187501) | Wastewater effluent complex algal communities from Wisconsin, to seasonally profile nutrient transformation and Carbon sequestration -... | ecosystem: Engineered > WWTP > Effluent > Algae...
GGTACCACCTGATCCCATCTCGAACTCAGAAGTGAAACGTGTCATCGCCGATGGTAGTGTGGGGCTTCCCCATGTGAGAGTAGGTCAATGCCAAACTTCCCCTTCAAAAGCCCCCTCCCTCAAAGAGTGGGGCTTTCTTATTTCTGTGTGTCAAAGATTTTGCGCGTACTCGCCTAATACTTGAATCAATACTTTCCCATACTCTGGAATGCATCCTTCATGATCAGCTGGTGTAGCGGTGCACTCTATTAAATTTACACTTGCCGAACCTTTGGCGGTCATTGCGGTATTCGCATCAGTAGTATTAAAAAACGGCACTGTCACATCTTTACGTCCATGAAACAAAGTGATTGGCATTGTAGACTTCCAGTCGTAGACATCATGTTGGCTAACACCTGAACTGCCGTTTCTTAAAAAATCGCGAATAATTTTGTCCTGAAAAACCACATCACTGTCATCTGGTATCAGAGCATCCATGACCCTCTTAGTGAGCCAATCTACTAATACAGGTGATAATCGTTCTGAGCCATAACTTGCTGAGAACGCCTCTAAGTCTTGTGAAGTGCTGCTTAAAGAAACTATATTCTTCAATGTTCGGCTAATATGATAAGGCCCAGCGGCTGGAATGCTTGCAGTTAGGTCTAAACCAGTAATCGGTTTTGCTTGCAGAGCTTGATGTGCGGCCATCGTCACATAGCCACCTTCAGAATAGCCAGTAAGAAATAACTGTTTGTTTAAAATAATATTCTTCTGCTTTAGCCAATTAGATGAGCGTTTAATAAAATCATTAACAGCTCGTGCTGAAGGTATTTTTAGCAAATAGGGATGAGCTTTGCCTTTGGATGCTCCATAGCCTACATAATCTGAGGCTACAGTAACATAGCCCAATGAAGCCAAAACAGTCGGTGGTGCGCCTGCTGTTATATCATTGCTAGGTGCTTCCTTATCCTGAAAGATAGTTCCATGTTGGAAGCTCAGTAAAGGGCTTGGGATATTTGCACCTTTATTAGGGATAGCAACCACTCCAGAAGCGGTAACTTGCTTGCCATAGCTATCAATAGTTTGATAATTCAGGCGATACAGGCTGACTTGGTACTTAAATAGTTCATCAGGGATTGCTACGCCTAAATCACTTACCGCAGTACTAATTTGTTGTGGTGTAAAAGTAGCAAGCTTTTGAGCTTTGAAGTTTGGAGTTGCAGCTACTGCGGTTACGCAGCTTGATGTTAGCCAAACCGCTGCACTAATTAGCGCTAGTTTTGGCAGGTTGTGTTCGATCTTTTTCATTGCCACAACTCCTGTTTATTCCGTTAATTAACTTTACGTATCTGTAAAGTCATACCACCACGATTATCAGTGCTACGACTCATATCCATGAGCATAAAAGACACTTGACTGTCTTTATCAAGCGTAAATACCGAAGCTTTAGAGGCAGCTAAAGCAGAAGCTTCATCAGGATAAGTGAAGTTTTCGGTTACTTCATAAGCGCGATTGGTACTATTTTGTAAGAAATAACTTGCGTCGCGGTATTGTGGAACTTCTTTCACAACAGGCAGCGCTTTGCCCGCAACAGTAACTTGGCTCAAATCGGCTGAGCTAACGTAATAGTTATTGTGCATGCCTGTAAATCGGGTGGGCACAATACGTGGGCAGCCTTTGGCGCGTGGGCAATTAGTACGATCCCAAACACTCCAAGCTTCATAGTTACCACCTGCAGCTTTGCCAACAGGTTTCACTTCATAACTACCTTTAGGAATAGCCAGTTTGATTGGGCTATCAGTACCATTAACACGAGCATCCAGTTTAATAAGCTGAGTTTCAAAACTACGTGGCTTAGGAGTAGGTTTTGGGGCTTGAGTAGGCGCTGCTTGCGACATAGTTGCAGCTAGTAAACCTGTGCAAAGCACAGCAGATAAAACAAGGGGAAGCGGTTTAGCGAACATGTTATTAACCCTTAAATAAACGGTGTTGGTTAAAACTTGAATTGAAAAAGCAAGACCTGACTAGAAGAGTGACATAGTTATTCATTTTATTGTTGTGACGTAATTCCAGTTCTCTAGTATTTTTACGCAAATTTCCTTTCTAACCAAGCGTAGCATGACTAGTGGGCTTTTTTAGATAAAAGGTCTTAGATTGTGGGGTATATGAGTTTCACTGCCAAATATATCGCTTTAATAGATATAGAATTTTAAAAATATCACTTTTTCAGCTTATACATAAAATTGCATAATAGCGGCACTTTATAAAGATAAATTCATAAATGGAGTACTACCGATGAGCTGGGAGGCAATTGTCGCGATTTTGACCGTGCTAGCTGTGTTAGGCATGCTGGCACTTTCGAAAGTAGCGGCTGATCTTATTTTGATGGCAGCACTAATTTTCTTACTGGTTACAGGTATTCTTGAGCCGAATGAGGCTTTTGCAGGTTTTGGTAATACAGGTCTGATGACGATTGCTGCTTTATATATTGTAGCGGCAGGCTTAAGAGAGACGGGGGCGATTCAATATATTACCCGCCGCTTACTCGGCCAGCCGACCACTGTGCGCGGTGCTCAATTCCGTATGTTATTACCCACGGCTGCGCTAAGTGCTTTTTTAAATAATACCACCGTTGTTGCTATGCTCATTCCGGCTATTCAGGAGTGGAGTAAGCGTTTGAAAATGCCACCCTCTAAACTTTTATTACCACTCAGTTACGTGACGATCCTGGGTGGTACTTGTACTTTGATTGGTACTAGCACTAATTTGGTGGTGAATGGTTTATTAGAGAAAAATGGTTTTCCTGAGCTTGGCATGTTTGACATTACCGGTGTCGGCTTAGTTTTATTGGCTGCAGGTGGTAGTTTCCTCTTAATTTTTGGCAATCGTCTCTTACCTAATAGCCAAGGTATTGCTGAGGATTTGGATAAAATACGCGAGTACCATGTAGAAATGGTGGTAGACACTTCTTTGGACGGAAAAACACTGTCTATGGCAGGTTTAACCAATCTTGGTTATGGTTACTTAGCAGAGCTTGAGCGCGCGAATGAACTCATACAAAGCCCTGAGCATGATTTTGTATTGAAAAAAGGTGATCGGTTATCGTTTATTGGTGCACCACGTTGTGCGCATGAGCTGCGCAGTATTTCCGGTTTGCAGCCAGCCAATGAAGATATCCAGCGTCTAGCCGTAGCGCATTATCGGCGCCGTTTGGTGGAGGCTGTCGTGGGTCCTGAGTTTCCATTTTTGGATATGACCATTGAAGAGTGTGATTTCCTCGGCTACTACCAAGCAGTCGTACTATCCGTCGCACGTGGCGGGCAGGGTAATTTGCCTGATAAGGGTCTACATAGTCGCATTCAAGTCGGCGATACCTTATTGCTAGAAGCCAATAAAGAATTCGCGAATCAATTTCGTTTCCGCAAAGATTTCATGCTAGTCAGTATGTTGGAAGACTCTAGCCCACCTAATTTCAAGAAAACCCATTTAGCCTTAGGCATTTTGGCGCTGATGGTTATTCTGAGCGCGCTTGAAATTGTCCCGATTTTACAGGCTGCTTGGTTGGCAGCAGGGGTAATGTTATTAACACGCTGTATGAATGCAGGCTTGGCAAGGCGCTCGATTGATTTCACCGTGCTAACGGTGATCGGTGCCTCCTTTGCTTTAGGTGAAGCGGTAGAAAAAACCGGGGCTGCTAGGATCATTGCGGAAACAGTGATGAATAGTGGTGTCTTAACGCCAGTGATGACCTTGATTTTAGTTTATGCAATGACTGCCATTTTCACTGAGTTGATTACCAATAACGCAGCAGCCGTTCTGATGTTTCCGATTGGGGTCGCTCTAGCTGAGCAAACTGGGGCAAATGTTATACCCTTTGCGGTAGCAGTGATGTTTGCGGCCTCAGCCAGCTTCATGACCCCGATTGGCTATCAAACCAATCTCATGGTTTACGGGCCAGGCGGATATAATGCGCTGGATTACCTAAAAATTGGTTTGCCCATGAACATCTTAGCGGGTTGTGTGACGATCCCCATGATTCTATTTTTCTGGCCTTTATAAGTTAAAACGAACTAAGTAAGCAGCAAGCGCATATTCAAAATTGACATAAGCATTGCTGCTTTTCTTGGTTCGGTTCATAAGTTGCTTTCCTTAAGATTCAAAGCCTGTTTAATTGATAAAAAGGCTTTGAGCCATGAAATTTAAACCAGCACGCCGTCAGGCTTTAGCAATAGCACTTGCCATCGGTTTGAGTAGTTGGGCGGGCTTGGCCAATGCCGCCGACTTAAAACTAAAAAACGTCTCCTATGGTCTGACTCTCGAGCTATATTGCTGCGGCCTTTGCAGCGGCGGGCGTCAAGCCGGATATTGTGCTTTCTGCCTTAGACTCCGATGTTGTGAAGACTTATGTTGAGCTAGGCTTAGGGATTGGGATCGTGGCTTCGGTGGCTTTCAATAGCCAACGCGATAGCAATCCCGGAATGCTTGATTGCACGCGCATTTTTGAAGCGAATACCACGCACGCATATTGCAGTGCGGCATGGTCATTATTTGCGGGGCTATGTTTATCGCTTTATTGAGCTGTGCTCGGCGAGTTTAACCGAAGCTTCCGTGCGAAAAGCTTTAGCTTCCGGTAGCGATGACGTATAACAGCTAGGAAGAAATCAACAAGAGGAGGTTCTAATGTCTAATTGGTATGCAGATAATTCCCTATCCATCGGCCATACACCGTTGGTCAAACTGAATCGTATTGTGGGCGATGCCAAGGCTACGGTCTTAGCTAAAATTGAAGGCCGCAACCCTGCCTATTCGGTCAAATGCCGGATTGGAGCCGCCATGATTTGGGATGCCGAAAAGCGTGGCGTTTTAACCGCAGGCAAAGAGCTTGTCGAGCCTACCAGTGGCAATACCGGCATTGCTCTAGCCTTTGTAGCTGCTGCCAAGGGTATCCCCTTGACACTCACCATGCCTGAAACCATGAGCATTGAGCGGCGCAAACTGTTAAGTACTTATGGCGCCAAACTAATCCTCACCGAAGGCCCGAAAGGGATGAGTGGTGCCGTTGCCAAAGCTGAGGAAATCGCAGCCTCCGATCCTGATAAATACGTGTTGCTTCAGCAGTTTAAGAATCCGGCCAATCCACAAATTCACGTCGAAACCACTGGCCCCGAAATCTGGAATGATACCGATGGGAATATTGATATTTTTGTCTCAGGCGTCGGTACGGGTGGCACAATTACCGGCGTATCGCGTTATTTGAAGCAGATCAAAGGCAAAGCGATTCAATCCGTAGCGGTCGAACCAACCGCTAGCCCGATTTTGACCCAAAAGGTAAACGGCGAACCGCTCAAACCCGCTCCGCATAAAATCCAAGGCATCGGCGCTGGCTTCATACCCGATGTTTTAGATCTATCCTTAGTCGATAGCATCGAGCAAGTTAGCAATGAAGAGGCGATTGACTATGCGCGCCGCCTTGCCCGTGAAGAAGGTATTTTAGCCGGTATTTCCTGTGGAGCCGCCGTAGCCGCTGCCGTGCGTTTAGCGCAAAAAGATGAGAATGCAGGCAAAACTATTGTGGTGATCCTGCCAGATTCTGGGGAGCGCTATTTAAGCACAGCATTGTTTGAAGGGATGTTTGATGAGAAAGGCTTGCTGATTTGAATAGCTTGATCGAGGAGTAAAATGATCAAGCCAGGTAGAGCGATACACCCTATATAGATGTATCGCTAGCAAATTTAGCCAAACATTTCGGTAGTAATATTTTTGTACCAGCCGTGGGCATAGGCTGCCTCAGTGGCTCGTACATTATCGTCGCCATCTTTGGCTGATACCCCGCCAGCGTCTTTCACTGCAATAATGGAAGTTTTGCCGTCTTCGGTTTTGCCGACTTGATAGACACCTGCTACCGAAATCCCATAGCTTTTCCCAACAAGGCTATAGCAAGTATTGATGTGCGAAGTTTCTGGCAATTCAATCGAGCGTAAAGACGCAACTACCGCAGCGGCAGCGGTTTTTCCTTGCGAGTTTGCCGAGTAGCCAGACTTAGGCATAGCGCCCGCAATACACGCATCACCAATCACATAAATATCTTTATGCTTAGTCGATTCAAAGGTTTTGAAATCGACTGGACACCAGCCGGAATCAGCGGTCAAGCCAATATCAAACGCCAATTTCCCAGCTTTTTGCGCAGGGATAATATTTAAGACATCGGCTTTAACCGTATCACCAAATTCGGTCGTGACCGTGCGGGTTGCTGCATCGACTTTGGTAACATTCGCTTGATCTTCCAGACCTCGCCACGAGATCAAACTATTGTCAGTTTTGTAGCCATACAGCTTTTCCCAGCCTTGCATGAAAAGGTCTTGCTTAGCAAAGTTTGGCTTGGCATCGAGAATAATCAGCTTGGATTTCGGCTTCTTTTCCTTCAGATATTGTGCAATCAAACTGGCACGTTCATAAGGCCCGGGTGGGCAGCGGAACGGATTCGCAGGAGCGGTAATCACTACCACACCACCGTCTGTCATCGCTTCGAGTTGAGCGCGTAAGATTTTGGTTTGTTCACCCGCTTTCCATGCGTGCGGAATGTCTTTGGAGGCTTCTTCAGTATAGCCTTCAATCGCATCCCATTTTAAGTCTGTGCCGGGTGAGACGATTAATTTGTCATAAGCGAATTCACCTTTGGCGGTTGTGACTTTCTTCGCGGCAGGATCAACTTTAGTGACTTCATCAATCACCACATTAATGCCTGCTTTTTTCAAGCCATCGTAGCCGAAACTGATTTGCTCCATTGTCCGATCACCCGATAACACCTCATTACTCATATAGCAGGTGTAATAGGTTTCATGGCGCTCGATCAGCGTGACTTCGATGCTCGGATCATAGCGCTTCAAATAACGTGCTGCGGTTGCACCACCGCTGCCGCCACCAATCACCACCACTTTTGCGGCTGCGCCAAACGATAAACTAGGTATACCTAACAAACTTAAACTGCCTAAGCCAGCTCCCAGTTTTAGAAAGTTTCTGCGTGAGATTTGTGCCATACAGATGCTCCTTTAGTTAGTGAGTTGGGGTTGAGTGGCGATGTAGTTGGCAATGAGTTTTAAGTCTTCATCGCTATAACCCTTGGCAATGCGGGTCATCAGTGTGGCAGGACGCTCGCCTTTCTTAAACGCTAACAAGCTGGCAGACAGAGATTCTGCAGATAAACCCATTAGACTGGGAATGGGTAAACCGGTGCTGGTGCCATTAGCACCATGACAAGCAAAACAAGGTTGAGTAAGTAGGGATGCCCGCGTGATTTTTACATCATCGGCAGCACGAGTAATTGACTGGCAAAACAATACAGATGCCAGTGTTGTAAACACAGCAATAAGCTTCATTGGTCTCTCCTCCAAATTGACTAGGCGCAAAACGCCTGATTAAAACTAACATTAATCAGCCTCGTAAGTCGCATAGAAAAAAGGGGTATATCTAGTTGATTGTAGATAGTTATTTACAAAGCTTGCGCTTTGGACTTAAACCAAGCTTTAGCAGCCTAGTTAAAGCTTATGCACGACTGTAGGGGAGTCGGTGCTTAAGGGGAAATAACAAAAAGCGAAAAGCTTATGCATGAAAAGCATAGAAATCAGCAGGCAAACAAATTGACTTGCTTGGCAAGTGTTAGCTGCCTGCTAATAAGCGAAGGCCTGAATAAATTAGGCCGCTTTCCAGAAGAGATAATCAGCTTGATATTTAACGATGACCTTACTCCCTAAATTGCTAGTGTCACAACTATCCGCAGGCGCAACACCGCCTCGAGTAGCAAGGCGTTGAATATAAGTCACACCTTGCATCACACCCTTGCCCATTGCAGGCTTCGCTTGAACTAATTGCAGTGGAATATTGCCTTCACCCGCTGGAGCGGTGGTTAGTTGCTTGCCAGTGACTTTCGAGCCGTCATTATTAGCCCAAGTCGCCGGAGGGCCATAATACTTACCAATGACCTGACCACTACGATCAGTCAACACCGCATCAGGGCCGACGAAAGCCCATTCAAACTGGCCTGCCATACCTTTTTTAGCGCTACATTGATAAGTGATTTCGCCAATACCGACCGTTTCCAGCGCCACCTGATGACCCGCAGGCACTTGAACAGTGCTAGGCACAGACATGGACATAGATTCAGTCGCTTTCATCTCAGTCGTCGAACACGCCGACATGAGCACAGCAGCGGAAACGAGAGCAAGGATCGAGGCATTCATGATTTTTCCTTGGTTGTGAGGGAGGATTTATAGACCACACCTGTTTAAGGCTGAAAATTGAGGTCTTGATAGCAGTAGTACGCAGCTGCTCTGAAATTGGATTGGGTTTGGGCTAAATTGATGCAGCAAACTCTGTAGGCTGCCTGCAAATTTGGGAGTGGGCCTTTATCTAAAACTCATAAAAAAGCCTTGCACTGTGCGGTTTTTAGCAAATTACCTGCTTAGTTGCGGCGAAATTCTAGAAAATCTCATTGCTTGACAAAAGCCCTTTTGATATCCTTGCGCGCCTTATAGTGTTTGAATCGCAGTTTTGGAGAAATCATATGGCTCGTGTATGCCAAGTAACAGGTAAGCGGCCGATGTCCGGTCACAACGTTTCCCACGCCAATAATAAAACTAAACGTCGTTTTCTGCCCAATTTACATTTCCATCGTTTCTGGGTAGAAGCTGAAGACCGTTTTGTGACGCTGCGTGTTACTACTAAAGGTTTACGTACCATCGATAAGAAAGGTATCGATGCGATATTAGTTGAGCTGCGCGCGCGCGGCGAAAAAGTTTAGTTCTGGAGTAGAAAACATGGCTAAGAAAGGCGGACGTGAAAAGATTAAGCTAGTTTCTACTGCAGAGACCGGTTTTTTCTATACTACAACTAAAAATAAGCGTACGACTCCTGATAAATTGGAGTTCAAAAAGTACGATCCAGTTGTACGTAAGCATGTAATTTTTAAAGAAGCAAAAATTAAATAACTAACCTAATTAATTAGGCGTGTTGTAATCATTCTTGCTTGAGAAAGCCCGCACTTGCGGGCTTTTTTGCGTTATACTAAAAACGCTGTATCAGGTGGGGATAACCTGTTAACAGCTAGTTAATTATCAGTAAAATCAGGTCATTAATGATAAATAATTATGACCTTTTGGAATAAATTCCGGGATGAATGATGGAACCTTTACTGTTATGGATTTTGGTGGGTCTTCTTGTATTGCTCATCGTAGTTCCGTTTTTGATTGGCTTGATGCTATCTCCTTATCAACGTGCGACTCGAGTGGAATTAGTTAAAGCGCCTATTGATGCTACTTGGGGTGCTTTAAGTGATTTATCGCGGCAAACGGAATGGCGCACTGATCTCAAAAGCGTACAACTCAAAGATGACGATGAAGGCATGCGTTGGATTGAGAGCCTCGCTCATGGTGGGAAGGTGACAGTGCGTAAGCAAAAGGAAGTACCGAATAAAGAAATCATTGTGCAATTGTCAAAAGGCGCCCAGGTGATTGGTACGCGCGAGGCGGCCTTAAGCGCAGTTCCCGGCGGCACCCGTATTACCTTTACTGAAACTGCGGTGACGAAAAATCCTTGGCAGCGTTTGAGTATGCACATGGGTGCTAAACTGGACAAGCATTTGCAAAGCTATATCCTGCAGTTTAAAGCGCGCTTTGCTCGTTAATTTGCCATTGTACTACGCAATCTAAACGTATTGGCTCTAAAGCTTCGGTTAGTTCTAGCTGCTTTGCCGCTAGCGCAGAGAACGTTTTGCCTAAAACAGGATGATTTTGTGTAGGCGCGAGTTCGGCCAAAGGTTGCAGCACAAACCTATAGGTCAAAATATCAGGATGCGGCAGTTTTTGAACTGGTTCGACGGTATCGTTATACAGCAGCAAATCTACATCCAAAGTGCGTGCACTGAATTTTAGTGCACCACGTTCGCGGCCTTGCTGCTCTTCAAGTTGGCGTAGCCATGCTTTCAGTTCTACACTGGTTAATTCGGTTTGAAAACCTACTACTGCATTTAGGAAGGGTTCCCCCTTAAAACCGACGGCGGCTGTGCGATAAATCGTTGAGCAGTGCAAATCCTTGAAGTTTTCACTCAAGGCTTGCAAACAGGCACAAAAATGCTGTTCTGGTTCGATATTACTGCCAAGGCTCACGTAAACTTGTGCCATTAGCGTTGTCCACGTTCAATCTGTACGCCTACTTCGGCTGAACCTTTTACCGCGAAGGGCTTACCCACCGTGACACGAATCCACGGCACGTTCATTTCTTGCATGAGGGTTTTCGCGATTTCCTCGGCTAAGCGCTCGACCAGATCATAGTGATCTGCTTCCACCAATTGTACCACGCGCTGTGCCGCTGTTTTATAATTCAAAGTATCTTCAATCTTATCACTCGCCGCTGGAATACGATTATCCCAAGCCATTTCTATATCAACCCGAATCTGCTGCTGAATCGCTTTTTCCCAAGGGTAAATACCGATACGGGCTTTGATGCGTAAGTCGCGGATGTAAACGATGTCCATTGTCTGGCCTTTAAGCTTTAATCAGGAATGCTATTTTACCGATTGCTTGAGCGAAAGTGCGTTTCTTTTATTAATTTAAGGCTTGGGTTTATTGCGGCTGCAAATTCTGTTATTAATCTTTAAGTCTTTCTAAGCAGCTTGAATCTTTATGCAGCCTAGCCAACAAGTATTTATTAGTTATGCACGTGATCGCGGAGTCAGCGAGCAGCTCGCGGCTGAATTGCATGCTCAACTCACGCAAGCGGGGATAGTCGCGTTTCGGGATGTGGAGGGATTAGAACCCGGAGTGCATTGGGCTGACGTACTAGAAAAGCAAATTTTGGCGAGTCGTTTGCTGATTGTGCTTATTTCTCAAGCTGCGCTTGATCCACAACGTTGGGTGATGCGGGAATGTTTGTTTGCCTCCAATAAGCGTATTCCGATTATTCCGGTTTTGGTCGAGCCAGTCGACTTGCCGTTGTGGTTGACACATATTAATGCCATTGATTTTATTCAGTCCAAGCCGTGGAGTCGCTTGTTGTTGGGTGTGGGTAAATATGTTGAGGTAGAGGTCAAGCCGCAAGTCATCATGTCAGAGCGGCGTGCAGCAGCCCCAGCCCCCCCTAAGCCTGCTCCTGCTAAACCCAACCCGCAAGCTAGGCCAGCAGCTAATTTCCAAGCACCTTATTCGGCTGAAGTGCAAGGTTTGCTGGCCGAATTGCAAAATCCACAAACTCTTCCACCCCGCCGCTTAGCTATCGGTGATCGTTTAAATGCCTTGGGCGATCCGCGCCCCGGTGTAGGGTTGGATTCGCAGACAGGTTTGCCAGCTATCGACTGGGTGCAGATTCCAGCTGGCTCGTTTGTTTATCAAAACGGTGAACGCCCTTACTTAGAAAGCTTTCATATCAGCCGCTATCCAATAACTAATGCTCAATTTCAGGCTTTTGAGCAAGCTAAAGAGGGGTATTGGCATGATGCTTGGTGGGAGGGTTTAGAGTGTGCAGATCAATTACCAATGCATCGGTGGACAGCTGCGAATCGTCCAGTAGAAAAAGTGAGCTGGTATGATGCGGTCGCTTTCTGTCGTTGGTTGTCGACAAAAACTGGTCAGTCCATCTCCTTACCCACAGAACAGCACTGGGAAAGAGCCGCCCGTGGCACAGAAGGGTGTGAGTATCCGTGGGGTGAAGCTTATAAACTTGGTTATGCCAATTGTGATGAAGAGCCTAGCCAAAATATTTGGAATCAGTTACTGACCAAAAAGCGCTATTATCTTAGGCAAACTTGTGCGGTGGGTCTGTACCCACAAGGGCAAGCAGCCTCTGGTGTCATGGATCTGGCGGGTAATGTTTGGGAGTGGTGTTTGAATAAATATGAGCAGCCTATAGAGCTTAAGCCGGATAGGTCTGGTGATGACCGTGTTGTTCGCGGCGGTTCTTGGTTCAATACCACTACTAATCTGCGTTGTGCAGTCCGTAACTGGAATCATCCTACTCTTCGCTACTACAGCCTTGGTTTTCGAGTGTGTGCCTTCTCCTTGGCTGCTGTTTCCTGACTTCTGTTTTCTAGCTTGCCCCTATGGCAGGCGTTCTGAACGCTGCGTAGCGGCGGCGAAATTTTTTTCTGGTTCATTGGCATTATCAGCTGATACCACTGCATATAACTGATCTCGAGTCCATGCTTTACCTTGGCTGCCACTTTGTGACTGCTGCGCTATCTGCAAGATACGCTCAGTGAGCTTTGGATAGTCTGGAGCTTGCTGGGTATCGTCGATGAGCAAATCGAGGTTATTCATGTTAGTTTTCTTAAACATCACAGTGGGGTAGTGGTTAATTTATAGTTGACTAAAGTTGACTTGTCAAAGATATTCAGTATTATACTCAGTATTAAGATTAATTTTCTAGTCGTGGGCAGACATCAAGAGGAGATGTATGAATTCACAACCCGTTCTTATTGCTGGCGGTGGGATTGGTGGCCTTGCCACTGCCTTAGGGTTAGCTCGCAAAGGGGTGCGCTCAATCGTATTGGAGCGTGCGGCTGAATTGGGCGAAATCGGTGCGGGTATTCAAATCGGCCCGAATGCTTTCCATTGTTTTGATTATCTAGGGGTCGGCGACGAAGCACGTGCGAAAGCAGTGTATATCGACAGCCTGCGTCTCATGGATGCCGTCAAAGGTGAGGAAATCACCTCCATTCCCCTCGATGCCCCTTTCCGTGAGCGTTTCAAAAATCCGTATGCGGTCGTTCATCGTGCGGATTTACATGGCGTATTGCTGGATGCGTGCCGCGCCAATCAGTTGATCGAATTACGTACTTCGCATGCGGTTGAGCGCTACGAGCAAGATGGCAAAACAGTCACCGTCTATTGCAAAGATAAAGCACCCCTTGAAGGCCAAGCGCTGATTGGTGCGGATGGCTTGCGCTCGAATATTCGCCAGCAATTGGTGGGCGATGGCGAGCCAAGAGTTTCGGGGCATACCACCTATCGCTCAGTGATTCCGACCGAACAAATGCCGGAAGATTTACGCTGGAATGCCGCCACCCTTTGGGCAGGGCCGAAATGCCATATCGTGCATTATCCGCTGAAGGGTTGGAAAGTGTTCAATCTGGTGGTGACTTATCACAATGACGTAAAAGAAGCGGTGGCGGGCAAGCCCGTGACTAAAGAAGAAGTTAGCCAAGGTTTTGAGCACATCGCGCCGCGTGCTCGGCAGATTATTGAACACGGCGATAACTGGAAACTGTGGGTGCTATGTGATCGTGACCCCATCATGAATTGGGTGGATGGGCGAGTCGCTTTGTTGGGCGATGCGGCCCATCCGATGCTGCAATATTTTGCCCAAGGTGCTTGCATGGCGATGGAAGATGCGGTTTGCATGAGCCAGATGTTTGAACTGCATGGCGAGAAGGTAGAAACCGCTTTGCAACAGTATTTAGATCAACGTATGGCGCGTACTGCGCGTGTACAACTCAGTTCGCGCTTGATTGGTGAATATATCTATCACCCGGATGGAGCGAAAGCCGCCGTGCGTAATCAGGTGATGTCGCGGCGTACTCCCGAAGAATGGTACAACGGTTTGGCATGGCTATATGGCGGCACAGGCTTGGATGCGTAAGGAGGAATCGAATCATGTCATTAACTGAAAAACCAGCAGAAACCCCAGAGCGCTTAGCGTTCTATCAGAAAATTGATACTCAAGGCTTCACTCCACTGTGGGCCGTGCTCTCCGATATTATTACCCCTGAGCCGAAAAGTGCTTGTGTGCCGAATTTATGGAAGTTCGATCTCGCTAAGGAATGGCTGTTAGAGGCGGGTGGTTTAATTACCGCAAAAGAAGCTGAGCGCCGTGTGTTGATTCTGGAAAATCCGGGTTTACGTGGGCAGTCTAAAATCACCACTTCGCTGTATGCAGGTTTGCAATTAGTGATGCCGGGTGAAGTTGCCCCTGCGCATCGGCATAGCCAATCAGCTTTGCGTTTCATTATGGACGGAGCCGGGGCGCATACCAGTGTGAATGGTGAGCGTACTTTGATGCAGTTTGGGGATTTTGTGATTACCCCACCGCAAGCTTGGCATGATCATGGTAATCAAACCACTGAACCGATGATTTGGCTGGATGGTTTGGATATTCCGATGGTGTCCTTCTTTGATGCTTCGTTTGCGGAAGGTTTGGGAGCGGATGAGCAAGCCATTACGCGTGCGACAGGGGATAGTTTGGCACGCTATGGGGCGAATATGCTGCCGGTGGATTTTGAGCAAACACGCTTGGCTTCGCCGATTTTTAATTATCCCTATGCACGTTCGCGCGAAGCTCTGTATCAAATGCAGCGCCAGCAAGAATGGGATCCGTGCCACGGTTTGAAGATGCGCTATATCAATCCGGTGGATGGTGGCTTTGCAATGCCAACCATTGCACCTTTCTTGCAGTTGTTGCCGGAAGGTTTTAAAACAGCACCTTATCGCAGCACCGATGCCACCGTATTTGTGGTGACAGAAGGCACAGGGCGCAGCATCATTGATGGGCAAGTGTTCGAGTGGGGGCCAAAAGATATTTTTGTAGCGCCCAGCTGGAAATGGATTACGCATGAAGCGCAGGGTGAAGCCGTGATGTTTAGCTATTCCGATCGGGTCGCTCAGCAGAAATTAGGTTTGTGGCGTGAGCAGCGCGGTCTTGCTTGAATGAATAATTAACTAGGACGGAGAAGTTGTATGACTAAATATGTAATTAGCCCACCTGCTGTCGCTTCAGTCGCAGTCGCTGGCTCAGAAGAGCGTTTTCCAATCCGGCGGATTTTCTGTGTAGGCCGTAATTATGCAGCGCATGCACGCGAAATGGGGCGTGATCCTGATCGTGAGCCACCCTTTTTCTTCACTAAACCGGCTGATGCCGTCGTTGATGATCAACAAACCGTAGCTTATCCACCAGAAACGAATAACTTCCATTATGAAGCCGAATTAGTGATCGCCATTGGCAAAGCTGGGGTAAATATTCCTGAAGAGCAAGCGCTCGATTACATCTGGGGTTATGCAGTGGGGAATGATTTAACCCGTCGTGATCTGCAATTAACTGCACGTGAGCAAGGCCGCCCTTGGGATTGGGGGAAAGCCTTTGACCGTTCAGCGGTGTGTGGGCCGATTCATCCGGTGAGCGAAGTCGGGCATCTGGAGCAGGGTTCGATTCGCTTGAGCGTGAATGGTAGTGTGAAGCAAGATGCCGATTTAAAAGAGTTAATTTGGGCAGTCCCCGAAATTGTTGCAATTCTTTCGCGCACGATGGAAATTAAAGCAGGCGATTTGATATATACTGGCACGCCAGCGGGTGTTGGCCCTCTAGTTCCCGGTGATATTTGTGTGGTTGAAATTGCGGGGCTAGGTTCTGTAACCACAACGATAGGTGAGCGAGCAGTTGCATGAGTGAGCAAAAACCGCTATTGCACAACTATTTCCGTAGTTCGACTTCAATTCGGCTGCGGGCAGCACTGAATTACAAAGGCGTGGCGTATGAGTATATCGCTCATAACCTACGTACTAATGAAAACTTCCAGCCGGAGTATTTAGCCAAGAATCCAGCGGGGTTAGTGCCTGCTTTAGAGCTAGTGGATGGGACGGTGTTAACGCAATCCTTGGCAATTATGGAGTGGTTGGAAGAAACGTATCCAACGCCCCCCTTGTTACCTGCTGATCCCCTCGGTCGAGCGCGGGTACGTTCCTTAGCGTATATGATTGCTTGTGAGATTCACCCACTGAATAATCTACGGGTCTTGGATCAAGTTCGTGCGTATGGACAAGACGATGAGGGTGTGACCGCTTGGTTTCAGAAATGGGTACATACGACTTTTGCACCACTCGAGCAGATGTTGGTGACTAGCCCCGAAACAGGGCGGTATTGCCACGGTGATACACCCAGTATGGCGGATGCTTGTTTATTCGCGCAGATGTTCAATAACCAGCGTTTTAAAGTCGATACTTCGGCTTATCCAACGATTGAGCGCATTTTTGCCGCTTTAAGTCAGCTGGATGCTTTCAAGCAAGCAGCGCCTGCTAATCAACCGGATGCAGTTGCCTAACATGCCTAGCAGTTTTGCAGGTTTACCGGGTCATCTTCTGCGCCGCTGTCATCAAATTGCGGTGGCGATTTTTCTGGATGAATGCAGTGTTTATGATCTGACTCCACTGCAATTTGCGGTCTTGATCGTGCTGTCTGAACAAGGTTCACAAGATCAAGTCACCTTGGGTGGTGAGATTGCTTTAGATCGCACGACTATTACGGTGGTGGTGCGTAATCTGGAAGAACGTGGCTTGATCGTACGCGATAAGTCAGGTCGCGATCAGCGCTCGAAAATTGTCAGCATCACCGCTCAAGGCCAAGCACTGTTGAATGAAGTGTTACCAGCAGTACAACAGACGCAAGCGCGCATTATGGCTCCGTTAACGCCTGCAGAAAGTATGCAGCTTTTGACATTGTTAGAGAAAATGGCGGAAGGGAATAATGAGTTGAGCCGAGCGCCGGTGCGTAAGCGTAAGACTCGTCCACAATAACAGGTAGCTCATTGCAAGCTACCTGCTGTATTTGAAGCTGGCTTAAGTTTCTTGCTGTTCAGCCCTACGACTCACTAACGAAGCCACCACGACCCCCACGCTCACTAATAAAATCAGCAGTGTCGATAAAGCGTTGATCTCAGGATTCAAGCCTAGGCGTACTTGACTATAAATCTTCATTGGTAACGTGGTCGAGCCAGGGCCAGAAGTGAACGAGGCAATGACTAAATCATCCAATGACAAAGTGAATGCTAACAACCAACCTGCAATAATCGCTGGCATAATGATCGGCAAAGTCACTTGAAAGAAGGCGGATAGTTTGGTACAGCCTAAATCTAAAGCGGCTTCCTCTAAGGATTTATCAAAGCTCACCAAGCGCGAAGACACGACGACCGTCACAAAGCACATGGTCAAAGTGGTGTGTGCCAAGGTGATTGTCCAATAGCCACGATCTAAGCCAATCGCTACGAAGAGTAAGAGTAAAGCTAAGCCAGTAATGACTTCTGGCATCACTAAAGGCGAGTAGACCATGCCAGAGAACATTAAGCGCCCACGGAAACGGCCTACCCGAGTTAGAACAATCGCTGCCATCGTGCCGAGAATCGTGGCTAGGGTGGCGCTCACTACCGCTACTTTTAGAGTGACCCAAGCCGCTGTCATGAACATCTCATTCTGGAACAAGCTCACATACCACTTAGTAGAGAAGCCACCCCAAACAGTGACTAGTTTGGAAGCATTAAAGCTAAACAGAATGAGCAGCAGAATGGGCAAATACAGAAATGAGAAAGCAATGATTAGGCTGGTTAAATTAAACCAGCTAAAACGGGTTACGCTCATGCATTATCCTCCTGTTGCCGTTCTTGTATGCGTTGGAAAATTACAATCGGTACGACTAATGAAAGTAATAAGACGACGGCTACTGCAGATGCAATTGGCCAGTCTCGATTCCCGAAGAATTCACTCCACAGTGTCTTGCCAATCATAATGGTGTCAGAGCCACCGAGTAGGTCTGGAATCACGAACTCCCCCATCGCTGGGATAAACACTAAGAAGCAACCTGCTACCACACCAGGTAAAGATAAGGGGAAAGTGACCTTCCAGAAGGCTTGAATCGGCGAACAGCCTAAGTCGAGTGCTGCTTCAATTAGGGTGTTATCCAACTTTTCTAAGGTGGCATACAGCGGCAAAACTAAGAAGGGTAGATAGGAGTAAACAATGCCGATATACACAGCGGTAGGCGTGTTAATAATAGCTAGTGGTTCATCAATTAAACCTAGGCTCATCAAGCCCATATTGAGCAAACCTTCTGGCTTTAAAATCCCAATCCATGCATAAACGCGAATTAAGAAGCTAGTCCAGAACGGCAGAATCACGAGCATAAGGAGCACAGTACGCCAACGCTGGGGTGCTTTCGCCAGACCATAAGCCATCGGATAGCCGATTAACAAAGTCAGCAAAGTGGAAATAAAGGCAATTTTTAAGCTATTCAGATAAGACAAAATATAGATTTTATCGTCTAGCAACCAAGCGAAGCTTTCAAAGTCGAGTTGGCTAATAAAGCTCGTAATACCCGAAAGGCCTTCGGATAAATTCAGGGTCGGCACATAAGGCGGTAACGCATTGGCTGTGTCGGATAATGAAATTTTAACAACGATAGCAAAGGGCAGGAGGAAAAAGACCAGCAGCCATATAAATGGGATGGCTATCAGCAGAAATCGTCCCCAATCAAATTGACGTTGCATAGCATCCTCCTAGCGTTTGAGAGGCACAGCCGCAGTTAACGACCAAGATAGCCAAATTTTATCTTCCCAAGTAATCGGGCGATTGCGCACGCGGCGTAAATTGGCCATTTCCGATTTCATGGTGCTCCCATCCGGCAAGCGCACATGATAAGTCGAGGTATCGCCTGAGTAGGCAATATCCCAAACGATACCTTGGATCGCATTCACCTCGCCTTGCGGCGGCTCTTTGCTGGCAATGACTTTTTCAGGGCGAACGGCTAGCCAGACGTTAGCATTAGTGTCTAGCTGCACTTCACTGACTAAGCGGAACTGATTACCCTGCTTATCTTTGAGCTGATATTCCTGTCCAATATGGCCTTCAATCGTGCATTCAATGAAGTTCACATTTCCGATGAAATCAGCTACATAACGCGAATTAGGCGCTTCATAAATATCGGAAGGCGTATCTAATTGCATCACGACACCCTTATCCATCACCGCGATCCGGCTAGCCATGGTCATGGCTTCTTCTTGGTCGTGGGTGACGATCATGAAGGTCATGCCCAATTTTTCTTGCAGGGTCATCAGCTCAAATTGAGTTTTTTCGCGTAGCTTTTTATCCAAAGCACCTAAGGGCTCATCAAGCAGGAGCAATTTAGGGCGTTTAGCTAGAGAGCGGGCAAGCGCCACCCGTTGGCGTTGACCGCCAGATAGTTGGTGCGGTTTACGCTGGGCAAAGGGCTCAAGCTGGACTAAGGTGAGCATTTCTTGCACTCGCTGCTCAATCGCTTCAGCGCTTTGGCCTTCTTGTTTTAAACCAAAACCAATGTTTTTCGCCACGGTCATATGCGGGAATAAAGCATAGGACTGGAACATCATATTGATCGGGCGCTTATTCGGCGGGATATGGCTAATGTCTTCACCCCCAATCAGAATGCGCCCGCTAGTAGGCATTTCAAAGCCTGCAAGCAAACGCAACATAGTCGTTTTGCCACAGCCTGAAGGGCCAAGTAGCGCGAAGAATTCGCGCTCATAAATATCTAAGGTTAAATTATCTAAAGCGGTGTAATCGCCGAACCGTTTCGTGACATTTTCAAAGCGAATTAGCGGTTTTTGAGTGGTATCCAACCACGGCGCAAAGACTTTGCGCTGTTCTGGTGCATCCGTCATCTGTGGTACTCCTTCCGACACCCAACAGTCATTTGATTTGCTTAAGAGCAGTTTGACACACCGGTTTCATGCTCGAAACCGGTGCTGAATAGCACGAACTTAGAGATTATTGGCCACTTTTAATCGTAGTCCAAGCCCGATTGAATAAGCGTTGAGTGCTATTATCAAGCGGTTTAACTGTGAAGAGATTTTTCATAACTTCTTCCGTTGGATAAATAGAGGGATTATCCAAAATTTCTTTATTAACAAATTCTTGCGAGGGTTTATTGCCATTGGCATAAGACACTGAATTAGAAATACGGGCGATGTTCTTAGGCTCCATCACAAAGTTAATGAATTCATGCGCTTCGGCGACATTTTTAGCATCTGCGGGAATAGCCATTTGGTCAAACCACATGGTGCTACCTTCTTTGGGAATGGCATATTTCACCGTAATACCATTTTTGGCCTCAGCAGCACGAGTCTCAGCTTGGAAAATGTCTCCAGAGAAACCGACGGCGACACAAATATCGCCATTAGCTAAAGCAGTGATGAACTCAGATGAATGGAATTTCTTAATGTAAGGACGAACTTTTAAGAGTAATTCCTCGGCTTTCTTCAGATTGTCTTTACTGAAATCATTCGGGTCCAAGCCTAAGTATTTCAGAGCAGGCGGAATAATGTCGGTGGAAGAGTCCAGCAGATAGATACCACACTCGGCTAATTTGCTAGCTACCTCGGGCTTAAATACCATATCCCAAGAGTCAACAGGCGCATCAGGCAGCAGTTTTTTCACTTTCTCTTCAGAATAACCAACACCAATCGTTCCCCACAGATAATTGACTGAGTATTCTTGACCAGGGTCATAGGCCGCAACACGCTCATTAACCATATCCCAAGCGTTGGAAAGATTGGGTAGTTTAGTCTTATCTAGCTTTTGGAAAATTTTGGCTTCGATTTGACGCGCCAAGAAATTGGCAGTAGGTACCACCACGTCATAACCTGATGAACCAGCCGATAGCTTAGTTTCAAGCAGCTCATTGGAGTCAAACACATCGTAATTGACTTTGATGCCGGTTTTTTCAGTAAACTCTTTGAGCACATCATTATCAATGTAATCAGACCAGTTATAGATATTCAGGCTACGCTCTTCAGCTGCATGTGCAGTTGATACACCGAGCGCTAAGGTTGTTGCAACCATCGCTGACAATGCTATTTTTTTAAAATGAGCAAATGTTTCCTTCATCTGAAATTTTCCCCTTAGATTTAAACTAGTTCCTCAAGTGTACCGATTCATTATAGGGATTAAGCATACTTTTGATTAACAATTTTTTCACTTATGTGAATGTGATCACAATATGGCTTTTGCCCCCAAATGCGTCAAGTACTTTGATGTAGTTATGACCCATTAATTCTAAAAAAATTCATAGGCTTGCCAATGGCTTAGCAGCTCTAATTAAGATCACTTGTGTTGCTGCTTTGCAGCATGATTATTTATACTTATCTCACAGACTGGTGTTGACTTTTTAGTAGCGTCCATTGAAAATGTGATCACATAATCTCAATAACCGACTAGAAACTAGTCCGAAGTGTGCAATCATGAGCGATCAAAACACTCATATCTCTCTCCAATCAGAAACTCAAGAAGACCTTAAAGACTTAATCCGCCGTTATCACATTGATGAAGTGGAATGTGTCGTTGCCGATATTCACGGGGTAGCCCGTGGCAAAGTCATGCCAGCCTCTCGTTTTGGTGAGTTACAACCGGCGTTTTTACCTTTTAGTATCTTCTTCCAAACCATTACTGGTAAGTATTTCGAGTTTGATTCTGAAGAATACACCACTGAAATTGATCTGCGTTTGGTGCCAGATTTATCTAGCGTGCGTGCTTTACCTTGGGCACGACATCCAAGTTTGATGGTCATACATGACCTCTACTATCAAAACGGTATGCCAGTTCCTTGTGCACCCCGCAATGTGCTGAAGCGCATCATTAATCAATATGCAGACAAAGGCTGGAAGGCTATTGTCGCACCTGAATTAGAGTTCTATCTCACTGAACGTAATATTGATCCTGATATTCCTCTCAAACCACCCATAGGCCGCTCAGGTCGCCAAAGTGTGGGGCGTCAAGCCTTCTCGATGATGGCCTTGGATGAATACGAGCCGATCATTGAGGATATTTATAAGTTTGCCAGTGCCCAAGGTTTGGAAATCAATACGATTATCCAAGAGGGCGGCCCTGCACAGCTTGAAATTAACCTCATGCATGGCGACCCATTGATGCTGGCTGACCATGTGTTCATCTTTAAGCGCTTAATCCGTGAAGCTGCGATGCGCCACGACTGCTATGCCACTTTCATGGCTAAGCCCATGGAACGTGAACCCGGCAGCGCGATGCATATTCATCAAAGCGTTGTTGATGCTAAAACCGGTAAGAACATCTTCTCTGATGCAAAAGGTGAGCCAACTCCACTGTTCTACAATTTTATTGCCGGACAGCAGACTTATTTAGAAGCAGCCACCTGCATTATGGCGCCTTATGTGAACTCATTCCGCCGCTTGATGCCAGGTTATTCCGCTCCCATTAATTTGGAATGGTCCATTGATAATCGTTCTGCCGGTTTACGGGTTCCACGTAGCCCTCCAGAAGCACGTCGAGTAGAAAATCGGATTGCAGGTATGGATACCAATCCTTATCTCGCCATTGCGGCAAGCCTTGCGACTGGCTATTTGGGCATGGTGCATCGCTTAGAGCCTAGCACTGAGTTCTTAGGTAATGCACAACACGATACCAAGTATGGCTTACCGCGTGGCTTACAGGAATCGATGATTGCTTTTGATGAGTGTGAAGAGCTACAGGGCTTATTAGGCCATCAGTTCTCCGATATTTATAAAGCACTCAAAGCCTATGAATTCGAAGAGTATATGCAAGTCGTCAGCCCTTGGGAGCGTGAACACTTGTTGTTGACCGTTTAACTGAGGAATGACTATGACAAATTATCAAGCACAAGATGCAGCTCATCATATTCATCCATTCACTGATACTGCGCATTTGAATCAAAAAGGGGCGCGGGTCATCACACGCGCGGAAGGCGTTTATATTTATGACAGCCAAGGCAATCGCATTCTTGATGGCATGGCAGGTTTATGGTGTGTCGGAGTCGGTTACGGGCGGGAAGAGATCGTCCAAGCAGTTAGCGCGCAAATGCGTGAACTCCCGTACTACAACACCTTTTTCCAAACAACGCATCCGCCCGTCATCGAATTAGCGGCTCGCTTAACCAGCTTAGCGCCTGAGCACATGAACCATGTGTTTTTCACCGGTTCAGGTTCGGATGCTAATGATACGATTTTACGCATGGTGCGGCATTTTTGGGCTGCACAGGGTAAGCCAGAACGTAGTGTCATCATCTCTCGCAACAACGCCTACCACGGTTCAACCGTGGCAGGTGCGAGTTTAGGTGGAATGAGTGCGGTGCATAAGCAAGGCGGTTTGCCGATTCCGGGGATTGTGCACATTAACCAACCTTACTGGTATGGCGAAGGTGGTGATCTTGATCCGAACGAATTTGGCTTACAGCGTGCGCGTGAGCTAGAAACTAAAATTCTGGAAGTCGGTGCGGATAAAGTAGCTGCTTTTATTGGCGAGCCGATTCAAGGTGCGGGTGGTGTTATCATTCCACCTAAGACGTATTGGCCAGAAATCGAACGCATTTGCCGCAAATACGACATTCTGTTGATCACTGATGAAGTGATTACCGGTTTTGGGCGGACAGGCGAATGGTTTGGTGCCGATTATTTCGGAGTCAAATCCGACTTAATGACGATTGCCAAAGGCTTGACGGCTGGCTACATCCCTATGGGTGGCGTTATGGTCAGTGATCGTGTGTTTGATGTGGTGGCTAATCATGGTGAGTTTTATCACGGTTATACTTATTCAGGACACCCGGTTGCTTGTGCCGCCGCTTTAGCTACTTTAGCTATTTTGGAAGGTGAAAACCTACCGGGTCGGGTTAAATCAGACATTGGCCCTTACATGCAAGAGCGCTGGCTGAAACTGGGTGAGCATCCGTTGATCGGTGAGGCACGTATGGCAGGCTTAGTCGGTGGGATTGAACTAACTCCGAATAAAGCCAAGCGCGCACCTTTCCAAGCAGAAAAGGGCACAGTTGGTTTAATGTGCCGTGAAAATAGCTTTAAAAATGGTTTAGTCATGCGTCATGTAGGTGACACGATGATTATTTCGCCGCCACTGGTAATTAGTCATAGTGAAGTGGATGAGCTGATTGAAAAAGCGACTCTGACTTTAGACCAAACCTATCAACAAGCTAAGGACAAAGGCCTCCTAAGTTAATGTCGTCTGGTTTCTTATATTCGAATGATCAGCCGGGGCAACACCCGGCTTCTTGGTACGCAGCGACCGCCAATTCTCTCCACAACTTCCCTAAACTTGAAGGCGCAATCACTGCGGATGTGTGCATTGTGGGGGCTGGTTATACCGGCTTATCTGCAGCGCTGCATTTAGCCGAAGCAGGCTACAAAGTAGTATTGCTGGAAGCCCATCGAGTCGGCTGGGGCGCATCTGGGCGTAATGGTGGGCAAGTCGGCACTGGCTTGAATAAAGATCAAGCTGAATTAGAGTCGATGTTTGGTAAAAGCCAAGCCAAAGCACTCTGGGATTTATCCTTAGAAGCCGTGAATCTATGTAAAGACTTAATCCACAAGCACCATATTAGTTGTGATCTGCAAGCAGGGATTCTTCATGCTGATCATCGTCAACGTTTTGTCCAAGGTAGTCGTGAGTTTGCAGAAAAACTGCAGCGCGATTATGACTATTCAGATATACGCTTTTTAGATCAGGCAGCTCTCCAGCAAGAGCTACATTCGCCACTCTATTACGGCGGGACACTTAATTTAGGGGCTGCGCATCTGCATCCACTCAATTATGCCTTAGGTTTAGCGCAAGCAGCACACCAAGCAGGCGCTGCTATTTATGAGCATTCGCCCGTTTTAAGCTATAGCAATGGCACAAAAGCGGAGGTGCTTGTAGAGCAGGGCAGTGTGACCGCGGATTATCTCATTCTGGCCTGCAACGGCTACTTAGATAATTTGGAGCCGAAAGTCGCTTCCCGCGTGATGCCGATTAATAATTATATCATCGCGACCGAACCACTCACTGCAGCGCAAACTCTGGATTTAATCCCCAATCGTTATGCAGTGGCTGACTCTGCTTTTGTAGTGAATTATTTCCGCTTGAGCGCCGATAAGCGCTTATTGTTTGGCGGCGGTGAAAGTTATAGCTTTAAGTTTCCGAGCGATATTCGCGGTTTAGTGCGGCCTAGAATGCTGCAGGTCTTCCCACAATTATCAGAAGCTAAGCTTGATTATGCTTGGGGTGGAACTTTGGCCGTGACCGCAAATCGTCTGCCGTATTTTACCCGCTTACAGCCGAATGTATTTTCGGTCAGCGGCTATTCGGGGCATGGTGTGGCTTTAGCGACCTTAGCAGGCAAATTATTATCTGAAGTAGTCTCTGGCACTGCTGAACGTTTTGAGGTAATGGCAAAGCTACCCAATTGGCCGTTTCCGGGTGGAACTTTGCTACGTTGGCCTTTGTTAGTCACTGCTATGTTATATTATTCACTTAGAGACCGATTATAACTCTAAGGAAATAAAACAATGTCTAAGCTATGGACTCAAGATGTTTTCAATAAGGCTTGGGACTATGCCTCCCTGGCACACCACGGCCAAACTTATTCCACGCCGGTTGAAGGTGTCCGTATGGACTACATCAATCATGTGGGTGCAGTCGCGATGGAGCTGATGTGGGGTTTAGCTGCTGATAATCAGGGGCTGGATTTTGATCATGCGCTGCAATGTGCACTGCTGCATGATGTGCTCGAAGATACCGCGCGTACTCATCCTGAACTGGTCGCTGAGTTTGGGCAGACCATTGCGGATGGCGTCGCTGCCTTAAGTAAAAATGCAAATCTGCCGCGTACTGAGCAAATGCTCGATTCCTTGCAACGTATTCAACAGCAGCCGAAAGAAGTTTGGGCTGTCAAATTAGCAGATCGCATTAATAATCTATCTGCTCCCCCCGCGCATTGGACCTATGAGCGTAAGCTGGCTTATCGTGCCGAGGCGCAAGTGATTTATGATCATCTGCATCCGGCGCATGCTTTATTAGCAGCACGCTTGCAACAAAAGATTGCCGACTACGTCCAGTATTTAACTCATTGATTTGCAAAATTATAACGAATCAGTTAAATAAGTCCGCCTTAACCAGTTACTAAGCACCTGCTTGTTGATAAGTCTCAAGAGCTAGTTCATTGTGCATAGCAACAAAATTGGAAAAGTAGTAGGCTATATGCAGCTTTATGAATATCTTTTTTAGAGATTTTCATATCGGATTATATCACTTTTTTCGCTTTAAAAGATCGCGGATACTACCCGCATTGAAAGTTTTGAAGGATTAGCATGATGCTGTTCAATCGACAACAGACACAATTAAAAACCTTACCGCACCTCGATTGGTTAGAAGCAGAGGCGATTCATATTATGCGTGAGGTTGCCGGACAATGTTCAAATCCTGTCCTGTTGTTTTCAGGTGGTAAAGACTCAATCTGCATGTTGCGGATTGCTGAGAAAGCGTTTCGTCCGGGGCGTTTCCCCTTCCCTTTGATGCACATTGACACAGGGCACAATTATAAAGAAGTGACCGATTTTCGTGACAAGCGCGCAGCCGAATTAGGCGAGCGTTTGATTGTGCGTTCGGTCGAAGATTCTATGCAGCGTGGCACGGTAGTGCTTAAGCATGAAGCTGAGTCACGGAATAAACACCAATCGGTGACTTTATTAGAAGCGATTGAAGAGTTTGGTTTTGATGCTTGCATCGGTGGTGCGCGTCGCGATGAAGAAAAGGCGCGTGCTAAAGAGCGCATCATGAGTTTCCGTGACGAATTCGGTCAGTGGGACCCCAAAAACCAACGTCCTGAGTTATGGGATTTATACAATGCACGCGCTCACAAAGGTGAGAATATTCGTGCTTTCCCGATCTCGAATTGGACTGAACTGGATGTCTGGCAATACATCCAACGCGAAGGTTTAGAGTTACCAAGTATTTATTTCGCGCATCAACGCCCAATCGTGCGCCGCCAAGGTTCAATTGTGCCAGTTACTGAGGTGACACCAGCCAGAGTAGGCGAGCAAATTATTGATCTGCAAGTTCGTTTCCGCACAGTGGGCGATATTACTTGTACGGCTCCAGTGGAATCGGATGCAGATAGCGTCGAAAAGATTATTGCTGAAACCGCAACCACAACGATCACTGAACGGGGTGCTACGCGCTTAGACGACCAAGCGAGCGAAGCAGCGATGGAACAACGCAAGAAAGAGGGGTACTTCTAAATGCAATTAATTGAAGATCACGGCTTGCTGCGTTTCTTAACTTGCGGCAGTGTGGATGATGGTAAGAGTACCTTGATTGGGCGCTTACTATTTGATTCCAAAGCGATTCTGGCGGATACCTTGAGTGCGATTGAAAAAACTTCACTCAAGCGCGGCATGCAAGATGTGGATTTATCACTGCTAACTGACGGCTTGCAAGCTGAGCGTGAGCAGGGGATCACGATTGATGTCGCTTACCGCTATTTCTCAACTGGTACGCGCAAATTCATTATTGCTGATGCGCCCGGCCATGAGCAGTACACTCGCAACATGGTGACAGCTGCCTCCAGCGCGAATTTAGCGATTATTCTGGTGGATGCGCGCAAAGGCGTTCAACCGCAAACGCGCCGTCATTCGTATTTAGCGCACTTGGTTGGTATTCCGCACTTAGTCGTCGCGATCAATAAAATGGACTTGGTGGATTATAGCCAAGCACGTTTTGAAGAAATTAAAGCTGATTACTTAGACTTTGCTGAGCAATTGGGAATTAAAGATGTACGTTTCCTGCCGCTGTCTGCTCTGAAGGGCGATATGGTGGTGGATCGTGGTGAGCATTTATCTTGGTACGATGGCGACACCTTAATCGAACTGCTAGAAGCTGCTCCGGCTGCGCATACTGAACATGATGAGCCGTTCCGTTTTCCTGTGCAGTTTGTTTGCCGCCCACAAGATTCGACGAATCCAGAGCTGCATGATTATCGTGGCTTCATGGGGCGCGTTGAGTCCGGCAGTATTCAAGTCGGTGATGCAGTCACGATCTTACCTTCGGGTCGTACTAGCATTGTGAAGTCGATTGAATTAGGTGGCGAGCCGCTACGTGAAGCGATCACTGAACAGTCAGTCACTTTATTGCTCACCGATGAAATTGATATTTCCCGTGGCGATATGATCGTGAAGACGGATGCTTTACCGACGCAAACTAAGCAAGTGGATGCCACCGTTTGTTGGTTAGCCGAAGCGCCTTTAGATCGTGCACGCACTTATTTGATTCGCCATACCACTCGTGAAACCAAAGCGAAAGTTGCAGCGATTGAATGGCGCATTGATATCAATACCTTAGAGCGCCAAGCGGCTGAACGTTTGCAGATGAATGACATTGCCCAAGTCAGCTTCAAATTGGCTCAGCCTTTATTGACTGATCTGTATGCGGATAACCGTGGAACCGGCGCCTTTATCATCATTGATGAGAGCACGAATAATACGGTGGGTGCGGGGATGATCAGTAAGCTGGCGGCTTAAGAAATAGTTTTATTGTTTAAGAATGCTGAATTGCCACTAATGTGGCGATTCGTTTAAGATCTTGAGATGCGCTTTTGCCATATGATAGTTCCTTGATCAAATTTACTCTATATCTCAAAAAATAAAAAAAATGAGATGAATTTACTTAAGTGCTCTACTATTATCTCAATAAATGGTTTTTTTGAGATAAAATGATTAAGTCCCCTCCCTATAGAAATGAAGATAGAAGTACTACTTTTGCGGAGGTGCTAGGTCTTGTCGTCCGTGAAGATATTGACAAAGCAAGCAAGTACTTCGAGTTCCAAAAAATAGTCGATGAAAAAGGTCGCTATCTGCATTTCGATAAATTTAGACATACGGTTTCAGATGGAGTTAACGCTAACTGGGCATGGATTTTTATGCGACAAGCCCGTGATCAGCAGCTTATGCCTTTGTTGGATTTGGGCGACCCAAAGCAAACCTGCCATTATTTATTGACGCCAATCATGCAGAAGGCATTTTCTTTAGTGGATCGTCATACTAACTCAGCTGCTCTAGATATTATGAGTGGTAAAATAGGTGAAAAAAGACAGCTTAGTTATTATTTGATTAGTGACTTGATTGAAGATGAAGCTATTAGTAGTAGTCAATTAGAAGGTGCGGCTACAACTACGACAGTTGCTAAAGAAATGCTGAAACATCAAAGAAAACCAAGAACACCTGATGAAAAAATGATACTTGGTAACTATAGAATGATGCATTTCGCGTGGGAAAAGAGGCATGACGCGCTTTCCGTTGAAATGATAGCCAAGATGCATCGTATTGGAACTGAGGGTATAGATGACTCTAAATATACGCCCGGTATGTTTAGGCGAACAGATGATGTGGTAGTTGTAGGTAGAGATGATGAGATCCTTCATCAACCTCCACCAGCAAATGGCCTCAAACAACGATTGCGTGATATCGTCGATTGGGTAAATGCTTGCCATGATAATGCTGCTAGCGACGTTTATATTCACCCTTTAGTAAAGGCAATTGCACTACATTTTGCTATTGGATATGAGCATCCATTTAGAGATGGTAATGGACGTGTAGCTAGGGGATTATTTTATTGGTTAATGTTTAAATTCGACTATATTGCGTTTCGCTATATCTCTATTAGTACTCTTTTGAAGAAAGCCCCTGCCAAGTATGCAAGGTCTTATTTGTACACTGAGTCTGATGATATGGATTTAACATATTTTCTAGATTATCAATCTCGAATTATTGTCCGAGCAATCACTGCTTTTTTAGATACTTATCGAAAGATTCGTGAAGATATTGAGTTATTTGATAGGTGGTTGTGGGACAGTGGTCTTTATGGGAAGCTCAGCGATAAACAAAGAACAGTATTCAACATTGCAAAAGACGATAGCTCTCGATTTTTCACAATAAAAGAAGTGCAGAATAACTTAGGTTGCTCCTACAATACAGCCGCTAATGCTTTGAATGGCCTAGTAGATCTTAAGTTGTTTTCAAAAATAAGAATGGGGCGTGAGTGGTTGTATTCTATGTTAAATAAGCAAGAGCTTTTACAAAAGTGGCAAAGTTAGATTGTAAAATCTATAAGCTCATGTTTATAAAGAATTTTTTGTGAACATGAGCTTGTTTTTTAAACTAAAAGCTCCTTGCTTTCAGCGTAGCTTATACGTGGCTAAGTGAGTAAATAAAGCTAATCAAGTCACTGGTATTATTTATTTCGCCTGATACTTAGTAATCTGTGCCTCAGTAATATTACCTTTCTCATTATGCTGAATCTGCGCTGGGGCATAGCCCAACTCAAGGGCTAACCATAACGTCGTTTGGCGTTCACCATTATCACGAGTCATTTGCACTTTTTCGCAAGCGTACTTACCCAATGAAGTTGTAATCGTTTCTTTACCTAAACGCTGAAATTGAAAGGTTTTCAGCTTGCCGCGCTCAGTAATGCTGTATTTCAAAGGGCGATTGGTGGCTACATCTTCCATTAAACGCAATTCAGTGAGCATGGGGTCAATCGTGCCATTCGGTACTTTTAGGGTGTACGGCTCATTATTTAGATTACCCTTGACCTCGGTGGCATTGGTAAAGTTATATTGATCGTTTTTGGATTTGCGCCGACTTTTATGCTGATACAGGTATTGTTGGGTTTGGAGTTTATCGCCTTTTTTGCTACCTACACTACGTTCTGTCAAGGTATCGCCGCTGAGTAGGGCTGCAACTCCATTCGCTTTAGTTACTTTCTGAAAGGTATAGCCCGTACCGGTAAAGCTTAAGCTAACTGTGGTATCGCCAACCGTTATCCCTGAGTTGGCAACACTATAAGTCGCTTGAAATGCATTTAAAGAGGCTTCAGCTTGAAGGCTAGTGAAGCTCAAGACGCCTGCTATTACCAAAATCTGTGCGCGTTTAAACATGCTAGATATCCTGTATTTTAATCGTTCTGACTACTGAGTTTGACCTAGGCTAGTCAGCTCGGTTCCTATTGACTTACTCTTAACTTAGCACGCTTAGCAGGTGGATTCATGCTTATAGATCAATTGTCGGGTTTAAGCGGCGGATTCGTTTGAAAGTGCAAAGATTCAGCATTCCGTCGTTTGACAGCTTAAGTGCAATCACGTAACGTCCAGCGCGTCTAGGTGCACTTTTTGAAGTGTTAAACGGGAAGCTGGTACAAGCCAGCGCTGCCCCCGCAACGGTCAGTAAGTTCGCTGCTATAAACCACTGTGCTTGAGCATGGGAAGGTGCAGCATTCGACGTTAATCACTTACAAGCCCGGATACCGGCCTAGCTTGTATTGTGACTGCCCCACGCATGTCATGTTTCCCAATCAGCTGCGCGGTGGGCGCGGCACGCAGGAATTCATACCATGAAAACCTCTATTGTTACTCTTTTAGGCAGCCTAGGCCTAACAACCGTTTGCGCACCCTCCTTAGTTTGGGCAGAACCCGCAAATAACGAAATCGAAATTATCATTACCGCTGGGCGCAAAGCGCAAACGGCGGATGAGGCTTTAGCACCCGTTACTGTTATCACTCGTAAAGAACTCGATAAAATACAGGCGGCTAGTGTCGCGGAAGTTTTACAACAAACGACGGGAATTAGTATCACCAGTAGTGGCTTCATGGGCAAGCAATCGTCCGTACATTTGCGCGGCACCAATGATAGCCATGTATTAGTGCTGATTGATGGTGTCAAAGCTGGCTCTGCCACCTTGGGGACGACTCCGTTAGAGTTATTTCCTTTAGCCCAAGTTGAGCGCATTGAAGTGGTGCGTGGCCCCCGTTCGAGTTTGTATGGTTCGGAAGCGATTGGCGGCGTGATTCAAATCTTCACACGCAAAGGCAGCGGCGCTAAAGGCATTCAACCGAATGCTTCGGCTTCCTATGGCAGCTTTAATACCGCTAAAGCGAATGTCGGTTTAGCGGGTGGCTCCGCGGAGGGTGCTTGGTTTAATCTGAATGCAGCCACTGAGCGTACCGACGGGATCAATGCTCAGGACTATTACACAACTTATTTGCCCGATTTTTCCACTGCAAAAGTGTATGAAACCGATAAAGATGGCTATAAAAACAATAGCATCTCATTGCGTGCTGGTAATCGCTTTGAAAATGGCATGAGCGCAGAAGCGGGCGTATTGCAAGCGCAAGGCGAAAGTGAATTTGATGGCGAATATCAAAACGAAAATCATTTTAAGCAGCAAATAGCGCACGGCAAATTGACCGCACCGGTTGGCAATAGTACGACTATTACGGCACAAATGGGCAGCTCCTTAGATAAGCAAGACAGCTATAAAGACGCTGCTTTTCAATCCCGTTTTCAGACCAAGCGCACCAGTGCCAGCTTGCAAGCGGATGTGCAAATGGGTGCGGCTGGCAATCTGACCGCAGGTTTTGATCATATTAAAGATAAAGTCAGCGGTACGACCGACTATGCAGTGGCTGCGCGCAAGAATAACGGCCTCTTTGCGAGCTATCAAATGACGGGGGGCGATAATAAATTCGATGTTTCTCTGCGCCAAGATGACAATGAACAGTTCGGTAAAAAAGCGACCGGTGGGATCGCGTTTGCGCATGAGTTTTCTGAGAGCTTCCGCGCTACCGCCTCTTATGGCACTGCGTTTAAAGCCCCGACCTTTAACGATCTGTATTATCCTTTCAGTGGTAACAAAGATCTCAAGCCAGAAAACAGTAAAAATCTGGAGCTAGGCATTGCCGGGCGTTTAGCTGAAGGTGAATGGGCCATTTCCGCCTTCCAAAACAAGATTGATGATTTGATTCAATGGCGCGACACGGGCGGTGGAGTTTGGAAACCGATGAATGTCGCCGCTGCAAAAATCACGGGTTTAGAAGCTTCGGTCGCGCACCGTTTGGGTGATTGGCAATTATCAGGTAATGCGACCCTGCAAAATCCTGAAGTAGCCAGTGGCGCACAAGCCGGTGATCTGTTAATTAATCGCCCCAAGCAAATTCTGAATGTCGATTTAGAGCGGCAATTTGGCCGATTCTCAGCGGGTGCTGCGGTGCATGCTGAAGGCCGACGTTACAATGACACTTACAACCTTGAGCCGTTAGACGGTTTTGGTACCTTGGACTTGCGCGCTAAATACCAAATTAGTCGTGAGGTGGCGGTGGGTGCCAAATTGGCCAATGTGCTGGATCGTGACTATGAATTGCGCAAGGGTTATAACCAACCGGGCGTGAATGGCATGTTGACTTTAGAGTATCAGCCTAAATAGAGTGCAGAGAGAGACGGCTACTAATTAGCAATAGCCGTCTCGGTGAGTTTAATTTTCTTCTAAATTAGTCCCCACCCATACATCCGCAGCACTACCACGCGTAAAGCTCATCACATCACTTGCATCGTCATTAGTGAAGCGTCCAGCCTTGAGCATTTGATCATAGGGCGTAAACCAAGCATGCGCTTTTTGATGGTTACCCAGCTTTCCATCTTCCGCTAAGGCCAGATAAATACCACCCTCCGCCGTTGGTACGTAGCTTGCGATATCATCTTTACCATCAGCATTAAAGTCACCTGCAACTAGCTGAGTGATATTTTTAGCGAGATTGTTATGCCAAATAGCGGCAACTGCAAAATTGCTGCCACTAGACAGGCTAACTTTGAATTCACCTGTGGGAGTGCTGAAACCAAGATCATCATAGCCATCGCCATTATAATCACCCACCATGATTTGCTGAGCGCCTAAGGCTGCATTAGCACTCCATTGACGTTGAAGCCTAAAACGATTACCTGCGGAGAGATTAACGAAGACCAAACCAGTGGCTGGTTTGAGAGTGGCTACATCATCTTTACCATCACCATCAAAATCACCGATGACTTGAGTACCATCTTGAGCGCTTTTTAGCCCAAACCACAAACGGGTAGCACCAAAACTAGAGCCATTAGATAAAGCCACATAAATCTGCCGTTTTGCATTATGTGTGAGGCTAGCTACATCAGCTTTACCATCACCATTGAAATCCCCGACGGCTGCTTGTTCAAGGCCTAAGGCAAACTTAGATTTCCACAATGTTTTACTACTCAATGAGCTGCCACTAGAAAGAGCCACAAACAGCTGGTTTTTAGCAGTGAAGCTGGCTACATCATCTAAGTGATCACCATTAAAATCACCAACCAAAGGAGTTGCAGCACCCGCTACGAAGGAGTCATGCCATTTACTGACATTAGTAAAGCCAAAACTACCCCCAGTGACTGTCGAATCATCATTATCAATAGGTAGGCATTGAGGCAGGATGGCAGCATAAGACTCCACAGTATAGCGCATTTGCTCAGGCACACGATTAGCTTCCACACCATAAGGATGATTCGTGCCAAAGGTCATCGACACATTTTGTGAGCCACCACTGACTAAATGACAATAGCTCATAATCGTGCCTGGATGAGTGGCCGATATCCCGCCAGTTAAGCTGTCTAAACCTGGTAAATTCATCCGCGATTGATAGCCTTGGCAAGCTCCGCCGCTTGCTGCGTAACAACAATCGACGGGTAGGTTATAACCGTGATCGACATCATAAGAATGCGTATGTGAGCTACCAAAGTTATGCCCTAATTCATGGGCTACTACATAAGCATCCCAAACAATCAACGGGCTATTGGGCGTAAAGCTACCACTCAGGCCGCCACTCACTCCAAAGTCATAAGAACCTTGCCTGCCACCATAAGCGGGTGCCGTGCAAATGCTGGCAATATAAGCAATGCCACCATTCATATTTTCTTTACCGCTGAGAAAATGAACCGTTGTGCGCTTGATACTCGCACGGTTGGTTAGGTAGTAGCTTTGTACTTCATATAGAGCGCTTTCAGTACTTTCAGCATGCCACGGATCATTAGGGCTGGTATATAAAATCACTTCTTTAAGGCGTAGCTTTGTATTGATTTCGGTCGCATAAATACTGGAAATATATGCGATTAAGTCAGCAACATATTGAGCGGCTGTGGTCGTATTATTGAATAAGCTATAAAACTCATAGTCTGTTTCGATAATTAAATCAGCAACATAAGTATCGCTGCTTGCTTCCCCAGCACGAGTGGCGGTACTAAGCTTGGCTTGGATGCCTGCAGGTAAGGGCGGTTTAAACTGAGTGTTTCCCTCAATTCCACAGGCGAATTGCTGCTGTTTAAAGTCGTTTGCCGGATCAAGTGCGCGGGCTGAAGACTGAGCGGTGTTAGTATCACTGTTATTAACGTAAATTTGCCCTTCAATTTGTACAATTGAGCGCGTATTACCCGTTAGATCTGTCGCCATAAAAGCAGCAGAGTTTGCTTGATCGACTACCTTGCCTTTGAAATAGCTGGTTTGAGGTAGAGACAATGTCTGTGTGCCTGCTGCACTTTTCACAGTGATTGAGGCATTGGGCGCAAAGACTTGGAACTGTTCGAGTTCAAGTTCCGCAGCGCGATTCGCCTCTAAAGGTACCGCAGCAACCTGCGCTTGCTTAGCTTGATACAGTGCTTGGGCGAAATTGGCATCTGTAAAATTCAGCGGTTCGGCTGCTTGTAAGGGAGTTAAGAATAGGCTCGTGACCAAGGTGAGAGGCGTTATTAGCCATAGCGATTTAGCAAGGCCCATGAAATATATACCTATGAAATTAAATAAAGAATAGGCTCTAGCGAGTGCTTTAAGAGCAAGTGTTGTTTAGAAGAGATGCGCCAACTTTAGCGCTAAAAACCGCTTTGCGCTAATCTTTCCAGTAAGACTTATTTACAGGTAGCAGTTTATGTCCAGTCAATTCAGCAAAGCGGCTAGGTTTCAAGCGTTATACCAAACAGAACATACCTTCGTGATGCCTAATGCTTGGGATGCGGGTAGTGCCAAAATGCTAGCCGCCGCCGGATTTGCAGCGATTGCGACCACTAGTGCAGGTATCTCCTTTGCTTTAGGGCGATCGGATAGCGAAGCTGCAGTGAACCGAAATGAAATGCTGAGCGCTATTCAGCAAATCGCTCAAGCGGTTGATTTGCCCGTGAGCGCTGATTTAGAGGCTGGTTTTGGGATAGAACCTGAAATCGTAGCGGAAACTATTCGGCAGGCGATTCATACGGGCGTGGTGGGTGGCAATATTGAGGATTTTACCGGAGATCAAGCTAAACCTTTATTCGATTTGATCTTAGCGAGTGAACGCATCCAAGCGGCGCGTTTAGCGGCTGAGTCCACCAAACTTCCTTTTGTATTAACCGCGCGCACCGACTGCTATTTAGTTAACCATCCAAAGCCCTTCGCTGAAGCAGTAGAGCGTGCGAATCGCTATTGCGAAGCGGGCGCTGATTGTATTTTTGTCCCAGGGATTAAGAATTTAGCAACGATTGCGCAGTTGGTCAGGGAAGTACCTAAACCTTTAACGGTAGTGGTTGGTTTGATGGGAGCACCTTTCACTGTGCAGCAATTAGCCGATATTGGCGTGCGGCGGATTACGATTGGTGGCAGTTTAGCGCGTGCGACCTATGCCCTAATTCGAAAAGCAGCGCAGGAAATGATGCAGCAAGGTCGTTTTTCCTATGCGGAGGCGCAAATTCCTGATGGGGAATTGTGTGAGTTTTTTGCTAGTTTCGGCTCTAAATAACTCGTCAACCTGAATTTATCTCTAAAACCAAGGATATGCACTGCTTAACGGGAGCAATGTTATACTTCCCCCTCTTAAAATTTGTTAGCCAAGTACCATGAGTCTCCAAGCCCACCAAATTGAACTCCTTTCTCCTGCTAAAACTGCCGAAATCGGTCGTGAAGCCATCTTGCATGGCGCGGACGCAGTGTATATCGGCGGCCCCGATTTTGGGGCGCGGCATAATGCCAGTAACACGGTCGCGGAGATTGCTGGGCTGGTGCAGTTTGCGCATCGTTTTCATGCACGTATTTTTGTCACCTTAAACACTATTTTGCATGAGGCGGAGCTTGAGCCAGCGCGGCGCTTAGTGACTGATTTGTATAATGTCGGCGTGGATGCTTTGATCGTGCAAGATATGGCGCTGTTGGAAATGGAGATTCCACCGATTCAATTACATGCCTCGACGCAATGCGATATTCGTTCTGCGGCTAAGGCTAAATTTCTGGCAGATGCGGGATTTTCGCAGATTGTGTTGGCGCGTGAATTGAGCATTCCGCAGATTCGTGAAGTGGCTCAAACTGTGGGTGATGCCGCAACAATTGAGTATTTTATTCATGGCGCTTTATGCGTGGCGTTTTCGGGGCAGTGCTATATCAGTCATGCCGAAAATGGGCGCAGCGCGAATCGTGGTGATTGTTCGCAGGCTTGTCGATTACCATATACCTTGACTGAGCAGTCTGGCGCGGTGATCGCCTTCGATAAACATCTGTTGTCGATGAAGGACAATAATCAGTCAGCGAATTTGGAAGCTTTATTGGATGCGGGCGTGCGCTCGCTGAAGATTGAAGGGCGCTATAAAGATGTGTCCTATGTGAAAAATATCACTGCACATTATCGTCAATTGCTGGATGGAGTTTTGGAGCATCGACCTGAGTGGGCGCGTGCCAGTTCCGGCCATAGCGAAATTTTCTTTAAACCTGATCCTGATAAAACCTTTCATCGCGGCAGCACTGACTATTTTGCGACCGCGCGTAAAACAGATATCGGTGCTTTCGATTCGCCGAAATTCGTCGGCTTGCGTTTGGGTACTGTGCATCAAGTCGGCAAAGATTGGCTAGAAATTGCTAGTACCGAAGCCATGCACAATGGCGACGGTTTAAGCTTCATGCGTAAACGTGAGGTGGTCGGTTTGCAAGCCAACACAGTTGAGCAGCGCGGCAAAACCAAAACCGGCGAGCTGATTTGGCATATTGTGCCGAACGATCCGAGTGTCTTAGTGGGTTTGAAACTGGGTGCAGAAGTATCACGCAATCGAGATCATGCTTGGGAATTGGCGCTACTGAAAAAGTCGGCTGAGCGCGTGATTCCGGTTTGGATGAGTTTGAGTGAAAGCTCACAAGGCTTGATGCTCACCCTCACCGATGCAGATAGGATTAGCGCGAGTGCGGAGCTTGAGATGGCTTTAGAGCCTGCACGCCAAACCGATAAGGCGTGGGCCAGTTTGCGGGATAATTTAGGCAAACTCGGCAATACGCTATTCGTCGCGCAAGATATTCAATTAAATCTTAGCCAGCCTTGGTTTGTGCCCGCCTCCAGCTTAAATCAATTGCGTCGCGATGCCGTAGCTGCTTTGGAACAAGCGCGCCTGAATGCATGGCAGCGCCCCGCGCGTAAATCTCCAATCGAACCCGCCGTGCTTTACCCTGAAACCACATTGTCGTATTTGGCAAATGTCTATAACTCGCTGGCATGGCAGTTTTACCGTAAGCATGGCGTGGAGGTAATTGAGCCAGCCTATGAAGCACATGAAGAAGCGGGCGAAGTGAGTTTAATGATCACCAAGCATTGTCTACGCTTTTCGTATAACTTATGCCCGAAACAAGCGAAAGGTGTGCAAGGCGTGATGGGGCAGGTGCGTGCTGATCCGTTGATTCTCAAAAATGGCGACGAAACTTATACGCTTAAATTTGAATGTCGCCCCTGTGAAATGCATGTGATGGGCAAGATGAAAAAGCATATTCTCAAGCAGCCACCACCGAGTGCTGTGCCTACGGTCATGCCCTTGCAGTTTTATAAGCAACGGCCTAGCAGTTAGGTTATTGCAGCTTTTCGCGGACTCGATACCAGAGCAAGCCGATCCACTCGTGCAGCGCTATTGAGCTGCGCACTAAAGCCGTCGCTTGGGGAATAAACTTCATGTGGTGATCGGTCCATTGGATAGCACCGCTGTAAGAAACGGATGCAGGCAAATATTGAATTTTGCGATTACGGAAAGAATAAAGGCTACGTGGCATATGCCAAGCCTGTGTCACTAGCCAAGCCGATTGAATACCTTCAGCTGCCAAAATCTGATCAGTGAATTGTGCATTTTGCCAAGTTGTATGACTTGCGGTTTCGAGCCATTTGACCGGCACGCGAAATTCATCTTGAAGTACATCACGCATTAATTCTGCTTCACTCCGTGTACCTTGTTGCGGACTGCCACCCGTCACTAAAATCGGTAACCCAGTGGCGCGATGTAACATGGCCGCATAGCGTAGGCGCTCTATGCCTGCTAGCGAAGTACTTTCTCCACCTGCATATTCAGGTACATTCAAATTACGTCCTGAGCCAAGTACTACTATCGCTTGAGGTACTTTCTCTTGTTTCCACAATTCAAAGCGCGGTGGATATTGCTCTTCGAGCTTGCCGAGCAGCCAGCTAGAGGTAATCGGTAGGCTTAAAATAAATACTTGAAATAAAGCTAATGAGAGCAAGCTGCAAATTAGCATTTTGCGTTTTCTCCAAACGAGGGCGAGTACGGCTAAGATTAAAAATTGGCCGGGCGGTAGTAATAAAAATTCGATGCTACGATTGAGTAAGGCATTATCCATTCAAGATCAGTCCGACGGAGTAGGGAATTATTGTCTAAATAGCGCATGTCGATTCGTAAGGGTTTATACTTGATTTCACTGGACTTTGCCTAGGCTATAAAGGGATGGCTGTGTTAGATAATTCCGTCATACTTGCTGGTGTCACTGCGCTTATTGTAATAGTGATCATCGTTGCATTGTTTTCTGCTTTCTATCGACGCTCGACCAAAGACCGTGCTTTTGTGCGTACCGGATTTGGAGGCGAATTAGTTGTCATGAATAGTGGTGCTTTAGTACTACCGGTATTGCACGACATGATGACCATCAATATGCAAACCATGCGAGTTGAGGTCGAGCGTTCTAATCATGATGCCCTGATTACGCATGACTCATTGCGGGTTGACGTGGTGGCCGAGTTTTTCCTAAGGGTTGCGCAAAATAGAGATGCTATTTCCACGGCAGCGCGGACGCTTGGTGAGCGTACCATGAGCCAAGAACGGATGAAGGAAATCGTTGAGGCACAATGCGTGGCTGCACTCCGCTCGGTCGCTTCCAGCATGTCTTTGGATGAATTGCATGTTAAACGCGCCGACTTTGAAAAAAACGTCGAAGACAACTTAAACACTGAGTTCCAAAAAAACGGCTTGGAATTGGTTTCTGTTTCGCTGATGCGCCTCGACCAAACGGCACGCGAATACCTCGATGAAAATAATGCCTTCGATGCGCGTGGTTTAATCAAGCTCGATGAGATTACCGAGGAAAGCCGTAAGCGTCGTAATGATATCGAACAAGAAAACAAGATTAAGATTCAGGAAAAGAATAAAGAATCTGAGCAGCGTCGTTTACAAATCGAGCAGCAGCAAGTGGAGTCGCAAAAGCAACAGGAACGCTATTTAGCTGATCTACAAGCACAAACGGCCAAAGATATTGAGGAAAATAAACTTAGAGTTGATCGCGAGCTTGAGGAAATTCGCATCGCTAAAGACACTTCGATTGAAATGGCCAAGCGCGATATGGAAGTAGCGCGCGCTGAGTTTGAAAAAGGCATTGCTGAAGCGTGGATGGCAACTGATAAAATGAAAGCAGAAGCCGCCCGCTTAACCGAAGAAATCGCCACTGCACGCGAGAAAGCAGAAGCCGAACGCAAAAAAATCTTGGAAATTATTGGTGCCCAACGAGAAGCACAGCGTCAGACCATCATTGCTGAAGCGAATGCTGAAGTAGAACGCTTAGCCGCAAAAGCGGCTGAAATTCGTTATCAAGTCGAAGCGATTGGCAAACGGACTTTAAATGAAGCTGCGAATATTTTGGGGCAAAGCCAAATTGACATGCAGGTCAAAATGGAGATTGTGCGTCAGCTACCCCTGATTATTCGTGAGAGCGTGAAGCCAATTGAGAATATTGATGGCATCAAAATCATGCATATTGATGGCTTTGGCGCGGTGACAGGTTCATCTTCTGGCGTGAATGGCAATGGCAGCAATAGTGGTTTAGCAGATCAAATTGTCGATAGTGCTTTACGCTATCGAGCACAAGTGCCGTTGATTGATAGCTTATTGCGTGAAGTCGATTTAAAAGGCGATACAAGTGATGGCCTAACGAGTTTTATTCGGGAACAAATTGCCCCCGAAAGATCTAAACGTCAGTCGAATGAAAGGCTTGATGAGGCTGAAGATAAGCCGGATGCGGCCTAAGTTTAGTTAGCATCCGATGAATGAGTTGGTGTAGTCGCGGGAGCCTGTTTATTTTCCCATTCACTTAAACGGGCTTCTAGCGCCTCTAATTTTTCCCGAGTACGTTGCAAAACTGCGCTTTGAATATCAAATTCTTCACGGGTGACTAAGTTCATTTTTTGTAAGCCCGACTCCATCATACTGCGTACATTCTTTTCTACATCCTCCTGCATATTCCGCAGTGGCTCAGGCATCATTTCTGAGAACTTTTTCATCATATCGTCAATAGGATTCGTCATTTACCAAGCTCCTTGCTGAGTTGTATCGAAAATTCTGGTGCATAGGCATTTTAGATGAGCACTTTTATGGTGCATTTAAGAGCCTAGTCACTAGCTAATACCTGAACTTTAATGCATTCCTTAAGATTTTACGTGGTTTTTATAGTTGGCACATCACTTGCTAGATAGCAGTTAGTTTAAAGCTGCAATTTTTAAAGTTTGATGGCATTAGAAGGAGTGCTAGTGATGAAGATGATAACAGCCATTATCAAGCCGTTTAAGCTCGACGATGTGCGTGATGCTCTCAGTGAAATGGGGGTCAAGGGAATCACGGCTACCGAGGTTAAAGGCTTTGGCCGTCAGAAAGGTCACACCGAACTGTATCGGGGTGCTGAATATGTGGTTGATTTCCTTCCAAAGATTAAAGTCGAGATTGCTATCGATGATAGTTTGGTTGAGCGTGTGATTGAGGCGGTCAGCAAAGCGGCCAATACGGGCAAAATTGGTGACGGTAAAATCTTTGTGACTTCACTTGAGCAAGTTGTACGGATTCGTACGGGTGAAACTGGCAGCGAAGCGCTCTAAAGGGGGAAGGGATGAATTTTAAATTTGCTTTAATGCTAGCAGGGGCTTTATTAGGCTTAGCGGGTATGGCTGGTGCTCAAGAGGCTACTACAGCAGTCGCTGATGCTGCACCTGCTGCGCCAGTACCTGATAAAGGCGATACGGTGTGGATGATGATCTCTACGATCCTTGTCATCATGATGGTGATGCCAGGCTTGGCTTTGTTCTACGGCGGTTTGGTTCGCTCTAAGAATATGCTTTCTGTGTTGGCGCAAGTCTTCAGCATTTTCTGCTTGATTGCACTCCTATGGGTTATCTATGGCTATAGCTTAGCCTTTACCGATGGCGGTAGTTTGAATAGCTTTATCGGTGGTTTCGGTAAACTCTTCTTCAGCGGTGTTGATACTTCAGTGACCGTCGAAACCTTTAGCAAAGGTGTTGTTATTCATGAAATGGTGTTTGCGATTTTCCAATTAACCTTCGCGGCTATCACGGTATCTTTGATTGTAGGCGGCTTCGCTGAGCGGATTAAGTTCTCAGCCTTATTGGTGTTCTGCGTACTCTGGTTCACTTTCTCATACCTGCCAATGGCTCACATGGTTTGGTTCTGGGGTGGCCCTTCTGCTTATGATGCTCCAGCTGGCTTCTTGTTCGCAAAAGGTGCTTTGGACTTTGCGGGCGGCACAGTGGTACACATCAATGCAGCAATGGCAGCGTTAGTCGGTGCAATTGTCGTTGGCAAGCGGGTCGGTTACGGACGTGATTCTATGGCTCCACATAACTTAGTTATGACTATGATCGGTGCTTCTTTACTTTGGGTAGGTTGGTTCGGTTTCAATGCTGGCTCTAACTTAGAAGCAACGGGTACGGCGGTATTAGCGATGCTGAACACGATTGTGGCGACTGCTGCGGCTGGTTTATCGTGGATGGCGGCTGAGTGGTTATTACGTGGCAAACCTTCTTTACTCGGTGTGGTCTCTGGTGCAGTTTCTGGTTTGGTGGCAATTACTCCAGCAGCTGGTTTTGCCGGCCCCATGGGGGCGATTGCCCTAGGTTTAGTCACCGGTGCTGCTTGCTTATGGGGCGTTACCGGTCTGAAACATATGCTCGGTTATGATGACTCTTTGGACGTATTCGGTGTACACGGTATCGGTGGTATTATCGGCGCAATTGGTACTGGCATCGTGGTGAACCCTGCTTTAGGTGGTTCTGGTGTATTTGACTATGCTACCGGCCAAGTTGCGGCTTATAGCAGTGCGCAAATTCTCAGCCAGCTTTGGGGTGTGGGTGTAGCGATTGTATGGTCAGGGGTAGTGAGCTTTGTCATCCTGATTCTGCTCAAGTACACCATCGGCTTACGTGTCACTCAAGACGAAGAGCGTGAAGGTTTAGATACGGTATCTCACGGCGAACGTGCTTACACCCTGTAAGTAGCATAATCAACTTTCAACAAGTGTGTGTTTCTCTAGGAATTGGCGGGTGATTAACCCGCCTTTTTTATTTAGGCAGCTAAGCTAAGTTTAGAACTTAGGTGTGAACGGGTCCATAATGACAATCCGGCCTTGGCGAGTATGCATCAGGTTATCGCCATGCATATCCCAACTCACATAGTCTTGATGTTCACGATAGTAGCGGCAGAGCTTACGTAGATCATCCGCTAGTGCTTGGCCATAGCGCTCCTTAACCCAGCCCCACATCTCTAAGCGATCTTTTTCTTCCATCCAATCAATGTTATGCACATGTTCAGTGAAAAAAGCGCTGTCTTCTTCATTGAGGTGCTCTAAGCGTTCCATCACATAAATCAGTCGATAGTCAGGTTCTTGTGCATTGAAAAGCTCAATACATTCTAAAGGCAGTACCTCATTATCTTCAGAGAGTAAACCGATGCGGCGAATAAAGGGGATTTCGGTGACCTGCTGTTTGTGGATAGCATCACAAAAATACTCTAGCCCTAGGGAGTATTTCTCAAGCAAAACATAATGTTTCCATTCACCGCCGTCCACTTCAGCAAAGAAATTGCGGTGACATTTTTTGCAATTTAAAGCTATGGTTTTGCTATCACAGTGCATAGCGTACACATTAGTAAGGAAGGTATTTTCACATTGGGGGCATTCCATCCGTTCATATTGCCCCTCAAGAAAGCATTGCAGAATTTGCTGACTGACGTCCATGATTTGTTATCTACATTAATAATCGATCCCATTGATTTGCAAGATCCACGCCCCCGGGTGTGCTATGCCCGGAAAATAATCATCAATCCATAGACCTACATCAATGCCTTGTTCGTATAAACATGCCCGTTTTAATTGACCGTCCGTAGTATAGATGGGAATATTGTAATCCTTAAGACTTTCCCTGATTTCTGTAATGCCATCCTCGTCATCGCAGCGTAGAGTACAAATAAAAGGCTCCCAATTAGCCGCCCTATAAGCAGCAATGAGTGCCTTGAAAAAACTAGGGTCAGCCGTAATGGTGCAATCAAAGTCGAGTGCAACACGGCGTGAAGTTGGGGAGTCAGCAAGCGCGTAAATATCGACACGAAACTCATTAAATTCAGTAGTCAAACTGTGTAGGCTCTGCTGTTGCAGCGCTTGATTGAGCACCTGAAAGGCAGGACACAAGCCTGAATGTCGATAATAAAAAACGAGATTGCTCATAATTGCTCTAGGTTGATAATTTGAATTTATACAGCAAACCTGTGATTCAAATTATGATAATTTCTGCACTACTTATGAAAAAAATGCATAAGTACAAGCCATTTAGCTACGGAGAGTCCAAATGAAAGCCAGTTTGCATCTATTTATTTTGATTATAGGATTGGCCTTAACGGCCTGTCAGTCCCCTACCTCTTCAGAGAGTGGGCAGCGGCCTTTACCTACCCCTAAAGGCAAGGGCGCAATGATGCTCTGCCCGATGGATGCCAAGCTTTGCCCTGATGGACGTAGTTCTGTGGGGCGTACTGGGCCAAACTGTGAGTTTGCGGCCTGTCCACGTAGCTAGGCGCTGCGTCGGAAAACTCTGCCTTAGCTAAGCGCTCTCGTGTTAGTTAAGGCTAACCTTGTCCAATCATTCTAATAACTGAATAACGAGAGCTTTTATGTTTTACCGTTTTGCTTTTATGACCTTTGCCTGCCTAGCTTTAAGTGCTTGCTCAGGCTCTGACGAAACTAAAACCACGACTGCTAATGAGACTGCTCCAGTGGCTGCAGCCGAACCAGCGACGTCTACTGAACAACCAGCCGTACCAATTGCTGAAACAGAACCTGCTGTAGTAGCTGCTAAAAATGCCAGCGTAGACCCGGCAGTTTGTCCCTATCCAATGGATGAGCTAAATCAAGCTTTAGGTTTGAGCTTAAGTGTGGTCAATGCGATGGAGGTTCCGTTCGCAGGCGGTACGCAATTGAGTTGCTTGTATACCGGTGAACAGCCAGCGACTGTGACGGTAAATAAATTAGCGATGGAAGATCCGCAGATGATGGAGGGGATGGAGGAATTCTTAGCGGATAGCTTAGAGGCTATTCCTAATGATCCTGATAAAGCCCAATGGCAAACTGGCGAAGATAGTTTAAGTGATTTAACCCTGCATTATGTACGTGCTGGAAATAGTGTTGATATTCGCTTGATGGGCGTTGATCAAGCTGAATGGCCTGCAATGAAATCAAAATTAGTGGATTTACGCCGCATCCCTTAATTGCGTATCCTAGCTGGCAGAAATAGCAAGACGCTATTGCCAGCTTTGAAGGATGCTTATCATGTTATCAATTCCAGTTGCTTGCCCGCACGATTGCCCGGATACCTGCGCGATGCGTGTCACCGTGAATGAAGAGGGTCGAGCGATTAAAATCGAGGGCGATCCACAGCATCCGACTACTGATGGTGTGCTCTGTACCAAAGTAGCGCGCTATTTAGAACGCACTTATCATCCCGAGCGCCTACTCTATCCGCTCAAGCGCATTGGCCGCAAAGGTGAGGGTAAATTTGTGCGGATTAGCTGGGACGAAGCGCTAAGTACGATTGCTGAACGTCTTAAGCCTATCGCTGCCCGTAATCCTGAAGCCATTATGCCGTATAGCTATGGCGGTACCATGGGCATGGTGCAGAAAGAGGGTATGGCCGCCCGCTTTTTCAATAAGTTAGGTGCTTCGCGTTTGGATCGGACGATTTGCGCCTCAGCAGGTGCAGCAGCTATGCGTGCCACTTACGGTGCAGGCGTAGGTATGGATGTGGAGCAACTGGATCAAGCCAAGCTGATTCTGATTTGGGGCAGTAATCCTATCACTACTGGCGTGCATATCTGGCGCAAAGTGCAGGAGGCTCAACGTAATGGGGCTGTTGTCATTGCGATTGATCCGCATCGTTCCTTAACTGCACAAAAATGCCAGCAACATATCGCTATCCTACCCGGTACAGATGCCGCTTTAGCCTTTGGCCTCATGCATATTTTTATCCGCGAACAGTGGTTGGATCATGATTATATCGAGCGCTATACCTTAGGTTTTCAAGCGTTGGCTGAGCGAGCTACCCAATATGCTCCAGAGCATGTAGCGGCTATTTGTGGTATCACTGCGGCTGAAATTGAAGCGCTAGCCGCAGTGATAGCCAAGACAGCTTTAGAGGATAAACAGCCGGTTGCTTTTCGTTTGGGTTATGGTGCACAACGGGTGCGAGGTGGCGCGAATGCGATTCGGGCAGTCGCTTGCTTACCTTCCTTAATTGGCGCTTGGCGACATGCAGCCGGTGGCTTGCTCTTATCCAGCTCGGGCTTTTACCCGATGAATCCTGCAGGCTTAGAGCGTCCTGATTTATATCCGAACGGTACACCGCGCTTATTGAATATGAGCACGCTGGGCGCTCATTTATTGCATGCAGGTGATGCAAGTTTTGGCCCGAAAGTTGAGGCAGTGATTGTCTATAACAGTAATCCAGTCGCGATTGCCCCCGAAAGCGCTAAAGTCGAGCAAGGCTTTGCGCGGGAGGATTTATTCACTGTCGTGCTAGAGCATTTCCAAACTGATACCGTAGATTATGCGGATATCGTCCTGCCCGCCACGACGCAGCTAGAGCATAGTGATATTCACAAATCTTATGGACATCGCTATATTTTATTGAGCCAGCAAGCTATTCAACCTTTGGGAGAATGCAAAGCTAATTCGGAAATTTTCCGTTTATTAGCTGCACAGATGGGCTTCACAGATAGCTGCTTCCAAGATGATGATCTGACTCTAGCCAAAGCGGCCTTTAATTGGCAGCATCCGCAGGCAGCCAATATTCAGTGGGAGACTTTACAGCAGCAAGGTTGGCAGAAACTCAATGTGGCGGATGCTGCTTTTGCTGAAGGTAATTTTCCCACTCCATCAGGCCGTTGTGAATTCAGCTCCACTGAATTAGCCGAGCAGGGCTTGGATCCACTCCCTGACTATTTGCCGCCCTATGAATCAGCTGCGAGCAATCCAGAATTAGCGGCATGCTATCCTTTGCAATTGATTTCCCCTCCAGCACGTCACTTTTTAAATAGCAGCTTTGTGAATGTAGAAAGTTTACGTAAACAGTTACCTGAGCCGACGGTAGAAATTCATCCTGCGGATGCAGCAGCTCGCGGTTTGCAAGAAGGGCAGCTGCTCAAAGTCTTTAATGGGCGCGGTGAGTTTCAAGTCAAAGCAGTGATCACGGATCGAGTCAAGCAAGGTGTGGTGTTAGCTTATTCGATTTGGTGGAAAAAAATGTCGAGTGATGGCAAAAACTGCAATGAAGTCGCAAGCCAAGCACTCACTGATTTAGGGGCAGCAGCCACGTTTTATGATTGCTTAGTTGAAGTCAAAGCGGCTTAAGAAATCTTGGTCGTTTGGTGATCGCTTAAGTCTTCACGCGCTGAGACTTTTTCATGTGGCGAGGCATAACGTGCTTCGCCCACGCGCAATACAAAAGCGGCAATGGCTAATAATAAAATCGCTGAAACAATCGTCAGAATTTTGTGATCATCCAGTGTTTTTAAATCAATCGCCAAATAGCGGGTGAGAGCAGTCATAGAAATAAATAGCAGAAAAATCACGGGTAAACGATGTGTGCGGAAAAAGATACCGACCATAGCGCCTAATTCTAAATAGATAAATAGCAGAAGAATGTCATCGAGCGTCGCATAGGGCTTGCTCATAATTTCATGCAAATAGGTATGAATTGCCGCCCAGACGATAGTCCCGCCAATCACGAACAAACCCAGTAAATGGAAAGTATCGACCGCGAAATTACCAAAACGTTCCAACCAAGAGTTTACTTGCGTATTCATCCAGTCCTCCACTAGATGAGCCAGCTAAGTACTCATCATGGCATAGATAGACTTTGTCGTGCTCTACGCCTTAAGCGATAGTGGCTAAAGATGGCAGATATCACATAAGCACTACCCGCGAGCAAAATAATGGTCGGGCCAGCCGGTAAATCAGGGCTAAATGAAAGTGCTAAACCACCTACCGTGAAGCTGCTGCCGAGTAAAGTTGCGATTAGCATCATCCCGCCTAATGAATGCACATAATGCCCTGCAATCGCAGCGGGCAAAGTGAGTAGGGCAATGACTAGAATCAGTCCAACGACATGAATCAATAAAACCACAGTGACTGCAATCAAGCAGAGGAGCAATAAATAGAAAAAGCTCACAGGCACACCGCGTAAGCGGGCAAATTCTTCATCAAAAATCACGGCTAAAAATTGCCGGTAAAATAAGCCAACAATCACTAGTAGCAAGACATCCAAAGCGGCCATAAACCACACATCTTGCTCTGGAACTAGTAAAATATTGCCAAATAAATAACTGGTTAAACTACTCGCATAACCGGGCGTTTGAGAGATAAACAATAAACCTATTGCCATCCCCATAGCCCAAACCGCGCCAATCAAGGTATCTTCTTGCGTCTTCCAATTCAGACGAATCCAGCCAATTAATAGGGCTGAAACAATCGCCGCAACCAAGGCACCAAGCAGTGGATCAAAGCCATAATAAGCAGCCGCTCCCATACCCGCTAAGACGGAGTGTGCAATCCCGCCTGCTAAGAAAGTAATCCGTTTCACCACGACAAAAGTGCCAATCACACCACAACCTAAGCTGGCTAATAAACCGGCGAGCAACGACATTTGCAGAAAGGGTTGGCTTACTAAAGCCTCTAAAAACTCAGTCATGGTAGGCAACGCAAGTAAAATTAATGAACATGGGCAACACGCCGAATGGGCTCGCCATATAAATGTTGGATCAAATGGCCATCAATCGCATCGGTAGTATGACAAACTAAAGTACGATTTAAGCAAGCTACTCGGCTTACATAATCAGAGATAAAGGCGACATCATGCGAGACGACTAAAATGGTCAGCCGCTTATTCAATTCGCGCAGATGATCGAAAATATCACTTTCGATACGCATATCAATATTCGCGGTCGGCTCATCTAAAATCAGAATCTTCGGATCGCTAACTAAAGCGCGGGCTAATAAAATCCGTTGCAATTGCCCACCGGATAACGCACTAATCGGGCGTTGCGCTAAGTCTTGAGCTTCTAACTCAAGCAAAGCTGCTTGGACTGCTGCATAATCTGCCTGTGTATAGCGCCCGAACATGCTTCCTGAGCCTAAGCGCCCCAATAAAACGGCTTGTTCAACCGTGATCGGAAAGTCACGTGCAAAGCCCGGATATTGTGGAACATAACCAATTTGCGTGCGCTGCTGATTAGGTTTTTTACCTAATACAGTCACGGTGCCTTCTTGTGGTTTGATGAGGCCAAGAATGAGTTTAAGCAGGGTGCTTTTGCCACCTGCATTCGGCCCCACAATTCCTAAAAACTCGCCTGGATCCACACTAAAGTCGATATGTTGTAGCACGGGCACAAGGCCATAGGAAAAGCTCACATTTTGCAGCTCAATGACTTTACTCACTCTCCACTCCAGCAATTAAGCGCGCTGCTTTGCGTAGATTGGGAATATAGTCTTCGGCTAAGTTATCCACTGCAACGACTTTGCCTTGAATCGCTTTAGCGACTTGCTCTGCGGCTCGCTGGCTAAATTGAGGCTGGACAAAGATCGTTTTCACGTTCTCATGTTTGGCTTCATTAATGATTACAGTTAAGGCTTTAGCACCCGGCTCTTTACCTTCCACTTCAATCGGGATTTGTTGCAAGCCATACGCATCCGCTAAATAGCCCCAAGCAGGATGGAAGACCATAAATTTTAGGCCTTGCTTATCTTTAAATAGCTCAGTTAATTCCTGATCTAATTGATCCAGTTCAGCCGCAAAACTTGTGTAATTCTTATTAAAAAATTCGGTTTGCTCAGGCCGCAGTTTGCTAAAGCTATCAGCAAGTTGCTTAGCCATTTGTTTTGCAATACGCGGGCTAACCCATAAGTGTGGATCTGATTCTGCGGCTTCATGCGTTGATTCATTCGCTTCATGTTCATCATGTGCATGAGACTCTAAAGTACGTAGCTTCACACCATCACGTGCATCCATGATAGCAATGGTCGGATTGACACCTTGAATACGCTTCATCCACGCTTCTTCAAAAGGCATACCTACCCGTACATACAGTTGAGCTTTGGACAAGGCACTGATTTGCTGAGCCGTTGGCTCATAGGTTTCGGGGCTGAAGCCGGGCTGTACCATTGACTCTACTTTGACTTGATCACCGCCCACTTTTTCGGCGAAGTGTTTTTGTGGAACGACACTCACAAAAATTTGTAAAGGCTCAGCAGCCCATAAAGTTGGGGCAACGCTATAGAGGAAAAAAATAAATAGCGAGGCTACAGCCTGTTTGAAATCAAATACGGTTGGTAGATTCATGCTAACTAATCAGCGGATGCAATAATTTAGGGCGCTTGATAGTAGCTCAAACCGAGCAACTTGGCGATTTTTCTAAATAGGCTAAATTTTAAGCTTTATGTGCACTGATCACATAACCATAGTGATGCAGGTACTCTGTTTTAAAAGTGAGATATGGATAATAGGTCATATAGTTATGTGAATTATATATGACTATCTCCCAACACCGTTTTGATATATCTCTCTAAAGTTGCCCTAATATTAGGCCCCTTATTTAAGGGGCTTTTTTTATTCCAAATCAAGCGCGCATCCCCTATTTAGATGCTGAACAAAGGGGGCTAACGTTTGTCATAATGTTTATATCAATTATCTGACCAACAGAATTTTTTAAGCGAAGTAATGGTAGTGTGGCTATATACAAAACATAGCTGCATTATAACTCGGAGAAATGCTATGAACGCTATCACTCGGTATTTACCTCTATCTAATATCTCCAAAACCTTTACGGATCTGCAGTCGGGGGCACGCGCACAAATGCATGCAGGTAGCGAGCGTCTTTCCCAAGCGCGGATTCTGTACGCTTTAGCTGCACAGCTAGAGGGTTTCGAGTCTGGTTTGCAGCAAAGTAAATTGCAGCTGACTGAAGTGGTAGCAAAAAAGATTCATTTACGTTTTCGCTTAGCTGCCTTAAAGCCAGAAACCGATTTAGCTTTGCAATATGCTTATAACGATTTGCATGTGTATGAGATGCGCTTGATCGCTTATTTGCGGAAAGGCGGGCAGGCTTTAAAGGCTTATAATGAGCTGCTACAAGAGTTGCGTGCCCAAGTTGACGTAGATAATGAGGAGCGCACTGCACAAGCGGCTGAATTAGCTAAAACGATCCAGTTAATGCAAGACGAGCGTTTCGCCTTAGAGAAAGAGTTGCTACAGCTCACAGCTAGCAAGCAACTGAACACCAAGCTTGCTAACACGATTGATCCCGAGCTAGCTAAACACAACCCTTGGTTAGGCCGTATTCGTAGCTGGCTACCCGTCTAATTCTTTAGCTCTCAGTTCCTAGTCGTTTAGCTGGCTGAACCTTTAGGGGCTGGGCTAGTCAAATTGTTCTCTAACGTGTTATAGATAGTCTTGATTACAACAAGGAGGAGAACCCATGACCACAGTAATGCACCGTGTCTTCACTGCAGCTTTGATGCTTTTCATGCTGTTGCCACTGACTAGCCAAGCAGCCGATAATTTCCCCGCTAAACAGACCTTTGCAGGTCAAGCACTTAGCCTGAACGGTAAAGGTGTGCGGACTAAATTAGTTTTCAGCTTATACACAGCGGGTTTGTATGTTAGCGCAGCCAGTAAAGACGCCAATGCACTGTTAGATGCGAAGCAGCCTTTAGCGCTACGCATGGAAATTACTTCTAGCATGATCACTAGCGAGAATATGGAAGAGGCTGTGCGTGACGGTTTCCAAAAATCAGCGGGTGCGAACTTAACTGCTCTGCAGCCTAAGATTGAAAGCTTAATCCAAGTCTTCAAACAGCCGATCAAAGAAGGCGATGTGTATGACTTTGTCTACAAACCACAAAACACGATTATTATTAAAAATGGCAAAAATGCTGCCACGATTGCAGGCGCTGATTTCAAACAAGCGTTCTTTGGAATTTGGATTGGTACGAAACCTGTTCAAGGCAATCTGAAAAGCGCTTTGTTAGGGGGCTAATCGTTGACTGGACGTTGTCGAGTAAAAGTTTGTGGAATCACTTCAGTTGCTGATGCCTTAATGGTGTCAGCGGCTGGAGCCGATGCTTTGGGCTTGGTGTTTTATCCCAACAGTAAGCGCAATATCAGTATTGAGCAAGCTGCTGAAATTTGCCAAGCCCTGCCGCCGTTTGTGACCACAGTGGGCCTGTTTTTGGATGCAGAAGTTAGCTTTGTTGAGCAGGTGTTAGCAGCAGTGCCCTTAAGCCTTTTGCAGTTTCATGGCTCTGAATCACCTGAATATTGCGCGCAGTTTAAGCGTGCTTATTTAAAAGCAGTGGGCATGAAAGGGATTGCAGAATCGGGTGGTTTTGTAGCCTATGCTGATCAATACCCTGATGCTCAAGGCTTTTTAGTGGATAGCCACGCACCTGGTGCTGCTGGTGGCACGGGTGAAACTTTCGATTGGACACAAGTACCACAGGATTATCCTAAGCCGATTATTTTGGCGGGTGGTTTGACTGCTGAAAATGTGGCTGAGGCGATTCGGGTGAGTCGCGTGTATGCGGTTGATGTCAGTAGTGGGGTTGAGATTAGTCCGGGAATTAAAGACTCATCTAAAGTGCAGTCCTTCATTAATCACTCAAAATTTTGAGTGAATTCTTTTAAATCTTTCCAGATATTCAGATACCTAGCTTGTGACATAGCAGGCTACGCGCTCTTATGGTAACTTAAGCTCCTTTCTTTTTTCTGCCGATTTTTCCTAGGAGCAGCTCGTGAAGTTCAGCAAATTTAACTGGAACGCCATGCCGGACGCAGCGGGGCATTTTGGCGCTTACGGCGGGCGTTTCATTGCAGAAACGCTGATGGAGCCGATTTATCAATTAGAACAGGCCTATAACTCTTTAAAAGATGATCCAAAATTCCAAGCCGAATTTGATCAGGATTTAAAGCACTATGTCGGACGTCCTAGCCCGCTTTATTTTGCCGAGCGCTTAACTCGTGAATTGGGTGGTGCAAAGATTTTCCTCAAGCGTGAAGATTTGAATCATACCGGCGCGCACAAGATCAATAATACGATTGGTCAAGCCCTGCTCGCCAGACATATGGGTAAAACCCGCATTATCGCCGAAACCGGTGCAGGTCAACATGGCGTTGCTTCAGCAACGATTGCCGCCCGCTTAGGTTTGGAATGTGTTGTCTATATGGGCGCAGAAGATGTGCAGCGCCAAGCGCCCAATGTATTCCGCATGAAGCTGTTGGGCGCGACGGTTGTTCCGGTACATTCTGGCTCGAAAACCCTGAAAGATGCACTCAATGAAGCGATGCGCGATTGGGTGACGAATGTTGATGATACTTTCTACATTATTGGTACGGTGGCGGGGCCTCATCCGTATCCAGCCATGGTACGTGATTTCCAGTCGGTGATTGGGCGCGAAGCACGTCAGCAAATTCTCGAGCAAGATGGGCGTTTACCCGATGCTTTAGTCGCTTGTGTGGGTGGTGGCTCGAATGCGATTGGTTTGTTCCATCCCTTCTTAGCCGACGAATCAGTGGCGATTTATGGGGTTGAGGCAGCAGGCTCAGGGATTGACTCTGGCAAGCATGCTGCACCTTTAACCGCAGGTAAATCGGGTGTTTTACACGGCAACCGTACTTATCTGATGGAAGATGACAACGGCCAAATCATTGAAACACATTCGATTTCAGCAGGTTTAGATTATCCCGGTGTGGGGCCAGAGCATTCATGGTTGAAAGATATGGGCCGTGCTCACTATGTAGCGGTGACCGATACAGAAGCAATGGAAGGCTTCCATACGCTGACGCGCAAAGAGGGCATTATTCCAGCGCTTGAGAGTAGTCATGCAATGGCTTATGTGATGGAGCTGGCGCCGAAAATGGCTAAAGATCAAAGTATTATTATGTGTTTATCGGGGCGTGGTGATAAAGATATTAATACGATTGCACGCTTGGAGGGGATTACACTATGAGTCGAATTGCAGCGTGTTTTCAAGCTTTGCAAGCGCAGGGTAAAAAAGCTTTAATTCCTTATGTGACCGCAGGTGACCCACATCCGTCGATTACTGTGCCGTTGATGCATAGCATGGTGGAAGCGGGTGCGAGCATTATTGAATTGGGTGTGCCGTTTTCTGACCCCATGGCGGATGGCCCAACGATCCAATTAGCGCATGAACGTGCTTTGGTGCATAACACCAGCTTGATTAGTATTTTGGCGATGGTAAAAGAATTTCGCCAAACTAATCAAACGACGCCTGTCGTCTTGATGGGCTATCTCAATCCTATCGAAATTATGGGCTATGAGGCTTTTGCTAAGGCTGCTCAAGAGTCCGGAGTTGATGGTGTATTGACGGTCGATTTGCCCCCCGAAGAGGGTAGGGAGGTATTACCGCTTTTTAAAGCATATAGCTTAGACCCTATCTTTTTAGTAGCACCGACCACGCCGACTCATCGTATGCAAGCGATTGCTGAAGCGGCCAGTGGTTTTGTTTATTATGTGTCTCTAAAAGGAGTCACAGGTGCGAATACTTTAGATACGAATCAAGTGGCTGCCCGCTTGGGGCAAATGCGTGAATATACTCAGCTGCCTTTAGGTGTGGGCTTTGGAATTAAAGATGCTGCTACTGCAGCTGCAGTGGGCAAAGTAGCTGACGCAGTGGTGGTCGGCAGTGCCTTGATCAAACAGGTGGAAGCTACCCCTGATGATCATGCAATGATTATAAAAAACATTAGTGGCTTGCTCGCATCAATGCGTAGCGCATTGGATGCTTGAATAAAAGGTAAAAGAAATGAGTTGGTTTGAAAAATTGCTGCCTTCACGGATTCGTACCGAGTCAGGGTCAGCAGAGAAAAAATCCATTCCAGAAGGGTTATGGCGCCAGTGCCCTGAATGCCAGTCAGTTCTATATAAAGCAGAGTTGGAGCGCAATAATGAAGTCTGCCCAAAATGCGAATTTCATATGCGGATTTATGGCCGTAAGCGCTTAGATATTTTTTTAGATAAAGAAGGGCGTGAAGAGATTGGTGTCTCCGTTGGCCCAACCGACATGCTTAAATTCCGCGATACGAAAAAATACAAAGATCGTATCGTCGCTGCACAAAAAGAGACCGATGAAAAAGATGCTCTGATTGTGATGAAAGGCAGTGTTTGCGGTATTCCTGTGGTGGCTGCTGCCTTTGACTTCCGCTTTATGGGCGGCTCAATGGGTTCGGTGGTGGGTGAGCGTTTTGTGCGTGGCGCGCAAGCGGCTTTAGAGGCGAAGACAGCTTTTGTTTGCTTCTCTGCTAGTGGTGGGGCGCGTATGCAGGAAGCTTTATTCTCACTGATGCAAATGGCTAAAACCAGTGCGGTTTTGACTAAGCTCAGCGAGAAGGGCTTGCCTTTCATTTCAGTGTTAACTGATCCGACGATGGGCGGTGTTTCTGCGAGCTTCGCCATGTTAGGTGATATTCATATTGCAGAGCCGAAAGCTTTAATTGGTTTCGCGGGTCCTCGCGTGATTGAGCAGACAGTACGTGAAACTTTGCCGGAGGGCTTCCAGCGCAGTGAGTTTTTGCTACAAAAGGGCGCAATTGATCTGATTATTCATCGAAATAAGTTGAGAGAAACGATTGCTGATTTATTGGCGGTCTTACAGCATCGCCCGAATCCTAATCCTCAAGCTATTGCTGCCGCGTGAGTAGTTCAGCACCTATCGGACAAGGTTTGGCTGAGTGGCTGGCTTGGCAGGAAACTTTACATGTTTCCAGTATTGATCTTGGTTTAGATAGAGTTGAACAAGTAGCTGCTCGGATGCAGCTACTTGCTCCTAATTTCCCTATTATCACCGTGGCCGGAACCAATGGTAAGGGTTCCACTGTTGCGCTGTTAACTTCAATCTTAGATGCTGCTGGTTATAAAATCGGTGCTTATACTTCGCCGCATATTTTGCGCTATAACGAGCGCATTACCTTAAACAGCCTAGCTGTTGATGATGAGCTGTTGTGCCAAGCGTTTACCGCGATTGAATTAGTACGGGAATCTATTTCCCTGACTTATTTTGAGTTTGGCACTTTGGCTGCAATGTGGATTTTTGCACAGGCCAAAGTTGATATCGCGGTGTTAGAGGTTGGTTTGGGTGGGCGCCTAGATGCGACGAATCTCTGGGATGCAGATGCCGCGATTATCACCGCGATTGGTATTGATCATGTGGAGTGGCTCGGACACAACCGTGAAGTGATTGGCCGCGAGAAAGCTGGCATTGCTCGCCACAATAAACCCTTAGTGTGTGGTGACCCCAACCCACCCAAGAGCATTAGTGAGGTAGCTTTAGAAAAGGGCGTTAAGCTCATTCAGCTAGATGCCGACTTTAGAGTGGAAATGCTGGATGCAGAACACTTTACTATTCACTTAAATCTAAATCAAACTAGTCCAGCTTCAGACTTAACATGGGCTAACTTGCCTTGTCCTAGTTTACAAGGGAAAGTACAGCTAAATAATGCTGCTTGTGCAGTCATTGCCTTAGCTCAATTGGCTGAGCGCTTGCCACAAGTGAACTTACAGGCTTTACAAGAAGGCATTGTTAATGCAAGGATAGCGGGGCGCTTACAAAAGTTACAAACGCAGCCAGATGTTTGGATTGATGTGGCTCACAATCCACATGCTGCTGAAAATTTAGCAAATTGGTTAAAAAGCAATCCAATTGCAGGTAAAACCAAGGTGATCTTTTCTATACTAGCTGATAAGGATATCGAAGGTGTCATTCGACCACTGCAAGACAAAGTAGACGAGTGGCATGTATTTCCGCTAGATTCTCCCAGAGCCGCCCCTGTTTCAACACTACAATCAGCACTCGCATCTGCGCAGGTAAAGTTTTTTCAAGTTTATTCTGATATTAATCATGCTTGGAGAACTGTAAGTTTGCAAACTGCGTCTATAGATAGAGTGGTGATTTTCGGGTCATTTCTGGTAGTATCCAAAGCGTTAGACGGTATTTTTTAAGTGCTGCAAGAGCAAACCCTCAGCGCATTTGAGTGTATTAATGAAGGAGTATCGGGACAATGGACAACAAGTCAACAACCAAACGTATGATTGGTGCAGTCGTATTAGTGTTAATTGCGGCTTTGTTACTAGCTTGGTTGCTAAAAGGCAAGAATAGGCCAGCAGAGCAGAAGGATCTGATCGCTGAGCAAACTCAAGAATCTACACCTATTTTAGGATTCCCAGGTGTTAAAGACGACCCCGCTCAAAATGGCGAAGGCAGTTTAGCTGGCGCTTCAAGTACTGATCCAGCAGCTCAAGGTGCACAGCAGGCGGCTGGTACTAACCCTAATCAAGAATATGCAATTGGTTCAACAGGTGCAGGAACAGCAGGTGCTACAGACCCGGCTCAACAGCAAGCGCAAGGTGTATTAGGTGCGCAAGACCCTAATGCAAGCATGCCAATTGCCGATCCAAATTCCGCTGCAGCTCAAGGTGCTGCAGGCACTGGCGCTGCAATAACAGGTGCGGCAGCAGCTGCGGGTGGTGTAGTTGTGGGTGTTGTTGAATCGGGTAAGCAGGCTATCCAAGGCTTGGCGAACCAAGTTCAGTCTGATACGACAGGTTTCCAAGTACGTGACCCAAAGAAGGGTGAAGTACGTGAAGTGGTAGAGAATGGCCAGAAGCAACCCGGCGTAGGTAGTATGGGAGCCAATGCCACTGTCGCCGCTGACAATGATCAAGCTAAAGCCTCTACTGGCAAGAGTACCGCTGCAGCAGGTGGCAATGAAACTACTAAGGTAGCAGCAGCTAGCAATGGTAGCGGTTCCAATAAGCCAGCTTCTAATACGGGTAATGCAAGTAATAAGGATCGCCCAGCTGTAAGTTCCAGTGAATTAAAGCCAGAAAATCCACGCTTAGTGAATGAACGCCCAGTTCCAGCCCCAGCTGCACAACCACGCAACACTGTAAGTGCTCGCGTCACCACCACTGAGCGCCCAGTCACTCGACCAGCACCAGTCGATAAGCCAGAAGTGACTACTGCAAATGCAACCGCTAGCGGTTATGTGATTCAGGTATTAGCTACTTCAGATAAAGGCAAAGCGGATGGTATTAAATCTTCAATGAGTGGCGAAGGCTATCCGGTCTTTGTAACCAATGCGAAGGTCGATGGTAAGACAGTTTATCGGGTGCGTGTAGGTACTTATCCGGGTAAAGGTGATGCAGCAGCTGTTCAGGCTAGAATGAAGGCTCGTTATGCACAAAACCAATATGTCCAAAATAGTTTTGTGACCAAAAACTAATTTGTAAAGGTAAAGCCGCGTATGCAACCCTCTGCTGATCTTGTGGATTTAGGCATTATTCTATTAATTGTCTTATCCGCAATTATTGGACTGGTACGTGGTTTTATTCGTGAGGCGGTGTCGCTAGCTACTTGGATAGCGGCAGCCGCCTTTGCTTTTTTGTACGTTCGCCCTTTAGCGGCTCAATTACCTTTTGCACTGCAAAGCGAGGTTGCTCGCTTGGGTATTGCCTTTGCCATTATCTTTTTTGGGGTATTGGTTGCTGGCGCTATCATTAATTATTTGTTTAATGCGGCCATTTCTGCCATTGGTTTAGGTGGAGTAGATCGCTTTTTTGGTGGTTTATTTGGGATTTTCCGTGGCGCCTTATTAGTGACTTTGGCGGTTGTCTTGCTAGGTTTGACCAGCTTGCCAGCTAATGCTTGGTGGAAAGATTCCCGTTTATTGCCTTCTTTTGAGCTAGCTGCTGTAAAATTAAAAAACTATATTCCAGCTGATGTATCTAATTTCTTAGAAAAGGGTGCAACGAATTCTTTGCCTACCACCCCGGTTCCTGCTACTGCACCGACAGCGCCTGCTGAATAATTGACTCTTAATAGGTTCGATTTGATAGCAGTATAGGGTGGTACATAGCTTTTCTTCTGAAGAAGGGTAAAATGCCTTTTTGTTTCTGTAGTTGGGTCAACTCCGTATGTGTGGAATTATCGGGATTGTTAGTCAAGAGCCAGTCAACCAAGCGCTCTATGATGGCTTAACTGTCTTACAACACCGAGGTCAGGATGCAGCTGGAATCGTTACAAGCGACGGCCGTAAACTTTATTTGCGGCGTGATAATGGCTTAGTCAAAGAGGTTTTCCTTGAGCAGCATATGCGTAGCCTAATAGGTACAATGGGCATCGGCCATGTGCGCTATCCCACTGCGGGTTCATCCTCTTCTGCTGAAGCACAACCCTTCTATGTGAACAGTCCTTATGGGATTTCGTTGGCACATAATGGCAATCTCACCAATGCCTTCGAGTTACGCAAAGATCTGTATATGCAAGATCGGCGGCAGATTAATACTAATTCTGATTCTGAAATTCTTCTCAATGTCTTTGCTCAAGAGCTGCTCAAGCAAGATGCTTTTCATGTGCGCCCGGAAGATATTTTTGCAGCAGTAGAAGGGGTGCATCGTCGTTGTAAAGGCGCTTATGCAGTCATTACGATGCTAACGCGTGATGGCTTGGTTGGTTTTCGTGACCCAAATGGCATCCGTCCCTTGGTGTATGGGGTGCGTGAAGGTGCACATGGCAATGAGTATATGCTGGCCTCGGAAAGTGTGGCTTTGGATGCACAGGGCTATCGCTTAGTGCGCGATATCGAGCCAGGCGAGGCAATTTTCATTACACAGGATGGCAAGGTATTTACTCGCCAATGTAGTGATAATCCACGATATAATACCTGTATCTTTGAGTATGTGTATTTCGCGCGTCCTGATTCGATTATCGACAATGTCTTCGTCCATAAAACCCGGATGCGGATGGGAAATAAGCTGGCCGAACATATTAAGAGGGTTTGGCCAGATCATGATATTGATGTGATTATGCCAATTCCTGATACGAGTCGTACTTCGGCGCTAGAAATGGCGTATACGCTAGGTGTTCCCTATCGCGAAGGTTTAATGAAGAACCGCTATATCGGACGTACTTTCATCATGCCGGGGCAGAAGCTGCGTAAAAAATCAGTACGCCAGAAATTAAACCCGTTACATGTTGAATTTAAAGATAAAAATGTCCTGTTAGTCGATGACTCGATTGTACGTGGCACCACCTCTGAAGAAATTGTGCAAATGGCGCGTGATTCAGGGGCTAAGAAAGTTTATTTTGCTTCAGCTTCTCCACCGATTCGTTATCCTAATATTTATGGTATCGACATGCCTGCAGCCAAGGAATTGATTGCGCATGATCGTACCGAAGAAGAAGTTGCTAAAGCGATTGGAGTTGATCGCTTATTCTATTTGTCACTGGAAGATTTAGTGGCATCGATTCAAAGGGGTAATCCGCGCTTGCGGAATTTTGATTGCTCGGTGTTCACTGGTGAATATGTAACGGGTGAAACGGCTGATTATTTTACTGAGTTAGAGGCACAACGTAATGACCAAGAAAAACAAAAAAACGGGCTGCGGGATGCTGCCATTGACCTGCGCGATAGCGATTAGTCTATTTAGCTTTAATGTGAGCGCTGATAATCAAATGTATAACCAACCGCTTGTTTTAGAACAGGCTCAGGCTCAAGGGGTTGGTAATTTTTCTGGGCTTTTGCAGGATGTGCAGCAGCGCTTCCCAAATTATTCTGCACAACAAGTGGTCTTGATTGATGTAACCAAGCAAGAGTTATTATGGATTGAAAATAATCAGATCGCAGGGCGCTGGATTATTTCGACGGCAGAAGCAGGTATCGGTAGCCGCAAGGGGAGTAATCAAACTCCTTTAGGCGTGCATCGCTTAGCGCAAAAAATCGGTGATGGTGCTCAACTAGGTACGGTGTTCAAAGCACGTCAAAATACAGGGCGGGTTGCTAAGATTCTGACAGCTCCAGGTGCACGTAGTGGTGAGGATAATGTTACTACGCGTGTTATGTGGCTGGATGGTTTAGAGCCTGGCTTGAATAAAGGTGGAGCTGTCGATTCTTATCAGCGCTTTATTTATATTCATGGTACTGATGAAGAGGGACGTTTAGGCGCACCTGCCTCACATGGTTGTATTCGGATGCGAAATCAAGATGTAGTTGATTTATATGATCGAGTTCGCGAAGATACTTTAGTCGTTATCGCACAACGTAAATAAATTAGGATTCTTTGTGTTTGCACCTATTAATTTGAGTAAAGCCTTGTCCAAAAAGCCAAGTTTCACTTTAACTAAAGTAGGCTTGCTTGCGACTGGCTTGCGGGTGCAATACCTTACCACTACGCGAATGAGTCAGCCCTAAGCGGATTGATGAGTTCAGATTACAAGCCGGGAACTCATCCCGGCTTTTTTTATTTAAGGATCACAGAAATGCATGAGAATAATGATTGGGAGTTTGAGACCTTAGCCGTGCGTGCGGGCCACCAGCGCACTTCAGAAGGTGAACATGCTGAGGCGATTTTCCCCACTTCAAGCTTTGTGTTTGCAAGTGCAGCAGAGGCAGCCGCTCGTTTTGGTGGCACAGAGCCGGGTAATATTTATTCGCGGATGACTAATCCAACGGTACGTTATTTTCAAGATCGTTTAGCTGCGCTGGAAGGAGGCGAAAGCTGTGTTGCTACCTCTTCAGGGATGTCAGCGGTGTTGGCAGTGATGCTTGCATTTCTGAAAGCGGGTGATCATGTCATTTGTTCTAGTTCGGTGTTTGGCACAACCACTGTATTGCTACAAAACTATATCCAGAAGTTTGGTATTCAGGTGAGCTTTGTGGCTTTAGCTGATCTGGAGGCTTGGGAGCGCGCTTTACAAGCGAACACGCGCGTATTGTTTGCAGAAACGCCGTCTAATCCATTAACAGAGTTAGTTGATATTCGTGCTTTAGCTGACTTGGCTCATCGTAATAACAGCCTATTAGTGATTGATAATTGCTTCTGTACTCCGGTTTTACAGCGTCCGCTTGAATTGGGTGCGGATGTCATCGTGCATTCGGCTACTAAGTATTTAGATGGGCAGGGGCGTGCTTTAGGCGGTGCTGTGGTGGGTGATGCTGAGCGTGTAGGTAAGGATGTATTTGGTGTTCTGCGCTCCGGTGGTGTAGCTATGAGTCCATTTAATGCTTGGATTTTTCTGAAGGGCTTGGAAACTTTACCTATTAGAATGCAAGCGCATTGCCAGCAAGCTTTAGCCTTAGCTCAATGGCTAAGTGAGCAAGCTGAAGTTGAAAGGGTTTACTACCCTGGTTTAGCCAGCCACCCACAACATGAATTGGCAAAAAAACAACAAACAGGTTTCGGTGGAGTGGTCTCTTTCGTTGTAAAAGGTGGGCAAGCCGCTGCATGGCGTGTGATTGATAGTACCCGCATGCTCTCAATCACCGCTAATTTAGGGGACACTAGAAGTACGATCACTCACCCAGCTACCACGACACATAGTCGTTTGACCGCTGAGCAACGCGCTGAAGTTGGGATTGATGATGGTTTGGTGCGGGTTTCGGTAGGTTTAGAAAATATTAAAGATATTCAGAAGGATTTAAGCCTTGGTTTAGCTAGCTGACATGTTTTAGATCATAAAAAAGGATGCCTTGGGCATCCTTTTTATAAGCTTTAATACTAATTCTAAATTAGAAGTCGTATTTCAGAGCAGCTTTCAACTTAGTAACTTCACTATCGTTCGCGCCTAAGTCATTGTCAGTTTGTTGAGCTTCAAACCAAGCAGAAGTTTTCTTGCCGATTGGCAGCGTGTAACCTACAGCGATACTAGTTGGTTTTGCACCAGCGTCTAAATCAGCTTGGCCATAAGCTAAGTAAGCACCAGCATAGCCTAAGTGTAAGTCGATAGAGTTACCAGTGTTATCACGGTCAGTGTAAGCAAAGCCGTATTCTGCAGGACCCATCTTGCCGCCTAAAGCAACACCATAAGCCTTGCTGCTGTCTGCAGCTGTGCCACTGAAGTCAGCATCTTTATAAGCAACACCAACTTTTACAGGGCCAGCGCCAAAGCTAGCACCGATTTCATAACCGTCGTTATAAGTATCATCACCTTGATACATGGTAGCGCCTAAGCCAACTTGACCAACAGTCGTGTCATAAGTTAAGGCTTCACCAGTACGGCCAGTGTAGGTACCTAAGAAAGAAGAACCCATACCACCAGCGTCCCAAGCGATATCCATTGGAGCGATAACAGTATTATAGAAGGTATGATAGTCTTGGCCGATACGTACACGACCGAAACCACCTTTTAGACCAACATAAGCTTTACGAGTACCTAATGCACCGTTTGCATTATCAGCAGAATCAGTGTCAACACTGAATTCATAATGGCCGAAACCTTTTAAGCCGTCAGCGACTTCAGTTTCAGCTTTAAAGCCCATACGTGAGTACCAGTTTTGGAATTGCGTAGTACTTGTTACACCGTTATCAGTGTTGTTGATACCAAGACGTACAGAACCATAGAAAGATGTACCATCTTCAGCTTGAGCAGCGAAAGAAGCTGCACCTAAAGTAGCCATTGCGATGGCGATTGTCAGATTTTTCAATTTCATAGTAATTTCCCATTCCACCGTTGCATAAACGCAGCGAACTGTATTATAAAGCCAACACTATCGAGACACAATTGTTATCCGGATAGTTTTTTCGATTTGGTAACCTAACTAACGAAAAAACCTCAAGCTTTCTATCATCTAAAGCCTTTTTACAGGTTTTCACTTTAGTAAAAAACTCACTTCTAAACTTGGTTATCCTGCGTAACACTATGTAGCATAAACAACACTGTTGTAAAAGCCCTACTTTCCTGATGAGCGTGACATTTTTCCTTTATTGCTTAAATTTAATTCCACTTGACGTATACGTCAACTTATTCTAGTATGCGTTAAGAGGTGTTTATGCAGCAAAAGCTTTGGACTATTTCTGAATTAGCGGACGAGTACGAAATCAGTGCTCGAGCGATACGCTTTTACGAAGATAAAGGTTTATTGGAGCCGCAGCGTGTGGGTGCAAATCGGGTCTATAGTTATAAAGATCATGCACGTCTAAAGCTAGTTTTGCGCGGTAAGCGTCTGGGTTTCTCCTTGGAGGAGATCAGGGAGTTCATTGGTTTATATAATTCTGAGCTGGGTCCTGAGCAAACTGATCAATTACAGTTCTTGCTAAAAAATGTTCGGGAAAAGGTCAGTGTCTTAAAACAGCAACAGTTAGATTTGGCAATGACACTCGATGAATTGACACATATCGAAACTGAGTGCTTAAGTCGCCTAGAAAACAAAAATTAAGACAGTTAGCTGAAATACATAACCAATGACTCCTCATTAATTCACGAGTAATGGATGGAGAGCAGATATGAAACAAGTTGTGATTGCAGGTTATGCCCGCACCCCTTTTACCCTAGCCAATAAAGGTGAACTCATTCGCGTTCGCCCTGATGAGCTGGCTGCTGCTGCCGTTAAGGGCTTAATGGCCAAAACGGGCATTGATGGTAAAGCAATCGAAGATCTAACGATGGGTTGCGCTTTTCCAGAAGGTGAGCAAGGCTTCAATATTGCGCGCTTAGTCGTATTAATGGCTGGTTTGCCGCTGTCAGTCGGGGGCGTGACTATCAATCGTTTTTGTGGTTCTTCGATGCAAGGCATTCATCAAGCGGCGGGTGCTATTCAGATGAATGCAGGCCATGCTTTTATTTGTGCAGGCGTAGAATCAATGACACGGATACCCATGCCCGGTTTCAATCCTTCACCTAATCCAAAACTCTATGAAGCCATGCCGAGCGCTTATATCAGCATGGGTATCACGGCTGAAAATCTCGCGAGTAAATACGGCATCTCCCGCCAAGAGCAAGAAGCCTTTGCCGTTACGAGTCATCAAAAAGCGGCTGCTGCCCAACAAGCAGGCAAATTAGCCGATGAAATTATTGCGGTGGGTTCTGTCACTCAAGATGGTTGTATTCGCCCGGATACTACACTCGAAACCCTAGCCAGCTTGAAGCTCGCCTTTGATGAAAAAGGGACAGTGACAGCAGGTACTTCTTCGCCTTTAACCGATGGTGCTTCTGCCACTTTAGTTTGTAGTGAAGAGTTTGCTAAAGCGCATGGTCTGCCAATCCTCGCCAGAATTAAAAGTATTGCGATTTCAGGTTGTGCACCAGAGATCATGGGCATCGGTCCAGTACTGTCTAGCCAAAAAGCGCTGGAGCGTGCGGGCATAACGGCACAAGATTTAGATATTATTGAGTTGAATGAAGCCTTCGCTTCTCAATCGCTAGCCTGTATCCGTGATCTGGGTTTGGATATGGCGAAAATTAATCTCGATGGTGGAGCGATTGCTTTGGGTCATCCTTTAGGTGCGACCGGTGCGCGGATTACCGGCAAAGCCGCTGCTTTATTAAAGCGTGAAGGCAAGCAGTTTGCCTTAGCTTCTCAATGTATTGGCGGCGGTCAAGGTATCGCAACGATCTTGGAGGCGGTGTAATGGAAATACGTAAAGTTGCCGTCATCGGCGCTGGCGTAATGGGGGCTGGCATTGCTGCTCACATTGCCAATGCCGGTGTACCTGTCGTCTTACTCGATATTGTCCCGCAAGGTGCTACGAATCGAAATGTAGTGGCTGAAACGGCGGTTGAGAAGCTCTTAAAATCAGATCCAGCCGCCTTCATGCATAAGCGTAATGCGCGCTTAGTCACGACCGGTAATATCGAAGATCATATGGATCTGCTGGCCGATTGCGATTGGATCATTGAAGCGATTATTGAGCGCTTAGATTTAAAGCAAACTCTGTATAAGAAGATTGATGCTGTGCGCCGTGCGGATGCAGTGGTGTCTTCCAATACGTCCACCATTCCTTTGCATGATTTAGTCGCTGGCCTGCCCGCAGGTTTTGCCGAGCAATTCATGATTACCCACTTCTTTAATCCGCCACGTTATATGCGGTTGCTGGAAGTCGCGTCTGGCTCACAAACTAAACCTGCAGTGGTACAGAAGGTTAGCCAGTTCTGTGATCTTAAATTAGGTAAAGGTGTCGTCGGTTGCAAAGACAGCCCCGGTTTTATTGCCAACCGGATTGGAATTTATTGGATTCAAACCGCTATTTTAGAAGCGATGAATCTTGGCCTCACCGTTGAGGAAGCCGATGCGGTAGTTGGTAAGCCGATGGGTATTCCTAAAACGGGCGTATTTGGCTTATCCGATTTAGTTGGTATTGATCTGATGCCGCATTTAATGGAAAGCCTGAAGCGCACGCTACCGGCTGAAGATGTTTTCCATGCCAAAGCCCTTATTCCGCCTGTCGTGAGCAAGATGATTCAAGACGGCTATACGGGGCGCAAAGGCAAAGGCGGCTTTTATCGCTTGAATCGGGCGGGCAGTGAAAAGATTAAAGAATCGATTAATCTGCAAACGGGCGAATACAGCAAATCCCGCGAAGGTCGTTTAGAGAGTGTTGCGAATACGCGCAAACTGGCAGATTTAGTCAGTTATCCAGATAAAGGTGGCCAATATGCGTGGAAAGTGCTCTCACAAGTACTAAGTTATGCGGCTTCCTTAGTGCCAGCGATTGCGGATGATATTCATTCGGTCGATACCGCGATGCGTTTGGGCTACAACTGGAAATATGGCCCGTTTGAATTGATAGATCAGTTGGGCGCGCAAGTTTTGGCTGAGCGCTTAGCTGCGGAAGGCTCTGCAGTTCCAGCGCTATTAAAGCTAACCGCTGAAGTGGGCAGCTTTTATCGGGTGCAAGAGGGCAAATTGCAGTATTTAACGACTGCAGGCCAGTATCAAACTATAGAGCGCCCAGCGGGTGTTTTACTGTTGGAAGATATTAAGCGCACTAGTAAGCCAGTTGCGAAAAATGCTTCGGCTAGCCTGTGGGATATTGGCGATGGCGTACTCTGTTTAGAGTTCACCAGCAAGATGAATGCGATGGATCCACAAATCCTCGGCATGATTCAACAAGCGATTGGCATTATCTCCAAAAATTACAAAGCTTTGGTGATTTACAACGAAGGCAGCAACTTCTCCGTCGGCGCTAATTTAGGTTTGCTGCTCTTTGCCGCGAATATCGCTTCTTGGGAGCAGATCGAAGGCATGGTGAAAGGTGGGCAAGATACTTATAAAGCTATGAAGTATGCTCCTTTCCCCATTGTTGGTGCACCTGCAGGCATGGCTTTAGGCGGTGGCTGTGAGGTGTTATTGCATTGCTCTGCAGTTCAAGCGCATGCAGAAACTTATATGGGCTTAGTGGAGGTCGGTGTCGGTGTGATTCCGGGCTGGGGCGGTTGTAAGGAAATGCTGCAACGCTGGGTCATCAATAAAAAGCGCCCTGGTGGTTTGTTGCCACCTGTGATTAAGGCGTTTGAAATGATTAGCACCGCTACCGTTTCAAAATCTGCGCAAGAAGCCCAAGACTACTTATTCCTACGTCCAGTGGATGCGATCACCATGAATCGTGACCGTTTATTGGCGGATGCAAAAGCCCGCGCTTTAGCGATGGTGGAAGGCTACCAAGCACCTGAACCGATTGAGCTGAATTTACCCGGTACAACGGCACGTGTCGCGATGGAAATGGCCGTGAATGATTTCCGCGCGATGGGTAAAGCGACACCGCACGATGTGGTGGTGTCTACACAATTAGCCAGAGTGCTGAGTGGGGGCGATACTGATAGGGTGGATAAGGTCAGTGAAGATCAGTTGCTGCAATTAGAGCGCACTGCTTTTATGAATCTGCTTCGCAATAATAATACGCTAGCCCGAATGGAAACCATGCTGGAAACTGGCAAGCCGCTGAGGAATTAATCATGCCAACTTATCAAACCCCTTTACGTGATATGCGCTTTGCTTACAGCGAATTGTTTAATCCAGCGGATATTCAAGCACTGCCCGGTTTCGAGGAAGTGAACAGCGAGCTGGTGGAAACAATTCTGGAAGAAGCGGGCAAGTTTTGTGAAAGCGTCCTGCAACCTTTAAATCGTTCAGGCGATGAGGAAGGCTGTCATTTTGAGAATGGCACCGTCACCACACCGAAAGGTTTCAAAGAAGCTTATAAGGCCTATTGTGAAAATGGCTGGGGCGCGCTGACGACTTCAACGGCCTATGGTGGGCAGGGCTTACCCAATATCGTGGGTACGATGGTCGAAGAGATTATATGTGCCTCTAATATGTCCTTTGGTATGTATCCGGGTTTAACCCACGGTGCGTATAACGCGATTGAGCATTACGGCACGGACGAGCTGAAAGCCATCTATTTGCCAAAAATGGTCGAAGGTAGTTGGAGTGGCACGATGTGCTTGACCGAGCCGCATTGTGGGACAGATTTAGGCTTGCTGCGCACCAAAGCCGAGCCACAAGCTGATGGTAGTTATCACATTACCGGTACTAAAATTTTCATTAGCTCCGGTGAGCATGACCTAACGGATAATATTATTCATTTAGTCTTAGCACGCTTGCCCGATGCACCGGCTGGGATTAAAGGCATTAGCTTATTCTTAGTCCCTAAGTTTTTAGTGAATGCGGATGCTTCTTTAGGTGCGCGCAATGCAGCCGTTTGTGGTGCGATTGAGCACAAAATGGGGATTAAAGCCTCCTCGACTTGTGTGATGAATTTCGATGCAGCAACCGGCTATTTGGTGGGCACGCCTAATAAAGGCATGCAAGCCATGTTCGTGATGATGAATGCCGCCCGCCTCGGTGTTGGGATGCAAGGTTTAGGCATTTCTGAAGTGTCTTATCAAAATGCAGTCACTTATGCCAAAGATCGCTTACAAGGTCGTTCTTTAAAAGGTGCAGCACAACCCAATAAACCGGCTGACCCGCTAATGGTGCACCCGGATATTCGCCGCATGCTGCTCACCATGCGTGCTTATACTGAAGGCAATCGGATGCTAGCGGTGTGGATGGCGCGGCAATTAGATATTTCTTTGCATTCTAGTGACCCGGTACAAAAGCAAACAGCTGAAGATTTCGTCGCTTTAATGACTCCGATTGTGAAGGCTTTCATGACCGATTGTGGTTCTGAAATCGCTAATTTGGGTATGCAAGTTTATGGGGGTCACGGCTTCATTCGCGAATGGGGAATGGAGCAGTTTGTACGCGATGCACGTATCTCGCAAATCTATGAAGGTACGAATGGTGTGCAAGCGCTCGACTTAGTCGGGCGGAAAATGCCTGCGCATCTGGGGCGGACGCTGCGGCCTTTCTTCCATGAGGTCAGTGGGTATTTAGCAGAAAAGCAAGCGGATACTCGGCCTGAAGTTCAGCCTTTTGTGCAAGGCTTGGCGAAAGCTTTTGGACGTTTGCAAACGGTGACAGGTTGGCTAGCAGAAAAAGGCTTATCCAATCCTGAAGAAGCAGGCGGGGCAGCGACTGATTATTTACGCTTATTTGCTCTAGTCACTTTAGGTTATTTGTGGTTAAGAGCTGTCGATATTGCTTTAGAAAAACGGGCTGGTGATGAGGCTTTGTTCTATCAAGCTAAACTGGATACAGCCCGCTTTTATTATGAGCGTTTACTCCCACAGACAGGTGCTTTAATGAGCATTATCATGTCGGGTTGTGGCAGCATGATGAGTTTTAATGTGGAAGCTTTTTAAGCTAATTCAAGCTCCCCACCCTTCGGTGGGGAGTGTATAAAAAATTAAGATCCATTTGTCCGATCTATTTATATAGTTGTTTTTCTTAGTCCTAGAATGAGACTTCATGTACCCCTAAGCGAAGTGTCAATCGTGCGAACCTTAGTACTAATTAGTCTCTTATGTTGTATGACGGCTGCCTCAGCTGAGATCTATCGTTGGACTGATGCTAACGGTAAGCAAATCTATGGCGATGAGCCACCTGAAAATGCTCGCGCTATCGAGCCTATCGCTTTACCTACGTTAACCGTAGCAGAGCGCTTCAAAACCAATGCTAAGCCAGCGAATAATCAAACTACCGCTCCTCAAGAAGCTAATGAAGAATCACAGCATAAAACGGTGGTGGTACAAGATACTTCTAAACCAGACGATGAGCCGTTAGCTGCGGGTAGTTATAAAAAATTTAGCATTTTAATACCGAGCGTTGACGAGGTTGTGCGCTCTAATTCAGGTGATTTGAATATCAAACTAGATATTCAGCCAGCGCTGAAAAAAGATCATGGTGTGGTGATTTATATTGATGGTCGCCAAGTCGGTGAAACAGCTAGCGACTCGATTGATATTGCAGGCATTGAGCGTGGCGAACACAGCGTATTCGCGGTTCTACATGATGCTCAAGACAACCTCTTAGGCAATACTGAAGCCGTGAACTTTACCGTTGTTAGAGCTTCAGTCGCGTCAGCGAGCTCCAAACAACGCAGTGCCAAGGCGGACGAGAGTAGCACCCTCAGCAATAGCCGCTTCTAAGTCATTGCTCATCCCCATTGAGAGGGTATCGAGCTGAAAACCTTGAGCATTTAATTGCTCCCATAAACAGCGCACCGCTGCAAAAGCTTGGCGCTGTTTAGCAAAATCATCTTCTGGTGCGGGAATAGCCATCAGGCCACGCAGTTGTAAATTAGGCAGCTGCTTTATCGCGCTCGCTAATTCAGCTAATTGCCCAGCTTGAACCCCTGATTTGCTAGCTTCATCACTAATATTTACTTGCAGGCAGATTTGCAGAGGTCGCTTTGGGTCTGGATTTTGCGCATTCAAACGCTCAGCAATTTTTAAGCGATCTACTGAATGCACCCAAGTCGCTAACCCTGCTATTTGCCTAGTTTTATTCGATTGAATTGGGCCTATAAAATGCCACTCAATCGGGTACTGCTGTAGTTGAGCGGCTTTCTCGGCCATCTCCTGCACATAATTTTCACCAAATGCGAACTGCTGAACTTGTAAGGCCTCTTCTATTGAAGATAGAGGTTGATGCTTACTCACAGCTAATAATTTCACGCTACCGGCTGGGCGGCCATACTGGTTTTCAGCAGCACGCATGCGTTCTCCGATTGTCAGAAGATTGTCCTTAATGGTCATGTTTTGTGTTAACTTCGATTAAATCCTAAAAATTATAAAAAACTCAGTAACAATGGATATTACTCAGCTGTTAGCGTTTGGCGTCAAAAATAGTGCCTCTGACTTACACTTGTCAGCAGGTTTGCCACCCATGATTCGCGTCGATGGCGAAATGCGCCGCATTAACCTGCCGGTTTTGGAGCACAAACAAGTGCATGGCATGGTGTATGACATCATGAATGATAATCAGCGTAAATCCTATGAGGAGTTTTGGGAATGTGACTTTTCCTTCGAAATTCCGGGGGTAGCACGGTTCCGGGTCAATGCTTTTAACCAAGGGCGCGGTGCGGGTGCGGTCTTCCGTACTATTCCAAGCAAAGTGCTTAGCTTAGAGCAACTCAATGCACCCACTAGTTTCCGCAAAATTGCCGATAATCCACGGGGTCTAGTCCTAGTCACTGGGCCAACAGGTTCCGGTAAGTCCACCACTTTAGCCGCGATGGTCGATTATAAAAACGAGAATGAATATGGGCATATTCTTACCATCGAAGACCCGATTGAATTCGTACATCAAAGCAAGAAAAGCTTAGTCAACCAACGGGAAGTGCACCGCGATACCCGAAACTTCGAAGCTGCCTTACGTTCAGCGTTGCGTGAAGACCCTGACACGATTCTAGTGGGGGAGATGCGCGACCTTGAAACGATTCGCTTAGCGCTGACTGCGGCAGAAACTGGCCACTTGGTCTTCGGCACTTTGCATACCACCAGTGCTCCGAAAACGATCGACCGTATCGTCGACGTCTTTCCGGCAGCGGAAAAAGAAATGGTACGCTCGATGTTATCCGAATCTTTACAAGCAGTTATCTCTCAAACCCTGTTGCGTAAACGCAATGGTGGCCGGGTAGCGGCTCACGAGATTTTGATTGGTACGCGTGCAATTCGTAACTTAATTCGCGAAAACAAAATTGCGCAGATGCGCTCAGCCATGCAAACCGGCCAAGGTGATGGTATGCAAACGCTTGACCAATCACTGCAAGCCTTGGTGATGAAAGGCATCATTGATAAAGAAACGGCGCGCCGTAAAGCGGACAATCCTGACGCTATTTAAAACGCGGCATGACTAAATATAGGGGTAATCATGGATCGCGATAATGCAATGGCTTATGTGCAGAAACTGCTGCGCGGCATGTTGGAGAAAGGCAGTTCTGACTTATTTATCACCGCTGAGGCAGCACCTTCGGTGAAAGTGAATGGTGAGATGCTCCCACTCACGCAAACGATTTTGTCAGAGATGAATGCCCGCATGTTGGTACGTTCAATTATGAACGACTATCAACTACAACAATTCGAATCTGAAATGGAATGTAATTTCTCCATTAGCTTACCTGGCACGGCTCGTTTCCGGGTAAATGCCTTTACCCAGCGCGGCTGCTCCGGGATGGTATTGCGGCATATTCCAACCAAAATCCCTAAGTTTGAGGAGTTAGATTTACCGCCGATTTTGCGTGATTTATCGCTAACTAAGCGCGGTCTGATTATTTTCGTGGGCGCGACAGGTTCTGGTAAATCAACCTCATTAGCAGCGATGCTTGATTATCGGAATGAAAATTCACGCGGACATATCGTTACCATTGAAGACCCGATTGAATTCATTCATCAACATAAAGGTTGTTTGCTGACTCAACGCGAAGTGGGTTTGGATACGAATAGCTATGAAGTTGCCCTGAAAAATACCCTGCGCCAAGCACCCGATGTCATTCTGATGGGCGAGGTGCGTGATAAGCAAACGATGGAATATGCCATCGCTTATGCAGAAACTGGGCATTTATGCTTAACCACCTTACACGCGAATAGTGCAAACCAAGCGATTGAGCGGATTCTGAACTTCTTCTCTGAAGAGCGCCATCCACAGTTATTGATGGACTTATCACTGAATCTCAAGTCGGTTATTTCTCAACGCTTAGTGCGCTCAGTGGATGAAAAATCACGTATTCCAGCGGTTGAGGTTATTATCAATACGCCGTTAATGGCGGATTTGATTTTGAAAGGTGATGTGTCTGGGATGAAAACACTGGCGTCAAAGTCGCGTGAATATGGGATGTGTACCTTCGATCAAGCGCTGTTTGATCTGATTGAACATCGCAAGATTACTGTACAAGAAGGCTTGCGCAATGCGGACTCAGTGAATGACTTGCGTTTACGTCTGAAGTTAGAAAGCCGTTTCTCCAAAGACAATGATTTCTTCCGTGGCACTGAGCAGCTTGAAATCGAACCTGTAGCGAATAATGTAAGAAGGTAAAAGATGGCCAATGTAATTGAAGAGGATATGCGTCTGTCACCATTATTACACATGATGGTGAAACAACAGGCTTCGGATATTTATCTAACCACAGGTGCACATGCCTCGGTAAAAGTACGCGGTGCTTTGCGCAAGATCAGTAAAGAGCCGATGAAACCGGGCAATATTCGCCAACTCGCTGAAGAGGTTTTGACCTCCAGTGAAATGGAAACCTTTTATAGCAACCGTGAGTTTAATAAAGGGATTGCACTGAAAGGCATTGGCCGCTTTCGGATGAATTTGTACTTCCAGCGTGGCGAAGTGTCGATGGTGGTGCGACATATTCGCAGTAACATTGCTAATCCCGATGATCTAAATTTACCGCCCGTTTTGAAAGAGCTGGTGATGCGCCGTGATGGTTTGATTCTATTTGTCGGCTCCACGGGTTCGGGTAAATCCACGTCAATGGCCTCCTTGATTCAATATCGAAATGAACGCCATTGCGGGCATATTTTGACCATTGAAGATCCGATTGAATATACCTTCCGGCATGGTCAATCGATTATCGGGCAGCGCGAAGTGGGCTTTGATACCTTAAGTTATGCGAATGCGATGCGCGAAGCGATGCGTGAAGCCCCCGATATGATCATGGTCGGGGAAGCGCGTGACTCTTCAACCATGGGTGCAGTACTCGGCTTTGCGGATACTGGCCATTTAGTCCTGTCTACTTTGCATGCGATTAATGTGGTACAAGCGCTTGAGCGTATTTTGTACTTATTTGGCAGCGAAGATAAAAATCGCGTGTTGATGGATTTATCCCTTAACTTACGTGCGATTGTCGCACAACGTTTGATTCCCGCCTCCAGTGGCGAAGGCATTCATCTCGCCGCTGAAGTTTTAGTGAATACACCTTATGTCTCTGAATTAATTCGCAAAGGGCATTTCAATGATTTACCAGAAATTATTGAGAAAGGTACTTCCGACGGCATGGTGAGTTTTGACCAATCCTTATTCCGCTTGCTGCGCGATAAGAAAATTACCAAAACGCATGCTCTGGAATATGCAACTTCACGCAATAACCTGGAGTGGCAAATTAGCTTCGGCAATGGCAGCTTTGCAGCTGATGCGAATAAGCCTGCCGAACCAAGTGTGTATGAAAAGGTCTTGGAGTCTACCAAGCATAAAATCACCAGCAATATGGATGCTTAAGACTTTTATTCCCAACGAATAATCGGTACATCCAGCAGGGCTTGTAAGTCTTGCTGGTTGTCCATGCCTGCGGGGGCGGGATGCATCGGGTTGAGGAGCACTGCGGCTAACTTTAAGTGGCGTGAATTAATCGCTTCAACCGTAAGCAAAATATGATTGATGCAACCGACTCGATCTTCACTGACTAATAAAATGGGCAAATTCAAAGCCTGTGCTAGATCAGCATTCAAACCGTCGGTAGCTAAGGGTGAATAAAATCCACCTGCACCTTCCACATATAGAAAAGTCTTTTGCGAGTTATTAGGCTGGCACTGAGCGGCTAATTGTTGGATGCTTAAGGTTTTGCCTTCTTGCTCGGCAGCACGCGGAGGCGAAAGTGGTGCGAGTAATGGGTTAGGGCAAACCTGCTGCAACGGTTGAAAGCCGCTCGCATTCGTAGCCAGCTTCCAGGTATCTGTTTCAGTAATCTGCTCTGCTAACCAGCCGGATTCCACGGGTTTGCGAGGAGTGATATGCACGCCCAGCCTGCGTAAATGCTGTAATAAGCGTGTTCCCACCCAAGTCTTACCTACACCGGTATCAGTACCCGTCATAAAAGCACCCGGTAACTCGCTGAGCTGTAATAGCCACGTGTCAAAAGAACTTGGATTCAATCGGTAAACTCTAAGTTGGGGTAATTTTCTATTATACTGCAGGCTCTTCAACTGCATAGCGAGCTTAACCATGCGCGCCCGATTTTGGCATGAGCGTTGGCAGCAAAACCAAATTGGTTTTCACCAAGACGAAATTAATCCCTACCTACAAACTTATTGGTCAAGGCTTCAATTACCAGAAGACTCTAAAGTGTTTGTGCCTTTGTGTGGCAAAAGCATTGATATGCTCTGGTTACGCGCTGAAGGTTATAAGGTTTTAGGTGTGGAGCTAAGCCCGATTGCAGTGAAAGATTTTTTCACTGACAACGATTTAAAGCCAACGATTAGCCAACAGGGTGTTTTTGAGTTATGGGAGGTGGATGGCTTAAAAATTCTATTGGGTGATTTCTTTCAGCTCACCGCAAACGATTTAGCAGATTGTGCTGCGATCTATGATCGGGCTTCGCTGATTGCTTTGCCGCCCGAGATGCGTGAGCAATACGCAGCACATATCAAGCAAATAGCACCTGCTAAGCCAACCCTACTCATTACTTTGGAGTATGACCAAAGTATTACTGGTGGCCCGCCTTTCTCAGTCACACCTGCAGAGGTTCAGCAGTATTATGCCAGTGCTTATCAGCTTGAACAGCTAGCGCAGATAGATATTAGTGCTAGCCAACATGGGCTTATTGCTAAAGGGGTACAAGTGCTTTATGAGAGCATTTATTTGCTAAGTTCTAAGCCTTAGTTTCTTCTAAGTAATGAACCCCGGTTTCAACTTGCCCATCAGGATAGAGTAAAAACTCACGCCAGCCGGGGCGGGCATGTTTGAAACTTAAACGATCCTCATCATGTGTGAGTTGCACGCAGGTTGCAGGCGTACCATAAACTGCGATGGGATTACCTTGTTGATTCGTCACTTGCCCAACAAATTCATCATGAATATGCCCAAACGCGACGGCTTTTACTTGCGGGAAGGCTGTCACCAGCTCCCAAAATGGTTCTGGATGTTGTAAACCCATTTTATCCATCCACGGGCTACCAATTAAACTAGGGTGATGGTGCAGGAAAATTAAAGCATGATGATCAAATGGGAGCTGGTTCAAAGCCTGCTGGAGTTCAGCAAGCTTTTCGGTCGTTAAATAACCTTCCCCATGTAAGGGGCGGCTGCTATCTAAGAATAGACAATGCCAATGCTCATAATCAGCCTGTTCTAATACATGGATATTGGGATTGGTTAGCTCTGCATGCATTAACTCTGGGATATCATGATTGCCGGGTAATACATAAATAGGTGCTGGAAAGGGCTCTAGTAAAGTATTGATGCGCTGGTAAGTAGCAGCGATTTCTTCTTGGGCTAAATCGCCGCTAATGACTAAGGCATGACACGGTTCACGTTGTTTGAGGTGATCTAAAACTCGACTGAGTGACTGATTCGGGTAGACAGGCAAAGGTACCCAGACTAGACGTGAAGAATCTTCGGCATAACAGTGGGTATCACTAATTTGCCAAATACGCAGCGGAGTTTTTTCTGCCATAGCTTTAAAGCCCAGTTAAAGATTGATCTTGTGGATAGCTAACGCTATAACCGTAATTTAAGTGAACCTTAGCACCTGCAGGTACATCACGTACCCAAGCGGTGACGCCTTTTTTATTCTCTACATCTTTGAAGCTAGGCACATCGCCCGTAAGCGTGACACTAATATCAGAAGTATTGGCAACGGGAATTGTGTCATATAGCTTCACACTGCGGTTATCAGTATGCTGGTTATTAATAATAATCTGATAGTTATAATCTAAACGCTTACGGCTGCTCAACAGGCCGGGTTGGGTGGTTTTTTCAGGTGTGGGTTGGAACAGAATCTTTACCCGATCATCTTCGCCAAACGCTAATTTCATTAGCTCGCCAGTTTTTAGCTCAGTTAGTTGTGAGTTACCAATAAAATTACCATCGCGATATAAAGCAACTGTGCCCGGAATGAGCGGTGCTTGTCCTTGATAGCTGGCTTCAGTAGTGAGAATGGCGCGTGGGTCAAGCCTTGGAACGCTACTCAATTGCAGCTTAGCTTCAAGCACTTGGCTTTCTAAGGTGATGCGCCGAGTATCACTCCCTGAAGCGATACTCAATGCACCTGCAACCTGATATTCAGCATTATAAGAGCCACTCATGAGAGCACTATTATCCTCCGTCATGCTCACTATAGGCTGCGCTTTTTCTTTTATCATGGCAGGAGCTGAAGGTGCAGATGCTATAGTCTTTGCCATGTACCTGTCTGTCTCTGTACCAGCGGCTGATTCATTGGCTGACATCAATTCAGGTTGATATAAAGAAATTACCCAACTATTTAACTCAGGCAAGCTAGCACTAGCATTCGGACGTAGGGTCGATAAATTTAATTTTACATTTGTCCAATCTTCGCCCGTATTTTGTTGGATAGCTGCTTGGGTTTTGAACTGCAGTTTACCTGTCGTGCTATCTAATTCAGCCTCATACACTGGCGCCCAATTCGCCTCGGGAATTTGATAGCTTAAAGTCAGCGTTAAATTACCCGCTTCAGCTGCTTTTACATAGAGGCTAGCGGTACGATTGCTGGTTTCGCCAGTGGCAATTTGGTCAAGTTGTTCTTGAAGTTGAGCTAGACCTTTATCAAAGTCTTGTAGGGTTTTATCTGCAGTACGCACTTTAGTTTGCGCATCAGCTGTAGCAGCTTCTAAAGTTTGCCAAGCTTGTTGCCATTGATTTAAGGGGAGGGTATTCGCACCTTGCGCTTGATTTTCTTTATTGGCTTGTTGCAGGCCAGTGGCACGGATAAAGGCTAGTTGCTGTTCAGCGCGGGTCTTCGCATCAGCTACTTCTTGGCGCTTCTCTTGCCAGCGCCGAATTTCTTCCTGTAATTGGCGTTCGCGTGCTTGTACCGCATCTGAGCTCATTTGCTCAGCGAGTTGTACACTGCCTAAACTCACCGCAGCCGTGCTAGTACCTGATACACGCAGAGAGCTAGCCTGCATTTGTAGGGGTAAACCGGGTAAAATAACTTTAGTTTCGCCAGCAGGCAGGCTGAGGGTAGTGGTGCGCGTAATGCGTGCACTGTCAGGGTATACTGTTACTGCACTGATGTTTGAATTAGCTTGCAAGTCCGCGTAAGCAGCTTGCGGCAATAGGAAATGAAGGGCGAGACCGCCAATAACCGCTAATCTAATACGCATGGTTCGAATGACTCCAGTTTATTTTTTTCTTAATTTATGATGCGGTATCTAGCATAGCAACAAAAATAGGAGTTGGAAAATCGCCCGTTTGATTGATACCCACTGCCATTTTGATGACCCAAGTTTTGCTCCAGACCAAGCGCAAATCTTGATCGAAATGCAAGCACTTGGCGTGAGTGATTTGATTATTCCTGCTATTACTCAAGCTAGCTGGGACGAGATTTATGTATTGTGTAAGGGACAGCCACAATTGCATGCAGCTTATGGTTTGCACCCTATTTATTTAGCAGAACACACGGATACGCATTTAAAGCAGCTTGCTCGATTTTTTCACGATCATCATGAACAGATAGTCGCTGTGGGCGAATGTGGTTTAGACTTCTATTTGCCCGAATTAGACGTACAAAAGCAAACTGATTTATTTATAGCTCAATTGAAACTCGCTAAGAATTTTGATCTACCTGTGATTGTGCATGCTCGTCGGTCAGTGGATGCAGTTTTGAGTTGTATTCGACGGATTGGCGGTTTACGCGGTGTCGTGCATAGCTTTGCTGGTAGCCAGCAGCAAGCTGAGCAGTTGATTGACCATGGTTTTTACTTAGGAGCGGGTGGCACTTTAACCTATGAGCGTGCCCAGCGCTTAAGGCAGGTATTGCAAACTGTGCCAGCAGAATGTTTGTTATTAGAAACCGATGCGCCTGATCAGCCGGATAGCCAATGGCGCGGGCAGCGTAATACCCCCTTGCGTTTGCCGATTATTGCTAGCACCTTGGCTGAGTTACGAGAATGCTCGCTGGATGAAATAGCTAGGATCACGACAACAAACGCACAACGATTATTTGGAATGGTATAAATGAAGTATTTTTTTCCAGCTTTAATGGGAACTGTAATTTTATTTGGTATTGGCCTAACTTTCACTCCCTACCTTGCCGAGTGGCTATTACCTGTACAGGCTTCCACTTATCAACAGGCAAAAGCAGAGGAAGCGCGCCAAGCCGTAGCCGATTGGTTTGGGGTCAAAGCAGAGCACATTAAATCTGCTCAAGCGATTCGCCGTCGTACTGCTGAGGGCAATACTTCATGGTTAGTATTTGAAGCAAGTCGTGAGCCTGTTGCTCAGTTTGTCGTCAATGCTCGCTTGAGTCAGCAAGCTTTAGATCAAGCCACTTTGCAGTCTGTTTGGCTGAATAATCCACCTTCAGTGAATTGGTGGCAACCTGCTGAGCTAAAGCGCGAGACTTATTTTGCAGGGAACACTGAAAATCGCACAGTAAGCTTGGTTTATAACGAAACGATGCAAAAGGGTTATTTGTTAATTCAGACAGTTGAAGCAGCTAATGACAAAACTAAGAATAGCTTTTAACTAGCACTAATTGGCGAGGCTATTGGTAGCTTGGGTTTGTTGAGCTAAGACACGTGCGGCTTTTACCCACTTGGCTAAAGGTACAATACTATCTTCGCTGAGCAAGCGTTGAATCATTCGCAGTTGCTCAACGCTACAAGTCGCCAGCTGCTCGCAGTTTAAAATGCCTAACATCTGGAGCTTTTGAGCGCTGACAGCATCAATCTCTTGCAAGCAGTTAAGCTCATGAGTCGCTGTTGGTAGGTTGGTACTACCTAAACTAGCTTGATTAGCGACATGAACTGATGAGGGGCGCGCTTGTTTGCGTAGCAGTTTGGCTAAATCGCTTAAACGGTGTAGTTGTTGTTCGCGTTTGGTGAGTAAAGCTGAGCTGGTTTTGAGCTGATTGCGGGTACGCATGAGTTGAATGCGTAATTGCTCAAACTGTTGTAAGTCTTGAGAATCTGCCAGCTGATTGAGTGCTTGGGTTTTTTCTGCTTCGCAGTTTGCAGCTTGCTTGCTTAATTCAGTGAGATCTTGCTGCAAGCGCTGATGTGCATAACGCAGCCGTACAAGCTCTTGATAACAAGCGGAACGTGATTGCCGCTGAAAGAAGTGAGCTGCCCACCAACCTGCACCCAAACCAACTAATAACAGGCCAATACACAGGGCTGAAAGTTGGATGCTGAGGGCATGCATGTTTACTCCTTAAAGACGGTCAACTCAATTCTTTGATTACGAGCGCGCCCAGCCTCATCTTCATTGCTGGCAAGAGGGCGAGCTGCTCCATAACCTTGGGCTTTCATCCGATTTAAATCGATACCTTTACCTAATAGATATTGAAGCACAGCCTCTGACTTTGCTTGAGTCAGTGCAGTTTGACCGAGGGCAGTCCCCTGATTGTCGGTATGTGCAGAGATTTCTATAAGCGTTTGGGGGTGCTGTTTTAGCAATTCAGCTAATTGATCGAGAATAGGATAAGAGTCTTCAGTGAGGACGGCTTGGGTGGGGATAAAGCTGAGCTTGCTTAGGTCAAACTGTTCCAAGGGGTGATTTTTAGGTGGAGTATAAAAACTACCGGGTGCTATTTCTATAGGTTTAGCAGGCGCAGCTTCGGCCTTTTGTGCTGTTACAGGGGCAATGGTAACTTTATCACTCACTACACGCACCCCATCAATGCCCTCCACGATTTGTAAAATGGACTCTAATGAAGTTTCTTTGGTGAGAATGCCGCTAACTGTGCCCTCACGACCTTGAAAGTGCACATTCACTGCCGGTAAATTGGCTTCAGCTAAAGCGGTACGCGCCTTTTGTGCCAAGTCATTTTCGATTGCTGATTGTTTCCAAAGGATGGCGAGGCCAGTCAAACTAAAGGCAATCAGTAGTGCCAAAATTGATAGGCGCGTATAAATTTGCCGCTCATAGTCATTATTGCCAAGCATAAAAACTCCAAACATCACTTGAGATGGCATTTAAAATAAAATAGCCCCTTGCTGAATAACATCTCAGTCAATGGGTATCAGTCGATACCTAATAAAGCAGCTTGTTGCTGATTCGTCAATGTGTTTACGCAAGGTTTAGTTGGGGTACTCAACCTTGATTAAGTGTTGCATCTAACCGAGGAATGAGAGAATTTCCCGTGCTTCTTGCTGTTGTTGACGACCACCTTCATGTAGCACTTCCTTTAATAAAGAGCTAGCGGCAGTGGGGTCACGTAAGTCTAGGTAAGCACGTACAATATCTAATTTAATCGCTGCATCTACATTGTCATCATTCGCCGCTATCGTTTGGTTGGCGATGCTAGGGTCGGTTTGCGCAAGTTCAGCTACATTGGGCAAAGTGCTAGCCGTATCTTGTTCAAGTGGCTGAGCAGTCGCCGTCGCTGTTGCTACAGCAGCAGTTGCAATAGCTCTAGTCTCCACTGCTTTATGAGTATCGGGTGTAGGCTCAGGCACTTTGCTACGACGGCCTAAGAACCAACCGACCGGTAACATTAATAAGGCCAATAACCACGGTAACCATGAGCCACGCTGTTTTTCTAGGCTGGCTTTATTGAGCTCAGCGCTAGCACGAGCAGCATTGGCGAGTAATAACTCTTGTTGAGTTGTCTCAAGTTGTTGTTTACTTTCTGTTATTTGTCCTGATAAGGCCGACATGGTTTGTTCACGCTCTTTTAATTGTTGTTGCGCTGTGTCTAAATCAGATTGGAGCTTATTTTTATCCGTTAAAAGTTGCTCATTAGCAGCTTCAATTTCGTCTAATTGCTGCATAAGAATTGCCGGATCAGGGGCATCCACATTGGTAGCAGCATCAGGCGTTGTAGTTGAAGCGGTTGCAGTGGCTTCAGCCTGTTTATTACCAGCTTGTAGGGTTTGTACTTGTTGTTTTAGTTGATCTCGTTCTTGTTCTAGTTGTTTTTTGTCCGCAAGAATCTGTTCATTCGCGCTTTCAATCTCATCCAATTGCTGCATTAAAATCGCGGGGTCTATTGCATCGGCTGGTACACTTTCCGTAGTACTAGCTGCTTCATTGGGAGCAGCTGGGCTAGCTTGTTCAGCAAGCTTAGTCTCTAACTGTTTTTTATCAGCCTCTAGCGTTTGCAGTTGCTTTTTTAAATCCTCCTGTTCTTTGGTTAGTTTATTTTTCTCAGCGAGAATCTGTTCATTTGCGCTTTCAATTTCGTCTAATTGTTGTATTAGAATCGCAGGGTCGGGCGTATCTGTCCCTGCTGCACTAAGTTCTTTGACTTGAGTGGCTAGCTGGGTTTTATCTGCTTCTAAAGTTTTCAGCTGGCTTTTTAGCTGGGTGATCTCTTGCTCAGTTTGCGCAGAATTTACACTTGTTGCTGTTTCAGGTTTAGACTCTGCTGGCTGTAGATTTGGAATGTTAGCAGCGTCAGGCAACCGTAAGGTTTTGCCAACAATTAATTGATGAACACTTTGATTTTTAAAGCTGGCTGGATTGGCTTCCATCAGCGCCTGCATGATAGCTTTGTTATTTTTATAGTTGGGATAGTGCTCCGCGATAATAGTGCTCAGCGTGTCTCCTGCTTTGACTTCGATGTTTTTATCTTCAGCGTAGGCTAAAGGAATTTGACAAAGAATAGCTAAACTAGCTGTTAAAGTTAGAGCAGGGGAGCGGAGCAGGCTTTTCATTTAAGTCACCAAGGTATCCATTAAATCAATCATGAACTCCGTGTCTTCTTGCTGCAGAATTTCCCAATCGACAAATCCCAGATTCGCCAAGGCATCACGGCCTTTCACATCAGAGCTCATATTCGCCAAGATGGTTTTCAGTGTTTCATGCTCTGCTTGTAAGTGGGGCTCTACAAGCAAAACATGCCGAATGTCATGAATTTGGCTACGAAGTAGCTCACGTAACTGACTACGCACGACACGAGATAAACCATCATAAGCTTCTGCTAAGAAAAAGCCGACATCTACTTTGCCCTGTAATACTAATTTAGCGACGACTACATAGGTGTCCGCCGTTATGCTTTGGAGCGTTTGACGCGTGATATCAGCAGGCTCTAACAGAATAGAGCTTATTGTATTCACATCGGGTGCTTCTGTCACAGCTGCTCGGCAAGTTACTGGCAAATCTTCAATGGATTTAACAGGTGAGTCGACGTTAACAGCAATAACCGCTTCATCGGATTTGCCAACAGCGGCTGCAATAGCCTTGAAGCCTTTTTCACGCACGAGCATAGCTGCATCGAACGGGTTAGCATAAATAATGCCAATTTCGTCACGTTGGATCGCTTCTCGTTGCTTTTGAAAGCTAGAGAACAACTCTAAACGGATCGGGTGGCCCCATTGCTTTTGCAACCAAGTATTAAAAATATACCAACCTGCAATTCGATCTGGGCCAATGTCGGGGCTGATAGTCATAATAGGTCGCTTCATGTTGCCACTCCTTCTGCATTCATTTGTGCATAAAGCTTAGTGCACTCAAGAACTTTGGTGCGCGAAGGCTTGCGGCGTACTGAAGTATAGCCGGCGATCTTACCTTCCCGAATATTCGGAATGACAGTCGCATAAACCCAGTAGAATCGGCCATCTTTACGTAAATTTTTGACGTAACCATTCCATTGTTTGCCGTGTTGAATGGTGTTCCATAAGTCCTGAAAAGCAGCGGCTGGCATATCAGGGTGACGAAGAATGTGGTGAGGCTGACCAATCAGCTCATCATGTTCATAACCTGACATTTCTACAAAGGACTGGTTACAGTGAGTAATGACTCCAGTTAAATCGGTGCGTGACACTATTAACTTACCCTCAGGGAAGGGTACTTCTTCATTTTTAATCAGCACTTCTCGCATAGTGCCATCCTGATATATCAAATGCACGAACGGGCTTATCATTGATATGACCCTCTAAAGTCGAATGGATGCTGTTTGTTGATTATTGTTATGGAGTATCCATGTGGGGATAAAAGCTTACCGCCTAGATAAGCTTTGCAATACTCTCAGATGCGCGTTTAACATCTAAAAATATTAAACCTAAACGAGCATTGGGTTTGGCTAACACAGTGACCACCGCATCTTTACCCGCATGCGTCATGAGAATATAGCCATGACCACCCTTGATCAGTACTTGCTCAAGGCCACCACGAGCTAATTCTTCTGCAGTGCGATCGCCTAAAGATAGCATTGCTGCACTCATAGCACCTACACGATCCTCATCCATGCCAGAAGGTAGCATAGAGGCCATCATTAAGCCGTCAGTTGAGAGGACTGCTGATGCTTCAATATCTGCAGACGAGCCATTTAAATCACTAAGTATAGAATGCAGCATTTCAGAGCGCATTGATGAGTCTCCATTCGGAATTAATTAAAAGTATCTGTAGTAAGTTATGCTGTTTCGCACAACAGCCCCCTTTTTTATAGAGAGCCTAACTCGCTATTGCCATAGCGCATTTCTAATGCCCACACCAGCTGCTTAAACGCAGGTTGGTTTAATTGGGGGATGCCACCAATAATTAAAGTGAAACGATTCTGCCCAATGTAAACAGGCCAGAAACCAACTTCACTATTACCACTAGCATCAATCAAGCCCCAAGCACGCTGCCGATAACCTAGGTTGCCTTGCAGCAATTCTTTGTGCCGTGCATAAACTGCGGTGAGATTCGCGCTTAAAGCCGCTAATTCTTCAGCAGCCTCATGCGGAAATCCAGCACTACCTAAGTAAAGGCCTCGGCTTTCAGCTAAAACTGCTTTGCCTTCATCGGATAAGGTGCGTAGTAATTGCGGGAGCAAGCGCTCAAGGGTTTCAGGCGGTGCTTGCTCGGCATGCTCTAAGCCAATAATTAAACCAGCTTCTTGCAACCAATGCACAAACTCAAGCGCCCGCTTTTTCTTTAGGTTACTGATCTCACAAGCCACCTCGATATTAAATAGAGGTGTCTGTGGATATTGCAGCAACTTATGAATAAAGTCTCGGCCTGATTCTGGGGTATTATCTTGGACTGCGTAATAAACGCCACCCGGCGTCGCCCCAAGATAAAGATTTTCATTGAGGATGTATTCGCTCATCAGGCATTAATTCCAGGGTCGAGTGAGTACAGAAGGGCTTGCACCAAAGCTGTAATATCCGCACGACTGCGTGCATCTACTTCAAATATAGGTGCTTTGATAGCTAATTGATCTAAGCATTGGCGGTAATCATACAGATTAGGTGAGCGCTGAATATCCATGCGTGTCACACCTACCACCATCTGTTGCTGTTCAATGAATTGGCGAAAAGCATTGGTGTAAAAGCGCATGTCTTGAAAAGGGTCTTTGCGGGTATTGTCTAGTAACAGAATAAGGCCGATGCCACCCTTAGTCAGAATATCCCACATGAAATCAAAACGTTCTTGGCCGGGGGTTCCATATAAATGGACCCGTTCCTTATCCCCTAAATGAATCAGACCATAATCCATCGCAACCGTAGTTTGCGGTTTACGGCTTTTGGTCATATCAGAGGCTTGTTCATCGGTGGTAACAATTGCAATATCACTAATAGATGCAATTGCAGTGGTTTTACCCGCTCCCACTGGTCCAGTAAAGATGATTTTTTTGTTGGTGGTACTCATAGCTTATTCTCCGCCCCCTCCGAGTAAGCGCTTCAACAGCCGTGAGAACAAGCCACGATTTTTCTTCGGAGCTTCTTCTTTCTCTTGGTATTCGACTTTACCTTCGTCCATCGCCATTAGTCCTAATACACTGGCTGCTGTGTAGAAAGCAAAGACATTACGCTGTGGAATGTCGAGCCATTTAGCAACATCAAACACAGTACCTGGACGTTGCTGCCAAGCTGCTGCAATACGCATGACATGCGGAATATTTTCAACTCGTGTTAAATTTGGCCAATGCTTTAATAACCAACGCTGACTAAGATTCACATCTCGATTCAGTCGACCATGTGAGGCTAGTAAAGTCACCGTCCAAAGAATACTTTCAAGATCGTGCGTATGCTCTTTATCAGCACGATAAGCTTGTTCTAAAGCAGGTAGTTCAGCACTAGTTGGTATATATAATTGTACCTTGCTCGCTTGGATTGGGGTATTGCAAAGCACTGCAAATTTGTCAGAAGTCAAATCGAAGCTAGTATAAACAAGGTTCAGATTGGGTAGTAACAAAATTTGATCATAAGAATCAAATTTAAGCTGAATGGGTGTACCCGCTTGTTTGCCTTGTTGGAGAGCACTCAGCAATAGCTTTAACAAATAATTATCGGGTGTAAAACGTTGGAGAGTTGTTTGTGCATTGGCTGGGCTTACATCAGCCTGTGTACCACACAGTAATTTCCAGCGCTGCTCTAATTGCTCTTTATTTTTTGCAGGTGTACTGATTTCACCAAAGGTTAAGAAGCTATCCGAGGTCTCTTCCGCAGCAGCAGGTTTAGTACTATCGCGCACTAAAATCTTTGGTACAGAGGCATGCTTAATAGCTTCTTTAGCTAGAGGCGGTTTTTCAGCGATAGCAGGTTTTGGTTTAGTGATGATATCAGCATCATCTTTACCAAAATCTAACAGCATAGAAGGGCGAACTTTACGCTGACCCAAACCAAAAGGCTGAGCAGCATTAGTGGCTTTATTTAACGTAGGGCTTGCTGTTGTAGGTGCATATTCTTTTTCAACAGGTGCGGCAGTGCTTGCCCCGGTTTGTGGCAATAAGCTTCGAATTTGCTCTGCAGCTTTGGTTAATGCTTGGGAAGTGAGTGGTTTTGGAACCCAAATGCTATTAGGTAACTGAACTTCGCGGACTGATAAAATAATGCCCGGTTTATTGATATCTGCACGTTGTTGCCACTCAAGATCTGCGCCAGGGTGGTCAAAGTCTATAATTAGGGTTTCAGCATCAGTGAGTGAGGTGACTCTAAACAGCTGCTTGCCTGCACCTGCAAAGAAAAACTCCAGTATTGCACGATTGTGCGGGCTAATACTGAGCAATGCAATCCGTAAAGGATTTCCCGATGAATTCAGCATACGTCCTGCCCGTTATAATTAGTCCTCACCAATTGTCTGCCTCGCTTTGGTGAGCCTTCCATGTTTCAGAAGGCTCAAGGCCAGCTGCTACTAATTGAGCAGTCAATTGGATCAGTTTATCCTTATTGCGCGTATATTGGTAAATATTTAACAGCTCTTGTTCGATAGCTGGATCGTTAGGACCCGCTAGCATTTCTTTTTCTAGCAACTCCTGTGCAATATCAATTTGTCCATACTCTAAACATGCCTGAGCCTCTTCTAAGACGGAGGTATAGCGGCTGACTTCTAATTCACGTTCCACCCGAATTAAGGGGTGATGCACATTATTTTCACCTGTCGCCAACACAGCGCCTAGACGCCATTCACGGTCTAAACCTAGATTTTCACCCTCGGCCTGTAGTTGTGTAAAATACTGAACTGCTTCCCCAGATAAATAAGGCTTGCATTGTTCTAGCATACGCTCTTTAAGCATGACGCCTGCATCCTTGCCTAAAGCTAGGTAAAGATCCATTAAGCTGCCTTCCATACGATCCGTTAAACCCTCTTGATGGGTCAACAAAATCCGCTGGGCGTGGGCCCGCAAATCTAAAGGATAGCGTCGAATTTGGTGCGATAAGAAGCGCCAAGTTTGTAAAGGATCATAGTTTGGCGAGAGTCTTAAACTTTTTTCATCCGACATTCGAAATGCTAATGGTAAAGTAATGGAAGTAGGTGCACTTCCTCCCGGAAATATTTTTTCAAGCATGTCAGGCCAATAGGAGCTAAAAAATTCTAATATTCTATAGTGTTTAACTATAAAGGTGATACAGCTTCTTGAATGATAGCCTATAAAAGATTACAGAAAAGTTTTTTTGATCAGTGGCAAATCCTAAGTACAGAGCTTGATGTTGCAGCCTGATTAGGTCAGCATTGCCACCAAGCAGAAGAGACAGGGGTAGAAGCGTGTTATATCTAATTGGACAAATATTAGTTATTGTTTTAGTAGCAACTTTTGCTGGTTTAGGCTTGGGTTGGTGGTCGAGGGGGTTGATGGCTGATTTGCGTCCGCAGGCTACTGAGAGTGAAAGTGAAACCGATCCTTTTGGTGCTCGCTCACGTTTAGAGCAATGTCATCGGGATAATGCTGCATTACGTCGCGATTTACGCGAAACTGAAGAGCAACTGGAGCAGATGCAAAAAGCTAAAGAGCTAACCCGCGAGGGTGATATGGTTGGTCGTTTGCAAGCTGCTGAAGTGCGTGCTCAAGCTTTATTGGACGATTTGCAGGTTCGTGACGATACTATCGCCGTGCTTGAAAAAGAGCTTGATGCCTTACGCACCCGGTCATAAGTGATTAATATAAACTAATAACATACATCGAGGAATTTTATATGGCAAAGAAGGGTGCCGGCGCAGCTTCATTATTTGAGGCTGATATCGAGATTGTAGGTGATATTTCATTTGCAGGCGAATTGTATCTGCAAGGTCGTGTGAACGGGAATATTATGGCTCCGGGTGAGTCAGGCGCTTCTCTCTTTTTGCAGGAGCACAGCGAAGTGAATGGCGAAATTCGTGCGCCAACACTGGTTGTGTCTGGGCGTGTTGCGGGTGATATCTATTCAACTCGGCGTGTTACTTTAAAAGCCAGTGCTGATGTAGTTGGAAATATTCATTATGCAGAAATTTTAGTTGAGCAAGGTGCTAGTGTGAATGGCATGCTGGTTTCATTAGGCCAAGCAGAACAAAAACTATAAAACGTAAAAAAATCAAACAATATCTAAAAATAGTGCTAGCTTCTATTCTGTGGGTATTTCAATGATGTAGGTACGTGCATTGCTAAAAAAAAACGGTTATGATGCCGCGCTGCATCAATTAATTTTTTCGTGATGTTTTTTGCTTTTGTGGAGAATTGAAAATGAATTATCGTATCGTATTAGCTACTTTATTGGCTGCTTTAGCTTTAACTGCTTGTGGTAAGAAAGAAGAAGCTCCAAAAACTGAAGCAGCTCCAGCGGCGGCGGCTGCACCTGCAGCTGATGCAGCAGCAACTGCTCCAGCAGCCAGCACTACTGCTCCAGCAGCTGGCGAAGCTCCAAAGCCACAATAATTTGATTTTGGCTTGCTGAAGCCGTATTTCTTATAACAGGGTGGTTTTTCCACCCTGTTTTCATTTGAACTCCTAAATACTCTTCAAGCTCTGGCATAATCTCTAGCTAGTCTTCAAATAAGGATCATGCTATGTCTTATTACAAACACCACGTTTTCTTTTGTAACAACCAACGCACTAATGGTGAAACCAGTTGTGAGGACTTCCAATCCTCCGCTATGCGCGACTATGCTAAACAGCGTTGCAAAGAGTTAGGCCTACACAAAGATAATCAAGTGCGTATTAATAGCGCAGGCTGCTTGAACCGCTGCGAACTTGGCCCTGTTATGGTCGTTTATCCAGAAGGTGCTTGGTACACTTGGGTTGATAAGGCCGATGTGGATGAGATTATTGACAGCCATTTAGTGAATGGTAAGCCTGTGGAACGCCTGCTACTGGATTAATACATGCTGCTTGAGCGCTTGAAAAACTATGGTCGTTTGATTCGCTTTGAACGCCCCATTGGTACCTTGTTACTACTATGGCCGACATATTGGGCTTTATGGATTGCCGCTCAAGGATTTCCGGGCTGGAAGCTATTAATTATATTTAGCTTAGGCACTTTTTTAATGCGCTCCGCAGGTTGTGCTATCAATGACATTGCTGACCGCAGAGTGGATGCGCATGTCGAACGTACCAAATTGCGGCCTCTAGCAACGGGAGTTATTTCTGTTAAAGAGGCGCTAGCTGTGTTTGGTGGCTTAGTGTTCGTAGCGTTTATTTTGGTACTGCAACTCAATAATTTAACGATTCTGTTTTCAGGCGTAGCGGTGCTCTTAGCGGCTACTTATCCTTTCATGAAGCGCTATCATCACTGGCCACAAGTCTATTTAGGCTTAGCCTTCGCTTGGGGGATTCCGATGGCCTTTACGGCTATTAATAATCAAGCGCCACCTTTAGTCGCTTGGCTGTTATTAGCTGCCAATGTTGCTTGGACTACCGCCTATGACACCATGTACGCGATGTGTGATCGTGAAGACGATTTAAAAATTGGTGTTAAATCAACGGCGATTATCTTTGGTAAGTATGATCGTCTAATCGTAGGCTGCTTGCAGCTTGCTACTTTAGTTTTATTAGCATGGGTTGCTTACCTAGCACAATTAGGCCTGTGGTTTTGGTTGAGTTTAATCATTGCTGCTGGCTTCTTTGTGTATCAGCAATATTTAATTCGGAATCGCGATCGTTGGCTGAGTTTGCGCGCCTTTTTAAACAATAATTGGGTAGGTTTAGTAGTATTTATCGGGATCACTTTAAGCTATAGCTTCGCTTAACGGTTTTCTGCCTGCGTTAAATTCCGCTACAATTAGCCTCTTTTATGTTCGGAGCTTTTGAGCCTGTTATGTCAAAACAATCTAGTTTTAGCCGTGAAGAGCTGTTGCAATGCGGTCGCGGTGAAATGTTCGGCCCCGGCAATGCACAGCTCCCTGTGCCTAATATGTTAATGATGGATCGCATTTTAAATATTAGTGATCAAGGCGGTGCGCATGGTAAAGGAGAGATTTTGGCTGAGCTAGATGTTAAGCCTGATCTTTGGTTTTTCGATTGCCATTTCCCTGGCGACCCGGTGATGCCTGGCTGCCTCGGCTTGGATGCAATGTGGCAGATGGTTGGTTTTTATTTGGCTTGGCTAGGTAATCCGGGGCATGGGCGTGCTTTAGGGGTAGGTGAGGTGAAGTTTTTTGGGCAGGTTTTGCCCACCGCACAAAAAGTAACTTACAAAATCCAACTCAAGCGGGTGATTACGCGCCGCTTAGTGATGGGGATTGCGGATGGTAGCCTTGAAGTGGATGGGCGCGAAATTTATACCGCTCAAGATTTACGAGTCGGTTTATTTACTAATACTAGTAGTTTCTAGGAATACAAAATAAATACGGCTTAGGTGAGCCTTGGTAGGCTGTTCGTGTCAGCATTCATTTGCGCGCCACCTAATCTAGGTGTTTAGTTTTATAAATAGTGTTTGCGAGAAGGGTACAGTGTTTGTTACGATAGCGCCCTTTTCGTATCAACCGATAAATTTTGAGGACGCTCGGCATGAAGCCCGAAATTCACCCTAATTATAGAGAAGTCGTATTCCAAGATCTCGCCAGCGGCTTCACTTTCCTGACCCGCTCTACTGTAGACACTCGGGAAACTATTGAGTATGAAGGCGCTACTTATCCACTGCTAAAAGTGGAGATTTCTAGCCAATCTCATCCTTTCTACACTGGCAAACAATCCATTAAGAGCACAGCTGGTCAGATCGACAAGTTTAATCGTCGTTTCTCGCGCGGCGGTAAGTAATTACTCGTTTCGAGTATTTCACTTAGGCTTTATTAAAACACCCCTACTTGGGGGTGTTTTTTTATTTAAACTTCAAACTTAATAACTATTAGCCTCATCAATTAATCATTACCTTGACGTAAACGTCAATCTAGCGCTAGATTTGGCTGCTAAACTCAAACCTAGAGCAGCTACTATGTCCGATAATACTCCTTTAGACTTCGTGGAACGTGTTCAAACTAGTTTTGCGCGACAGAATGCTATGCACTTGATTCAAGCGACTTTGCCGGTTGTTGAGCAAGGACTCACAGAAATTCATTTACCGCATTGGAGTGGTGTTGAACAGCAACATGGCTTCATTCATGGTGGTGTGGTTGGAATGATTGCAGATTCTGCTGCTGGCTATGCCGCAATGACGATGGTGCCAGCGAGTGCATCCGTATTGACCGTGGAGTTCAAAATGAACTTGGTTGCACCGGCAGATGGCGAGACCTTGATTGCACGTGGTCAAGTGGTACGTTCAGGCCGTACTTTGATTGTTACTAAGGCTGAAGTATTTGCGGTTAAAGCTGGCAAAGAGTCTTTATGCGCGCTCATGCAGCAAACGATTATGGTCATGCAGGGCAAGGCAGAGAAGTAAGTATAATTCTGCCTAACTCGTTAAAATCAAAAAGTGGGAGCGGGTTGGTAGCTACCTTCTGCTGTTTTCTTGGGGCGTTGTGACGCTGCCAGTACCAAACGTTCACCTTGTTGGCGAATACAATAACGCAAGCCTATTCGATAACAATGCTCTGCATTGCCTGTTTCGCCCATGATTTCTAGTAGCTCGGCTAATTCTAAATAACCTTCGGGATCAGGTGCTTGATTGAGGCTAGTTTCATAATAAGATTTAGCAACTCCCCAGAGTTTTTGTTGGCGGTGTAAGCGCGCTAGCAGTAATAAACTGACTGGATTGGCAGGTTGTTGAGCTAGCCATTTTTCAGCATTTTGCACTGCCGTGGGTAAGCTTGGGTGTTGGATGCGTCCATATAAATTAGCTAACTTAGGCTGCCAGTCTTTAGCATGTATGCTGGTAATAAACTGCTCAGCTAAGCTATCAGCGCTTGCTTGATGCAAAGATGATGCATAAACGTACATAGCTTCTGGCTGCTTATGAATAGTACTGGGCAGTCTTTTCCAGAGTGTTTGCAGCTTTTCGGTATTTTTTTGCTCAGCATATTTACCAAATAAACCGACTAAAGTAGCCGCTTGGACATTGCTCATGTTTTCAGTATTGAGCAGGTTTTGCTTTTGCAAGTCAGGCAGTAAATCTAACAAAGCTTCCCAATTTTGTTGCTTGTACAGAACCTTCGCTAATAGTTTAAGCACATAAGCATTTTTCGGGGCTAAAGCACGCAGATTCAGCAAGGTCGCATTTGCTTGTTCTAATTGCTCAGCAGATAGCTGCATTTCAGCTTGAGATACACCCACAGCAATTTGTGCGCTACTATCACTCTCAATGGCTTTTTTCAGTAGCTCGTCACGGCGTTCAGGGGCTTCGCGCATATGAGCAGCGCGGGCAGCACCCAAATAGTTCAACAAAGGCGTTTCACTGTGATCCGCATGTTCAGTGAGTAGCTGTTCGGCTTTATCCCAATGGCCTTCGGTTAGTTGAATCAGACCTTGGTTGAGGCTGCGATTAGCTTTCGTATGTAGACGAGTATCACGTATGCGTTGGTAGCGTTGTCTTAAGCCTAATACTTCGCGTAAGACTGTTATGCTGAGGTAAAATATAATGCAGGTGATTAACACTAAGACCGCAAGTGTGGCGGTAGTCACTTCATACACTTGCTCACCCCATTTAATGAAACTAGGGCCAGAATGTGCCAACACCTGTTGTGCTAACCAAAAGCCCCCTAATCCTATTAATAGGCAAAAGAGGATGAATCGTATCATGGTTTCTTCTCTCCAACTAAGTCAGTGCTTCGTGCTTTTTCCAATTGCTTTAAGCTAGCAGAAATATCAGGTAGCTGAGGTTGTAAATGCAAGCGGTCTAAGTTATTTAGGCTTGTTAGCAAACCAGCCGCTTGTTCTTTCGGATAGTAAGCTTGCAAAGTGTCGCGGATTAAAGCGATTTGTTGATGATAGTTCTTATCTTGCTGCTGAAGAGCCATTAAGCGCAGATTCTCCAAGCGTAATAATAGTAACTGATAAAGGCTTTGGCGGGACTCGCTATCTAGTGCGCTGGCTAAAGGCTGGTCTACCTGATGAACGATGACTGCTTCATTTAAAGTACTGATTGCCTTTTGTTTATACTGCTGCCAAATAGAACTGTCACTATTGGCTGGTTGATCAGTAGCAGTAGTTTGTTCTTCAGCTTTTTGCGTTGGATTAGGTAAAGCATTCGCTAAATGCGCAGACAGCTCCACCGTCAAAGCATTAATCCGTTGGGAGAGATCCAGCAAATCGGGTTCAGCAAAGGCCTCTAGAGTCGCAATATCCTTAGCTAATTGCTGGCGGACTGGCAGATAGGTCACTGAACCTAATTTGCCCAGTAATAAATCAGCTTCTTTCATTGCGGCTAATGAGGCTGATTTCATGCCGGTTAAATGCAATTCTTGATTCGCCAAACGTAACAGAAACGCGACTTCTTCAATTTGCCAATCATGATCAGTCTTTGGTGCAAGATTGTGCTGTAAGCGCGCTTGTAGACTAGTGACTTGCTCGACTTGAGCGGTGACTGTTTCAGCAAATTGACGAGTTTCAGTATTCATTTGTGCCATTTTTTGTAGGTCAGCACTGGAGGCGGCGGCAATATTATCAACTGTTTGTTTGATATCGTTACGTAAACTTTCAAGTGCGCGCGTATCTGCTTTTTGAGTAACAGTTTGCGATAAGCTGGTGAGCTGATTGTTGTTATTATTGGCTTTGTTATTCATGCGCTGCCAATGCTTATAGCCAGTCGCAATCCCGATCACTGTAAAAAATAGGGCTAAAAAAGCAATAAATAGGGCAAAGCTAGCTCCCTTAGCTTTAGGTGTGGTCACCAGATTATTATCATCAAAAGGAGTGGTTTCAGATTTTTCGATCATTCTTGATTGTCCTGTCGCCACTGGATTAAAGCAGCCAGCATCGCATCGTCGGCTGGGCTGGTGGCAACAATTATTCTGTTATTAAAACCTATTCGCTGAGCATAAGCAGCGATTCGTTCACTGCCAACTACAAGAGGTAGCTGGTAAATCCAAGTCTCAGTATCAAGTAGTTGTAGGAGATTTTGTAAAATCTCACGGCTAGTAATGCAGATTATATCAAGCGATTGTGCAGCATGAAGTTGTTTTAATTTAGCCCCTGAGCCTATCGAATAACGCTGATACACATTTGCATAGACAACGTTCGCCCCGCGTTGTCTTAAAGTATCTGCTAATAATTCGCGTCCCGCATCTCCACGTACAATCAATACTTGTTGATTGTGCAAATCTTGCAAGGCATTTAGAGCTAAAAAATCCTCACTGGTAAAGCCTGTTTCAGGAGTTATCACTTTAGTTAAGCCATATTTGCCTAAAACAGCCGCCGTTTGTTTGCCAATAGCGCCAATCTTCAGTTTTTCTAAAGATGCATGCTGGTTGAGCAGTTTTAAGCTAGATTCGACAGCATTCGCACTGATAAAAATGACCCAATCATAAGCGGTATGATTGATTTGTAATAGGCTATCTGGAACGGCTCGCACTGTTTCAATGGCTATCACTGGAAACAGTTCAGGTTGAGCACCCGCAGCTAGGAGTAGTTCATTGAAGCGCACCGCTTGATGAGCAGGGCGAGTGACTAATACCTGAAGTCCTTGGAGCGGCAACTGCATAAGTTATGGGTGGTGATCTAGCCCTAAGACACTGAGGATTTTGCCGCCACCTTGAGCTAGCAAGGATTCGGCAATCGCGATGCCTAAAGCCTCAGGTGCTTGCATAGTGCCCACTAATTCGGCTCTGAATAAAGCGGAGCCATCGGGATAGCCCAGCAAGCCGCGCATGCGTAATTGCTCGCCTTCTAATTCCGCAAAGCCCGCAATGGGGACTTGGCAACCCCCATTCAAGCGTTGATTCATGGCTCGCTCGGCACGCACTCGCAGCAGAGTTTCTGGGTGAATCAGTGGAGCAAGCAAACTTTCTACGCGCGGATCATCCACTCGACATTCAATCCCAATCGCGCCTTGGCCTACTGCTGGCAGGCTTTGCTCTGGAGACAGATAAGCCGTAATCCGTGCTTCAAACTTCATCCGAATTAAACCAGCTGCTGCCAGAATAATCGCGTCGTATTCACCATTATCGAGTTTGGCAAGGCGAGTATTGATATTGCCGCGTAAATCTTTAGTTTTTAAATGTGGATAGCGCGCCAGTAATTGCATTTGCCGCCGCAAGCTACAAGTTCCGACTACTGCACCCTCAGGTAACTCAGCTAAAGATGAATAAGTGTTAGAAACGAAAGCATCACGCGGATCTTCGCGCTCCATAATCACGGCTAAATGCAAACCTTCTGGAAATTCCATCGGTACGTCTTTCATGGAGTGCACCGCAATATCAGCTATCCCTTCCAGCATGCCTACTTCTAGCTCTTTGACGAATAAGCCTTTGCCGCCGATGCGCGATAGAGGGCTATCGAGAATTTTATCACCACGAGTGGTCATGCCTACTAGTTCAACCTGTAGATCACTATGTAGGGCGGTCAGTTGGGCAGCAACATGCTCAGCTTGCCATAAAGCAAGTGGGCTAGTGCGAGTGGCGATGCGGATGATTTCAGCCATAAACTTGTGGGGAAGCCGTTAAAACTTTAACACTTTACGGTAAATAATTTGAGACTTCCAGCAGTGCCTTAAGCAGCAGGGTATCGCTTAGGCGTAGGGTACTAAATAACGCACGTCGATATAGCAAGAAGGCCGATGCGATAAGGGCGGATAAACATGCAACCAGTAAGTATCATCACGCTTCAGCATACCTTCTTCAAGGGCGACTAAATCTACTAGGCTGCCGTTGTAAAGACGAATCATCACATCAGCATTTTTTGCAGGCGAACGCCGACATTCAATCGGTGCATAATTGATGGCAACGGTGTTGACCTTATAAACCGTGGCAATCGGTCGACTACTAATGTCTGCAATATTTAAAATATTGCCATTGTCCATACAAGCAGTCAGTAAGCTCGTGCTGAAGAGAGTGAAAAAATAAAATGGGCCTCGCATGCGGTACTCGCTTGTTTTTACATATAGTCCTGCTATCACCACAAAGTTTGGGCAGTTTCCTAAGTTCTGCTTTCTATTTGGCTTATAAGGCAGCTTTCGGCAATGCCTTTTGGAGTGAAAGTTATGTTTTTACCTCTGATCGGTCATTGCTGGTTGAAACCCTAAAGCATTCTGGCTTTAATGAGCGCACTTTAAATTTAGGTGTCAGCAGCAGGAGCAGGTATGAAAGTTCTAGTCGTTGGAAGTGGTGGGCGTGAGCATGCGTTAGCGTGGAAATTGGCGCAGTCGCCGCGTGTTACCGAGGTTTTAGTTGCCCCTGGGAATGCTGGCACAGCGCGTGAACCGAAAATGCGTAACCTACCGATTGCGGCTGAAGACATTGATGCGTTGGTTTACTTCACCCAAGAGCAGAGCGTGGACTTAACAGTCGTTGGCCCAGAAGCGCCGCTGTCGAAAGGCATTGTTGATCGTTTTCGTGCAGCGGGTTTACGTTGTTTTGGCCCAACCCAACAAGCAGCACAATTAGAATCCTCCAAGGCTTTTGCCAAAGATTTTCTCGCGCGCCATCAAATTGCTACCGCTGAATACGCCAATTTCACCGAAGTCGAACCTGCGTTGGCTTATATCCGCGCTAAAGGCGCGCCGATTGTCATCAAGGCCGATGGTTTGGCCGCAGGCAAGGGTGTCATCCTTGCGCAAACTGAAGCTGAGGCAATCGCCGCCGTTGAAGATATGTTGTCTGGCAATGCTTTCGGTGCGGCAGGTAGCCGGGTGGTGATTGAAGAGTTTTTGGTGGGTGAAGAAGCGAGCTTCATCGTGATGGTCGATGGTGAGCATGTGCTCGCCATGGCTAGCTCGCAAGATCACAAAGCCCGCGATAATGGCGACCAAGGGCCGAATACTGGCGGCATGGGCGCGTATTCGCCAGCTCCAGTGGTCACGCCCGCGATGCACGAGCGCATTATGCAGGAAGTGATTTACCCGACTGTGCGCGGGATGGCTGCGGATGGGATTGTGTATACCGGTTTCTTGTATGCAGGGGTGATGATTACCGCCGACGGTACGCCTAAAGTTTTAGAGTTCAATTGCCGCTTTGGTGATCCCGAAACCCAACCCATTATGGCGCGCTTAAAATCTGATTTTGTCGACCTGCTGGAAGCTGCTTTAGATGAACGCTTAGATCAAGTCACGGCAGATTGGGATAGCCGTGCTGCGGTGGGAGTGGTGTTAGCCGCTGGTGGTTATCCTGATGAGTATGCCAAAGGTAGCGTGATTCATGGTTTGGATGCTGCGGCTAAACTAGACGGAAAAGTTTTCCATGCAGGCACTACAGATAAAGAGGGTCAAGTGGTCACGAAGGGCGGGCGCGTTTTATGTGCGGTCGGTTTAGGTAATTCAGTCACTGCAGCACAGGCTCAAGCCTATCAATTAGTGCAAGCTATTCAATGGGATAAAGTCTATTACCGCACTGATATTGCTTATCGCGCGATTGCCCGCGAGCAGGCATAAACTTAATAAGGTTTGCTGCATTCGTGTTGGAGCCGTGCTAATTTAGCAATTTTACCTTAACGTGAAGGTCAATTAGTATGAGCTCAACAGCTACTCAAACGACTTCAGCCGTTACTTATCCCGAACTGCCCTTGCCTGCGAGTGGCGAAATGGTTGAAGTCGCCGCAGGCGTGTATTGGATACGCATGCCTTTGCCCTTCGCTTTGAATCATATCAATCTCTGGCTGCTGAAAGATGGCGATAGTTGGGTGCAAGTCGACACGGGCTTGGTCGAAACTAGTGTCATCGAATATTGGCAGCGGATCTTTGAAAGCTATTTAGGCAATGCACCGGTTAGCCGCTTGATTGTCACGCATTTACACCCTGATCATGTCGGTTTAGCGGGGTGGCTCACGCATCAGTGGGGCACAACTTTGCATATGTCGCGAACCGAATATTTGCTCTGCCGCACCTTGCTGTCGGATATGCATAAAGAAGTCCCCGAAGCTGCAATTAATTTCTATCGACATGCCGGTTTTGATGAAGAGGCGATTGGGATTTATCGCGCTCATTTTGGTGGTTATGGCAGCTTTGTAGGTGCTTTGCCTGATTCCTATCAGCGCCTAGTGAATGGCGACAAGCTGAAGATTGACGGGGCTGATTGGGAAGTCATTATCGGCCAAGGCCATAGCCCAGAGCATGTTTGCTTGTATTGTGCGGAGAAAAAGATCTTTATTGCTGGCGATCAACTGCTGCCGACGATTTCTTCCAATGTTAGTGTCTGGCCGATTGAGCCTAATTCCAACCCACTGAAAGACTGGATTGATTCCTGCCATCGACTACGCGCGCGCTTACCTGAAGATGTGTTGGTGTTACCTGCGCACGGTAAACCGTTTTATGGTGCTCATTCGCGCTTAGATAGCTTGATTGCTGAGCATGAACAAGCACTTAATGATTTATATGAGTTATGTGCTGAGCCTAAGCGCGTGGTGGATGTGTTTTCGGTGTTATTCAGAAATCCGGTGACCAAGCGTACTTTGATTTTTGCAACAGGCGAGGCGCGTGCGCATTTGAATTATTTGGTGCAGGCGGGGCGGTTGATGGTTGAGGTGGATGGGAAGGGTGTGGGGTATTATCGGCAGGTGTGAGACAAGACTGAAACGGTTAAAGATGTCTTTGCTAAAACACCATGCTTGTTAAGTTGTCATCGAGTAGTCGTCGCCTTATGCTAAAATGCTGCAATGCAATAAAAGTAATTAAATAGGAGGCTGCAAAATGACAGAACGTAGTTTAGTTGATGTTTTTAAAACGGCTCGTGAATACGGTTTAGGTGAGTTTTTAGAAATTATTGGCGAGCTTTCCCAAGAAAGTACTAAGAAAGGCTGTATTGATCGTAAACATAAAGAGCTGATTACTTTAGGGATTGCTTTAGCTAAAGATTGCCATCGCTGCATTGAAATTCATAAGCATGATGCAAAAAAAGTGGGTGCATCCGATTTAGAAATCCAACAAGTGTTCAAAATCGCCTTGTATACGCAAGCTTTGCCTCAGGAGCATCAAGAACCCTTATGGTGTGCTTGGGACAGTTCTTGGCGTGAGTTTTCGTTAAGCCGTGGCGCTATTGAAAGACGTTATCGTGAATTAGTGGGTTTAGGTATCGCCCTCGTCAAACAACACGCACGCTTGATCCGTTGGCATGCAGAAGCGGCTTTAGCTTATGGCGCTAAGCCTGAGGAGTTATTCGAGGTAGTACCCATCACTCTACTCATGGATGGTGCTCCAGCCCTATCACAAATACCTTATTTAACGCAAATTATTGAAGAAAATACCTCAAATATGACTGAGTAGCTATTGGTATAAGTAGCCCTAATTCCTTAAACATCCATAAAGTCTATTTCCTTTCATTTACAGAGCTGAAAAATAAAGCTCTGCCTTGGTTCAGTAGTATCAAAAACTCACTTGCTTTCCTAATGAGAGCAAGTAGTCGGTTATTTAATAATAATTTTTTATAACTAAACTTACATATTAACTACTTTAGTTATAACTCTATAACTAATTATGCTTGAATTTTATATAGGTAGCTGCTATTTTTCTAAAAGTGGCTTGAAAATTAGTATTAGTATAGCTATTTCTAGAGGGTCTTATGAAAAGAATTATGCTCTCATTAAATGAATTTGACCTAGATAAACCTTCTGATCATGCGGTAAAACTAAAGCTCAAGGCAATGGATAGTGAGGCTTCTTCGCAGAATGAGCTTTTAAAAGAGTTTTATTTATATCTCAGTTATGAAAATAAAACAGCCGAACTTAGACAGAGAGTTTTTGAAAAAATGCTTTTGGATTTAGAAGTGGCTGATAAGGCAGTAACTAGCAAAAAAGAAGTGAATGAGAAGGAAGCACACCTTAATCTCAGTGCTTGGAGTCATCATGCTTGCCCTACTTGTGGGAGCTTAGCATGGGTTAGAGTTCATCGTAGCTTTTGGCAGAAGCTAATCTATCTGCATAAAAAGCGCTGTCAGTGCCTAAGCTGTCATCATAAGTTTTGGATTGACTAGGTTCTACAGTATATAAAAACTTATCCGAATTAATTTAGTCTAAATGCAGTTAGTTTTCACAACTAGATTCAGTATAAAGTCTAATAGATACTAGATTTTTTAATCTAAGCCTATAAAACTTAAGTCAGCATTCCTAATACTCCACCTTGTTGAATATAGTCAACCAAAGCAGCATAGCGTGGTGCTGCTTTTTGATAAGCATTCACAAAAGTATTTGCTAAAAACTGATGCTCGCCACGCTCATAAAAAGCTAGCATGCCAAACATATAATCACGTTTACGCAAATCGGCAAATGAAAAGGGTGCTAGTTGATTTTTTAATAGAGGGATATTCATGGCTAGACGTGAAGTTCTTTTATTTCCATCTTGGAAAGGTTGTAGATAAGGAATAAAAGTCATCGTAAAGAAGGCTTGTTCAAAAGGATGGTTGATTAAGTTGGCTTTTTCACAAAACTGCTCAAATGCCTCTTTTAACAAATGTGGGTTGTCTGGCGGCAAGCAGCGACTATCGGCAAACTGTACAACCCTTGTCCTTAGCTTGCCAACTGCTGTAGGAAAATTTCAAGAATTTGCTGTTGCCGTTGGCTAAGTATGACTAGAGTCTTGAGTCGAAAACCGTATTGTTGCAAACATTGATTCAGCTCTGCAACAAAGGGTGCAACAATCACGTTGCAAATCAAGGACGCATGAAGTGTTCAGAATAAGTTATGCTATATTTTAACTATGCGTACCTTATTTATCCTCAGCATTCTGCCTTTCACCTTCGCCGCGAGCCAGCTAGAAAACTCCCTCGCTGCAACTGCGGTTGCAAATTCTTCAGCGATTGAGCAGTTTATTCCGAAAAACTTCAAAGTGCTAAGTGTGGCTGAAGGTAAACTCAATACAGACAACAAAACCGATTATGCGCTAGTCGTGGAGCGTACTGCTTCAGCCAGCAAACCTGCCCAACGCCGCTTATTAATTATTGTCAGTGATCCAGAAGTGGAGGGCGGCTTGAAGATAGGCCAGCAATATTGGCGCTTTATTCCTCTACCCACTGCTGAAGGCGAAGATCCCTTCGCGTATCTCGCTATTAATGATGGGTCGATTGATGTGCAGTTTAAACCACCGAATGCAGGCCGCTCATCGACCACTTATACCTTTAAACCCGAGGGCAAGCGTTTTGTTTTGAGCAGTTTGCAGCGCTATCAAGTAAAGCCTGCCACCGGTATGTTTAATGAAACGGTGATTAATCTGGAGCAAGGCGAGCGCGCAAGCACTTCGGGCAGCATGTCGAGTCCACGCCATATGAAAAAGATTGAAAAGTTTAAAGCATCGCAGGTTTGGACACCCTGTCGGATTGATGATCCGCTCAATTTCGAGCCTTAAGCGCGTCAGTTAAGCTGCACATTTCCTGCAAAATATCTTCGTTAAGTTTCCGCAAGCTGTTGATAGTGCCTGCACAGCTCAGCAGTAATCTCGGTTGCTGAACTTCCTTGACTCCAACCGAAAATCTGGAAACGAGACGATGAAAAAAATAACGATTTTATTGCTACTGTCCGTTTTCATGCTGGGATTTATGATCCCAGAAACCTCAAGGATTCCGGTCAGTGGAGCAACAGCCGCTGACTGGAATCCCCGCTCTTTTTGGTATTATCCTTGGGGGCGTTCTGGTACGCACAAAGGTATTGATATTTTTGCTTCCAAAGGTGCTGCTGTGTTAGCCGCGACCGATGGCTTGGTGGTTAGTACGGGTTTTGATAGCCTTGGTGGGAGTTATGTCTTGATGCTTGGTGCGAAATGGCGGTTTCACTATTACGCACATTTGCAGTCTATCGACACGACTGGCGCGCGTTGGGTAAAGGCAGGTAGCGTAGTGGGTAAAGTCGGTGATTCGGGTAATGCCCAAGGCAAACCACCGCATTTGCATTATCAGATTCAGACTCTTTTTCCCCAGCTAGCCCATTATGAGCAACATCAGCCCCAAGCTTGGAATAAACTGTTTTATATTAATCCTCATCAGTTTTTAACGCGTCACAAGGCCTCCTGAGTCAGTATGAGCAAACAAATTTTAGTCGTAGATGATGATCTGCATATTCGAGAAGTGATTAGTTTTGCCCTAGAAAAAGCAGGCATGACCGTGCGCCAAGCCGGTGATGGGCGCGAAGCAGTGCAAAGCTTTCGTGAGCAAGCCGCTGATTTATTAGTGCTCGATATCAATATGCCCGAAATGGATGGTTTAGAGGTTTGCCGAGAGCTGCGCAAAACTTCAAATGTGCCGATTTTATTTTTGTCTTCGCGGGATGATGAAATTGACCGGATTCTCGGTTTAGAAATCGGTGGTGATGATTATGTCACCAAGCCGTTTAGCCCGCGTGAATTAGTCGCACGCATTAATGCGATTTTGAAGCGCTTGCAATCTGTGCAACTGGAACCGACCGTGCAGTCAGATGATTTAACGCGTGGCAAATTAAACATTAGCCCGCAGCAGCATTTAGCCGCTTGGGATCAGCAAACAGTGCATTTAACGGCAACCGAATTCGGGATGTTAATGCTGCTCGCGCGCCATCCGAATCGCGTCTTCAATCGCGATCATATTATGCAGCAAGCCTATGATAATAATGTGTATGTGAGCGACCGCACCATTGATAGTCATATTCGGCATATTCGCCAAAAATTTGTGGATGTGGGCTGTGCGAATATTATTGATACGGTACATGGAGTCGGTTACAAACTCGCACCATGTTAGTGAGCAATCGTTTGCCAGCACCGAAAAAGATTCGTTTTAGCTTACGTAGCATCTTGCTGATTATGATGCTCACTTTGCTGCTATTGCCCTTGGCGACGCTGTATTTCTTTCGTATTTATGAAAATGAATTAGTTCGCCAAACTGAGCTGGAGCTGATTTCGCAAGGCGCTACCTTCGCGGCGAGTTATCGGCAGATTATGCGCCTCACTAATCCGAAAAGCGTCGATTATGGTTATATATTGAGCTATTCGCCCTTGATTCCGGGGCAGCGTCGCTCGTATATGCGTGATGAAACCCTAGACCCTTATTACACTCCGATCACGCCTGAACTAGATTTAGTTAAACCTGTTTATACCCCCAGACCCGATGCGATTGCGACACCTCAAGTAGCGGATAAATATGCCCAGCAAGCAGGCGCTTTATTGACGCCGGTGATTCTAAATACCCAGCAAGTGATGTTGGCGGGTGTGCGGATTTTAGATATGAAGGGTTTAGTGGTGGCAGGCAAGGAAGAGAGGGGGATGTCTTTAGCGCATGTACCTGAAGTGAAGGCTGCGCTTAAAGGCTATTATTCAAGTATGATTCGTCAGCGTATTTCCGATGAACCGCCACCGCCTTTATATTCTTTAAGCCGTGGCACGCATATTCGGGTGTTTGCGGCTTTTCCTATTATTGAAGGGCATCGTTTGCAAGGGGTGGTTTACCTTTCACGCACGCCGAAAAATATCCTCAAGCATCTGTATATTGTCCAAGATAAGTTGTATTTTGCCGCCGCGATTTTATTGAGTGTGGCGGTGCTGTTGGTGCTATTTATTTCTTCCAGCATCTCTCGACCGATTCGGGCTTTAATTCGTCAGACTCAGCAAGTAGCCGAGGGTGAGCTCCCGTATGTAACCCCGCTTAAAAATCCCGTTACTTATGAAGTCGCCCAACTTTCTGAGAGCTTTGCGAATATGTCGCAGGCGCTGTCGGAGCGTTCTGATTATATTCGTCGCTTCGCCTCGCATGTCTCGCATGAGTTTAAAACTCCGCTAACTTCGATGCAGGGCGCTTTGGAGCTGCTGAATGAGCATATGGATAGTATGCTGCCGGAGCGCCGCCAGCGTTTCTTAGATAATTTGTTGAGCGACACGCAGCGCTTAAAAAATCTGGTGAATCGTTTATTAGAATTAGCTCGTGCTGATGCTTTAGAACCCACTCGCCAAAGTAGCCAACTGCCTGAGCTGATTCGTTCGATGCAGAATCGCTATCATGAACGTGGTTTAGATATCGAAGCAGCCACTTTGCCAGCCGTGCCACTAGCCATCGCCCCCGATGCTTTGGAGTCGGTGTTAGGTAATTTATTCGATAATAGCCTGCATCACGGAGCCACCACGGTGTGCCTGAAAGCTAGTTTCAGTACGGATCAGCAGCAGTTGATGCTCTCAGTGCATGACAATGGGCAAGGTATTTCGCCGGCGAATCGCGAACGCATCTTCACACCTTTCTTTACCACTCGCCGCAATGAGGGTGGAACCGGCCTAGGTTTAGAAATTATTGCCTCGCTACTCAAAGCCTATAACGGCACTATCCACCTCGGTTTTCCTGAGGTGGGAGCGGAATTTATACTGGAATTGGCACTAGTCCCCTAAATCCGCTATCGTTTGCGCCGTTTTCCAGTTCAAATCTATAATCGCTTTTATAGAATGTTCTGAGCGAAACATTTCATTTTTATTTACTTGCTAGTGTCTTTATACTGCGCTGCATAACAAGTTTGTCACCTTTAAGCACTAAAACACTGAGTTACCCATTTTTAAGGAGAAAGAAATGTTCCCGAATAGTGAAGGCAAAAAAGTTCCTAATGTCACTTTCCACACGCGCAAAGATAATGCGTGGGTTGATGTAACCACTGATGAATTATTCAAAGGCAAAACCGTCGTCGTGTTCTCGTTACCGGGCGCATTCACTCCGACTTGTTCCTCTACGCATGTGCCACGTTACAATCAATTGGCCGATGCACTGAAAGCGAGTGGCGTTGATGAGATTATCTGTATGTCAGTCAACGATACTTTTGTCATGAACGAGTGGAAAGCTTCTCAAGAAGCCGACAAAATCACCTTCATTCCTGATGGTAATGGTGAATTCACTCAAGGCATGGGTCTGTTAGTCGACAAGGATGCTTTAGGCTTTGGTAAGCGTTCATGGCGCTATTCTATGCTGGTGAAAGATGGCGTTGTTGCCAAAATGTTCATCGAGCCAGAAAAAGACGGCGACCCGTTTGAAGTGTCTGACGCTGATACCATGTTAAATTATGTTGCACCTAAAGCAAACAAGCCTTTGGATGTGACGGTATTCACCCGTTTGGGCTGCCCCTTCTGCGCGAAAGCGAAAGCGGATCTGAAAGCTAAAGGCATTGCCTTTGACGAACTGATTTTGAACAAAGACTATCGCAATGTGACTTTACGTGCCGTTGCCGGTCAAGATTCTGTTCCACAAATTTTCATCAATGGCCAGCACATTGGTGGCTCTGACAAGTTAGAAGCTTGGTTAGCTAGCAACGCCTAACTCAGTTTGCGCTAGCTCGCTTCACTACTGTAGCGAGCTAGCCGCAACTTTCACTGATTCAGATCAAGAGAGAATTTTATGAACCAGCATTATGATGTGATTGCTATTGGCGCAGGTAGCGGTGGCTTGTCGGTGGTAGAAAAAGCCGCCTTTCACGGTAAAAAAGCTGCAGTAATTGAGGTCAATGACGATCTCGGTGGCACTTGTGTGAATCGCGGTTGCGTGCCCAAGAAAGTCATGTGGTATGCCGCCGAATTAGCGCATACACAAGATCATTTGCTGGATTATGGTTTTGATGCCAAGCCCGGCAAAGTCAATTGGACGAAGCTGGTGATGAAGCGTGAAAGCCTAATTGACGGAATCAACGCTTGGTATTTAGATGACTTTCTAGTTAAAGCCGGTATTGATTTAATTCATGGTCAAGCACGCTTTGTCGATGCACATACAGTTGAAGTGAAAGGCGAACGTTACACGGCAGATCATATCGTGATCGCTACTGGCAGTCGCCCGCTAGAGCTTAAAGGTATTCCGGGTTCTGAATTGGGCATTACTTCGGATGGCTTTTTCGCTTTAGAAGAGCAGCCTGGCAAAGTTGCAGTAGTCGGTGGTGGTTATATTGCCTTGGAATTAGCGGGCGTGCTGAATGCACTCGGCACTGAGACCCATGTATTGCATCAAGGCTTTCCGGTATTAATCGGCTTCGATGCGATGATCCAATGTGGCTTACGTCGCCAAATGGAAGCGGATGGCTTGGTCTTCCATGACAATGACAAAATCGCCAGCGTCGAAAAGCAGTCAAATGGCAAATTAACCGTGCATTATCAAAGCGGCGAAACCCTAGCTGATTTAGATCAGTTAGTTTGGGCGATTGGGCGCGTACCGAATACCGATGATATTGGCTTGGACAACATTGGTTTAGCACCGGCCAAAAATGGCCTGATTGATGTGAATGAATATCAAGAAACTTCGGTTGCGGGTGTGTATGCGATTGGCGATATTATCAATAAGCGTGGCGTGCAATTAACACCCGTGGCAATTGCAGCAGGCCGACGTTTATCCGATCGCTTATTTGGCGGCATGCAAGATCGCAAAGTGGATTACAACTTAATCCCGACCGTGATGTTCACCCATCCACCGATTGGCACGATTGGCTTATCTGAAGAAGCCGCCCGCGAGCAATACGGCGATGAAGTCAAAGTATATCAAACTGATTTCACCTCAATGTATTACTCCTTCGTGAAGCACAAAGTCAAAACCTATATGAAATTGGTTGTAGTCGGTAAAGACGAAAAAATCGTTGGCTGCCATGCCATGGGCAAAGGTGTCGATGAAATGATGCAAGGCTTTGCGGTCGCACTGAAAATGGGTGCAACTAAGAAAGACTTCGACGATACGATTGCGATTCATCCGGTCAGTGCGGAAGAAATGGTAACGATGAAATAGTTGTTGCTGGTTTGAGGATTTTGAGAGCCTCATTAAGGTGAGGTTCTTATTCAACGCTACAGAACTACTTAAAAATAAGATGATTATTTCTGCAATTAGCTTGATCCCTAAACCTCAAATGGATTGAGCAAGCTAACCCCAAAATTCTTAAAATCTGCAATATTCTGTGTCACCACTACTAAATTATTCACTTGCGCAATCGCAGCAATCATCGCATCTTCATATAGCGTATCTGATTTCCTATGCATCAGCTTTGCCCAAGCTCTAAAAGCAATTCCATCCAAAGGCAAAATATTATAAGTAGCCGCTACTTGGTCTAGCCAAGTTTCCAATTCTGCAGCTCGTTGGAGGTCTTGATCGCGAGTAATTTCGATGCCTGCCTGAATTTCAGCAAGCGTTACGGCTGATAAATACAGGTCTTTATCATCAATGGATTGAAGCCATGCAAGCACAACGCCATGTGGTTTTTGTCGGCGTAATTCAGACACAACATTCGTATCCAACAGATACATTTTATAGAATCTCTTTTACAAGTCGACGCTTAGCTTGTCGACGTGCAGGCAGTATCCATTCGCCCCGCGCTTCATCCGACAGTAGTAAATTCTTCAATGATGGCTTAGCCGTTGCTTGCAGCCGCCGCCAAATATTTATTGGTACAAGCACGGCCTCTTCTGTCCCGCGCCGCGTAACCACTTGCGGCCCTTGGGCGAGGCAGGCATCAAGGAATTCACTAAACCGCGCTTTTGCATCCTGAACAGGCCAAGTTTGCATAATCAATACCTCAATATGACTAGTTAGGTGACTGGTTTATTTGTATTTCCTGTACAGCACAAGCTGTACCACCAGCCTTGTAATCATTTGTAGCATTACACTTCGCTGCTTAAACTTTTTTTAATAACATCACTCATCCTGATGACCGATCAATAACATTAACTTTTCATTACCAAACCCTTACTTATCCGTAACTGGACGCTTAACCGAAAAAGCTTAAAATCTCCTCATTGCAAGAAAACTTAATCAGTTGATTTTCACTTCGCAGTTTGGGGCATTGAATCTATTCAATTGCTCCTTTTTTAGCAGCGGCTAACCTTTATAAAATAACTCCTGAGATCCAATCTTGAATCCCACTAAGCTTGGCTCGTAAGGAAATCCTGTCACACCGGGGTCTGTGGCCTCGGTGTTTTTGCTAGTTGCTACTCAAGCCTAAACTTTAAGCTGTCCTTGCATCTCTAAAGTGGCAGCTTAATTCCACACAAGTACCTGTAGGGCAGTTTTTGCAGCAGCAAAATTAGGTAAGCTAAGGCTGACTAAACTAAAGGCTAAGACACTCGTTCTGAACAGGGACATAGGGTTGACTTCGTCGATTTAACTTATCTTTATTCGAGCACTAGCTTAAATAAATGTTCAACCTCGGCTAAGAAAATCTGTACTTTCGGTACGCGCACCCGACTGGGTGCATAGCAGGCGTAAATATATTGGCCAAAATTCAAATGGGGTGTGTAGTTCGTAAGCACCGCTTGTAACTTGCCTTGTTTTAAAGCGGCTCCACATAAATATTTGGGTAAAATCGCGATACCCTCACCGGCCAAAGTAGCTTCAAATATGCTGCTTAAATCATTAAATTGCAGGCGATTCTGTATAGGAATATGAAATTCTAAGCCATCCGCATCGGTCAAATGCCAACTATAATGATCACCCAACAAATAACTAAAACAGTGCTGCTGGCTTAAATCATAGGGCGCTTGTGGAATGCCATAGCGCTGAAAATAAGCGGGAGTAGCGCAGATCGCACGTTTTAAAGCGCCCAACTTTTTCGCAATCACCTCTTCGGGCGGCTGCTTGGTGATGCGTAACGCAATATCAATATTGTGCTCTACCAAATCCAATATCTGATCGGTCAGAATCAGCTCGCATTGAAGCAGGGGATAGCGCTCAGTGAGTTTAGGTAGCAAGGGGGCGATATGCATTCGCCCTAAAGTCGCAGTCGCACTAATGCGTAACACGCCTTGCGGTTCGGCAGCGCCAAAATTCTGCATCGCCACTTCGGTGTTTTGCACCGCGATGAGCGCTTGGCGGGCTTGTTGATAAAACACTTCACCGGCTGGGGTAAGCTGCAATTTGCGATGGGCACGCTCAAACAGTTGAGTCCCAAAACTGCGCTCTAAGTCGCCGATTTGTTTACTAATTTGCGCTCGCGTGCAGTTTAAACGTAAAGCAGCAGCGCTCATACTGCCTGCTTCTACGGTTTTCACGAAACTATCCCAACTACTAAGCCATTGCATGTCAATAATCCGTTGACAGAGTGGCGCTGATTATGGGCTATTTTCTTGCCTAATGTCTGTCTAGAATGGCTCGTCTTAGATGCAAGATTGTAGGACTTTGCCATGTTTCAGGCTTTACGCAGACCCGATGTGCTAATCACTACCTTAGCTGCTGCGGGAATTTTGATGGTCACGATGGGCACTCGCCAATCTTTGGGGCTATTTGTAGAGCCAATCACCACCAGCACCGGCTTAACAATTGCCACGCTTAGCCTTGCCTTAGCCATTGGGCAATTTACTTGGGGCGCGATTCAGCCTATCGCCGGTGCGCTATCGGATCGCTATGGCCCGCAAGCTATTTTGGTTGTGGCTTTAGTCGTTTTAGCTTTTGGGGTGGGCATTACACCTTTCATGAGTTCCAGTTTTGGCATGATGGTTTCTCTCGGTTTATTCATGGCGATTGGTTCCGGCGCGGGTAGTTTCTCGGTTTTGATTGGGGCTGCTGCTCAGCGTTTGCCAGTCGAAGCACGCGCTGAAGCTTCGGGTGTGATCAATGCGGGTGGCTCGTTTGGGCAGTTCGTGTTTGCGCCGATTATGCAGAAATGCATTCAAGCGTTCGGCTGGATGGGCGCGATGTGGGCAATGATGCTCATGACCTTGGCGGCTTTACCATTGATAGCGCGCTTGATGGGCAAGGAAAAATTCGTTCCCGCCCCCAAAACCAACGATGGTGGCGTGATGCAAGCGATTAAAGTCGCGATGAAAGACCCCAGCTATTTATTGCTACATCTAGGTTTTTTCACCTGTGGCTTTCATATTGCCTTTTTGGTCACGCACTTGCCGGGTGAAGTGAATCTTTGTGGGTTGCCACCGACGGTTGCCAGTTGGTCGTTAGCGCTGATTGGTTTAGCGAATATTTTTGGTAGTCTCTACGCAGGCTATTGTGTTTCACGTTATCGCAGTAAATACGTACTGGCGGCCATGTATGCCTCACGCGCTTTATTAGTAATTTGGTATTTAATGATGCCGCGCACCGAATGGACTTTTTATATTTTCGCGATAGGCTTAGGTTTCACTTGGTTAGCGACTGTGCCGCCAACCGCTGCAATTGTTAGCAAATTATTCGGCGTGCGTTATCTCGCGACCTTGTTTGGCTTAACCGTATTCACGCATCAACTCGGTGGCTTCCTAGGCGCTTATTTAGGTGGTTGGTCGATTACCCGCTTCGGTGATTTTACTTGGATGTGGTATGCGGATATCGCTTTAGCCGCGATTGCCGCCATTGCTAATTTACCGATTCGGGAACCGAAGGTCGTGCGTCCGGCAATGGCTGCTGCGTAGTAACTGGCTTGGCGCTTGGGCGTTGCGTATACAACAAGCCCAAGCCTGCCACCGACACCAACAAACCACCCCAAAGCGCATGGGTACTCGGTAATTCGTACCAAATGAAAAAGCTAAGCAGCATGCCCCAGATCAGTTGCGTATATTGCATGCTACTGACGGCGGTAGGCGAGCCGATATGAAAAGCAGAGACTACTAAAGCTGTCGCCAGCGCATAGCAAATGCCACCACCTAAACTAATTACAGTTGAGGCTAAAGTCATCGGCTGGTAATGGAAAAGGGTATAAACGCCGGTGCTTAAAACGACTAAGCTCAAGCCATACACTGCAAAGCTTTGCGGGCTTTCTTGAGTGCGATAGCGTCCGACTAGCAGAAAGCCTAAAGCTTCCACAATTGCGCAGCCTAAAGCGGCTAGCAAAGCAATTTTTAGGCTGCCGAAGCTTGGATTTAAGGTGAAGTAGACGCCAATAAACCCTAATAGAGTTAGCAATAAAGTCGCAGGCTTGAGTTTTTCTTGCCGGAAGACAAAAGCGAAAAACGCAATGAACAGCGGCATAGTGAGGATCAAAGTATAAGCTTCGGCTAACGGCACTTGCCCAAAACTGTAAAAGGCTAAGAGATCGCCAATCAGTACCATGCTAGCGCGCAGTAAATGGATCAGTGGATTGCGAGTTTTCAATAGCTCAAAGCGTGGATACACCCAAATCAATAAACCCAGTAGCGCAAATAGGCAGTTAAAAAAAGTGACTTGCAGTAGCGAATAGCTCTGCAACGACCACTTAATACTAATATCCATCAGGGTGAAACAGAACGCACCTAAAGCGGCAAAACCAACGGCTTGCATAAGATTTATCTCAAAAATTGAACTAGAGTTAGTTTGCCGTCTTCCTTAAAATAAATAAAACGAATCTTTTTCATTTTAAAAACAAAATATTTTTATTTATATGCTCATTCCAGCGCATTTGTTTGCTCATTTACCTTATTTCTCAGCCGTGGCGAAATATCAAAGTTTTACGCTAGCAGCTGAGAGTTTATTTGTTTCGCAAGCGGCGGTTAGCTATCAGATTCGCCAATTGGAAATGAAATTGGATGTATTGTTAGTGGTGCGTCAATCAGGGAGTTGCTGAGCGGAAGTGTTTAAACTTGCGCTTCAGCAGGCCATTGCTTCAGTGTTAAAACAGCGTTTTCAGACGGCGTTTATCGTTTAAGTGAGTGTGCCATTTGCACGCATAGCAGCTATTTGTTCGCTGCTATAACCTAATTGAGTTAAGACTGTTTCGGTGTCGCCACCAACCGCAGTAGGTGCAATGGGTGCCTTGGTGGGTGTGCGGCTAAAGCGCGGAGCTGGAGCGGATTGCAGCACTGCATTCACGCGCACAAAACTGCCGCGAGCGGCATTATGCGGATGAGCTTCGACTTCATTGAAATCTAACACCGGTGCTACACAAGCATCGCTGCCTGCAAAAATCGCAATCCATTCTGCTTGAGTTTTTTGCCGGAAAATTTCGGCATACTGCTCAGTGCGTTCTGACCAAGTATCTTTTTGATATTGACTGTCGTGATGTTCAGCAGGGATATTGGCTTTTGCTAGCAATTCTTTAAAGAAGTGTGGCTCTAAAGGAGCAACAGACAAGTATTTTCCATCTGCGGTGGTATAGCAGCGATAAAAAGGCGCGCCACCGTCTAAGAAATTACTTTCGCGTTGCGTCGTCCACCAGTTACGCGCAAACCAAGTGTGTAGCAAACCCATCATGGCCGGTACGCCATCAACCATTGCAGCATCAATCACTTGGCCTTGCCCCGAGCTATGACGTTCATATAAAGCGGAGAGAATGCCTAGCAGCAGAAACATGGTGCCGCCACCATAATCAGCAGCTAAATTCAAAGGTGGTACAGGCGGCTGATCCGCTGCCCCGATTGGATGTAATGCCCCAGTGATGGCGAGATAATTCAGATCATGCCCGGCGGTTTGTGCGAGTGGGCCAGTTTGCCCCCAACCGGTCATGCGCCCGTAAATTAACTTCGGATTTGCACTCAAGCACTCATCAGGCCCTAAGCCGAGTTTCTCCATCACTCCGGGGCGAAAGCCTTCGATTAAGATATCGGCTTGCGCGATTAATTGCTGTGCCGCTTTTAAACCTTCAGGGCTTTTTAGGTTCAAGGCAATCGAACGTTTGTGGCGACGATTAATGTCGGTCGGATCAGCGGGTGTTGAGGCTCGGTCGATTACAATCACCTCAGCACCGAGGTCAGCGAGTAGTTGTCCGGCTAGGGGACAGGGGCCAATTCCAGCCATTTCAATCACTTTGAGCTGATGCAGTGCTGCGGTCATAGGGCTTACCTTTTTAACGAAAATAATAGCCTATAGTTTAGCTGATTTATTGTACATAAATCCTGTTGCGGTGCACTAAAGACTGGCGTATAAGTTGCCAACAAAGCGTGGAACTTCGGCTATATATCTAAGTCTACCCAGTAGAAGTTTCATGCCAAATGGGGCTTAAGTTAGAACAGTATATTTTCCAGGAAATCAATTTATTATGAAATTAACAAAAACAAGTTTAGCGATTGTGGCAGTTTTCCTTTGCCTAGGTTCAGCATCTACGTTTGCAGCTGATCCTGCAACACAGCCAGTTGAAACCTTAGCAGTAACCGATGCGGCGACACCTGAAGTATTAGATGCTACTGCAGATGTCGCTGAAACAGCAGATGAGGCAGAAGCTACCAATCCAGAAATGGATTTAGCTGAATTACAAGCTGAAATTCGGATTGCTTGTGATGAGTTTGCAGTCGACGAGAAAGTAGCTGACGACAAACTTGCAGACTTCGTGGATGCTTGTATCGCTGAGAATATGCCAGCTGAAGAAACTGATGCTATTGAAGCGGTTGATAACGAGGTCTCTGAAGTGGAAGAGGTTGAATCTGTTGATGCAGCCACCGCTCCCATGGTCACAGGTCAAGCGGCTACCCAAGAGTGACGCTCGGCTAAAACTTGGTTATAGTCATAGCGGGGAGAACCATGAGGTTGCTCCCCGTTTTTTTGTGGCTCACCAAGTAGTTTGTTATGAATACAGTAGCGTTCGCAGCGGTCAATGAGTGGCTCGATTTTGACCGTGAGCACCTTTGGCATCCTTATACCTCCATGCACAATCCCTTGCCTTGCTATCCAGTCGAATCAGCGCAAGGTGTGCGGATTAAACTGGCCGATGGCCGTGAACTGATTGATGGCATGGCTTCATGGTGGTGTGCGATTCATGGCTATAATCACCCCTACTTAAATGCCGCTGTCGAGACTCAGCTTGGAAAAATGAGCCATGTGATGTTTGGTGGCTTGACTCATGAGCCAGCCGCTCGTTTAGGTAAATACCTCGTTGATTTAAGCCCAGAGCCTTTGCAGCATGTATTTCTGGCCGATTCTGGCTCTATTTCTATTGAAGTGGCTATCAAAATGGCGCTGCAATATTGGTATTCACAAGGCCAAGCTAACAAACACCAGCTGCTCACGATTCGCGGTGGTTATCATGGCGACCCGTTTGCCTGCATGAGCGTCTGTGATCCAGTGAATGGCATGCATCATATTTTCCAAAGTATTTTACCTAAGCAGCTATTTGCTGCACGCCCAAGTACTCGCTTTGAGCAAGCGTGGAATCCAGAAGACCTCGCCGAATTTGAACAGCTTCTGAAAACGCATCAGGATGAAATTGCTGCCGTGATTTTGGAACCTATTGTGCAGGGCGCGGGTGGCATGTGGTTTTATTCGCCTGAATATTTGCGCCAAGTGCGGCGTTTATGCGATGACTATGGAGTGCTGCTGATTCTGGATGAAATTGCCACAGGCTTTGGACGTACTGGCAAGTTATTTGCCTCAGAACATGCAGGTATTAGCCCCGATATTATGTGCGTCGGTAAAGCCTTGACGGGTGGTTATATGACGCTGGCGGCGACTTTGGCTACCCGTAAAGTTGCGCTGGGTATTTCCCAAGGTGAAGCGCCGATGTTGATGCATGGCCCCACCTTTATGGCGAATCCGCTGGCTTGTGCAGTGGCTTGCGCGAGTATTGAGTTGTTGCTGGCTTCACCTTGGCAGGCCCAAGTACAGCAAATTGAAACGATTTTAAAACAAGAGTTATTGCCTGCTTTAGAGCACCCGAAAGTAGCGGACGTACGTGTCTTAGGGGCAATTGGTGTACTGGAATTGCAGGAGCCAGTCAAAGTCGCAGAAATCCAAGCGCGCTTGGTCGATGCTGGTGTCTGGATTCGTCCCTTCGGTAAATTAGTTTATATCATGCCTGCCTATCTAATGAATGAGGCGGATTTGCGCCAGTTAACCCGTGGAATGAAGAGTATCTTAAATGATTGATGTGCAGTGGTTTTTGGCTTATCTCGCTTTGGGTGCAGTGGTGGGCTTTTTTGCGGGGCTACTAGGTGTAGGTGGCGGCGGGATTATGGTCCCTACTTTAACTACTATGTTCGCGGCGCAAGGCTTACCGTTTGAACATTTGGTGCATGTATCTTTGGCAACCTCGATGGCAGCGATTATAGTGACCTCGGCCTCAAGTACATATGCACATCAAAAGCATGGCGCGATTCAGTGGAATATAGTCAAAGGTATCACCCCCGGAATTTTAATCGGTACCTTTGGAGCCGCGATGATTGCTGCTTATATTCCGTCCTTGCCCTTGGCGATATTTTTCGTGGTGTTTATGGCTTATGTCGCGCTGCAAATGTGGTTGAACATAAAGCCTAAACCTTCGCGGCAATTACCAGGGCCTTGGGGTTTAAGCGCCGTGGGTCTAGTGATTGGGGGGGTATCTGCGCTGGTAGCGATTGGTGGTGGCTCTTTATCCGTACCGTTCATGACTTGGTGTAATGTGAAGATTCAGCAGGCGATTGCGACTTCAGCCGCGATTGGTTTGCCGATTGCGATTGCCGGTACGATTGGCTATTTGATTAGTGGTTGGGGTGTGCAGGGTTTGCCGAAATATACGTTTGGTTTTATCTATCTACCTGCTGCGGTCTCGATTGCTTTAGTCAGCTTTTTTACCGCCCCAATCGGAGCGAAGCTGGCGCATCGTTTACCGGTCGCTAGTTTGAAGAAAGTATTTGCCGTTTTGCTGATCGGTTTGAGCTTGAAAATGCTTCATACCATTCTGACTAGCTAGAAAATACCCAGTTTCAAACCTTCTGCCATGCCTGCGCCTAATTCGCTGCAGGCTTCGAAAAACTCCGGTTTTACTTCTCCTTTCATGATCAGCGGTGCTTGGACTTGCCGCCAACGCAAGCCCAGAATAATGCGCTCCATACTGCTCAATGCCCCCGTACCATCGTTGCCTGCTTTCACATATAGCGCGATGGGTAGGCCTTGAGTTTGCTCAAGGCAAGGGTAATAAATACGCTCGAAGAAATCTTTGACTGCCCCACTCATATAACCAAAGTTTTCAGTGGTGCCTAAAATCAAAGCACCCGCTTGTAGGATATGTTCCGGCTGGGCTTCAAACGGTGTCAGCACAATCGGTTCGAGGTCAGCTGAAGCAGCGCCAATCGCAACAGCAGTGCGTAGCTGAAGCGTATTGGCTGAAGGTGTGTTGGCAATAATGACGAGCGGTTTCATCCCTAAAGTTTAGCTGGAAATAAGCAAACTGTCCTTAGATGAACTTTATTAGAGTTTTAACCTTCTAAACGAAAGTTTATTAACCAGAGTTTTATCTATGAAACGTATTTTATTAGTAGCCATCGGTTTATTGAGTTTGTTATCTGTACAAGCTTGGGCAGGGGATTATCAAAAAGAAATTAATCACTTACTGGATTATATTAAAACCACGCCCTGCGAATATGAGCGTAATGGCACGACCTATAAAGGTAGCGAAGCAGTGGTGCATGTGCAGAAAAAATATGATTATTTCAAAGATAAAATTGCTTCAGCTGAGGATTTTGTACGCTTGTGTGCGACTAAAAGTGAGTTAACAGGCAGGGCTTATTATGTGCAATGCCCCAGTGAGGCCAAGCAAGAGAGCGCTGCTTGGTTACTGAAAGAGCTGAAGCAATTTCGCCAGCCTTAAGTTCCAATATCCAAATAAATACGCTCATTTTGAATGAGCACCGGATAAGTTTTGAGTTTACCTTCGGCGGGTTCAGCTACGGCTGCGCCCGTTTTTACATTGAATTGTCCGCCATGCAATGAGCAATGAATCACTTCACCCTTCAAGCAGCCTAAGTACAGCGATGAATCTTCGTGAGTGCAGCGATCATCCACGGCAAATAGTTCACCCGCGACATTACAAATCAGCGCTCGCTGCCCTTGGCCTAGCTCTACACGCTTAGTTTTGCCTAATGGAATTTCGTTTATACTGCCTGCATCAATCATTGGGAGCGCTCATGAGTAGAGTATGGATAATGGGTTGTGGCGATATTGGCCGCCGAGTCGCTCGTTTATATCAAACTCAGGGCGTGCAGGCTACTGGCTGGGTGCGTAGTGAAGCCTCTCTCTCTTTGGGGATGCAGCAGGGTATCGATATGCGCCTTGGGGATATGGATCAAGGCTGCTTTTTCCCGCGTAATGCGTTTGAACAGGCTGAAGTTTTCTGGCTTATGCCGCCGCCGAATAGCGGTTTGATCGATAGCCGTTTACGCCGTTTTCTGTTAGCAGTGCAAAAAGCCCCGAAGCGTATTGTGCTGATCTCTACTACAGGTGTATATGGCGATTGTGCCGGACGCTGGATTGATGAATCTGAGCCTATAAAACCTACAGTTGATCGCTCTAAACGTCGAGCTGATGCCGAGCTTGCCTTGCAAGAATGGGGTGAAAAATATGGTGGTGATTGGGTCATCTTGCGAGTACCGGGGATTTATTCAGCCGAGCGCTTACCCTTAGAGCGCTTAAAGCGGGGCGAACCCGTATTGCTAGAGGCAGAAGCGCCATGGACGAATCGGATTCACGCGGATGATCTAGCAATGATTTGTGAGCGTGCTATGCAAGTTGCACCTAAAGCTAGTATTTACAATGCTTGTGATGGTCAGCCTTCAACGATGACTGAATATTTTAATCAAGTGGCCGATTATGCAGGTTTGCCGCGTCCGCCACAGTTGAGCTTGGCGGAAGCTAGCTCAGTGGTGAGTAAAGGCATGCTGTCTTATCTACAAGAGTCGCGGCGCATTCGGAATGATAAGCTGCTGCAAGAGCTAGGTTTGCAACTGTTATATCCTAGTTTAGCGGCTGGCTTGCAGGCTATGCCTAAGAGAGATGCATCATGCTATTAGTGATTCCTCACGTGTTAGATGCAGAGCGTGTGCAAGAGGTGCAAGGTTTGTTGCGTCATGCCGACTTTTTAGATGGCAAATTATCCGCTGGCAAAGAAGCGCAACAGGTGAAACATAATCAAGAACTGTCAGCGAATAGCCCGCAGCGGCGGCGGTTGGATGCGCTTGTGATGTCTGCTTTGGTGCAACATCCACAATATCAAGCAGCAGTCTTACCTCTGCGGGTAGCGAGTGCATTTTATGTACGCTATCAAAGCGGCATGGGTTATGGTTTTCATATTGATGATCCGGTGATGGGGCCGATGTCTGGGCGCTATCGGAGTGATGTATCGACCACTATTTTCCTCAATGAACCTGAAGCTTACGAAGGTGGCGAGCTAGTTATGCGTAGTTCTTTCGGTGAGCAGCGGATTAAAGCAGCAGCAGGTTCAGCCGTGATTTATCCCTCTAGCACTTGGCATCAAGTTACTCCTGTCACTCAAGGTGAGCGCTTGGTAGCAGTTACTTGGGCGCAGAGCTTGGTGAAAAGTGCTGAGCAGCGTGAATTGTTGTATCAATTAGCACAAGCGCGTGAAGGTTTATTAGCCAAAGCACCGAATAGCACAGAGCTAGCTCAACTCAGTACGGCTTATAGCAATTTAGTTAGAATGTGGAGCGATGTTTAAGATCAAGGATCTTGGTTCTGTTCAACATAGAGCGCCAATTGCACATCAGCTTTGTGTTGGGTTTCAACGATTTCTTTAGTCTTTTCATTTTTCATCGCCAAAGCATTCATCTCAGTACGAATTTTGGTTAGGTTCTGATTGGCTTGTTCTAGCAGGGTTTGAGCAGTGGGTATTGCTGACCGTAGTTGTTCTTCTTGCTGGGAGAGCGCGAATAGCTTGGTTTGATATTCTTGCATGCTATGGATCGTGCAGGGCTGGCTTTGTAGGCCTTTGAAGAGTTCCTCTTGATGACTCAGACGCCACTCACGAAATTTCTCCATTTTAACAATGGTTTGTGCCAGATTGCGCTCAGCATCGACCACTGCTTGTCTAGACTGCATCACTTCAGTCTGCTTTTTTTCTAAGCGCCGCTCGCGAATTTTTTGCAGCTCGACTAGGCTCATCCCGTAAATCCAGCAATTTGAATTAAACGCCCTGCTGTTTCTTGAAAGCTTGAATGCTCATCAGGGTCTTGCTTCAAGAATTGATTAATCGCATCAATTTTAGCTAAGGCTTCATCAGCTTGGGGGTCAGCGCCACGCTGGTATTCGCCGACTCGTACTAAGAATTCGATTTCTTTGTGTTTAGCTAAGAGTTTGCGCATGTGGGCTGCGGCTTGGCGATGCCCAGGCGCTGCAATCCGCTGCATTAAGCGGCTCAAACTACCTAAAGCATCAATGGCTGGATAATGATTCGAGGAGGCTAAGTCCCGCGATAAAATAATGTGACCGTCTAGCAGGGAGCGTACTTCATCGCCGACTGGATCGGACATATCATCGCCTTCGATCAAGACTGTATAGAAGGCTGTAATGGAACCTTGCGCACCACAACCCGCCCGCTCGACGAGTTTAGGTAATTCAGAAAAAACTGAAGGTGGATAACCGCGCCGCGCCGGTGCTTCACCCGCTGCCAAACCAATTTCCCGTTGAGCACGGGCAAAGCGTGTGAGTGAATCCATCAGTAGCAAGACTTTCTTATTCTGATCACGGAAAAATTCAGCCACAGCCGTCGCCACATAAGCGGCTTTTAAGCGTTCAATCGGTGGACGATCTGAAGTGGCTACCACTAAAATCGTGCGCTCCATGCCTGCAGGGCCCAGCGACTCTTCGATAAATTCACGAACTTCGCGCCCCCGCTCGCCGATGAGTGCAATCACATAGACGTCGACTTCAGCATGTTTAACTAACATACTTAGTAGAGAGCTTTTACCTACACCCGCACCGGCGAAGATACCAATGCGCTGGCCGACACCACAGGTCACTAAGCCATCCAAAGCGCGAATCCCTAAAGGTAAAGGCTCATGTACCATTTGGCGGGTTAGTGGGTCAGGCGGAGATGCATACAATGGGTAGTATTCTTGAATAGCGATGTCTGATTTGCCACCCATACTTTGAATGCGCCCAATCCCATCTAGTACGCAACCTTTTAAATCTTCACCTACACCCACACGCAGCATTTCACCGGTGGCAGTGACTTGAGTGTGTACCGAGACACCTTGCATATCCCCAATCGGGGCAAGCAAGGCAATATTCTGCTCAAAACCGATAACTTCTGCAGGAATGGGTGGCTCTTCGCTGCCATTACGCAGCATGCACAATTCACCAAGCTTGACCTTAGGAATAATGGCGCGTACTACGGTGCCAGTGACTTGCACAATACGCCCATGTAACACGAGCATATTATTGTGTTTGACTGCTGCTTTTAGACGAGTAGGGATATATTCCAAAGACATTATTGAACCTACTGTGTTAAGCGAATTTCACCTACCGGTTGTACAGACACATTGGGTGTAAGCTCGGGTAGGGACATGATCGGGGTATCTGGAAATTCTGCTGCCACATGGGTACGCAGATGTCGACGTAACTCAAAACTAGTTAGGATGACTGGGCGCGGGCCTTCATGAATTAACTGACGATTACTTTCTTCCAACCTGCGCAGATTATTAGCTAGATTGCGATTAGCATCAGGATTAAGGGCTAAATGCACCCCCGCTGGCGTTTGGCGAATACTACTTTGCGCTACTTTTTCACTTTCTGGGTCAAACAAGTAAACTGGCAAACGTCCTGTGCCATTGGTATAGGTATAGGACAGTTGACGCCGCATACCAATACGTACCCGTTCGGCGAGTACGCCATTATCTTTTTCAGTTTCGCCGAATTCCACCAAGGTGCCTAGAATTTGGCGCATATCTCGGATAGAAATACCTTCACTTAATAGCCGCCGCAAAATATCTACCATCCTAGTTTTATTCACTGCGCGCTGTGCTTCTTGCACTAGGGTCGCATAGCCAGCTGCCTCTAACTTGCCCATTAATGCATGAACTTCTTGTACGCCGATAAATTCAGGTGCTTGCTTACGCAGAATATAAGCCACATGGCGGGTAAGAATTTGCGTTGGATTGAGCTTGTCTAAGCCACGACTTAATACTTGTGGTAAAGAGTTTTGCCCAGTAGGTGTTGTATCAGTTTGTGCTAGTAGCGGTTTTTTGATTCCTAACTGGCCTTGGCCTACCGGGATACCATGCACAGAAATACGATAGGTATCATCTTCAATCAGTTTGGAGATGCTAATGCTGATGCCGTCTAAGCCGACACCTAGATCTTTGTAGAAGTCTTCACGGATAGCAGCAAAGTTAGTATTCAATGCAGGCAAAGGCATGTTGTCACGAGCTGATTCAGGTAGTTCTACTAAGACGGCTGCGATAGGCTGCATACCTTCTAAAGCATCGAGTTCAGTACTGCCGCCGCCACCAGCTAACAAATCAGCAGTACGTTGATTACCAATAACCTGTACTGCATCATCTTCACCAAACTCAAAGCGATTCTGTACTCTCTTCAATAAGAAACCAGTTAAGCCAAGGATTGCACCTAAGAAGAAAAATACAATAGTTGGGAAGCCAGGAATCAAACCCATTAAGGTGATAACAGTTGCACCAATTAACAAGGCATTGGGTTGACCGAGTAGTTGGCGACCAATGTCTTCGCCCAGATTACTTTCTTCATCAACCGTAACACGTGAAACAATAATGCCCGAAGTGATAGATACGAAAAGGGCTGGAATTTGGGAAACTAGTCCATCGCCAATCGTGAGCAGAGAATATAGCTCCATAGCTTCACCAATCGGCATGCCGCGTTGGAAGCTACCAATGGCAATGCCACCAATAATATTAACGATAATGATGATTAAGCCAGCAATGGCATCACCCTTAACGAATTTCATAGCGCCATCCATTGAGCCGAATAATTGGCTTTCTTTTTCAAGATTGCTACGGCGTTTACGGGCTTCAGCGAGACTAATCACGCCAGCACGTAGGTCGCTATCAATACTCATCTGTTTGCCAGGCATTGCATCTAAGGAAAAGCGTGCACTAACCTCAGCAATCCGCTCAGAGCCTTTAGTAATTACAATGAATTGAACAATGGTGATAATCAGGAAAACCACAATTCCGACGATCATATTGCCTGCTACAACAAACTCGCCGAAGGTTTGAATGATATGCCCAGCCTCGCCTTCGCTTAAAATGACGCGGGTTGTTGCGATACTTAGTGAGAGTCGGAAAAGGGTGCTTAGTAGTAGTACTGAAGGGAATGATGAAAACGATAGTGGTGAGGGCAAGTAAATGCCCAGCATCAGCATAATGATTGCCAGTGACATATTAAAAGCAATCAAAGTATCAATCACAATAGTAGGCAAAGGCATGATCATCATAAAGATAACCATGACCAACAATACCGCTAACGCTAAATCACTACGTCGTGTAATTTTATGAAGAAAGCTTTGTGCCTGAGCATTTTGCATATAAACCTCGCTTAATTCGCTGTCATGGTAGGCTCGTCTTCAGCGAGGCTGACGTAGTTCAAGGTGCCAGTCAGATCTAGCAGCTCAATAATGCTCGGATTAGCATTGCGTAAAACAGGTTTAACCCCAAAGCTTTGGTAATAACCCAAAATAACTCGTGAGCCAGCTGCAGTTATGTAACTGACTTGGCGCAGATCAAACACGATTGGAGGAGCAACTTTGGATATTAAAGGCACCAAATTACCGGATAGCTCTTGATCCATAACCCCTTGTAGGGTGATCACAGTGTGGTCAGCCTGCCGGGCAATACGAATGCTATTTTCGTTGCTCATGCTATACCTGCGCGATGGAGGCCAGATTTTGGCACTACATAGAGCGTCTTGGCATCTAAGGTTACAATCTGAACCTCAGCACCCGCTGGGCAATCAGGGCCTGATACCTGCCATTCGCGCCCCTCTAAAATGGTTTGTCCACGACGTTCAGTAATTGGGCGGGTTAAATTAATGATTTTCCCTACTAAATGTTGATGCTCAGTATGTCCAAATAGACTATTTATAGCCGCAGGAATTTCAAAAATAATAGGTGCTAGCACGACTGAGAGCGAAACTAAGGGCAGTTGCCAAATCCAAGTTTTCTGTGGGCTAGCAAACATCATGAGGGCTGTTAGCAGCAGGCCTAAGCCTAACCACAGCTGCCAATCATCCAACAAGCGCCGTTTGTATTTTGAAAATAAACTATTAGAGCCTTTAGCTTGTTGAGTTTGCTGGAAAAGGAAATAGTGCAGGCGTGCTTTTAGCTCACCCGAGCGAATACGATCCAGTGTACTCGTAAAGAGCTGGCTGGCTTTGTTTCCATCCTTGGTATTAGCTTGATCCCTGTTAGCACTGGCTGTTTGTTGTTCCTGAGTTTCCATTGTCTCTGTCTAATCTGCAGGGGATAGGGAATAACCGAGTTCAATTATCGTTTGTTATTATTACGCATAGCTTTGGCGACTCGGTCGATAGTGGATACTGGGATGTATTGGTCGATTTTTCCTTCTTCAATTAAATCACCCACAAGGCGTGCATCACTAATAATAGCTACGTTCTCAAGTTGAGCTATTTCGATCATTTTTCTCGCCATCCCAGCTTTACCAATCGCGACTATAACTGGCAAAGGAGTAACATCCTGTTCATAGTAGAGTGCAACAGCTAGACCGATGTCTATGATCACCAGACGAGCTGTCTTAATCCTTGACTGAATGTCTTGTTCAGATAGTTCGCGGCGCATACCTTGGCGTGCACCACGGATGTGTGGATCACCATAGGCGTTCTTCATTTCGCGTTTAATCTCTTCCTTAGTCATACGCTGGTCTTTATCAAACTGTGTTTTTTGAAAAATAAAATCCAAGACAGCCAAAGTAATAATTAAGGGCAAAATCATCATCATCAGTTGCTTAATCAACTCGGCGGTGATTTCTTTCTGACAGGGAATATCGCATTGTTTGATTTCATTCATAAACTGAAAGAAGCCCACATGCATAACGATATATAAGGCAAGACTAATGGCTAAAGTTTTAACGAGTGACAGCAAGGTATTAACCACTTGCTTCATTGAAAAGATCCGCTTAAAACCATCACCTGGGTTAACTTTACTTAAGCGTGGAATGACGGGGTCCAAAGAGAACATAATGCCAAACTGTACAATATTGCCCAGCACACCCATGACAGCGGCTAAACCGACAAAGGGTAGAACAATCGCAAATAAACCGATCTCTAGGCAGATCTTAATGGCAGCACTCAAAGCTTGATTAAAAGGTATAGTAGGTAGCTGATAACTAATAATATAAAGCTCAGCCATCTTGGCTAGCATCCAGTCACTCATGACCCATAAGTAAATAGTCGAGGCCAGCAAAATCAGAGCAGCAGGCACATCTTTGCTATTGGGTACTTGCCCCTTTTTCTTCGCATCGCGAATTTTCTGGGGGGTGGCTTTTTCGGTTTTTTCGCTACTACTTTCCGCCATTAAGTAGCCTGTCCAGTAGATTTAAATTCGAACCAAACTCTAAAAAGCTATCATGTAGGTAGCGACCAATAATGCCGATATAAACAATCAGAATTAAAAATACCAAGGCACTCTTAATCGGCATTGAGAGTAAAAATATATTAAGTTGTGGCAAGTAGCGCCCTACTAAACCAGTACCAATATCAATTATGAGCATAATGCCAATAAAGGGGCCAGCGATTAGTAAGGTGGTATACATTAAAGCATCTAATTGCTTCACAAAGTATCCTGCTGTTTCTGGGGTTAAGTCAGGAAAAAGCCGGTCTAAAGGCCACACTTGATAGCTAAGCATAAGTGTTTGGAGTAGCAGCATAAATCCACCACTGGTAAACACTAAGGTAATAGCTAATTGTGCCAAGAGATTGCCTAAGGGCGACACCATATTGCCGATAGTAGGTGAGAAAAACATGCCAGTCATAGCGCCGCGTTGCATATCCATCACGAGACCTGCGCCACGTGCTGCCCAAAATGGCAAACTCATGGCATAGCCAAGTAATAAACCAATAACACCTTCTTTAAAAATCAGTAAGGCAAACATCGGAATATCAAGCGTGATACCAGTAAGTTGTTCTTTGGTTAACGGCAATAAAGATAGGCACATCATCATCATGACTCCATTACGAATCATGGCGGGGAAAATCGGCTGCGAGAAAACAGGGATAACACTAAAGGCTACTAAAATTCTCGGCGCGGTGAGAATTAATGCAAGTGACCATGAGTGCCAAACGTCGATCATCGGTGCACCAAAGCAATTTGGTCAAAGATGCTGATGGTATAGTTATAAAGCTCAGGGCCTAACCAGCGTACAGTTACCCCAATAGCAATCATCACGGCGACTAATTTGAAGCCATGTGGCAGGGTTTGTTCTTGGATCGAGGTTAGTGCTTGAAATAAGCCAATGATTAAGCCTACTAAGGTTGCTACCACGATAGCTGGCATGGACAAGTACAGCACAAGCTTCATGGCTTGAGCGGTGAAAAATAAGAAACTATTCTCATCCATGTCAGGAATAACTCAATAATAGGCCATGAATCAAGCGTGACCAACCATCAATCATCACGAATAACAGCAGTTTAAAAGGCAAGGAGATGATGACCGGAGAAACCATGATCATGCCTAAAGAGAGCAGAATATTGGAAACAATTAAGTCGATAACGATAAACGGCAAATAGATCAAAAATCCTACTTGGAAGGCTAAAGTCAGCTCACTCACCAAAAATGCAGGAATTAATACAAGTAAGTGACGTTCGTTCACATCTTTGGCGTATTTAGGAGGCCAAATTTGCTGAGTGGTTTTAACAAAAAAACTGCGCTCTGCTTCTGAAGAGTGCTTCGTTAAAAAGTTTTGCAAAGGTCCTGCACTTTGAGTGATAGCCGTAGTGAAATTCGGGTTTTGAATATCCGATATTTGCACCCCCTGCTGTTGAAACAGCTCATTCGTCTCCATTGCTACGGGAGCCATAATGTAAATTGATAAAATAATCGCAATGCCACTAATAGCCATATTAGGTGGTTCTTGTTGTAGGCCTAACGCACTACGTGTGAGCTGCATAACAACCACTAGCTTAATAAAAGAGCTCACCAAAATGGCTAAAAAGGGAGCAAGTGCTAGTAGGGTCAGTAGCCCTGTTAGCAATATGGGATTCGGAAATGTCGTTTCCATGGCTGGCTAACCTGTCTTAGAACGATTACCGAAGAGGCTCAGGATTCGCACGCCAATGCGCCCGCTAATATCCACTAATTCACCCGTGCCAATCAGCTTATTTTGCGCTCGAATTTGGACGACCTCAGGTAGACTCTGAGAAAGATCAATCACATAGCCTGGGCGCAGTTGTTTCACTTCATTAAAGGAAAGGGTTTTCTGTCCTAAATCGAACGACAATTGCACAGGCAGTTGATTAATTTGTTGAACGCTTTGTTTTTGATCATTGTCGCTCATAATATTCCAGTCCGTCGTAATGGTGATCTGCCGGTTGGGTTCAGCAATAAGTTGTGCCCCACAATAAAGTAGGCTGTTTAAGCGCAGACGAATTAAACCCTCGCTACGGAAGCCATTCGAATCTAATAAAATAATGTCTGAGGGTTCAAAATTATTAACTTCTTGTACCGAAACGTTAGCGGTGCCGATTTCTAAAAACAAATGGGCATCTAAATTTTCCCACTCTACTTCTGTTTCAGATGGCCAAAAACGTAAACGCTCTTGAATCAATGGGTAAAGACGCTCTTCGACCATTAATAAACCACGAATTAAGGTCATCTGCTCTTGTTGAGGCGCATCGTGTTGGCCTTCAAGTAATTCAAAACTCAAGGGCAAGGTGTAAAGCGTGCTATTTTTGTCCGCAGACAGCGATTGAATTTTTATTTTGCTACCTAAGCCGTTTTCAATGCGCGTAATGAGTAGATCAAGCGCATTCTCGGCTAAGGCAATGCCTAAATTTTCTGGTAAGCGTGCCAGCATTCCTTCTGGAATGAAGCTACGAATCTGGTCTAGTAAAGGCCAATCGGACAGCCATAAACCCGCAGTAGTGTCACCTATACCTAAAGTGAGACCTATTGGAAAGATCGATATATTTTCAGATTCAGTAGGGAAAATTTGTAGGCGGAAAGCCTTGGTTTTACTGAGAAAAAACGTAAGCGGTTGTGTTTTATTCAGCAGCAAATTATTCATGCGCACCGCTGCAGGCGTCCAAGAGGGGGGCACGAGTGGCTTAAGCTTTATACGACGGCGATCATCAGTCATTGTTATTATCTTTATTGCCTACAATGTCCAGACCCATACCAAGCTAGGTTTGATGAACATAGCTTGCTGGCACATTTTGAGAGATTGAGCTACTAATTTATAAATTATACTATAAATCGAGTTTATAGATAACCATTCGTGCTTGCAACTTGCACCGTTTATCTGTAGCTAAGCGATAACTGAGCTATCATCATCCCAAGCCTGTAAGCGCTCGCTATTCGGATTCGACACGACTGCACCTAAATAATAGCCGCTTAATTGGCCGGTGGTTAAGTAATTGCTGCTCGCAAAATCGACACTAAGCGGGCCAAGACTATTGCTCCAGAAATCGTGACTGCCTTCTTCATTTTCACCTAGATAGAGAGCATTCCAGCCTTGTACTGAGCTGGTATTATCCCCTGGTAAATCAAAGTAGTAGGCGTTACCAGGAATAAGCTTGTCACCCTTGTTAGGGTCAAATAGCGCTGTTTCGCCCGCCAAATTACGAATGCCATTAATACTAATCTCGCCAGCATTAGCGGTTCTGACTTCGGAAATATAACCACCATCAAAATTCGAAGAGTCATACTGGTCAAACCAAGAGGACAACATTAATTGACCTGCATTGCGATTAAAATCTTCTGTACCAATGGTGTCTAAACTACTTTTTAAGTTAAGCAAAGCCATGGGGCTAGCACAATCAAACGCATAGCTTTCACGATTCGCGAAGATGTCATTTACAGCATCTGAAGCGTTAATAGTTTGATTCTGGTCATTAGTGCTACGCATGAGTAAGTAGCGACTATCCTCACGCTCGACCACTTCCCAAAATTGATTGCGTTCCACCACAGTCTCAATCCCTGAGACGCCATTAGCGCCAGTAAATTGACGTGTTTCGGTAGTTTCTAAACTAGCATCTTTAATGCTGATGAGTTTGTCAGTGAATTCCCAACCTGTACCGATCGCCAAGCCGTTTTTCAGCATATTTTCGCGAAAACGTAATTCGTAGATATCGGCACTAGTTACAGTACTCCGCTGCAGTTCTTCACCTGTTTGGCGCTGAACTACGAGTGTGTCGCCCACACTTAATTGGCCATCTTGATTATTGCCATCGAGCACTGAAACTCTAGCTTGCGTACCAGCAAAGCTAGCATCTAGGATAGTTTGCTCGTTTGCATTCAAAGTAACAGTAGTTGGGGTGGGTGTTTCTGTGCTTTTAGGTTGATTGAGCTGTTGCATCAACTGTTGTAACAACTGCATCACCAACAACATGATTTGCATGTGCTGATTTGGGCTGTTAAGCAAACTGAGTGAATTTGACCAGCTAAAAAAATTGGTGCTGCTTAGGTTTTGGTTTTGTGTAGTAGTACTGACTTTGGTGGTCTGAAAATTATTATTAGATGAGATGGCTGTGGTCATAATTGTTATACAGCTCCACGAATGATGTTGTTATTAATCCTGATCGTATAAGGCAGGATGATTTTATTGTGCGACCCCATTTTAAAGTGCTTATACCTGCTAACTACTCATTTAAGCTGATAAGCGGTGTTAGTTTACTGATGGCAGGCTTAGGGTTTGTTACTGAATTTGGCTATGCTTTTTATAAAGCTACCGTATAGGTGAGTCCCATATTTCCCTAACGTAGTCAGCTATTCTGTCATTTTGTTGCGTTCATCAGGGTGTTATTCGACCTATGACGCTATTTTTGGAATGATTGCCTCCATAGAAAATACTTAGGCTGGATTAAGCATGTTAGTAAGAATACTAGTCGTTTGCTTGTTGCTACTAACAAAAGCGGCATTGGCGGCTCCTTTAACTTGGAGTGAGAAAAGCTATTCACATTTCTCTGATCAGGAAGCCTTAGGAGATCTCTTACAAACTTTAGCATCCACTCAGAAAGTGCCAGTCGTAGTAAGTCCTAATATTAAGGATGTAGTGAGCCTGCATTACAAGCAACAATCGCCTAAAGATATCTTTGATGACTTAGTCAAAACCTACGGTTTAATTTGGTTTTACGATGGTGAGACGCTGTATGTTTATAAGGAAAATGAAGCACAGCGCGGCTCTGTCAGTTTAGAAAAAATGACCCCACAAGCCTTTACGACAGCCATGAAACGCTTGAATGTCTTAGATAGCCAATATCATTGGGAGGTGTCTGAAGTGGATAATGTTATCTATTTCACTGGCCCTGAACGTTTTGTGAGTGCGGTATTAGATATGGCAAAAATTATGGATACGCAACAGCTAGAGCGTCCGCAGGTCTATAAGTGGGTGGATGCCAATGGACAAGTGAACTATAGCAATGAACGTCCCAAATCAACCAATACACAAGCTGATAAGGATGTAGCTACTAAGGATCGCTTCCCTGGTTTTGATGTGGTGGATGTCATTAATCGTTAATTTTTCGTGGTGAGTTTTTCTTATGAAATCATCTACTCCTCACCACGTTACCTAATGAAGAGCCCCAAACAATATGAGCATGCAGCACACCCCGTATCTATTGAAAGTGCTAAGTGGCAGCAATGCTGGTGCTTTAGTTCGCTTAAAAGTTGGTGAAGTTGCCATTGGCAGGTCAATGTCCAGTGACATCATTTTACACGATGAAAGTATTGCTGACTTACATATTAAACTAAGAGTAGATGGGGAAAGCATCACCTTAGAAGCGTTAGCTAAGCCGGTGCTGATTGATAGCAAGGAAGTTGAATTAGGCATTCATTCTCTTAAGCCTTACCAAGTGGTAAGCCTAGGTAGCATCGATTTTTTCATCGCAGATGTGCGTAAGCCGGGTAGACGGGCTAATGAAGCTAAAACAGCTGAAGCAGTTCCACCTACTGTTAAAGTTACAAGACGCGCTGATAGTGCTACAAATGTTGGTAGCTCATCGATTTTACGCTCTGCACCCATGGAGCAAAAATCAAAGTCTAAAACTTTGAGTTGGACTTTATTAATAGCAGGCTTGGGATTATTGCTGTTAGCGAATTTCCTATTTTTTAAGCCTTATATTAGCGGCCTTGCTGAAAAGGTGGGCTTAAGTGAGTCTGCTGAACAGCGTGCTCAGGATGTATTGAAAAAGCTACAACCAACAGATTTGGCGGTGGTGCGAGATCCAGACGGCCGAGTTGCTATTAGTGGCTATGTGCAAAATCGCGATGATAAGCGCGAATTAATGAATCAAGCCCTCTTAGCGGGGAATGGTATCAATTATCGAGTATGGGTACGTGAGGATTTAGTAGCTAATGCAACCCAAGTCGCACGTGCTTTAGGGCAAGTTGATCTGTCTTTTAGTAATTTAGAAGAAGGTAAGCTGGCAGCACATGGCTATGTGAGCGATGAGGCAGATTGGGCACAAATTAAGACAAATATTATGTCTGATGTGAGTGGTATCCAAGCTATTGATGATCGATCTGTACAAACACTAATCAAACGCAAGGAAGCTTTGATGCAGTTTATCGAGAAAAAAGGCCTGTCTAGCCGCGTTAAGGTTACTATCGAAAATGGGCGTATTAAAGTTGACGGAGAGTTGACCCAGAATGAACTAAAGCGTTGGGCAGCTCTATATGGCGAATTTACTCAAACTAATGGAACAGGCCCTACGATAATCGAGAATTTATATAATGTTCGTGACCGCCTCAAATTAGTCATTAGAAGCGTCAGTGTAGGTGAAACGCCTTTCCTAGTCTCAAAAGACGGTAAGAAGTACATGGAGGGCTCTAATCTGGGTAATGACTACTTTATTAAAAAGATTACGTCAGACCATGTGCTCCTTTCAAATAATGGTATCGAAATACCAATGTATTATGGTGTAGAGGATAAATAATGATTTTACAAATAGAGCAAAACCTCAAAAACGATATTTCAGGTATTTACAAAAATGAAATCCTTGAAAAGTTTAGCCAAGTAGCGTCAGAGGTGCGGTTTGAGTTGAATCAGGGGGTTGAGCCAGCAGAATATGAAAAGTTAAATAAATTTCTGCAGGCTTTAGAAGCGGGTTCGGAGGTAGTGGAACAGGTCTGGTCTCAAAAATAATTGAGAAGTGACTTGGCATGGAGCGCAATGCCTCTATATTCATTGTTCCCTGCGTTTGATGTAGAAGTCATCGGGAATTTTAAAATTTTAATTAGGAGTTAATTAAGAATGTCAACGATTGATACTAGCTCATTTACGGATGCGATTAGCAAAATGCAAGCTACTAACCAAGCTATGTTGGATTTCCAACAGCAATCCGTAGAAGAAAATAGAAAGTTCAGCATCGAGAGCACTAGCCTTGAGCATGAAGCCTCTGTAACCGAAAGGATGCAGGGTATTATGCAAACACTGGCCAGAAACTCATCTAGCTAATAGCTAGTTAAGGAAAGGTGCAGTACTACATCTAATCGGTGTAGTACTGTATGAAAGAATTAATATTGCATTAATAAAGAGAAAATAATGAAAGCAACGACTGAAATTCTTCAATTGTTATCTGAAGTAGGGTATATGGCCTGTTTTAAAGGCGATTCAGTACGTTCTCAAATGATTATGGAGGGCGTAGATGCAATCGCTAGAGAACAGTCATCGATTAAGATGGGGGTAGCGGTAGCAAAAATGTATGCGGGTGATATGAATGGTGCGATTTCCATTTTCCGCGACCAGGTTTTGGCTAAAGAGCCAGACCATATGAGTGCTAAGTGTTTCCTAGGCATAGCTTTGAATCTTTCAGGTGATGCTGATGAGGCCCGTACCTTATTTGAAGAAGTATCGTTGCGTGGTAACCCAGATGAAAAAGGGATCGCCGATTTTTATCTGTCTAAGTAGTTAAAAACTAGGATATTGCCATGGTAGATCCGAGCTTATTGGGCATTCAATTGCCCACACCTAATGCCCACGTCACTCCTCAGCCTTTGCCTACTCCTGAGGTTGCGGACTCGACACGCTTTCAGGATCTATTAAGTGTAGGCCAAGGGGGGCAAATAGACTCCCCTTCAATGCGTGATCAGTCCGTCTTACAACGAGTTAATCCTACGGAAACTGAGGGTACTCAAAGTTTTACAGATACTTTTGTTGAGCGTGTTACAGGGATGGATAAGTCCTACCATTCGATTATGGAACAGCTGAAAAATCGCCCCCAACTTTCTTCGTATATGGATGAAGTGGGAGATAGTAGCTCTACAAATTTACGCACTTATCCAAATGTGTCTGGCAGTGGTAAAGGCCAAGAAGATACTCTTAAAGACATGATTGATAAGACACGTAAAGATAATGTCGCTATGCTTAATTATGAGCGAGATGTTAATACTTGGACTAGAAACTTTCAGATGTGGTCTTCAGGAGTTGAATTAGCTTCATCTATCGTGTCACAACTCTCCAGAGGTTTCCAAACTCTCTTCAGAGCTAGTGGCTAATTATTAGCTCATATGGAAGGTTGCAATGAAGAAAAAAACAATAAAAAGCACCCCAGCAATTTATCTTTTCACCTTGTTAGCTTTGGCCGGGTGTAAGACAGATTTGTATAGTGGTTTAGGCGAGCAAGATGCTAATAGCATGTTAGCGATCATGCTTAATCAAGGTATTTCTGCTGAGAAAATTGTCGATAAGAAAACGAGTACTTATACTTTAAGTGTAGATAAATCCAGCATTCCTGCTGCAGTTAAATTGTTACAAGAACACGGTTATCCGAAAGAAAAAGTTTTTTCGATTAATGAAATGTTTCAAAAAGATGGCTTAATTTCTTCTCCAACCGAGGAGCGCGCACGTTTTATCTTTGCTCTATCACAGAGTGTTCAAGAAACGCTGACTCAAATTGATGGAGTCTTAGTCGCTCGTGTTCATGTGGTTCTGCCGGAAAGTAGTACTTCAGGGCAGCAATTAAAGCCATCCTCCTCCTCAGTATTTATTAAATACCATCCAGCCTATGATTTAGAAAGCATGAAATCTGAAATAAAATTGATTGTCGAAAAGAGTATTGAAGGCTTAAGTTACGACAAAGTTTCAGTAGTAATGGTACCTGCACAACTTAATAAAATGGAAAAGTAGCTTACTGCCATGATTCGGTCTTACCATCGGAAAGATTTAGCAACTGTATCTGAAATATATGGTCTAGCCAGACCCTATGAGTTTGGCCTTGATCCCCACCCCTTTGAATTTAAAAATTTAGTCGATGAACCGGATAATCTAAAGAGCTTCTTATTATCGAATATTATGGTATTGGAAGAGGATGGTGAGATTAAAGGTTTCGGTGGCTATGTGGGGGACTATATTGCTTGGCTTTATGTCAATCCAAAGTTTCATCGGCAAAAAGTAGGCTTGAGGCTACTAACACATATTTTGCAAAAGCTAAAAAATAAAAAGCTGCTACGTATTTCGATTGTTAAATCAAATATTGCTGCTCGTGCTTGCTATGAATCTTCAGGTTTTCGAGAAAAAGAAATCTTTAACTTTAGTTTTCAAGGACAAGAGCGAGAAGGCCTAAGAATGACCCGCGAGCTTTAGTGTTTTAGATAAGGATTATCGTTTTTAGTAGGGCGCGTTCTAAAAAGCTTAAGCAGCCACATATATTGAGTAGGGTACTGGCGAATCAGCCGCTCAAAGCTAGCATTCATATTCGTAGCATCTTCTTGTGGGTTGAGCGCGCCAAAATCCTCTAAGGCAGGTTCTACTTTTACTTGGTAAATACCCGTTTCAGCATCAAAAAAAACCATAATCGGAAAAGCACAAGCTCTGCCTAACTTGGCGATACGCGCAGGGGTAGTCAATGTAGATTTATCAGTAGCAAAGAAAGGCGCAAATACTGAATGCTTTTCACCATGATCTTGATCAGGCAGGAAAAACAATAGCTTCCCTGGCTCTAAAGAGCGTACTAGTTTAATCATACCTTCTTCCCGCGAGACGACAAACTGCACATCACGCAAGCGACTGCGCATAATCAGCCAATTAAACACCGGATTCTTAAACGGCTTATATGAACCATAAGCTTTGAAGTGCTCACCAATCGCTACAGGTGCAAATTCCAGCCAAACACTATGCCCTAGCAGTAGCATAATATTTTGATTCTGGGCAATGGCTTTTTCTAAGCGTTCTTGGCCACTTAATTGAATTCTTTTGTATAAAACAGTACGTGAGCGGAAAAATAGTACGCTGTAATCTAAGAGTGCAGCGGCATATTCTTGTAGATTCTGCTTAGCGAATTGCTCTCGGTTTTCCTTGGATAGTTCAGGAAAAGTAAACTCCAGATTTACTAAAATAATTTGGCGACGTTTCGGATTATGCTTATATATTAAGTTGCCTAGTTGTTTTCCAAACCAACGCCGTGTTTGCCAAGGTAAAAATGCGAGTAAACTTAACCCCCCCACCCCCCACCAGCTGGGCCAATAACGCGGGTGGAGGAGATTTTTGGGAAGTTTACTGGAGTTGGGCACAGCTGAACTCAAAAAGCGCTTGTATTGATTCGGTCGCAACTGACTTTATCATTTTGCATCCGGCCTTCAAACCACGCAGCAGCTTGAGCTACCGCAGCACGTTTACCTTTTAAACCAAAATCGATTTGGTAGCGATTTTCTGTACTGGGCAGACTAGACAAACGTACGTCAGGAAAGCTTTGTAGCAACTCTTCCATCATCGGAATCAATTCACTTTCGGGGGCATTTTCTAACATCCAGCGCTGATCAATCGCAGGTTCCGTATCGTGCAAATGGCGATAGTGGGTATCCAAAACCCATTCGATCATTGGCCACGACATAGTCGGAAAGCCGGGTACGAAATGGTGATTTAAAACCTTAAAACCCGCTATTTGATTAATTGGGTTAGGAATTAAGCTGGCACCATCCGGTAAATCAGCCATCCGAATCCGATTCGGATAAGCACTTTCACCAAAGCGGCGCTCAATAATCGCTTGTAGTTGAGGATGGCGAATTAAGCGTCTACCAAAGGCAGCTGCTGCGCATTGGCGGGTTAAATCGTCAGGTGTGGCACCAATGCCGCCAAAGCTAAAAACGATCTCTGTGGTTTGCAGGGTTTCATGAAAGGTTTTTAGAAGTAGAGGATATTCATCGCCAATCATGCGTACCCAAGCTAAAGGCAAGCCGCGTGCTTGGAGCATGGCGAGTATGGCGGGTAAATGTTTATCTTGGCGCGAACCGTTTAATAATTCATCTCCAATGAGTATCAAGCCAACTTTACCGCTGGTTTTCATTGTTTTGCCCCTTGGTCTTGTGCGCGTTTCTGGGTTAATTCTGCCTGCTTTTGCAGCATCTGACCATTCCAATCCTGAGAAGTTTCCGCCCAACCTTGAGTATGCTGCTGAATCAGATCACAGAGCATTTGAATATGGCGATAACTCGTATTTAAAGCCGGAATATATTGATAGGTTTGCCCACCTGCTTGCAAGAAAACCTCTTTATTTTCAAGCTGAATCTCTTCCAAAGTCTCTAAGCAATCGGCTGCAAAGCCTGGGCAAATCACATCGACTGATTTTACACCTTCTTTAGCTAAGGCTTCTAAGGTTTTATCCGTATAAGGTTGCAGCCACTCAGCTTTACCAAAGCGGGATTGGAAGGTGACTCGGTATTCATTCGGGCGTAAATTCAAGTTTTCTGCCAATAAGCGCGCCGTTTTTTGGCATTCACAAAAATAAGGATCGCCGAGGGTTAAATTGCGCTTAGGAATGCCATGAAAGGACATGACTAAGACTTCACCACGTAGATTCTTATTCCAATACTCAAACAAGCTTTGCGTGAGAGCCTCAATATAACCCGGATGATCGTGGTAATGGGTAACTGTCCGTAACTCAGGTATCCAGCGCCAGCGTTGTAGCTCCTTGAAGCTTGCATCGAAACTAGTCGCCGTAGTGGCGGCGCAGTATTGTGGATAAAGCGGCAAAATCAGTAAGCGGCGTACCCCTTCAGCTTTCAGCTTTAATAAACTGTCGCGAATCGATGGGTTACCATAACGCATCGCTAGCTCAACTTTGACTGGCCCTGGAAAACGGCGCTCTAGCTCTTTTTGAATGGCTGCTTGTTGTTGGCGTGAGATGGCCAGTAGAGGCGAGCCTTGCTCAGTCCAAATCTTTTTATATTTTTCGGCACTGGCGGCTGGGCGCTTGGGCAGGATCGCTAATTTAAGGATCGGATACCAAGCAATACGTGGAATCTCAACCACACGTGGGTCGGATAAAAATTCGTTTAAATAACGACGTAATGAGGGTGCATCCGGCGCATCCGGTGTGCCTAAATTGACTAACAGTACGCCTGTACAATCGGCCTTGCCGTGAAAATAGTCTTGTTCGTTGACAAATCGGCTCATGGTATCATCCTTATTTTCGACACGAAGGATACACCATGCAGCCTGACCTGCAAGCAATTGCACAAAAGATACGTGAGATAGCGCGTGCTGAAATTCTTTCGCGTTTTGAACGAGTGGGTTACGAGTTCAAAGATGATGGCAGTGTGCTTACTGAGGCTGATTTAGCCGCAAACCAAGCCATCACTGATTATTTGCAAGCCAACTATCCAGAAATCCCTTTATTAAGTGAGGAAATGGAAGAGGCTGAGCAGCAGCGCCTTCTAAATGATTCCTCCTCATTGTGGTGCTTAGACCCTTTGGATGGCACTAGCAATTTTGCTTCAGGGATTCCACTATTTGCTACCTCTTTAGCCTTATTCCAAGACGGAAAAGTAGTGTTAGCCATTACTTATGACCCGGTGCGTGATGAGTTATTTACTGCGAGCCTTGGCGGTGGAGCTTATTTGAATGGCAAACCGCTCAATTGCCACAAAACGGGCTTTAAATTAAAGCATGCAGTGGCGCTGGTCGATTTCAAGCGTTTACCTAAGTTGATGCAATGGGTTCTGCTGGAATATGTCCCGTATGGCTCGCAGCGGAATTTAGGAGCCAGTACTTTAGAATGGGTCTGGATGGCGGCCAATCGTGGGCATGTGTATTTGCATGGCGGTATGAAACTCTGGGATTTAGCCGCAGGCACGTTAATCTTAGCGGAGGCGGGTGGTTATTCTTCTGCTTTAAATGGTGAGCCTGTTAGCCTCACCCAATTAGCCAATAACTCTGTCGTTGCTTCGCCCGATCCTGATTTATTTGCTGAGTGGTTCGGATTTTTAAAGACTTATAATGATTAAGCAGTCTGCGCCGATTGGTGTGTTTGATTCTGGGCTCGGTGGAATTTCGGTATTACGGGAAATCCATCGCCTGTTGCCTGCCGAACAACTAATTTATATCGCTGATTCTGGGCATGCGCCTTATGGCAGCAAATCTACCGAATACATTAGTCAACGCTGTTTGCAACTAAGTGAGTTTTTGTTGGGGCAGGGTGCGAAAATGCTAGTCGTGGCCTGTAATACGGCTACTGCACATGCAATAGATACGATGCGTGAGCAGCTTGCTGTACCCGTGATTGGGATGGAGCCAGCCGTCAAACCGGCTGCTAGGTTGACCCAATCCGGCGTAATTGGTGTGTTAGCGACCCAGCAGACCGTAAAAAGTCAGCGTTTACAGCGTTTAATTTACGACTATGCCCATGGCGTGAAGGTAGTCGCACAAGCTTGCCCCGGTTTAGTCGAGCATGTGGAGAAAGGCGATTTTGCAAGTTTAGAGCTTCGAGCTTTATTGACCGATTACATCACACCTTTACTGAGGCAGGGTGCGGATGTGCTGGTTTTAGGTTGCACGCATTACCCTTTTTTAGCTGCTACTTTGCATGAGATTGTTGGGCCAACTATTACGATTTTAGAAACGAGTAATGCAGTCGCTCAGCATGTGAATCGGGTGCTGGCTAAGCATGAGTTACAAAATAGCAGTGAGCAGCAGGGGCTGGTGAGTTTTTATTCCAGTAAGGTGGATGCAGTCCATTGGCAAAGTATGCAATTGCTCTGGCAGCAGAGCCTTGAACCCACCTTGCTGCCAGCGCGTTATTTAACTATACCGCCGCAAAGGCCTGTTCCAGATCCGCAATAATATCGGAAATATGCTCAATCCCAACGCTAAGCCGAATTGTCTCTGGGCGAACACCGGCACGTACTTGCTCTTCTTCAGTCAATTGTCGATGCGTGGTGGAAGCAGGGTGGCAAGCTAAGGATTTAGCATCCCCAATATTCACCAAGCGCTTAATCAATTGTAGTTGATCATAGAATTTAACGCCCGCATCAAAGCCACCTTTAATCCCGAAGGTTAATAGGGAAGCAGGTTTGCCTTGGAAATACTTCTTAGCCAGCGAATGATATTTGTCAGTATCTAACCCCGCGAAATTCACCCATTCGACTTTGGGGTGGGACTGCAAATAGTTAGCAACCGCTAAAGCATTATCGCAATGCCGCTCCATGCGTAAGCCTAAAGTTTCCACGCCTTGCAGAATCAAGAAAGCATTGAAAGGTGATAAAGCCGAGCCGGTATTACGTAGTGGCACTGTGCGGGCGCGGCCAATATAAGCAGCAGCGCCTAAAGCTTCGGTATACACCACTCCATGATAGGCAGGCTCAGGCTGATTCAGGGTTGGATAACGATCTTTGTGGCTAGCCCACGGGAATTTTCCAGAGTCGACAATGATTCCGCCAATCGAAGTACCATGACCGGCAATATATTTGGTCAAGGCATGCACCACGATATCAGCGCCATAGTCGATGGGGTTACATAAAATGGGCGTAGCGACGGTGTTATCTACAATCACCGCAACGCCATGTTTATGCGCGGCAGTCGCAATGGCTTCGATATCGACGATATTGCCGGCTGGATTACCGATCGTTTCGCAGTAGACCGCTTTAGTTTTAGCATCAATCAGTTTTTCGATGGCTTCAGGGCTATCGTTTTCGGCAAAGCGCACTTCAATGCCTTGTTTAGGGAGCATGTGCGCGAAGAGGGTATAAGTACCACCATAAAGTTGTGGGGTGGTGACAATATTATCGCCCGCTTCCGCAATAGTCAGAATCGCATAATTAATTGCCGCCATGCCCGAACTGACTGCTAAAGCCGCAATCCCGCCTTCTAAAGCAGCAATGCGTTTTTCCAACACATCATTAGTCGGGTTCATAATCCGTGTATAAATATTGCCCGGAACGACCAAATTAAACAGGTCTGCACCATGCTGGGCATTATCAAATTCGTAAGCGACGGTTTGATAAATCGGCACTGCGACGGATTTCGTTGTTGGATCGGTTTCATAGCCCGCATGAATGGATAGTGTTTCTTTTTTCATCAAACTGCTCCTTTAGGGTAAGGGAATTGCGTAAAACAGCGCTGGTAATCTTGCATGGTTTGCGAGCCTGCTACCATCTAAGTGCTTAGTTTTTATTGGAATAAGGATTGCTAAAATCATGGAATGCGCCTGCAATATCCCACTTTTTAAGTCAAAAAGATACGCAGTGCAATTACAATCAATACGACCCCCAAGGCACGCTCCACCCAAAGCTGGTTGCGCTTTAGCCAAGTTAAGACGGGGCCTTGCGATAGCACTAATGAAACTAGTACATACCAAAGTCCATCAACCAGAATAATGGTGAGCACAAAGATAGCTTTCGCATCGAATCCCATCTCTGGGTGAATAAATTGGCTAAATAAGGCTAAAAAGTACAAACCAATTTTCGGATTAAGCAGCGCAATCATAAAGCCATCACGCGCTGCATCCCCTAAAGAGGCCGTTTGCTGAGTTTGCAATTCCGCATGAGCAGCGCCACCATTGGGTTTAGCCAAAATACCTTGCATCCCAATCCATAATAAATAGATAGCGCCTGCGTAGCTGATGATCTTGGTCAGCATCGGTGATTGTTGCAGGAGTAAGCCTAAGCCTAATACTGATAGCAGCGCATAAACCCCAACCCCTAAAGCATGGCTAATCGAGGTGACTACCCCATGCAAAGGCGAATTATTCAGTGTTTGGCGTAATACCACCGCTAAGCTTGCGCCTGGAAACATAGCACCCATCAGGCAAACCAACACTAAAGATAACCATGTAGCAAAGGCCATGAATCACCTGTAAACCGAAAGGAGTTGCTTACTTTAACGATTCACCCAGCTAGGTAGCAAGTGCATTGAGCGGTTCATCACTCGGTGAATCTCACGGTAGTTAGGTACAAACCTAGCTACCAAAGCCCAAAAACGTGGGGAGTGATTCATTTCGTGGGTATGGCATAGCTCGTGGATTAAAACGTAGTGAACCCATTCGCTAGGTAAGAGTAAGAGCTTGGCATTTAAACTAATACTTCCTCGACTCGAACAACTCCCCCAGCGCGACTGCTGATTTTTAATAGAGCAGCGTCCATAGTTAAAGCCCGTTTCGGCGGCTAATTGCCTTAAGAGTTTGGTGAGATGTAATTTGGTATATTGTTTGAGCCAAGTTTGTAGGAGAGCTTGGCAGGCTTCGGTTTGCTCAATATTACCTTGAATAAGGATTAGTGATTCGCCAGGTTTAAATTGCAGGCGCAACTTAGCTGGTTCTGTTGGCTCATAGCATACTTGAATCGTTTGCTGGAGGGCTTTTAGGTCGATTTCGCTTGACAAACTCAACTCTATAGCTGGTGTAGTTTTTGGCGGCTGCCAGTGGCGAATAATCCAATGCGCTTTACTGAGTAGCCAAGCCTCTACGGCGACAATGCTGACATCCCAAGGCTTAGTAACCACTAAACCTTGGTCAGAAATCCGCATGCGTAAATAGCGGCTACGTTTTGAAATGCGCAATTCATAACGCAACAAGAAGTCTTCAGTGAGACTTAACGAATAAAAGCTGGGAGCCACTTAGAATTGATTATCGACATCTACATAAGTATGCGGCGGCTGGTAATATTTGAATAAAGTACCCGCTGCTGTGTCCTTGCCAAAAATACGTGGCAAATTCAAACCTACCCCGACATAAGTATGGCGCTCGGGTTTATCCCAATGGCCTTTATCATAAGTACGGAAGCCACGCGTATAGTAACCAGCCTGCAATTCTAAATATTCAAGTGGAGTACCTTTTAAGCGCTGAAAACCATCGCCTTTAATCGCAACTAAATGCTTCATGCCGGAATAGTCGGCAGCCGCATCATATTTACCACTGAAGCCGGGGGAGGGCCAATATTCCATACGTAAATCAATACGGTCACCCCATTCAGGGTTTTTAGACAGCCACCACGAAGCACCTACCCCTAAAGCATCTGAAACTAAATCCTCACCCGAAAAGCCATATTTAGACGAGGTAGCATCACCGATTTCAATTAAGGTCATAGCACCCATTGCGGCTAGCGCTGCTTTACCTTCTGGGTTATTCACTTGCTGACGCTTAAAATCCCAAAGTAGGCCTTCAGTGAGCAAATAGGACATATATAAATGTCCGGTCTTGTCTGAACCACCTGCATGAGTATCGGGGCCAAACCAACCTTCTTTTTTGAACACAGGCGAGTATTTAAACCAATCCCACTTGGTCACGCCCCAAGCAGTGAAGGCTCCGGCGGCGATTCCGAAATCACGTGCTACGGCTCGATCTTGTGGGGTTTGCAAACTAGCACAACCAGATAAACTAGTTAGCGTTAGTAGGGAAATGCATAAAATAGGCAAGCGCATGCAGAGAGTCGTCCAGTTAGCGGTTTAAACGCATAAATAAGTCGCGCACCATATACAGGGCAAGCAGGCTACGCCCTTCGGTGCATTCGTTACCTGCAATCAAGTCATCAAGATACTTTAATTTCCAAGGCACTACCTCTAAAGGCTCCGGCTCATCACCGGGTAGGGTCGCTGGGTAAAGATCACGTGCCAATAGTAAGTTGGTATAATGCCCCATATAGCCTGGTGCTAAGCTTACACGCTTTAAGAGTTGAATATGGCGCGCACCATGTCCTACTTCTTCCATAATTTCGCGGTTGGCAGCTTCTAAAATGTCTTCACCCGGCTCGACTTTACCTTTCGGTAAACCCAGCTCATAGCGTTCAGTGCCAGCAGCGTATTCACGAATGAGCAACACTGTTTCATTATCGAGCATCGGCACAATGAGTACGGCGCCATCTGCACGACTGGTGAGGCGTTCATAGACACGATGCTCGCCATTGCTGAACTCTAATTGCAGCTCTTCCACTTGAAATAAGCGGCTGCTAGCAACTATTCCTGCTTGATGAATAATAGGTAATTTAGGCATCTAGCGATTTTAGCACTAGGCTCTAGGAATGCGTACTCTCCGCGTCATAAAGCTGGAATAATTCCTTTTAATAGGTAGAACTTGAACTTTCAGTTTATGCTAAACACTGTTTTAACTCACTAAGCCCATTCGTATGCCCACTATTCCTTGGTCAGACATCCAAACCGTTTTTTTAGACATGGACGGTACTTTGCTGGATTTACATTTTGATAATCACTTTTGGCTGGAGCACCTCCCTAAGCGTATCGCAGAACAGAAGCAGTTACCGGCGAGTGAGGCTGAGCGTTTAGTCCTTGAACACTGCGCAGACATCGAGGGCTCTCTGAACTGGTACTGCCTCGATTATTGGCAAGATTATTTACAGATGGATATCGTGGCTTTAAAGCACGAAATTGCAGATCGTATTGCCATTCGTCCTGATGTTGCACCTTTTCTCAGTTATTTAAGACATTTGAATAAGCGAATTATTTTATTAACTAATGCGCATAGAAAAAGTGTTAATCTAAAGTTCGAGTATGTGAATTTAGAACCTTACTTTGATCGGATTATTACTTCGCATGAAATTGGTTTAGCCAAAGAAGAAAATGGTTTTTGGGAGAGGCTAAGCGAATTTGAATGTTTTGACATTGAGCACAGTTTGTTTATTGATGATAACTTAAATGTATTACGTAATGCTAAATTATATGGAGTCAAACACTTATTGGCGGTACATGAGCCAGACTCTAAATTATCACCTAAAGATACTGGCGAGTTCCACGCAGTAGTTAGTTATCAAAAGCTAATGGTATGATTTAAGATGAGTGGAAGAATGGAGTGGAAAAGACTCGCCGACTTTTCCACCCCCTAAGGTTGCAACAATAGTTTCAAACTTACTCATAGCTATAGCTTTCACTCCACGCTGATCGGTCAGGTTAATCAGCGCTTCGACTGGGTATTATGCACCTATTTCAGTTCGGGATGCACCTTTTGATAGCCATTTAATAAAGATTCGTGTAAAGCGCAAGTATCTAAATTCAAACTTGGTGAATTTAGATTCCAAAATCTGATCTTTCCGCTGATCAAGGCTTGAGCGTTGGCTAAAGTTTCAGCTCCATACAGCAAGTTCAGATTAGCGAGGTAAGCTTCTGGCGATTCCATTTCTAACAAAGTTTGGATACAACGATAAGTACGCGTGCGTGCTGGCGGTAGTTGATCAAAGTATTGAATCCATTCACAAGCTTCCAAAGTGCTTTCGGTATCGCCAATGGCTAGCGCTAATAAGGCTTTGAGTTCGCCTACCCGCAAATCTGCCCAGAGTGAATGGGCATCGGGTGCTAAGCCAATCAGAGCTGAAATCGGTTGGATATTGTCTAAAGATAAGTCTTCGAGTGCCTCCAAGAGATCCGCACATTCTTCCTCTTCTAAATCAGCAAGGTTCAAAATCGCTGAGCGCAAATCGTTGCCTGTATTATTGTTATCCCACTCAAGGTCATCTACGGTATAAATCTCAGACATACCCGGCACGAGGATACGACAGGAGTAAACCCCCAAATGCTCGTAATCCATGATATAGATTTCAAACCCATCTTCGTGAATTTGCTGGCAAAGATGCTCAAATTCTTGCTGAGTACTCCCTTCAAAATTCCAGTCGCTGAATACAAAATCAGCCTCGGCTTTTAAGAAATTCCAATGAATTAAACCGCTGGAGTCAATGAAGTGAGTTTCAAGATTATGCGTAGCAGCCACTTCATCCAGATCAAAATCGGGTGCAGAGAAACCAGATAGCTTTTCTAAAGCGCGGCCTTGCAATAGTTCAGTCAAAGCACGCTCTAAAGCCACTTCAAAGCGAGGATGAGCGCCAAAGCTGGCATAACAACCTTGGTCCTCTGGATTCAGCAAGGTGACACACATCACTGGGTATTTGCCGCCCAAAGAAGCATCTTGGACTAAAATTCCAAAACCAGCGGCACGTAATTCAGCAATACCGGCTGCGATTTTCGGATAACGCGCGATGACTGCCTCCGGCACTGCAGGCAAACACAGGCCTTCGGCAATAATGCGGAATTTAATGGAACGCTCGAAAATTTCTGAAAGCGCTTGAGTGCGGGCTTCAGTCGCGGTGTTACCTGCCGACATGCCATTACTGACATACAGGTTGCCAATAATATTCACCGGAATCCAAGTTACAACGCCATCGCTTTGGCGGGTGAAGGGTAAAGCGCAAATTCCCCGCGCGCTATTTCCCGAATTAGTATCCACTAGCATGCTAGCAGTTAGAGATTTTTCTGGATTATAGAAAGCATTTAACTCTGGATTCAACAGCTCTGTGGGAAGCTGGTTACCGGTAATGGGAAACCAGCGCTCTTGTGGGTAATGTACAAAAGCTGCATGGGCAATCGATTCGCCTAAGTAATAATCAGCCCAAAAATAATTGGTACTTAAGCGTTCAAAAAATTCACCTAAAGCACTGGCAAGTGCAGCCTTTTGTGAAGCACCTTTGCCATTAGTAAAGAGCAGTGGGCAATCACGGTCACGAATATGCACTGACCACACATTGGCTATGGGATTCAGCCATGACTGTTCAATAATGTGAAAATCTAATTTTGCGAGTTGGTTTTGCAGTTTTTGGATGGATGCTTCTAGCGAAGCGTCTTTGCCGGGAATAAAACTATCAGTCATGGGGTCGGTTCCAGAGTGGGTGTGCGCGCTATTTTAAAGCAAGCATGAGGAATTGTTGCAGTTAATGTTTATAATTTATAAAGAATTTATTTATTGTTTAAGCAAGGATGTGTCGTGAACTGGAAGCAGATGCTAGAAAAGTACAAGTATGCCTTGCTTACAGTCGCTTTATTAATCTTGCTGATTGCCGCTTTACAAACAGTTTACCGCTGGTGGGTACCCAATCAGTCGGTATTGGCTGAAGATAATGCGCAAGCATATGCTGAACTGAAAAAAACGCCAACTACGAAAGGTGGCAATTGGTTACGTACTTTAAATAGTGAAGTTCAAGCCGTACAGGGTGATTTGCTGTGGAACGGCGAAACTGAGAGTGGCATGATGCGCTTGGTGAATTTACCCAATCCCCAAGCCGGTTATCAGTATCATATTTGGGCTTATGATTCGCATCGGCCAGCGGATCAGCCAATCTCTATCGCGGTGTTAGATCGTGGCTCGGGGCAGCAGGAGTGGTTTGTGCCACTCACTGCTAGTGAATTAATACCTAACCCGTATAAATTTGAATTGACCCTCGAGCCAGTGGATGCTCAGCAAACAGCTAACCCTTTGGTTTTATTAATGGTGCAGTTTTAATTAAGCAATACGTGCTTTTTGATGAGCATAGTGATCCAAATCAAGCAGCATTTTAATGAGTTGATTAGACAGCTGATGCATTTCGGTAATCGCACGATATTGGGCAAGTTCATCGCCTGCTGCAAAATGTGCTAAAGCACGGGCGCTGGCTTCATGAAATTTTTCATGCGGTTCAATTAATTGTTCAAAAAGTTTGTGTACATCAGCCCCTAAAGCTTGTGCTTCGGCAGCACCTTCAGCGTATAGCCATTTACCCAACGCACAGTGATGGCAGTCAGTGCCTTTAAAATCACTACGTTGATTTAAAGTTGCCTTGATTTTGCTCATATATTGCACATGATCATTCATGCGCTGCAAGAAAAACGCTTGTTTTTTCATTATTGAAAGCCCCAGAAATTATTTTTACGAAAGGTCTAGTGAATCATTCTTAAAGCAGCGGCATGCTCATTAATTAAACTGCTCACTTTAGTTAATAAACCGGGCTGACCCATTTCAGCGGGAATTTGTAAACCCAACATGCAATCCTCATTCATGGCAGTGACTAAATAAGCAGAAGGCTCGCAACACACAATCAGCCCGTTTGTCTTTTGGCTGCTACCTAAACATTTGGTGAGTTGGCTAGCACCACTGAGTAGCATGGCGCTTAGTGCAGAGATTTGATCTTCCGCAGCTTCATTGGCCTCAGATAATAAGGTCAAGCCTTCGGTGGTCAGAATTTGCATCGCTTCGATGCTGGGTAAATTTTGCTGCAAATGCAGAGCAAATGCAGATAAGTGCTGTTGATTTAACATAGTTATCTACCTGTCGTTGTTGAGAAAGTTAAAGCCACGGAAACACTTAATGAGTTTGATTAGATTTATGTTCTAGCAGTTGTTGTGCTGAATTAAGGCTTTTCAAATTAAACTCCTGAATGAGGCTTTTGCTGTTATTCAGTAGCGAATAGGCATGTTGGAATTCTTTGTTTTTCAACATACTACGCGCTATTTGATGCTGATACATCACAACAGAACGTCCTAAGCGTTCTACTTGTGGATGTAGATGGTCGCGCATCTTAATTTGCCTTGTGTAGAAAAGTACTCCACTTTTTTGGTTAAAATTACCCTCATCTAAGGCTCGATTGGCACGCTCAATCAAATCATTGATCGTTAATGTTGGCGGCGCAGAGTTTGATAGTTTTTTCAGGTGTGTAACTGGAGTTGTTTCTACCGAGGCGGTGTGATAGATCGCGCCACCATTGACTATTGGAGAGCTGGCTTTGATTGAAGCTTGCGCCACAGTTTGTGCAGTCGGTTCAGTTTTTACTGCGGGCACTGTTTCAGTGGCTTTAGGTTTCGGTATTACAAGTTGATGCTTTTCTTCAAATTTTGTTGTTGCTGCTGTTTTTTCTTTAATCGGTTCAGGCTTGATGAGTTCTAATTTTTCTAGTGGCTTTGCTAAGCCAATGTTGGTATTGGTTGGCTGATTTTCTGCAGCTTTAATAGCTTGGGAGCTGAGCGCAACTAAAGCTGGTTCGATAGCAGGTAAAGGTTCTTCCAGTGCTAAAGGTAACGCTAAATTCGGATTCTTTATAGGTATATCATGCGCAGCCAATTCTGGTTGAGCCAACAAGATTTTTGGCGAGCTTAAACTGCCAAGTATGGGCTTTTCTGTGGTTTGTGTTGAGCTACTTTTTGGTTTTGCACGGTATTCGACTGCAAAGGTACTCAGGGCAATAGCCATAATACCCATTAAAGCGACGGTGCGTTTAAGCGTAGTAGGCTTATATAAACGCAGCCCAGTGTGGCGAGCGCGTAATCTATGTAGCTCAGGGATAAAAGCGGTTGCTAGTAGATAGAGATTGTTGTTAGGTAATGTGAGCAGAAGAGCGCTATCTAAAACCTCAGGCAATTGTTGAGTTTTGACTAAGCCAGCAAATTGTTGAGCTAGCTTGCTAGTCGACGGCAATTGTTGACTAGGCAGGCTCATTACGCTTTGCGCCCCTAAACCTTCAGGGCTTTGCAGTACAAAGTAAAATCTATTATCAGTTTGACCCTGTGCCAGCAGAGGCAAGATCCATAGTTTGTTTACGCTTTGAGTTAATTCTTGAGCCTTAGCAAATTTGGCGGCACGATTAGTTAGGTGATAGTCACGTGGTAACAGATGAATCAAGATGCGTGAAGGGCTGTCTTCAGTTTGGACGAGTTCTAAATCACGTCCACGATAAATCTCACCCATAGCAGACACCGCTAAGCATTCCAATAATACATAGCGTGCATCCAGTATCTTATGCCCCATACCAGAGGTGTTCATAATTTTCGCCCTTTACTCAATGCTGTTCATATTAGGTTTATTTTTATCCTAGAGCCGATTTCCTAAACAAAGAAGTAAACCTCTGCCTGTTACCCGTAACGTTCCAGCTAAGCTCATGTAGAAAAGCAGCGTTATTTATAGCGAACTATTTATTTGTAAGCCTATTTTTTTGAAAGAAAAACTCTGTTTTCTCGAGGTAACAAAATTATTCGTGACTCGTGTTCATGAATTGTTCACAATAGCCCAAAAATTGACATTCTAAAATGGTGTCGAATACTAATGTCCATCCCATGGGCAGAAGCATATGTAAGAAGAGAGCTATGGTCAGCAAGGAAAGCATCCAGCAAGAATTGGGGCGCATACTGGCGAGTGAGCTATTTGGAGGCAAGCGGCAGGCTGGAAAGTTTCTGCACTATATTGTCAACGAAACCCTTGACGGAAGAGGGGAGCGCATCACTCAATACGGTATCGCCATTGAAGCACTGGGCAAGCCAATGGATTATTGCCCCACTGAAAGCCCTGCAGTACGAGTGGAAGCAGGCAGAGTTCGCAAGTTACTGGAAGAGTATTATGCTAATGAAGCGCATAGCAGCCAGCATGCTTGCCAGATCACTTTACCTGTAGGTGGTTATACGCCCGTTTTTAAGCCCATCGACCCCGCACGTGTGCAATGGCGACGCTTAGGCGGGAAGCGAGTTCAATCCTCCGGCCCCAAGGTTTATATAGCCTGTCAAAATCCAGCTTCTATCCGTGACGACCGCTTGTGGAGTATTTTTTACAAGATTCGTTCGAGTATGCCCGTGATGCTAGGCAAGCTAGGTACTGTGCAAATTGCCTTGGCGGATCCGGGCTTTGCGTTTAGTTACGCTGATCATGCTTTGGAATATGCTTGGCGACAGCATCAGGCAGAATTTTTATTGTATTCTGAGGCAGCCTTACACAGTGATACGCCTAAACTGCGTTACGTGTTAATTCATACCTTATCGCGTGAAGTCGTTTGGTCGACAGAGTTTGCCCTCACTGATACTGATAGCGAGCAGTTATTAGAAGAAATGTATGCTCGCTTGGCGAATGAAGTCTTTAGTTTGTATCAAGGGATTGCACTCTCATTTTGGAGTCATTACTGGTATCAGCAACCTTCTATGCCGGAGCCTTACCAAGTCTTAGCAGCGCATGTACGTTTCTTACAAGACGAGGTTTCTGAGCCTAGTTTCAACATGCTTTGGCAAGTCTGCCAAAAACGTACCCGTCAATATCATGATGATGCCTTAGCACATTTGCATTATGCGGTTGCCTGCTTATATGCACATATGTTGAAAGCGAATATTGGTGAAAACTTAGAAGAGCTTTGGCAGCGCCAAGCCTTAGCCGCCTTAGAGCGAAATCCGGGTAATGCTTTAGCGCATGCTATTTTCGCTGTTAATTGTTATGCACGCGGCGAAAATGAGTTGGCACGTGTTGAGGTCGAGATTGCACGCAAATCAAATCCATTTGATATTGGTTGTGAGCGTCTGATTGCGACCGGTTTATGCGCTCTGCGTGCTTGGGATAAAAGCTTGCGTTTATTAAAGGATACAGCTTCCCTAGAGCCTAGTTATCCAGACCCCTTGCGGACAGTGCCTTGCTTATATTATTTCCGACGTGGGCGTTATATTCATCAGGCTAAAACAGAGGCAGGTTTCAACGACCTAGGTGGCTGGGAGCAGTTCGGAAGCTTAGTGAATCATTGCCGAGCGGGGGAGTGCAAGTCTTGTGTACAAGTCATCAGCCGTACAGTTGATCGTTTGCAGCCTGATATCGGAGTAGGTCTGAGCGAATATTCATGGCAGGAAAAAGTAGCCCCTGCGGATTTGCCTAGTGAGTCTATCAGCTAGCTATTTAGCGTTTGCATCATCATTTTCTGCGAGTTTAGGCTCGAAATACCGATAATGTCCACGAACAGGCCAAGCAAACAACACATCTTCCACCTTAGCGCCTGCACCTACATTGTGACCGATCAGTGGGCGCGCTTCATCATTGCTACGCTCCGCGAGTACTACGCCAATATGTTCTTGGCCGCTAGGTAATTCCCACACCACCAAATCCCCTGACTTATAATTATCTGGGTTTTCGCTAGGCTTTAAGGATTTACCTTGGCGATCAAAGTAGGTCATTAAATTGGGTACGCGGCGGTGATCAATATTGGTATCGGGCATGCGCAAGCCCCATTTTTTCGGATAGTTTTTGAAAGCTTTGCGCATGTCTTCATGTACTTGTTTTTGTAGATCAATCCCTTGTGCGCGGAAGGCGCGAATCACCACATCGGTACAAACGCCTGTACTGTTATCCACATCGCCATTGGGATAGCTTAATTTGACGTAAGCTGGATCATACGAATGCGTCTGTTTGGTTTGTTCGTAGACTGAAGTAATCAGTTTGGCGATATGCTCAGGTGGCTTCGGACGCAGCTTGGGTGGAAGGCTGGGCGTTATATCCGTTGGGAAGGGTAAGGGATCGCTGGGTTTATCCTTGGTAAATGAGGGGATGGAGGTTTGTGGTTCGATAGGTAAAGGTGTTGGGCGCAAAAAATGCTGCGCTACCCAATAACAAAGCAGAGCAAACAGTAAAATCAGCAGCAAGTCATAGAGTAAAGAAGCTAGGCGCATAATTCCTTCAGGGGTAAAACCCGCTAAATCCTAAGTCATAGTAACAGGCAATTGTACAGTATTAAGCATTTCCCCATGCCAAATAATGGTTGGGCTTTGAATGGATTTCGCCCAATACATGGAGGAGTCAACCTGTTCTAATACATGGCTCACATTATAGTTGCATACAGCAGCTGATACGGCTCCTGCACTCAGGCTTATAGGTAATAGTTTATCGCCAAATTGCAAAGGTTGGCGCAAATGTTGAGTAAGTTGATTATAGTAATAGCTAATCTCAGCTTGATCGGTATGCGGAATGAGCCAAAGAAACTCATCGCCGCCAATCCTACCTACGGTGCCAATTTTTTCTAAACTAGTTTGAAAATGTTTAGCGACGGTCATTAAAACCTGATCCCCCGCTTGATGCCCGTAAGTATCATTGATGCTTTTAAATTTGTTTAAATCAATAAAAACAATGCAAAAGTCGCGTTGTTTTTTACACAGTTCATTTAATTTTTTAAGGATAAAGTCGCGACTGTATAAACCCGTTAAGGAATCTTTGTCGATTTGAGTGCGTTGCCGTTCTTGTTCGCGCACGAGAGCATAGATGAAATGCCCAATCAGCAATAACAGTAGCAAAATAGCTAAACCTACCGAGCTGATCGAGGTTAGCAAATCATGCCAAGCTGAGCGTGAATAGCTACCACTACCAGCAGAAATCTCATTGACTAAGCAGTAAGTGAGGTTTTCACGGTCACGTTCTAAAGCACTAATCCATTGGCTTAAGCGCGTTGTGTCCAGTTCCTGCTGGCTCATAAAGGCAGGCTCCATCAATTTCACACGCTCAAAAACATCAGCCACCATTTTTTCCAAGCCCGGAATGTTTTTGAGGTTCGGGTCTTGATGCAAGCTACTTTGCACGACAGGTAGGCGGCTCCATAGTAGCTCGTATTGAAAACGTAATTGATTGATGGTGCTCGCTTGGGCTAAATATAATTGGCTTTCATGAATCGTGCTTTCAATCTCACGATTTAAATGCTCCAAACTCCAAATAGTTTCATGCCGATATTTTTCCAATAAAAAAAAGGTTGAAACTACATTCATGGCTGATAAATAAATTAATATCAGCATCAGTGGGACTAAAAGCCACTGGTAAATATATCGAGCGTGTTGTGCAAGTTTTAACATGGTTATTCAGTTTATTATCAGTTAGTCACTTGTAAGTACCTGAATATAATACAGTTGCCAAACAAGCATATTATCTAAAGTACGGGCTGCTATATTTAAACTATCAGTATTAATCATTAGCCAAATTAGACCTTTTTCTCGAACAGTTAAAGGTCTTCCAGCTATTTTTAAAGCTAAGATAGCTTCGTATTTTGCTACCTTTTTAACATCAATCGTGACCGAATATTGGTCAAGTGAGCGTAAATACACTTCCTTGGCTTGGGGGCAAATCTGCCGAATAACATCTGTTAGCAGTGGACCAGAGAATTCTTGGGCTACTGTTGCCCAAGTATGCTTAGTTTTAAAGGCTTTTTGTGGTAAGGCTTGTAGTTGTTGCTCACTAAAAACCAACTCTTTAGACCCACAACTAGTGGCAGGATCTGTATTTACAATCAATAGCTTATCAGGATTGCCTGCGAATTCCTGAGTAGGCGGATAGAGTGAGGTAGGCGGACTATTATTGGCATTAGTAATCATTGGGTTATCTTTGTGTGGATTGATTAAATTATTAGTTAAATAAAACCCAAAAATCATCAAAACACTAATTAAGCACCCAATGAGAACCCATGATTTACCACATTTCATAGCTTTTATACCTGCAGTTTCAGTAGCTTAAGGTTGTTATTATAAGAAATAAATCAGGTTTTTTAATGGTTAGCTGCTCAACGAACTAGGTGTTTTTAATTATAAATATAGCGGCTTGGAATAATCCACGGCACATTTGTACAGCCTATCTCACATTCTATATGGTAAACATTTTTTAAATTCTCAGCAGATAGGACTTTAGCAACACTGCCAGTGTCGACAATACAACCACTTTTTAGCAAATACAAGCGATCACAATATCGAGCGGCGAGTGAAAGCTCGTGTAGGACAACAATGCAAGCCCGTTGCTGCTGAGAAAAAGCACGCAATAGCTCCAAAGTTTGTAATTGATAACCTGGGTCAAGCGCAGCAATCGGTTCATCGGCTAGTAAAATAGTGGGTTCAGCGGCTAAAGCACGCGCTAACAGTACTCGAGTACGTTCACCTCCTGAAAGTGTCGTCGCATCACGGTTGCGTAAATGTTCAATACCTGTTTGTTGAATGGCTTGGTCAATAGCAGCTTGATCAGTGATGCCAGCTTGTTGCCAAGCCGCTAAATGCGGTAAACGCCCCAAAGCAACTAAGCGCTCTACCGTTAATGGCCAGTGAATGCTGCCACCTTGAGTCAGCCAAGCAATCTGCTGGCTGCGTTCTTTAGCATTGAGTTTAGTTAAAGCTTGATCTTGGAATTTAATAGTACCCGTCAGGGGTGTTTGTAGACCTGCTAGAATTTTTAGTAAGGTTGATTTGCCTGCCCCATTGGGGCCAATCAAACCGATTAATTCACCTGCATGTAGCTCTAAATTAATCGCTTGTAGTAGCAATTGCTGATTACGTTTAAAGGAGATATTGGCCGCTTCAAGTAAACTCATACATGCTCCTTGCGGCTGCGTAGAATTAAATATAAGAAAAACGGTGCACCGACTAAGGCGGTTAATACGCCCACTTTAATCGCGGACTCGGTGGGGATTAAACGTACCCCAATATCAGCGGTTAGCAACATCGCTGCACCACCCAAGGCAGCAGCAGGTAACAAACGTGCGGGTTCATAGTTAACCAAGGGGCGTAATAAATGCGGCACCACCAGTCCAATGAAGCCAATCATCCCCGTGGTAGCCACCGTTGCGCCGACTGCAAAGGCAATCGCAATAAAAATCCGCCAACGTATCCAACTAGGGCGCACACCTAAAGAAGCCGCAGTTTCTTCGCCTAAGGTCAGCGCATTTAATTGCCGCCCCACCCCTAACATTAGCGCCCAGCCAATCAAGGTAAAGGGTAACATCAGCCAAAAGTCATCCATGCTGCGGTCGGTAATATCGCCCATCGTCCACAATACCAGCTCGCGCATGGCATAAGGGCTAGGGGCGAGATTCAACAATAAGGACATCGCGCTAGTCGCGAGCGCATTCACCGCAACCCCTGCCAAAATAAGGGTAGTAATACTGGCATCGCGCCCGGCTAAAGCAAACACTAAGCCGGTAGCAATCAAAGCACCCAACATAGCGGATAGCGGCAACATCTGTGCTGAGATACTTTGCAAACCAAAATACAGCACTATCACCGCACATAAGGCAGCACCGCTACTACTACCAATTAAATCGGGACTAGCGAGTGGATTACGTAAGAGGCCTTGCATCGCTGCCCCGCATAAACCAAGCGTGGCGCCTGCGAATAAGGCAATCAAAGCACGCGGCAAGCGAATTTCAGTGAGAATAATCGCCAAGACCGAGCGGTGATCCGTGAATACTTCATTGGCAGCCTGCCAAATCGGTAAAGGGTCACGCCCAACCACTAGCGATAGGCAAAATAAGCAGAAAACTAATAGACTTAAGCTAATCAGTAACCAACGATAATTCATTCGGATGTTCTTGGCTGGGAGAGGTTTAAGCGTTCGTGTTGTAGGGTTTCGATCGTGTCCATAATCCACGGGCCATCACAAATCGTCATATTGCTGGGTACGCTAATAATATGTGGATTCAATTGCGCGCCCCGCAGTGCGGGGTGCTTGGAGAGTGCCTCAGCGCGTGAATACGTATTGATCGTGTAGGGTGAGTCGATAAGCGCATCCGGTTGCAGGCGTACCAGAGTTTCCAAATCCAGTGAGCCATAATCACGCACTCCGGCTAATTCACCGGCATTGCGCCAGCCTGCCAAACGCATACTTTGTCCACGTAAAGATTCAGGGCCCACTGTATAGCCATTGGGATCATAGACCGCCGCTAACGGCGCTTGTGGGTTGGCAGCCGGTAATTTGGCTAGGCGCTCTTGCATGGTTTTGATGATTTCAGCCCCACGTTCGGGATGGCCGCTGAGCTTGGCAATCAGTTCAATATTGCCAAATACCTGCTGCATATTATTGGCGAGTGGCAAGGTTTCGACGCGTACACCCAGTTTTTTCAGCAAGTTGACTGTTTGAATACCGCCATATTCACCCGCAATCACCAAGTCAGGTTTAAAGGGTAAAACTTCTTCAGCCAAACCTGTGGTAGTGGGATAGGGGAGTGCTTTAGTTTGGAAGTAGGAAGCACCTTCATCATGGGAAAGATGAGTTAAAGCACTGATCTGCTTAGGATCGGCGAGCAGCAATAACAGCTCATCTGCACATAAGTTAATCGAGACAATCCGCTCTGGTGGCTGGTGTGTGTCTGCTAGCGTGATCGAACTGAAAGTAGCCAGCAGTAATAGGCTAAATAGCAGCAGCTTTTGGCAAACGCGATACCACATAAATATTCAATCTTTAAGTTCAGATAATCAGGGTTTAGCCTTGCATAGTGGCATGTGCTAAGCCCTAGTAGCAAGCAATTGCAAGCGTGCTCTTAGCACCCTCTACCAAAAACCAAGCACTCCCCGCTGTTTTCTGCTACTGACCTAATGCTACGAATGATCGCCATGCTTTGCCCCCAAGTTTGACCTTAGCCCAAGTCATTTTCTATAGATGATATTAATTGAGTAGTTTGAAAACAATGTGTTCAAAAATAATGCGAATTATGTGAAATTAACGAGTTATTTTTAAATAAAGCTAATGAGTGTAATGTTTTATCAGGAGGCATTTATGCGAGTGTATGAATGGAAACAAGGTTTGGGTTATGCGCTGTTATTGTTATTAATCAGTTTCGTGATTCAGATTCCAGCGGCTGCCCAACCTTTGACCGCCAAACAGTTTGGCGTGCATTTGCGCAATGATAATCGGCCTATGCCGAGTCATTGGGATAGCCTCGTTCAGCAGTCAGGGTCAGGTTTGGTGCGGATTCCAGTGGTTTGGGGCTGGTTCGAATTAGAGGGTAAGGGTAAGACACCCACTTGGTTTTGGCCGCAGCTGGATGAGTATGTGAATCGTGCCAAACATGCGGGGCAAAAAGTACTGATCTCCTTTGCCTCCACACCGTGTTGGGCGACCGTTAATTACGCAGGCAAATCGTGCAGTGCAGCGGTATTAGCGGCGGGATCGTGGAAGTTTAATATGCCGCCTGCCAATGCCGCCGATTATACCGATGCTTTAAAGCGCATTGCGACGCGCTATCACGCCAATCCAGCAACACGTAATGTGGTGATTGCTTACGAAATTTGGAATGAGCCCAATATTGTTAATTTCTGGGCGCAAATGAAGCGGCGGACTATCCCCTTTGAATATAATAATGGTTATCCCTTCCAAGTCGATCGTGCCAGTATTAAGGCTTATACCCAGCTGGTTAAAGGGAGTTATTCGAGCCTAAAAGCGCTTAACCCCGCCTTGAAAGTCATCGCAGGCAGTATTGCGGGGACTGATACCTATTTCTTAGAGGAAATGTATAAAGCAGGCGCGAAAGGTAATTTCGATGCTTTATCGTTGCACCCTTACCCAAGCACGATTCAGGCGGAGCGCCATCCTTACTACGGGCGTGCAGCACCCGCCAATGACTGTCTTAAATTCAGTGCGCTTCCCCATGAAGGTTGTTTAAAGCAAGGTGTGGAAGCGATGCGTGCGATGATGCTGAAGTATGGGGACAACAAGCCAGTTTGGTTCACTGAGTTTGGCGTCTCGTCTAGCCCTGATTGGGGTGGAGCAGGGCAAATTAAGAGTTTGAATGCTGCTGAACAAGCGCAAGCGACAGAAGCCTTTAAGCTCATCCATTTAATTAAAAGTTGGGATTTTGTTGAAGCTGCGCTTTGGTATGAGCTAATCAATCGGCCTAAGCAAGCGGATTATGCGAGCAATATTTGGGTGCAACCGGAACCGTACTTTGGTTTTTATCGCGAAGATAGCTCTGCTAAGCCGGTACTCACTGCCTATCAAGCACAAGTGAAGGCTCAGCCACTGCCAGTGCAGTTATATCCAGCAGGTGATATCAGCCAGCAGGAATATCCTGCGGAATTTAGCTGGCAAGCAGTGCCTAACGCAATAGGTTATGTATTGTGGCTAAATTACAAAGCGACACCGGCACAAAATGGCAAAATTAATCGCTATGTCACAGCGGCTCAAGCGCAATGTGCCACCGGTTATACGTGCAAACTTAAAGACAGTACCGCCTTTGCTAACAATATCAGTAGTGATTGGTGGGTTAAGGCGTTTTTCGCTGATGGGTCGAGTCGAGATAGCCGTGCGGTGAGCTTTAAGTTAATCGCACCGCCTGCACCCAGTTTAATTAGTCCTAAGCACAATACGACGGTCACCACTTCAGCGGCCATCAATGTGCCCCGCTTTGTTTGGAAGCCGTTTCCTAATGCAGTCAGTTATCGTTTGTGGGTGAGGGGCTATACGCCGTATGGAGTCGATCAAGCCGATCAGAACGGTGAAGAGCAAATCATTCAACACAGTTTAACGCCGAGCCAAGCGACTTGTAATGCAGCTTCTTGTCAGTATAAGCCTAATTTAAGTTTGGGTTATGCGCCGGCACAGTGGACAGTGACAGCGATGTTAAGCAATGGCAAACAGCTCACCTCGCCTCCACAAGGCTTTACCCTTTATCCTTCTAAAAGTGTGTTTATGAAGCCTGCGCAAATTGAGCCGGAAGGCAAAATCACTACGCAAAAACCGACCTATGCGTGGACACCGGTAGGTGCAGCGACTGCCTATCGCTTATGGGTGAATGCAGGCAATGGTGCGGGGGTGGTGCATCTCAGCGTTCCTAGCTCAGTCTGTAACAGTGGCGAGTGTCGGTATACGCCTACGATTGCAGTCGGAAATGGCGATGCCGTTTGGTGGGTAACTGCCTTACAGGGTGGGCAAGAAGCGATGAGTGACGGTATGGCTTTTCGCGTCCAATAAATGCAAGCTAAGCGCCTTTTGCAGATAGCCTCAGCGGGGTTTTATGGCAGCGCCTTCGATGCACCCTTGGCGAGCAGATATTTATTTGCTCATCACCACGCTTTTAGCCGGTTTAGGCTGGATTTTCTCTAAAGAGGTGGTGGCGCTATGGCCGCCTTTATTGTTTTTAGGGGTGCGCTTTTTGCTGGGTGGCTTGCTGCTGTTACCCTTTGCTTGGCCGGAGCTAAAGCAGCTCAAAGCGGTGGAGTTAAAAATTATTCTGCGGGTCGGCTTGTTATTTTCACTCGGTTTAGTGTTGTGGATGTGGGGCTTAGCGCATGCGCAGCATTTGGGGGTGGGGGCGTTTTTAAATACGCTCGGTATTATCCTCGTGCCGGTGATTGCGATGGCTTATGGTGAGCGTCCGAATGTGTTGGTGTGGCTGGCTTTGCCCTTGGCGATTCTGGGGATGGCGTTTTTATTTTTAGAAAGCCATTTTGCGTTAGGGGTGGGGGAAATTGCGTTTTTAGCAGCGGCGGTGGTGTTTGCGCTGAATTTTACTTTAACTAGCCAAGCTTCTTATCACTTGCCGATTTTAGCGCTGACCTCGCTGCAATTAATGATTGTGGGGGTGGTGGGTTTAATGCTGTCAGCTGGCGTGGAAACTTGGAATTTCCAGCAGCCTGCGAGTTTATGGTTGTGGCTAGCTTTGAGTATTGTGGTTTCAACCAGCGGACGTTTTCTATTACAAATCAAAGGTCAAGCATTAGCGCCTGCGAGTCATGCGATTTTAATTCTGACCTTAGAGCCGGTTTGGGTGGCGATTATGGCAGCACTCTGGTTTGGCGAAAGTATGAGTGCATTGCAAATCATGGGCTGTGGGTTAATTTTTGCTGCGGTGCTCCTTAGTCGCTGGAAAGTTATTTGGCAGCTACTAAAGGGCTAGCTTGTGTAAAACTCACGCAGCCTATACTGGATTTCCTTAGCTACACTTTAAATAGTGAGAAATGTAATTAAAATAATTGAGCTAAGGATAGATCATGAAAAAACTAAAGCTAACTGCAATGAGTGTGCGTTCAAGTTGGATGCTAATGCTCAGCTTAGGTCTGTTCGGTACGGTGAATAGTGCAGAAGCCGGTTGGAAATTAGAATGTGTTGGGCGTTCGCCCGCTTGGAGTGTGGAAGTATTTCCCAAGGCTTTAAAAGCGCGGATTGACGGCCAGAGTGCCATGTTGCCGATTTTGAGTAAACGCCAAGCCCATGGCCGCCATAATAAGGTCGCGATCAAAACCCAAATTCGCAGCGCCAATCGTACACATCGTTTGGATTTAACCTTGAGCTTTACGAAATCCTGCCGCAGCAGTGTGAATGGCAAACTGATGAGCTTTCTTGCCAAAGGTGACTTTAATCGGACACCTTTGAATGGTTGCTGTCGGGCGATTCGGGGCTGAGGCTATTGGTTTGTTTCCCCCATCCCCGGGCTCCCTTCCCCCGCAAGGAGGGAAGGGAGCCAGCCCCTCAGATCAAGCGATAATTGTCCTGTTCAAGCTGCACATGACCCATATCACATAAAGTTTCGAGCACTTCTTCCAGTGCTTTGGGTTTGGTTTTAAATTGCAGGTTTAAGTCGCCTAAGGTTTTAGGTCGATTTAATAGGCTACGTACTAATTTGAATTGTTCTGGCAATCCTTTAGGCCAAGCTAACTTACTGGCGGGTGTAAGGCTCACCCCTTCGCTTTCCTCCGTTTCCACGGCTAATTCAGTCTGCTGGCTGGTCTGAGTTTGTGGCGCTTGGAATTCAGGGCGCAACCAGCGGATGTGGCCTTGGGCTTCTTCATGGGCACGTTCAGCATTTAAGGCGACTAAACGGCTGAGGAGTTCTTCTTCGGCTTGGGCTTGCGCTTCGGGTTTGTCGGGGAGTGGGGTGGTGGCTCCAGCTTTGCCGACCAGTTGCGCGGCTAAATCGTCCCAGCCATAGGCTGCAAATACGGCGCGGTCGAGGTCGTCGTGCAGTTCTCTGAGAAGGGTGATTAAGCCTTGTTGGTGGGTGAGTTTGTCTTTGTCGGTGAGGGGTTCGCCAAGGCGCAGTTTTTCCAAGACGTTGTACATGTTGGTGAGGGTGAGGTCGGGGTGGGCGGCTTGTTGGCGTTTGCGGTGGGCGTCGAGTTGTTCGGCTAACGCGCGGATTTGGGTTTTTTGGGCTTCGGTGGGGGTGGGGAAGGGAAAGGTTTCAAAGCAGGTGGTTTTTACGTAAACGGGTGTTTCACCTAAAGAGCTGCCCTGTGCTAGTACCCAACAAACATGGATGCGACTTGAAATTACACCAAATAAGAATGCGTCATCTAAAGCAAGATTTATCAACTTGTTATCTGGAGAAATTTGCGTAGGCAAAAAGACAAAGAAACGATGTTTGCTAGTTTCTATGGTCGTAACAAACCGCGAAATATCTTTAAGTGCTTCACGTAAATCTTCACGTGGTCTGCGATGAAGCCACCACCGTTCACGTAGTAACTTATCACGATTTTGATCACGTTCTGGCTTAACTCTTTCCAGTAACCACTGATAAATAGCAGGGTATTTGCTAATCACATTGTCTTTTTCATATCCATGTAAGTCTATAATTAACGCATTACGTGAAGTTTGTGCCAGATCACGCCCATTTATATAGTTTTTAATAACAGTTGATTCACTCGCACATAATTTTTCTGCAATTGTACGGTCAATAATGAACCCAGCTCCACCAATTTCAAATCCACGTTGGCTTATTTTGATGTTAGATTGCAGTGCTTTTATGCTAGTAGCATTTACACCCACAGATATGTCAGCATAGATTTTCCCATCGCGCTTTTTCGACTCAATACTCTGCGCATCAGCACCTGCAACAACCGCTTCACTAATCACCGTTTGCAGCGTACCGGTCGCTTCCCCCGCTTCGCCCACCGTCATCGCAATCCGCACCGCCGCGCCATCCACACTATCCACCCAAGGATGATCTGGAATTGCAAAAATCAACGATAAAGGTTCTTTCGCTTCCAATTGTGCTTGCACCACGCGCCGATTAAAGGTCTGGCGCAAGCTATTCGTAGTGATAAATCCAAAACGTTGTGCTTGACCTAAACGTACCGTTTCGGCTGCTTGATGCCACCAATACATCACAAAATCACTCGAATCCGGCACTTCTTTCCACGTTTTGCGCAAGGCTTCCACATAGCCATCACCCAAGGTAGCCCGCATCGGAGCAGCGCCAATAAACGGCGGATTCCCCACAATAAAATCCGCTTGCGGCCATTCTGCCTTACGCGGCTGCACATAGCGCTGCACCGCCACCCGCGCCGTCTCATCCGGCACTTCCTTACCCGTCACCGGATGCCGCTTCGTACTCACTCCATCCCAGCGCGTCACTGCTTGCCCCGCCGCATCCACCACCGGCTCAATCGCATCCCACGCCAACACCGCATCGCGACATTCAATATTATGAAAATCACGCAAAATCGGTTCAGGCGGCGCTACATTGCCATGCGTGCGGAAATGCCATTGCAAATAACCAATCCACAACACCATTTCGGCAATTTTCGCCGCCCGTGGATTCACTTCAATCCCTAAAAACTGCTGCGGATTCACCGAAACACTTTCCATCTCTAGCGAAGTTTGCGCAAACCCCAATTGTTGCAAAAAGTCGAGAATTTCGCCTTCCAACTTTTTCATATGCTCCAAAGTCACATACAAAAAATTCCCCGACCCACAAGCCGGGTCAAGAATACGCAAGTTACACAGCTTGGTATGAAAGGCACGTACCAACTCCACCGCTTCACTGTGTTTTTTGCCTTTCTTACTCGGTTTTTGCTGCTCTAATAACACCGCAGCGGCTTGCACGTTTTGCCATTCTTCACGTAATGGCTCAATCACGGTTGGAAACACCAAGCGCTCGACATAAGCACGCGGGGTATAATGCGCGCCGAGTTTATGGCGCTCTTTCGGGTTTAAAGCCCGCTCCAACAAAGTCCCGAAAATGGCAGGTTCAACAAACCGCCAATCGGCCATGGAGGCTTTCAGCAATAATTCAATCTGTGCTTTATCCAAAGGCAAAGCATCCGCCTGCGCGAACAAACCCCCATTAAAGCGGTGAATCTGCTCCATACTCACGCCCTCAAAACCGCCTTTGTCCATTAAAGTCCAAAGATTTTTCAAAGCAGGCGCACAGCTTTCCGGTTTATCTTTTAATTTTTCTAATAACTGCGTGAAAATCTTTTCCGGCAATAAACCCACATCTTCCGCAAACATGGTAAATAAGCAGCGCATTAAAAAAGTCGCCACTAATTCGGCAGAATGGTGCTGCTCCAAGGATTTCGCTAAACCGGCTAAATGCGTAGCAATTTCACGCGTGACTAACGCCGCTTTCTTAGATGGATCAAGGCTATGCGGATCAAGCCAAATGGCGCGTAAACGCTCACGAATTTCCGGCTTGTGTAAATCATCCAGCTTAATGCGATAGGAGTTTTGATCAGGGAAAGCGGTATAAGTCGAACCCGAACAGGTAAATTCGCTATACACCTGCAATACATGCCCGACATCGGTCACGATTAGAAACGGCGGCTTTTTCTCAAAGCTGGGCAAGTTAGTAATATAAGCTTTGGCTTGGTTATAAGCGCGCTCTAGCGCCATATCTAAACCACCCGAACCGATCTTTTTACCCGTGGATTTAGCTTCTAACACGAAACTGTCACGCTTATATAAATCAATAAAGCCGGTGGATGCTTTACCTAAAGATTCCAGCATATCCACGCGTCGCTCAAATACATAAGCGTTGTGCTTATTATCCGCTTGGGCAGGCTCAGGCTTGTCTACCGCTAATAACTCACATAGTTCGGTGAGAAATAATTGGTAATTAGCTTTCTCTGAACCATTTTTTCCTTGCCAACGTTGGATAAATGCGCTGCTTGCCTCAATCGCGACCGTCATGAATAGCCCTTGCTCAAAAATCAGGAAGCAGGAATTTAACTGATTTAGTTAACAGGGGCTAGCGAATGGTTTTTCAAAGCCAGCAGTTTTTTCGATTAACTCAGCCTTTAATTCAGTTACAAGGCCGAACATTCAATGTGAATAAATTCGGCTGCGCCGTATCGGTGGAGCTAATCTTGATTTTCGCCTGACCCTCGCCACCTTTAACTAGGATGCGGGTATTTGCACGAATATTGGTATCTTGCCCGCAAAGCGACCATTGTAAACTGTCGTCAGGATTTAACTGGTCACTCAGCTCAAAAGGGTTATCAGCAGGTAAAGCTAATGCGCTCACTTGCGGCGTGCCGGTAGTACCCGCAAAGAAGTATTCGCGGCGTACTTCAATTTTTAAGCCATTGCCGGTTAAGTTGCCCGCAAAATGCAGCGGGATGATGGAAACTTGATAACCGGCAGGCACTGTGACCGGAATAGCAAAGGTGCAGGTGATATTAGTTTTCTGCCCTTGAGTTGTGCCGACTTCAAGCTCAGCTAAGCTCAGTTTAAAGCTAGTTTGTTGAGGCTGAAATTCAAGTTGAGCACTACCTTCGATACATCCCGAGCCAGCAATCGCAGGCACATCAGTAATGACAGCTGTGGCGGCATTATTGGTAGCCGCTGAGGTAGTGGGTGTTGCCGTCGTCGCTGCTGCCGGATTGCTAGGCATGGGCGCAAGATCAGGCGAAGTCGCTTGGTTATTCGCTGGTTTATCACCACAAGCGCTTAACAAGCAGCAACTTAAGGCCAAGATGAGATAGTTAAAACGCATAACTAAATCCTTTTAAGTATTGTTCACTTAACTTTAGGCCAGCTCAGATAAATTGTTAGGGTTTAAATAGGAAAAAGTTAAATCTTAAGCTGTTTAAGCCTAGCCATCTTTGTGGATCAAGTCGTTTCGCCCAGTTACTTCAACCACTTATTGCTGCACTGCATTAATCCAAGACATCAAATTCCGCTGCAATACTTGATCATTTGATCAAATTTAGATAAAAATAAAAACCACCAATATTTTATAAATAATTGATTTAATTAATTTTTATTAAATGGCATGTAGCTTGCTATAGATCAGCAACCCGTTTGGTTAAATGTTTGGAGGAACAGAACCAATGGATGCCAACTCAACTGAACCGTTTTTCCAGCCGCGTTATGTGCGTGTCACAGGCGTGCGTGATAAGCGCTTTGTGGAATTCGATTTTTCCATCGGCGACCCGAGCTTGTTCGTGGAATTGGTGCTGCCCTTTGTGCAATTTCAGCAGTTTTGTAAGCGTAATCAGGTACTAGAAGTGAGCGCTGAGCAAGCCGCGCAAATTGATTACGATCAGCTGAAATGGCGCTTTGGCAAACCGGGTGTTCAGTCTTAGAGGCAAGTTTGTTACTGGAGGAGAACCTGCATGTCTTTGAATATTGCTGCAAAAGAAATTAAGCCGCTGCGTCTCAACTATGCGCATATTGCGCGGCGCATTGGCGAGAATAAGCCTGCGACCCGCTATCAAGAGGCTGTTTATGACGTTCAGCCAACCACTAATTTTCATTACCCACCCAGCTGGGACCCTAGCCGCAAATTATACGATACCGCCCGCACTGCGATTGTGATGCAGGATTGGTATAGCTTCACCGATCCGCGCCAATTCTATTACACCAGCTATGTCGCTGCGCGCGCTAAGCAGCAAGAAATTATGGAAAGTAATTTCGAGCTGGTTGAAAAGCGCGATTTGCTCCAAAGTCTACCTGCTGATTTAGCCGATCAAATTCGCCAAGTCCTGATTCCGCTGCGCCATTACGAATACGGCGCGAATATGAATAACCAAGATATTTGCCATCGCGGCTATGGCACGACCATTACTTCGCTGGCGTCCTTCAATGGCTTTGATCGGATTGGCATGGCGCAGTATTTGTCCCGGATTGCGCTGCTCTTGGATGGGAATGAAGAAACTTCTCTGAATGCGGCTAAAGAGGCTTGGCTGAATAACCCCGCTTGGCAAGGCTTGCGTCATGCGATGGAAGATAGCTTCGTGCTGGATGATTGGTTCGAGATTTTGGTGGTACAAGATGTGGTCATGGATGGCTTGCTCTATCCGCTGATTTACGAGCGCTTTATTAGTCAGGCCACCGCCCAAGGTGGGAGCACCTTCTTAATGCTCACTCAATTTATGAATGAGTGGGGCGAAGAAAATACCCGCTGGACTAACCAACTTTTAAAAGTCACGGCCAGTGAATCGGCTGCAAATGCAGAGCTGCTCACGCACTGGATACAAACTTGGTTAGCGCGAGTTGAGCAGGCGGTATTGCCGATAGCGCAATTAGCCTTTGGTGCGAAAGGGGCTGAGCAATTAGCTGCTGTGAAAACAGAATTGCTAGCGCGTTTAGCCAAGCAAAGCTTGAAGGTTTAAGGAGTGGGGTATGTCTGAACATAAAGTATTCATGATTTTCCAAAATACCGCCGATGCGCAGCCTTTTATTTCTGCCTTCGAGCAAGAAAACCCTAAAGCCACTTTAGATTATCAGCCCGGCATGGTGCGAATTGAAGGCTTAGGCGAGCTGGGTATCACTCAAGAAGTGGTTTCCGAGTTGGCGGGGCGCGAAGTGAATTTGCAGGAGCTGCATCTCACCTTGATTTCGCTGTCCGGCAATATTGATGAAGACGACGATTATTTCCGTATTACTCGCCACTAAGGAGCAAGCAGCATGGCTAAGAAGTTAAATATGCGTAAACGTTATGAGCTGCTAACCCGTGGTTTGGGTTGGGAGCCAACGTATCAGCCGAAAGATAAAGTATTTGCCCAAGAAGCTTATGAAGGCATCAAAATTACCGACTGGAGCAAATGGGAAGATCCTTTCCGTTTAACCGCTGATGCGTATTGGAAATACCAAGCGGAAAAAGACAAAAAACTCTATGCCGTGATGGATAGCTTCGCGCAAAACAATGCCCACCTGAATTTAGCGGATGCGAGTTATGTGAATGCGCTCAAATTATTTATTCAAGGCGTTAGCCCCTTGGAGTATGCGGCGCACCGTAATTTTGCGCGTTTGGCGCGGCAGTTGAGTGGTGAAGGCGCACAAATTGCTTGCCAGATGCAGTCGATTGACGAGCTGCGCCATGCGCAAACGCAGATTCATACCATCAGCCATTACAACAAGCATTTCCACGGCATGCACGACCCTTTCCATATGTTTGATCGGGTATGGTATTTGTCGGTACCGAAGTCTTATTTTGATGATGCCAGTTCTGCAGGGCCGTTTGAGTTTATTACTTCGGTGTCGTTCTCGTTTGAGTATCTGCTGACGAATTTGCTGTTTGTGCCTTTCATGTCGGGCGCTGCTTATAACGGCGATATGGCCACCGTGACTTTCGGTTTCTCGGCGCAATCGGATGAATCGCGCCACATGACGCTCGGCTTGGAGATCATCAAATTCTTGCTGGAGCAGCACGAAGACAATCTGCCGATTGTGCAAGGCTGGATTGATAAACACTTCTGGCGTGCTTATCGCTTACTTGGTTTGGTGGCGATGATGCAAGATTATTTCTTGCCCGAAAGCCCGATGTCGTGGAAAGAGGGTTGGCAGATTTATTTCGTGGAAAATGCGGGTGCGCTGTTCAATGATTTAGGCCGCTATGGCTTACAAATGCCGAAATATCACGAGATTGCCACCGCCGAAGCGGATCATATTAGCCATCAAGTTTTCGGGATTTTCTACAACTATATTCACGCGGCGGCTTTCAATCTCGGTTTGCCGAGCGAAGCGAAGATGAATTGGTTATCCGAAAAATACCCAGACACCTTCGACAAATACTATCGCCCGCGCATGGAAATGTGGGCGCAGATGGAGAAAGAGGGTAAGCGTTTCTTCAATATGGGCTTACCACAGCTCTGCCAAGTCTGCCAAATTCCAATGGGCTTCACGGAAGTCGCCAAAGACGACCCGATGCAAATTGCCTATCGCGTCAGTGAGTATCAAGGCGAGAAATTCCATACCTGCTCCGATGGTTGCAAAACCATTTTCGATCATGAGCCAGAAAAGTATGTGAATGCATGGCTGCCAGTACATCAAATTTTCCAAGGTAATTGCGGTGGCGCTGCTGTGCCCGATGTTCTGAACTGGTATCACTTCCATCCTGAAGATGGCGGCGATTATGCAGGTTCCGCTGACGAAGCCCGCTGGAAAGCTATGAAAGGCGAAACGGCAGCCGAAGCGCCCAAAACCAGCCAAGCTGACGCAGCTTAAGGAGAGGAATCATGGCCGTTAAATCCATTCATGGTGAATATCCTTCAGTTTTCATGGATAGCGTCGACCGTTTTCATGGCAATCAATTGGTGTATATCGGCTGGGATAATCACACCAGCATTTGCACCGCGAATGCTTATCCTTTACCGCCCGACATGCCGTTTGGCGCTTTGACTGAAGCGGTCTTGCCGAGCGTCTGCGGCCCGCATCCTGACTTTCCACTGATTGAGTGGAGTAAGGTCGAATGGCTATTGGACGGCGAAGCTTTCACGCCGGATATGGGCAAAAGCTTGAAAGAGAATGGCGTCGGGCATAAGTCGCTGATTCGTTTTAAAACGCCGGGCTTGAATGGCTATAAGGGTACTGGGAATTAAACCCTATCCCAACCCTCCCCTTATCAAGGGAGGGAGAAAAGATGGTGAACCTCCTCCCCTGATAAGGGGAGGTCGGGAGGGGTTTCTTAAAGGATCAAGCAATGAGCTATCAATTAACCATTGAGCCAATTGGCGAAACCATTGAAGTGGAAGAAGGCCAGACTTTGTTGGATGCAGCGCTGCGTGCAGGTGTTTATCTGCCGCATGCCTGTGGGCATGGCTTGTGCGGAACTTGCAAAGTGGAAGTATTGGAGGGTGAGATCGAGCACGGTGAGGCTTCTCCTTTCGCTTTAATGGATATGGAGCGGGCTGATGGCAAGTGCTTAGCCTGCTGTGCGCGTGCCGTGGGTGACGTGACTATCGAAGCCGATATAGAAGAAGACCCAGATGCGCAACATTATCCAGTACGTGATTTTGTAGGTGTCGTTTCCAAAATTGAAACCTTAACGCCGCGCATCAAAAGCATCTTCTTGGCGATTGAAAACGGTGGGATTGAATTCCAAGCTGGGCATTATATCAATCTGTTGATTCCGGGGTTGGAGGATACGCCGCGCGCTTTTTCGATCGCTAGCCCACCTTCTGAAAAGAATTTAATTGAGTTGAATATCGCGCTAGTTGAAGGTGGCCAAGGCACGCAGTGGATTCATGAGCGCTTAAAAGTTGGCGATGAACTACGTTTCACTGGCCCCTATGGGCGTTTTTATGTGCGCGAATCTGCCAAAGAACCGCTGCTGTTTTTAGCGGGTGGTTCGGGTCTTTCCAGCCCGAAGTCAATGATTCTGCATCTGTTTGAGCAGGGCGAGAGTCGACCTGTGACTTTGATTTATGGCGCACGCAATCAAGCCGAGCTTTATTACCGCGACCTATTTGAAGAGTTAGCGCGGGATTATCCGAATTTTACTTATCTGCCGGTGCTGTCCGCAGAGCCAGAAGATTCCAATTGGCAAGGTTTACGCGGCTTTGTGCATGAGGCGGCTAAGATGCATTTCACCGGTAAGTTTGCGGGGCATAAGGCGTATATGTGTGGCCCGCCAGCAATGATTGATGCTTGCATCACCACCTTAATGCAAGGGCGTTTATTTGAGCGGGATATGTATATGGAAAACTTCTATACCCAAGCCAGCCGGAATACATCTCCGAAAAGCCCCTTGTTCAAGAATATCTAGTTCCCTTCGACTACGCTCAGGGAACGGTAAGTATGACGGTGTACATGAAAGGGTAAGTATGAGGGTATATAGAGAATCGCAATGGTTGGCTGAGCGGAGTCGAAGTCAACATAAGGAATCGAGATGAGTAGTAACACTAATCCAGAAATCGCCAACAGCATTTCAGCAGCAGGCATCCAAACCAATTATCACGACGTGGGGCAGGGTGAGCCAGTGCTATTGATTCATGGCTCAGGCCCTGGCGTGAGCGCTTGGGCGAATTGGCGCTTAAGCTTACCAGCACTCAGTCAACATTTTCGGGTAATTGCACCTGATATGGCGGGGTTTGGCTTTAGCGAACGCCCAGCCGATTATCAATACAGCATGGAAAATTGGGTCGCCCAAGCGGTTGGCTTATTGGATGCGCTGAATATTCCTAAGGCTTCGGTCGTGGGGAATTCGTTCGGTGGTGCTTTGGCGTTAGCACTGGCGATTTGCCATCCTGAGCGGGTGAATAAGCTAGTGCTAATGGGGAGCGTCGGTGTGCCTTTCAAAATCACGGAGGGTTTAGATCGGGTGTGGGGTTATCAGCCTTCGCTGGAAGCAATGAAAGGCTTGCTAGATATCTTTGCTTATAACCGTGCTTTGGTGACGGATGAGCTGGCTGAGCTACGTTATCAAGCAAGTATTCGCCCCGGTTTCCAAGAGTCGTTTGCAGCGATGTTCCCCGCGCCACGCCAACGTTGGGTGGATGCGATGAGCAGCCCGTTAGCGGATATTCGCGCTTTGGCGCATCACACGCTGATTATTCATGGGCGTGATGATCAAGTGATCCCGCTACAAAATGCCTATGATCTAGTTGATCTGATTGAGCATTCTGAGCTGCATGTATTCGGACAGTGCGGGCATTGGACGCAGATTGAGCATGCGCAAAGTTTTAATCGCTTAGTTGCCGAGTTTTTGCAGCAAGCTTAATAGATATGAATTAATATCGATATTATTGGAATTAGCGATAATGTTGAATTATCTGAATCAAGGCTACACCATTCGCATTACTGAGATTGACGAGCAATTTATGTGTCGACCCCAAGAAATGCTATTAGCCGGAATGGTGCGTTTGGGTAAACGCGGAATCCCGATTGGCTGCCGTAGTGGTGGCTGTGGGGTTTGCAAAGTACAAGTCCAGCAAGGCGAGTATGCCACTGGCAAGATGAGCCGAGCGCATGTCAGTGAGCAAGAGGAGCAAGCTGGCTTTGTTTTAGCCTGCCGTTGCCAACCGAAAACTGATTTAGTGATTACGGTGGTAGGGCAGATGCGCAAGGCAACACACGCTTAAATTTTATGATCTAACTCTGGAGGAGAATCTAACTATGTCAATGACTGGAGTGTTACGTCCTGGGCATGTGCAAATACGTGTACTGGATATGGAGGCTTCCTTAACGCATTATGTCGAGCGGATGGGTTTATTAGAAACTGACCGTGATGATCAAGGCCGTGTGTATTTAAAAGGTTGGGATGAGCATGATTGGTTCTCGGTCGTTTTGCGTCCTGCTGATACCCCCGGCATGGATTTCACCGCCTTCAAAGTGGATAGCGTTGAAACCCTCAATCGTTTAGAGCAAGGCTTAAAGGATTTTGGCTGTGAAGTAAAACGTATTCCAGCAGGTGATCTCAACCACTGCGGCGAGCGTGTGAGTTTCGTTTCACCGATGGGTCACACCTTCGAGCTGTTTGCCCAAAAAGATACTATCGGCAATGGCCTTGGCAATGTGAATCCACATCCTTGGCGCGAAGATCTAAAGGGCATGAAAGTCCACCGCTTCGACCATTGTTTGCTGTATGGCGATGATCTGGATGGCGCAGTGAAATTATTCACTGAAGTGCTCGGTTTCCAACAAACTGAAAAGGTAGTGGTTGGCCCCGGTGGTTCAGTGCAGATTGCGAGCTTCCTCACTTGTGGAATGAAAGCGCATGACCTCGCGCTGATTCGCCATGAAGAGAAAGGCAAACTGCACCATGTGTCTTTCCTACTCAGAAGTTGGGAAGAAGTACTACACGCTGCCGATATTATGGGACGCTATAAAATCCCGATTGATATTGGCCCCACTCGGCATGGCATTACACGCGGACGCACGGTTTACTTCTTTGACCCTTCAGGCAATCGCAATGAAACCTTCTGTGATTCTTATGATTGGTATCCCGATCATCCTGAAATCACATGGACTGAAGACGAATTGGGCGGGGCGATTTTCTATCACGATCAGCAATTGAATGAGCGTTTCTTGAATGTAGTGACTTAATCACTAATCACCTCCAACACTTGACCTACTGCAATGACTGGTAGGTCAAGTTGACACTGGCTTACTCTACTGGATTGAGGGGTAACTACTTAGAGTCAGTTTTTTGGGGTTTAAGGGTAGGTAACTGTAGATGCCAGTACATCGCTGCCAACCGAATAAAAAACACTAAAGCCATTCCGATCAACATAGCCGGAATTTCAGCTAGGAAGCGTTCTAAAAGGGTATAACTGACGACCCCTAGAATCGCTGCTGAGGCATAAATCTCACTGCGTAGCACGCTAGGCGTGGTTGCGGTCAGGACATCACGGATGATGCCACCTGCAATACCCGTAATAACACCCATCACCACGGCAACGGGTGCTGCTAAATCGAATTGCAAGGTTTTTTGTGCACCTAAAATCGCAAACAGCGCCAACCCTGCCGCATCGGCAATATCCAGTAGTTTCAAGCGTATACCACGCCCTGTTGGGATCAACCGCACTAGCAGGATACTGAGCAAAGTAGTTGGGATAATGATGTAGAGATACAGCAGATCAGTGACCCAGAAGACGGGCGTAGCGCCAATCAATAAATCACGTAGAGTGCCTCCACCCAAAGCACAAACACAGGCGAGTACTAAAGCTCCAAAAAAATCCAGCTGATGACGCGCTGCTTGCAAAACGCCACTGACCGCTAAGGTGACAGTGGCGAGGATATTTAAAACTTGGATGAATAATTCGAAAGACATGCTATTTCGACATTGTGACCAACCACAAGGCAATACTTGGGAATGCGACCAAAATGCTTAGGCGGATAACGTCAGTGATAATAAAAGGAGTCAGTCCTTTGAAAATGGTATTCACTGGCACGGTCGGCAAGGTAGCCCGCAGCACAAAGACATTCATCCCGATGGGGGGCGTAATCAGAGCAATTTCGGTGGCCACCACTACCACTATCCCAAACCACACCAAATCAAAGCCTTGGGCAATAATCAGTGGAGCAAATAAGGGGACAAAAATCAGGATAATCGCCAATGAGTCCATCACGCAGCCCAACACCAAGAACACTAACAAGATAAACGTGATCAAGCTAAAGCCACTGACTCCTAGGGTTTGCACATACAGCAAAATACCATCCGCCAAGCCAGAATAAGAAATCAGTTTGGAAAACAGCAGTGCTCCGAATAAGACGGTATAGAGGGTTACGGAAGTGTAGGCCGTTTCAATCAATACTTCCCGCAAGGTTTTCAATGTCAGTTTTCCAGTGACAGCGGCTACTAGCATAGCTATCCCTGCACCTATCCCCGCCGCTTCAGTCGGGGAAAACCATTTCATATACAAGCCGCCAATAATCAGCACGAAAATAGCAACAAATGACCAAACACCCTTAAGCGAAGCGATACGTGCTTTCCAACTGACGCTTTCACCGCGTGGAGCCGCTGCTGGATTACGCAAGCTAATCAAGTAGATGCAGATCATATACATGGTCAAACCCAATAAGCCCGGAATGACGCCTGCGATAAATAAATCACCGATATTGGTTTGAGTGAGGATGCCGTAAATCACCAGAATAATTGACGGTGGAATCAAAATCCCCAGTGTACCGCCTGCGGCAATAGTGGCAGTAGCTAAACCATCGGCATAACCGTATTGGCGCATACTTGGATAGGCTACTTTGGACATAGTAGCAGCGGTGGCATAACTTGAGCCACAGACTGAACTAAACCCTGCACAAGCCACCATAGTAGAGAGGGCTAAACCACCCCGCACATGCCCGAAAAAAGCATTAGCTGCTTTGAATAAATCTGCGGAAATGCCTGTACGGGAAATCACATTTCCCATCAAAATAAACATGGGTACGACGGCTAGCTCATAGGATAACACTGCCTCGGAAATGGTCATCGGCAGCAAGGTTAAGGCTACCGAGGGATCCATTAATAAGGCAATACCGCCCAAGGCCACCGTCAGTAGGGAAAACCCCAAAGGGACCCGCAAAAACGATAAGATCAAGACAGCAATAATCGCCAATACACCAATGGTCATAACTCACCTCCACTCGATGGCTGCTTAGGCAATACACTTTGACCGCCTCTGGCATAATTGACATACAACAAACCTAATGCACTGAAGAAGGCAGACAACGCCATAAACGCATATAAAGGTCCACGTGGTAAACGTAATTCAGGGCTAACATCTGCGATGGATTGGGCTTCCCACGCTGATTGGATAAAGGTGAGAGTCATTAGCAACAGAATAACAACGGTCAGCCCCACAATGCCATGCTTCCACCATTGCAAACGCGGTGAATTCATCAGCTTATCGAACAAGTCCACGGTGAGATGTGTACCTGCGATGGTCACTAATGGCAAACCACAAAACACGACGAGAGCCATCAGGTGCTCGGTCAAATCCTGAATGCCAAAAATAGGGTGATTAAACAAATGTCGCCCGCTGACATCGACAAAATTGATTACCACCATCATGAACAGGCTGAACATTAGCAACCATTCAAGTGCAGTGAGTGTGCGGGAAATTAGGGGTTTGAGCATGGTGTTGTCCTATCTTAACCCTCTAGCCTAACCTTCCCCGTCAAAGGGGAAGGCACAAAAGAGGGGATTTTACTTCCCTGCCAAAGCCTTGTAGTCGGCTTCAAAATCGGCAAGCAGTGCTTTCGGGTCAGCAATACCTGCGGTTTTGGCAGCCGGTTCCCAGTCGGTCAGCATTTTGCTGCGAATTTCACCAATTTTAGTCATTAGCTCAGGAGCGGCAGGCGTGAATGTATGCCCAGCTTCGGTTAGTTTCTTTTCTGCATCGCTGTTTTGTTGGTTGAAGGCCTCACCCCATTTCGCAGCAAAGGCTTCGCCGGAGATCTTGTCAATCGCGGTTTTGTCGGCATCACTGAGTTTGTTCCACTTGCCTTCATTCATGGTTAGGAAGAAGGTTGCACCGTATAAGCCATTCTCAATCATCGTATGATGCGGCAGCTTTTCAGTAAGGCGGAAATTCACCACTGACTCAGGGGTGTGCAAAGAGCCATCTAGCACTTTGCTTTCCAGCATTTCATAAGCTTTGGTGGCAGGTGCAGAGACAGGTACTGCGCCTAAACCTTCTAAGAGAACCTGCTGAATGGGGCCTCCCATACGGATTTTTTGGCCTTTGAGATCATCAAGGGTAGCTAAGGCTTTTGAGCCATGGTTGAAAATCCCAGGGCCGAACATACCCACACTGAGCAATTTAATGCCGCCGTAAGCCGGATCTGCTTTCAGATGCTTGTTGTAGCTGTTCCAAAGAGCGATAGACTGCGCTTTAGCGTCACTACCTGCAAACGGCATTTCTGCAAACCAGATAGATTTGAAGCGATCAGGTTCATAGGTGAAATTCCCCCACGTGATGTCTGCCACGCCTTTGCGTGCCAGCTCCCAATGCTGCGGTGGAGTACCGAGTGCTTTGGGGAGGATTTCAACCTTGACACGTCCTTCAGTGACTTTTTCTACATCCTTAGTCCAAGGCTCGAGGATTTGGGTATAGACGAAGTGGGTAGGTGGTACCCAACTGGACATTTTTAGGGTCTCAGCATGCAGTGGGTTGGCAACTAAGCCAGTCATTATCACAGCTGGCAATACTGCCAATTTCAGGTTCATGCGGATGCTCATGGTGTTCTCCTCCTAACAAAGCAAACGGTTAAGCGTCGGGTGTCGCTGGTAAGGCAGCTTGTTGCTTTAGCAAGCTGGCCATTAAGCTGGCTCCCAGCGGAATAATATCGGTATCAAAAATAAAATTTGGGTGATGGCAATACGGCCCATCTTGACCCATAAAAAAGTAGGCACCGGGCACACGTTGCAGGAAGTGCGCGAAATCTTCTGAAGCCATTAACGGGCGGCAGTTGGCAATGACATTTTCAGCCCCTGCAAGGGTACGCGCCACCGCTAACACGGCTTCTACTTGGCTCGGATGGTTCTGGGTGACGGGGGCTTGATTCGGGTAGCTAATCTCAATGGTCACGCCATATAGCGTAGTGGTAGCGTCTGCGACCAATTGCAATTGACGGTGGATTTGCGCCCGCACGCTTTCGGCATGGGTACGGATCGTGCCAGACAATTTCAGCTCATCCGGTAGAATATTGTTGGCATGTCCAGCATGGATGCTGCCAAATGAGACCACACCACTGTCGCGGCTATCCAGAATACGGGTCAGGCTTTGCTGGAAACTGGTCACATAATGCGCGGCTGCTAAGATCACATCTTGCCCGGTATGGGGGGCAGAACCGTGTGTACCTTGAGCATGCATGGTGATTTCCACATGATCGGCAGAAGCTAAAGCACCTTGAGCAGGCACGCCTACCTTACCTTTACCCAAGCCCGGTAGGTTATGCAGCGCATAGATTTCTGCACAGGGGAAACGCTCTAGTAAGCCATCTTTGAGCATAGCCTCTGCACCACTTAATAATTCTTCAGCAGGCTGAAAAATAAACACCGCCGTCCCAGCGAAATCGCGGTGTGCAGACAAATATGCAGCAGCAGATAGCAGTGTTGTGGTATGTCCATCATGCCCACAGCCATGAAACTTGCCATCGATACGCGAATGGTAATGTACCCCCGAGCATTCTTGCATGGGTAGTGCATCTAATTCGGCACGTAAGCCAATAGTACGCCCTGGGCCAGCCGTTCCATGCAGAACGCCGACGACCCCAGTCTTACCAATGCCAGTATGGGTTTCAATGTTGAGGGCTTGCAAACGCGCAGCCACAAAGGCAGCTGTGTGGTTTTCATCAAAGCCCGTTTCAGGGTGACGATGAATCGTGTGCAGCCATGATTCTAGCTCTGGACGCTGGCTAGTGAACCAATGGCGCATCGCTTGTAGATCTTTCATGTCTGCCTCCTACTCTGTCTAAATTCTCATACGAAGATATTCTCATTTTAAGAATATATTGTCTAGCGATTATTTTGAGAATTGGTATAGTGAACTGCCATCAGCGCGAAAAAGGAGCAAAAAGAGTTTTTATGGACATCGACAAAGACAAAGTATTCCAACAAAGCCGCCTCACTCATCGACTGGAAATTTTAGCAGACGAGGCGATCGGGGCGACTGATCCTTTGTTTATGGAGAAACTGGGCTGTAGCATTCGTGAAATGCGGGTATTGCGGATGATCGACGACCATCCGGGAATAGCCTTCAATGAAATTATGCACATTACAGGCTTAGACCGCAGCTTAGTCTCACGCTTGATCCGTAGCTTATTGGAAAAAAAGCTGATTGATCGAGTGAACAGTGAACAGGATGCTCGCCGTTATGGCCTGTTCACGACCGCAGTGGGTAAGGAATATCGCGCTCAGGGTCGAGTCTGGTCGGATGCAGCGGAAGCTTTACTCTGGCAGCCCTTAGAGCCTAGTGAGGTAGCTACACTGAATGTGCTACTTAGCAAATTGTTGGTGTGGGTGCGTACTAGTGAGTATCAAACGGGTGTGCAGGATTTATATGAAATTATTCCGGTTAGCCCTGAAAATACTTGAGAAAGTTTATACCTACCCATTGGTAAAGTAATCAAGGTTTAGCAGTATAGGCTAGGTGGTCTTGAATTTGTATTTACAATGTGCGCACATTCTGTTAGAATAAAACTAACTAACCAGAGTAACCACATATGCCTAGCGTATCTACAACCTCCGAGTTTAAGGTCAGCCCTTTAAATATTCGTATCCGCCAAGAGCAGCGCTATCTAATTGAAAAAGCTGCAAAAACCCTTGATAAGACGGTTTCAGATTTTGTACGTGATGCTGCATTGAGAGATGCAGAAAATACTTTGCTGGATAGAGCTGGCTTTTATTTAGAGTCTGATGCTTGGGAGAGGTTTAATTCAGCTTTAAACAACCCACCCGTTAATAATGAGGGGCTTCGTAACTTGATGATGCGTAAGCCTGTATGGGAACAATAACTATAAACCAACCAGAACCTTTGAATGCACAGCATAATTTAAGCAACTTCGCTTGTGGTGAGGCACTACTTGATGATTGGTTACGTCAGCGTGCTTTAAAGAATGAGTTACTGAGTGCCTCAAGGACTTTTGTGGTGTGTAGTGATAGCAGTGTCGTGGGGTATTATGCTTTAGCAGCAGGTTCAATTGCACATACTGAAGTTAACAGCAAAATGCGGCGCAATATGCCAGATCCAATTCCAGCTGTTATTTTGGCTAGATTAGCAGTGGATAAGCATTGGCAAGGTAAAGGCTTGGGTTATTCTTTATTACAAGATGCTCTGCTGCGTTGCCATGCCGCTGCAAGCTATATTGGGGCTAAGGTTTTGTTAGTACATGCTTTATCTGAGAGTGCAAAAAGGTTTTATGAGTATTTTGGGTTTAGATCATCGCCTATTGATGATCGAGTTCTGATGCTGGTTTTAAATGAGGTAGCTTAAGCCAATAGGATTTAGGCTTGCATCCGCTCCCGCAACACCTGCTGTGTAATATCCGCTGTCTGCCGAATATGTGCTTCCGTTTCATGGCAAATCGTTTCTGCATCCCGCGCTAAAGCGGCCTCATAAATCCTTTGATGTTCGGCATGCACATCACGCATGCCCAAATTCGCAATCAAAGAAATATTCCGATAGCGCTTATGTTGATCGTAAAGAATATTATAAAAATGCAGCAGCCATTTGGAAGTACAAGCTGAAATCAGTGCCCAATGAAAGTCATGATTACGCTGTTCCCAAATGTCTAAATTAGCGAATAAATCTAACTCTTCGATTTTGCTGAGTTGGTAGTAAGTGGCGACTACCCGCGATTCCCAATCATCTTTGCCGTGCAATAAGCTGCTACGTAGTGCTTTGAGTTCTAAAGTCACGCGCAATTCGGTGACATCATCCAAATCTTCGGGCGAAATCGGCGAGACACGAAAACCACGCTGACCTTCAGTAATCACAAAACCATCTGAACTCAGACGGCTTAACGCCTCGCGCAAAGGTGTCGCACCTACATTGTATTCATTACGTAAATGCTCAATCTTCAGTTTGCTTTCGGGGGCAAGTTTGCCGTCGATAATATCGGCACGAAGCTGCCCATATACATAATCTGTTAAAGTTTTCGGGGCAGAGTCAACAGGCTGCAGGCTGGTCATAAAAGGTGGTTAGGCCATCAAAAAGAATGGCGCGATTATAACAAACAAGCCAGCGAACTGTGACAGTTAGCTGGCGTTTTATCAGCGGTTTAGTTCACACTCGAACTTTGAGCCACTAGGCTGGATTAGACTAGTGTAGAGAGGAAAGTCTTAGTCATTACTGATTTTGTTGGCCCAGCGATCAGCAATTTTTGCTGCTGCATCACGACCACCTAAGCCGAAAGCTAAAGCAATCGCCACCGCCACCGCACCTAAAGTAAAACCAAACGCCATATTGACGATATTGTCGGCTAAGCCCATCGCACGTAAGCCCATCGCTAACACTAAGCCAAGGATAGCAATGCGCGCGATGTTCGCGAGGCTGCCACTGCCGTATTCTTGTAGCTTGTTGTAAGCCACTGTACTGAGCAGATAGCCAACAATTAAAATCACGCTACCCACTAAAATGCCACCACCAAATTCTAAAACTTTAGCGAAGATCACAGAGATGGTTTCAATGCCTAGCGTATTGACAGCCGCTGTAGCAGCAGTCAGCATGGCAAAGAACATAATCACACTACTAATTAATTGGGTAGGGGTGCGAGTTTCGTTGAAATAGCTGGCTAAGCCGAGTTTTTGTGGCAGGCTATCCACATTCATCCCTGCCAAGACGTCAGTCAACAGCGCGACTGCAAACTTCGCCACAAAATAAGTGACTACTAAAATTAAGCCAGCGCCGATCACATTAGGAATCGCTGCCCAAAGCTTATTCAACATATCAGAGGCTGGTACGGTGATTGATGGTACATTCAATACACCTAAAGCAGTCACCAAAATCGGCAGCAAGACGGCTGCAAAAACGAAAGCACTACCTAATTTAGAAACACGTACTTGTGCATTCCCAGTACGCTCTAAAAGGTGACGATCTACTTTATTCAGTGCAATGCCAGTTAGCTCAGAAAGCATTTTGGCAATCACCCAACCTGCGTAAGCAATAATGCCCGCGCCAATAATATTAGGAATTGCCACCAAGAATTTGTTCAGCAGATTTTTGAGTGGAGCGAGTACGTCGGTGAGGCCAAAGTGTTGCAGCACAATCATCAAGATAAAAATCGTTAGCAGGGCTTTGATCAAGGCTGCAATGGGTTTAGCCAGATTTGAACGATTCAAAAAACCAATTTTTCCTAAGAGGCGCTTTAGGAAACCAGATACAACAGCCACCGCAATTAGCCCTAGAACCAAAATCAACAAACCAATGAGGGCGTGGCCTAGCCTACCTGAGGTGAAGGGAGCCACGTACTGTGTGAAGGTGGTCGACAGGTTTTCCATAGTTGTTACTCCTTGTAATGATAGCGAGATCAGTTAGTCATTGAGCGTTCGGTTATTGGATAACCGAAATTTCAATATGCTGATTTTTTTTCGATGTAGCTGAGGTTTTGTCAGGAGATGGCTGCTTGCCCATACCCATAATCGTAATCCGTTTGCCATCGATACCCGCTTTCACTAACTCAGTACCTAAGACCTTGGCACGCATTAAAGAAAGCTCATCACTGTTCTTATTGTCAGTGCTGGTTTCCTTGGTGTAGGCCGTGATAAGGAAGTTAACTTTAGGGTATTGAGACAGTAAAGCGGCGACTAAAAGAACTTTAGCGTCCGATGCTGGGGTGAGTTGGGTGGTTTTTGGCTCGAATGTGATGTCGTTTATGCCAACCGGGGTTTCTAAAGTACCTTTTTCTAAATAGGCTTGGAGCTTAGCTTCTGGGCTACCGGGCGCGAGTTCTAGTTTATTGGCAGCAGTTGTACTAGCAGGCTTTGCTGCAGTTTGAGCACTGGCCTCTGTACTAGTAGCGGCTGGCGTTGCGGCTGCTGGATCCGCTGCTTTAGCTGTAGAGGGTGCTGGCGTAGTGCTGTCCGTGCCGCTAGCAGTAGCCTCTGCTTGAGTGGCTTCCATTGGGCCAGGGGGAGGTGGTGGAGGGTTAGCAGCTGTTGTTTTGGTAGTTGCTGAGGTGCTTGCTACCGCTGCTGTTGTGCCTGCTGCTACAGTTTGACTAGTGCTATTTGCATTTACAGCTGGGGTTGTAGTGGTTGTTTCCGTGCTAGCTACCGCTGCCTGAGGCGTAGTTGTTTTAGTACTGGTAGTAGTTTCTGTTGCGCCAGCTGTGGCGGTTGGCGTTGTAGTTGAGCTTGCTAAGCTACTGCGTTCAACCGTGCCGCTTGCTGGCTGCTCAGTTGCAACAAGAGTGGTCTTTTGCTCACTCTTCCATGGATTCAAATACCAGTAAAGTAGTCCAAAAAATAACAACACCAAACCAGCAATAATGCCTTCTTGGGTGGTAGTCAGGTCTTTAGTCCGCTTTGTATTCTCTGCCATAGTCACCTTCCGTTTTGGTTAGCTTGAGGTTATGCATGCAAAACATGCGATATCAAAACCAGTCTAGGTTATTGATTGAAAGATTTAGGGGAGATTGTGGATACCCAGCGTTGAGTGTAGAAGGAATTTATGAACTTTGGATAGTAGTTAATTGATTTTTGACAAAAAATTTAACAATTTTTTACATGCTATGTATAGCACCTAAAAATATCGACAAAAATATTGAATATCGACAAAATTCTTGTATGCTAAATCCATTCAGATCGGAGGACTGTGCGCATGCAAGCAATCAAACATTTTATCAATGGCGAATATGTCGGTTCCGCATCCGGCAAAGCCTTCCCGAATATTAATCCTGCTACCAATCAGCAAATCGGCATCGTGCACGAAGCCGGACGCGCTGAAGTTGATGCAGCGGTCAGTGCTGCACGTGCTGCTTTAAAAGGCCCGTGGGGTAAGATGCCTGTGGCTGAGCGCATGGCGATTCTCCACAAGGTCGCCGATGGGATTAATGCCCGCTTTGACGAGTTTCTTGAAGCCGAGTGTTTAGATACTGGCAAGCCCAAATCGCTCGCTTCCCACATTGACATTCCACGCGGTGCGGCCAATTTCAAAGTGTTCGCTGACCTGTTTAAAAATGTTCCCACCGAAAGTTTTATGCTCGATACACCGGATGGTAAAGGAGCGCTGAATTACTCGGTACGCACGCCTAAAGGTGTGATTGCAGTGATTAGCCCGTGGAATCTACCTTTATTATTAATGACTTGGAAGGTAGGCCCTGCATTAGCTTGTGGCAATGCGGTCGTCGTGAAACCTTCTGAAGAAACGCCACGCACCACGACACTATTAGGTGAAGTGATGAATGCAGCGGGTGTGCCTAAGGGCGTGTATAACGTGGTGCATGGTTTTGGCCCTGATTCAGCGGGTGAGTTTTTGACGACGCATCCTGATGTCGATGGCATTACCTTCACGGGTGAAACACGCACGGGTGCGGCGATTGTCAAAGCTAGTGCTGATCATATTCGCCATGTGTCGTTTGAGTTAGGTGGCAAGAATCCGGGGATTGTATTCGCGGATTGTGATATGGAAAAAGCCATTGAAGGCACCATGCGCTCGGTATTCGCGAATTGCGGGCAAGTGTGTTTAGGCACGGAGCGGGTGTATGTTGAGCGTCCGATTTTTGATGAATTCGTTAAGCGCCTGAAAGAGGGTGCGGAAGGCATGAAAATGGGGGCTTGGAATGATCCTTCAACTTCAATGGGGCCACTGATTAGCCAAGAACACAAACAAAAAGTGTTGTCCTACTATCGTAAGGCGGAAGAAGAGGGCGCTACGGTCGTCACAGGTGGCGGTGCGCCGACCATGCCGGGTGATTTAGCCGGTGGCGCATGGGTGGAACCGACGATTTGGATGGGTTTGCCGGAAACCGCCACGATTGTGAAAGAAGAGATTTTTGGTCCTTGCTGTCACGTACAAGCCTTTGATTCGGAAGAACAAGTGATTGAATGGGCAAATGATACCAAGTACGGTTTGGCAGCGGCAGTTTGGACGGAAAATGCTTCGCGGGCGCATCGCGTGGCGGCGCAATTAGAGGCGGGGATTGTGTGGGTGAATTCATGGTTCTTACGGGATTTACGCACACCCTTTGGTGGTATGAAACATTCGGGAATTGGGCGCGAAGGTGGCGTGCATTCGCTGGAGTTTTATACCGAACTGAAAAACGTCTGCGTCAAACTTTAAGAGGTGAGTATGTTATCAACCCATCAAATTCATGCTTACTCAGACGAGCTATATCAAGCGCTGCGTGGGCAAACGACTGTCGATCCGCTAACCAGTCGCACACCAGAAATCACTATTGAAGACGCTTATGCGATTTCCTCCGGCTTGCTGAAAAAACGCATAGATAACGACGGTGAAAAGGTGATTGGCAAGAAAATTGGTGTCACCAGCAAAGCCGTGATGAATATGCTGGGTGTGCATCAACCTGACTTTGGTTATTTAACCGATGCGATGGTGGTGGACGAAAGCGAGCCATTATCCCTCACCAAAAAAATGATCCAGCCCAAAGCCGAAGGCGAAATTGCCTTTGTCTTAAAGCACGATTTAGTTGGCCCCGGTGTCACCGCCGCTGATGTATTACGCGCTACTGATTTTATTGTGCCTTGTTTCGAGATTGTCGATTCGCGCATTAAAGACTGGAAAATCAAAATCCAAGATACCGTGGCAGACAATGCCTCTTGCGGGTATTTCCTGTTAGGTTCGCAAGCCGCTGATCCGCGCAAAGTCGATTTATCCACCTGTGGCATGGTGGTAGAGCTGAATGGGCAAGTGATTTCTACCGGAGCAGGTGCAGCGGCTTTAGGTTCTTCACCGGTGAGTTGCGTGGTGTGGCTGGCGAATACTTTGGGCAAGTTTGGTGTACCTTTAAAAGCGGGTGAAGTGATTTTATCGGGTTCGCTGGTGCCTTTGCAGCCTGTGAAAGCGGGCGATTATATGTCAGTGAGTATTGGTGGCATTGGACGCACCGCGGTGCGCTTTGAGTGAGGAGAGAGAACATGGCAAAAATACGTTGTGCCTTAATTGGCCCTGGCAATATCGGTACGGATTTATTATACAAACTTAAGCGCAGTGAAGTACTGGAACCAGTGTGGATGGTGGGCATTGACCCGACTTCTGACGGCTTAGCCCGCGCTCGTGATCTGGGTCTGAAAACCACCTCTGAGGGTGTAGATGGTCTGCTGCCACATATTGAAGCAGATAATATTCAAATTGCTTTCGATGCGACTTCGGCTTATGCGCATGCAGAGACTTCGCGCAAATTGACCGAAAAAGGCGTGAAGGTGATTGATTTAACGCCTGCGGCGATTGGCCCTTTCTGTGTGCCTCCGGTGAATTTGCTGGATCACCTAGACAAAGGTGAGGCCAATGTGAATATGGTGACTTGTGGCGGGCAAGCGACCATTCCCATGGTGTACGCGGTGAGTCGTGTGCAGCCTGTGCGTTATGGTGAAATCGTGGCAACCGTGTCTTCCAAATCCGCTGGCCCTGGCACGCGCAAAAATATTGATGAGTTCACGGAAACGACTTCAGGTGCGGTCGAGAAAGTCGGTGGGGCGAAAAAAGGTAAAGCCATCATTATCTTAAATCCGGCGGAACCACCTTTGATGATGCGCGACACGATTCATTGTATTACCGAAACCGAACCCAATCGCGATGCAATTATTGAGTCGGTGAAAGCCATGCAAGCTGAGGTGCAGAAATATGTTCCCGGTTATCGCGTCAAAGAAGGCCCTATTTTCGATGGCAATCGCGTGAGTATTTTCGTGGAAGTGCGCGGACGCGGTGATTACTTGCCAGAGTATGCGGGTAATTTGGACATTATGACCGCTGCTGCCGCCCGCACCGCCGAAATGTTCGCCGAGCAAATGATCAAAGCGCAAGCCTAAGGAGCATGACGATGAATAATCTGAAAGGTAAAAAAATCCGTCTGCATGATATGTCCTTGCGTGACGGCATGCATTCGATTCGCCACCAATTCACCTTGCAAAATATGCAAGACTTGTCGCAAGCGCTAGATCGGGCGCGTGTGCCGTTGATTGAAGTGACGCATGGTGACGGGATTGAAGGTTCGTCGGTGAATTATGGTTTTGGCTTGCATACCGATCGCGAATACTTAGAAGCAGTGATTCCGCATTTAAAGCACGCCCAAGTGTCGGTATTGATGCTCCCCGGCATTGGCACCATTAAAGACTTGAAAATAGTGGAGGATTTAGGGGTAAAAACCGTACGTGTTGCCACCCACTGCACAGAAGCCGATGTCTCCGAGCAACATATTAAATATGCGGCGAAACGTGGCTTTGACACCGTGGGTTTTTTAATGATGAGCCACATGGCAAGTCCTGAAAAAATCCTCGAACAAGCCAAACTCATGTATGGCTATGGCGCGAATTGTCTGTATATGACTGACTCATCTGGTCATATGCTGCCAGAAGAAGTGAAGGCCAAAATTGGCATTTTACGCGCGGAATTCCCTGACACTATCGAGCTGGGTTTCCACGGCCACCATAACTTAGGTATGGCAATTGCCAACTCTTTAGCCGCGATTGAAGCAGGGGCTACGCGCATTGATGGCTCGGTAGCGGGCTTTGGTGCGGGTGCGGGCAATACGCCCTTGGAAGTGTTTGCAGCAGTCTGTGATCTGTATGGCATTGAAACCGGTATTGATGTCAATGCGTTGATGGATGCGGCGGAAGACGTGGCGGTGCCGATTATGGGTAAGCAGTTGCCACGCATTGACCGCGATTCACTGACTTTGGGTTATGCGGGGGTGTACTCCTCGTTCTTGCTGCATGCGCGCCGTGCCGAAGAAAAGCATGGTGTGCCAGCGCGTGAAATCCTGATGGAGTTGGGTCGGCGCGGTACGGTGGGTGGTCAGGAAGATATGATCGAAGATGTGGCTTTAGAAATGCTGCGGGCGAGAAAGGGGTAATTCATGACTACACTAAGCAAAGAAACTATTGCGCAATTAGCCGAGCACCTCGAAAACGCTGAGTTGCAAGCGCATGATGTGAAGAAAATCACCGATGATTATCCCGAGATGGATTGGGAAGATGCTTACGATATTCAGTGGGAAATTCGTCGTCGTAAAGAAGCCCGCGGCAATAAAGTCATTGGCTTAAAAATGGGTTTGACCTCCTATGCCAAGATGAAGCAAATGGGTGTGGAAAATCCCGTGTATGCTTTTTTGGTGGATTATTTCAATGTGCCCGATGCTGGTACAGTGAAAGTCTCTGAACTGATTCACCCCAAAGTCGAAGCTGAAATCGCCATTTTCACTAATAAAGTATTGCGTGGCCCGGGTTGTACCGTGGCACAGGTTTTGGATGCGACCGAATCGGTATTGCCAGCGGTGGAAGTGATTGATTCGCGTTATGAAAATTTCCGTTTCGACCTAAAAAGCGTGATTGCGGATAATGCCTCTTCAGCACGTTTTGTCACCGGAGGCAATATAAAACGCGCCGATCAAGTGGATATGAAAACGCTGGGTGTGGTAATGGAAATCAATGGCACTGTGGTGGCAACGGGTGCGGGAGCTGCTGTGTTAGGGCATCCGGCGGCAAGTGTTGCTATGCTTGCCAATATGTTGGCTGAGCGCGGCGAAGAAATTCCAGCGGGAACCTTTGTTATGACGGGTGGAATTACTGAAGCCGTGGCGGTGAAAGCAGGGGACAGCGTCTGCGTGCGCTATCAAGATTTAGGAACTGTAAGCATGAACTTTGTGTGAGGGTGAGCGATGCCATTTATTCAAGCCACAATTTTACAGGGCCGTAGTGCTGAGCAGAAAGCAGAGTTTTTTGCGCGGGTCACTCAAGTCGCTGTTGAAACACTCAATGTTAAGCCTGAACAAGTACGTGTGGTAATCACGGAGGTTGCACCGGAACATTGGTGTATTGGCGGATTGAGCAAAGCTGAGCTGGATCAACGGGCAGCGGAGCAAGCATAGCTGCATCTTTAGCGATTAGGAGAGACTGCATGAGCCGACACCCGAAAAAGCCAGTCTATCCGGCCGATCAAGACTTAAAGTCGATGATCCGTTTTGAGGGTGAAACCGGCAGTATTTGGCTAGGGCAGCAGCGGATGATTTTGCTGCATGCTTCAGCTTTCGGCTCGATGCGTAGTGAATTAATCGAATCCTTTGGCGAAGACTATGCGCGTGGTGTGCTGCTGCGGATGGGTTATACCGCCGCTCAATCCGATGCGCAACTTGCGCGTAAAATCCGTAGCTCTGCGGATATTGCCTCGATGTTTCTGGTCGGGCCGCAGCTGCATGCTTTAGAAGGTGTGGTAAGTGTTGAACCCGTAAAGCTTGATATGGATGTAGACACCGGGCGCTTCTATGGCGAATTTACTTGGCGTAATTCGTTTGAAGCGGCTGAGCATTTACGGCTTTATGGTTTAGCCAAACAACCAGTCTGTTGGAATTTGCTTGGTTATGCGACTGGCTATACCAGCACTTTCATGGGGCGACCCGTCTATTTCAAAGAAGTTGAATGTGTCGGTTGTGGCGATAAACAATGTCGCATTGTCGGCAAGCCTTTAGATGAATGGGAAGATGCCCAAGCACTAAAAGCACTGTACTCGCTAGAGTCGATGGCCGCCAAGCTTTCCTCTTTAGAAGAGGAGGTGCGCTTCTTACGCAAGGAAATAACTTCCAGCGCTCGCCCCGAGCATATTATTGCTGAATCAGCACCGATTAAAGCAATCATGTATCTCTTGAATAAAGCCGCTGCCACCGATGTCACTGTGCTGATGCTGGGTGAAACAGGGGTTGGCAAAGAGATTTTCTCACAGGCTTTGCATCAATTAGGTAAGCGTCACGATGGCCCTTTTATCGCAGTGAATTGTGCGGCCTTGCCCCGTGACTTGGTTGAATCTGAATTATTTGGGGTTGAAAAGGGTGGTTATACCGGAGCGGATAAATCTCGCCCTGGGCGCTTTGAACGTGCGCATGGTGGCACTTTATTCTTAGATGAATTGGGTGAGTTGAATGAGCGGTCGCAAGCGAAATTATTGCGCGCGATTCAAACCGGCGAATTTGAGCGAGTGGGTGGCACTGAGAAAATAAAAGTCGATGTGCGTTTAATTGCTGCTACCAATGCCAATCTGCAAGAACGTGTCAAACAAGGCAGCTTTCGAGCGGATCTTTACTATCGGCTCAATGTTTTTCCGATTGTCATTCCGCCTTTGCGTGAACGTTTAGCTGACTTGCCCGGGCTCATACGTAAGTTTATTGAACGTTATAACGTGAAATACGGCAAGCAAGTGCAGGGCATTTCTGATGAGGCTTTACGGCGCTTCATGGTTTATCAATGGCCGGGCAATATTCGTGAGCTAGAAAATATTCTTGAACGTGGTGTGATCTTAACCGAAAGTGCTACACGGATTGAGTCCACGCATATCTGCCTAGGCATGCCCGACCCAGATGATGCGTTCATGGTGATTGGTCATAACGGCTTATTAGAGCAGGGCAGCCATCCTGAGTTAGTCGATCAGCTGCTAGATAAGATGCATGCGAGTGGCTTAGATTTCGAGCATTTAGAGCAACAACTTCTTGAGCAAGCACTGAAACGCGCGCAGGGCAATGTGCTTGAAACGGCACGGATTTTAGGGATTAGCGGGCCACAATGCCGCTATCGCTTAAAGAAGTGTGGGCTGATTTAATCTGGCTTTTTAAGCCAGTGCTGTGATAGCCGCTGGTTTTTTATAAAAAATGCTGCATAGCACATCGAAATAGTGCAGACTCTGCTCAGTATTAGCAAGGAGAAGTGAGTAATGTCCGAAAATGCCCAGAATGAAGTGAATACCTTAGGTTTTGCTGCGGCGAAAGAGTTAAGAGAAAACTTCAAGCAAGTTGAAGAGATTATGGCGGGCTTTGCCAAATCTTATGAAAATATGAAGCTTGATCCGTTCAATTTGACTCAAGCCTATGGTGAGTGGTGGAAGGCAGTCAGTTCTGATCCACAAGCCCTGATGCAAAAGAATATTGAATATTGGCAAAAGTCTCTCGAGTTGAGTCAACAGGCGATGATGGCTTTAATGGGGCAAAAGCCTGATCCAGTCGTCACTGCAGATAAAGGTGATCGCCGCTTCAGTCATGAAGATTGGTCAGAAAAGCCGGTTTTCGATGTGATTAAGCAGTCTTACTTACTGACTTCTCAGTGGATGCGTACCTTAGTTTCTGATGTAGAAGGTTTGGACGACCATACTTCAGATCGCGTGAAGTTCTTTACTGAACGCTTCATGGATGCGATGTCACCCACTAACTTTGCACTCACCAATCCAGCCGTTCTGGAAAAGATTAAAGAAACCAAAGGCGCGAATATCGTTCACGGCTTGAAAAACATGCTAGAAGATTTGGAAACTGGCAAAGGCGAATTACGTATTCGCATGACCGATACCAAAGCTTTCGAGTTGGGGAAAAACGTCGCGGTGACTCCGGGTAAAGTTGTTTTCCAAAACCGCATGTTCCAATTGATTCAATACACGCCTAGCACTGAAAAGGCGTTGAAGCGTCCCTTAATGGTGGTTCCGCCTTGGATCAACAAGTTCTACATCATGGACTTGCAACCAAAGAATTCCTTGCTGAAATGGTTGGTTGATCAAGGTCATACCGTATTCGTGATTTCTTGGGTGAACCCTGACGAAACTTACGCAGACACGGGCTTCGACTCTTATATTAAAGAAGGTGTGTTGACCGCAGTGGATGCGATTCAATACGAAACAGGCGAATCTGAAATCAATGCGATTGGCTACTGCATCGGCGGTACGCTGCTGACTTCAGCCTTGGCTTATATGAAAGCTAAAGGTGATGAACGGATTAAGAGCGCTACCTTTTTCACTACCATGATTAACTTCTCTGAGCCGGGTGAATTAGGTTTGTTCATTGACGATCAACAAGTCTCTGGTCTTGAATCCACCATGGAAAAGACGGGCTATTTAGATGGTAGTCAAATGGCGGGTGCGTTTAATTTATTACGTGCAAATGATTTGATTTGGTCGTTCTACGTCAATAACTACTTGTTAGGTAATGACCCACGCCCATTCGACCTATTGTATTGGAATGGCGACTCTACCCGCATGCCTGCAAAAATGCATAGCTGGTACTTGCGTAACCTCTATCTGCAAAACGATCTTTGCAAACCAAAAGCTTTGAGCGTTGATGGTGTGCCCTTAGATGTAACTGCGATTGATGTGCCCGCTTGCTTCATTTCTGCGGTTGAAGATCACATTGCACCGTGGAAATCGACCTATATGGGCGCGCGTTTATTCGCTGGCCCAACTCGCTTCATCTTAGGTGGTTCAGGTCATATCGCAGGGATTATCAATCCACCCGCTGCGAAGAAATACGGCTATCGTGTCAGTGATGCTTTAGTGGAGAATGCAGACGAGTGGATGGCAGCTACCCCAGTCTCTGAAGGCTCTTGGTGGCCAGAATGGGATAAATGGGTACGTATTTTAAATCCAGCTGAAGTGGCTGCACGCACACCGGGTGCTAAATTAACCCCAATCGAAGATGCGCCAGGTACTTATGTTAAAGTTAAATTAGGCGAACCTGTGCCTAAAGTAACCATGACGGTATTGCCACCAGCGAGCACTGCTCCGGTGATTGAGGCTAAAGCAGAAGCCAAGAAGACTGAAGCCCCGAAAGAAGCTAAAAAGGTAGAAGCTCCAGCGGCTGAAGCCCTAAAAGCAGCGCCTATGAAAGCTGAACAGCCTAAAACAGAAACACCTAAAGCTGAGAAACCGAAGGCCAAGGCTGCAGCTGCTAAAGCGGATAAGCCAACAGTCGTTAAAACTGAAGTGAAAGCAGCAGCGCCTAAAGAGGCTAAGCTTGAAGTGAAAGCCGAACCAGTTGAAGCTGAAAAAACTGAGGTGAAAGCAGAAGCTCCTAAAGCTGAACTAACTGAAACCAAAACGGCTGAACCTGCTAAAGCTCCAGATGCTAGTGCTAAACCGGCAGCTGAAGAAAAAAAGCCAGTGGCTAAAAAACCTGCTAGCAAGAAAACTCCGCCGCAAGCCTAAACTCGTTTAGGTCATCAATTCGGTTAGAGTAGCCTGTCTGCTCTAACCGCTTAAAAAAACATCCCAATATCCCTTAATCTTGAATTTATATAAATTAGACGCATACTATGCCAATGCGCTATAACAGCTTAGAGCGATCTGTAGAATTGCGTCATAACTAATACGATCTCAAAAATTGGAGACAAGTTCTGTGAGTGAAAATATTGTATCCCTGTCAGATGCCTCATTTGAGCAGGATGTACTGAAGTCAGATCTTCCTGTTCTAGTTGATTACTGGGCAGAGTGGTGCGGACCCTGCAAAATGATTGCACCTTTATTAGAGGAAGTGGCTACTGAATATCAAGGGCGCTTGAAAGTAGCGAAATTGGATATTGATAAAAACCAGTTAACACCGCCTAAATATGGCATTCGCGGTATTCCTACCTTGATGTTGTTTAAAGATGGTGCGGTTGAGGCGACTAAAGTGGGTGCACTTTCTAAGTCGCAACTCGCTGCTTTCATTGACCAAAACATCTAATTTAATGCCCTAAATGAGTGCGATTGTAAAAACTAGCAATCGCCTCATAAAATCTCATGTTTTTCTCTGGACTAAGTCTAAACTCCGTGCTAGTTTTAACTTCAGTGATCCCACATCTGGGTTCATTTCCTAGAAGCCTCGATCGTATTTTGTTCCCGAGTTAAAACTCCCGAAAAAATCATTGCTAAGTCATTAAATCGAGTCAAGCATTTTGGCGCATGTAAGTCGAAGGCATTGCTTCCATCAATTTAATCTTCCGCTGGTGAATTAACCTTCATATGAACCTATCCGAATTAAAGAAAAAACCAACTGCTGAACTGTATGAGCAAGCGCTTGCGATGGGGGTTGAAAGTATCTCCCGTGTTCGCAAGCAAGATATCATTTTCGCCATGCTCAAAACCCACGCGCAAAGCGGGGAAGATATTTACGGCGACGGGGTGTTAGAAATCCTCCAAGACGGTTTCGGCTTCCTGCGCTCACAAGATTCAAGTTATGTAGCAGGTGCTGATGATATTTACGTATCACCTAGCCAAATCCGTCGTTTTGGCCTACGCACTGGGGATACTATTACTGGCAAGATTCGCCCACCTAAAGATAACGAACGTTATTTTGCGTTGCTTAAAGTCGATACGATCAATTATGAATCGCCTGAGCAAGCTCGCAATAAAATTCTGTTTGAAAACCTGACCCCCTTGCATGCAGACGAACGGATGCGCATGGAGCGTGGCAATGGTAGCCGTGAAGATATTACTGCCCGGATCATTGACTTAGTAGCGCCGTTTGGTAAGGGGCAGCGTGGCTTGATTATCGCACCACCTAAGGGTGGTAAGACCTTGATGCTACAGAACATCGCCCAAAGTATTACCTCCAATTACCCTGAGTGCTATTTGATCGTAATGCTAGTCGATGAGCGCCCTGAAGAGGTGACAGAAATGTCACGGATGGTGCAGGGTGAAGTGGTATCTTCAACCTTCGACGAACCAGCAACTCGCCACGTACAATTAGCCGATATGGTTATCGAAAAGGCTAAGCGCTTAGTTGAGCACAAACGCGATGTGGTCATCCTGCTCGACTCGATTACCCGTTTAGCACGCGCGTACAACACCGTAGTGCCATCCTCGGGCAAGGTATTAACCGGTGGTGTTGATGCGAGTGCTTTGCATCGCCCCAAGCGTTTCTTTGGCGCTGCTCGTAACATTGAAGAGGGTGGTAGCCTAACGATTATCGCGACTGCGTTGATTGATACCGGCTCCAAAATGGATGACGTGATTTACGAAGAGTTCAAGGGTACTGGCAATATGGAGATTCATTTGGATCGTCGTATTGCAGAAAAGCGTATCTTCCCCGCGATTAATATTAATCGCTCGGGTACGCGCCGCGAAGAGTTGCTGACCACTCCAGAAGAGCTGCAATCTTTATGGATCCTGCGTAAATTCCTGCATAGCATGGATGAGTTGGATGCAATGGAATTGCTCTTCGATAGGCTCTCGAAGACTAAGACTAATAATGAGTTTTTCGATGTTATGAAGCGCGGCTAACGCGTCGAATGCAGGCAGTAGTAGTTAATTAAACTGCTACTGCTACCGTTTCAATAGCAAGACCAGCCTCGCTTAGGTAGGCTTTCAGTTTGCGCTGATCAATCACTAAATCCAGCAAATATTCGCCTTCTTCACCAATACTTTCAGCTTGAATCGCTTTGTCCGCATAGAGCTGGGCGCGTAAACGGCCTTGGCTAGCGAGTAATTTTATTTTGCCACGGAAGATTTGCTGTGCAAAATAATTACCTAAATATTCCAGTAATTGCTCTAAGCCTGCCCCAGTGTGGGCAGAAACCCAAGCAGTTGTCGCATGTAAGCCATTACCTTCTTGCATGCCCGCTGAGTGCTGAGTCAAATCAATCTTGTTCATGATTTCGATTTGCGGCACGGTTTCAGCGCCAATCTCTTCAATCACACTATTGACCTGTTCGCGATATAAATCGCGTTGCTCGTCGTGGCTATCAATGACATGCAACAATAGTTCAGCTTCAGCTGTTTCTTGCAAGGTCGAGCGGAAGGCTGTCACTAAGTTATGGGGCAAATGACGGATGAAGCCTACGGTATCAACCAGAATGATTTCCTGCTGATTGGGTAAGCTAATACTGCGTAGAGTGGGGTCTAGGGTCGCGAATAATTGATCCGCTGTGTAAACATCGGCTTGGGTCAAAGCATTGAATAGTGTGGATTTACCGGCGTTGGTGTAGCCCACTAATGAAACAGTCGGAATTTCAGCTTTTTTACGGGATTGGCGGCCTTGTTCGCGCTGATTTTGGACTTTTTCAAGTTTTTTATTAATTTGCTTGATGCGTACAGCCAATAAGCGGCGGTCAGTTTCTAACTGAGTTTCACCAGGGCCGCGTAAGCCGATACCACCTTTTTGGCGTTCAAGGTGAGTCCAACCCCGTACAAGGCGGGTAGACATATGTTTCAGCTGCGCAAGTTCAACCTGCAACTTACCATCATGACTGCGGGCGCGTTGTGCGAAGATATCAAGGATCAATCCCGTGCGGTCTACTACGCGACACTCAAACAAGCGTTCTAAATTACGCTCTTGCGCAGGAGTTAAGGAGTGATCAAAGACAACCAAATCTGCTTGCAGATTGCGCACATAATCGCGAATTTCTTCAGCTTTGCCCTCACCTACAAAATGGCGTGAGTCAGGGCGTTGCCTGGAACCAGTGACCAGATGCGCGATCTGGGCACCAGCTGAGCGAACCAGCTCTTTGAACTCTTGTTCATCATGCGGGATATCGTCAGTCTTAAAATTTATCTGAACTAGAATCGCATTCTCGCCTGCGGTTGGGCGCTCAAATAATTCCAAGATTTAAAACTTATTCTGCAGCTAAATTTAGTTTAATAGGGCGTGCCGGAACAATCGTTGAAATAGCATGTTTATAAACTAATTGACTGACTGTATTACCCAATAAAACAACAAATTGGTCAAAAGATTCAACATGCCCTTGCAGTTTAATTCCATTAACCAAATAAATAGAGACGGGAATCCGTTCCTTTCTCAGCGCGTTGAGGAAGGGTTCTTGTAAAGTGTGCCCTTTCGACATTGGGTTTCTCCTAAAAAATATAGTTCGGGTTTGTGATTATTTGTGGTCTGGGATTAACACAGACCCGCCGATTCTTTGACCGACAGGTTAAGAGCCTACCAGTTTCACACATTTGTAAAAACACCAGTTTATCGGACATCTCCGTTCATCCGCTAATAAACGTCGAAATGTGCATGATGACCGATGAAAGGTGGTAACTTTCGGCGTTATAAAGGCTCAAACCCTGATCAGAGCGGAGCCACGTCATCTGACGCTTCGCAAGCTGCCTCGTTGCCACGATAGCACGATTACGCATCAGATTATAGTCTATTTTTCCATCTAAATAATCCCAAACTTGCCTATAGCCAACCGCTCGCATAGCTGGTAAAGCGATATTTAGATCGGGTCGTTGATAAAGCTGTTCAACTTCATTAATTAAGCCTAATTCCAGCATTTTATCAAAGCGTTGTTCAAGTCTTTGGTGTAACCAAACACGCTCATCAGGGATTAAAGCGATTTTTAATAAATTATAAGGGCAATGCTCAAAACGCTGATTGCGTTGCAGGGTCGTTAAATTTTGCCCGGTTAATTCATAAACTTCTAAAGCGCGCTGCAAGCGTTGTGGGTCATTAGGATGAATGCGTGCAGCGGCTTCGGGATCTATTTGTTGCAAGCGTTCGTGCAGGGCAATCCAGCCATATTTTTCGGCATCTTCGACTAAATGAGCGCGAATGATCGGATCAGCCGAGGGCAATTCAGATAACCCGCTTTCCAAAGCACGAAAATACAGCATAGTGCCCCCAACTAACAGAGGGATGCGGCCACTGGCAGTGATTTCAGCCATTTCGCGTAAGGCATCTTCTCGAAATTCGGCGGCTGAATAGGCTTGGCTTGGGTCAAGAAAATCAATTAAGCGGTGGGGGGCCAGTGTTAAGGTTGCCGCGTCGGGTTTAGCGGTGCCGATATCCATATTTTTATACACGAGTGCAGAGTCAACGCTAATAATTTCAACCGGTAATTGCTGGCGAATGGCAACGGCTAAATCAGTTTTGCCAGTGCCTGTGGGTCCCATTAAAAATATAGCTTTTAGTGGATTCTGCATTTATTGTCCGCGCATAAATAGTTTATCAATTTGCTCCATGCTCATTTGTAGCCAAGTAGGGCGACCATGATTGCATTGCCCACTGCGTTCGGTGCGTTCCATGTCACGCAATAAAGCGTTCATTTCTGGAATAGTTAGGCGGCGGTTAGCACGTACTGAACCATGACAAGCCATTGTACCCAAAATTTCATTCATAGCATTCTGAATGCGCTGGCTACTGCCATGGGTGATTAAATCAGCTAGCACATCACGTACTAGGCTTTCAGTATCCGAGTCTTTGAGTAGGCTTGGTACAGCACGAATCACTATTTTTTCTAAACCAATTCGGCTCAATTCAAAGCCTAGCGCTTGAAAAGTGGCAGCTTGCGCTTCAGCTTGATCAGCTTCGCGACGGCTAATAGGCATCGCATGCGGAACTAACAAGGGCTGAGAGCGAATCGAATCCGCTTGCATACTGAGCTTGAGCTGTTCGTAAGTAATACGCTCATGGGCTGCATGCATATCGACCAACACTAAGCCGTGCGCATTTTGTGCAAGTACATAGACACCATGCAGTTGTGCTAATGCATAACCTAGAGGAGGCATATCCTCAGTTTCTGGTTGAATGCTTACCTGCGCATTGGTAGCAGGCTCTGCAGATTCAGGTTGCCCATAGAGTTTCGCATAGATCGGTAAACTTTCGCGTACTGGCAAACCTAGACGAGGCTGCTGATAACTATAATTGGCTGGGAAGCTTGTGGTGTTAAAGTTTGGGCTGTTAGTTGAGCCTACTGTCGCATTGGCCGCAAACATATCCGGGCGCGCTAAGGGTTGCACATAAGTGGGGAAGTGTGCAGGGCTAGCCGTTTCTGCACTCGGGCGAACTTCAGCCAGTGCTTGATGCAGAGTATGAAAAATAAAGTCGTGAATTAAGCGACCTTCACGGAAGCGTACTTCGTGTTTCGTGGGATGTGCATTCACATCCACTAACTGCGGCTCCATTTCCATATACAAGACAAAAGCCGGGTGGCGGCCATGATAAAGCACATCTTGATAGGCTTGACGCACAGCATGTGCAATTAAGCGATCCCGCACGGCGCGATTATTCACATAGAAATACTGTAAATCAGCCTGCGAACGCGAGAAAGTGGGTAAAGCCACCCAACCCCATAAGCGCAAACCAGAAGCTTCATATTCCACATAATGGCTTTGCTGAATGAACGGTTCGCCGCAAACCTCTGCCAAGCGCCGCTCGGAAGCAAGGCGATTTTGCGCGCTATTCAGCAGCATCAAGGTTTTTTGGTTATGGCGTAAGTGAAAGCTAATGTCAAAACGGCTTAAAGCGATTTTACGTACCGTTTCTTCGATATGGCTCAGCTCGGTTTTCTCGGTTTTGAGAAACTTACGGCGGGCAGGTACATTGAAGAACAAATCATGTACATCGACGGTTGTACCGGTAGCATGGGCTGCGGGTTCAAGGTTTTGTGGATGTTCGGCCTGTAAGCTCCAACCTTGCTCTGCCTCTTGATAGCAGGAGCTAAGTGTAAGGCGGGCGACTGAGGCAATGCTAGGTAAAGCCTCTCCCCTAAAGCCAAGGCTGCGTACTTGCTCTAAATCTTCTAAACTGGCGATTTTGCTGGTTGCATGACGGCTGAGTGCTAAAGCCAATTCATTTTTGGGAATACCACAACCATTATCCCGAATGCGAATGCGCTTGACGCCGCCTTGCTCAAGATCAATTTCAATCCGCGAAGCGCCCGCATCGACTGCGTTTTCCAGCAATTCTTTAACCACAGAAGCGGGCCGCTCGACCACCTCACCAGCGGCGATTTGATTGATGAGATGGTCGGGCAGCGGGCGAATGGGCATTAGATAGGCGATACCTTGGCGGTAGTGGATGTTGCAGGTGCCGTTTCAGCTTCAGTAGGTGTCGGACCAGCTACTGTCGGTGCTGTATCCACGGAATCCGGCAGTAAGTCCTTGGAGCGATCAGCGCTGATGCCATAACGGGCTAAAATACTCGGCTGTTTGGTTGCTGCTTCGGTACGATCAATCACCACTTGATAGCCATCATCGGTTTCTAAAACTATAAACTGGCTACTAGCCGCCTGCATTTTTTGATAGAAAGTTTGGAAATCAGGTACCGGTTCACCGTTCACTTTCTTAATAATCAGATTATTATCATGGTGATAGTCTTTGTTGATATCAGCGGGCAGTACTTGAGTCATTAAAATAACTGCCTTGCGATCCTCACTAGGCGCTTCTTGAGTCAGAGCCGCTAAAGAATGTGGAACTGGATCCATGCTACCCAAAATATCATGATTTAAGGGCATAAATACGAAGCCGCCATAGATGTAATAGGTAGGTTGCTTATCAAATTGATTCGGTTGTACCAATAAGAACTCTTTGCCGGGGCGATTCATTTTCAAAACCACTTCCATCGGCTGGTCATCGCGGATGATGCTGAATTTGATCTCATCGCCTAGCTGATGCAAGTCAATCCAATGCGTATAATTTAGGTATTCGCCAGGACGGAACTCGACTGTGCCATTGTTTTGAATCGTGTGGCCGTCAATTTTGGTGATGATATCGCCGACTTTCATAATGCCATCAGCGGGAGAGTTTTGATAAATCTTGTGGGCTAATACGCCCGTTTGATCATCTTCCACGCTATATTTGCGGCGCATGGCCGGATTTTCCATCGATTGCACTAAAAAGCCGGGGAAGCCAAAACCTTCTGATTTGCCATCTTCCACATCTTTTAAAAAGTGCTGAATAATTGGAGTGGGAATCATATAGCCGATATTTTCAGTAAAAAAGCCGGATTGCATCGCTACACCGACCACTTTGCCACCTGAAATAACCGGGCCACCACTATTGCCGAAGTTAATCGCTGCATCGATCTGGACGGCAATCAGGTTCTCATCAGTGTGCGCATAGTTTTGCTTTTCAATCCGCGACACGACGCCACGAGTGATACTTAAGGTCGTACCACCAATCGGGAAGCCATATACTTCAACTTCTTGTTGAGTTTGCGGCAAATCACCCAATTCTAAGGGTTTAACCTCAGTGAAAATATTCACTTCTTTGGTGCGTAGTAGAGCTAAATCGGCTTCATGTGAAATATAAACGACATCAGCCTCATAGCGTTTGGTTTCACCGTGACGTTGGACTTCCAAAAAGGTGGAGTCAGCGGCGACGTGTGCATTCGTAAGAATTAAACCACCTTTAATGATCAGGCCGGAACCGGAACCTTTTTGCGTATCTGAATTCCACGGCGTCAGCGCATTGTAGGTATGCTTCACCACATACACATGCACGACAGCATCCTTGATTACGTCACGGCCTTCAACAGCTGGAGCAGTGCGGGTACTGATGTTGGTAGTAGCACCTACGGGTGGTGTTGGTGCTGCCTCAATGGTTGTTTCAGATTTTTTAGGTGTAGTCACCGGTGGAATTGGTTCGCCGATTTTCTCGGCTAATACTTGAGCGGAAACGCTCAGCCCCATAGTGAAAAGCATGATACCCAAGGTATTTGTTATGTATTTCATTTTAATTAATTCCTGAGAGTTTCTCTACCAAAAGCCATGATGGCTTCGGTAAAATTTAGTACTGAGTTAGTTAGATAGCCGCCCATTGCCGAGGCATTTTGCATGGAAACTGTCTACCATGCATTAACCCTATCGGTTTTTAGATGAAAACTTGGTATTCTTCGCCGATTATGCGCGCAGAGTCAACAACATCAATAGGATTGCACGATGACGGATTATAAGCATACGCTCAACTTGCCAACCACCGAGTTTCCAATGCGGGGGGATTTGGCCAAGCGTGAGCCAGAGATGCTAACGCACTGGGAGCAAGCAGGCCTGTACCATAAGCTACGCCAGAAAGCACTTGGTAGACCTAAATTTATTTTACACGATGGCCCTCCTTATGCGAATGGAGCGATCCACTTAGGTCATGCTGTCAATAAAATCCTCAAAGATATTATTGTCAAAAGTCGTACCATGGCAGGGTTCGATGCGCCTTATGTGCCGGGTTGGGATTGTCACGGCCTGCCGATTGAGAAGAAAGTCGAAGATAAAATCGGGCGCGTAGGTGTAAAAGTTGAAGCGGCTGAATTCCGCAAAGCTTGCCGTGCTTTTGCTACCGAGCAGATTGATATTCAGCGCCGTGATTTCAAGCGTTTAGGTGTGCTAGGTGATTGGGATAATCCTTATTTAACCATGAATTTCCACACCGAAGCAGGCATTGTGCGGGCTTTGGGCAAGATTGCGCTTAGTGGCCACATGTATAAAGGTGCAAAACCTGTGCATTGGTGTACTGATTGCGGCTCAGCTTTGGCGGAAGCGGAAGTGGAGTATGAAGACAAGCAATCTTACTCGATTGATGTGCGTTTCCCGGTGGTCGATGAGACTGCACTTTTAGCTAAAATGCCGACTGCCAAAGGCGCAGGTGCAGTGGGTGTCATTATCTGGACAACTACACCTTGGACGCTGCCTTCTAATGAAGCGGTGGCTTTGAATGCAGAGCTAGATTATGTTGTCGCTCAAGCGGGTAGCGAACGTGTGATTGTTGCAGAAGGTTTACTCGCCGATGTGATGAAGCGTGCAAGTATTGAAGATTACCAAATTTTGGCTACCGCGAAAGGCGTTGAGCTGGAAGGCTTAATGCTGCAACATCCATTCTTGGATAAGCAAGTTCCGGTGATTTTGGGTGAGCATGTCACGCTGGAAGCAGGTACTGGAGCAGTACACACCGCGCCCGCGCACGGTCAAGAAGATTTCACAGTCGGTTTGCGTTATGGCTTACCGGTGGGCAATCCTTTATTGGATGATGGTACGTTCCAGCCGAGCATTCAGTATTTTGCGGGCGAGTCGGTGCACAAGGTCAATCCGCATGTGCTTGAAGTGCTGAAAGAACATCATGCTTTATTGGCTTCCAGCAAATTTAAGCACAGTTATCCGCATTGCTGGCGGCACAAAACCCCACTGATTTTCCGTGCTACGCCACAATGGTTTGTGAGCATGGATAAGTTGGGTTTGCGTCAACAAACTTTAGACTCCATCCAAAAAGTGCAGTGGGTTCCCGATTGGGGGCAGGCGCGGATCGAAGGCATGATTGCGAATCGCCCTGACTGGTGTATCTCACGTCAACGCACTTGGGGCGTGCCGATTGCGCTGTTTATCCATAAAGAAACTGGCGATTTGCATCCGAATACCGAAGTGTTGATTGAGCAAGTCGCACAGCGTATTGAGCAAGGCGGCATTGATGCTTGGTTTGACATGGATAAGGCAGAATTGCTGGGGAATGAAGCGGATCAATACACCAAAGTACCCGACACGCTCGATGTTTGGTTTGATTCGGGAACTACACACTTTTCCGTATTGGAAACCCGTCCTGATTTGCGTTTTCCAGCCGATATGTATTTAGAAGGTTCGGATCAGCATCGCGGTTGGTTCCATTCTTCGATTTTGACTTCGGTCGCCATGCACGGTTTTGCGCCTTATAAAGCCGTGTTAACGCATGGCTTTACGGTGGATGCGAAAGGCGAAAAGATGTCCAAGTCGAAAGGCAATGGTATCGAACCGCAAGACATTATGAATAAGCTGGGCGCTGATATTCTGCGTCTATGGATTGCGTCTGCTGATTACAGTCGCGAAATGACGCTCTCCGATGAAATTCTCAAGCGCAATACCGAAGCCTATCGCCGCATTCGGAATACTGCGCGTTTCTTATTGGCAAATTTGGGTGATTTTGATCCCGCCAAAGATGTGGTTGCGCCGCCAGATATGCTGGCTTTAGATCGTTGGGCCGTGGATCAGGCGTATCAATCGCAACAGCGCATTATTTCCGCTTACGACCGTTACCAATTCCATTTGGTATCGCAAGAAATTCAGCGTTTTTGCGCAGTGGAAATGAGTAGTTTATTCCTGCACATTACTAAAGACCGCCAATACACCATGCAGGCGGATAGCTTGGGTCGGCGTTCGGCACAAACCGCCGCTTGGCATATTTTGCGGGCGATGTTGCGTTGGATGTGTCCGATTTTGAGTTTTACCGCCGAAGAAATTCTGAAATATCTGCCGGGCGAAACCGAAGAATATGTATTGTTTATGCAGTGGTATGATGGCTTATTTCCGCTCGATGCGAATGAAAAAGTATCGGCAGCCGATTGGGAGCATATCTTTGCTGCCCGAGAAGCAGTGAGTAAGGAGCTCGAAAATCTGCGCATTGCAGGCAAGATTGGTTCTAGTTTAGAAGCTGAAGTGGATTTGTATTGTGCCTCCGATAGCGAGCAGGGTAAGGCGCTGGCGAAACTGGAAGGTGAAGTGAAGTTTGTCTTCATTACCTCTGCGGCACGTGTGCATTATGGTGTAGCACCAGCGAATGCTGAAACTTTACTGGAAGGTTTACAGGGTGTGGCAACGGTTTCGGAAGCAACTAAATGTGTGCGTTGTTGGCATCATGTTGCTGATGTAGGTGCTGATCCGAATCATCCAGAACTATGTGGTCGCTGCATCGAGAATGTAGCTGGCTCAGGTGAGTGCCGTGAGTATGCGTAGTTTCCGATCTTTATCTCGTATTGACGAGCGTCGTGGCATGCTGTCGTGGTTATGGGTGGCCGCGGTGGTGGTTGCTATTGATCAACTGACCAAATGGATGGCTGAGGCTAATTTAGAGCATGGCATGCCTTATCAGGTATTCCCGCATCTAAATTTTACCTTGGCCTATAACTATGGCGCCGCTTTCAGTTTTTTGGGTGATCATAATGGTTGGCAGCGCTGGTTTTTTGCGGGTTTAGCTGTAATTGCAGTTGTTTTCATCATTAACTGGTTGCGTAAACTGACTAAAGGCCGCAACTGGACTGCTTTCGGTTTATCCTTAATCGTAGGCGGCGCGATAGGTAATTTAATTGATCGCGTGCTCTACGGTAAGGTAATTGATTTTATTGATGTTTATTTTGACATTCCTTTTGTGATGGAGAACTATCGCTTTGCTACGTTTAATGTGGCCGATATCGCTATCACTTTAGGAGCCGTCACTCTGGTGTTTCTGAGTTTGTTTGCTTCAGATCGACTGGAGTAGAGCGCTATCTTGTTTCTAAGCCTTTGACTAGACTATAAAAATGCTTTAGAGTTAAATATTTAAAGCTTAAAATATTTTAAATCTTGTTGGGAAATAGCCGGATTTAATTTAGTAGTCGAGTGTTGCTTGGTGAAGAGATTTAGGGCTTTTCACTAATATAAGCGGAGGAGTAGAGTATGATTGAAGTTAGAGATGTATCTAAGCATTTTGGCGGCTTGAAGGCTGTTAATCATGCGACGCTCACCATAGAAAAAGGCTCAATTACCGGTTTGATTGGGCCAAATGGCGCCGGCAAATCCACTTTATTTAACCTCATTGCAGGTTTGTATCCACCCACTTCAGGGCAAATCTTCCTTGATGGCCAAGACGTCACTGGCCTTAAGCCCCACGAACTCTTCCACCAAGGCCTCCTTCGAACCTTCCAAATTGCCCACGAATTTTCCAGTATGAGCGTGCTCGAAAACCTGATGATGGTTCCCTCAGGTCAATTGGGTGAAAAGCTCTGGAATACTTGGTTTCACCGCAAAAAAATCCGTGAACAAGAAGCCGAGGTGCGCGAGCGGGCTGAGGATGTGATTCGTTTTTTAAAAATTTCCCATGTGATGCATGAGAAGGCAGGCAATCTCTCCGGTGGGCAAAAGAAACTGATCGAGCTTGGCCGCACCATGATGGTCGATGCACGCATTGTACTGCTGGATGAAGTCGGAGCAGGGGTTAACCGGACACTTTTGGGTGAAATTGGCGATGCGATTCTGCGCTTGAATCAGGAGCGTGGTTATACCTTCTGCATGATTGAGCATGATATGGACTTTATCTCGCGGCTTTGTAATCCGGTTGTCGTACTCGCCGAAGGTTCGGTGCTCATCCAAGGGACGGCTGAGCAAGTTAAAAATGATGAGAAAGTCATTGAAGCTTATTTAGGGCGTGGGCTGAAAAATAAGGGCTTAATGAAAAGCGGGGAAGCAGCATGACCTATTTAGTCGGTGAGAATTTAACGGGCGGTTATGGCGCTGGCCCCAGCATTTTAAATGGCTGCAATATTAGTGTCGATCGAGGCGAAATTGCCGTGATTGTAGGCCCGAATGGCGCTGGTAAATCAACGGCCATGAAATCGTTTTTAGGCTTGCTCAATCTGCGGGAAGGTCGAGTCACTTTAGATGGCAAAGATATTACCCATTTAGCCCCCGAAGCGCGGATTAGCGAAGGTATTGCTTTCGTGCCCCAGACTGAAAATGTCTTTGTTAGCATGACCGTAGAAGAGAATCTAGAAATGGGTGCTTTTTTACGTGAAGATGATTTTACCGATACCCGTGACCAGATTTATGACCTGTTTCCCATTCTAAAAGAAAAGCGCTATCAACTTGCAGGCCAGCTTTCGGGGGGGCAACGTCAGCAAGTAGCCGTTGGGCGCGCGATGATGACTAAACCCTCAGTGTTATTACTGGACGAGCCTACGGCTGGAGTTTCACCCATTGTCATGGATGAGCTGTTTGACCGGATTCTGGAGGTCAAGTCGATGGGGATGGCGGTGTTGATGGTGGAACAGAATGCGCGGCAGGCTTTAGAAATCGCGGATCGTGGTTATGTCTTAGTCATGGGTGAGAATAAGCACACCGGTACTGGGCAAGCGCTGTTGGCTGATCCAGTCGTTCGCAAATCGTTCCTAGGAGGCTAAGCATGACGGATTTTCTAAATGCTTTAGTGGTTTTTGCCAACTTTGTTTTTGTACCTGCTTTGACTTACGGTTGCCAATTAGCCCTAGGTTCGCTGGGCGTTACCATGATTTATAGCGTGCTGCGCTTCTCGAATTTCGCCCAAGGTGAAACCATGGCTTTCGGCACGGTCATCACGATTATGATGACTTGGTTGCTGCAGTCTTGGGGGATTACCTTAGGTTTTTTGCCCACGGCTTTATTGGCCTTGCCGGTTGGGATTCTGGTCACCGCCTTGCTACTCTTGGCGACAGATCGTTATGTTTATCGCTATTACCGAATGAAGCGCAGTAAATCAATTACCTTCGTCATGGCGTCTTTAGGTGTGATGTTCATCATGAACGGTTTAGTACGCTTGCTGCTGGGCCCGAATGATCAGAACTTTGCAGATGGCGAACGCTTCTTTTTGACGGCTGATGCCTTTAGGGCTTGGTCGGGCTTAGATGAGTCTTTAGTCATTCGTACTTCGCAAGCACTGACGATTATTCTTGCCTTCATTCTAGTGGGTTTATTGTTCTGGTTTTTGCAGCGGACTAAAACCGGCAAAGCGATGCGTGCTTATGCGGATAATGAAAATCTAGCGCTGCTCTCAGGAATTAACCCTGATCGGATTGTACGGATTACTTGGATTATTACCGCCGCTTTAGCCACCGTCGCTGGCGTGCTCTACGGCTTGGATAAGGGCTATAAACCACTGTCTTATTACAATTTGCTGCTGCCGATTTTCGCAGCCGTTATCGTTGGTGGAATCGGTAAGCCCATTGGCGCTGTAGTGGGTGGTTTCATTATCGCCTTCTCTGAAGTCATTGTGACTTATGCTTATAAGAAGGTTCTGATCTATGTCTTACCAGCGGATATGGCTCCTGATGGTTTAGTACAATTGCTTTCGACCGAATACAAGTTTGCGGTGTCGTTCGTTATCTTGGTCATTGTTCTGTTAGTCAAGCCAACCGGCCTCTTTAAGGGGAAAGTGCTATGAGTCAACGTCCATCTAATCAGCCCCTTCACGATAATACCGTGCGTGCAAGCCTCGCTTTTTTAGTGATGGCGGGCTTGTTGATTCTTATCGGTGTTACTCAGTCTTGGGCACTAGCACTCACTATTCTTAATCTGTGTTTGATCTCAGCCTTGATGGCTTTAGGTGTGAATATTCAATGGGGCTATGCAGGGCTGTTTAATGTCGGGATTATGGGTTTTGCTGCTTTAGGCGGAATGGCGACGATTATTGTCTCGATGCCTCCGGTTAAAGAGGCTTGGCAAGCAGGGGGAATGCGCGTTTTATTCGCTTTACTAGCGATTTTAGCCACGATGAGTGCGGCTCTCTTTGTACATAAGGCTCTCAAAGGTAAGCGCTTTCATGGCTTGTTAATTAGCGTGGTGATTATCCTTGGTGTCGTCATTAGTCGTTATATTCTTGATCCCGGCGTTACTGCGATTGAGGCTGTGAACCCAGCGAGTACCGGTTATCTCGGTGGTTTAGGTTTGCCAGTGGTGTTTGCTTGGATCGTTGGCGGCTTCTTAGCGGCTGGTGCTGCTTGGCTAATTGGCAAGATTGCCTTGGGTTTGCGTTCAGACTATCTAGCAATTGCGACCTTGGGGATTTCTGAAATTCTAGTCGCAGTCATGCGCAATGAAGATTGGCTAACTCGTGGGGTGAAAAATGTCACAGGTCTACCACGCCCCGTGCCTTATGAGCTGGAGTTGCAACAAGCACCTTGGTTTATAAACCTAGTGGATCGTTTAAATTCAGGCTCTTTAGCCGGATTGAACTCTACTGAACATGCTGCGGTCTTACAGACACTGGTGGTCGACAGCGCTAGTATTTTCGTAAAGCTCTGTTATACCGGCCTATTTGCTTTAGTATTAGTCATCATCTTGCAATTGTGCGTCTTGGCCTTAGATTCGCCTTGGGGTCGGATGGTACGCGCGATTCGTGACAATGAAGTCGCCGCTGATGCGATGGGCAAGGATGTGACTGGACGGCATTTGCAGATCTTTATTTTAGGCTCTGCGGTCGTGGGTATTGCGGGTGCGATGCTCGCTACTTTGGATGGGCAATTTACGCCGGGTTCTTATAGCCCACTGCGCTTCACCTTTTTGATATGGGTAATGGTGATTGTGGGTGGTTCTGGTAATAATCTGGGGGCAGTGCTCGGTGGTTTCTTGGTCTGGTTAATCTGGGTCGAAGCTGAGCCGGTTGGTTTTTGGTTAATGGATGCTTTAACCTCAGGGATGGGAGATGACAATGGATTGCGCAAACACTTGTTGGATAGTGCGCAATACATGCGTGTGATTATTATGGGGGCGGTATTGCTACTGGTGATGCGCTTTAGCCCATGGGGACTTTTGCCTGAACAAAACAGGTAAGCTTGATTGATAATGAGGAGAACACACATGAAAAAATTACTGTTAGCAACAGCGATTATGGCGAGCCTGACGGGTACGGCTTTTGCTGCTGATGATGAGATTAAAGTTGGGGTATTGATGGGCTTCACTGGGCCAATCGAGTCGTTAACTCCAAACATGGCATCTTCAGCTGAATTAGCGTTTAAAGAAGTTTCTGATTCTGGCGCGTTATTAGGTGGTAAAAAAATCACGGTAGTCCGCGCGGACTCTTCTTGCGTAGATGCTGCGGCTGCCACGGCTGCTGCTGAGCGTTTAGTCACTTCTGAGAAGGTGGTCGCGCTAGTGGGTGCTTCCTGCTCCGGTGAAACCACTGCGGTTGTCAACAATGTGAGTGCACCGAATGGCGTATTAAGCATTTCTCCTTCGGCTACCTCTCCAGCCCTGACGACGATTGCCGATAAAGGCTTCTTCTTCCGTACTGCTCCTTCTGATGCACGCCAAGGTGAAGTGTTAGCCAAGATCGTAAAAGATCGTGGCATTAACGAAGTGGCGATCACTTATACCAACAATGATTACGGTAAAGGCTTAAGTGAGTCTTTCTCTAAATCGTATGAAAAGTTAGGTGGCAAAATCGTCATCAATGCTTCTCACGAAGATGGCAAAGCAGATTATGCGGCGGAAGTAGCTGCTTTAGCCGCTTCGGGTGCTAAAGACTTAGTCGTTTTTGGCTATTTGGATCAAGGCGGTAAAGGTATCGTCCAAAACGCTTTAGATACAGGTGCTTATAAGCGCTTCATTCTGGCTGACGGTATGGTCGGTGAGAAGTTTGCAGCTGACCTAGGCAAAAATATCGAAGGTTCTTTCGGTACGATGGCGGGCGGTGAGTACGAAGGTGCTGACGCTTGGAACAAAATTGCTGAAGGTGCAAAAATTGATCCAAAAGGCGGCCCTTATCGTGGCGAATCTTATGATGCAGCGGCACTGATTGCATTAGCGATGGAAGCTGCAAAATCAGCAGACCGTGCTGCTATTCAAGCGAAAATTAAAGATGTCGCGAATGCTCCGGGCGAAAAGATCCTCCCTGGCGAATTAGCGAAAGGCTTAAAGCTGATTGCTGAAGGCAAAGATGTTGATTATGTCGGTGCTACCAACGTTGAGTTCGATGATGCAGGTGATGTACCTGGCTCCTACCGTGAAATGGAAATCAAAGCAGGTAAGTTTGAGTCTCTGAAGATTCACTAAACTACCATTAATTTGAGCTTTAAAAGGGTGAGCTAGTCTCGCCCTTTTTTATGTCTTTAGGTTTTTAATCCCCTAAATTATTGACCTAAGTCAATTACTTAACTCAAGCACTAAAAAGTACAAGCCGACTACATAATTTGTCATTCAGCTTTCCACTCTAAAGCTGAACAATCACTAGCATACTGAATAGTGAGGAGGATGGAGATGGTTTGGCAAGCTCATGATTATGAAAAAATACCGGGTACTTATGTGTTCGATGGTAAGCGCTCTCATTCGGGGTATGCGCTGAATAAAATGGCTTATTCTTTCAATCAGCAGGCGAATCGCGACGAATTTGCCCGCGATATGGATGCTTATTGCCGCAAGTTCGGTTTGAGCGATGAACAGCGTGAAGCAGTGCTAGCCGCTGACTTTCTGAAGCTGCTGCATCTCGGTGGCAATATCTATTATTTAGCGAAAATCGCTATTTTTCATGGCTTAAGCGTACAAGATGCAGGGGCTTCGTTTCAGAAGATCAGCACCCCTGAATTTCAGGCTTTATTAAATCGTAATGCAGCAGGCTTTGAAGAAAAGTTGGCTAAAACTGGAGGTTATTGGCATGGCTAGAATCGTTGGTGGTGTCACTACCTCGCATATCCCCGCAATCGGCAATGCGATGAGCAACAAGCTGGAAAATGATCCGTATTGGAAACGGTTTTTTGATGGCTACGAGCCAGTCAAAGCTTGGTTGGATGAGGTAAAACCTGATGTTGCTATCGTCGTGTATAACGATCATGGTTTGAATTTTTTCCTTAATCAAATTCCGACTTTTGCGCTGGGCTGTGCGGATCGCTATGAAAATGCAGATGAAGGTTGGGGCTTACAAACCTTGGCTTCATTTGAAGGTGATGCGCAATTTTCTTGGCATTTAGTGGAGTCCTTGATTCGCCAAGAGTTCGACATGGCGATGTGCCAAGAAATGCTGGTCGATCATGGCTTTATAACACCAATGGCGCTGATGTGGCGGCACTTACCCGAATGGCCAGTGAAAGCCATTCCACTGGCAGTCAATACGGTGCAGCATCCGGTAGCCAGCGCACGCCGTTGCTATCAGTTGGGTAAGGCGTTGCGCAAAGCAATTGAATCTTATCCTGAGGATTTAAAAGTCGTTATCTTTGGCACAGGCGGCATGTCGCATCAATTGCAAGGCGAGCGTGCAGGGATTATTGATGTCGACTTCGATTTGTTCTGCATGGAAAAAATCATCAATGACCCTGAGTGGCTCACGCAGCTTTCCAATTCCGAAATTATGGAAAAGGCCGGAACAGAAGGCATTGAAACAATTATGTGGCTGGTGATGCGTGGCGCTTTGCAGCCGAATGTAAAGGTAGTGCATAAGCATTATCATGCGCCGATTTCTAATACCGGAGCCGGTGTTTTGGTACTAGAAAATGCTGAAGCTTAAAGCTGCTTAGCTAAAACTAGGATTAGGGATAGGCGAATTTGCCAAATCCCTAGTTTTCCTTGAGACTGTGTTCTACCTTAAATTAAATAAGCAGAGTATGGGAATTTTCATTTTTATCGCGGCACTTCTCGCCCTTGCTTGGTTTTGGCAAGATAGCCTCAAAAGTCGCGAGCGTGCTATTAGAGCCGCAGCCATCGCTTGCCAAGAAATTGGCGCTCAATTACTCGATCAAACCGTTGCCTTAAAAAAACTCAGACTCGCCCGTGCTGACTCGGGGCAAGTCAACTTGCGGCGGATTTATGAGTTTGAATTTAGCTTGGCCGGTTATGAGCGCTTACATGGGCGTGCTTATGTGCTGGGGCAGAAGTTAGAGCAAGTACAACTTGATCGCGCGGAAGGCACGGTCATTGATATAAAAAGCCATTCACATTCTTGATACAATCATTGTTCTTCAGTTTTAGAGGCAAGTCGCATGCAAGTCACGCTCGCTAATCCACGCGGTTTTTGTGCTGGAGTTGATCGCGCTATTGAAATAGTCGACCGCGCTTTAGAGGTCTTGGGTGCGCCGATTTATGTCCGCCATGAAGTCGTGCATAACCGCTTTGTGGTGAATAATTTGCGAGCTAAAGGGGCAGTCTTTGTCCAAGAGCTAGATGAAGTGCCTGATAATGCCACGGTGATTTTTAGTGCGCATGGTGTATCACGTGCTGTGCAACAAGAAGCTAAGCAGCGCGGCTTAAAAGTCTTCGATGCGACTTGCCCGCTAGTCACAAAAGTTCATGTTGAGGTCACTCGTTATAGCCGCGAAGGTCGCGAAACGATTCTAATCGGCCACAAAAATCACCCTGAAGTCGAAGGCACAATGGGGCAGTATGAAACTAGTTTTGGTGGGCAGATTTATCGCGTCGATTCGCCGGAAGAAGTTGCCGCTTTAGAGGTCATTAATCCAGAAAAGCTAGCCTTTGTGACCCAAACGACGCTTTCAGTGGATGATGCTGCGATAGTGATTGATAGTTTACGCAGCAAATTCCCAGCGATTGTCGGCCCACGTAAAGACGATATTTGCTATGCCACCCAGAATCGCCAAGATGCTCTAAAAATGCTGGCGGAAACTTGTGATTTAGTCTTAGTGGTTGGCTCACCGAATAGCTCGAATTCTAATCGCCTGCGTGAAATTGCTGAGAAACGTAGTACGCCTGCTTATTTAATTGATGATGCCGCTGACATTCGCCCTGAATGGCTAGAAGGCGTGCAACGCATCGGTTTGACGGCGGGTGCTTCAGCCCCAGAGGTGTTAGTGAATGGTGTGTTGGAGCATTTAAAAGCTTTGGGTGCGACGGTGGAAGTACAAAATTCGGGGATTACGGAGAATATTTCGTTTGTGTTGCCGCGTGAGTTAAGACTGAATTGAGAGTTTAGGCAAAGCACTAAAGGGCTTTGCCTAAAATGTTCAAACTCTACAATTTTCCTAGCAAGACCTGATCTGGATAACCATCCGCAGGCAAGCCTAATTGCTGCTGCACTTGGCGCACGGCATTGCGGGTATCTTCACCAATAATCCCATCAATTTTGCCCACAGGTAAGCCGCGTACCGCTAGTTGCGATTGCAATTGCCGAACTTGTGCTAATGAAAGCTTTTGAATCGGCGCATTACCTGCAAAGAGTGGCTTGGCACCTGCAAAGCGCGTGGCTAAGTAGGCAGCTGTGGTGGCATAAACGGTCGATTCATTCCATTGGCGAATTGCATCAAAATTCGGGAAAGCTAAGAAGGCGGGGCCATTGCGTCCCATCGGTAATAAGAGCGCTGCTTGTCCATTGGGGCGCAGTGGATCGCCATCCGGTTCAGTCACCCCCATTGATGACCATTCCGCCAAGGATAGGCGATTATCTAAGCGTGCTTTTGACCAGTCCATTTCGCGGGGTACACGCACTTCAACCAGCCAAGGTTGGCCTGCTTGCCAGCCATGATGACGCAGCAAATTGGCTGCTGAAGCTAAAGCATCCGCTTTAGAGCGAATTAGATCACGATGCCCATCGCCATCAAAATCCACGCCTTGTTGGTTATAGCCAGAGGGTAAGAATTGCAATTGACCGAGTTCACCAGCCCAAGCGCCGCGCATTGAAGCCGGTGTTTGGTCGCCTTTTTGAACGAGTAAGAGGGCGCTAATCAATTCAGGGCGGAAGCGTTCAGGGCGGCGACAGTCATAAGCCAAGGTAGCCAAGGAACGTATGGTAGAGAAGTCACCGGTTACTGCACCGAAATCGGTTTCTAAAGCCCAAAGTGCGGTCAGCATGGGCGCGGGGACGCCATATTCCTGTTCAATCCGTTGAAAAAGTCTGGCATTGCTTTGTATTTGCTTTTGGCCGTTAGAGAGGCGAAAGCTAGAGACTTTTTTGCCAGCGAATTCTAAAAAGGTTTGGGCAAAGACTTCTTGAGAGCGATCACGCTGAATGACGCTTTGATCGAGGGTGATGCCATCCAGCGTATGATTGACCACATCGGCAGAGACGCCTGCACCAATGGCTTCTTGCTTAAAATTATTTAACCAAGTACCGAAGTCTTGATTGTTTCGACAATCTGCCCAAGCTGTGCTTCCGTAGCAAACACTAGCCAGCAGTAAACCGTATGTAAACTGACGCATCGTTAGCCTTTATTCATATCCATAAGAATAGGATGAGTATAGCAACAGGCAGCAAAAGCGCTGCCCGTCCATCCAAAAGACCAAATTTAGGCGGAGTTAGTTCTCTTGGCTGAGATTTAACTTCCAAATATCGCGGTTGTATTCAAGCATGGTGCGATCTGTGGAGAAGAAGCCGCTATTTGCCGTATTCAAAATACTCATGCGTGTCCAGCGCTCTTGATCTTGCCAAGTTTTAGACACTTCTTCCTGCGCATTGATATAGCTACGGAAATCAGCCAAGGTCATCCACGGATCATTCGAGCTGAGTAGGCCATTGATAATATTGTCAAAGATACCCGGCTCGAACGAGTTGAAATGACCGCAACTTAACAGCTGCATGACAGCCTTTAAATCAGGATCACGTTCAACGATTTCCCACGGACGATAATGATGGCGTAAATCTTTCACTTCTTGTTCACGTAGGCCGAATAAGAAAAAGTTTTCTGCACCGACTGCCTCAAGAATTTCAATATTTGCGCCATCATAAGTGCCAATCGTCAGCGCACCATTCATCATGAACTTCATATTACCCGTGCCGGAAGCCTCTTTACCTGCTGTTGAGATTTGCTCAGATAAGTTCGCCGCAGGCGCAATGATTTCCATACTGGAGACGCAATAGTTTGGAATGAACGCGACTTTCAGGCGTTTACCGACTTCAGGGTCGTTATTCACCATCTCAGCGACACTATTGATCAGCTTGATGATGCTTTTCGCCATCATGTAGCCGGGCGCTGCTTTGCCGCCAATCAGCACACAACGATTCGCCCAATGCTCGACATGCCCTTGTTTAATGCGGGCATACAGGTGAACCACATGCAGAATATTCAGCAGTTGGCGCTTGTATTCATGAATCCGTTTAACTTGAATATCAAACAGTGAGTGTGGGTCAAAATCGACTCCGCATTCTGTTTTAACTAGCTTAGCTAAACGCTGCTTGTTTGCATGCTTTACATCTCGCCAAGCTTGCTGGAAGGCACTCTGCTCAGGTTCAACATAAGGCTTTAAGCGTTCTAATTGATCAAGTTGCGCGATCCAATCGGAGCCAATATGCTGGCTGATTAAGCTGGCTAAGCCAGGATTGGCATTGGCTAACCAACGACGCGGGGTCACGCCATTGGTTTTATTATTGAATTTCTCGGGCCACAACTCATAAAAGTCATGGAATAAATCTTTGACCAATAATTCAGAGTGCAGGGCGGCCACACCATTAATTGAAAAGCTACCTACAATTGCCAGCCAAGCCATGCGGACTTGGCGTTCGGCACCTTCTTCAATAATCGACATCCGCCGTTGACGCTCTGTATCCCCCGGCCAACGCATCGAGACTAAGCGCAGGAAGCGTGCATTGATCTCATAAATGATCTCCAGCAGACGCGGCAATAGTTTGGCAAACAAATGCACCGGCCAACGCTCTAAAGCCTCTGGCAGCAAAGTATGGTTGGTATAAGCCATACATTGGGAGGTAATCTCCCAAGCTTGATCCCAACCGAGATGCTTTTCATCAATCAATAAACGCATCAACTCAGCAACCGCAATCGTCGGATGCGTATCATTCATTTGGAAGACATGCTCAGCCGCAAATTGGCTGTAATCGTTGTTTTCTGTGTGCTCGCGTTCCCAGATACGAATGGCATCTTGCAAGCTGGCTGAAGCTAAGAAGTATTGCTGACGTAAGCGTAATTCTTTGCCATTTTCGCTAGTATCGTTCGGATAAAGCACCATCGAAATGTGTTCGGCTTTGTTCTTAGACTGCACCGCCTCAGTGTAATCGCCTTGGTTGAACTCTTGCAGATTGAATTCATCGGTCGCCGTCGCTTTCCACAAGCGTAAGGTATTGACGGTTTTATTCTGATAGCCTGCAATTGGCATATCGAAAGGAATCGCGAGGACATCTTCAGTTTCTACCCAACGGGTACGAGTTTTGCCTTCAGCATCATGATAAGTTTCGCTGCGCCCGCCGAATTGAATACGCTGCGAATATTCAGAGCGCTCGATTTCCCAAGGATTGCCATCGCGTAGCCAGTGATCTGGCTCTTCAGTTTGATAGCCATTTTCAATCCGTTGGCGGAACATGCCGTATTCATAACGAATTCCATAGCCGACTACCGGCAAGCGCAAACTCGCGCAGCTATCCATAAAACAAGCAGCTAAACGCCCTAAGCCGCCATTACCTAAACCAGCATCCGGTTCTTCAGAGGCTACTTCTTCTAAAGAAGTGCAGTAATTGTAAAGCGCCGTTTTAACGCTAGGGTCAAGATCCATGTTCAATAAGTTATTGCCGAGCGAGCGCCCAATCAAAAACTCCAGCGACATATAATAAGCGCGCCGTGTGCCGGGCTTGAGATATTCAGACCAGGTATTACGCCAATCCACCATTAAACGATCACGAATCGTATAGGCTAAGGCATTGTATAAATACACGGAAGGGCAGCCCTGAAAGCGCCCTAAGTGATAGGAAAGATAGCGCTGAAAGTCACTGCCAATCGCGTCAGCACTAGCGTCTAAAGGGTCAAGTTCGACCGGAAGAAATGGAATCTGATTACTTGGATGGGTGGTCATCTACCTGACTCTCCTGTTGGCCTGTCCAGTTTATTTATTTCGATAGAGTTCGATGTAGCGCTGAGCACTTCGTTTCCATGCAAAATCTGCTTTTAGCGCATTGCGCTGCAGAGCGCGCCACAATTTGGGGTCTTCCGCAAATAGGCGCAAGACCCACCATAAGGTGCCTAATAAGGCATGGCTAAATGGCAAGTAAAATACAAAGCCATTCGCCGTATCGGCAGCGATATTTTCTGCCGTCGCATTGATTACCGTATCTGCCAAACCGCCGGTGTTATAGACGATGGGCAAGGTGCCATAATTCAAGCTATACATCTGATTCAGGCCACAAGGCTCAAAGCGCGAAGGCATCAGGAAGATATCGCAGCCTGCTTCCAATAAATGCGCTAAGCCCTCGTTATAGCCGATGTAGACCATCACCCGCCCCGGATAGCGTGCCGCTAGATCATAAAGCGCTTGCTCATAATGATGATGGCCACTACCAATTAAGACGAAAGCGGCATTGGTTTCCGCGAGGAGCGGGTGAATACATTCCATCACCATATCCACGCCTTTTTGTTCAACCAGCCGACTTACCATACCGAGCAAGGGGCGTGCCAATTGCTCTTCAGTCGGGGTTTGTCCAAACCGTTCTAACAGTGCTTGCTTATTCGCAAGCTTGCCTTTGCGCACATCACGGAGGCCATAACGCTCGACTAAGTAGTCATCATTTTTAGGATTCCAAATCTCCGTATCAATCCCATTGAGGATACCGTGGAGTTTGTAGCTACGTGAGCGCAGGAAACCATCTAAGCCATAGCCAAATTCAGTTGTACAGATTTCTTGGGCATAAGTGGGGCTAACAGTCGTTACCGCATCGGCATAAGCAATGCCTGCTTTAAGCATCGAAAAGCCCCCATAAAACTCGACGCCTTCACTTGACCACCAATGCCAAGCTAGTTGCAATTGATCATAAACTGCATGCGAAAAATGCCCGCCATAAGCGAGATTATGAATCGTAAACACGCTCTGTGGGCGTGGTTGCACCTCTTCCAACAAGGCAGGAATTAAGCCAGTTTGCCAGTCATGCGCATGCACCGCATCGGGGCGCCAATTAAGCTTTAAAGCGTCGTCGGCTAGTAGCGCTGCAGCCCGAGAAAATACCGTGAAGCGTTCGGCATTATCCGGCCAATCATAGCCATCAGGATGCATATACGGATTACCAGAGCGCCCAAATAAAGCACCACATTCCACCACCCAAATGGGGAAAGGGAAGGCTTCATGAGAACCTTCCAGAATATGCACTTCATGCATCCGTCCAGCGCCTTGGATTTGCAAACTGCCAAGGCTATAGACATCTTTGAGCTTGCCCATCATGTCGTAGTAAGCAGGCAATAACAGGCGCACATCAGCACGTTCAGCATGCAATGCAATCGGTAAGCCATAAGCTACATCAGCGAGGCCACCGGTCTTAATTAAGGGGTAGGCTTCGCTGGCAGCGAATAAAACTTTTAATGCCATTAATCGTTCTCGCGAATAGGTTTCTTAGTCAAGTTGAGCCGCTTTAGGAATAGCTTGCAAGAAAACTGCCGCTAAGGGCGGGAGGGTGAGTTCAATCGAGTGCTCGAAGCCCATATAGGGATGATTTTGCACGATTAATTCGCCCGTATTACCGCAATTACTACCACCGTAATATTCACTATCCGTATTCAGAACTTCGCGATAGCTGTGCGCATAGGGGACGCCAAGGCGATACATGCCGCGCGGAATCGGGGTGAAATTGAGCGCTGCTACTAGTGGTTGCGCTCTATCTGCACCATAACGTACCAAGCTTAATAAAGAGCGCTCAGCATCATCGCAATCAATCCACTCGAAGCCTTGAGGGTCATGATCAAATTGGTGCAAAGCAGGATTGGTTCGATACAGCTTGTTCAAATCACCGATTAGAGTGCCCAAATTGCGGTGGGCTGGGAATGCGAGCAAGCCCCAATCCAATTCAACCGCTTCATTCCATTCGAGCCATTGCCCAAATTCACTGCCCATAAATAGTAGTTTTTTGCCCGGATGCGCATATTGCCAAGCATAGAATAAACGCAAGTTAGCAAAACGCTGCCAATAGTCGCCGGGCATTTTCCCCAGCATACTGCGTTTCATGTGCACCACTTCATCATGTGAAAGGGGCAAGACAAAGTTTTCTGTCCAAGCATAGACTTGACTAAAAGTGAGTTTGTTTTGATGGTATTTGCGATAGATCGGATCGAGCGCTATATAGCTCAGGCTGTCATTCATCCAGCCCATATTCCATTTCATGGAAAAGCCTAAGCCACCCAGTTCAATCGGGCGCGACACGGCAGGCCAAGTGGTGGATTCTTCAGCGGCGGTAATCACACCGGGGAAGTGGCTATGAACTACCAAATTTAGTTCACGCAGGAAGGCTACCGCTTCGATATTCTCGCGCCCACCGTATTGATTCGGCACCCATTGCCCAGCAGGGCGCGAATAATCCAAATATAACATGGAGGCGACCGCATCCACCCGCAGGCCGTCCAAGTGAAATTCTTCCATCCAATACAAAGCATTCGCGATCAAGAAGTTACGCACTTCATTGCGCCCATAATCAAAAATGAGTGTGCCCCAATCTTGATGCTCGCCTTTACGTGGATCAGCATGTTCATAAAGCGCTTCACCGGTAAAACGAGCGAGTGCGAAATCATCTTTGGGGAAGTGAGCCGGCACCCAATCGAGCAAAATCCCAATATTATTTTGATGGCAGCAATCTACGAAATAGCGTAAGTCGTCTGGGCTACCTAAACGGGCAGTCGGCGCATAATAACCGGAAACTTGATAGCCCCAAGATTGATCCAATGGATGCTCAGAAATGGGTAGCAGTTCAATATGTGTATAGCCCAAATTCGTAATGTAAGGAATTAGGGTATCGGCGAGTTCTCGCCAACTGTAAAAGCGATTATCGGGATGGCGTTTCCATGAGCTTGCATGCAGTTCATAGATGCTCATCGCCTGATGTTGCCAATCAAACTGTTCGCGCTGCTGAATCCAAGCCTGATCCTGCCAAATATGCTGGCTGGGTGCTGGAATGCAGGCAGCCGTTTCTGGACGAAGAAACATCTGCTGAGCACAAGGATCAGCTTTTCGAATAATGCTGCCAAAGCGGGTTAGAATTTCGTATTTATAACCTTCGCCTGCAGGCAAGCCGGGCACAAATAACTCCCAAATCCCAGTTTCACCTCGCGAACGCATCGGATAGCTGCGGCCATCCCAATCATTAAAATTGCCTACCACACTAACGCGCTGCACACCCGGTGCCCAGACTGCAAATAAGCAACCCTCAACCCCATTCACTTGCTTTAAATGTGCACCTAAGATTTTCCAAGCTTGGCGATGCGTGCCTTCGCCTAATAAATGCAAATCAATTTCGCCAAGCTGAGGCTCGAACGTGTAAGGGGTAATTGTTTCTAACCACTGCCCAGTTTTTTTATCCAGATAGCGTAGAGTAGGGTGTAAATAGGGTGCGGTTTTGCCTAATTCGCTAGTTGAGATTGCTGTGAATGCAAAGCAATCAGAACCTTCTAAACGTTGCATCGGCTGCTGGTTAATTTCAATTTGTTCAGCAGACGGCAAAAATACGCGCAAAACCCAGTCAGCGCCTTGCGGATGCCAACCTAAAAAGTGAAAAGGATCGTGATGCGTGCCTGCTTGCAGACGCTGCAACTCGCTCATCGTTGGCGAAGTGTTCATGATTTATCTCACTGGTTGGCTACTGTGGCGGTGTGGTAACGCTGATAGTTTTGCAACTGTGCTTTTAAGCGAGTGAGTTGATCGGACTGGACTTGGCTCCAATCAAAGCGCCAATGCCAATTGCCTTCTATGGTTCCGGGCACATTCATGCGTGCTTCGTTGCCGAGTCCTAGCACATCTTGCCAAGGAATCATCACCAAACCCGCTGCACTCTGCAGTACTGTTGCTAACATCAGTTCAGTGATGTTACTCGTATTTAGTTCGATACTCAAAAAAACGTGTTGCTTGAGTAAATTTACTGACCAAGCTTGCTGCTCGGGTGTGAGTGCATTGAACCAACCTACCAAAGTGTCATTATCATGCGTACCGGTGTAATAGACCGTGTTGGGTACGACATTCCATGGTTTGTGTGGGTTGTCGTCAAAGTGATCAAAGGCAAATTGCAGCACCGACATGCCGGGTAATTTATATTGTTGGCGTAAGGCAGTAACTTCATGCGTAATAATGCCTAAGTCTTCGGCCACTAAAGGTAAATCACCTGAGCTAGCTTGCAGGCAAGCGAGCAATTCATCGCCTGGAACTTTGACCCAATGGCCTTCAATCGCGGTTGGGCAGTCAGCTGGAATAGTCCAAGCCGCTTCCAAGCCCCGAAAATGATCAATCCGCACCAAATCAAAGCAATCAAAATGATAACGCAAGCGCTCACGCCACCAAGCAAAATCAGTGGCTTGCATTAATGCCCAGTTATAGTGCGGATTACCCCAACGTTGACCGGTCGCAGAGAAATAATCAGGCGGAACCCCTGTAACGACAGTTGGCTTACTGTCCTCACCCAACAGGAAAAGTCCAGGGTGTGCCCAGACATCGGCACTGTCATATGCAACAAAAATTGGCATATCTCCAAACAGGCGAATACCTAATTCCTTCGCAGCAGTACGCAAGCTTTGCCAATGCTGCCAGCAATAGAATTGCTCAAAGATATGCAGATCTAAAGCCTTAGCATGTTCGTTTTTGAAGCTCGCTAAAACCTCGGGCGAGCGCTTGCGATAATCGGCTGGCCAATCGGACCATTCAGCACCTTTGAAATAGGTCTTCAGCTCCATAAACAGCGCGAAATCATCGGCCCACTGCTGATTTTGTTGATACCAGTCTGCAAATTCAGCCGCTTCCCCGAACTGTTCGAGAGGCTGGTTGGTATCTCTGGGGAATAAGCTCGGATTCAACGCAAAGGCGGATACGCATTGATAAGGCGACAGGCCATTTAAGGGCAAACCTAAGGGTAGCATTTGCCAAACGCTCACACCTAACTCGGCTAGTTGATCAAGCCAACGCCAAGCATCCGTGTCTAATTGTCCAGAAGGTAAGGAGGTAGGGTGTAATAAAATACCGACCTCAAGTCGGTTGGGAATAATAGCTGTGGTCATTAGTTAGGTATTCCTACGCATGGTACCTGCGTTTTCTACACCACCCCCACCTTTTGACAGTGGAATATCGAGCTGCTCGGGTGGTTCTAGGTTGAGTAACTTATAAACCTGTTTTACTTGGAGGCGGAATAAACGCTCGAAATCGCGCACACTTTCGCTAGCATTGTAATCACCAAACCACCAGAACCAATCCGAACCCTCACAAACTGCCAATTGCTGGGAGGCTTGGTATTGAGCTTCCGGCGATAAGCGCCCAGCGGCGAGGGCATCATCATAAGCTTGCTTGGCGGCGACTAAATAATCCCAGCCACGATTTTTATCTTCTGAGCCAATCCAAGTGGAGAACGAGCCATACACCCAACTACCCGCACAGATTTTGGCTAAGTCTTTCGGAGGCACTTGGTCGATTAAATCAGCAAAACAAGCCGTTTTAATCAGCTTGGATTGATTCAGTTCGGTATAGAGTAAATCTAAGAACTCAACTGCATTATCAGGATAGTATTCCCAAGCATTTTCTCCATCCAGAATCACAGCTAGAGAGTGCTGGCTGGCTTCTGCACCTAGGAATTTAGCGGTGTTTTCTAAGTTCTGAATAAAATCTTTAACCGCCTCGGCAGCGCTCCAATTGCTATATTTAAAGCCAATCAGATCGGATAGGCCATCATCACGGAAATGCATACGAACGGCGCTATTCGGTAAGGAGTGCGGTTTAGATAAATCACGTTTAGAGTCAATTGGTTCGCCGTAATAGCCAGAGAGATAGCTGCTATTTCGCCATACACCTTCACCGGAAGCAGTCCAACGAATGCCGAATTCATCTAAGAGTGCTATCGCACTGTCGCTGATGCCCCCTTCGGATAACCAAACACCCTGCGGACGCTGGCCAAAGTAATGCTCAAAGCATTCTAAACCGCGTTGCATATGCCAACGCGCCCGTTCTTTACCCTCAGGATAAAAAGCGGCTTGTGGAGCCGGAGCATCTGGCAAGGAGCATTTCATATTTGAAAAGTCTTGCAATAGCGGAATAATCGGATGCATATACGGTGTCATCGACAATTCCACTTGCCCACGTTCGGCTAAAGCGCGATAACGTGCAATTAAGCTTTGTAAACAATCAGCAATCACGGCCACCAGCTGCTGGCGATCGTTCTGATCAAATAACTGTGCTTTGCGAATTAAAGCCTGCACAGATGCTTGCTGCTTGAGCGATTGACCCAGCCAAGCTAAGTGATACCAAGTAATTACATCTAAGAAATATTGCTCGCCCAAATAAGCGAGTGGATACTTGTACTGAGGATGTTCTACACCTGCGACTTCAGCAGCATCGACCATATCCAATAAAGCTTGAAAATCAGCCCAAGGTTGGATCATGCGGGGTGCATAGCAGCGTTGGCAGTCTTGCAGAATCTGGCTACGGCCTGCTTCATCGCGCGGAATAGGCGCAAGACCCGCCAATAAATTTAACAAGGGGTCTTTAGTCGGCTCGCCGGTTTGTAGCAGTGTTTGCAGTTGCTGACTGTAGTCGTCCAACTGTTCTAAAAGCACCGGGGCGAAATTGACCACAGCACGCATTTCAGGATGCTGTTCTAAATGCATCGCCATATCGCTGTAGTCTTTAATCGCATGCAAATAGACCCACGGCAGGCGAAATTCCCCTTCTAATCCATCTCGATACCAAGGCTGATGCATATGCCAACATACCACCACATTCAGCTTATTATTTCCCATAACGCTCTCGCCATAATTTATCGTAGTCTCCAGTATGCAGCTTTTGCCCGAACATTTCGGCGGTCACCAGCACGATGCCTTCTTCTGATACATGGAAACGTTTGCGGTCTTCTTCAAGGTTTTCACCGATTACTGTGTTATCGGGTATCACACAAGCCTTATCAATCACTGCACGATGAATCCGGCAATTGCGACCAATATTGACCTTGGGCAGGATGACACTTTCGGTAATATGCGTGTAGTTTTCGACCGTACAATTAAAGAACACCACCGAATTTAAAATACTTGCACCCGAAATGATACAGCCGGTTGAAACTAAAGAGTCAACCGCCTCACCCCGTCGACCTGCTTGATTGAAAACGAATTTAACAGGTGGTGATTGCGGCTGATACGTCCAAATTGGCCAATCCCGATCATATAAATTCAATTCTGGCTCAATCGCACACAATTCCATATTGGCTTGCCAATAGGAATAGACCGTGCCAACATCTCGCCAATAACCGGGTTCATCTTTTTCATTGCGGAAGGGGAAGGCGCATGCATGGGCTTTAGCGATATGATTGGGGATAATATCTTTGCCGAAATCATGTGAAGAGTGAATCCTGTCAGCATCTTCGATTAAAGTGCGGAACAAAAATTCACGCGAGAACACATAAATACCCATTGAAGCTAAGGCTTTGTCAGGCTTGCCCGGAATCGGCTCAGGATTAGCAGGCTTTTCAGTGAAGCGGGTAATGCGCATCTGTTCATCCACCGCCATTACGCCAAAACCTTTGGCTTCTTCTAAGGGTACTTCAATACAACCTACGGTAAAATCAGCCCCCGATACTACATGCTCCAACAGCATTTTTGAGTAATCCATGCTGTAAATATGGTCGCCACCTAGGACTAAAATGTATTCAGGGTCATGGCGTTGCACGAGTTCAATATTTTGGAAGAGGGCATCTGCCGTGCCTTGATACCATTCACGTTTGTCAGTGCGTTGTTGAGCCGGGATAATTTCCACAAACTCACCAATTTCAACGCGCATAAAATTCCAAGCGCGCTGTAAATGCCGGATCAATGAATGCGAGCGGTATTGAGTTAAAACCCCAATTTTGCGAATCCCAGAGTTCACACAATTGGAGAGGGTAAAGTCGATAATGCGGTATTTACCACCAAATGGCACGGCGGGTTTAGCTCGCCAAAAAGTTAGATTTTTCAGGCGCGAACCTTCACCGCCTGCCAAAATTAAGGCGAGAGTTTTGTTAGCTAGCTCGCTAACGACGCGCGGTTGAGTGTAATAGCGGTAACGTTTGGCCTGCTCTTCTTTAGAGAATGTCATGTGGTGGTCTCCCTAGCTTGCTGCTGAGCTTAGTGTGTTTAGACTTTGTGAGGTGGTGGGCTGTTGGTGTGCACTTATAATGCAATGAATATGCCCAGTAACCTTCGCCATTTTTTAGAATCGTGCGAATGCACAGTATAAATAGCTTATAAAGAAGAGTTTAGCTTAAAAGTCACTGAAGGAGAGATTCAGCAACTTTGATAAGGAGCTGGGTTTTTAGTTAGCAGTCGGTTTCGCCAGTTTTTACCATACAAGAACGTACTCGTCCGGTAGTATTAAAATAAATACGTGACAAATTGTGGGTCTGCTCGTGATTGGTTACAACTAAGCTAAAGGATCTAGGTGAAGTTTGTCCAGTAGAGCGATAAGTAATCGAATTGGCAGGGTTGCCATTTGAAGTCATAGTGAATCGGTTATTAGGTGCTTCGCTAATAAATAAAATTTGCTCTGGCGTGTCGAGTAAGCCGTCACCATCGGTATCAAATAGGGTGCTTGAGTTCGTTAAGGCTAAGTTACTGTCGTAATCGGTAAAGATAATCCAACCATTGGCGAAGCTCGTTGCTTCTGTGTCACAGGAGTTTTGACTGGAGTCGCTCGCACATAAAGCCACATTAAAGCCACGCTTCGCCGCCTCACTCCGCGCAAAATAAAGGTTTGAAACCATATTATTAGTTAAAGCTTGTAGCTGATTACGTTCGATCATGCTTTGTAGACTAGGAGCAGCGACGGTTGCAAGGATGGCAACTACACCTAAAGTAACCATGATTTCGATCAGCGTCATGCCGGTTTGTTGGAGGCGTTTCATTGGGTGACACCTTAGTATTTTTATAATGAAAATGATTTTATATAAAAAATACTAATTAGTCTTGTGATGATGTGATCAAGGTAAACGATGAGGAGATAAGTGGAAAATGAATGCCCCAAGATGAGGCATTCATGAGTCTGGAAAAGAAACTACATATTGCGGCGATACTGCCCGCCAACATCAAACAGTGCTTGAGAAATTTGCCCCAGTGAGCAATAGCGCACCGCACCGACCAATTCATTGAAAATATTTTGATGATGAATCGCAGCTTGTTGTACTCGCTCCAAGGCTATTTGAGTTTGTGCAGCATTACGGCTTTGGAAATCGGCTAAGCGCGTCAACTGGCTTTGCTTTTCCTCATCGGAGGAGCGGGCTAATTCAATGGTGAATGCTTCGCGTCCCTTCGGATTGAGGAAAGTATTCACCCCAATAATCGGCAAGCTACCATCATGTTTCTTGTGCTCATAATACATGGATTCGTCTTGAATCTTGCCGCGCTGATAGCCCGTTTCCATTGCACCTAACACGCCACCCCGTTCGGCAATCCGCTCAAATTCTTGCAGTACGGCTTCTTCAATCAAGTCAGTCAGCTCATCAATAATGAAAGCACCTTGTAGCGGATTTTCATTCTTGGCTAAGCCCCATTCATTATTGATAATCAACTGGATGGCTAAGGCGCGGCGCACCGAGTTTTCAGTCGGTGTGGTGATCGCTTCGTCGAAGGCATTGGTATGCAGGCTATTACAGTTGTCATAAATCGCAATCAGCGCTTGCAGGGTCGTGCGAATATCATTGAAGTCCATTTCCTGCGCATGCAGTGAACGCCCTGAAGTTTGGATATGGTATTTCAGTTTCTGGCTGCGTTCATTGCCACCGTATTTAAAGCGAATGGCCGTCGCCCAAATCCGCCGTGCGACGCGCCCCATCACGGTGTATTCAGGGTCCATGCCATTGCTGAAGAAGAAGGATAAATTCGGCGCGAAATCATCAATATGCATGCCGCGCGCTAAATAAGTTTCCACATAAGTGAAGCCATTCGCGAGCGTGAAGGCGAGTTGCGAAATCGGATTCGCGCCTGCTTCGGCAATGTGATAGCCAGAAATCGACACGGAGTAAAAATTACGAACTTTGTTCTGGACGAAATACTCTTGAATATCGCCCATCATTTTCAGCGCGAATTCAGTCGAGAAGATGCAAGTATTTTGGCCTTGATCTTCTTTGAGAATATCGGCTTGCACTGTACCGCGTACATTCTCTAGCGCCCAAGTACGTACCTTTTCGATTTCTTCGTCAGTGGGGCGACGGCCATTATCTGCTTCAAATTTAGCGACTTGTTGTTCAATCGCCGTATTGATAAACATCGCCAGCAGAATCGGCGCTGGGCCATTAATCGTCATCGAAACCGAAGTCGTTGGATTGCAAAGATCAAAGCCATCGTACAGGGCTTTCATATCATCCAAAGTCGCAATCGACACACCTGAATTACCGACTTTGCCATAAATATCCGGGCGTAGATCAGGATCACAGCCGTATAGAGTCACCGAATCGAAAGCCGTGGATAAGCGCTTAGCCGCCGAATGCTCCGATAAGCGTTTGAAGCGGCGATTGGTGCGGAAGGGGTCGCCTTCACCGGCGAACATTCGGGTTGGATCTTCATTTTCACGCTTGAAGGCAAATACGCCTGCGGTATACGGGAAGCTACCCGGAAGATTTTCTAGCAGCAGCCATTTGAGGAGTTCGCCTTGATCTTCAAAGCGCGGCAAGGCCACTTTCGGAACTTTGGTGCCAGACAGGGTAGTACGCTTGATGGTGGTGCGAATTTCTTTGTCACGAATTTTCACCACATATTCATCGCCTGAATAACTCGCACGCACTTGTGGCCAAATTTCCAGAAGCTTGCGCGCCCGGCTATCGAGTTGCTCATCGCGTTGGGCAATCAGTTCATCTAAAGCAGTCAGATCATTTGCTGCTGAACCGAGCATGCGTTTGGTTTCACGTAGTTGCTGACGTTCACGCGCAAGTTTGGCTTGCTCATTCACCGTTTTATGATAACCGCGCACTGTCTCCGCAATTTCCGCTAAATAACGCACCCGCTCGGGTGGAACGATCACTGAGTTACCTGATGATTTACGCACCTGAACGTCAGGTAGTCGGTTATGCTTAATCAATAAGCCTGCAACTTCCAATTGGCTTAGCAAATTTTGATAAAGTGCGGTGACCCCATCATCATTAAAGCGCGCTGCTATTGTGCCGAACACTGGCATTTCTTCAGGGCTTTGGCCGAAAGCTTCACGATTACGTTGTACTTGTTTGCAGACATCCCGATAAGCATCTTCTGCGCCTTTGCGGTCGAATTTATTGATCGCGACGGCACTCGCAAAATCGAGCATGTCAATTTTTTCCAGTTGGCTTTGCGCGCCAAATTCTGGAGTCATTACATATAAAGATACATCCACTAGCGGCACGATGGCTGCGTCGCCTTGACCAATACCGGGGGTTTCGACAATGATTAAATCGAAGCCCGCCAGTTTGGTGGCAGCGACTACCTCTTTAATCACTTCAGGGATTTCGCCGACGGCTTCGCGGGTGGCAATCGAGCGCATGAAAATATTCGGATGATCAATCGCATTCATGCGAATCCGGTCGCCGAGTAGCGCACCGCCGGTTTTACGCCGCGTCGGGTCGACGGCAATAATGGCAATCTTTAATTGATCTTGCTGGCCTAAACGGAAGCGGCGAATGATTTCATCCGTCAGCGAAGACTTGCCGGAACCGCCAGTACCGGTAATACCAAGTACGGGGACTTTTTTCTCTGAATGCGCAGCATGTTCCAGAATTTCAGCACGGAGTTCAGGCTTGAGTGTATTGTTTTCTAAGGCTGTAATCGTATGCGCTAAAGCGCGCCAATTGCCAGCTTGAATTGCTTCCAGCGTTGTGGGTGCTGCTGCACCCGGATCAAAATCACAGCGGGCGATAATATCTAAAATCATCCCTTGCAAGCCCATTTGCTGGCCGTCTTGTGGGGAATAGAGGCGGGTGACGCCATAATCTTGCAACAGCTTAATTTCTTCGGGAATGATGACACCGCCACCCCCCCCAAAAATACGAATATCCGCGCCATCTTGCTCACGCAGCATATCCACCATGTATTTCAGGTATTCAACATGGCCGCCTTGATAGGAGCTAATCGCGATGCCGTGTACGTCTTCTTGCAGTGCGGCATTGACAATCTCAGCCACCGAGCGGTTGTGTCCAAGGTGAATCACCTCCACCCCATTGGCTTGCAGAATGCGGCGCATAATATTAATGGCTGCATCATGCCCATCAAATAGGCTGGCAGCGGTCACAAAACGGACGGGGCGAGCTAATTTAGGAGACGGATTTGCGACAGGCTGAACGGGGCTATTCATAGACATGGAAAAGATCCCTAGCAGTGTTGATCATTGTGAATTTTGCTGTGCAGAAGGCACAGAGCTAAAATAACTGACGTTAACGTAAGCGTCAATTATTATACACTGAAAATGCGCTGATTTGATAACTGCTGGATTGTTTTAAGGTCTAGGCCAAAAATTATAAAGGGTGCGGGTGCATGTCGAGTTTTGGCGACAGTGCTTGATTTATACCGCTCCCATTCTCCCTTTGATGGCAGTAATGCCGCCTAATGAAGATAAAACGAGCACTATTCTGCACGCGAGGGCAGGGGAACTGCTGGTGCTGAATGCAATTTGGCGGTGGCCGTCTATATTGCTGGAGCATTTAAAAACAGAAGTAGCGATGGATGAAGCAAAGTTATCAGCGTATTTAGAGCACTTGGAAGAAGCCAGATTGATTAATCGGCAACCGGGCGGTAATTATTATTGGGGGCGCTATGGGAGAGTATTACAAGGTGGTTAGTAAAACAGGGGGCTTCATTAGCTAACGGTCTGGGTTGTACTACACTGACTATGTTTAAACCGCATAAAGATCAAGATGAAATACAAGGCAGAGCTAAAAACAAGCCAGAGAACAAACTGGCCTTTATCAGCCTGTATGATCAGCTCAGTGAAATAACGGCAATTTACGGTGAGCCCTTAAAAATAAGGTCACGGCAAAAGTGGAAGCTATGTTATGTCGATTTGGCCAGTCTGTTAAATGCGGTTATTCCCAAAAGTCGGCTGACACCGGCTCAGGTGTTATTGTTTCTTGGCAATATGCCAAGGGCGCGCATTCATTCCGACAAGGTGATTCATGGCTTTGAGGCTTTGCTCGTCCAGTTGGACAAGTGTATTAAAAAACATAGTGACTTAGACATGGGGCTTATTGCGCAGCAAGAGAAAACCCTGTGGGCGTGGATAGGCTTCCAGTTTTAGGCTTAGTGGCAGGCAATAGCATGTTGAACTCTGATTAGCTGCTAAGTACTCAAGCGAAAGTAATCCGATATTTATCACCGACCTGTTGAAGGACATCGAGTACCTTGTCCTTCAAGTGAGCAAAGCTCTCATAAGCCGCCATCGGAAGCCAGTGATATTTAATCTGCCGCCAGCGGATTTCGATGAGAGTGAGTTCGGGGCAGTAAGGGGGAATGAAGTGGACGAGGCCCTACAATAGCCAGTGCTCGCGCCGCGCCTGAAAGGCGTGGGAGCGGTGAATCGAAGCATTGTCCAACACCACGGAAGCAGAGTTGCCGCGTGCGCCTAAAGGTGGTGGCCTCATAGGTCTTGGCGAAGGCATCAAAGGCCGTGATCACCGTCGCGGTAGCGACTGAGGCGGCGACGACTTTACGTACCGTGGTGATCCTTGATACGAGCGAAGTACCGATCGAACGTCCTAAAAAAGTCAAGACGCCTATTACAGCGGTAAACAGCATACCCACACCTTAAAATTTCAGGTCGTGATTGATCAGGCCGATGGCTGTTTCTTACAGGTCAGCTTAGCCTCTCAGCAGATGCATGATATCACCTTGGCTCGCAAACAGACCGAGGCGTTGCCGGTCGTGAATTAGAGGAGTTGAACGGTATGAGCTAGGGTCTTATACTGAGTGCTTTGCACGCCAAGGGATTATGATGGCCACGGTTCCCGTCCATTGCCGCTACTGTGCTAGCGAACGCATTTACAAACACGGCCATGCTCGAAGCGGCGAAGCCCGTTATCGTTGCCGTGATTGCCTTCGTTGCTTCCAACTCGATTATCGGTATGAAGGCAATATAAGCAAGGTGTCTCGGAGCGGATCGTCACCATGGCGCTGAATGGCAGCGGGGTTCGAGATACCAGCCGTGTGCTGGGGGTGAGCACCACCACGGTGATCGCTCACTTAAAAAAAACTCAGACCCGCCGCCGTCAACCCCTGGCCGATTCAGGCACTGGTGGATCGGTATGAAGTCCAGCTCGTGTGTGAAATGGATGAGCAGTGGTCGTATGTCGGGAACAAAAAACAGCAACGTTGGCTCTGGTATGCTTGGCTTCCCCATTTAAAAACGGTGCTCGCTTACACCTTAGGCGCTCGCACCGACGACCCCTTGAAGCGCTTATTAACCCTGATCGAGCCGTGGAACATGGTCTTGTACTGCACCGATGGCTGAGAGGCTTATCAACGCTATCTCCCGGAGGATAAACATCTGATCACCAAACGCTATACACAGTCGATTGAGCGGCAAAACTTGAACTTTAGAACACGGATCAAGCGCTTGGCGCGGAAGACGATTTGCTTTTCCAAGTCCGCCGAGATTCATGACAAGGTCATTGGTGAGTTCATTAACCAAACCTTCTTCAACTCCTCTAATGCATGACCAAAACGAGTTTGCTATCCACCATTATTGACATCCTCCCCGCCCTAAAGGGCGAGGATTCCTCCCGCGAGACGCTCATGTCCGAGCGCGAGAATATTCCGTGCTGCATTCACATCACGATCATGCAGCGCCCCACACTCAGGGCAAGACCATT